>TARA_R110002049_G_scaffold302911_1_pt1 | contig 273783 bp, 216 predicted proteins | sample TARA_R110002049 | Tara Oceans TARA_R110002049 (sample SAMEA4396941) | marine metagenome | biome: Polar Biome; feature: [SRF] surface water layer (ENVO:00010504); material: water (ENVO:00002006), including particulate matter (ENVO:01000060) such as... | depth 5 m
CAGTCCGCCCACCTGTACCTTCTTTAAAAAATTCCGTCTTTGCATAAATTGATTGTTTGAACCTTCTTCTTCCCATAGAAACATAAACCTATTTCGAGGCCATCCTTCTTAAAAATCGGGCCGTTTTAGCTGACATTTCATCCGGTCGGTACTTTATTCTCTTGGGCGATTTTCCAAACAATTCCTTAAACCAAACACTGCCCGCCAAGTAGCACCCGTTGCTACTAGCGTGAAACCGATCCTTTGAACTCCATAAATCAAGAGCTTCCCTTTTCTTGAAAGAATGGTAAAAGGCATCTCCTGAAGGCAAAATGGGGGCATTATATCGTTCAGAAAGCACTTTATAATTCTCTTTTAGTCCCATATACATTTGATCTGCGGTAATCCCAAACCCCTTTAAGCGGGAACAATCGGGTGCGTACGCCCAGGTTTCGTGTATAAATATTTTGGCCTTGGGCGCATACTTATTTATGTGTTCACGAATTTCATCGGCAAAGGGCTGGTACGATTCGGACTTAAAACTAAGATGGCTCACCTGTTGAATGGTTACAATATCCCAATCATCGGCCATCAACCAGTCTTTTAAAGACTTGCCATTATAAGGTTTGCGCAATGGGTCTTGTTCACATTGCTTGATCAGGTCTGCGTGTTTTTCAAGGTAACACCCCCCGATATTGGCTTTGCCAATGCGAATTTCACACCCTTTTACTGATGCTGCAATTTGCTGTAAATACTTAGTAGCATTGTCGGCAAAGCTATTGCCGATGGTCAATATTCGAACGGTGTCGGCTACTTTTTTATAATTATTACCACTAAAGGCTTCCGTAGGTTGGACAAAAGTTAAAAGGAATAACAACACATAAAAATTGAATCTCCAGCTTTTCATAAAATGTTTTATTTAGATTTTGATATTTTTTTAATAAACGGCCTATAAATTTTGATATACAATCGGCTGTGCCCACCGAAACGTTGCAATTATCTTCCCCCTTTATTGGTTTTTAGTGGCTGCTCAATGGACCAATTTTTACCACAGGCAAGTTATGCCAATGATCAACGTTGTACGAATTCTTGCATATCTTTTGGATGAATGCCCTCCCACCTCTATTCAAAGTCAATCATCTTTAGCTCAATTGTTCCAACCGAACCTCCCGGTTTGGAGCGAATCTGTGTTTTGAACTCAACCTTCACTTCCTCCGCATCCGTAAAATGTTGTGAATTGTTGATCAAAAATATTCTCTCACCTTTCCTCTGTATGGCTTCCGAATTGGGAACATCGTTAATTTCAATTTTCCAATCCTTAAAAGCAAGGCCATATCCACCCGATTCCTTTTTTTCATATCCTCGGTCATGGGTAATATAGCGGAAATTCAACTCGAATTGCCCTACTTTATTTATCAGGTACGGTGTTAAGTCGATACTCAGCTCTTCCCATTCATTGGTATAAGTCCGGTTATCCCATCCACCTAAGGTTACTGCCTCATTGTCCAATTCTCGTTTTATACCCTCGGATAATTTTTCAAAATTAAAAATAGCAAAATTGACAATAGAAGGCGTAGCAATGGCATCAGTAATTCGGAGCCTTACTTTTGATACGTTTACAGGGGGAAATTCCTCGATTCGTTTACTACCGACCGATGTTCCTTCCTTTATAGTTTTCCAAAGACCGTTCGCATAGCCCTCGATAGCAAATTCCCGTATGCGCTGACCTTTCAATATGTCTTCTTGAACTATGACAGAATTAATATCCGCCGTTTTTTTAAGGTCTATTTCCAGTACATTTCCCTCTCCCGAAACAGATGCTATCGGTTTATCGAATCTGCGGGCAATTTCCTTTCCAAAAGCTTCATAGCGTTTCGCATGTGATTGTGGAATCAACCCGGTCGTATCAGGGGTAGCGTTCAATAATAATGTACTACCCCGCCCCACCGATTTTTTGTAAATATCCATTAAACCGGTTTCACTCAATAAAATATTGTCCGTGTTTGGTGCCCAGAACCATTTGTGTGATTTTTGGTCCATCAAAAGAGGTACATCAACCTCGACCGGAGCGTAAGCTTCACCTTCGGGATCGGACGACAATGCCGTCGCTTGCCCAGTGGCCAGATCCATGTTGTCAAGGGTATACCAATTGGGGTATGGAGCGATTCCCCTTTCGTTGCCAACCCAACGGATGGTTGCTTGGGGACCCTGAAAAATTACGGCATCACTGGCATATTCTTCAAGAATATCGGCGATATCTATCACACAACTTCCATCGAACCAAACTTCTTTCATTGGTTTGTACTTTGACAAGACCTCGGTCAGTTGTTTTCGGAACACTTTATTATAGGCTTCCTGCTTATCAGGATCTTCTGTGCGACCACCGCTACCAAGACCGGCACCCCAAGTTTTATCCCCGGGATAAATATATACCCCAAGCTCCAGCCCATACTTGTCACTTGAGCGGGAAAGTTCTTCAAGCAGATCGCCCTTCCCATCTTTCCAAGGAATATTTTTAACACTGTAATCAGTAGTATTGGTCTGCCACCAACAAAATCCTCCCGAATGCTTGGCTACAAAGACAATCATTGTTGCTCCCCAAGATTTAGCCACCTTGCACCACTGATCGGTGTCAAGTTTGGAAGGGTCGATCCTGTTCATCGGAAGGGAGTTATCATCTTGGCTAAGTCCCGTCCAAGTATTCGGTGCGAAATGGATGAACATGAGCCTTTCGTTCTTTTGCCAATGTGCTTGAGGACCTGACGGCAGCGGTATCATACGCTGGGTCACCCGATAATCGGTCGCCCGTAAGACAAAATCTACGATGGGCTTGGGATCTTGAAGGCTATGCGGGTGATGCGCGATTCCTGGTTTATGGATAACATTGATGAACCCTCCCGCTTCCTTTATTTTTTGTTCGAACAATGCAGTATGATCCGAAACGGGAACCACTTCATCTGCATCACCGACCACATGCAACATGGGATATCCACCTTTGGCAATTTTCGCAGTTAAATCTAGTGGGTTTCCTTTAAAGGCAAGGGCTTCTTCTGTATTGAAGTTAAATTCCTTTTTAAAAGAAGCCCATTTTTCGGGAAAATTATGTTCTGTGCCTTTCGAATACAATTTAAGGTCCAACATAGGTGCATCGGCATAAATTCCAGAAACCCTTTCCGGATATTTTGCCGCCCATCGATAAATATAAACACCTCCACGGCTCATCCCTTCCATGACCGATTTAGTCGACAGACCGGCCCGCGTAAGAAGCTGATAAAAATCATCCCAAATGGACAATGCCTTATCATTACCGAACATTTCAGCAACATCACAATAAACTATATGGAAACCTCTTTCCAGCAAAGCGATGTCCGTCTGGGGCTCAAGGCCCCAAAAGCGGGCTCGCCAAACCCAGGGTTTGCCGACAGCCATATGTTTCGGCTCGACAATTTTGGCATCGCGATTCATGAATTTAAAATCATGCCCCTGAAAACCGTGAAAATTGAAAGTGCTCGAATCCTTTGGCAAATAGCTGGAAAAATCGATCGGTTCAACGGATTTCATTTTAACCAGTTCACTTATCCTTCTAGCAATGACCTTTGCACCTGCCGCCGAGGGATGGACCTTGTCTGGGAACAGCTCTGGCGATTCGATCATTAAATTATAGAGGTTTAATATCTCGCTGTTCGTTTCATAGGCTATTTTCCTTATCATAGGAAGTAGCTTTTCACGGACTATCTGACCCGTTATACCCGTAGTATCGTTAGAAAAGACGGGGACAGGCAAAAGTAAAACGACCCGCGGTTTGCTCGGCAACCCTTTAAAAGATGTGATCAGATCCTTGTAATCTTGCACATATTCGTCCAAAAAGACCCTGTTGACAGGTTTGGTGTCGTTGGTGCCCAACTTAATAAATACCCAATCGGGACTTGAATCCAGTGCCTTTTGATAGGCATCCGTTTTCCAGTAGGGCAGATTGCCTTTGCGTAATAAAGTTGTGCCACTGACCCCAAAATTTTGAACATCATATCCATCACCCAGTATTGACCCCAGTTGCGCCGGATAGCTGTTCACCTCACGGTTTTCGATTTTGGCGCCATAGGTTATACTGTTACCTACACAGGCAATTTTTAGCTTTTGACTATTTAAGAAAAATGAAAATTGAATCGTAATGAACAAACAGATTCCTAATTTTACAAGATACCGTTTCATGGAATTATATGTATTAGATTGTACCCCGTTTTTTGAAGTTATTTTTCATATTCAGAAAGTGTAAATGCGCATGTACAAAATATCATTTTGCAAAATCTAGGATTATGGTTTACGATAATATTGAATAAATGCAGCCAGTGAAACTCCCATGGTCGGATAATTTGGGTATGGGTGTGGATTTCCATATTGAACCGCTATTCGTTCATCACCTTTATACCCTGTATAAGGCATTATAAAGGTTGAATCTTTTCGAAACCATGTGCCATTTAAATTGTCTATGGCTATCCCGCCATCCACAATGTGGATATTTTCATCTGTTCTATTATCAAACTTTTCAATGATATTTCTTCGAAGCTCCCACATGCACGCATTTTGCTTTGTAGTAAAATCACCTGCCATATTATCCAATATCCCACAGCTAGTAGATGGAATCATTAAAACGAACTTGCCCGATGGAACGGCTTTCCGATATGAGGCTATTACTTTCTCCATTTTTACATTCCATTCGGAAAAATCAATGGAGGAAGGGTCTGATGCATTTCTAAAATCGTTCAGCCCCAGAAATTCGGCTAAAATTGTTGGGCTTTTTAAACCCCACATGGAAAGGTATTTACTGTAGTCAAAATCCCAAACAAAATTTTCATATGTTACTTTCTTCCATTTTGAACCATTATATAGCATGTAACTTTCCAAAGCATTGTCATACATCACGTCATTTTTGGCAGGTTTTAGTTTATAGCCGGTTGTAATATCGAAAAGGTCTGCATGCGTATGATATCTGCTGGCATTATATTTCTCTCCGAAACTCCACTCCTGCTCTGGGTCTGAAGAAATTTCTTTGACTAAGTTCCAAAACGCGGTTGCTCCCCAGTATCTATATTTTCCCTCTGGTTGCCAAAACCCATTATAGGCCTGTGTTCGTTGGTTTGTCACATTAAAGTAACTTTTCAACGTCCATCCTCCACGGCCTTCATCGAACTGTCCGGGAGCATCGACAACCGAACGAAGACCTATCATCTTGATTTTTGGAACATATCCTTTGTCAAGCAAGGCATCCCGAAAAAAAGCCCCATTGGTAAAACTGTCCCCAATGATTGATACGACTACCGTATCCTTGCCAACCCCTGCCTGGCCCACTTCAATTGTTGAAGTAATCGTCTTGACCGTTTTGAATTCATCTTGATTTACCAATTCCAAGATAACCGTTGATTTATGTTTGGGATCGGTAATACTGGCGACGCGTTGTAACCGCCTCGAATATTCAGAGGTACCTGAAAACCTTACCACATCGTTATAAGGTCTCCAGCGTTTCATCAACGGCTCAACAAATATGTCATTCTGCGTACCTGAAAGCATATAGAGCTTGCTAGGCAGGCAAATGTCATTCGCAAATAACTTTGATTGGTTTTGCGCCAATGTAACATAGGGGCAAAGTATGGCCAGTATGAAATACTTCAAAAGATGTGTTGTTTTCATATAAAAATCATCCTTTGTCAATATATAGGTCTTCATTTTTTTATTCGATTTTTAGGTATTCAAGATTTACACATCTTATTAAGCACTTTAGTATACAAAGCCCTGCCGTAGACCGATTCCCTAAATTTTAAGAACTAACCTTGTATAATAATTCATGGTTGCCTAATAAAAGAACGGATCTCTTCTGCCCAAATCTGATAACCCTTATCAGTTGGATGACAAAAATCACCAGCTATATCTTTAGGCAAAAGACCTTTACTGTCAAGCATTTTGGAACTAATGTCAACAATGGTAATATTACGTTCATCGGCATAAATCTTAAGTAGATGGTTAGTTTCATCGATCAATTTACGCCGGGGATGATCTGGGAATTGCTCCCTGGGCATTACGGCCATTAAAATTATTTTTGCGCCAGGCACTTTGATTCCTACCTGTTTACAAATCTCCGCTATTCCCTCAACAATTTCAGGAGCTGTATTTTTTCGTGCATTCAAAGTTTCACTGGTATTGTTAGTGCCGATATGAATAATGACTAAACGTGGACTTAGCCCATCTAGCTCTCCATGGTTCAAACGCCAAAGCACATTTTGTGTACGATCCCAGCCAAATCCGAGGTTTAAAACCCGATGATTACCAAAAACTGAATTCCATGATTTGGGACCATTGGGGTCGCGTAATCTTCCGTCAGCATATTTTAATTGTGGCAGCCCTCCCCAAAAGTGGGTAATCGAATTACCTATTAAAACAATTTCAGGATTTATAGAATCTTTAATGCGCAGGGCTTCAGCATGACGAGCCCACCAATCGTAACTATCATTTTCTAGTTTAGGGACAGGAACAATGGCCGTATTTTCGTTGGAAGCAACACCAATGGGCCTTTCTTGCGAATGACTATAATTCGTGAAAATTAATAAAATTGAAATCCGAAAAAAAAACTTCGAAACCCTATTTCTATTTTGGTATTTCAATGTCTTGATCACCAATTTTAATAACATTCCAAATTTCTTATTATTGGATTCCCTTCAGACTTCACTATCTCGAACTTTATAGCTGAAAAATTTTCGTCATTTAAAACTTCAATACGTTTGTGCCCAATTGAACTTCCTGTGTTTACTAATTTCCATTTCCCATCTTCTTTCCCGTAGAGCTTATATTCACGAACCCTTTCACCTTTGGAAATGTCTTCTTGGATTATCACATGTCTAACTCTTTTAGGCCCCTTAAAGTCAATTTGAAAAAGATTCCCTGTCCCCTGCGTTTGGCCCAATGTTTTAGAAAATTGTTTTTTCATTTCGTTCCCAAACTCCTCAAGTCTTTCAAAATCGGCCTCTGGCACCAACCCCTGGTCATCAATTACGATTCCTAACAACATATTAGTGTTGCGACCTACAGTTTGAACATACCTATCCATCAAATCATCTAAACTACGGATGGTATTCTCTTCTCCCTCATGCCAAAACCAGCCTCCCTGAAAAGCATGTTTACGCAAAGCGAAATCGGCCTCGCCCGGACACCAATATTTGCCAGATGGATCACCGTTCAATCCTTTGATCTGGACCATACCGGTCGCTGTGGTTGTAGAATCTGCAGTAGCCCAACAGGGATAAGGGGCCACACCGTCTTCATTTCCGACCCAACGGATATTGTTCTCGAACCCGAAGGGCCCTTGAAAAGCAATTGCATCTGGTTGGTATTTTTCTACAAGGGAAAGCATTTCTATCCCTCCTTTTTCGGGAGGCAGAACGCCGCCGTCAAACCAAATTTCAAATAATTCCCCGTATTCGCTCCATAATTCCGTGAGCTGGGTCTTCACTACTTCATTGTATCTTTTTTGCTCCTCAGGATCACCGGACAAAACCAATCCCGGATTATCAACGTGAAAATAAGCATTGGCGGAAGCACTGGCGTACAAGCCGGGCTTCACATCATATTTCTTACATGACGCAATAAAATCTTTTACGATATCTCCCTGCCCGTTTTTCCATGGTGAATTTTTCACGCTGTATTCATGGGCTTTGGTCGGCCAAAGGCTAAAACCGCTACAATGTTTGGCAACTAACACGGCATAGGTAGCCCCTGCTGCTTTAGCCGAACGAATCCATTGGTCGGTGTCGAGTTTCCCGGGATTGAATACCGACGGATCAGGTTGATAGTCCCTGGTCTTGCGCCATTCGTAATCGGGCTCGAACACTTGTACATCGAGGTGAAACAGTGCACCGACCTCTGCATCAGCCCATTCTACTTGGGACTGGGTGGGAAGAATCAGTCTTGATTGTCCCTGTAAAAAGAAGGGTAGGCCAATAAGTGCAAAAAGTGAGTATCTGAGTATTTTCATATCCATTTTTTAATATATTCCTCCCATAAGCCGTAAAAGAACAGAGTAAGTATAGTTCTCATTTCACTTATGAGAGGCAGTTCTTATATCATTCTGACCAACCTGGATTTTGCGTCAGATTTGGGTTCAACGTGATTTCCTGTATGGGGACAGGATAGAGATAGAGTTTATCATCCCACGTTCTGGTTAAACCTGGATATAAAACCCGGTATTCTTCTGTTTCAGCATCAAGGGCACCAAGAAATGAATTAGGTTCTTCCAAAAGTTTACCCGCTTTCCATCGCATTAAATCATCAAACCGGAACCCTTCGGCAGCCAGTTCTACACGACGTTCACGTCGAATTTCATTGATCAATGCTGATACCGGAACCTCCCAATTCGGCCAATCGGGATCAACGAACCCAACATCTAAAGTCATAGAAGGCATATTGACGCGCGCTCTCAATTTGTTAATACTAATATCCAAATCCGACTGATCTATTTCACCTAGCTCGGCCTTAGCCTCAGCATAATTAAGCAAGATCTCTCCATAACGGAATATAAATTCGTCGATAGTACATCGCTGATATTCAAAATCACGCTGCGTCGGAGAAAATTGTTTGTATATCCTATAACCTGTAAAACATAACCCATTATCAAACTGTGGTGCCTCTTGATATTGTACCTCACCATCACTGGTGATATGGTATGGCTGATCAGGGGTGTAAATAGATTGTTTCATACGAGGGTCCCGGTTTTCAAATTCTTGCATATAGTCATTTGCATTATCGCCTCGGTATTCAGTACTAACCGCTATGGGAAGCCCATCATTGCTTAGATAAGTCAATGCAAAATCCTTAGTAAACCCACTGCCCGATTCACCAAGTTGTCTAACTCGATTTGACATCAATAAATTTTCAGAATACTGCTTGATCATTATCGCCTCACTATTACCAGAAAGTTCATCTATTATAAAAAGGTTATAGTAGTCCTCATCTGGGTTACCCGTATTGTAAATTTCAAAATTGCCTGAGTCAATGATTTCTGATGAAGCTTCAGCAGATTTTCGCAATAAACCTTCGAAATCACCTAAACCATGATATTTTTGCCATGTTCCTTCATATAAACAAATGCGAGATTTCAATGCAAGAGCAGCATATTTGGTCAACCGATTTTCACCAGAGGTTTCTGGTAAGGTGTTAATAGCAAAATCTAGGTCCGCTACGATTGAATCCACCACCACCTTACGTGAAGTACGCGATATATTCAATTCTTCAGAGTCGACATTGAGTTCCTCATCTATCCAGGGTACATCTCCAAATTGCCTGACCTTTCCATAATAGTTCCAAGCTCTAAAGAATCTAACTTCACCAACATAGGTATTAATAAGTTCGGTATCGCCCTCAACGGTCTGAAAGTGTGTGAGAAAAAAATTACAACTTCGTATTGTAGCCCAATCGTCCTTGCCCCATCCACCACCGGTAGAAGGAATTACATATTCATTCCAAACGAAAGCGTTTCGATTGGCCGGACCTTGGTTATCGGTCATATTATCTGCCTGCCAGTTACCAGAGGTCGAAAGATCCGTATAAAATTGATTTGAATAAGTCTCTAGATCCCCCAAGGTTTTCCAATAATTAGCCTCATTAATCTTATCAGGTGGATACCTGTCCATAAAATCATTGTTACATGAAGTATTAAGGCTTATAAAAGTCAGTATGTAAATTATTCTAGTTAAGGTTTTCATCTGTGTTTTTTTCATGGTTGGACTTAAAAAGAGATATCTAACCCAAAAGAATGGGTTCTATTCAAAGGATACATGTTGACGCGATTTGATTCCGGATCAAAAATGCTTTCCACCTTTGTGAACTCGAACAAATTTTGACCAGAGTAGTAAATACGCAAACGCTCTACAAATATTTTCTCTAACCATGTCTTGGGAAAATTATACCCAACGGACACCAATTTTCCACGTAAATAAGATCCATTTTGCAAGTACCTACTTTGAGCTATGCCAATTTCATTGCCGTTTAGACGAGGCCTTGGGAAATATGCATCTGTATTATTTTGAGTCCAGTAATCTGTATTAAATTTTTGGGGAACCGACCATTGTGAAGAATAGTGGGCATAGAAAAAAGTATTTCCCGGATAGAAATCTCGCTTACCGACACCTTGTAAGAAAAGACTAAAATCGAAATTTCTCCATTGAGAATTAAGTTGAATCCCATAGGAATACCTTGGTGTGCTATTGCCAATTACCTTAAGGTCTCCGTGGTCATTAAGTGTCTGTGAACCCCTAGTGATTCCTGGTATCCCATCTAAATCTTTAAATTTCAAATCACCTGCCAAAGGGGCATGACTCACAACTTCCGATTGATCATAGTTCTGAGCTTCTTGATCAGATTGAAATAAACCCTCTGTTTCAAAACCCCATATTTCCCCCAATTTTTGTCCGACATAATAATCAGCCAAAACACCGTTGGGGTTGTCATATTTCTTAATTTCCGAAACGTAATCGGAAAATGTAAAATTAACACCGTAAGTAAGTTCTTCTCCTATCTGGTCTTTCCATGATAAAAAGAGTTCCCAACCTTTCGTACTTAAATCTGCGGCATTTGTCTGTGGCTCACCAGTACCAAGAACAGCTGGTTGAGTTTTAGATTTGGTCAACATATCTTTCGTATCGCGTTGGTACCAATCGAAAGTTCCTGAAAGTCGATTTTTTAACATTGAAAAATCTAAACCAAAATCCAATTGATTCACCGTTTCCCAAGTCAATGACGGACTCACCAACCCAGGGGCATATACCGTGACCGGTTTTTCGCCATTCAGCAAATAATTCACCTGCCCTGTACCATAAGTGGCAATGTAGGGATAGTAATTTCCGTCAAGCGCAGATTGATTACCCAGACTTCCGTAAGAGCCGCGAATTTTAAATTCATTCACGGTGTTTTTCAATTCACTCCAGAAACTCTCATTAGAAACACGCCAACCAGCTGAAAATGATGGAAAGAAACGAAACCTATCTTCGCTAGGGAATCTCGAAGAACCATCATATCTACCATTGACCTCTAAAAGATATTTGTCGTCAAAAGAGTAATTGAATCGAAAAAATCCTCCTCGAATAGCTAGTTCATTACCTGAATCACCTCCGGCCCATTCTCCTGAAGCTGTGCTAATATAAGGGATATCATTACTAATTAAATCAGCTCTTCTAACCCAAAAAGAATCAAATTGTTTTTCTTCTTGATTGAAGCCAATCATCGCTTTAAAATAATGCGACCCAAATTCTTTTTCATAATCACTATAAATATTGAGCGCAGAATAGCGATTGCCTTCCTCATCTTTTCTAACCCAATTGGGAGTAGTATGCGGAAATAAAACTGCTGGACCATCGGCATCATAATCCCAATACTCTTTCAGGTCGTGCACCTTGGTTTTATTGAAATAATTGTAGGTATAATTCATATTGATTGACAACCCTTCTATAGGTGTCAAACGCAAGCTACCAGTTACCCAAGCGTCATTCGTCTTATATTCTCTATTTCCACCCTGACTCAAAAAAGCTGGCATATTTGTAAAATACCCATTTCCAGAGTATCCGGCAAAATTTCCGTCTGGGTGGTACACTGGCATAATAGGCCTTGAATCTTGTGCCATATATAGGTTGTCAGCATTTGAAAAACTTCCGCGTTTATTGTCTGGAATATCATTCTGATCGGCAATATTGAAAGTAGCTTTCATTCCAACCTCTAACCAAGAATTGATTTTATACTTGACGTTCTGAAGGATATTTATCCTCTTATAATCTTCATCGAACCATTTCATCAAACCTTTTTGATGTAAAAGCCCTAGAGATGTATAATAGCTAACTTTATCACCACCACCACTTATACTTAGGTTATAATTGTTAATGGGGTAGCTATCTTTCAACATTACGTCCGTCCAATCAGTATTTCCATTATACCTCCATAAATTGGACGGATCAACTGAATGATGGAATACCTCTTCATTTTGTTCTGGATTGTTATAATAGGCTTCAATATGCCCCATTGTTTCATCATCAAAATAATTGGAACCATTTGTAGTGGTATTAGCCGCATTCATCCAATTGGCATATTCCATGGAGTTCATATACTCAGGACGGTCGGTGGGTTTATTGAGAGACACATTGGTACTAAAAGAAATAGTCGGTTTGCCAGACTTTTGACCCAATTTGGTCGTAATCAAGATGACACCATAAGCAGCACGAGCTCCATAAATAGCCGATGAAGCGGCATCTTTAAGTACCGATACGGTTTCGATATCTTCGGGGTTAATCAAATTCACATCCATTTCAACACCATCTACCAATATTAAGGGCTCTCCGCCGTTAATAGAAGTAGTACCCCTGATATTGAAAGTAGCACCTCGACCGGGTGCACCGCTGTTTAAGTTTATATTAAGGTTAGGTATAATTCCTTGTAAACCCTGACCTAAGTTTGTAATGGGTCGATCTTCGAGCGTTTCTGAAGATATTTGAGAAACAGCGCCCGTGAGATTCACTTTCTTCTGAGTTCCGTACCCAACAACAACAACCTCTTCTAACCCGGCTGTACTTTCTTCCAAAATCACTGATATGGACGTTTGACCGATAAGACTTACCTCTTTAGTTGCAAAACCAATATAGGAAACTACTAAAACGGCATTTTCATCTTGTACGGAAATAGAAAAATTACCATCAAAATCAGCCTGTGTACCATTAGTAGTGCCTTTTTCGATAATATTTGCCCCAGGTAGGGGAACCCCGTCGGAATCAGTTATGACTCCATTAACTGAACTTTGTTGAGCGGGAATAGTACTATCTATTTTTTTGTTTTTTATGGACGGAGAAGATTTTCGACTAACTAAGTAAACACGTCGTTTATTTAAGTTGAATGTTGTCTCGGTATTTGCAAAAATGTCGTTTAAAATTTTAGAAATCCCTTCTTTCGTTACATTAATAGAAACGGTTCGTTTCAAATCTACATCTTCGATTTTATAAACAAATTCAAATTCAGTTGTGCTTTCAATCTCATCTAATAGTTGGCCAACAGAAACATTATGGAGGTTCAAAGTAATTCTCGCACGTTGTGCATAGCTATCATTGGCTTGTAGGGTAAAAAATGTGACCAAGATAAACAGCGTACTTAATTTCATTTTTAAATCATAGGAGAGTAAAGGATACCGCCTTCTTTTACAATTAAGAAGTTTTTTCATACTTTTAGGGTGTTAAAATGTGGTTATTTTTACTTTAATCACTAGTACCAAATCGGGAAATGTTCGAGCATTTTCCGGTTTTTTGTCTATTGCGACGAATGGCAATAAGCGATTAGTTTTTAGTATTCTGTTTGTTGTTGAATTTTTATTTCATTGACATCTATTTTAATAGTTAGCAATTCGTTTTTCATTCAATTATGACTTGACTATCATCAATTATTTCAAACCGAATGCCATAATTCGATTTGAGTTCTGCGAGTACTTTTTCAATCGGTTCATCTCCAAAATTAGCATTGAATTTCTTAGCTGACAGCGCTTTATTCTTATTTATAATTGAAATATTATAATGTCTTTCAAGTCTTTTGACAATGTTTTCAAAAGTCATATCCCGGAATATCAACTTTCCATCCATCCAAGAAGTATACATCGCCGTAATGACTTGATTTTTAGTAATAGCCATGTCATTTTTATCTAAACTACCTTTAAACCCCGGTTCTAATAATACCACATTTGGATTGCCCTCGTTTTCCAATTCACTTGAAAGACTAACTGAGCCCTCGACAAGCACGACTTCTGTCGTTTCATCTTCTGGATAAGCAGAAACGTTGAATGCTGTGCCTAAAACACGAACATTCAATTTACCGGCATTTACAACAAAGGGGTGTGCTGAATCTTTTGCAACATTGAGATAGGCCTCGCCCGAAATAAAAACACTTCTTTCTTGACCCTCTAAAAATTTTACTGGATATTTTATGGAAGAACCAGAGTTAAGAAAAGCTTTCGAGCCGTCAGAAAGTTTTAATTCAAATTTTTTGCCGAAAGGTATTGTCAGCGTATTAAAAACGAGTTCCTCTGCATTGCCAGTTTTCGAGTACTCCAATCGATTTCCTTTTTGTTGACCAAGTACGGCGCCCGTCTTGTCGGTCACTTGCACAGAACCATTTTCTTCAATAATTTCAAGCCTTCCGTCTTCAAGTTCCAAGATGATGGCATTCTCAGGAATGATATCTAGCGAAGTTGTACTTGCATTATAGATGTAGTGATATCCCAAAATCATTATTCCAATAAATATAGCTGCACTCGCAGCAGCTAACCTCCAGATTCCGGGTCTTTTCTTATTTAAGATACTTTTAGTCTTAATATCATCCCACAAAGATTCCTTAATTTCAATTTTATTCGATTCATCTATAAAATGTGGCCTATCATTTATTGAAATCATATTCTCGCTAAATTTGTCGAGAATTCTTTTTTCTTCCTCGGATATAGAGCCATTTAGATACTTATCCAATAATTTCCGGAATTCCTGTTCGCGCATAGTTTCTCCTCTATAACTAGATGAACCAAATCAAGCATGCAACACACACCAAATTTGACTATTTAACATTACTTTAACGATTATTGTGAGATTTGTGCCTAAGAAAGGCGGGGCTTTACAGTTTGAAATGGATGTGTTGCCGGTATTCTATAAAAGCTAATTAAAAAAAAAAGTGATGAGAAGTACGTTTTGTAGAATTCCCAAGTTTTCCCTAATAGCTTTTAATGCCAAGGAAACTTGATTTTCAACCGACCGTTTTGATATGCCCAAGTGTAAGGCAATTTCTTCATTGCTATTGTCTTCAATTCGGCTTAATCGAAAAATTTGTTGACACCTAGGGGACAATTCTTTTAAAGAATTGGTTATAGCGATCTGAGTCTCCTCTAGGTCATGTTGATTTTCAACATCAGGGTTGGTTAACTGTAATGAATCGATAACATAAAGCTGCACGGCATTGAATTTATTATCTCTTAAATACTTAAAACACCCATACCTGACCGCTTTAAAAATATATGCCTCGAAATTTACAATTACCTTATTTTCTTTGCTTCTCCATAGTTCGACCCAAATTTCCTGAACGATATCTTTGGCTATGTCTCCATCGGAAAGTATAGCTTTAGCTTGTACAAACATTGATTCCCAATACTGCTCAAAAAGCTTCTGAAACGCCTTTTTATTACCGTTTTTAAATTGCGTAACAAGCAATTCGTTAGTATAGGATTTTTCCGTGGACATTATAATTAATTATGCAATTTAAAACCATTATAGATGATAAATGTATAAAAAATACATCAATATGTTAAAGTATAATTAGTTATCGATGGATAAACTACATTTGAAGCTATACTTTGCAGAAAGTATTTGTGTCAATAATCCTATATATAAAACAAGCTTTGCTGAAAGCTTAAATAATTTAATTGCCAAACAAGATTCCCTACAGTTTCGCTGCTAGAACATCGAACAGGAACGTCCCCTTAGAATAGCATCGGATAATTTCGTGCTTGTTGCTTTCGGTATTGCCTTTATCCACAACTTCTTGGTCACTAATGATGGGACCCCAAAGTGCCTTGAGCCCATACTGTTAGGACATGTAACATTCCCTTCTGTTTTCGGTAAAACTGTGTGTCTCCAAAAACGGGGTCTTCGCGGATCAGTTCACCTCCGTGTTCAGATAGATTGATCTCGTTATCTAGATGCCTTATAAATTTCTTTCCGTAGTTCTTATGCCAATGGACTTTCGATTACCTCCGTTTCTTCATCAGCTGTTCGTTGCACCTATGTTCCGAGGTCTCCTCAGAAAGGTCGGATTTTCACAACAGCCAGGCATCGAAGGTCTCCTTATCGAAGAATTTTTATCAGATATAGGGATTGTTCCCCATCGGGATAAGCTTTAAATGCGTGAGTTTGTAAATCTCTTTGACAGCCAAGTGTAGGCGACAAGGTCGTCGGGGTTCATTACTTTTTATTGTGGCCGAGCAGCCCCCTTGATCTCGGAGAACAACCGTACCACGTTCTCTTTTTCTTCCATGGTATTTCTTTTTGGGTTTTGCCCAAAGTAGAGGAGCGGGTACCTTCAAAGGAAATCCGAGGTGATTTTAGCGTTTGAAAATACTGGTTTTTGAAGAATGTTCGGCGATATAACGAAACCACCTAAAATTGCGCAACACGAAACATTGGGGGTAAAGGAGTCTTTTCGGACACAAGCCTATGGGCTCTCTTGACACTTCAAGATATCGGGCCAATGCTATTGATTGTGTAGGTTTATACTTCTCGAATTGCCCGCCCGATTATAAATAACGACAGAATCCATAGAAGGAGCAATTAACAGGTCACTAGATGATTGGGAAAGATATCCCTGACCCAGATAGCGCTCAAATTTACTTTTAGCGCCGTTGTTATAGTAAATGTTCCCCCAAACATCATTAGGTTTTAGTGGGAATCGCGATACTTCTGAATCCAAGTCGGACTTAAAAGCACGCGGACTATCCGAATTCACTGAAGCAATTAGAAACCTATTTCTATCGGTCAACCAACTTGTTAAAGCTCTGGTTTCCCCTTCGATGAAAAAACCAGTTTTATCTCCTCGAAGAGCTCTAAAATTACCGTTTCCATCACCGCTTAGATAAAATCCCTGTGAGGTGTTATTCCAACCCGAAATGACTTCCATTTGAGAATTGTTCCCCACTCCAATTACATCGGAAAAACCGACTACATGGAGATGTCGGAAAAATGCCTTAAAACCGCCAAGTTCCCTGCGTTCCAAATATATAGTACCAATCAGATAACGAACAATTATGAAAGTTGCGAAACGGTCCATGATAAAAAATATTTCATGGAGGATATGACCCAAGGAACTATTCTTTTTGATGAATTGACTTCAGAACATGTGGCAAGCAATTTTGGCAAAGTTGACATTATGAAGGATATATTGGAAGAACGTTATACGCAGCGAAAAATGACACACATCACTATAAATTACAAAGAGGGTTATTATAAAGATATTCCAGCGGCACTGGCAAATATTGGCGAAAGACATGGTAGCCGGGTCTATGATAGAATTTTCGAAATGTTTAATATCATAGTTTTCGAAGGAAAGAGCTTTCGAAGATAAAAGGTTAAATAAGGTTTAATTTAACCTATTTCCCTCCTAAAATTTACTAAAAATGGAAAAATATTGTAAGCATTGCCACCTATCTTTCACTGCACGAAGAAAAAATCACGTGTATTGCTGCTCAAGTTGTAAAACAATGGCCAGCTATAAAAGAAATGGCTATAAGTATGTCTCCGGTCATTATAAAGCACGGGGAAACGAGCAACAACCCGTACCTTCTGAAACGGTAAACAGTCAGATTGCCTCACTTGACAAGAAGGTCGGTGAATTCGAGAAGCCCTTTAATGAGCGAAGTATGAATGTACCTGACATAAAAAATGCGGTTGCCGGAAACCTAATCGCAGATGCATCGGTCTATGGCCTGAAAAAGCTTTTGGCACCCGATACATTACCGGCTACAAAAGGAGACATAAAAGCTATTAAAAAAGAAATTGCTGTGCTGAAGTTCATCATCAGTAGAAAATAGCCTGGCCAGGCAGTCTATTTCCATGACAAATTCACCCTAAGAACCTAAAATAGATTGAAGCTTTAAGAATAAATCCTTCCCAACTTGAAAATCATGGTTTTTGAAGCATACAAGTAAATGCTTTCGGTCCATTTGTAAACCTCCATTTCCAAATCCTTACAAAAAAGAAAGATAGAAGGAAGATATTTTCATGCCGAGAATCACAAATACCAGACTAATAAATTGCCTTTAATTCTTATAAAAATCAAAGGGAAATCTAAATATGGGAAATCCCATATTTGAAATTAATCACTTAATGTTCCCCTAATTTTTAGAGTTATGCACAAATATGGCATCAAAATAATACCAAAACAATAATGAATAACGCACATTTGGCAAAGTATACTTTAATTTCAAATACAGAATTTCCGGTATTAAGATAATTCTGTTTTTAGTGAGTAAAAACCAGTGATCAAATTCTGTGCTTTACCGAATCCTATTAACCTATTGTTTGTGAACAATCGTAAAAAAACAACTAAATTCTAGTTGTTTTCACTATTTTTAGTCTCTCCTTTCTTACAATTTTGAATTTATAAAGACTCCCCTGCTTTTATACCTTCTTTGCCGTGACTAAATAACAATTATTTGGTGCCAAGACACGATGTTAAATTTATTCAAAATCACTATTCTAATATTCATTTGGGGTGTACAACTGGTTTGTGCACAATCATCTGAAATCAGAATATTAGAGGTCAAGAGAGAAAATATTCAAAAAATAATGCGTGTTTACCAAGATTCCCTGGCCGATCTTGATTTCCTTATTGCTGAATTAAATGCTGGCAATTCTGTAGATTACTCAGAAGTTGTGTATTACAAAAAAGTTCAAACAAAAAATGAAACCAAAAAGAGTGAACTCGTAATCTCTAACAGCGGTCCTAATAAAATAGGTACGCAAACTAATTCTTCAAATAAAGCAAAAGCAATAAGTCCTTACTCCAAAAAGAATATTAACCGTAAAGTCAAAGACAATGTAAATCGTTCTTCTCCAATAACTCTTCCCGAAAAAGTACAAACGAAAAAATACCGAAGAAGAGTCGGCGCAATTTGTAATGACGGCTCAAGATCATACGCTACTGGTAGAGGGGCCTGTTCTCATCATGGAGGGGTAAGACATTGGCTTATAGAATAGACATTGCAACGTAAATAATACTGAAACGCTATAGTTCCTTTTGTGGCCGTCGTTTTGAGCCCGAAAACTTCATTTTATAACTGTATTTGTGGCATTCTCAATAGCAATTTTGGCCTCCTCAAAACTTCGCATGCGATTTCCCCCAAAAGTCAAATTTTCAATAACTACTCCATCGACACTAAAATCAGCGTCCCATCCTTTTATTAGAGAAGGTATTACTCTTTCCGAAGCTACTTTGATATCCTTAAAAACAACATTTTTGATATGACCACGGTTTTTTGAGTATGAAGCCCTTTCACTTTGTGGTAGGTAAAGCCATTGTTTTTTATTATCATTGGCATCACGATCTTGAAGTGAATCAGGAATATTAAAACCGAAACGCCTTGAATATTTAGTAGGAATGTCCATACTATAAATTGATAATCCTATATACAAATCGATGAGTTCGTCGCGGGCATCTTCCACACGCACATTTTCAAAAGTTACATTTTTCACAGTGGTGTTTTCCGCATTGTGAATGCTCAATGCGGCTCCCCGTTCGACCCGAATGACATCACAATCGCGAAAAGTTATGTTCTGAACGAAATCTCCCTTTAACTCAAACCCGACCTCCAGGGCATTCCCGCCGATAGCGTTCCATAAAACGGTTTTCTCAATCAAGACATTATCGACTTTCGGGCTACCCCGTCTTCGCACAATGTCCGGCTGTTTGCTTTTTACAGCTATACAATCGTCCGAACTCCGAATAAAGCAATTTTTAACTTCGACATTATGACTGGCCTCTATATCAATACCATCGCAGTTGGCACGCCATCCGGTCTGTTTATGATTATCAATGACAACATTATCGCATCCTCGCGGGTGCAATGTCCATCCCCAGGCATCGTGAATTTGAACATCTTGGATTAGTACATTCTTGCACTCTGTAAGTAGTATGGAATTCACCTTTAGGGTTTTCCGGGTCGATTGATCCAAGATGCCACTCCCCAATATTCTGATATTATTCACATTATCAGCCGTAACATAGCCTTGTACAATTGCACCAGGCTCCAAATACAGGGTTTCGTTATCGTATAGCCTAATTTCACGGGCGTCGTAAATCTTACCCGCTTCGTAATAGCGTACATTGGGGTCGTCTTTGCTAGGGACATTTTCACGTTCGGGACTAGTAAACAAAAAAAGTGGCCTTTTTATATCATCGTCAAATTCAATACTGAGATTCATCGCTTTTGGGATAGAGAAAATGACCTTATTTCCAATAATTTTAGGTTTAATTCCGGCACTCAATGGGCGAACGACGACTTTTTTAAAGGATTTATCCCTTACGACAGTAACCGTACATTTACCCTTGATAATAGCATACGACATAGCGGCAATCGTACCTTCCAAAACAGGTAATTCCTTCCCCGCGGCGGTAACTTGAAAATCTTGAGCACGGGGATATTCTTTGGCAAAATTCGGTACGATTACGGTTTCAGGCGGTATTGTGGATACACCCATACTTAGAAATAAAACACCAATCATCAAAAGGGTCATAATAACTTTATAATAGTTCTTTTTAGGAAAATGCTGTCTTGTCATCCTGGCGTTATTTTTTCTTTTCCAATCATATATAATTTACATTTTCTCTCCCACGCTTTTCAACACCTCTTTGGTCCGTTCTTTCAAAGCGTTTATGTTCATCTTTTTATCACCTCGGTACCAGTTCTTCCATTTGCCTTTTGAGGCCTTTTGTTTTCCAGAATCTATTACTTCGAAGGCATTTAAAGCTGTTTGTAAATGTTGTCTAGTTATCTCCCAGTCTCTGTTATCGGCAGCCTGTTTGGCATAAATACAGTTTTCTAGCCATTGGCCAAGACCAATTACTATATCCATCTGTCCAATTAGATTACTTTCAAAGAAATCCTTTTCCATACCCGCCAATTTCGAATCTGCCGATACTGCTAAAGATTTCGCTTTTACAAAGCCGGCAAGTTGTAAGTTCACCTTTTCCAAACTTTCCTCTAATGGAAGTCCTCCAGCGGGGTTTGTATCCGACAGACTAAGGTGAAAAGCATCTTTAACTTTTATACTTTTCGTCTGCTTTGTATGTTTCTCTCTTTGGGCATGGCCATCCACTAGTAATTCATTTAATTGGCCCAATATACTGAGTCCCTTAATCCGCTGCTGACCATCCAAAAAACCAGGTATCTGCTTATTTCCAACTTTTTGATAACTATCAAAATATTGACTATATGCCGCATAGGTTTCTTCAGGAGCATCTGAAAATCTATTGGCACACCATGCTTTTAGCGCTTCCGAAGGTTCGAATGAATCCATATTCCAAAACATGTCAGAAGAAGTCTGTAACGCCAAAGGAAACTCTCGAATGTTGGAAACATTTAAAATGGCATACTCGTTTGTATTTCGATCCATTGCCTCTTTAAATAACTGAAAAGGTTTAGATGGTGGAATCGCCTGTGCCAAATGCGGGCCCGCTCCCCATAATTGGTAGTGGTAGTAAATCCCATATTTATTATTTTCCGAACGCTCTGTATCATAAAAGTCAGATTGCCAGACATAACCCGGAGAATTATCAGCAAAAATTATCATTACATTATCCGGAATCTTTAAGAGCCCTTCCTGATGAAAAAAGGCTCCTTCGGCCCACAGTGTAGTAGACATCAAAGGATTTTGATTACCTGTAACATTCATGATGATTTCCTTTTGAACCTTCATGGCATCGGAAATAATTGCAGCCCTCTCTTCGTCGGATTGTGGTACTCCAGGATCTGCCATCCACATAGGCCTATCTGCAATCCCTCTTAATCCAATCTGCCAAATAACATCAGGGTATTTGGCCCAGCGTTTGGCATACTCGGTCCAAGTTTCGATTAACTTTTCCTTTTCACTATAAAAACTAAACAAGGGGTTTTCTTCTTTTTCCTTCCAATAATTCTGATAGCCAAAGGCACTCACTCCGACCGGTTCAATATGGTGCATAGAAATAAATAGCCCTCGTTTAGATACTTCTTTTATAAGGCGCTCTTCGGCAGGATTTCTTATGTCCAAAAAACTAGCGGGAATGATCAAATTGTAACGTAACCGAACTGCTGCTTTCGCAACCTCCTTAATTAGCTCGGGGTTTGTGACTTGACCATAGTATGGATAGTCAATTTTTCGGATACCTCCACTTTCTTTGAATTCGGTCAAAAGGTCTTCATCATTTATAAACCAGCCACGAAACTTAAAATCAGGCTCAACGCTAGTGTAGTCAATTGTCTGCAAAATAATTTTCTCTTTTTTTACTGGTTCATAGCCTGTCCAATACTTCAATGGATCTACACCCAATTCCTTTTCCAAAAAGTAATATATCCCAAACATTGTGCCCCGAGGGTTACTGCCAATAATGTTTAGCCGGTTATTCCCCCCTTTTTTTGAAGAAAATATAACATACTTCTCCCAAGCCCCTTCCAAGGCGGAAATTTTATTGATGTCGACCATATTCCTTATGTCCGAATCGCCTACAGTACCAATTACGATGCAATTACCATTGCATTCTTCCATCGAAGTCACCGTTTTTAAGGTAATGCCGGTAATCAGCTCAATGTCGTCAATCAAATCTTTTGCGGCAAGTTGTACATATTCGGGTTCGTTCGAGCCAATAAAAATAGAGGTGGTAACTTCTCTAGAAATAATGAAATCATCTGAAGTGGTTGTGCATTGGAAGAAAATTAACCCAACCATAATTAGGAGTACTCGGTTTAATTTATATTTCATGCTTAAAAATTTAAAATTTTCTTTAATGGTCATACGACTAGGAAGTAATAATTCCTGATGCATGCATCAACCCCTTTATATAGCCGATACCAAAAAGGTTGCCTTTCATTTCATAGCCCACATTTTGATTGTCCTCACCCGCCATGGTCGGTACGTGATCAGATCGTAATGGGCCATTAAAACCGACTTCTTTATAAGTCTGCATCATCTTGAACATATCGGTAGGGCCGTTGTCGTGAAAGGTTTCCCTGAAATCTTCGGGATTACCCACGACATCCCTAATATGAACAAAGAATATCTTGCTGTTCTTACCGTGCTTTTTAAGCATCGCCAGCACATCTTCATTCATTGTAGTAAAAGTTCCTTGACAGAAAGTCAAACCGTGTGAGGGACTATCTGAAAACGAAAGTGCCTTGTCCATTGCTTCGGCCGTGGTAAATATTCGGGAGATACCATGAACGGGACTTACTGGTGGATCATCTGGATGCAACGCCATTTTAACATTGTTCGCCTCTGCTATGGGCATTACTTGTTCGATGAACCACTGGTAATTCTCCCAAATCTGCTCTTCAGAAAATTTGCCCCATTCCGAAACGGGTTCTTTTTTAGCCGTTTCATAGTTAAAACCGCTGACAATCGCCCCCCCCCTTTCAGGAATCGCGTGATGCGTTCGGTACCAGCCCGTGGCCATAAAATTGTAACAGAGCAAAGGAACACTAAGGCGACCCATGTTTTCAAGCATCCTTTGATACCTCTCAATATCTTTTTCCTTTCCTTCCAATCCCAACTTGATGCGGTGCATGTCAAACTGGTCGCCCTCCAGTCCATAGAGATGGAATCCGTTTTCTTCGAAGATTTCCTTTGAACGGGCAAAGGAATCGTAATCGTCAATCGAAGGGTTTCCAGTAAGTTCAGGGGCCAACTTGGCAATGGCATAGTCAATACCCATTTGGCGACAGAGCTGCCATTTTTCGTCAGGTGTATTGCCAAAAAATAAGAAAGAGAGTTTCATAATAAACGTCGAATTATTTAGAAGTATCCCCCTTTATCAGAAATTTCCTTTGCCGATTGACCTTCCTTTACCCATCCGAAAATCTTCTTTTCGTTCTCCCGTATCTCTTCTGCGCGTAATAGCACTTCGTAAGCAATGTCTCTTGGTACTGCAAGTACACCATCAACATCGCCCAAAATGATATCGCCTGGCTTAATAAAACACTTATCTATCTGAATTGGCACCTGGTAATCTGTAATCAGACAACGGCCCAAACTACCATTCGAAGAACGGTATTTATAGAATACTGGAAAATCGGCCTCTAAAATCTGATGGGTATCCCTAATACCACCATCAACACAAGCCGCTTTCACTCCTTTTCCTTTAGCAGTTGCAGTCATTACACCACCCCATGACGTAGATTCCTCATCGCCACTGGTATCGTAGACCACAAAGGCATTTTCATGCATCTCGTCCAGCATTCTGGTTCGAAACTCCATTTCGCCGCTTACCTTTGTGCTAGAAGAGCTTTTAACCGTAAATGCAAAACCCGCTACAGTGTGGTAATTTTTCAAGGCTCGTATTCGAATAGGTAGGGCTTGGTTCAATAAGGTAAACTCCCTAAGCACATCACTTATGGCTCCTGTATATATTTTTTCATAACGGCTTAAAAGTTCCTTGTCGGAAATAGGGAATTTTTTGGTTGATACGCCTTCCCGTACCTCAATCAACCTTTCAAGGTTCATCATTCCGACCTCTTTTTTATAATCTTCTGCACTCATCTTTCTTAATTTGATTTTTTCTCAGATTTTAATTTAATCAGACTCTTTTCTGCAATCAAAATGGGGGAATCATAAATTGGAATGTTGCGAAACTCGTAATGCGTTCCTTTTTGGCTCCAATCTTTTTTCGGAATGTCATATACCTCACCGGTACGCATATCTATATACACTGGTTCTGCAAAATTCCCATTCGTAAATTCAAAATCAATGGTGGTCTTTTTAGTTGAGTTGTTTGGCGTGTCACCATTTTCCCAAATTGTCACAACCTGATAATCGGAACTGTCTGCTCGATATCCATAAACGGAAAGAGAACCCGTTGCATCAGTTACATATGAATAATTGGAAATACGCTTTAGAGAGTGGTCGAAAATAGAGGTCAAGTTTTGATAGGCAAAATATGACGGCTTTAAATAATCTACTGTATTATCCTTTTTAGCTTTAATAAGACCCTTTGTATTTACAGTATAAATTGGATTTTCTAGAACAGTAATCTTTCCGTTTATTTTTTCCAAAACCCTGACATAATTCATGTCGATTATAGAAAAATATAATGAAGGTATATCACGCCCAAGGTCTCCTAACAACTTTCTTAACATCCATTTTGACTGGGAAACCTCCGTCCATGGATAATTTTTAAGGGCATAGTGTTTTTGGTTTTCGGAAGGGCAGCCCAATTCCCCCTGGCCTATAATTATATGATCGGAATACGATTTCGTTAAGCTCTGGATTTTTTCGTATTTTGGATATATTTCTTCAGGACGATAGGTATAGCCATGGAGCGTAATAACATCGACCAAATCTAGCTTATCATACTTTTTTAAGTAAGCTAGAAAAGGTTCTACATATTCAACATTGATTCCTGCCAACGATAACGCGTAAATGGTGGCTTCTGGAATTTCAGAACGAATAATTTCTGCTGTGCGCACAAAAATTTTGGAATATGCATCAGGGGTATTCTCGGAATTAAGGTCACTCTCGTTCCAGATTTCCCAAATTTTCACCCTACCCTTGTAACGTTTTACCAATGCCATAACCCACTGATCCCATGCCGCCAAAGCCTCCTCGGAGACAGGAAAACCGCCTGAAAGATTTGGCATTCCACCTCCTTCATAAATGGGGTTTCCATAAGACGTTTGCAGCCAGGGTTCCACGCCTTGCGCTATTACATCGTCAATAATTCTGTCGAGCCACTCAAAATCATATTCACCTTTTTTTGGCTCACATTTAGCCCATCCTGCTTGTAACCTGATTTTTTTGGCTCCCGTTGCACCTAAATATTGCTTCCACTGGTCGAAATCGGTGAAATCACGATCCATTGTTTCACCTCCAATAGACCAATTTGAAGCAGCAATTTCGTGTGAGCTTCGAGGCTGTACCGTTCCAATCGAAGAATAGGTAATATCTTGGTTCTTCTGAGCATAAAAAGAAGTAGATATTATTAGGGCGGCCAATAGATAAGTAATCTTAAAATTAATTTTCATAGTATATGGTTTTTAATAAATTTTAAACTCCTGGGCTGGACAAAAACCCTCCGTCTACCGGAATGGTAATACCTGTCACAAACCCAGCATTTTTTTCGTCAATCAACCAATTCATACAGCCAATGAGTTCGGGAGCTTCACCAAAACGTCTCATAGGTGTTTGCCTCAATATGTTTTGTGCGCGTTCCGTCTGCGAGCCGTCTGCATTGAACATTATCTTACGGCTACGGTCATTCAGAAAGAAGCCGGGGGCGATTGCATTTACACGAATATTTGCAGGTGCCAAATAGGCAGCCAACCATTGGGTAAAACTTTCAATTCCGTTTTTAGCCATTGCATAAGCCGCTACCCTCGTAATGGGCCGATAGCTGGTCATAGATGCAAAATTGATGATGTTGCCCTGCTTGTTTTTTGCCATACTCTTGCCAAATACGAAACAGGGAATAACCGTCCCCATCGTGTTGATGTCGATAACACTTTGAAAAACCTTCATATTAAGATTGAAAAATCCTTTTACCGCGTCATCATTGTTTAGCTCACGTTCGTCAAATTCAGGAATGTTCGGGAGGGCGTCGTTTTGATTTCCTCCAGCACCGTTTATAAGTAGGGTACATACGCCCAATTCGTTTTCAACCGTGTCTTTTGCTTCTTTTACAGATTTTTCATCTGCTACATCTGCACTTACGGAAATGGCGATCCCGCCATCAGCTTTGATCCCTTCTTCGACGATTTTCAATTTTTCCATGGTTCTCCCCAAAAGGGCGACCTTATAACCCTGTTTGGCCAAGTCTTTCGCCATGGCCGAGCATAGTGTGCCACCAGCTCCTGTTACTACTGCTATTTTTTCGCCCATAATCATTGTTTAGTGTAATGTGAACTTCAATTGAATTGTTCTTTTATCAAACCCATACCGATAACTAATATTTTTCATTGTTAATTTCAATCTTCCGAGAATCCTCAACAAACAACCACTCATCTGAATTTTCTGTTTTAAGGCCATTCTCCGTATTGATAGAAATATTATTTGAATTACTAATTTGAATCATTGGCTCCCGGCCAGAAACATCTAACTGTATATCTTCCAATTTTAAATCATATGCCCCATCGATATACAATCCTCGTTCCGATGTGACCGATATGTTTTTAATTTTGATTTCACCCAAGGTACTCTTATCCAATCCTTTAATAGATATTGCGGTTTTGGCACCATAGCATTCAATGTTTTCAAGTAGAATATTCCGGAAAATAGGGGTGTCATTTGACGATTTCATATCCTCATCATAATTCATATTCTTTTCTATGGGTTCTCCATCATATTGCATATTCATGATTATAGCTTCTTTATTTATATCCTCCATTTTTATATTTCTGATGGTTATATTTTCAACATAACCTCCTCGACCTAATCTCGTTTTAAAGCGAATTCCACGGTCTGTCTTCTTGAAATTGCAATTTTCAACAAGTACATTTTTTACTCCAGCAGACATTTCACTACCTATTACAAGTCCACCGTGACCCCGCAAAGCTGTACATCCTCTCACAATTATATTTTCGCTTGGAACACCAATACGCCATGCTTCTTCATCCCTCCCAGATTTAATTGCGATGTTATCGTCACCAACATCCAATATGCAATCTTCTATAAGAATATTCTTAGACATATCAGGATCAATCCCATCATTATTGGGGCCATGTGACTTTAGAGTAAGGTTTTTAAATATAAGGTTTGTACATTCTACCGGATGTATCATCCACGACGGACCATCTAACAAGGTTACCCCTTCCATGTAGACATTTTTACTTTTTATAAACTGTACGAACGGAGGGCGAACACCATCTTCTACGGTGCCAAACCTACGATCTTCTATAGGCGTGCCAGCTTTTCCCATTTTGAACAATTCTGCCATCCCAGGTTGATCATTTTTCCAAGGCCACCAGACTTGCCCATTGCCATCTAATTTACCTTTGCCGGTAATTGCAATGTTTTCTTTACCGTTAGCATAGATAAAAGGCGAATAGTTGTAACAATAAATTCCACCTCTTTGTATGCGTACTATAGGGAGATAATCATCAAATTTTTGCGAAAATGATACTACTGCTTTACTCGAAATATGTAAGTTGACGTTCGACTTCAAGTGAATGGGACCTACGTTCCAAATTCCTTCAGGTACAAGTACGACCCCTCCCCCGTTTTTATTGCATTCGTCAATAGCCCTTTTGAAGCTGATAGTATTTACCATAATACTATCTTGAATAGCACCATAATCATTGATATTAAACGTATCTTTCTTAAATTCTGGAATAGTTAGTTGCTTTTCAAGAGTAATGGCCCAGTCCGTATTTGTCGAATTGTTTGAGCAATTCAGAAACAATGGGGAACAGGCCAAAAAACCTAATATGATAAGTAGATTTTTACGAGAATTGTTCATAATCAGTGTTTTCATTTGAACAGTTGACCACTTAAAAACCCATTGTGAAGAATTATTGCCATTTCGGAGTTTGCAAGATAAATTTTTCATTTGCCTGTGTTTAGTATCCATTTTTTTGCATTCCGATAACAGACATCCTCTATCAATTCTTTTAAGATGGCCATATCATTTGGAAGAAGCCCTTGCTTGACCCAAGTTGAAATCAAATCACAGAAAACCCTTCTAAAGTATTCGTGTCGAGACATAGACACAAAACTGCGAGAGTCAGTAGTCATGCCAATTGAATTGTGCAAAAGCCCATGACTCGCCAAAGCCTTTAACTGGTTTATGATACCCTCGTAATGGTCATTATACCACCATGCCGGCCCGAATTGAATTTTTCCTGAAATACCATCTTCTGGAAAAGAACCTGTTAAAGAAGCAAAAGCCGCATTATCGACAGGATTTAGGTTATACAGAATAATCTTAGGTAATTGACCATTTTTATCCATGGTATCAAGTACTTCGACCAGTGTCGAGATATTAGTGACGCTTCCGATGGATGCATAGCCACCGGCACCGCCCACCAAATTCTTCAATCGTGAGCTGGTCTTCCGTTGAGCTCCAATATGTAACTGCAAAATCCATTTTTTTTGAGCGCAGGCCCTTCCCACCATTACTAAAAGATAGGATTGTAAAGAAACCCTATCCACATCATTCAATTGCTCACCTGACAAAAACTGCTTGAAAATCGTCTCAACCTTTGATTTATCCATTTGATGGAACTCAAAACCAGAATCCAATGCTTGATCTGCCAGTTTACAGCCAGCATCCGAAAAGAGGTCGAATCTTTTCAGTACCGCGGCTTCATAACTATCCAAATCCTTAATTTTAATTTGGGTAAGGTTCTCCAAAATTTTGTGCCAAATCTGGAATTCTTCCGGTTTATTTACGATACTATCAGTGCGTAACGAAGGCAAGATGACAATTCCCTTTTCGGAGGCCTTTTTATGTATAGACACGTCGTCAAGCAAATCATCGGACGTGCAAAGTACTTCAACATTGAATTTTTTTAGTAGCGTAACAGTAGCGAGCTTGCCAGAATCAATCTGCTTTTGGCATTCGTTCCAAATATCATTGGCCGAACTTTCATTCAGTGTCGAATCGATATCGAAAACCCTTTTTAGTTCGAGATAGCTCCATTGATAAAGTGGATTTCCTAATGTTCTTGGAAGGGTTTTTACCCAATTTAAATATTTATCATAATCCGTTGCATTCCCTGTAATCCCGTCTTCGGGAATACCGTTGATTCGCATCGCCCGATGTTTGTATTGATCGGACATTACCCATAATTTGGATAAGTTTTCCGGCTGCGCGTTACTGGCTATCATCGCCGGATTCAAGTGATTATGAAAATCGATAATTGGTAGTTGCTGGGCAAAATCGTAATACAACGACCTTGAAAGTTCATCCGACAACAAAAAATCTTTGTGAATATATGGGGTTGTCATTTTCATTTTGTTGATTTATTTGAAAATTTAAAGGTTCCCGTGGTAAACCATTTTAAAAGGATGGCCAATATGATACAGGCCCCGCCGATAGCCAAGGCTATTTTTCCACTCTCCAACCCGATGGAGGGTAGGCTTACGGCACAAAACAATAATCCAGATGCGCCAATGGCGATTGAAAAAAGATTGGCCAAAGCAAAACGAAATTTTGGATCCGGCTCGCCTATTTCATTAGTAGTCAAAGGGGTTCGTATTTTCTCAAAAAAATTATCGACCCTTTTTTTATAATTTTCTTTGGAACTCAGTAGAAATCCCGATAGGAAGAATATGGCACTACAACTTACAATCTGTATCAAGGTCGCCATTTCCCACGTGAAATCACTTGACAAGGTCAAAATCAACCCCGTAAAAATACCAATCAGTACTGTAAAAAAGGCCCCAACGGAATTGGTTTTCTTGAACATTAGTCCTAGTACAAGAGGAATAGCCAACGGAATGGCGAAAAGTCCAGTCAAAATCTTGTTGGCTTCAAAAGCTCCCCCCAGTTTTCCCACGAATAACGAGCCTGCAACAACAATGGCTCCCACCAATACAATATTTAATCGCGCCGCAAAAATCAGTTGTTTTTCACTCGCTTTAGGATTAATTAGACGTTTGTAAATGTCATTGGTCAATACCGCGGACATTACGTTGAATTCTGAATTCAAAGAAGACATAGTGGCCGAGAACATGGCGGCAATCATCAAGCCCAACAAACCTGCAGGAAGCAAATGCACCGCCACGGCTACATAAGCTTGCTCTGGGTCTTCCAGGCCAGGCAGAATATCGGCTGCCGCAATCGCTGGAAGCAAAAATATTATGGGAAATATCAACAGTAGTGCTGCCGAAAAAAAACCTAGTTTTCTGGTAGCCTTTTCGTCCTTTACGCTGTAAAATCGTTGAATAAAGACCCAATTTCCATTATACTTAAAAAGAATCATTATGAAATAGACCATCAGCCACAACGGTTGGCCTTTAGGGCCAGAGAAAAACTCAAAATGGTTAGGGAGCTTATCCATCAAGGTGCCAAGTCCTCCTGCCGCCTCCAAAGAAAGAGGGACCAATAATACCGAAACAAAAATTAAAATAACAAATTGTAGCGTATCCATGACAACTACGGCCCAAACCCCACCCACTATGGTAAAAAGTGTGGTTATTGCTCCAGAAAAAATGATGGCCTGCACAAACGTCAAATCCGTGGCGGTAACTAAAAAAATACCCATAGCATACTGCCGTACCATGTTATCTAGAAAGCGCATGCCCAATCCTGTCCATCCAAATAATTGACGAATATTGGCATTAAATCGTGTTTCGAGATATTCAACCGGAGTGATGATTCGAGACCGAACCCAAAGTTTTCCTATAATTAATGCTGCAAACACAAAGGGTATAACAGCACTCCATAATACAGTCACCCCGATAAGGCCATCCTTATATGCAATACCTGCGTAAGCAATAAAAACAAAGGTGCTGAGTGACCCCATAAAATTACTGATACCAGAAATACCCCAAGGAATGGTATTTCCTCCTTTGAAGTACCCTTTTATATCCTTTACGAACCATCCGAAAAACAGGCCGACCCCAGCCATCAAAAGTAGATAGATGCCGATGGATATATAATCTAATGTAGCAAGTTTGCCCAAAATTTAAATGTTTGTTGAATTCAACGCTTTCGCCGAATCATTTTCTTGTTTAAAAAATTGTATCATGCGCAGGATATATATTATATCACTATCAAAAATTACGCTCCTGAAGATACTTTTCCAAATCTCTTTTTGTCATGGGTAGTTTACCCTGATAATCGTTAACCCAAGCCCTAAAATCTTTTTTTATCTCATCGGACCATACGCTATCTATTTCGCCAGCAGAATATTTTTTCTCCTTAATTCGTTCTTGACCAAAAAGGTCGAAAAGGTCTGTAACCTCACCTTTTAAAACAATTTGCTCCACAAGATGTGCTGGAATGAAAACAACGCCATCTTTTTTGGCCAGTACCGCATCTCCCGGTAGCACTGTTGCTTTACCAATTCTAATGGGTGCATTTATGGTGGTTAAGAGTGTTTTTCGCATATAGGAAGGATCCGAACCTTTCACCCACCCATTAAAACCTTCGATTGCCCTCAAGCCTTCCATATCACGCACATTTCCAAAGACTATAATACCTCTTTTCGATTTCGCATACACTCCGTTACCCAAATTGGAACCTATAACTGTCCCATAAGAGGGTTTTCCATAGCCATCTGCCACGTAAATATCTCCTTCAACAAGCGTGCTGATTGCCCAAGATACTGTTCGCCGTTGCTGCCAATTTCTTCCCTCGATTCTGCCTTGATTTATAACTTGATTCTCTAAATCGATTCGCGCTGGCATAAATTGTGCAGTGACGGCACGACCTGTCATCGTGGTCTCCTCATTCTCATCAATCAATTGCCAATCTCCCTCAAATTGATTGTGATATCCCAAATCGATAAGTTCGGCCCATGCTTCTTCCAAAGTGATGTTCTTGAGACGCTCCAATAATCCGCTAGCTATCTTCGGCCTACCGTCATCAAACCGTTCCCCGTTCCATTCAGCGGTTAAAGCTTTAATATATTCTGGTGTAGAACCAATCTCTTGGGCTGTTGTTGGCAACCCTGATAGTATAAGCACTATTAAAAGAATTAAACTACTTTTCATTTTGCATGTTTTTATTGACGGGTTCAAAATGTGATGTTTTTAGCTTGTTTTTTTATATAGGTTTGCCAATTGACCGCGTTATCGAAATGTTGGGTCTTCTCCCACCCTGCTCCAGCATAGTAAGTGAAGGGCTTATTGGTTTGAACCCGGACCAAGACAAACTCGTTTCCTGAGTAGCTTACGAAATCTTTGACTTGGTCTGGGTTCACAAGTATTGCTGTACCCAAATTTCCGTTTACAGGGTCTATTGTTTCCCACACACTTAATACGCCATTCTTTTTGTCAGGGTGTACTTTTTGATTACCAAAAGTAGTCAGCCCAATAGCCAAGGTAATTTCAGTATCTGTTTCACTTTTTATCGTACTTGTAACTTTGAATAAATTGGTCCCCATTATCATCTCTATTATCTTTTCTTCTTTCAGTTCAATTCCCGGTGTATCCCAGGTATTGTAATTAAGTTCAAAGACTAATTTGTCATTCTGGTTTCTAACAATTTTATATGAATCAAATGTTTTTGGGGGATGAGGCTTTCCGTTAGCCCAAAGTGCAATTCCTCCACAGCCCATTTGTTTGCCTGCATTATAAAAGTCCGACCCTTCGCCTCGATCAACATGGTAATCTTTCCCTTCACTGTTTAATCGATACCATTTATCGAGAACTGGATAATCCACAGATTTAGCCCATACATCTATACCATTACCTACTTTGTCTCTTACCGAGGGTCCAAAAACACGGTAGGCAATTCGATCGTTTTCCCATGCGATATCGGATTCACGTGCAGTGCAAACATAAGTTCTTGGCGTCTTTGGAGAATCAGCAATGCAGTACAACCCCATCTTTTTTAAAGGAGTAATACTTTTAACCCCCATTTTTGCCGCTTGAGTAAAGGCGAGTACAACTGGTCCAAAGGCATGTTGATCATTATAAACCCAAGGATGATTCTTATAATCTTCCTTAGTGCCGTTTTTTGGACACAAACAACCCCCACAAGTATGACTGACCGAGCCATCGCTACCGATGTAAGAAGCATACCCACGTAACCCTAATGTGAAATTATCCATAAATGCCTGATTTAGTAAAGCGGTTTCAAGCATGATGCCTAAGCCAAATAAAATCAGACCACTTCCCGAAGTCTCTACATATGAAGTTGAATCGGTCATCTCTTGGTGCCAGAGACCTTCTTTATTTTGAAATTTTATAGCTGCCGAAAAAAACTGCTTGGCAAGTTCTTCGATTTCACCACGTCTGGGATGAGATTTAGGTAAGTCACGAACCAAAATTGCCAATGCAAATGCCCCCCAGCCGTTCCCCCGGCTCCAATTATCTTCTGAAATTTTTCCTACACCTTGAAAACCCCTACCTTGATGTAGCAATCCAGTTTTCCTATCCTCAAGAATTCGGAACAATTCGGTTGTTTCATGTATGGCCGTTTCAATATACTCTTCATTTTTCAAATCCAAGCCTGCATATAATAAATATGGTGTTACTGCGAAGGCAACATCGATAAAGATCTGGTCTTTACCTTTCTTTACCCATGGCGGCACTAAAATTCCTTCAGAGGATCTTTTTTGTTCATCAAACATCCGTTTGGCGCCTTCGGACATTTGACTTCTTAAATCTTTTGTGTTTTTCTTCCAAACCATGTATGGAACACCCGAACCACCATATTGGTAGGAAATAAAGCTACCGTGACCCTTTATTTCACCGGTCTTGAACTTTCGAAAGAGATTGATTTCATAATTCAAATCGGAAGTGTCTTTCTTCACCATTGCCAACTCGGCCATCCCATGCAACAGCAATGTGCCAGGATAATATCCCAAATCTATTTCGGAAATGCCCTTATCTAATACTGATTGGGCCACCTTCAGCGTGCTAATATCTTGATTTGACTGCCCTAAGGAATTAGCTGTAATCAAAAAAATAAATAATATATAAATAAAACGAGGTCGGTTCATCTTATATAGTGTCTTGATTATATGAATGACATGGATTAAAAAACAAACCCCAGGATACAGACCCTGGGGTGTTCCAAACTAAACTAACTCAAACTACTCAATATTAATATCCAGGATTCTGTTCCAGATTTCCATTGATATTTGCTTCAATTTCTTTAGCTGGTATTGGCCATAATCCGTGATAATCGGCTATATCGTCTGTATTGAGATCATTGTAAAGACGTACCCTCTCGACCAATTTTCCAGTTCGGTGCAAAGTAATTCTCCGCATTTCTTCAAAACTTAATTCTCGAGCACGTTCATCCAATATATAATCAATATCAACTTCCCCAGCAGTTACTGGATTTGCATTCGACCGCTCCCTAACTGTATTGATGTCCGCAGCTGCATTCCCCAAATCATTTTTACCCAAATAAGCCTCTGCCCGTAGCAAATAAGTTTCCGAGAGCCTAAGGTAATATCGGTCTCTATATGTTGTTCCTCCTGAAGATTTTAATAATAACAGTTCTGGGTCATCATAAATATCCGCGGGATGATTATTAGGAGTTGTAGCCTTTGTCAACCATGGATACCACCTCCAGCTTTGTCCCTCTCCCAGATATAGTGAACCAGGATTATCTCTAGCACTCTGCCCGAACCAGGCAGATTCAGGATTGTCGTAAAAAATATCTCTTACATAATTAGCCTCAGAATTTCTAAGGTCATTGTCAAAATCACTTTCCCATAACGTATTTTCGAAAAAGGCCGTTGGTTGAACAAAAGATACACCCCGTCCGCCAGTATTGGCGTCACCTCGCCATCCAAGAATGCCAATATTACCATCGGGGTCGTTCAAGGTCCAGCTTGCAGGAACATGAAATCGCTCTAAGTTATTCGTATTCGAACTTGTAGTAGTAATATATCCTCCAGGTAAATCTACCTCCATCTGCGATACCCAGATTGCTTCAGTATTACCTGATGACCGGTTTTGATTCTCCCGTCGGAAGAGATCCCAATATACATCACCGGACTCAGCCGAACGAGAACCAAAACGGTTCTTCATCAAATCAGTGGCTGGGTCATCGATAACCTGTGAAGCCGCAGTGATAGCAGCATCAAAGTTGCCTAAGGAAATATAGGTTTCAGCTAATAAATGTTGTGCAACAAGGTTGGAAAGTTTTCCGTCGACAACCTCAGAAATCCCCGGAAGATTTGATGTAGCAAATGTTGCATCTACAACAATTTGCTCAAGAATTTCATCCTTTGAAGCCCTTGTAAAATCCGTCTTAGGGGAAGATATTTCTTCTGTAATCAAAGGAACCCCCCCAAATAGATAAACTAAATGTCGATACGCAAGAGCCCGAAAAAGTCGCGCTTCGGCCTCTACCGATGTGCGTTCTTCAATAGCAATTTCGGAATCATTCAGCTTGGCAATTATAGTATTAACATTAGCGATAATCTTATACCATCTATCCCAGTGATATTCGGGAATACCGGAAGTTGGGTCCAAAGCTGCAATGTAATTACCAAATCGAGCAGCATCTTCCGAACCCCTTGAATTGAACATGATATCGGTACCCATAAAGTGATTGTAGTTGCTAAAACCGCCATCGAAATAGATATCACGGTACTTGGCGTAAATGTCGGCCAAAGAACTTTCCAAATTTTCCATCGTAGCGAACGAGTTGCTGGGGTCGAAAAAATCGAGGGGCTCTTCACTTAAAAAATCTTGTTCGTTGCAAGAGAGGAATAGGAGCAACAAACTTAAAATTGCATAAAGTTTATTATTGTATATTTTCATATCTGTATATTTTGAGATTTAAAATGATAGATCTAGGCCAAAAGTTATACTTTTCATGACAGGAAGGCCACTTGAGGACAGTGCCAATCCTTGACCTGTTTCTGGATCCCAGCCTTCCCAATCAGAGATGGTCAAAAGGTTTTTCCCGCTTAAAAAGATTTTTAACCCTTGGAAACCTATTTTTTCCAGAACATCGCTAGGAAGGTTATAGGACAGGGAAATATCTTGTAGACGGATAAAACTACGGTCGAAAAAACGTCTTGCCGTTACTGGCCCAGTAACCCCAGGCCGTCTGTAAGTGGCGTCAGGATTACTGGGCGTCCAGTAGTCGATATCTGTATACTTATTGCTGTTCTGGGCAATACCAGGAGTGCTGTATCCACTTTGCCAGGGATCATTCCGACCCAAATAACCATCACTCCCACCTTGAATGGAGTTTATAAAAAACTTAAAGGCAAAGTTTTTATATGATAGCGTGTTATTAATACCGAACTGATAGGCCGGCTCTGTTCTTCCCAGTATTTTTCTATCACCTTCCGGCGATATTCCTTCCTCTCCATCTAAATCGACCAATCTTTGAAATCCAGGTTGGTAACCGTTAGGTATATCTGTATCCCCAATTTGATAAAGCCCATCGGTCACATAGTCGTATATGGTTCCGATTGACTCGCCAATGAAAAGACCATTCGCAATCAAATCATCTTCCCGTCCATCACCATCTAAATCTTCTCCTAACAATGACTTAATCTTATTTTTATTCCTTGCAAAATTGACGCCTATATTCCAATCAAAATTATCGCTTTGAACTGGGTTGAAGTTCAAGGAAAACTCTAGTCCTGTATTTTCTATTTCTCCAATGTTGGATCGAATAGAGCTAAATCCACTCAACTCTGGCAGAATGAAATCCCATAACAGATCTTTGGTCGTTGAACGATAATAATCAACGGTACCTGAAACCTTGTTTTGAAGAAGTCCAAAATCGACACCTACATTTATACCGTCAGTACGTTCCCATTTGAGGTCAGGGTTTGCAAGTGATACGACAGTCTGGCCGTTTATAGTTGACCCACCATCACCGAACACGTATCGCGAATCTTCGGGAGCCTCGATTTGGGCAAGAGAACTGTACCTAGAGGTCAAATTACCGTTACTACCGTAACTGCCACGAAGTTTTAAGAGATTGAACTTGTCTGAACCAGACAAGAATTCTTCGTTTGAAATCACCCAACCTAATCCGACAGAAGGAAAAAGAGCCGTCTTGTTGTTTTCGGCAAAGCCACTAAACCCGTCCCTACGTAAGCTAGCGCTTAAAAGATATTTTCTTTTGAAATCGTAATTGACCCTCCCGGTCTGTGCCGTATAACTTTCATCCCACGCATTAGAAGATATGACTTGATTTACAGCCTGTTCTAAATTATTGTAAGATAAGGCCAAATTGGAAAAATTGGTGCCTTCAGCTCTAGTTTGCTCAAAATCGATCGTGTTAAAACCTGCAACTAAAGTCACTTTCAAACCATGCTCTTCGTCTGCACCAAAACGCTTGTCATATGTAAGAATGTTATCCACCAACACATCATGTGTGGAGTTTGTTTGTTTAAAGGCACTACCGGTTAAACCTGCACCATAAATATCAGAATTTCCTTGTAATGACCACCGATAGTTGTTGCTGTAGTTAACACGAAAGTTTAATCCTGGAATTTGTGGAATATCTACGGAAGCATAGAAAATCGCAGAAATATTGTTGAGATTATCACGATCATCCTGTAGGCTTTGTAAAAATGGGTTTACAGTATTCTCACCTAACGGATTGGTAATAAATTCACCTGATGAATCTTTGGGCATGACGAGAGGGCTCATAACCGCCAGACCACTAATATTGGGACTTACCCCGGAAAAATCAGAAAAAGACCCGAAAGTGTTTGCTCCAATAGTCAACCAATCAGTCACTTTAGTATCAACATTTACCCTTACGGTTTGACGATCATAATTGTCATTTAATAACCAACCAACTTGTTTGGTCAACCCGCCTGAAATAAAGTAGGAAGTATTATCCGAACTACCACGTATACTTAATTGATGATCCATTGTGTAACCCGGCTTGGTCGTTTCATTAAACCAGTTATAATCGTTACCAGCTGCAAGCCCGTTCAATAATGGTGGAAAAAAAGAGGTATCATTCTCCGGGGTCCAATCTGGGTTTTCTTGGATAAAGTTTGGACCGGTATACCCATTTTCCCAATCTAAATCACGCGTTGCCCTCAAGTACTGCTCTCGGTTCATAGTCGTCCTTTCATTCGTAGGACTTTGAACCGCATAAAAAGTGGAATAGTTAATAGTAGATTTTTGAGCAGTTTTCCCTTGCTTCGTGCTTACAATTACAATCCCATTTGCCGCCTGTGCTCCATAAATGGCCTTACTACTGGGGTCTTTGAGCACATCCACTGATTTTATATCCTTTGGATTTAAGTCTGCAAGTCGACCTCGATAGATAACTCCATCCAAAACGATAAGTGGATTTTGGCTGCCGTTCAATGTGGAACGCCCTCTGATTTGAATATCTGGCTCTGCCCCAGTCGTAGCGGTTTGGCCAACCGTAATACCAGGAAGAGAACCTTGCAAAGACTGTAAAACGCTAGTGTTGGGCGATTCTTGAAACTGTTCAAGATCTGCTGAAACGATAGCCCCGGTCAAGTCTTGTTTTCTCTGCGTCCCATACCCGACAAGTACTACTTCATCCAAGGCCTGTGAATCCTCAGAAAGAACAACATTTAATACATTCTGGTTTCCTACTGAGATTTCCTGAGTAGCGAATCCAATGGAACTAAACACCAAAATTGAATTTTGACCTGATACCCTAATCGAATAGTTCCCGTCAAAATCGGCTACAGTTCCGTTAGAAGTTCCCTTTTCAACAACGTTAACTCCAGGTAGCGGTTCATTGTCATTTGCTCTAATCGTGCCATCGACCTGATGCGACTGCGCACTTAAAAACTGCACAGATAGGAAGAATCCAATAAGGATTGAAATCGACTTTTTATTCATACCAATTGGTTTATAATTTAGGCTAACTTGAAACGGAAACAGCTTAATAAATTTACCGTGTGCGTTAACGGTAATTGAGTAAAAAAAATCTATGATTTTTAACCTTTGAAAAATTTCTACTATTTTATTAAGTGAATCAGTAACTTATTCTCCATTAAAAAATTTAAGTTTTATCTTGCCGTTCTTTTTCCGTTAACGCACACGGAAAGGCACAAATATTAAAATTTAATTTGAATTATAAAAATATAAAAGTCATAATTTTGATATTTTATCAAATATATTTGCTTTTTATTGCCAATACTATGATTTATGAGCGTAAAACCAACAATTAAAGAAATTGCCAAACTAGCGAATGTTTCTATAGGTACCGTAGATAGGGTGTTGCATAATAGAGGCGATGTTTCTAAGAAAACGACGCAGCTCATTCGGGGTATCATGGAAGAAATCAACTATGTACCCAATACATTTGCCAGAAACTTGGCCCTAAACAAGAATTTCAAAATTGCCGTACTATTACCAGAGCACGAAAAAGGCGAGTATTGGACAGCCCCCCTAAAGGGTGCCAAGAAAGCATTGAAAGATTTTAAAGCATTGGGTACTATGGTGCAAATATATCTTTATGACCAAAAAGATAAAAACTCTTTCTTCGAAGTGAGCAGCCGAATTTTTAAAGATAAAAACGATGCCATACTACTGGCACAAGTACTTTTTGATGAAACCAAATCTTTTTTGGAGGAATGCAAGAAAAAGAAAGTGCCTTTTATCTTAATCGGTACCGGGCAGCATAATTCTGGGGCAATCAGCTATATAGGGCAAAATTCTCACCAAGGCGGAAGATTGGCGGGGGAACTTCTCAGTTTTGGGCAGAACAAACAATCAAAATTCTTGGTGCTGAATATTACAAAAGCCCAAAACCCCAATGTCAATGTCAAAGAAAGAATAGCCGGTTTCGAATCTTATTTTAAAGACAATAAGGAACAAGAATTTCAAATAGAGGTGTTTTCAGTGCCCCAAGAGGACAAAAATGTTGTGCAAAAAATAAAAGAAAAACTAAGTTCCCTAAACAACCTAAAGGGCATATTCGTCCCTAACTCTAAATCATTTATACTGGCAAAGGCTTTGTCGCCTTCCCATCACATCCGTATTGTCGGATACGATCTTTTAGATAAAAACAAGCAGCTGTTAGAAAACAAAAAAATAGACTTTTTAATCAACCAGCGCCCCTACGACCAGGCCTATCAGGGTATAGAATATTTATATAAATTCTTGGGCATGCAACAAGACCCGCCACAAGTAGTTAGCCTCCCTTTAGATATCGTAACAAAAGAGAAATTGATGTATTATTGATTTTTCATGTGTTACAAAAGAGGGATATTCATAAACTGACCTCCTCCCTTTAAACCGGACAGTTCAGATTTAGAGTTTTCTGGGCGAATACATGTTTAACTTTAAACAAGTATCTGCTTATGAAACGATCAAAGTATTCGGAAGTCTCAGATCGTATTTGCGATCAAACAGGTGGAGACCGGGACACGTATCCAGGAGGTCTGCCGCAAGATGGGCATCAGCGAGGCCACGTTCTATAATTGGAAGAAGAAATACGGGAGCCTCGGTGTATCCGAACTGCGAAGGCTGAAGAACCTCGAAGAAGAGAATTCCCAGCTCAAGAAGCTGGTCGCGGACCTGAGCCTTGACAAACAGATCCTGCAGGACGTGCTGAAAAAAAAGTTCTGAGACCGTCCCGAAAACGCGGGATGGTCGATAACATCAGGATGGAGTACAATATATCCATCCAGCGTTGCTGCAAGCTTGTATTGTTGCACAAGAGTGTTTTCTATTACAAGGCCAAGGGGCGAAGCGATGAACTTCTGCGTATGCGGATGAACGAGATAGCTTCCGTAAGGGTACGTTATGGGTTCTGGCGCATCCATATCCTTTTGAGGAGGGAAGGTTTCATGGACAACCACAAGCGCATGTACAGGGTCTATTGCGAAGAAGGCCTGAACTTAAGAAGTAAGCGCCCAAAACGCAACCGTTCCGCCGCACATAGGCAGCCAAGTGAAGGCAATGCCTCTAGTTTAAATGAATGCTGGAGCATGGATTTTATCTGCGACCGGCTCTATAACGGCAATCGGTTCAGGGCATTGACTATAGTGGATAACTATAGTCGAAAGTGCCTGGCCATCCATGCAGGAAAATCGCTCAAAGGAAGCGATGTTGTTCAAGTGATGGAAGCCATTACTTTTAGGAACGAAGTGCTGCCAAAGCGTGTCAAAGTAGATAATGGAAGTGAGTTCATCAGTAAAATATTGGACAAATGGGCCTATGAAAACAATGTCGAACTTGACTTCTCAAGGCCCGGTAAACCTACTGATAACCCATTTATCGAAAGCTTCAACGGTTCGTTCAGGGACGAATGCCTGAACGCCAATTGGTTCTTTTCTTTGGAAAATGCACAGGAAAAGTTCGATATTTGGAGAGAAGACTATAATGGATTTAGACCGCACAGCTCGTTGGGGACATGTCCCCCAACGAGTATATCGAAATGAATGAAAATAGCCCGGATTCTCTAGTTATGACCGGCACCTAAAACGGGAGGAGGTCAATCATTTGCCCATCGTAGCCAACATTCCAATTGTAAGATTGTCTATTTATGACAAATATCAGGGAGTGACTTTACATAATATTCTTTCATCTAATAAAATTGAAAGTAAATATGGTCAAATCATTTGGGACAAAATTAATATAGTTTAGTAGTCTTTTTTTTACACTCTTTTCACTTAAATGCTAGTTAGAGAACTTGAACATACAAATTAAACTGCTTACAGTTTGGTTAGATTCGAAACATTAAAGTAATCAATTACATTTTTGAGCAATACCGATAAAAATGAAGAATAGGTTGACACCAGTATCAATATTAGAAGAGTTTTTCCACATGCAGTTGAAAAAAAAAACAATTGAGTTTTTTCAAGAAATATCATCTGATAAGTGGGTTGATTTTTCAAAATTTTATTTGTTTAGAATGAAAGAAGGTTTCAAGAAAGAACATTTTCTTTCTTCCAATTCTGAAGGGCATCTCCGATTATATTTTGAGCCAAAACTGTATGATCAATACACCTCCATCATTGAGAAACAATATACCCCAACCCCTTTATTAGGAGAAAGGCCGCATCCGCCGCACGATAGAAAGATAAGCAGCGGAGAAATCTCGAAAATGCTTAATCCTCTTAAAAAGCATTTATTATTTTCAAATTCAATTTATATAAGAGACAACTTTTATTATTGCTTTGATATGGTTGCAGATTCCGTCAATTCACAAGATTGGCGTAACAACCCAACTCACGTGTATTTGGTGGAAAGAAGTATTAACTCGGTAATAAATTGGTTGCCAATCCTATGTGAAATTCGAACTTTAATTGATACTGGCTCTATTGTTTTTATGCCTTATTATTTTACTCCGAGTTTTCCTTATAGCGGTTACTCCCCAAGTGTTAAGAAATCTTGGAATAGAATTTTTTATGAAAAGGGTAGCGAAACCACTGAGTCTGAAGAAATCTACGATTCATATGGAAATCGAAAACCTGCATATTATTTCAAATCATCCGGAATTGGAGAACCATATTTTTCTGAAGAAGTAATAAAAATGACTTGGCTAAATTCACGTATTTTAAATCTAAGTCCAGTATATCCCACAAAAAACATGCTTAATTACGCGTCTAAGTTGAGATTTACCGAGGATTTAGCTCCAAGAGTTAATATAGCCGATTTTACTTCTATAAACATACTGCCCTTTGGAAATGAACAAGAAATATCTATTAGGGACCTAATAAAGATTCGAAATAATGAAGAGGTCTTTAAGGAAGTGGCAAAATCTATTATTGCATTAAAAAACATGATAGAAAAAGAAAACTTGTCCGCAACCTCTGATGAAACAAGAAGATTATACTGTAAAGGTTATTTACAAGAGCAGCTTAGTATTTTAGAGCAAAAATCTATTATCAAATTTGTTAGAAATCCCATCACAGGAATCAGTCTCAGTTTTATGGTTGGATCAATGCTTCTCACTTCTAATCCCCTTATCTCTCTCTTTGCTGGCACTGCTTCTTCGGCCATACCATCTGTTGCAGACAAATTACTAATGAACAAAAAACAAAAAGCGATTGGACATATTCAAATGTTGCTATGATTATCCATGCTAATAAAAACAGAATTTAATTGGCAAAACCTGAGCATTACCCATTTGTAGATGCCATAAGTGACGAAAACCAATATATGGTCTTTTTAAGTAAGTGCATTAATCTGGGTTTCTTTCGAACAAAATTCCAATTGGAGCTTCCATGGAAATCGACATTGTTGGAATGCAACTTTCTAACTAAATAATAACAAACTCAGGCTTGCATTTTGTGTTGCCTGTAGTTTATTCAAAATTAAAGTGCCACCCTATCTGCCACCTCTCAAAAAATAAACCCTTCTAAATCAATGACCTAGAAGGGTTTTCCGTGGTCCCACCTGGGCTCGAACCAGGGACCACCTGATTATGAGTCAGGTGCTCTAACCAACTGAGCTATAGGACCAAAAATGAGCGCAAATTTAACCATTAAGCCCAATTACGCAAAATTATTAACACCCTTTTATTCTAAATACCATTTTCTTCCGTTTTATTGGGGCTTCCCGTGTCATCTTGACACAATTCGACCAACACTCCGTTTACGGCCTTCGGATGCAGAAACGCTACCCACTTATTATCCGCACCTTTCTTGGGAGCATCGTTCAATACGGTAAACCCTTCCTTCTTTAGGCGTTTGATTTCGGCCCAAATATCACTTACTTCAAAGGCAATATGGTGAATACCCTCGCCTCTTTTTTCGACAAACTTGGCAATGGCACTTTCTTTATTTGTCGCTTCCAATAATTCTATTTTGCTTGAGCCTATTTCAAAAAAAGAAGTCCGTACACCCTCTGATTTCACCGTTTCGGTTTTATAACTAGAAGTACCTAAAAGTTTTTCAAATAATATGTTCGAGTGCCGCAAATTTTTGACCGCAATACCAATATGTTCTATTTTCTCCATAAATAGGCTTTAGAAACTTACCTTTACTTCTCTAAGATACAGTATTCCTTCGTATTTTTGCCTAATGGAAACGCAACGACAGAAAAAGATAGCCGGGGTCATACAAAAAGATATTGTTGACATTCTTCAAAGGGCTGCAACTGATGGAGGATTGAAAGGCATCTTAATTTCGGTCACCAAGGTATCGGTAACTACCGATTTATCCATAGCCAAAATATATTTGAGCATTTTTCCTAACAAAAGCGCGGCCGAATTAATGGAAGGAATCAAATCAAATCAACCCTTGATCAAACATGAATTGTCGCAACGTACCAGAAATCAATTAAGAAGAGTGCCTGAATTGTTATTCTTTTTAGATGATTCGTTAGATTACATAGAAAGTATCGACAAGTCGCTAAAAGAAGGGAAAAACCCCATCGAGAATAGAGACTTGCTTGATAAGAGAAAAAAAATATAGGATTGAATTTTCCGCTATATATCGCCCAGCGCTACGTGCGTTCTAAAAGCAGCCAAAATGCGGTAAACATTATCAATTTCATTACCTTTCTAGTTATCATTATTGGGTCGGCGGCACTGTTTATCGTCTTATCGGGATTTGCAGGATTAAAAACCTTCAGCCTTTCTTTTACTGATATTTTCGATCCCGATCTAAAGGCTACTCCTGTAACTGGAAAGTTTTTTTCCATTTCTACGGCCCAGGAAGATGCCTTGGATAAAATTGGGGATATTGCATCTTTTTCCAAAGAAATAGAAGAGAAAGTTTCCCTAGTCTACAATGAAAAATATTGCATTGCGGAAATTAAGGGTGTTGACGCCCAATACAACAAAACAACTGGTGTAGATAGCATTGTATATTTTGGCAAATGGGACATAAGCAATGGTTTTGGTGTGGCCGGCATTGAAATTACCCGATTATTGGGCCTGGCAGTTAATCAGTATAGAAATCCATTGATCATGATGGTTCCGAAACCAGGCAAAGGTTCGGTATCCCTAAAATCGCTTAAAACGAAACCATTGGTACTAAGTGGTATTTATGCCATTGAGGAAAATTTGGATAAAAAATATGTGTTCACAGACTTGACGTTGGCACAAGAACTGTTGGAGAAAAACAGTAATCAAATATCCGGTATCAATTTCAAGCTTAAACAAGGGGCTGAACCATTTGAGGTCAAAAAAGAAATAAATAAGATTTTAGGCAATAATGTTATTCTAAAGAATAGAAGGGAGCAAAATAGTACCCTGCATCGCATGCTAAATACAGAAAATTTAGCCACGTACCTCATTTTCACCTTGGTGCTTATAATTGCGCTCTTCAATGTGGTCGGTGCGATTATTATGATGATATTGGACAAGCAACAAAACTCAAAAACCCTATTTAACCTCGGTGTTACAATTAAGCAACTGCGACGTATCTATTTCGTACAAGGCATGATTGTTACCACTTCAGGCGGAATTATAGGTGTATTATTGGGGTCTTTGCTTATTCTTTCACAGCTCTCCTTCGGATGGTTGAAAATCACTCCCTCGCTACCCTATCCCGTAGAATACAATATCGTCAATGTTCTTGTCGTAATAGCGACCATAACCGTTCTGGGCATAATTGCCGCAAAAATTGCAAGTACCCGAATCAGTAAGAAACTAATTGCCTCTTAAAGAGAAGCAAACTCATAATCGGCAAACTTATCGGAAACCTCGTCGAAAGCGGCAAATACATCTGCGGCATCGTCACTGGTAACCATCTTCATTCGATACTCCTTAAAATTGGGAATTCCCTTGAAATAATTGGTGTAGTGCCGGCGTGTCTCAAAAACGCCCAGTTTTTCTCCTTTCCAGTCTATGGCCATCTCTAAGTGACGGCGGGCGGCCTCCACACGTTCCGCCAAAGTGGGTGGCACTAGGTGTTTACCACTTTTCAAAAAGTGTTTTACCTCAGCAAAAAACCACGGATTTCCAATAGTAGCGCGACCAATCATAGCTCCGTCGAGACCATAGTCGTCCCGCATTCTTTTGGCTGCTTCCGGCGAGTTGATATCTCCATTTCCAAAAACAGGAATATGCATGCGCTGATTATTTTTCACAGCGGCAATCGGCTCCCAATTTGCATCACCTTTGTACATTTGTACCCGGGTGCGTCCATGAATGGCAATGGCCTGGCAGCCTACATCTTGTAGACGCTCCGCTACTTCTACTATTTTTATTGAATCATGGTCCCAACCCAAACGCGTTTTTACGGTAATCGGTAGATGCGTTCGCTTTACCATTTCTTGGGTCAATTTGACCATCATCGGAATATCTTTCAAAATACCGGCTCCAGCTCCTTTGCAAACGACTTTTTTCACCGGACAGCCAAAATTAATGTCTATAATATCTGGATTTGATTTTTCTACAATCTCCACCGATTGTAGCATAGAATTTAAATTGGCCCCAAAAATTTGAATTCCTACTGGGCGTTCCTTTTCATAAATATCAAGTTTCATTACGCTTTTGGCCGCATCGCGTATCAAGCCTTCGGAAGAAATGAATTCGGTGTAAACCACATCTGCGCCTTGCTCCTTGCATAATGCACGAAAGGGAGGGTCACTAACATCTTCCATGGGAGCAAGCAATAGCGGGAAATCAGGTAACGATATGTCTCCAATATTTGGCATGTTGCAAATTTACAACTTATCTGGAAGTTGTTGAAATTAGACCACGAATACACTATAATTTTAGGTCAATTGCACAGCTAGCCAACCAAGAATAGCGTTTTAGGGGTGAATTGGCACAATATACATTGCTTAAGTCTTAAATTCGATCTCGCTCATCAATACTTTTTGACTTCTTATTGTTCTTGATTGTTACATTCCCGAATTTGTACCTAAAGCCTAAGGTAAATAATCGATTTTCCCGCCGTGATAAAGAAGTGTTGTATTGATTATTGAACTGTCGGATATTAAAGAGATTACCCTGATTAAAAATGTCTTCGACACCCATGGAAATACTGGCCTTCTTGTTCCATAAGGTCTTGCGCAGGGCAATTCCCAGTTTGCTATGGGGGTCTTGTCTTGAATTCCCTACGGCTAAACGTGAAAAATAGGAAAAATCTATATCCAACAAAAGACTTTTATCATTTAACAGTGTAAAACCATTGCTGGCCCTAATATACCATGCCCAAAGTCCGTTTTCGAGAACTTGCTGAGTTTCTATGTCAGTAAATCGATTTTCTTTATAATAGTAGGAGAGCGACAAATAGCTATACCAAAAACGTGTAATATCCTTATTCAGGGAAAGATATGTTCCATAAGTAATATCCCTATCCAAATTAGTGCTGATAAAGCGTAATAAATTGGTCTCATTGTCTTGAAATACTTGCTGTCTCAACTGATTTTTCTGGTTTCTATAAAAAATTTCAGCCGTATAGCTTCCTTCGAAAGTATATTCTAGAGCCATATAGTTACGTATGGCCGGCAAAAGATCCGGATTTCCTTCAACCACCGAATTGTTACTCTGAAAAACTTGAAAAGGATTAACACTGCCATAACGGGGCCTATTAATACGACGGTAATACTGAAGACTGAATTCATGTATTTTGTTCAACGTATATTTTACCGATAAGGAAGGGAACAGCTCTAGGTATGTTCTTTCGTTAACCTCTGCCCTAACATCGAGATGGCCCAAAGTCTCGGTGTATTCTGCACGGAGTCCCGACTTAACATTCCACAAATCCCATTTCATGTCGAAGCTTGTATAAGCGGCATAAATTGATTCGTCATAGGTAAATCTTCCTGCCAATGTAGGTTCGACGCCTACCTGACTTTGGTCAAAACCTTGCTGTGAAATTATACTTTTGGAAGCGATCGACGCATATCGAACACCCGATTCAATCTTAGCAAATGCTCCTAAAGGCTGAGAATAATCTGCTTGAAGGCTGAATAGATTAAGATTTTGCTCTGCATTTGTGGTAAAATCGTTTTCACCAGTCATATTTCCGTTTACATCAAAAAAATCGGTTTCCAACACTTGCCCTCTCTCATAGTCATAATAAGTATAATGTGAATTGATAGCAATTTCACCTCCCCTCTTATTCCATTTATGTACATAGTCGAGATAATATGAAGTATTCAACTGCTCTTCATGTGAGTCATTGATTGTACTAAATCTAGAATCAAAAGTTCCATTGGGTTCATTTACAAAAGTTTCTGAATCATAAATTCTATCTACTTTTGGGGACCATTCATGAATTGTGGAAAGGCTAATGGTATTTTTATCATCAATATCATAATCAAAAAAGGTTGTCGCATTGTGCCGTTTTATGCGTTTTGTATACTCTTGCTCGGCCGTCCATACCGAGGCAATTTCATCAGCCTCAAAAAAATGGGTGACATCGGTAAATTTCGCAAGGTCTTTGCTGTTTCCATAATTATAGTTTATGGAAGCCCGTGTCTTTTTTCCTTTGAAAAAATGATCCATTCCAAACGTGTGTTTTGGAAAAACTCCTTGTACATATCTATTATAAATTGCTCCATTGTAGCCGGCAATCAGGTTTTTCTTCATCTTGATGTTGATGAGCATGTCTCCTTCAGCAGTATATTTAGCCGGCGGGTTGGTGATAATCTCAATGGCTTCTACATTACTGGCAGAAGTGCCTGATAAGAGATTGATAATATCTTCTTCCGGCAGGTTTACAATTCGGTCATTAATCAATAAACCAACAGAATTGGTTCCTTTTATGGTCAATATGTTATCAACCACCACAATACTTGGTGTATGCTTTAGCACCGACCAAATATCATCATCGGAAAGGGCAGTATTCGCTATGCTAAAAACCATGCGATCTACTTGTCGTTCCAAACGAGGTTTTTGTAAGGTAACCACTACTTCCTCCAGTGATTGCGCGCTACTTCCTACCTTTATCGAGTCAATATCAATATCTGAAATTACTTCGACCCAAAGCAGTTCTGACTCGTTCTCAATATAACTGGCTTTGACAAAATAGTTGCCACGTGACACACCTGCTATTTCAAAATATCCTTGATTATCCGCAGAGGTTCCTTTTATCATTGTTGAATCGCCTATGGCAAGTAAAAACACATTGGCATGGGCCAATACCAAATCCTCCGAATCCTTGACCACTCCGGAAACCTTATATTCCTGTGAAAAGAGAAAAGAGCTAGTTGTAATCCAAAAAAGTGAAAGAAAAACAAAGTTCTTCACAAGACAAGTAGATTTATTGTCAAATCTAACATTTTTTGTCGGAAATACCTTATAATTAACATGTAGTACCCAGAAAAAACCGAGGTTAGCAGCTCTTGTTATATAATTAATGGATCAAAGTTAGCGACTGTTTATTTTGCCTTATATTTGCAGTTGCTATAAACGCTAAAAAACCCTTTTGTGAAGCACATTCGAAATTTTTGCATCATTGCGCATATCGACCATGGTAAGAGTACTTTGGCTGATCGGCTATTGGATTTTACCGGGTCTGTAACTGAGCGAGAGAAGAAAGAACAGCTGCTTGACAGTATGGATTTGGAGCGGGAGCGCGGTATTACCATTAAGAGTCATGCCATTCAGATGGATTATACCCATGAGGGCACTGATTATATTTTAAATTTAATCGACACTCCCGGACACGTTGATTTTTCTTATGAAGTTTCACGCTCCATAGCCGCATGTGAGGGAGCACTACTGGTCGTCGATGCCGCTCAAAGCATACAAGCACAGACTATTAGCAATCTTTACTTGGCTTTAGAAAACGATCTTGAAATTATTCCAGTGCTAAACAAGGTCGACCTACCCAGTGCAAACCCTGAAGAGGTTACCGACGACATTGTTGACCTTTTGGGCTGTAAACCCGAAGAGGTGATTCCGGCAAGTGCCAAAACAGGAATAGGCATTCACGAAATTTTAACAGCCATTATTGAACGCATACCGGCACCCACCGGGAACCTCGACGAGTCTTTACAAGCCTTGGTGTTCGATTCGGTTTACAATCCTTTCCGTGGAGTAGAGACCTATTTTAGGGTTATAAACGGAGAGATAAAAAAGGGACAAAAAATAAAATTTGTGGCCACAGGTAAAAGTTATTTTGCCGACGAAGTAGGCACCTTAAAATTAACTCAGCATCCTCAAAAATCGATTAAATCAGGTGATGTTGGATATCTGATAACCGGGATAAAGGATGCGCGGGAAGTAAAGGTAGGTGACACGATTACCGATGCCGCCAGCCCTACAAAAAATGCCATTGCTGGTTTTGAAGATGTAAAGCCCATGGTTTTTGCAGGAATTTACCCTGTTGATACCGAAGATTTCGAAGAGCTACGTTCTTCCATGGAAAAATTACAATTGAACGACGCCTCATTGGTCTTTGCTCCTGAAAGTAGTGCGGCCCTAGGTTTCGGTTTCCGTTGCGGATTTTTGGGAATGCTTCATATGGAAATTATTCAAGAAAGGCTAGAGCGTGAGTTCGACATGACGGTAATTACGACGGTTCCCAATGTTAGCTATCACGCTTTTACACGGAAAAATCCGGAAATCCCGTTAATTGTAAACAACCCTTCCGACCTTCCAGATCCCTCTACAGTCGACCGTGTTGAAGAACCCTACATAAAAGCGACCATCATTACAAAATCTGATTTCGTCGGTAACGTAATGTCGCTGTGTATCGAAAAAAGAGGACAGATTACCAATCAAACTTATTTGACGACCGAAAGGGTCGAACTTAATTTTGATATGCCTTTGGCAGAAATTGTATTTGATTTCTATGACCGATTGAAAACGGTGTCAAAGGGCTATGCTTCTTTTGATTATGCCCCGATTGGAATGCGGGTTTCGAAATTGGTTCGTGTCGATATTCTGTTAAATGCCCAACCTGTTGATGCGCTATCTGCATTGATACATGCCGATAATGCACAAAACATAGGCAAAAAAATGTGCGAGAAACTAAGGGAACTTATTCCCAGACAGCAATTCGATATTCCTATTCAAGCAGCAATCGGAGCCAAAATCATTTCTCGAGAAACCATAAAGGCACTTCGTAAAGATGTAACCGCTAAGTGTTACGGAGGTGATATTTCACGTAAGCGAAAATTACTGGAGAAACAGAAAAAAGGTAAAAAGAGAATGCGGCAAGTGGGGAATGTTGAAATTCCACAGCAAGCATTTATGGCGGTACTCAAGTTAAACGACTGATGATAACCTGAAACGAATACTCGAGTATAGCAAATTCACAAAATATACTTATGAGTATTTTCTTACAAAACTTATCAACAGATACAATATTCGTTGCAACGCAATAGTTATATCCAATACCATTGCTAAGTCTTAAAAAGATGACAACATATATTGCACAGTTTACTGCTAAACACGAAATTCTTCAAGTAGAACAGAACTCCATCTTTATATGGAGACAAGAAAGTGGCGCTATCGATACTTCATTGTTAGAAGATAAAATTAAACGGGAATCTTCCGTACACTTTTACGAACTGGTCGCTGGCGAAGATTATAATATTCACCAAGAAGATATTTTAGTGACCATACAAAAAACACAAGCTTTTTCGGGCTAAAGCCTCCCCTTGCCTTTTCTGTTTTAAAAAAAGGTTTTTTCAAATTGGCTTTTCTTTAATGGGCACAAAGGGTTCACCTGATCTCTCGTTGTGCCCTGTATTGATGCACTTTTTGACATCAATGAAAAAGAAGAGGCGGTTTCGGTTTCTTATAGATAAGTGAATATCGTTTGATGTTTACATCAATATTCAACAAATACCCAATTAAAAACATCCTGTTTTTTTTAGTACCTTTAATAAATCTCACCGAACCTTGATTACCACCTATGCCCTCTCGGAGAAATTTCGTAAAAGTATTGTTGACCGTCCCAGCTATTGCCACCTTTACCGATTCCATTGCTTTTTCAAAATGGGTAAGACTTTCTAATGCACACTCTCATAAATTTAAATTAAGCCTAAACCTTTATTCCTTTAATGCATTTTTAAGAGAAAAAAAAGTCGATTTATTCGACATGTTAGATTTCTGCGCAAAACATAACTTTGATGCCATAGATCCCACCGGTTACTACTTTCCAGGCTATCCTGCTGTGCCTTCCGACGAATTTATACATAGTTTTAAGCGAAAGGCCTTTATTTTGGGTCTTGATATCAGCGGAACAGGGGTACGAAATAACTTTGCCGATCCAGATGCCAATAAACGAAAGGCCGATATTGAACTTGTCAAGAAATGGATAGAAGTTTCGGCAAAAATGGGAAGCCCTCATCTTCGTATTTTTGCTGGAGAACATAATCACATTGGCTACTCAAGAGACCAAGTGTTCGAATGGATGGCCACAGACATTCTTGAGTGCTGTAATTATGGAAAACAACATGGGGTTATCATCGCTTTGCAAAACCACAATGGCTTTTTAAAAACTGCTGAAGACGTAAATCTACTGTTCGAAAAGGTCAATTCAGAATGGTTAGGACTTAACCTTGATATTGGAAGTTATCGACAAAAAGACCCTTATGAAGAGGTGGCCAAAAATATTCACCATGCTGTTACTTGGCAGATCAAAGAGAATGTATGGATCAATGGACAAGAAAAACATACAGACTTCAAAAAACTGTTTACAATCATAAAAAAAGCAGGTTACCGTGGGTATCTTCCCCTAGAAACCCTCGGTGAAGGCGACCCTTTTAAAAAAGTCGAAGACTTATTAAAAGAAGTGAAGTTAGCAATAACACAAGTAGAATAGATTTGATGAAAATAAGCGCTAAAAAAGGGTTAGTAATTCTTTTAATACTACCGACTATCCTTTTTTCCCAAAAGGAAATCGAAAAAGTTGCACAATGGACCACCCATGAGATTACCTTAACTGCCGCCGAAAAGTACAAAAACCCCTATACAGACGTTGACGTATGGGCAATATATACCAATTCAAGTGGTGACTCATTAAAAAGACCGGCATTTTGGAACGGGGGAAATGATTGGAAAATACGGTTCTCCCCCCCAGACATAAACGTATCTTGGACATGGAAAACCTTTTCTTCAAATCGTGAGGACACTGGATTGAACGGAAAGAAAGGTGGCCTCTATTCCATACCTTATGCAGGCAAAAATCGGCTTATAAAGAATGGTCTATTGAAAATGTCGGCCGCACATAGGGGCGTGGTACACCAATCGGGGAAATCGTTTTTTATGGTGGGTGATACGCCATGGGCCATGCCATTTCGGGCAACTTTAGATCAAGTTGAAGCTTATGCCAAAGACCGCCAAGTAAAAGGCTTCAATACTGCCCTTATAATGACCCTACAACCTGATGTCAATGCAGAGGGGCCTAATGTGAGAAATGTTGAACAAGGTTTTAAACGCGCCTTTAAAGACCTCTCTAACGGACATATTAATGAAATAGACCTCGAATACTTTAACCATTTAGATGAACTGGTGGTCATTTTACTAAACCATGAAATCGTTCCTGTATATCAGCCTGTTTTTCACGGTTTTGGCTGGAAAGGGTTACAAGTTTTAGGTTCAAAAATAGCACCACACGAATATGTACGCTATACCAAATATCTACTGGCACGGTATGGCAGTAGTCCTGCTTTTTGGCTTATTGCGGCCGATCATGACGCCAATGACCCCGGTGTAAGGGAAAGTGGCGCCATGCTAGAGAATTGGGATTGTTATCAACAACCTACGGGTTTACATTATAACCCCTGTGATGATTTCGTTGCCGAATGGGCGAAAAATGACCCCTCCAAACATTGTATGCACTATAATAAAACTCATCAAAAAGAGCAATGGCTAGATTTTCAATGGGCGCAGACAGGTCATAGTGGCGATCACCAATACCACAAAGTAGCACGTATGTACGATAACCTCCCGACAAAAGCGGTTGCGAATGGTGAATCAACCTATGAAGGCATGAACGCTGGAAAAAATGGTCTTGGTTGGTGGCAAGGAGAAGACGCTTGGATGCAATTGATGCATGGCGGTACTATGGGTGTGGTCTATGGTGCTGCTGCTTTATGGCAATGGAAGGTTTCGGCCAATGAAGAAGGTTGGGGTGCCTGGGCAGATCAACCCTTATCTTGGAAAAGCGCCTTAAAGTTAGAAGGGGCTAAATATGTAGGTCTGATAGGAAAGATTTTGAGGGAAACCGATATGGCCGATATTGAAAAACGCTGGGATCTTGCAGATGGTCTGCCCTTGCTGGCCAAAGAGGGCGAGCTTTATCTGTCATATTTACAAAATGGTGGGGTTATAACCATTAAGAATCTTCCACAAAATCTAAATTATAGTTGGAAAAACCCTAAGACTGGCAAAACCGAGATAAGTGGAATTACAACAAAAGAAGCTTTTGAAGCTCCTGATAAAAACCCTTGGGTGCTATTAATTAGACAATAAAAAATTAGGCCTTATCCTTTTCATCATCATCTTTATCGTCGGTATTGGTTTCATCAACATCGAACATTTTCCCCATATAAACCAGTCGGTATCCTTCTTTAATGTCATCAAACTCCGTACTGAAAGACGAAATAATCTTTAAATCGTTCTTAGGAGTTTTTAAAAATATAGGGACAATATACTTTTCACCTTTCGAAATCTCAACAAGACCCTCATAATGTTCTTGGCTCTTTATTTCGATTTCGTGTATGGTCGGAAACTTACGTACGGCCTCCATAATTTTAATAAAATCATCTGTATGGGAGAAAAGCCCTTCCTTTGGAGTGTTCTCGGGGTCGTTCATCTCATCTGCGTCAACCAATCGAAATGAACCAAACTCCCCAAATTGTTTCCTGAACTTATCAATTGCATATTTATTAATATCAGAGTTTCCTGTTAGGGCCATAAGGTAGCCGACATCGTTTAGTTCGATATTATCTGTAAGTGTATCTGAATAGATGTTGGCAACAAATGCTTCGAGTCCCAGTTTTTTAGCCTTGTTTATATTGGTCTGGTTATTATCTATCAACACCACATGTCGGTCATTTTTTTTGAGATAATCTCCTATTAAACGTGACACTTTGGAGGCTCCGATAATCAAAATACCCTCTGATTTTCTTAAGAATACCCCAATAATCTTGGCAAAGAACCTAGCCGTAGTTGCATTTAGCAAAACAGTACCTAAAACAATCATAAATACGAGTGGGGTTATATATTCTGCCCCAGGTTCCCCCTTTTGTAAAAGTTTTGATCCAAAAAGCGATGCAATACCGGCAGCAACAATACCTCTGGGCCCTACCCAACCAATAAAAAGCTTTTCATTTAACTTCAAATTGGAACCCGAAGCGCTGAGAAAAACTCCTAAAGGCCGAATTAAGAAAACAATTATAGCAAATAACAGAACTGTTTTCCAATTGTATATTAATTCTAAATCGGCCAAATTAATATTGGCGGCTAACAGAATAAAAAGTATGGAAATCAACAAAACGCTCAGTGATTCCTTAAAATAGAGCAATTCTTTTATATTGGGAAGGTCTGTATTTCCCATGACCATCCCCATAACCACAACCGCCAACAATCCTGATTCATGTGCAAACACATCTGACATTACAAAAACCAATAATACCACCGACAGGGAAACAACGTTAAGAAGGTAATGAGGCACAAAGTCTTTTTTGATGGCAAAGGCCAGGGCATGCGCAAAAGTGAAGCCGAAAGTAAAACCGAACAACAAAATTTTACCGAATTCAATAAGCGCGGTCAGGGTATAAGCCTGACCTTCGCCCACGCTTATAAATTCGAACACCAAGACCGCCGCCAATGCCCCAATCGGGTCAATGAGAATACCTTCCCATTTCAAAACCGCGGAAATATCCTTTTTTAAAGGAATGTTTCTTAATATCGGGGTAATCACTGTTGGTCCAGTAACGATTATCAAGGCAGAAAACAAAAACGAAATCTGCCAGCTCAGATCAAAAATATAATGAGCGGCAATACCGGCTGCAAAAAAAGTAACTAAGCTTCCTAAGGTTATTAGTTTTGTGATAACGGGTCCTACATTACGTATTTCCGAACGTTTTAACGTCAATCCCCCCTCAAAAAGTATAATACTAATGGCCAACGAAACGAAATAATAAAGTCCATCTCCTGGAAAAAGTCCATTTTCCCCATTCCATATGGGTTCTATTAGCTTATTGCCATCTTCAGTAAAGATGGTTGCAATCGGTCCGACCAACAAACCAATCAGAATCAGCGGCAAAATAGCTGGCAGTTTTAAACGCCAGGCCACCCACTGAGCAATGATTCCTAAAATAATGATTCCGGCAAGCTCTATCATTTGTTACGGTTTAGGTATGCAAGGTAAATACTACACACGAAAAATAACATTTTTATTTATAACCCTGTCATAATAAACTATAGATTTCGGTACTTATTTATTGTAGTACCTTGAACCAACGACCATTTTTAATACATACCAAGGTCAAGCCTTTTAAACCCATCGTGTTTGGATATGCATCTTCACCCTCTCCTTCCTGAAGGTAAATGTTCTTGACAAGAGATAAGGGTTATAACTTATAGTGGTCAACAACGGTTTCTCTTGATGCCGTAATTTATAGAATAAAAACCTTAGAAATTTAATGCCTTTCATTTTCATGGTGTGTTAAAAATTTCTTAGTTATTCGGGCAACCCTTTTCCTTTTCATAATTTGCAGGCTTTTATTTTTCCTAAATGAAACTATATCCCATTGAGACTGGAAATTTTAAGTTGGATGGTGGTGCTATGTTCGGCGTGGTGCCTAAAACGATATGGAATAAAACCAATCCTGCAGACGGCAACAACCTAATCGATATTGCCGCTCGAAGCCTCTTAATCGAAGATGGTGACAGATTGATTCTTATCGACACGGGTATGGGCAACAAACAATCTGACAAGTTCTTCGGCTATTACTACCGCTGGGGCGGCTATTCAATAGACGATTCATTACAGAAACTGGGCTTTCGTAGGGATGATATTACAGATGTTTTTTTGACACACTTGCATTTTGATCATTGTGGCGGGTGTATACAGTGGAACAATAATAGAACGGGATATGAACCTGCGTTTAAAAATGCCGTATTCTGGACCAATGAAAGGCATTGGGAATGGGCTACAAAACCAAATGCTCGCGAGAAAGCCTCCTTTTTGAAGGAAAACCTTTTTCCCATGCAAGAGAGCGGACAATTAAAGTTTATAAAAAAAGGGGATGCTTCTTTTTTGGAAACCTCAGAACTGGGTTTTGGTATTCTTTTTGTAGATGGGCATACGGAAAAACAAATGTTGCCGCACATTCGTTATCAAGACAAAACTGTAGTTTTTATGGCAGACTTAATTCCAACGGTCGGTCATATTCCGCTGCCATATGTTATCGGATATGATACACGACCCTTATTGACCCTGGGCGAGAAAGAAACTTTTTTGAACAAAGCAATCGCTCAAGATTATTATTTGTTTTTCGAACATGATGCCCACAATGAAATCTGTACCCTACAATCAACAGAAAAAGGAGTACGGCTTAATGAATTACATAATTTCGATGACCTTTTTCAATAAATCCATTTTTAATATACTAATTGGTATTTGGTTTCCGGCTTTGAGCTCATGCCTGGAAGCACAACAACTCGAGAATACCAACTTAACTACGGAATTTTCCTGGGCCAAAGACTTTGCGGTAATGCCTGTCGATGAGATAAGCAATTGGCATAGGATCAATTTAAAGAAGGAAAAAATGGTAAAAATCGTATACGAAAAAATAGAAGTTGTTGTTTTTACTGAACTTCCCAAAGGAAATTCACATAAGGCCACATGGCAAAACGGCCTTTATCATTTGTGCCATGCCGATTATGATAATAGTGCGGCCATTCCCGTTTCAAACAGCGTAAAAACTATTAAAGCGAAACAATTGGCAAGAAAAGAGCCTTCAAATATTAACTTTGCGGGCGAAAATGGCCAAAGTAGTCTTGTAACTATGGCGAATGAGAGTTGTTTTGAAATGTTTCCCTCTCTGAATTCAGGACTTTTTATTACAGAACACACTAACCTAATAAATATATAACATGACATTTAATTTTTCGAAATTATTCATTGGTTTCTCCGCATCGCTATTAGTAATGAGTTGTGGAACCACTTCTTTGGTTTCCACCCCTATTGAAAATATTGATACAACACCATTAAAATTAGCTGAGCTTAGCGACAGCGAGAAAAAAAATTGGGGCCATTTGGACCTTGTCGCAGATACCATTCCCGGAATGAGTGTTGACAAAGCTTATGCCGATATCATAGGAAACAAAAAAGGTCAAAAAGTAATAGTCGCCGTACTCGATTCGGGTATGGACCTTAAACATGAAGATCTTGATGGCATATTGTGGACCAATAAAGGGGAAAAACCGTCCAATGGCATAGACGACGATGGCAATGGGTATATCGATGACATTCATGGTTATAATTTTTTGGGCGAATCATACAATGAACAGTTGGAATATGCTAGAATAGTCCGCTTGAACATTGGTGATGCCGCACTTCAATCTAAAGCCAAGAAACAATTGGAGGAAAACTACCAAAAAGCTATTCAAAACAAACAGCAATATGAACAAATCTTACAAGCTGTTAAAACGGCCGATGAGGCCATCAAAGAAAAGTTAGGTAAAGATACATATACCAAAAAAGAGGTTGCAGCTATCAAGCCCGAAAATCAGGCTATGCAACAGCATGTAGGAATAATTAGTCAAATGTTCACTTTTGCAGATAGCATTGCCGATGTCTATAAAGATTTGAATGCCGGTGTTAAACATTTCACAGAACAATTAAACTATAACTATAATAAAGACTTTGACGGCCGTGAAGTTGTTGGTGATAATCCTTATGACATAAATGATTTGGGTTATGGAAACGGAAACCCGCAGAATCTTGTGGAAGATGAAAGTCATGGCACCCACGTTGCCGGCATTATTGCAGCTGAACGAAACAACGGCAAAGGTGTGAACGGAGTAGCGAACAACGTAGCGATTATGAGCATTCGGGCCGTACCTAACGGGGACGAATATGATAAAGATATTGCCTTGGGCATTCGCTATGCCGTCGATAATGGCGCCAAGATTATAAATGCGAGTTTTGGGAAATCTTTTTCTCCCAATGCAGAATGGGTTTATGATGCTTTAAAATATGCAGCAGAAAATGACGTGCTCTTTGTTCATGCTGCAGGAAACGAAGGAGCTGATTTGGACGATGTCAACAATCCCAATTTTCCGAACGACCAAGTAAACAACGGACCCGAAATCGCAGATAATGTTATTACCGTAGGTGCCCTTAGTAGTAAATATGGTTCAGAGATGGTTGCAACTTTCTCAAATTACGGAAAAGTGAATGTTGATGTTTTTGCTCCTGGAGATAACATTTATTCCACCATGCCCAACAATGAATATGAGTATCAGGGGGGTACCTCTATGGCCGCTCCTGCCGTAGCCGGCGTTGCAGCACTACTTCGTTCGCAATACCCAAAACTCACGGCCTCAGAAGTTAAACATATTATAATGGAATCTGGACTTGCGCCTATGACAAAGGTTGTTTTAGCAGGTGATGCCGCAATTACGGCCACCTTGAACAAGGTGTCGACCTCAGGTAAGATTGTCAATGCCTATAATGCACTTATTATGGCAGATGGAGTTTCAAAAGGGAAAATAAAAATATAAATACCATGCAGTATAAAAATGTAATGCTTTTTGGGGGGTTACTTATTTTGTTTAGCTCAATATCTCATCTGAGCGCACAAACTTCTGAGTGCTATTGGCAGCAACATGTTGATTATAGCATGGAAGTAAATATGGATGTGAAATCATTTCAATACACGGGCATCCAAAAACTGGTATACACTAATAATTCTCCAGATACGCTCAACAGAATTTATTACCACCTCTTTTTTAACGCTTTTCAGCCTGGAAGCGAAATGGATGTTCGTCTTCAGAACATTTCGGATCCCGACAGCAGAATGACAACGGCAAACCAAAAGAGTCGTATTGCCACATTGAATGAAGATCAGATAGGTTACCTACATGCCACTTCTTTAAAACAAGATGGGCAAACCATTACATTTTCAGAAGAGGAAACTGTTTTAGTCGTAGATTTAGTCAACCCTATTCCTCCTGGGGGAAAAACAACCCTAGACATGCAATTTGAGGGTCAAGTTCCTTTACAAATTCGTCGTGCTGGTCGAAATAGCACTGAAGGCGTAGCCCTATCCATGAGTCAATGGTATCCGAAATTGGCAGAATATGATTTTGAAGGGTGGCATGCTGACCCATATATTGGCCGCGAATTTCACGGGGTTTGGGGTGATTTTGATGTTAAATTGACCCTAGACAAGAATTATATCGTAGGTGGTAGTGGCTATCTTCAAAACGCGCAACAAATAGGTCACGGTTACGAGACTCCTGGCACCAAGGTTAAAAAACAAAAAGGAAAAACCTTGACCTGGCATTTTAAAGCGCCAATGGTACATGATTTTATGTGGGCCGCAGATCCCGATTACCTGCATGACACACTGCAAGTCGAAAATGGTCCAACACTGCATTTTCTGTACAAGAATAATCCTGAGATAATCGAAAACTGGAAAAAATTGCAGCCAAAAACTGCCGAAATGATGCAGTTTTTCAGTAAAAATATTGGCTTATACCCCTATAAACAATACTCCGTTATTCAAGGAGGTGATGGTGGTATGGAATATGCTATGAGCACCTTAATTACAGGGGAAAGAAAATTTGGAAGTTTGGTAGGAGTCACAGCGCATGAATTGGCACATTCATGGTTTCAGCATATATTGGCCACCAATGAATCGAAACATGAATGGATGGACGAAGGCTTTACGACTTTTATGTCGTCGCTCTGCATGAATGAAATCATGAATGAGAATAAGGATAATCCTTTTGAAAACTCTTATCGGGGATATTATAATTTAGCGACTTCTAACAAAGAACAACCACAAACTACACATGCCGATCGGTATGATCTAAATTTTGCCTATGGACAAGCGGCCTACAGTAAAGGGTCGGTTTTCCTAGCGCAGCTGGGTTATATAATCGGCCAGGATAAATTGATGGAAACCATTCATAAATATTATGAAGATTTCAAATTTAAACACCCCGTGCCCAATGATATTAAGCGAACGGCAGAAAAAATTTCAGGTATGGAACTTGATTGGTACCTCACCGATTGGACCCAAACTACGAATACCATCGATTACGGCATCAAAGAGGTAACGGCTAATGGAAACAAAACAGAAGTAATATTGCAACGTATTGGGCCAATGCCCATGCCCATCGATATTTTGGTAGTTTACACAGATGGCAGCCAAGAAACACTTTATGCCCCACTACGAATGATGCGTGGAGAAAAGGAAAACCCGTATCCGAGTTTGAAAAGAACCATACTTGATGATTGGCCTTGGGCCTTTCCGACCTATAGCCTAACAATCGATAAACCAAAAGGCAATATCAAGGCCGTTGTAATCGACCCGTCTCAATTAATGGCCGATATCAATGGTGAAAATAATATTTGGCAGGCCCCTTAAGAGGTGTTTTTATTTCTATCATAAATGCCAACGTTGCTCTTTTAGATTCAGCTGGTGTTTTAAAAGAGTAGACCGTCATAGAATTAACTCATGCCTGTAAGTAATGACCGCCAGACAATTGCGCTATTGCTCCAAATGATTCTGACTTATCGCATAATAAAACGAAATAGTATCTTTACATAGTGCATCGCTCAAATAAGCGACTGTTCCTCAAATGGATTATTAAAATAAGAAAGATTCTTGAACAAACCCATAACCTTCGGTTACCCTAGGATAGAAAAATTAAAGAGTAAAAAGCTCATTGAACAATTGTTTCTAGAGGGCAAATCTGTTTCTAGCTATCCGCTCAAATTAATATTCCTACAAACCGAACTGCCAGAAAATGTAAAAATTCAAAGTAGTGTGGCTGTGCCAAAAAAAAAATTCAAAAGCGCTGTTAAACGCAATCGCATAAAAAGATTATTACGAGAGGCTTATCGGCTCAACAAACACCTTGTTTTTAACAATAGTGACCCCTCTTTTGCGTTTCTATTTTTATATCTTGGAAAAGAGATGCCCGAATACAATGACGTAGAAAAGAACATGCAAACGATACTTCAAAAATTTCTAAAAAAAACAGGCAATGAATAGATTCATGAAAAAGAGGATTCTAATACCCCTTTTTGCAATTACATTGTTAATTGCTGGAAGTAGTTTTAAAAGTGATTTTTTTGAAATAGCCAAGCAAATCGAAATCTTCACCACACTTTTCAAGGAATTGAACATGAATTATGTAGACGAGACCAACCCTGCCGAACTGATGGATACGGCAATTAAAAATATGTTGGGCGAACTCGACCCCTATACCAAGTTTCTAAACGAACAAGATGTAGAAACCTATAAAATCAACAATGCGGGGGAATATTCGGGTATAGGCGCAGTTGTGCGGTCTTACCCAGACAAGTTGTTAATTGTGGAGCCTTATAAGGGATATCCTGCTGATAATGCAGGACTCAAAGCGGGTGATGAAATAGTAAAAATTGGTGATATTTCGGTTGTGAATTTTGAGGATAATGCCAGCGAGCTCCTCAAGGGAGCCAACGGAACATCGGTAACAGTTACCTATAACAGACAGGGCGAGACAAAATCCGCAAAAATTACACGATCGGCGGTAGAAGTCGATGCGGTACCCTTCTACAAAATGATAGACGCCAGTACCGGCTATATAGTCTTGGCAAAATTTAATGCAAAAGCTTCGGGACAAACAAAGGAGGCGCTCATCGACCTTAAGGGAAAAGGGGCTGAAAAAATAGTTCTAGACCTTCGAGGCAATCCTGGCGGGTTACTATCTGAGGCCATCAATGTTACTAATCTTTTTGTTCCCAAAGGAGAATTGATAGTGACCACAAAATCAAAAGTAAAAAAATTCAATAGGGAGTACCATACCAAAAATAAAGCGGTCGATGCCGAAATTCCCTTGGTGGTTCTGGTTGATGGGGGAAGTGCTTCAGCAAGTGAAATTGTATCTGGAAGCCTACAAGACCTGGATCGCGCCGTAGTTTTGGGTGCTCGTAGTTTTGGAAAAGGACTAGTACAGCGCCCATTAAAATTAACTTATGGCACCCAATTGAAAGTGACTATTAGTCGTTATTATACCCCTTCTGGGCGCTGTATTCAGTCGTTGGATTATTGGAATCGTGATGAGAATGGCAATGCTGTAAAAACATCGACCTTCAATGACTTTACGACCCGTAATGGACGCAAAGTTCAAGACGGTGGCGGGGTGTTACCCGATATCGAAATTAGCGCCACAAAAGCCAACGAACTTACCACTGCCCTTTTGCAAAACCATGTGGTTTTTGACTTCGCAACAAACTATTATTATAGCAATCAAGTACAGAACCTCAACGATTTCAAATTTACGGAAGGCGACTTTCAAGAGTTCAAGAATTATGTTTCCAAGAGTGACTTTTCGTTTGAGACCAAAACCGAAAGGGTACTGAAACAGGCCATGACCAATCGCGAAGAAGTTATTTTTAACGATGCGATAGAAGATGATTTTAAAACTTTGCTAGTCGATATTGACAAGAGCAAGCTTGCCGCTTTGGAGAATTATCAAAAAGAAATTCAAAGCAAGTTGGAAGATGAAATCGTGAAACGTTATTTCTACCGAGAAGGGCTTTATGAATACTATCTTACCCATGACGATGCGATCATGGCAGCCACCGAGCTCTTGGGAAATACAGCGGAATACGTAAAAATCTTAAAATAGACCAACCGGAATAGTTGATATCAAATGGAGTTCTTTAAGCACAGCGACATAGACTAGTGCTGTGGCCCTATACAACCATTATGAGGTTCTACATGTTTTCAAAGTTCAGTTACCTTCTGTTTTCTATCTATTATACCCACCACTAGGTTATCATAAAACCCTCGTCTATAAATCTAATTCGATCGGTCAATTTTCCATACAAAATCATCAATAACTATGAATTGATTCCTATGAAACAATTGTAGCTTTGTTGGATAGTGATGTTATTTTTACTTTTAACTCTTATACCATAATACCTTCTGCCATCCATGAAAAAAGTCATTTCGATACTACCACTTTGTCTGATTACCCTATTTTTTGCATTTAACGGCAACAGTCAAGAACACTCCCACGAACACGGAAACGGGCACACACATTACCAAGAACATGATGCGGTTTTGAATCATAAACTCATGTTTCCTTCTAAAACACCCGATCGTATTATCGCCAATCTTACAGAAGACCCGGCTCACAGTTTTGCGGTCAATTGGCGTACAAATCAGCAAATTGAATCTGGTGTGGTTGAAATAGCGAAAGCCACCGATGGTCCTGAATTTTTGCTTGGTGACGTTCGAAAAGTCTCTGCAGTCACACAAAGTTTCGAAAATCAAAACAGAAGGGAGCCCTTGGTGAAGGCGAGTTTTCATTCGGCAGTGGTATCTGAACTCGAGCCCAATACCTTATACACTTATCGCGTAGGAAGCGGCACCGAAAACAATGCGTATTGGAGCGAATGGTTTCAATTTACTACAGCAAGCGACAATGACAACAAGCCTTTTAGCTTTATTTATTTTGGTGATGCACAAAACAATGTAAAATCACTTTGGTCACGAGTCATTCGAAACTCATATAAACAATATCCTCAAGTTGACTTTATGTTGCATGCGGGCGACTTGATCAATGATCGTGATGCTAACTCTGAATGGGGTGAGTGGTTTCATGCCGGCAGTTTTATACATGCCACGGTACCCAGCATTATGACTCCAGGCAATCACGAGTATCGAGACGGAATATTATCGTCATTATGGAGACCTCAATTTACGCTTCCTGAAAATGGTCCCACAAAAGCCCTAAAAGAGACCTGTTATGCCATTGATTATGAAAATATGAAACTTATTTCAATTGATGGAGAGGCTTTTGACGAGCATAAAGAAGCTCGAATCGCTCAAACCAAATGGCTCGATTCCGTTCTTAGGACCAATACAAAGAAATGGACTACAATTACCACCCATTACCCCATTTTTTCAACGGCAAAAGGGCGAGATAATAAAAAACTTCGCAAAGCCTTTAAGCCCTTAATTGACAAGTATGGTGTAGATTTAGTGCTTCAGGGTCATGACCACACTTATGCACGCGGCTACGTAAAGAATGAGGGGCAGGGTCTTACCGTGGTCAATGACATAGGAACTGTTTATGCCGTATCGGTAAGTGGTCCAAAAATGTACGAATCACAGGATCAAGAATGGATGGCGCGGCGCGGAGAGTTCACGCAACTATTTCAAATCATTACTGTATCAAAAGATACGATTACCTATGGCGCCTACACCCCTACCGGCAATCTTTACGATGCTTTCGAGCTTATTAAAAAGAACGGAAAGAAGGAGTTGATAAACAAAATACCCGATAGTCCGATTCGTCTAAAAAAAGATTTTGTTAAAGAAGAATAATAGCCGTTGACCCTTATTTCAATGCTGGTGAAATTTTGAAAATTGTCATTTTGAGACTATTTTCGATTATTCCCACCAAAACTTAAAAAGTAAATGGCTGCCCGTCACATTCTTTTGTTCTTCTCCATGTTTCTAATAAAGGGTTTGAATGCGCAGTATACTAAAGAAATCTATGTTGCTCCTTACGGTACAGATAAATCCACGGGAAATTTTGATGAACCTTTCAAAACCCTTCACAGAGCATATGACGAAATAGCTTCTTTGCACAACACAAAATATCAAAGCATAGTATTGTGGCTGAATGATGGTATATATCGTATCAAAAATCCTTTAGTCATTGATGCAATGCTGAAAAAAAGCAACATCCCCATTTCCTTTAAGGCGATGGACAACGCTAAACCTGTGATTTCTGGTGCCTATCAACTAACTGGTTGGCGAAATCTAGGAGATAATTTGTGGGCCTGTTCAATAACCCACCAAATAGAAACTTTCCGTGAACTTTTTATCAATGGGCAAAGAACAACTAGGGCCAGACACCCGAATAGTGGCTACCTGAGGGTAAATAAGGTGGGCGCTGATAAACGAACCCATTTTACTTTTAACGCGGGTGATTTCCCTATTCCAACAAGTACTGTACATCCTGAACTGGTCTTACTCCATGATTGGTCAATCACCCGAATTCCGGTTAAAAATATCGATCAAAAAAAAAATGTGCTCCATACGATAGACTCGATTGGAGCAAAAAACCTCAGCTTTTTCACCCTTGATAATTGGGAACCGAACCCACGCTATTATCTTGAAAATGCTCCTGAGTTCTTAGATGCCGATTACGAATGGTACTTTGACGCGCCCAATAAGGAGGTACGCTTGAAACTACCCTCAAACTTTGATCCAAATTCATTAACCATCGAAATTCCTGTGGCAGAGCGCCTTATACAGGTTCGGGGCAGTGTAAAGAAATCGATATCAAATGTTTCCTTTGAAGGGATTAGCTTTAAATATTGCAGATGGAACCCTCCCGAGGAAACCTACGCCGGCATTCAAGCCTGTCATTTTGATCCAAGGGGTCAAACAGCAGAGTGGAATGTTGTTCCAGCGGCCATACAAACCCAATGGGCGGATAACGTTCGGTTTGAAAATTGCGAGTTCCTTTCAATGGGCGGCAGTGCAGTTTGGTTCGGTACGGGCAGTACCAATTGTGCCTTGAAAAATTGCCGTATTTACGATATTTCCGGTAATGGAATTATGATTGGTGAGGGTCGGGATCGCGCCATTGGCAATACCCCTTGGTGGAAGACGGCACCAGAACAAGTGGCGCGAGCCAATAGCGTTGAGTCTTGTGATGTTTCTAATTGTGGGGTTCAGTTTTACGGAGCTGTGGGCATCTGGTGTGGGTTGACAGCGGAAACCGTGTTGCGAAATAATGATATATACAATCTGCCGTATACTGGTATATCGATAGGATGGATGTGGAGCCCACAATCAACCCCTTGTCGTGATAATATCGTTGCTCAAAACCATATACACCATATCCTACGAAAATTGAGTGACGGAGGCGGCGTTTATTTGCTGGGTTTGCAACCTGGTACCCGCTTGACCGAAAACCATATCCACGATATTTCGGTAAACGCTGGTAGAGCAGAAAGCAACGGAATGTTTCTTGATGAGGGTACTAAGGATGTATTGGTTGAGAAAAACCTGATTTATAACATTGCCAAATCTCCACTTCGTTTTCATAAAGCCTCAACCAATACCGTAAAGGGCAATTATTTTTTTTCGAAAGAAAATACTCCTGGTATTGCTTACAACCGAACAGCTCCTGAAAATATAGTGAAAGTAGAAAACCTTTTTAAAAGTACCGACAACCCCGATGATAGAGCCGTATTGAAGAAGCTCAAAACAGAATTTGAAAAAGTGACACAGTCCTCTGCAACTAATCCAAATTAAACGAATTACGTAACTTTCAATAAAATTGATATGCCGCATAGCATGACCAAGAACAGTAACGCAAAATTAGTATATGATGCCAAAGCTACTTTAGGAGAAGGCCCAGTTTGGGATCCTTTTAAACAATTGCTTTTTTGGGTGGATATCGAAGGAAAAAAATTGCATCAGTACAATCCTATCAATGGTGAAAACCGTCAGTGGAGTTTTGAGGGCATGTTGGGAGCGGCCGTTCCCGCTGAAAATGGAAATCTCATATTGGCCCTTGAGCCGGGCCTAGCCTCTTTTAACACGGAAACAGGAACACTGCTTCAGCATAACGCGTTGGAAAATCACGATACCGATATGCGCTATAATGACGGTAAAGTAGGGCCTAACGGTAATTTCTGGATAGGCAGTATGCACAAAAAATTTGTTCCTAAAAGTGGCAATCTGTACCGTGTAGATGCACAATATACTGTCACAACACATGTTTCTCAAACTACCATTTCAAACGGCATGGCATGGAGTGCTGATAATAAAACCTTTTACTACATCGATTCAGACGACCGCAAAGTTTATGGTTTTGATTTTGATATATCGACCAGCAGTATATCGAATAAAAGAATACTTCTTTCAATTCCCGAACAGTATGGCAGCCCTGATGGTATGAGCATCGACGCCGAAGGCATGCTTTGGATAGCACATTGGGGCGGAAATTGTGTGCGCCGCTGGAACCCTGATACTGGTGAAGTGCTGGAAACGGTTGAAGTTGATGCGCCACATGTGACCTCCTGTTGTTTTGGCGGCAAAAATTTAGATCACTTATATATTACCTCTGCGCGAAGTGATTTAAGTGAAAAACAGCTTCAAACGTTTCCTAAAAGTGGCGGTCTATTCGTATATCGTCCAAAAGTCAAAGGAACGCCCATAACTCTTTTTAAGAATAAATAATGAATTACTCGGGAATCAAGAATAAGGTAGCCATAGTAACTGGAGCAGGAGAGGGTATTGGCTATGCCATCGCCGAATTGTTACTAAAGGCTGGTGCAGACGTAGTCTTGAACGACGTCGATGAAACTCGGGGCTGTAGGGCCGCCGAAACATTGACTAAAGGACGACCAGGAAATTGTCTGGCCTTTTCGGGTGATGCAGGAGATATTTCGACCATAAATGCTATGGTCGACTTTACTCTCGAAAACTTCGGGAAAGTTGACTTTATCATTCCCAATGCGGGTATTACGTTTTTTGGGGATTTTCTTTCGTTTACTCCAGAATCCTTTCAAAAGGTATTACAACTCAATTTACACGGAGCTTTCTTTTTGGTACAGCGCGCCGCCAAAGAAATGATAAAGAGCGGCAAGGGAGGGCGTGTTGTTTTGATGTCTTCCCAAGTAGGCATTCAAGCCTATCGTAACCTCACAGCCTATGGCATGACAAAAGCGGCCCTTCAGCTAATGGCCCGTAACCTTGCTTATGAATTGGGCAGATATGGTATAACTATAAATGCCATAGCACCCGGCGCCACATTGACCGAGCGAACCAAAAAAGAGCAACCCGACTACGAAGGGGTGTGGGGGAAATTAATTCCGAGGGGTGTGGTCGGGAAACCCGAAGATATTGCCAGAACCTGTTTATTTCTACTTTCCGAGGAAGCTGCCCATATAAATGGGCAAACCATTCCGGTAGATGGTGGGTGGACAACGGCAGGAATTTATCCCGAGGATTTATCCTAAAACCATAATTTACCGTGCATCTTAATAAAATTCATCACATCGCTATTATTTGCTCAGACTATCAAAAGTCAAAACACTTTTATGTCGAAGTTTTGGGTTTGAGCATATTGAAAGAAACCTTTCGTAAAGAACGGCGGTCGTATAAACTAGACCTTGCCCTTAATGGCGTCTATATGATCGAGTTATTTTCCTTTCCCGACCCGCCGAAACGTGTCTCCCGGCCCGAGGCACAAGGACTCCGTCATTTGGCCTTCGAAGTTGATAACATTTCTCAATCGATATTGGCATTAAAAAGTCACGGTGTGCCAACAGAAGAGGTGCGTATTGATAAGCTGACCAACAAGAAATTCACCTTTTTTTCAGACCCCGATGAACTTCCGATAGAGCTTTATGAAAAATAAGCAGTGCTTGCAAATGGGCTCTTTTAATTCAATACTGTATTTTAGAATCCCATTAAGGTGTCAAAACGTAAGGTTAGAACGAAGACTTAACTCTTGAAGCACTTTGTTTTGCAAGCCAGCCACTTTTTCCTTTTTGACAAGTTCGTTTATGGCCTGGGTTAAAAAGTTAGAAAATTCTTTTGATTTGGTACGGACAGAAGCTCGGGCAAGTATTGGCACCAAATACGACAAATCAACGCCACGATGACTAGGGTGTTGCCAGTCTTCCCCACTGATTACGGAAGTTAGATAATTTATGGCCAAAGCCAGGCTCTTTCCTTCATCAGACTCAAAGTGCCACATATCCATACCGACCTCGTCACCAAAAGCGGCAATATTTGTCAACGCATCCAGGTTAAAGCAACTATAAAAAAAAGACCTCGTACGTTCAAGTTCATGAATTTGTCCCCCCTTATTATTCAACTGTCGATCCAGGCTTTGTTGGGCTAGCTCAACCATCTTTTTAATCAGAGGCTTATTCCCCAGATAATGTGCTAGTGATGCAACCTGAAATCGGTACCACGAACCATGATTATTTTCTTGTTCGCCTTCTTCTTTGCCCAAATCACTTTCGGTCAACCAAGTCAAATACGAAGTCAACCATCGGGTCATTTTTAAGTCATCCTGTGTCGTCCAATGCTGAGAATCGGATAACATGTCGATAGCATTGGGTATTAAAGAAGCTATGGCCCTACCATCTAAAACACCAAAAGGCCTCCCCTCGGGATTACCAGGTATACTTTGGGCAAATTCCAAGTGGGGATTCATTAATGTCTCCTCATCAAGAAACCAGGTTTTCAGTATGCTTATCGCTTTATGGGCATAGCGCTCATCCTCGGAAAAATAATAGGCAAGACTGAGGTTTTCAACTCCGTTCGTCATATCACTCAATCTATTTCTGTCAACAGCGCCTGTTTGAGTGTCAGGATTGGTCTCTCCATCCTTTCTTACCCAAGGCATTCCATTCGAAGTATCGGGATTTGGCCACCAATAGCGACCAATACTCAAGTAATCGTGCTTGTTCCCCGAGGGTGGAATGATGGATTTATCCATTACCGTAGGGTTTTCCATAGTTAGCAATTGCTCGGCATTCTCGAGTAATTGTTTATATGCTGTTCTTGTTCGCTCTGACGCCGTACCCCCGTGAATTTTTTGCTTGACCATTGCTAGACTAACTGAATCTAACCGAGCCAATGGGGCAGAAAAACATGTTGCTCCAAAGAGAATCAATAGAACCAAGGCACAGCCAGATTTACCCACTTTTATCATAGTTTATGAGTTTTTAATCGCATTAATATACGACCGGCAGTGACATCTATTATCCAATTTTAATTTTCCGGAAAAGACAATGGGATTAATAGGTACACGATGCCGGATCCGATTTTATAAAATACCTCTTATAGTTCTTGGCCTTGGGGTCCATACACCCTTTTAGGTTCTTAATCTTGATATTTCTAAAATCAATAGGTTGGCCTTCACTTTGTAAGGCAATAAAACCCCCGGTCAATAATTTCCCGTCCTGTTTCATTTTAGGGTCATACCTGTTGGCTACTCCTCCGCCCATTTGCGGTTTCGTATATTCGAGAACGGTCTCCCCGTTGATTATATGGGTCACCAACGAATCTCCCCGTATAATCATCTCTGCTTTGACCCATTGATCTCCATAGTACGTGTCAGAAGACGAATTTATACAATGTCTGGGGTCAATTTTACCTTTATAGACAACATCGGTGCCTGGCGAACACATATTGCCCGTTGGTCGGGCTTCACCTTCCTTGATGCCCGCTAAAAACTGCATTTCCACAGAAATTGGCCAATCTTGTTCTTTGGGCATTGTTCTCGGGTCTTGCGAATGAAACATAACACCACTATTTTTAAGCGTGAAACTCGGCGCTCCTGGGTGCAAATCGCCCACAAAACGATACTCCATTGAAAAATGATAATAGGAATACGGCGTATTGTAATATAGATGGCCGTATCGATCATTGAAGTCTCCCTCGTAGTTGTCGTACCTTACTTTTATAAGACCGTCCTCTACCCTAAAAGTGTCTCCGTAATTATCTCCTACTTCATAATGATGAATTTTGGTAGTCCAATCTTTAATGTCTTGACCATTGAACATTTGTTGCCAACCATCGTGGGTATTTGAAACAACTGATTTTTTCACGGAGCACTGGGTCAAGAGCAATAATAAAAGGCTTCCTCCTGAAATAAGTGAAAACAGCGATTTAAATTTTGAGATCATAACTTTTACCGATAAACTTTATTGCTCTCGAAATATACTCATAGTTTTCTTCATTTATGTATTTTTGGCAGTTGCACATTAAAAAATAAAAACAACACACTTCTATGAATCAAAAATTCTTCTCCCTGCTATTTTGCATTTCAATTTTAATTTCATGTAAAGACCAAGACAAGAAGCTTGGTGATTTCAAAGTACTGCCCGAACCCCAAGAATTCGAGGTTTCTGGCGTAAGTGAACTGGATGCAGGTACCATAGAAAATTACTATTCCAACACGCAAATCGATCCGGCAATACTTGGTGCCAACTTAAAGGGAATCAAACCGGCCAAAGACCCTTCTAATGCTCAATTGGTACTCACCTTGGATAAAACCATGGATATATCTGCGGAGGGATATTCACTTAGCATTGTGAATGGACAAGTATCCATTACCGGAAAAGATCAATCAGGCCTTTTTTACGGTTTGATAACGCTCGAGCAACTGCTTGAAGATGCAATTGAGCAACAGGTAAATTTACCCTTATGTTCAATAAAAGATTATCCATTGTTGGCCTATCGTGCTGTACATTTAGATGTAAAACACCATCTTGAAAAAACAGATTATTATTACAGATTGATGGACAAATTGGCCAGCTATAAAGTGAATGCCATCATTCTTGAGGCTGAAGACAAAATGAAATTCAAAAGGCAGCCCGTCATAGGTTCTGCCGATGCCCTTAGCCTCGAGGAATGGGCCAAATTAAGCGATTATGCAGCAGCCCGGCATATCGAGATCAGTCCTTTAGTACAAGGGTTGGGGCATGCTTCCTTTATTTTGAAGCACCCAGAATATAAAGAACTTAGGGATGACCCTACTAGTGATTGGGCTTTTAACCCCTTGAATCCAAAGACCTACGATGTTCAGTTCGACTTGTATTTAGATGCAATGGAGGCAACACCACATGGCAAATACCTTCATGTGGGTGGCGATGAGGTACATACAACAGGGCGCAACAGCGAAAAATCAGCTTTAGAGCTTCAACTGATGTGGCTCGATAAAGTCAGTAAATTTGCCGCGGAACATAATCGAATTCCGATTTTTTGGGATGATATGCCATTGAAGCAGGCAGAAGTATATGCACCCATGTTTCAGCCAGAAATGACCCAACAGGAAGTAGACAGTGTCTGGGCCAAAAACGGACATAGATTGGCCGAGTTTCTTGACCAATTTCCAAAAAACTGCATCTATATGAGATGGAACTACAGTTCGCCCGAAGCTCTGGGGAATACCAAGGCAATGGACTGGTTTCGTGAAAACGGTTTGCAGGTAATGGGAGCCACGGCTGGGCAAACCAGATGGGTTTTAATGCCACAGGAAGAGAGTAATATCGAAAACATCAAGTCTTTTGCCTTAAATTCAATTGATAGCGGTTCTCACGGACTATTATTGACCCTTTGGGACGACGATTCACCACATTTTGAGCTCTATAATAGGGGAATTGTTTTCTTTTCGGAATATACCTGGTCAGGAGAAAAAAGAAGTAACGACGCTTTAAAAACGGCCTACCGACAACGTGAATTTTCCCATGCTATGGCCGATGGGTCAAATGCCTTCATCGATAGTCTGGAAAAACCCGTAATCTTTTGGAAAAATGCGCTATTAAAAGGAAACAAGCGTAATTTCTTGGCAAGTATGGACAATGCTGTAGAAGAAGGAGTTATTGACCTTCCCCTGAACGGTAAACAAGGAGCGTGGAGCGAAAAATATGCCCCCCGGTTACAGCAAGCATCTAAAGTCATAAAACAAACTGACAGTATTGCGGCCATCATCAAAGAAGCCAAATCAAAAGCTATACGTAATAGCTACACATTAGATGTTTACGAGCAAGTAAACAACATGACTGCTGTTCCTGCCAAATTACTATTGGGACTGCAAGCTTATGATGCGGCCGAAAGCCCGGACGAGAAGACCACCGCGCTTAAAAACCTGGACGGACTACGAAAGGATTTCATTGCACACAGAAAGGAGTTGGAGAACGTTTATGGAAAGACCCGTATATTAAACAAGCCCGACGATTACATTCTTGATCAGGATCATCATGTTCACCTGGCCAACCAATCTATTAATTTCGATTGGCAATTCTATGCCGAAATGCTGTTCTTTGAAAAATTGTCAAAACAACTTGACAACGCCATTTATTTAGAAAACTCGGATGCTTTGAAGAAATAAAATGTAAGAAAAGGGAAAAAGAGAGTGTTTAAAAAGTTAGAACAAGTGGTCATTGTGAACAAAGTGAACCAGTCTGTCGATTACTACTTAATAAGTAACAGATTGCTTCGTGCCTCTCAATAACTATCAGAAATTTTTAAACACTCTCTTTCATTTTAAAGGCCTATGTTGCTACTCCGGCCAATCGTTTAACAAACTACTGGGTTTGTTTACGTGACGCTGTCAATTTTTCAAAAGAGATATTTCTATCGTGTCGGAATTATTTCACTCTTTAGCGATAGATTAAACAAGATGACATTAGATCATAGACAATCTTCTGACCTAGCAGTCTGTTTTTCTTTTAAATCGATGCTTTCCGCTATTGCTATTGAAATTAGGACACGTCAGAAATTTTTTCTTTTTCTAAGGCCTCTAAACCTTGAAATACACGTTCTTTTGATCTAAGAAATAGGTGATATACCAAAAGATGAAGAGAACCAACAGGGCATTAACAACCATGATGAAATCATCGGGCAAACCAATCGGACCAAGAAGCCCTTTCGTCCAAATCTCACCAAAACCACGGAACCATTGTGCCCCGACCGTCTCGGCAAACAAATAGATAAAAATGGAGTTGGTGCCTACCACGGAAAATATTCTTAGCCAATTCTTTTGATGTCCTCTAACGTCGATAGCCCAATAAAATAGGGTCAACGTCAAAATAGCGATGCCCCCCGAGGCCAATGTAAACGAAGATGTGGCTATCCTTTTGATTATTGGAGTGATATTCAATACATCCAAAGCAAAACCTAATACCAAAATTACGGACCCCCAAATCAAAAAAGATTTTAATTTTTCCACTACTAGTCGGTTCGACAACAATGCTTGTCCGCAAACAACCCCCCAGATCGTATGCGCCGCTGTGGGCACAAAATTGATAAATACCCAATGACCACCATTTGTTTTTCCCATAACCAACATATCAAACCAAGCACCGAAATTTCCGCCTTGACTGTATGGTTCTGCTGCATTGTATGTCCGATATAGAATTTCCGTGAGAACCAATAATCCAATCGAAATTGCAATTTGTGTTCTAGAAGGCAGGTGCATAATTATATAAGCAATAAGTATGGTAAAGGCCAATTGCACCAACACATTCCATAACTCCCAAACCAAAGCGTGGCTGTATACACAATGTAAGAGCACCCCGAAACTAAATAATAAAATACATCTTCTCAAAATATGCCGGGTGACCGCTTTCCGATTGCCAGAAGCCAAACGTTTTCGCATGGAGAACGGCATGGCTACACCCACAATAAACATAAAGAAGGGCTGAATCAAATCCCAAAAACGAAGTCCGTTCCAAGGGTGGTGATGTAATTGGTGTGCCAGTCCAGAAAAAGCCGTTCCTTCCACCAACTCCGAAAAATTATGATGAAATCCTGCCGCTTCCGCAATCAATAGAAACATAGTTAACCCCCTAAAAACATCCAAAGAAAATAATCGTTTAGATACATTTGTTGCTAACTGAGACATCATTTTTAGTTTAGGAGGTTATTCCGTACAAATTATGGAAAAAATTAAAAATAAGCCCTAAGAACGATTTAATTACATTGGACAATTTTAGTACCTTACTATAACTCATTTATAATAATCTGTGGTTGTTCAGGTTTGGCAGTAAATAAATATGACTAATAATCTAATAGCGCATCTTTCAACCGTTCTCGCCTGTCCTATAAAAAATATAACTTCTTTATCTGGAGGTGACATTTCGCAGGCGTATTGCCTTCAAACAGCCACCGAACGGTTCTTTTGCAAGACAAACACTTCTAGTAATGCCCAGAACATGTTCGCCCTTGAAAGAGCCGGACTGCAAACCATTGGCGCTACAAATACGATTCATGTGCCTCAGATCTATGGAAACGGAAAAATCGATACTACCGCTTTTCTATTATTGGAATATATTGAGACCCAACAGCCCAATAATCGAACTTCCGAACGTTTGGGGAACGAAATAGCGCAACTGCACGGGGTTTCGGCGGATTATTTCGGTTGGGAAAGCAACAATTTTATAGGAAATTTTCCACAATCGAACAGAAAGCATACGCTTTGGTCTAATTTTTATGTTAAAGAGCGGTTATGGCCTCAGCTAACACATGCTCAAAAAAATGGTTTACTTACCAGTTCAGAGATCCCTTCCATTCATACCATGCTGCAAGTTTGTTCACCATGGTTGGAAACTGTTCGACCTTCACTTATACATGGCGACCTATGGAGCGGAAACTACCTTATCTCATCAAACGGAATTCCTTACCTCATCGACCCAGCCGTTTCTTTCGGTGATTCTAGAGTAGATATCGCAATGACCCATCTTTTCGGCGGATTTTTACCTGAGTTCTATAAAGCTTACGAAACTCATTTTTCCGAGAAGAAATGGGATCAAAAGTATAATGATTTATACCAGCTATACTATCTATTGGTACACCTTAATCTATTTGGCCGCTCCTATTACCCCTCAGTTCAAAAAATCTTAGCGCGTTTTTTCTAATACTTTATCTACTTTGTAATCATATCCATGGCACGTGCCTTCTTTATTCTTCATTTTCCTTACTTTTAAAAAAAGTTCAATCGGCGGCTTATGAAAATCAATTTTAATCTTTACTATCGCTTTTGTTCCTTTTTATCAATTCTCCTTTTATTACCAAGCTGTAATTCAAAAGAAAAAATCGACAGTGCCAAAAATAATTATTCTACATGGACCTCTTATTTGGGCGGACCCGATCGTAACCATTTTTCTACGCTTTCACAGATTACACCCGAAAATGTGGGAAAACTAAAATTGGCATGGTCTTATCAGGCGCCAGATACCGGACAAATGCAAATGAATCCTATTATCGTTGATAGCATACTTTATGGAGTTACAGCAGCACTGAGGGTAGTAGCGCTCAATGCTTCGACAGGACAGGAAATTTGGCGTTTTGGCGACTCTCTTCCTCTTCAGCTTTCGACTAGCAGGGGGGTGTCTTTTTGGGGAAAAGATGATGATAAAAGAATTTTATTTTCCAAAGGTTCGGATCTATATGCTTTAAATGCCTTAACAGGAAAACCCATTGCAACCTTTGGGAACCGAGGAAAAATAGACCTACGATCTGGTATGCCGAAAAGTGCCAAGGACAAGTTTGTGATTTCTAATACGCCCGGAACTATCTTTGAGGATATGATTTTTATGCCGTTGCGTCTTTCGGAAGATGTTGGTTCGGCACCTGGTAATATTATGGCATTTAATGTGATAACCGGAGCCTTGGAATGGGTTTTTCATACCATTCCCCATCCCGGGGAGGAAGGTTATGGCACTTGGGAAGACCCAAACAGCTACAAAAGCGAACTTGTTGGTGCAGCCAATAATTGGGCCGGTATGGCAGTGGACCAGGAAGAAGCGATTCTTTATGTACCTACAGGATCTGCTGCCCCCGATTTTTATGGTGGCAAACGAAAAGGAAGTAATCTCTATGCGAACTGCCTTTTGGCCCTCAATGCTCGAACGGGGAAACGAATTTGGCACTTTCAATTTACCCATCATGACGTTTGGGACCGTGATCCCCCTGCCCCTCCGAATCTGATAACCGTTGAAAGGGGAGGCAAAAGAATCGCAGCCGTAGCCCAAGTTACCAAACAGGGCTTTGTTTATGTCTTTGACCGTAAAACGGGGGAACCCTTGTTCGACATAGAAGAAGTGCCTGTGCCAACCACATCAACTCTTGAAGGAGAAGTGGTGTGGGCCACACAGCCCATTCCCGTAAAACCAAAAGCATTTGCGCGATACTCCACAACATTAACAGAGGATAATGTTAGTCCTTATGCCGAAAACCCGGACTCTTTGCGTCAAATTATTACGAAGTCTGATAAAAGAATGTATGCCCCACCAAGTTTAGACCCCGTTTTATTATTACCAGGCTATGACGGAGCGGCTGAATGGGGTGGTGCCGGGGCCGATCCAAAAGAAGGCATTCTCTATGTCAATTCGAACGAAATGGCCTGGATACTTCAAATGAAAGCCAATGATAGTACCGCTCCCAGATTACCCTTTGGGGAAGCTGTTTATCACAAATATTGTGTCAATTGCCACCAAAAAGATCGACAAGGACTCGAAGTAAGCGGATTTCCTTCGCTCTTAGGAATTCAAGAGCGGCTATCGAAAGAAGCTATCGAATCAATCATTAGCAATGGGAAAGGAATGATGACCGGTTTCCCTCAAATTTCAGATGCCGAAAAAAAAGGTCTTTTGGCGTTCCTTTTGGAGCAACAAGACAAGTTCGAAATAACTGAAGGTGTGCCCTTGTCAAAGCCATACCCTTTACCGTACAAACATGGTGGTTATCACAAATTCTTAGATAAAAATGGCCTGCCGGCAATTTCGCCGCCCTGGGGCACCCTACACGCTATCGACTTAAATACCGGTGAGTATATATGGTCGATACCTTTTGGTGAAACCCCAATGCTTAAAGAAAAAGGTTTCCCAATTACTGGATCGGAAAATTATGGCGGTCCCTTAATTACTAAAAACGGTCTACTTTTTATTGGAGCAACAAAAGATGGTTATTTTAGGGCATTCGATAAGCACACAGGCAAATTACTTTGGGAATACGAGTTGCCTGCTCCGGCTTTTGCCACTCCGGCCATGTATGAAGTCGAGGGAAAACAATATATTGCCGTAGCATGTGGTGGCGAAAAGTTAGGAACGAAAAAAGGAAATCAAATTGTGGCATTTGCCTTGGAATAATAAAGATGTTTATATGAGAAAAGTACGCGTTTTAGTAGTAGGGTGTGGTAATATGGGAACCTCACATGCCCGTGCATATCATCAGCTAGAAGGATTTGAAATTGTTGGCCTGGTCAGTCGAAAACCCGAAAGCCGTGAAAAATTATCCGACGAACTGGGTGGTTTGCCCACTTTTGGCGATTATGCCCAAGCATTGGCTGACACCAAGCCAGATGCAGTTTCCATCAACACCTACCCAGATACCCATGCCGAATATATTAAGGTCGCTCTGGAAGCCAATGCCCATATTTTTGTTGAAAAGCCGTTGGCACTAACAGTGGAAGAAGCTGAAAAGATAGTCAGCCTTGCCCATGAAAAGAACAAAAAAATGGTGGTAGGCTATATTCTTCGGGTACACCCCGCATGGAAGAAATTTGTAGAAGTGGCACAAACCTTGGGTAAACCGCTAGTGATGCGAATGAACCTTAATCAACAAAGCTCGGGAGCCCATTGGTATACCCACAAACAATTGATGCAATCGATGTCTCCAATTGTAGATTGTGGTGTACACTATGTTGACGTAATGTGTTTGATGACCGCATCTACTCCGAAAAGTGTAAGTGCAATAGGTGCACGGCTTACCGATGAAATCGACGCGAAGATGTACAACTACGGACAATTGCAAGTTCGCTTCGAAGATGGTTCAGTAGGTTGGTACGAAGCAGGTTGGGGGCCCATGATGAGCGAAACCGCCTTTTTTATTAAGGATGTTATCGGGCCAAAGGGCTGTGTTTCCATAACCGATGAGGCCAAAGGGGAATCGGATGATGTGGATAGCCATTCTAAAACAGGCGCTTTAAAATTGCACCATAGCGCTACCGATACAGATGGAAATTTTATTAAAAATGACGAAATTATCGATACTTCCGATGAGCCCGATCATGATGGATTATGCCTATTGGAACAAGAATATTTTCTAAAGGCCATAACCGAAAACTTAGATTTGAATGACCACTTAAGAGACGCTGTAAATAGTCTTCGGATTGTTTTAGCGGCCGATGAGTCGTTCCGAACAGGAAAAACTGTCGAGCTCTAATGTCAATCTTTAAAAAGGGGTGTTTTCGTAAGTTCGATAACACCTTTCTTGTTATCGGCTAAATAGCGGTTAGACCTCAAGTACCGATTGCGATTGTATTCGTCATAATTTTCGGCGTTAGCATCCATACTGCTGATATGTACACGACCTGAAGAATGGATAAATTCATTGTTTCCGATCCACATTCCTACATGTACGACTTTTTCTTTTGTTGAATCCGTTGCCTGACGTCCGAAAAATAGTAAATCTCCTTTTTCCAAGTTTTCAAAATTTCTAACCGAATCTACTTCTTTTCCCGAATGTACTTGTTGAGAGGCATCACGTGGAATGACCATACCGTTTAAAAAGTAAATCGTTTTGGTAAATCCGCTGCAATCCACCCCTTTTGGTGAGGTTCCTCCCCATAGATAGGGAAGCCCCATTAGCGTTTTAGAAGTAGCAACCAAGCTCTCCGTGGTGGGTTCTAGGTTCTTCAACCAAAGATTATAGTCTTGAGCCTCTCTTTCATAAATAAAAGCTAACCGCCCATCAGGATAACGTACTTCAAAAAAGCCATTCTGTTGTCCGATTTTTTCCAAAATAGCTCCTGCAACCATATCGGAAACCACTTGGGAACTGGTATCGGACGCCGAATATGACTGTCCGAAAGTTTTTGTATAAATGATTTTTTCGAAGGATTTCCAATCTGTCGCCCGTTTTTTGTCCATCAATTCGACACCTCCCCTATCGACCCATGCCAAATAATTATCGGGAGTCTGAATAAAATACCAATTATCGTCTTGTTTATATACTTTCACCGGGGTTCCTAAAGTAGCCTGTGTTGCCAATTCAGATGAATGACCCGGCTTACTGCGTAAGTTGGCTACCGATATTTTTATAACACCATGGGTCTTTCCTTGCAGTGCTTCCGAGGGCAACATTTGTATGCTATCTACAAACGCAATGTTTTGGGATTCAAGATTTTCCTTCAGCGCTGTAACCGCTTGGGGTAGATTACTTTCACCCTTTAAAATATAGGCATCGTTGTTTTTTACCGCCCATAAATCAAACAATGCCACTCTTTTGTCAGGGGCAAACTCAGATTTCACCTTTGTAATCTCATCTTGAAGTGGATTTTCTGACTTCTTTTCACTTTCACAGGCTACAAAAAAGGTTGAGCAAAAAAGTATGATATAAATTCTTTGTATGAATTTCATAGGTCAACATTGTTTTTGTAAAAATAAACATATTCCCCTGAGCGCGCCAAGTCATAAAAAGCCAATTGTTTTTTATTGTTTTTGTCTAATTTTAACCCCAATGAACAAATTAAGAGTAATAGAGCTTTTTGCAGGTGTTGGCGGTTTCCGTTTGGGATTGGAACGCAGTAGTGGATTTAAAGTGGTGTGGAGCAACCAATGGGAACCATCAACGAAAATACAACACGCATCAAAAGTCTATGAAGCACGGTTTGGTTCCAAAAATCATAGCAATGCCGATATTTCACAGGTGCCAACATCGGAAATTCCCGATGCGGATATTTTAGTCGGCGGATTTCCTTGTCAAGATTATTCCGTCGCAACGACCTTACAGAATTCAAAAGGGCTTATCGGTAAAAAAGGAGTGTTGTGGTGGAGCATACACAGAATACTTTCCGAAAAATCTGCCCCACCGAAATATTTGTTCCTAGAAAATGTAGACCGTTTGCTCAATTCACCTTCGGCACAACGGGGCAGGGATTTTGCCATTATGCTCAAAAGTCTTGATGAATTGGGTTATGCCGTAGAGTGGCGTGTAATCAATGCCGCAGACTATGGAATGCCACAACGGCGAAGAAGAATCTTTTTTCTAGGATATCATAAATCGACTCCCATTTACCAAAGGTTGTTAAAAGCCGATAAATCGGATTGGATAAGCAAATCAGGAACTCTAGTCAAAGCATTTCCCATAGAAGAACGAATAACTATTTTATCGTCTTTTGAAATCAATGACAACCTGGTAACACTTTCTGAAAACTTTAATAGAGGAAAAAAGCTATCTCCCTTCAAAAATGCTGGGATTTTTATCAATGGAAAAATAAGTACTATTAAAACTACCCCAAAGTACAATGGTAAGCGAATGGTATTAGGCGATGTTTTACAAAATGGAGAAGTCACCGAGCGGTTTTTTATTCCTCAGGAAGATTATCCAAAATGGGAATATCTGAAAGGCGCAAAAAAAGAAATTAGAACCGCTAAAAACGGATATTCCTACAATTATTCAGAAGGTTCTATGGTTTTTCCAGATGCCCAAGATAATGCTTCAAGAACCATTATTACCGGGGAGGGAGGAAAAAGCCCCTCACGGTTCAAACATGTAGTACAAACCCATAAAGGGCTTCGCCGTCTCACTCCTGTTGAACTGGAACGTTTGAACATGTTTCCTGATAACCATACCAAATTGGATGGTATTACAGATGCAAAAAGAGCTTTTTTCATGGGTAATGCGCTCGTTGTCGGCGTTGTTGAAAATATTGGGCGCTCCCTAATTCAAACTATAAAATCTCAGGGATAAGAAAAATAAACACTTATAATTCAGGTTTATAAAATCATCTCGTAAAATGATTTGTCCAATAGAACAAAAGACCACCAAGTTTGCTTATATTATGTTTTGAAAATCAAAGCGCATAGTACTTGTATTTTATCGATCATAAGAATAATTTTATAGGTAGTTTTACTTTGCTAGTAATGCTCAGGGTTTCTTATAACAGACTCGGTAGTTGGTAATACGAACATATACAAACAAATGTGAAAAGACAGTTAGAGACTACTTTTTCTGTTTTTATGAAACCACAAAAAATACAATCACCCTTTATATAATCAAAACGATGAATAACTATTTAGCCTATTTCACGATTGCACTTTTAATACTATTTGTCGGTTGTAAACCAAACAACGCTAATGATACTGCCCAGGTACAAGTCGATGTATCAACTATTGGCAAACATATCGCACGGTTGGCCTCAGATGATTTTATGGGCCGAATGCCATTCACTGAAGGAGAGGTTAAAACTGTGGACTATTTAAAAAATCAATTCTCTAAACTTGGACTTTTACCTGGTAATGGAGAAAGTTACTTTCAAGAGGTGCCCCTAGTCGAAATTACGGGCACACCGGCAGAAAAAATGGAAATTTCAGCGGGTGATAAGTCTTTTGATTTGGCCTATTTAGAAGATTTTGTAGCGCTTACCTCGAAAACAGATCTTGAAGTTAGCCTTGAAGATTCTGAACTTGTTTTTGCAGGCTATGGTATTGTTGCCCCAGAATATGGGTGGAACGATTACAAAGGCATAGACTGGACAGGCAAGACGGCGGTTGTTTTAGTCAATGATCCTGGGTTTCAATCGGGAGACACTACTTTATTCAAAGGAAATGAAATGACCTATTATGGTCGTTGGACCTACAAATATGAAGAAGCGGCAAGACAAGGCGCAGCTGGGGTATTGATAATTCACGAAACTAAACCCGCTTCATACGGTTGGAACGTTATTCAGTCAGGTTGGAGCGGCCCGCAATTAAGCCTTGAAAGTGCAAAGCCCCTTACAGATATACAAGGATGGATTTCAAATGAAAGTGCAACAAAGTTATTCCAAGCATCTTCGGTCAAAATGAATAATTTTAAAGAATTGGCCAAAACAAAAGACTTTAAGCCAATATCATTGGGGTTAACGGCATCGTTAAAGATTTCGAATACCCTTAAAAGAAATGTTTCAAAAAATGTTATCGCGGTACTGCCCGGTACAGAAAGAAAAGATGAATATCTCATTTATTCGGCACATTGGGATCACCTGGGTATCGGAAGACCTATAGATAATGATTCTATTTATAATGGTGCAGTCGACAATGCTTCAGGAACGGCTTGTCTTTTGGCCATAGCCGAAGCTTTTAAAAAATCAGGCGCTACCAAACGTTCCATCGTTTTCATGGCCGTAACGGCTGAAGAACAAGGCTTATTGGGCTCGGCTTATTATGCTGAACATCCCATTTATAATCCTAGAAAAACTGTAGCTAACATAAATATGGATGCTTTATCAAGCCCTGGTCCTATGAAAGATTTAACTATTACTGGGTACGGCCAATCTGAAATGGATCAGTATGCAAAGGATGCAGCAGAAAAACAAGGACGCTATATTATACCAGATCCTGAAGCAGAAAAGGGTTATTTCTTTAGATCGGATCATTTTAACTTTGCAAAACTTGGTATTCCTGCACTTTACGCCAGCGGTTCTTTTGAGGATTTCGTACATGACAAGGAATTTATAAAAAAAATGAATGATGATTATCTCACCAATAAATATCATCAACCCTCCGATGAATATGACCCATTGACTACTGAATTAAGTGGTATTCAATTCGATGCACAACTCTTCTATCAAATTGGCTTGAAATTGGCTAATGAAGATTATTTTCCAAAATGGTACAGTGGGAGTGAATTTAAAGCCATTAGAAATGAAAAACTATAATTTTCACTCCACGATAAATTCTTTTGTAAGGCCAAATAATCTTATTTTTAATCTTAAATAACTGTTAATCAGTTTATAATATTTGGTTTTTACTTAATTTTTACTATCTTGTTCGTTATGGTAAAAGTAGATAAGTCAGAAAATCAGGAGTTTTTAGCGAAGTCAATTAATCATTTAGAAGCTACCGGCTTCGAAGGAATCAAGGCCGATTTAGAGGGTTATGAAACTCCAAAATCGTATTTGAGAAAAGGAAGTGATTCCAAAATCACACCCGACATTGTTGCCCTTAAAAATGGTAGAAAATACTTCTTTGATATTAGCTTAAAATCAGAGAAACCGCGACTGCTTAAATCTAAATGGTTATTTTTAGATGCTTTGAGTCGAATGAACTCCAATAGATTCAGGATAATTACAACTAAAGGGCATTATAAGTTTACCGATATGATGCTGGAAGATATTAACCTGACCAATAAAACTCCTATAAAAATATAGCATCAAAGATTTATGGGTTAAAAAACATAGGCTATGTATTTGATTTACGTATCATGCCTATATGTGGAATACCATCTTCAAGGTAACTATCACCAATTTGTGCAAAACCTAGTTCTTCATAAAATCGCTCAAGATATAACTGTGCCGATACATGAATGGTTGTTTCATTAAAATATGCTTCGACCGCTCTAATAGAATCTTTTAGTAGAACTTTTCCATACCCGTATTTTCTTTGATTTCGTTTGACCACTACCCGTCCAATACTCGCCATTTTTGCATAATCATTAGGTCTAAAAATTCGGGTGTAGGCTATTATTTTATTTTCTTTTAAACCTATTACATGAAGTGCCTTATCATCTTTGCCATCCAAATCTTGATATACGCAATTCTGCTCCACAACAAAAACTTCATTCCGGAGCTTTAGAATAGCATATAGTTCTCGCGTATTCAAATCTTCAAATTTCTTTACGATTATTTCAAGCATTCGTTTTGTGCCATTATGTTTCTACTCTTTAAATTGCCAAAAACTAGGCTCATAACACCAAAAGCAGCATATAATTCTTTTAAACTGTCATCCATTTATAAAATGGAAGTATAAAAATCAGCTGCAAAATAGATATGGCCACTAATAAGCTAACTTCAGTAAATGAAGCAGTCAAATAGAATCTTAATGAATATTTTTTGACCTTATTTCATCTTAATATAAAGAAAATGGAAGGAATAATTTTCAAATTGACAATACCTGTTAAAGGCTAGACAGCCGGTATTTTTTCTATTCTTCTTTCATGTCTGCCCCCTTCAAAACTCGTTTCTAAAAAAACCTCTACCATATTTAATGCCTGGGGCAATGATATATAACGAGCGGGCAAACTAAGAATATTCGCATCATTATGTTGACGGGCAAGTGCTACTATTTCATTATTCCAGCAGAGTGCACAGCGCACTTTTTGATGTTTATTGGCCGTCATAGAAGCACCATTTCCACTGCCGCATACAATAATACCAAAATTTACTTCACCATTTTCAACGTCCTTGGCTACAGGATGAATAAAATCAGGATAATCAACACTATCGGTACCATCAGTACCATAATTCAATACCGTTATACCTTTTGATTTTAATAAACCCAATATGGCAAGCTTATATTCGGTACCGGCATGATCGTTCCCTATGGCTATTTTCATGGTAAATATGATATGGTTTGTATCGCAAAAATACAATACTTAAGGTTTAACCACAAAAAGAGTTCGGTTCACAACAATATTTATGATAGGGTCAAAAAAGTGTTGTTAATTAGTAGTTGTTAATTACTGCTTAGATCGTTAATAAGCTTCCAATAAAAAATGGATTTAAAATTTTGTTTTTAACGCATAATATCGCTCTACAAAAAACTTCTTTCAAAACGTAATTAACTTCCAATAAAATTACTTTCATATATCACCGATAAATATCCAGTAGTTAACATTGAATTAACCTTAACTTATCAAAAAAAACATGTTGACTTTAATTATCAACCTTTATTGATAATTTTTTTAAACCACTGATTTGCAATAGTACTAGCATTTTATAAATTGTCAACAACTTTTATTATCCATTCAAAGCAAGCTTTCCTTCTTTTTTTTATCCCTACTATTAACGATCTATAATAACCATCATTTTTATTTAAAATTTTAAAAAGAAAATATGATGTATATAGTAATTGTTGATAACCATCGATAGGATCATAACATAAGGTTGTATGAAATGTGCAATGGATTATAATTCGTAATTTCCCACAAAATAAAATTTTTAATGTCGAAGAGAAATAAAAAATCAAAAAATCATAGAAGAAACGAAATTACCAAAGGTATTTTTACTGTTCTCGAACAGGAACCGAATAAAAGTTTCAATTATAAGCAAATAGCTGCTAAAATAGGAGTTACCGATGCGCACGAACGCAATCAGTTGATTCAACGATTGACCCAATTAAAAGAGAAAAAGCGCATTTTAGAGGAGGGTAGAGGAAATTTTAAAGTAGCAGCATCGACCAAAACGTATCATACCGGTACTGTAGATGTTACTGGTCGGGGTAATGCATATATTATAATCGAGGGTATGGATGACGACGTATTCGTGCCCTTTAATAAACTCAAAAAAGCTTTTCATAAAGACACAGTCGAAGTATATATCTATCCAAGAAGAAAAGGAAAAAAGCTTGAGGGGGAAATCACCAGGATAGTAGAGCGAAAAAAGAATTCTTTTGTTGGTATTGTTGATATGCAAAAGACATTTGCCTTTGTTAGACCGACCGATTTTAGAATGTATACTGATGTTTTTGTGTCCCTGGATAAAATAGGAAACGCTAAAAATGGTGAAAAAGTGATTGTTGAAATTACAGAATGGCCAGACGATGCAGATTCTCCCTTTGGAAAAATTACGGAAGTACTTGGAATGCCTGGGGAACACAATACTGAAATTCATTCTATTTTGGCAGAGTATGGGTTGCCCTATGAGTTTCCGTCGGAAATTGAACGTTTTGCGGATCAATTGGATACAAGCATTAAGCAAGAGGAAATCGATAAGCGAAGGGATATGCGCAATACGTTGACCTTTACTATTGATCCTAAAGATGCCAAGGATTTTGATGATGCGCTTTCTTTTGAGGTCTTGGAAAATGGTAATTATGAAATTGGTATTCATATAGCCGATGTATCACATTATTTGCAAACAGATACCATTCTTGATGATGAGGCCTATGATCGTGCAACTTCGGTGTATTTGGTTGATCGCGTAGTACCTATGCTACCTGAGGTATTATCTAATAATGCCTGCTCATTGCGGCCGAACGAAGAGAAATATACCTTTTCGGCCATTTTTGAACTTGATGATAAGGCGAATGTCAAAAATCAATGGTTTGGTAGAACAGTCATCGATTCAAATGAACGTTTTGCTTACGAAGAGGCGCAATACATTATCGAAAATAAAAATGGAAATATTCCTTTAGATATTTCTATACGCGATAAGGCCTATACAGTATCTCATAAGGTTGTTGAAGCTACTTTGACAATGGATAGATTAGCAAAAATAATGCGGGAAAGCCGTATGAGAAAAGGAGCTATATCTTTTGATAAGGTCGAAGTACGGTTTAATTTGAATGAAAAAAATGAGCCGCTAAGCGTTTATTTTAAAGAAGCGAAAGATGCCAACAAGTTGATTGAGGAATTTATGCTTTTGGCAAACCGGAAAGTAGCTGAGTTTATAGGAAAGCAAAAACCTGAAAAAACATTTGTATATCGTATTCATGACAATCCAGATGAAGATAAATTGATTGCACTTAATGGCATAGTTTCGCGTTTTGGTCATAGCCTTAACTTTAAAGATAAAAAGTCTATTAGCGCTTCTTTAAATAAGCTTCTCGAAGATGTAAAGGGTAAAAAAGAACAGAATTTAGTTGATACTTTGGCCATTCGTAGTATGAGTAAAGCCATTTATACAACAAACAACATCGGCCATTATGGTTTGGCTTTTGATTATTACACCCATTTCACCTCTCCGATAAGACGATATCCTGACGTTATGGTCCATCGTTTACTACAACATTATTTAGACAGCGGTAAATCACCAAAAGCGGAAGTTTATGAAGAAAAATGCAAACATTCCACCGATATGGAAATACTCGCGTCTAATGCTGAAAGAGATTCTGTAAAATATATGCAGATAAAGTTTATGCAAGACCACCAAGATAGGGAGTTCGTCGGCGTTATCAGTGGCGTAACCGAGTGGGGTATCTATGTAGAAATCATTGAAAATAAATGTGAAGGAATGGTTCGTATACGAGACATAAAGGGCGATTATTATATCTTTGATGAAAAGCAATACGCATTGGTGGGCGAACGCACCAATCAAACCTATCAATTGGGTGACGAGGTTGTAGTGATGGTAAAAAACACCGATTTGATAAAACGTCATTTAGACTTCTCATTAATTGGTAAGCATAGATAGGGCAATTTTTTGGAATGAAAATTGTTCTGTAAGTAAGAAAACTTCTTAGAAACTGATATGAAGCAAAAGATTCTATTTTTAATAGTGTTGCTTATTGGGCTTAAGTCCAGCAGTGGTCAAGACGAAAAAGCAACCCAAGAATTAGATAAGTTTACAGAAATAAAGGCCTTCGACGGACTTTCTGTTAATCTTATTAAATCTGATGTAAACAGAGCTGTGATTTCTGGTGCGAATACTTCTCGAGTAACAATCATCAACAATGATGGAGTTCTAAAACTACGAATGCAGATTGGTAAAATTTTTAGTGGTTATAGAACTTTTGTAGATTTGTACTATACCGATAAGATTGTAATTATAGATGTGAATGAAGATGCACGTATATCTTCCCAAGATGTTATTAGCCAAGATATTCTTGAATTGAAAGCGCAAGAAGGAGGCGAGCTTTCGGTTAAGGCAGAGGTTGAGCAAATATTGATTAAAGCGGTCACTGGGGGAGTTGTAATGGCCACTGGATCTTCCAATTTACAAGATGTTGCCATAAATACCGGAGGCGTATACGAAGGTAAAAACCTAAAGACCAAGTTTTCAACTATTAATGTGAACGCCGGTTCTAAAGCCGAAATAAATGCAACAAACTATGTGAAGGCCTCTGTGAAAGCAGGGGGTGAAGTATTGGTTTACGGCAATCCAATAAAAATGGAGGAAAAAACAGTATTTGGTGGAAGAATTACTAAAATGTGATGTTTAAATTCCATCCTAATCTAAATCTATGGGTTCGATAATTTAGAAATCAGAATTACAGTATGTGGGAAGATGTTCAGGCGGCGATACCATTAGGCTTTTTTTTAAGCTTTATGATCGGGCCTGTTTTTTTTGTGCTTCTAGAAACCAGTGCCATAAAAGGTTTTAGGGCGGCTATTATTTTTGATCTCGGCGTTGTAATTGCCGACATTCTTTTTATAGTCTTAGCTTATTTTAGTAGTTTCCAGCTGCTGGAGAATTTAAGTAATCAACCCGGTCTATATGTTTTTGGAGGTTTTATTCTTTTAATTTATGGTGTAATAACTTTTTTTAAAAAGGAGGCAAAAAAAGTTACGAAGAAAGAAGCAGGTTTATCTGCAAACAAAGGGTATATAGGATTGTTGGTAAAAGGTTTTTTGCTGAATTTCATTAATATTGGAGTATTGGTTTTTTGGTTAGGCGTTATTATTGTCGTTGGGCCTAGTTTAAACAATGACTCCAACCGCATTACCATTTTCTTCTCAGCGATGATTGGCGCTTATGTGGTTACCGATATATTCAAAATACTATTGGCAAAACGTCTGAAAAAGAAGCTGACGAAAGACAGAATACGATTGATAAAGAAAAGTTTAGGCGTTATTTTAGTAATCTGTGGTATCGTTTTAATTGTTAAAGGATTTTTGCCCAAAGACCAGTTCAATATAGAAAAGGGCATTGAACGTATCGAATATATTGGAGAATAAAAAAATCCCCACCAAAAGGAAGGGATTTTGAATAAGTGAGGCATCGAGCGGATTCGAACCGCTGTACAAGCTTTTGCAGAGCTGTGCCTAGCCACTCGGCCACGATGCCATTACAAGCTGCAAATGTAAGATGTTATTTTTAGCTATCAAAAAGATATGCAACAGTTTGGTTCTTTATTCTAGATCTTTTGTGTTTAAAATCACTGATACCATCTCAACATCACCGTTGATAGGCGGATTTAACTTTGATACAGAAACTTCGGCTTCCTTTATATTTGTAAGTTCCGAGAGCATTCGTTGCAGTATTCTATGGGCCACATGTTCCAAAAGCTTAGAAGGAAGTTTCATTTCTTCTTTTACAATTCTGTTGATATGTACATAATCTACCGTATCTACGAGATTGTCTGAAATAGCGGCTTTTGACAAATTCGATTGAATTTCGACCCCGACCGTGTATTCGCTACCAATAGTAGTTTCTTCTTTCAAACACCCATGATGGGCAAACACCCTGATATTTTTTATTTTTATTTTTCCCACAGATTATGTTTTGCTTATTTGCTACAAAACTATAGGATATGCTGTAAAGAACAACAACAATTTGCCGTTGAAAATTATCAAAAAGTAAAAATGATGAATGACTTTAGTAAGTACATCGACAGTTACTGATACCTTGAAACAAGTCTACTCCAATGGTAATGACATGGGTGCCCGTACTATATCCTAAAATTTCGTTGAGAATTATTTGATAGGAATATCCAAAGTAGAAGTTGCTTTTCTTCAAACCTACAAATGGGGCTACGTAAAGAGGTTTCCCAATTTGGTCATTTAAGAAGCGATAATTAAGCCCGGCATAGTAATAATCTTCGAAATCATACCATCTGAATTTCAGATTTAAATCTGTTTCAGAGCGACCATCGCTTTCAAAAAGTTTAAAAAGTATAGAAGGTTCAATTTCTAATCGACTATTCTTGTTCTTGGTATAACGATATCCTGTATAGGCATAATAATTTCGTAGTTCATTGGGTTCATCGATGTTAAAGGTCAAGTTTCTTGGATCTTTATTGATAAGGTTCGAGGCGTTCAGGTTAAAATAAAATTTATCAAAACGATATAATACCCCAACATCAAAGTTATGATTGGAAGTCTGTCGGTTATTTACCACGCCGTTATCAGGAAAATCTAAAAGATTGAATTGTTCCGTATCTATTCGAAACTGATTAAAATTATAAGAAAGACCGAAAGAAAGAAATTCATCATCATATCTGTCGAGTGTCAGGTGATGTGCAAAGGAAACTCTTGCCCCTTGTTGTCTGGTATATCCATTTTTGTCATTGTATAGAAATATTCCTACACCTGATTTTTCGCCCAACCGCATATCAGCTGCCAATGATTGGGTTCTTGGGGCATCTTTAATCCCTACCCATTGGGCTAAACCGTTTAACCTGATTTTTATATGGTCTCCAATACCGGCATAGGTAGGTGACAAAACAAAAGGGTTATCCGCTAGGTATTGAGATAACTGAGGAGAATTAAGTTCTTGACCATTGGAGTTCAAGACTGCAAAAAGCAGTAGTAAGGCCAATATTATTTTACGCATGGTTCAGTAGGTTAAATTTTTATCGATATAGGGTAAAATGTCCGACAAATTCACGATCATCTTCTTCACCGTTAAGTTGTATGACATACCAGTAATCACCCGTTGGCAATTCTGTTTTTTTATAGGTTCCATCCCATCCTTGATTATCTACCGACACTTTGGAAACCTCTCTACCATAACGGTCAAATATTTTGATTAGTATCTCTGGAAATTGATCAATATTATTTGGTTTCCAACGGTCATTCTGACCATCCCCGTCAGGAGTAAAGAAATTAGGAATTTCGATGTCAATAAATTCAACAAAAATACTAGCAGTTGATTCACAACCGTTTTCGTCTACCACTGTCACTGAATAAGTATCGGTTCGAGTAATGTAGAATGTGTTGTCGGTACCATTGTTTACATCATCAAAATAAAAGGTATAATCTTGTCGTCCACCTGTCGCTACAGCCGTAATTTCATTGATATTATTTTGTTGCAATACTAAAGTCAATGGCTCAAAGTTTTCAATTTCGAAATCAATGGTGTTTACACATCCGTTGGTATGTGCAATGGTTATATAATGAGGGCCAGGTGCTAAATTCCTAAAGTCAGGATTCAGTAGCATGTCATTTGGGTCACTAGAATCCAATGCATAAAGTACTTCGTCATTAATTTCGGAATCTTCCAAAACGACATTGATATAATTGGTAGAGGTGTTTTCTAAGCATTCATACACGGGACTGACTTGGGCATTCAAATTGACTCCTGGGTCGATGGTTACGGTCAAATTGGTTTCACAGCCATTAATATCTCTAACAAAAAGAATATAATTTCCTTCGGCTAAATCTGTAAGCTCTGTCCTTCCCTCTACAAAATCGGTATCAGCATTAGAATTTATTGCAGTACTGTAAGGCGCAGTTCCTCCCGAAATAGTCAATGATATGGAACCATCTTCACTACCAATACAAATCTCGGGAGTAGCAGTATAGTTTACGTCAATAACTGCAGGTTGTGAGATAGTTCGTGTGAAAAGTTCAAAACATCCGTTTTTATCCTGTGCAATGATATTGTAGGTGCCAGGGGCTAAATCTGTAAAGGTATTTAAAGCATCAAATTGGTTCAGGTTCGGTGATATGGCATAGATATAATCTCCTGCACCTCCTTCCGAATTTACCGTAATGCTTCCATTTTCTTCACCATAACAGCTTACATCCGTTACATCAATTGTAAAGGTAAGGGAGTCGGGTTCGGTAATAACGACTTGTTTGGGTTTGGCCACACAGTCTTCACTGATAACATTTACATAATACGTGCCCGCTATTAAATTACCGAACGTATCGATAGTGCTAGGTCCGGCGATACGATCTGAGGCATTCAACAATGCCGGATCTAGGTTATTCAAATCGGCGAGTGAGCCACCATAATTTGTATATAGCTCATACTGATAGTTCCCAAGACCTCCATCGGCACTAGCATAAATAACAGCTGTATTGTCACCATTACAGTTGATAAAGGCCGCACTATTATCTACTGTGAGTATAAGTTCTTCGATTGGGTCTTCTGTAATAGAATTTGATAATACTGACTCACATAGATTAATGGCGTCCCTTACATAATAGGTATAGGTTCCATCGCCTAAAAACGTAGGGGAATTAGGTAAAGGCATTGGATTACTCGTCATTGCCGCCCAATTCGTATTATCGATACTGTAATCGTATGATCCACTACCTCCGTTTGCAGTAAGTTCAAATTCGACACCCTCTTCACATGTTAACGGATTGGTACGAACTAACGAGGCTGTCACTTGTGTAGGTTCGATGATTCTTACTTGGTTGGTTTCCACATCACAGTTCCATCCATCCGAAACAGTTATACTATAGATACCGGAGCCAAGATTGTTGAAATCTTGACTTGATTGCGGTCCAGAGGTAAATTCTATAGTGGTGCCGGCTTCGTCATAGAAGTTAAGCTGGTATTGATAGGTTCCACTACCACCACTCACACTATCTGCAGAGACTGTAGCATCGGTATCACCAAAACAGGCCAGATTGGTAACCAATGGAATGGCATTTGCTGTTATACCAGTAGGTTGTACAAGTACTTCGGTATCGGTATACACACAACCTGGAGCACGGGCACTATCTGTGACACGTACGGTAAAGTTTCCAGCTGAAAGGTTAGTAAAAACAAAACTCTGAACATTACTGGCGGAATAAGTTTGCCCGGTCGTCGTATTGGTGAGTTCAATAGCATAGGGAGCATAACCACCACTTGGGTCCACCAATATTTCACCTTGGTCATTTAAACAGGTAACATTGGCAATCGGGTCAACAATTGCTATTAGTTGGGTATCTGGTGAAATAATAGTTATGGTATTAGAGTCATCTGAGCAGAATGTACTCGCTGCATCCGTTTCGGTTACTTGTACATAATAATTACCTCCTGATAATCCTGTTATTGTACGGGGGTTCACGCTCGTATCGGTATTTGTAGCTGGAATAACCGAGTTTCCTGTACTATCGAATACTTCATAACTATAAGCCCCACTGTAGCCTGTTACAGTTATTTCCATGGAACCATTACCATCTCCGAAACAGATAACAGGGTTTTGGGCGGTGGCTGTTACCTCAATTAAATCATAAGGAGCAATATTGTAAGCCGCTGTATCTACATAACAACCGGTTGTTGTATCGGTTATTCGGAAGGTGTAACTGCCTACTGCCGTTAGGTTGTAGGTTGCTGTAACATTTGTTGGAGTTCCTGTTTGTGTGCCATTCGGATTTCCGATAGGTAGTAATTCATAGGTATAGGAATTTGCCACATCTCCATTATCGGAAACAGTTATTAACACCTCTTCCGCACCGGCACAGGAAATGGCCGCGTTTCGACTCACTGAAACGGTAAAAGCGTTTAATGGTTCGATAACAACCAAAGTCGTATCGGTACATCCATTGTCATCTTTAACCGTTACGGTAATGTTTTGAGTTATGCCCGTATCGGCAATATTGAAGGTATTTGATGTTATGAAGTTTGTTCCGTCAATACTGTAAGTATACGGTGCCGTGCCATCAGAAGCTACCGCCGTAATAATCGACTGAGTGACTGTATTGTTCATGGTACAGGCAAAATCGGTAGCTGAGGCAGACACGTCTACCGCCAAAGGCTGTGTGATTGTGACAGATTGAGTGGCGCTACATGCCCTATCGGATGTCACGGTGATATCATAGGTTTGGGCCATCAGCCCTGTGAATATGTTACTGGTCTGAAGAATAGGTGGATTTATGCCGTCGTCCAAAGTATAAGTATATACAGGGTTGTCATTGGATGGATTCAAAACCACCTCAATAGTACCATCGGCTCCTCCATTACAGGAAACATTTTCTTGATTATAGGTAAAAGTTACAGGTGTAGGGGTTTCTAAGGATACCGTTGTTTCCGCATCACAAGTAGAACCACTGGTATCATAAACAAAGGCAGTATAGTTTCCTGGGGCCAGACCACTAAATACATTTGACGCTTGACGTACACCTCCAGTAACACTTGTGTTTGTGCTGTCAAATAAATCATATTCATAGTTTCCTGCACCAGCACCACCATTAGCCGTAATTGTAATACTACCATCATTAAGCGCGCAAGTTGGCTGAGCCGTGGCTTCTGCCAATAGGCCAAGAGGAGGCAAGATTATCATGGTATCGGTTGCTGTACACCCATTTGCATCGCGTATGGTCACAGTATATGTCCCATGGGTTGACACTGTGAGTGTAGCACTGCTCTGAAATCCAGTTCCCACAGAGTATGCAAGTGGAGCCACGCCAGTACCTACTACGGTAAAAGTATATGATGTTCCGTCGGAAGTACATTGGTCAACGGCATAGGCCGGAGCTGCTACAGTTGGTAAAGGATCTTCATCGACAGTAATGGTTATAAAAGTGGTGCATCCTCTAGAATCGCGTACATGAACATCGTAATCCGTTGGATAGGTGGCGGGGGTTAAAACTGCATTTGCGCTAGCCGTAAATAATCCTGCTGGAGATGTTGTCGTAGGTACAAATGCATAGGTATAGCCTGGAGTGCCTCCTTGTGCCGCTACGCTAACTTGTGCTCCACTTGTACAGTTGGCATTTATATTACTTGTTTCGCTCAAGGAAACTGCGGCCTCAGGAGATGCTATGGTTACCGTATTTGAGCTATCGTCACAGAATGGAGTATCCGTTGCGATGACGGTGACATATAAGTTTCCTGCCGGCAACCCAGGAATTGTTCTTGGGTTGGTAGATGTATCCGTCGATATAACACCAGTTACCGGTGCAGCAGCACTATCGAATACTTGATAGGTATAATTACCCAAATAATTGTCTATTTGAATGTTCATTTCACCATCTGAATCCCCAAAACAGCTTACTGGTGTTATCGCCGTAGTAGTCACTTCAATAAGATCGTATGGAGCTACAGTGTATGGTACTGCGGTGAAGTAGCAGCCTGTAATGTTATCGGTTACCCTAACGGTATAGTCACCCGGGGTTGTCAATGTAAAGTCCGCCGTATTACTTACCAAACTCTGTGAAGGACCACTTGGCAATATCGTATAAGTGAAGTCTCCAGAACCACCTGTTACTGTAGCACGGGCAATTTCCGGGTTGGAGCAGGTAATAGCGGTTTGTTGCGATATATTTACAGCGGTAATGGTCGGCAATGGGTTAATGGTTACTGTATCGGTATCCGTGCATCCGTTAGCATCCCGTACAGTTACGGTAATGTTTTGAACTGCGCCAGTATCGATAATGTTGAACGTATTCGAGTTAAAGAAATTCGTTCCATTTATGCTATAGGTATAAGGTGCTGTACCGGTAGCTGGAATGGCTATTGTTAGAACAGCTTCATTTACCGTATTGTCGGCAGCACAGGCAAAATCGGTTGCACTGGCCGAGGCGACCAATTGAGATGGTTCGATAATGGTAACACTGTCGGTGGCAACACACCCTCTATCGGAAGTAACGGTAATGTTGTATGTTCCTGGGTTCAGCCCTGTGAAATCACCGGTATCGTTGGTAACAGCTGGATCAACTCCATTGTCGATTGTAAATGAATACGGAGGGTTGTCATTTACCCCCGCACTCGGAGCGATAAGACGAACCGTGATAGTACCGTTTGCATCACCAAAACAACTGATATCTGTTTTTTGTGTGGTTTCCAAAGTGACGGCCGTAGGCTCCTCTAAGGATAATTCAACTGTTTTAAAGCAGTTTGATGGTGCTCCCAAAGAATTATCCGTAACCCGAACAATATAGTCTCCAAATGGGACTCCTGTGAATTGATTACCTGTTGGCATAATTCCTGAAGGAGTCGTCCCGTCGGCCAAAAATAAGGCCACAGTATTGGCTCCGGAACCACCTGTTTCGGTAAACTCGATTACCCCATCGCTACCACTACAGGTAGGGTGTGTGATTACCTCGGCTTCCAGGAATAACTCCGGGCTAATTAAAATATTTTCCAATTCCGTACACCCGTTTGCGTCCCTAACGGTGATGTTATGCGCGCCGGAATTCAAATTACCAACCGTATATGGGAATCCTGAAATACTTTGAAAAGCGCCGCCATCAACACTAAGACTATACGGAGCAATACCAGTATCTATTGCGTCAATTGAAACATTTATCGCAAAACTACCCTCGGGAGCACATTCATCAACAACAGCCAAGGAAATGTCCGGTGAGGTGTCAAGCGTTATGGTAATATCGATATTCGCAGAAATACAGCCATTGATATCACGGGCATAAACATCCCACTGCAGGCTTGTTGCCGGGTTTAAATTTAACGTCTCGTCTTCTGTAAAATCAGCCGCCAAAACAGGAGCGGGACTACCATCTACCAATACAGCATAAGTGTAGCCTGAAGTGCCACCACTAGCCTGTACTATTACGATGGCATTGTTGTTGCAATTTGCAGGGGTATTACTTATTTCGGCTACTACGACAACTTCGGGAGCATCAATCGTTTTTGTACTTGAAACCGCAGAACATTGTGGGAAAGCTGTTTCAGTCACCCGAACAGTATAGGAGCCAGCGGGTAAAGTTTGTGGTATGACAAAATTATATGGATTTGTGGTAGCATTGTCACTTCCAAGGGCTCCAACAACGGGATTTCCTGAATTGTCGAGTACTTGATAGTCGAATGCACCTATATATCCTGAAATATCAATTTCTAATTGACCATCAGTACTATCGCTACAAGTAGCATCTGATACAACTGAAAGTGCTACATCGATTGAATCATATGTGTTGACGGTATGAGTAACCTCTTCAAAACAGGAAGTGTCTGTATCGGTTACCCGAATGGTATAATCACCCGGTGAAGTGAAAGTAAAATCACCATTGGCTTGGGGTGTTCCACTAGGAAGCAATTGGAAACTTAAATTTGCTGGAGGGGTGCCGGAAGAGCCGGCTACGTCTACCGTTATAGATTCCATATTATTGACACAATCAATAGGAACGATATTGATTACACTTAAAGACATGGCATTCAATGGATCAATCGTTTGACTGAATTGTGCCATTGCACAGCTATTACTGTCGCGCACATCAATGGTAAAAGTGCCATCGGTTGTGGTTGTGTAGGTGTATATGTTATTATCAGCACCCGTTCCAGTAAAATAGCTGCCTCCATCTATACTGAAATAATAGGGGCCTGTACCCGTCGTTGGGTCTGCCGTTACTGTGAAGGAAGCCGTATTTACGGCACCGGAGGTGGCGTTACAACTGAAATCGGTTACATTGGTTACTGAAGCATTTAAATCCAGAGGTTCGTTGATGGTCACATCTTCAAAAGCATCACAACCTCTTCCTGAAATCACCCGTACTCGATAGAAATCACCCGAAGGCAAAGCACTAAGACCTGAAAATAGGGGGTCTGATTGTGCTGCGACGAACAATGTTGGGACGCCTCCGCTTACCGTATACAACTCATAGGTATATGGTGGGTTCGATGAACTGGCAGCATTTAGATTTACTAAAATGCTACCGTTACTGTCTCCAAAACATTGTAAATGGGTTAAGGTAGAGGGGTCAAGAACCGGTGTTGTCGGTGACTCAAGGGTTACTGTCACATCAGTTGTACATATGGTCGAAGTATCGGTCATCCTGACGATAAACGTTCCAGAAGGCACGTTTTCCAATTGGCCTGCACCAGCATTATAGGTAACGCCGGGTTCTAGAACTGTTCCTCCGGGGCTATCGTATAACGCGAAAGTGTAACTGCCTGAACCGCCACTTCCGGAAACATCAATGATGCCATCGTTCAATGCACATGTGGGTTGTGTATTAATTGAGGCACCTGCTTCAATCGGTTCCGATATAAGTACGTTTTGAACCCCGTTTCCACAGCCGTTCGCATCCCTTACTTCTATGGAATGACTTCCTGAAGAAAAATTATTCAGTATTACAGTATCTCCCAAATTGTTGAGGGCCACGGCTTGGAAACCTCCACCATCGACACTTATGTAATACGGGGCAATTCCCACGTTGGTCAACTCTACTTGTATTTGGTAAGCGCTCTCATCGGCACAAGCATCGACAATATTAGCAGATATGGCACTTGCCGGATCTTCATCGATGGTCACTTGAATAGGACTTGAAATACACCCACTTGCATCTTGTGCATAAACGTCATAAGTAGCAGGATAGGCTGCCGGAGCTGGAGTTATCTCGAAGGTGCTCGCTTCAGGGAACGCCCCGGGAACGCCACTTGGATTAAGGGCATAAGCGTAGGTATATGGTCCCGTTCCTCCACTGGCCCTAACAGAAATGAAAGCTCCATCATTGCAATTGGCGTCCGTTTGGCTCAACAACTCAATAGTTACAGGTTGAGGTTCTATAATTCTAAAGGCATAGGTGTTTGAACACGAAGTTCCGCCTACTTCCTCGAATAACAAGATGTAATCTCCAGGTGCAAGATCGGTTACCAAACCTGTGCCAGTAGGCCCTCCACCAGGTCCTGTAAGAGTCCCTGTGGTGTTCGTGCCGGTCGCAGGAATGTTTGTTAAGGCTTCTAAAACACTGTAATCAATATCGGTGACGCCAACATCATGACCTTCAATCTGGAATTCTATTGATCCATTGGTATCACCAAAGCAGCTCACATCGGTTACAACAGGGGTTGCAACTACATCAACATTGCTTCCTGGAACAGTCGGAATGGTAGCTTCCACATAGCTTTCACATCCATTTACAGTATCTACCGCCTTAAATATATAGGTCTGTCCGGGATTTAAATTGTTAAACGTGGCGATCACATCGGTCGCAGGATTTGGTCCTGGAGCCGTTGCATCTGGCCCAGGTCCGCCGTCATAGATACTGAATGTGTAGGATCCTGATCCTCCTTCTGCAGTGATATCGACGCTGCCACCAACAATACAATTGGGCGGCGTTATATTCGTTGTCAGGCTTAAAAACGGATTGGCCAGTACACGTACAGGATTTTGATAAAACTCACAGCCCTTGGCGTCAATTACACGGATGTAATAATCGCCAAATGGGAGCCCTTCAAAAAGAACAGAGGTATCTGGAGTATTTGGGTGAGGGTTAGGAGTGGCACCGGTAACCGCTACCACATCATTCGATTGGTTGTAAAGTGTATAGGTGAAATTAGCAGACCCACCACTTATAATGTCGACTTGAATACTACCTAGGGTAGTTGCTCCCGTAGATGAATCACAAGAAACGTTCGTCGCCGTAACAGTTGCATCAAAAAGTACGGGGTCAGATAGCGTGAAATCGTATGTAGCTGTACAACCCTTTGCATCCCTTATGGTATATGCATATAGTATATTGGCACTTAGTCCTGTATATGTAGTTTGCGATGAAAAACCAGCTCCGTTAAAATCTATAGTATATGGTGGAATTCCAAAATTGGTGTCCGGTGTAATTTCTACGTAACCATCGGAACCACCAAAACAAACTGGATCGGTTGCCACATGACTGGCCTGTGGGTTTACTGTTGGTTCAACCGTAATTACTTGAGACTCTGCTGTGCAGCCACTGGCGTCGTAGATTAAAAACTGATAGGTGCCGGAAGCACTTGCCGAATACGTAAATGTGGTTGCTCCAAGTGGTGGAGTAATCGAAGCACCTGCGGCATAGGCACCTCCATTATAGCTTACTTCGTAGCGATCGTACTCAGGGTAGTAACCCCCGTCAATGGTTACATCAATTGTGGCGTCTGTTGGTACTGAACAGGTTAAATCTTTGGTCAAAACGGCACTGACGACAACCAATTGATCTGGTATGGTTACTGCAACAGCTGGAGAGATACAACCAAAGGAATCCCGTACATAAAAGTTATAGGAGCCTGGCAAAAGTCCTGAAAAATTGTTGGCTACTTGAAACGGCCCTGTTGGGCTTAGACCGTAAGAATAAGCTGGCCCTCCTCCTCCTGGGGGAGATGTTGCATCAATAATTATATTTGTGCCATTAGCGTCATAACAAATATCGGAAGCTGGGTTTATAGTAGCAATAGGGTTGGTTGGAGTGGTGAGAGCAAATGTATCGCTTGCCGTACAACCGTTAATGTCGGTAACGGTCACTGTATAGTTTCCGGAGGTATCGGACAACCCTGCAAAGGTATTTGAGTTTTGTGGTCCAACTATTGGACCAGACGGGGGCGTTAATGAATATGTATAGCTACCCGAACCACCAGCTGCCGCTATGTTTACCGAGCCATCAACTTCACAAGTAAGTGGGCTGACATTTGTGGTGGCGGTTAATAGCGGGGGATTGGCAATGGTAATATCTGTTGTGGCGGTACATGAAGTAGTGTCGTCCGTTACAGAAATTGTATAGGTGCCCGCTCCTAAACTTGAAGCGCTAATTGGTGCGGTCGTATTTATGTTTGTTCCAGGCGCGACCGCGGTCGGCCCTCCGCTTACTGAATAGCTATAAGTTCCTACGAAGTCGGCCATCGTAAAATTGAACGCACCGTCAGTGCCATTGTTACAGCTGACATCACTCACCAACTGGGCAGTTACATTTATCTGGGGTATAGCGGTTATTGTGTAATTTCTAGTGATTGTACAGCCCTTATCATCGGTTATTTCAAAGGTATAGGTATCCGGAGTTAAGCCGGAGAAAATATTATTAGCTCCATTATTAATTACGGTAGGTGCGGTTATGTTATAGCTGAAAGGTGCATTGCCATCGACTACGGTTACGGTAACATCTGAAGTTAGTGCAGGACAAGTTACCGCTGTAGCACCAAACGTAAGGTCTGTAGGTTCGTCTAATGGATCAATTGTCTGTGAGCTCGTTACAGTACACCTATTCGCATCTCGAAGTGTAATAGTATAGGAGCCATCGGTTAATCCTGTAAAACTCGTTGAAGTACCAAAGTTTACGCCATCGATACTATATTCATAAGGGGCAGTACCTCCACTAGGCAATGTAGTCACTTCAATTGTCGCGGAACCTGTAATACAAGTATATTCTTGTGAAATAGAAGTAGCAAAAGCCAATGGGTCAGGCTCGGATAAGGTTACCGAACCTGAGTTTACACAACCTTTGGCATCGGTTACCGAATATGCATAATTTGTGCCTGCCGACAGACCAGTGTATAATTCCTGAGAGCTTGGTGCGCTTCCATTGAATACAATGGAATATGGAGCGAGTCCTCCACTAATGTTAAGATCTACACTTCCGTTGGCATCACTATTACACATTGGTTGCGAGAGAATTGGTGTAATGCTTGGAACTGGATTATCGGTTACAATAATTTCATTCGTGGTAACCGAGCAGCTTTCATTGTCCGTGATTACAAATTCAAAAGTTCCAAAATCAGCTGTGGTAAAAGTAAATGGATTACCGGGAACAGCCGTTCCGGCAGCTTGATAGGATGCGCCATTCCGTAGTACTTCATATGTGTAGGCGGTATATCCATTTGCAATGACTACCTCTATTTCTGCGTCGGTAGATGCAGAACAGTCTAAATCTTTTAGTAATGAAGCACTCGCCGTTAATGTTGGGTTTACTGTAATAGATTCAGTATCCGTACAATTTTTACTATCCGTTACACCTACAAGGTACGTTCCTGGTGCTAGGCCATTAAAGATATTGCTTGTTTGATAAGCTCCTCCATCAATATTATATTGAAATGGTGCCGACCCACCTGAAGCCACAGTCGCTGTGATAGTCAATCCTGTTGCACTATCATAACAGAGACTGTTTGCATTTAGATTGAGGACAGGGCTTACAGTAGGATTCAACGTAAAGTTAGTGGTAACCAAACATCCATTGGCGTCAGTAACGTTTACGGTATATGGCGCTGAGGTATCAGAAAGTCCCGAAAAGGTTCCTGAGGTGTTGGTGGTTGAAACGGCAGCGGGGTCTACCAATTCATAAGAATATCCTCCCCATCCTCCGGAAACAGTGATGTTCACTGATCCCGAACCTGTACAAGTAGGGTCAGTGATGTCAACATTGTCGATTGTCAATGCCGTGGCTGGCTGATTTACGGTGATTGTTGTGGTATCTGTACAATTGGTCGTTTCGTCAGTGACGATTATGGTGTAATCACCAGCTGCAAGTGAACTTAGGTTGATTGTTGCAGTCGATTGTCCTGTGACAGGTGCTGCACCATTTAATGAATATTGATATGTAGAACTAAAACCGCTTACCGTGAAATCTACGGCTCCGTCGGCTGTTCCAATACAGGAAATATTGTCTACCAATGTTCCTATTACATTGATAGGGGTTACTGGGTTAATGGTATAATTTTCAGAATATGTACAGCCGTTGCTATCGGTGACTAAAAAAGTGTACGTATCAGGAGTCAACCCGGCAAATATGTTGTTGGAGCCATTGTTTACTATAGCACCTGCGGGCGCCGTAATTTCATAAGTAAGGGTTCCTGTTCCATCTGTTGTCGTCAAGGTAACATCGGCAGTCTCAGAAGGGCAATTAGGTGCTGTTGCACTAAACGAAATATCAGTTGGAGGGTCTAATGCAGGAATCGTAACAGGCAAAGTTGTAAATGTACAATCATTGGCATCACGAACCGTAATCGTGTACGAACCATCTGTAAGACCTGTAAACGTATCGGAAGGATTAAATGTAATTCCATCAATACTGTAGGTGAATCCGGGAATTCCTCCTGTTACGTTTTGCGCCTGAATAGTCGCATCTTGTAAACAGGTATAAGGTTGTGTTATTACTGCGTTGGCCCCTAATGCAGTAGGTTGCTTTATTTCAACTGTTTGGGTAAATACACAATTTTTGCTGTCTCTAACCGTATAATGGTACGTTCCAGCCGATAAACCGGAGAAGTAGGTCTGGGATGAAAATGCTCCCGTATCTAACTGTACTTCATATGGAGGAGTACCTACCGAAGTATCTATGGTGATATCAATTGTGCCATCACTTCCTCCGAAACAGCTCACATTCGTTACATCTTCGGTGGCTGAAGGATTGCTTATTGGGTCTACGGTTATACTTGTCAGTGCAGTACATCCTTGGCTGTCCGTAATTAAGAAATCTATGGATCCAGCGGTAGCCGTTGTATAGCTAAAGGTATTGCCTACAAGATTTACGCTTGTTCCACCATTTATTTGGTAGGAGTAGTTTGTGTAGCCCCCGTTGATTGTAACATCAATAATCGCATCCGGAGAGGCGGAACAGTCCAACTCTTTGGTAAGCAATGTGGAAACCGTAAGTTGCGGTTCAATTGTAACGCTCGGGGAAGTTGCGGGACATCCGTAAGCATCAAGGATCGAAACCGTATAATTGCCAGGAGTCAAGTTATTGAAAACATTTCCATTTTGTGCCGGACCGCCATTTAGACTATAAGTATACGGTGCGATTCCACCGGTGGCATCGGCTGTAAGACTGACCCCGGTACCCGGAATATAGCAAAGGTTTGTGGTCGGATTTAATGTTACGGTAGGCGTTGCAGGCGCGTCTAGCGTAAATGTACGTGTGCCGATACACCCGCCAGCATCGGTTACCCGTATGGTATGTGCTGTCGTCGTTTGGGTTAGCCCAGAAAACACATTGCCAGGTTGAGGCCCTAATACAGTGGCATCGGGCAATACCAGCTCATAGGAATATCCTCCCCAACCGTCAGTGGCGTTAATAGTTACAGAGCCATCTGCAGTACAAGTTAATGGTGTTGTGCTAAATGTTATATCCAAGGAGTTTGAAGGAGCGCTTACAGTCACCGTATCGGTGTCGGTACAATTGGTTTCTTCATCGGTTACTACAATCGTATAGTCACCGGCACCAAGGCCCGTTAGGTTTATTGTTGCTGCCGATTGCCCGGTTATAGGTGCCCCGGAATTAAGGGTATATGAATAGGTTGAGGCAAAACCGCTTACTGAAAAATCGACTGCCCCGTTCGTATCACCGATACAAGAGACGTTTCTAACCAACGAGCCTATGACATCAATAGGAGTTGCAGGACTAATGGTAAAATCTTCGGTATAGGAACATCCTTTGTTGTCAGTTACCCGAAAAGTATACGTGTCAGGAGATAATCCATTGAAATCTGCGGTATTTCCAGAGGTTGTAGAAGCATTGATTGCTGAAGGCGCAATAATGTCAAAAACAAAAGGCGTATTCCCATCAACGACAGTGACACTTACGTTGGAGGTTAAAGCGGGACAATTGGGTTGGGTTGCCACGAATGTCAAATCGCTGGGCTCGTTCAAAGGTGATAGCGTGACCGAATTTGTCACAAAAGTACAATTGTTCGCATCCCTGATAGTAATAGTATAAGTTCCATCCGTTAGGTTTTCGAATCTATTTGCGTTGGGTGTTGTGTCAGGAATAAAAGAAACACCATCAATACTATAAGAATATGGAGCCGTACCACCACTAACAGATTGGGCTTCAATGCTTCCGTTTTGTAAACAAGTATAATCCTGAAAAACAGTAGCCGTTCCGGAGACATTATCTGTAGGACCCCCAATTGTGAAAATTTCTTGGGTTTCACAGGAGACTGACCCAGTAGTTTGTAGTATATCCAAGGTATAGTTTCCTTGGGGTAAATTGGTAAATGTTCCTGAAGTGTTTGCTGTTGTCGATGTATCTGGATACGTCAATAAATAGGACATATCGTATCCGTTACTATTGTTGACATTAACAACAAAAGAACCATCTTCAGCTCCAAAACAGGATTCATCAGTGCCTATGGTGTTATATTCTGCCTCAAGTTCAATAACCGTAACAGTATTTGAAAAATCAAAACAGTTATTGTCATCCACTAGAACAAAGGTATAGTCGCCGGGGTTGAGAATTGTAAAATCTACATTCGACTGGTATTCTGCTGGTGGGATATCTTGAACAGTGGGATAGGAGGTGACTGTTGTACCACTTTCATCGACATAGGACCATATTGCATAGGAAAAATCGGCTTGGCCACCCGTAGGCTCCATTATCACAATACCGTTACCGCATAAAATCTGTTGCGAAACTCTAGCTTGTAAATCAAGGTCATCGTTGTCAATAATGGTTACAGATTCAACATATGTACATCCATCACCTGTTTTTACAATGGCAAAATAATTGCCAGGATTCAGGTTATTAAACGTAAAATTGTTATCAGGTTGGGCAGTCTCGTTGTCGACCAATGTTCCTCCTGGATGTTCTGGATAGGGTAAGGGACCAGGAGGAGGTGTGCCATCGTCTAGGCGAATTTCATACTCATAGTTTGGATCTGCATTTGAAACTTGAAAATTTACGGTTCCCTTTGCCGTGCAGGTTGCGGGTGTGGTTGCCACGGTAACCTGAAAATTGCGTTCTAATATTCCGATGTCGGGTGTACTAAAAATACAAGCTCCTGAAATAGGTTGATTTGAAGCATCCAATTGTGCCACCTCAACACGGTAACCCCCGTTTTCCCCAGGTCCAAAATCGAAACTGTTGTTTGTGCTAAAAGGCACTAATTCTACACCTGTATCCGCGTCTACTAAACGATAGCCATAGCCGCCGCCTAAGTTAGTTACGGTGATATTTCCGGGAGTCGCGCAAAGAATATCTTCTTTATTATATTGGATGTCCAATGTGTTCTGAAACACGTTAAAATAAAAACGGTTGGTACATCCATTCTGATAGGTTACCGCAAGGCGATACTTTCCAGCACTATCAACAGTATAGTTGTTGCCCATACCAACGGTGTGCCAAGTGCAGGTAAGGTTTTTGTTGGCACAATCATCACCTGAGGATGCGCAGCTGCTTTCATCGAGCTTTTCCCATTCAAGATCCTGGGCATCAACAATATTGACCTGTAAAAGACGAGTATCACTTATTCCACAAAGAAATAGCTTTGGTAATAAAGCGTTATCGACGGTGCACTGCACAATCTCTCCGGCCAAATCGTTGGTAGGGTCGGCATCACTATTAACAGTGTTAAAATAGTCTATGACAGGATTTGTAATTAGCCCCGAGCCATAAGGTACCACATCAATAATTTCTTTGAACCCTTTACACGGGTCTGGTACTATTTTGTCAACAATATAGGTTCCTGTACCAGTAACTACTAGCGTACTAGGGTCATTGTCAGGATCTCCATCGTCTAAAACGGTGTCCGTATTATCAAGAATACCATTATCATTATCGTCTCGTACCCAAATGTATTCTGTAAAATTGTCCCCAGCATCCAAAACAACTTCACTACCACATAATTCTACGGTACGTCTGAAATTGCAATCGGCAAGATCATCTAAGAGAAAATTGGTGGCTCCAGGTATAACAAAACCGCAAACATCAAAATCGGTAACACTTGGATCATCACTTACCAAGGCCGTGTTGTCGACACCTCTATATGAGGAATACGCCAAGTTCTCAATAAGATCAGAACAGGCATCTATAAAATCAAAGCAATTTTCAGCCACTTGAACGCGCATGCGTATGTCATATACTGGATCCCCTTGGTTTACGTAATTATCAGGAATAGTGAAAACGACGGTTCGTATCGATGGGTCGTATTCGAATGTAACACCTGGTGGCATAACAAAGTCTGAGGCAATAAAGTCGGATCTTCCATCGGGAGGAGAGACATTCACTGGAAGTACGTCACGAATGGTATAGTATTCACTATCACCTGGCTGATAATCAGGATGAGTTGGTTTAGTACCTGTAGCATCGTCATTTCCGATATTTTGAAATGATAGTATGTAGTCGAGGGTTTGAGCCAGATGAACTCCTTGTCCGGTAATATCGGTGCCGTCAATATCTTGAACTCTTTTTTCTAGAATGATATTCGGAGCAATGATTTCTACATCAAACGATGCAAAGAAAATGTCAAACTTGTCCCCTGTGGAACTGGCTTTCAGAATGGCACTTGTCGCATCGTTTGGAATAACGTTGTTAAAATTATTGACTACTGGAAATAAATCAACGTCCCAACCCAAAGTATTGGTGCTATTCGGGTTTCTTGATGTAACGAGGGTGGGGTCAATAGATATATTGGAATTGAAAAAATTAGTTGCTTGATTTACCGTGCTGCTCAAAGGAGTAAACGGATTGCCTTCGGAACTGATCGACAACCCATCGCCAGGTATGCGGTTGTCTCCTTCCAAGGCCGCCACGGCAATATTCGCATTAACATCAAAGGGAGCAGGGAGTGTGGTAAACCCATTAATTGGAATATCAACAGTTTGGCCTGCTTTTATACCCGCATAGCCGTCAAAAGTTGTAATAAATTTACTTCCGGGCAGGTTTGGATCTTCATAGACGACGACCATGCTCCATCCTCCAGAGACTCCCCCAGATATGGTGCTGCCTGAACTTGCCCTCACATTGGCTACAAAGTACTCTCCATTGGGGTCGGCAAGACCAGAAACGATAGCCGTAACGTCTTTGTAGCAGGCATAGGGGCTATAATCGCCAAAATCAGCATCCCCAAACCCATCAAAGAGTATGTCGTCAGCAGTTAAATCTTGATATGATCCACCAGGCACCCTGAATTTCACTTGATTAAAATCACTACGATCCGCGCCCGTATATACTGCGGACCAATAAAGCCCAGCGTAGCGAACCTTTGCACAGTCTATATTAGGCACTGTCAGGGTTGCGCTACTCGAGCTAAATGTTGAGGCATCGCCGTCAACATCGATGTATTGCATGTTGAGGTCATCGTTGTAAGATGAGGAATTTCCGGTATCATTATAAGGGTCGTTGGGAGTTGTACCAGGGACAGTAACCGTTCGTGTACACCAACATGACCAAGACCAGTAGGAATAGGTGGAGGCATTATTCTGCCTATTGACGATATTATTGGCAATAAAAGTGAGTTCGCCACGAATATCGGCTTCATAGCGAACATCAAAGTCGTTTTTTACTTGGGAAAAAGCAGAAAAAGTTCCCCAAATAATAAAAAAGGCAAATAGTAGTTTATTGGTCGGTTTTGGTTTCATTAGGTCAGTAGGTTTGGCGTAACCCGCATAATCCACATTTTATCTTTATATGCATTATTTAGTTTGGTGTAGTAGGATATTAGGGCATTGTTCCAAGACTCATGTTTTTTCAAATAGACATACCGATAGTTATTTTCGGGATTTATAAAATATCCCGCACTAAGTCCGTATGAGTTTAATAGTTTGATGAACTTTTTAGCATTGTTTGGGTTTGCGAAAACATTGGCTATAATATAGTAACCTGATCCGATGCCATCGGTTACAACGGTTTTTGAAGTAGCTTCGGACGAAGCAAGGTTGTCTTTTACAATGACGTTTTGCTGTAATACGTCGGTGCCATATTGCAGTGACTTCTCTTTTAGCTTATCCACATTTTGAACATAGGCCTCATTGCTGTAGCGGTTATCAACGTTCATGATCCACATGGCATCATCGTATTTGCCATTTAGCTGGCTCTTATGGGCATCAACAGCTTCTTGCCAAGTATCGAACCGCTGTAAATAGACATATTTCAGTCCATTGTTAGGGTTATCGATATAATTGGCCTGAATGCCTTTTTGCTCAAGGGCATTCATGAATTTATCCATATAACGGCCCCCTTTATAAACATTGGCTACAACATAATATCCATCTTGTACACCTTTCAGATTTTTGAATTTTCTGCTTTTCACTTCATTGCCTGAAAAACTTGATTTTGAGGAGGCCTCTGGCTGCCCTTTTATTGTTCTTTCTCTATTCTTATTTGTTGTTACGACAACGTCTTGGGGTTGGTTGGTTTGTGTAGAATTGGTGACAACCACCCCGTCGTTGCTTGAGTTTTTTGTCATAGACGTAGGTTTGTCATGACCGTTTAGAAATAGTTTTTCGGCTTTTTTTTCCAAGTCCGGTCGACCATTTTTGGTCTCATTACGTACCATGCGCATGACCATTTCAAATCTCTTTTCTAAGTCTTTTTTACGATTAGATTCTAAGGAGTCTTGGCGGAACATTAGCTCTGCTATTATGGCGTCGTTTTCTGCCAGTTTCTTTTTTAATTCTTCTATTTGTTCATCTTTCGAAGTAGTAGCTTCATCTTCGTTTTCGACCAGTAGGTCTTCTTCATCTTCAAGCATAACACGATCCTCGGTTAACGTAGGAGTAAAAGAATAAGCAAATGAAATTTCATGGGTTACCCCTAAATTATCGAAGTCTGTCGATAATCCTTTTTCCATTGTGTAACCCAAAGAGAGTCTTTGGTTGATATTGAAACCGGCCCCTACCGATGCGCCATAGAAAGTATCATAACCCCCTTGTAGCCAACCTAGTTTGGGCAGATCTAGAATTAGGCTTCCACCAAAGGTCATATCGTTTTGACCATCCATTCTTGCTCGGGCCAAAGGCATGAGCCGGCCGCTTTCCATAATTCCATCGGAGTTTTCAAACTGATGTGTATATTGCAAATGCCCTGAGTAGGCTTTATCCTTAAATTCTGTTAGAGATTTGCTCGTTTTGATGTTGTAGTCAAATAAATTTTCAGCGAAGGCGCCAAAGTCGAATTTTCCGAATGAAATATTAAAGCCAGGCTGAAAAGAAAGTACATTGCTATCTTCAGTACCATTTAACCTGAAGTCATTTGGGTCTATGACATCAATACTATTTCTGTCAAGACCTGTACTATAGTAGGCTAAATTTCCACCAAAGGTGAAGTTACTCTTGTCACTAAGTTTTATACCGTAGGCATAATTGGCAAGAACTCCAATGTTGGAGACGGGCCCAATTTTTTGGGTATATAAACTTAGTCCAAGACCACTTCTGTCTCCTATACGACCACTGTAACTCAAGAAATAGGTTTGGTCGTTATCTTGAAATTGTACCGATTGGTTTCGGTGTAAAAGATTGATATATGACTTATCTTCTCGAACTGTCGAAAAGGTAGGGTTTATCAGAAACCTATTAAATTTCAAAAGGTTTTGAGGCGCTACCTTGTAGGGAAGAATAGGGTCATCTTCCTGTGCACTTACTTTAGTAAGCGCCAGTAGGGCCAAAAAGAATAACGATATGATCTTGGTTAGTTTCATTGGAATTATCTGATAACGGTTATCGTACCTTGTTTTAAGGTTTCAGAGGCTTTCTTTATTATGTAATAGTATACCATGTTTTGTTTGGCAAATGAAGCAGATGATTCAGGCCAGTTGTTTTGATACCCCATTACGTTCAAGATTTCCATTCCTTTTGAATTGTAGATTATGACATTAATGTCCGATTTGTTCGAGTAAGAATTGGGTATGGTCCATTGGTCGTTGGATCCATCGCCATTTGGTGTGATTACATTGGGAACATTGAAGACGTCTAAATAAGAAGCATTGAATTGTTTGACGATTTCACAGTTTTCAACTTGTGCGACTAGAGTGTAAGTTCCTTCCGTTGTAAGATCGATTGAAGACGAATTTCCAATTTCGGTATTATCACTATTATACCAAGTATATCCTGTTCCTCCGTTTGCTGTTATTGTTTTGGTCGAACCCTCAGGGAAGACTACATCGTCACCTGAGTCTATAGTTATCAGGTCTTCATTTAATGAGGATATGTTAATTTCATTAGAGGTCAAGGGGCAGCCGTTTCTGTCAATAATTAATCGGTATGCTGCAGGTTCGGTAACTGTCAATTCTAAATCGGTGGAATTACTCATTGCAACACCATTTTTTACCCATTCGAAACTTTCACCGACTAGATTTGTTGAAGTGCTAATTGTGATGGCATCTGAAGCGCTGCAATAAATTATGTCTGTAGCACTAATGGTAAGCGTCTCACTCGACTTCAACGTTACTGATAGCGTATTTGACACGATGTTATGGGTGTCTATACTGGCATTCAATTGGTATACTCCATTTTCAGAAGTTTCGGTAAGGCTAATTGTTTTTGAGGTGGCCCCATCAACGTTGGAACCATCTTTAGACCATTGATACGAAAATGAGTCTGCCAAGTCGGCTGTTACGTCAGTTTTAACGCCGTCATCTGCCACAGCTTCTATAAGGGTTACCTCTGCCAATACATTATCATTGGCACAAGAGGTATACGCTGAGACATAGTTTATAGTAATTTCGAATGAACTTGGGGTGACAGCAGTAAAAGTTTCCGAGTTTTTCTTAGTTCCTGGACAAGTTCCTCCATTTTGCGTAACTTCTACATAGTATGAACCTTCTTCGGTGATTGTCAGCGTGTTTTGATTAGTACCTACCATGCTACCATTTCTATACCATTGAAAATTAGGGGTTGTAGCGGTTGTCGTAACGCTTAAGGTTTGGGGTTGTGATGGCAAGATGACCGTATTCACAGGGCTGGTCTGTGTAATTGTGAAGTTATCGGCATTGGTAATGGTTACTGGCGTAGATCTTTCGTTACAGATTCCCGTAGCTGAAATTTCGACTTGATAGTCGCCTTCAAAGGCAACGTTACTAGCGTCCACGGTATAGCTCGTGCCGGTTGCCCCTAACATTTTTTGGGTATCCTTATACCATTGGTAGCTCCAACTGGGGTCAGTACTGTCAATGCTTAATATCTCGGTGTCACCAACACACAATGAAGTTTTCGATGGTGCATTTATACCAACACCGATGCCGGTTGATCCAATGGTGACATCAACAAAATTGGAATCGGTATTACCTGAACCTGTACAATTGGGGCCGTAATAGATGAAGGCTTGATAAATTCCAGACTCGGAAACGGTCAATGTATGATTGGTTTCACCGTCTATAGGCGAACCACTCTTATACCAAATATACTGATAGGTTTCTGGATTAGCGATATTGTCCACTTGCAGGGTTATTGGATCTGTACTACATATTGTTCCTGGTGGGGTCCCACTACCATCATCACTGATGTTTATATTACTGGTTACATCCATATAATACATGCTGTATGCTGCAGAGGCTGTACTTGTACTTGCTGGGCTGGTACTTCTTACTCTTAATTTGTAACCTTCTCCGCGAGTTGTAGGTGGGATTGCAAATTCAAAACCTGGATTTTGTACAGCAGCATTATCACTACTTCTAGAGAGTTCGGTAGCCGAACTGAAACTGCCATTGGCGTCTGATAGTTCTAAAATGAATTCGTTTCCGACGTTTGGTGCACCGGCCCAACTGACTTTTGCATAATACTGGTTAAATCCGCCAACGCCCGCGCATATAATATTCCAGGGGTCGCTACCAGCAAGATTTGGATTATCTGCCGGCGTAGGAGCATTGATAATGATTTGACTTGATACACTAAGGGATGCCATTAAGAAAAATACGGGCATCAAAAATCGTACGTTGTAATGTAGTTTTGCTTTCATAAGTAGTCGTAGTTTAGGGGTCACTACAAGTTCTATCGTTTAGATTTGGGTCTTGATAAAACGTATAATTTGATTTAATCTCGGTGCGATATCTCTTTAAAACCGAACGAGACAGTCATTTCTACAGTATTCAATAACAAATATGAACTTTATATGCGGCACCGAAAATATAATGTTGTGGCACTGATTGAATATGTTGTGAAATAGAAGTATTTGTATGCTAAGGCGTTTGATGGGAATCTATTTGGGCATTTTCTTTACCTTTGTCTACCCTTAAAAGCAAATGCATGAATGAAGTAGGTGAGTCATTGAACTTTATAGAACATATTGTAGAGGAAGATCTACGCAACGGATATTCTGAAAAGGATTTACGATTTCGATTTCCGCCAGAGCCGAATGGATATTTGCATATAGGACATGCTAGTTCGATATGCTTGAATTTTGGTCTAGGGCTGCGGTACAATGCACCGGTTAATTTAAGGTTTGATGACACAAATCCGGCAAAGGAAGAGCAGGAGTACGTCGATGCCATAAAAAAGGATGTGGAATGGTTGGGATACAGTTGGGATACCGAACGGTATGCTTCGGACTATTTTCAACAGCTATACGACTGGGCGACAGCGCTTATTAAAGATGGAAAGGCATATGTTGATAGCCAATCTTCTGAAGAAATGGCTAAACAAAAAGGTACTCCGACAGAAGCAGGAGTTGACAGTCCTTTTCGAAACCGGACCGTAGCGGAAAATATAGCTTTATTCGAGGGAATGAAGCGCGGCGATTTTGCTGAGGGCACTCATGTTTTGAGAGCAAAAATTGATATGAAATCTAGTAACATGTTAATGCGCGACCCTATAATGTACCGGGTGTTACATAAGGAGCACCATCGAACAAATACCGATTGGTGTATTTATCCGATGTATGATTGGACGCACGGGGAGAGTGATTATATTGAACAGGTTTCGCACTCCCTTTGTACCTTAGAGTTTGCAATGCATCGAGAGTTATATGATTGGTTTTTGGATCAGGTAACGGATTCCAAAAGAATGCGCCCAAAACAACGGGAATTTGCGCGACGTAACTTAAGTCATACTGTGGTAAGCAAGCGGAAGCTTTTGCAACTGGTCGAGCAGAATGTAGTTAAGGGTTGGGACGATCCAAGAATGCCTACTATTTCGGGTATGCGCAGAAGGGGATTTACACCGGAATCTATTAAAAATTTCGTCAACACGATTGGCATTGCAAAAAGGGAGAACTTGATAGATGTTTCTCTTTTAGAGTTTCATGTGCGTGAACATTTGAACAAAATTGCACCAAGGGTAATGGGTGTTTTAAATCCTTTGAAGTTGGTTATTCTAAATTACGATGAGGGAGAGGAATGGTTAGAGGCGGAAAACAATCCGGAGGATGAATCAGCGGGCTTTAGAAAAGTACCTTTTTCAAAAGAACTATATATAGAGAAAGAAGATTTTAAAGAAGAGGCCAACCGAAAGTTCTTTAGATTGAAGTTGGGTGGCGAGGTAAGGCTTAAGAATGGTTATATTATAAAGGCAGAGAGCTGCACGAAAGATACCGATGGGAATATAATTGAAGTACAGTGTACTTATGATCCTAAAAGTAAAAGCGGCAGCGGGACAGCGGAGAGTTTAAGAAAGGTAAAAGGAACTTTACATTGGGTTTCGATTAAACATGCTGTTGAAGCTGAGGTGCGTTTATACGATAGATTGTTCACAGATGAAAGCCCCGACACACATAAAGATAAAGATTTTATGGAGTTTATTAATCCAGAATCATTAAAGGTCATCACAGGTTATTTGGAGCCGAGTCTTAAAAATGCTCAGATAGGTGATAGAGTTCAGTTTCAGCGACTGGGATATTTCTGTGTAGATCCCGATACAAGTTCGGAGAAATTGGTGTTTAATCGAACGGTCGGTTTGCGCGATGTATGGGCTAAAATTCAACAACGCACTTAGTATAGAAGTTTCTTATTGAATATAGATGTAAAATCACTAGTTTCTATTTATATACGCTTGTTTTAAGCGCTTGTGCGGGCAGATATTTTATTTTGCTTATGATAGGGTCGTTCTTCTTCTGTTGGCGCATGTGATGTTGCGAGAAATTTGTTTTTTGGGATTGGTGATGGAAGCGTCAAGATTTGGATTGATTGGATCAATTTCTTTCAAACTCATATTTTATTTTTGAGCATTAATTATCTTGAATATTTCATCGGGCTACTTTTAACCCATTGTTAACGCATTATTTGTATTTTCAAGATTATCTTAGAATGAATATTAATTTTTAAATAAGCGATTATGTCAAATGATAGTGGAAATGTTTTGTTGGCCCTTTTAACAGGAGCGGCAATTGGGGCCGGAGTAGGAATTTTGTATGCCCCGGAAAAGGGAATCAAAACGAGAAAGAATATAAAGAAAAAGGCTATTCAGGCAAAAGATGAAATCGCCACACGGGTTTCACATGCCACAGAGGAGCTGACAAGGACGGCTGATGCCAAAAAAGAGGATTTCGAGCGAAAGTTGGAAGATACTATTTCCAACATGAGTTATAAGGCTGACGATATTATTCTTACTTTGGAAAAAAAGTTGGAGGATTTAAGAAAGAAGAACGCACAACTTCAAAAGTAGCATATGGCTTTTGATGAAGTTAAAGAGAGTTTAAGCGAGGCTGAGGCCAGCATTAGATCGTATATTGATAGTAGCCAAGAATATTATAAGCTGAAGGGGTTTAAATTTTTGATGAGGGGTATCACCTCTTTTTCAAAAATCCTTTTGGTTGGTGTTGTGGCATTATTGGCTTTGCTCTTTCTTTCTTTTGCAGCATCTTATGGTATAGGTCAGGCTTTGAACAATACGTTTTATGGATTTTTGTGTGTTGGGTTATTTTATCTGCTGACAGGTATAATTCTTTATTTTACGCGTCACAAATTGAACAAACCACTGCTTAAGAAATTTTCCGAATTTTATTTTGATGATATATGAAGCACAAAAAATATACGTCGTTCAAAGAGATTGATAGTGACTTAAGAATTCTGGCGCTACAGCAAGAAGTTGATAAAGAAACGCTGAAACTAAATTTTAGAACAACGAAGAACAGCTTGTACCCAACAAGCCTTATGGGTGGATTTGGGGGAATAGTTCAAAAACTAGTGATTTCTTTCGTGGCAGGAAAGCTACTGAAGAAATTCAAATAGCGTTTGATTCGGATCTTGTATAATCTTGTATAATTTACAAAATGACCGGTATTTCTGAAGACACCGGCCATTTTTATATACTACTTTTTAGGGCTTTGTTTTTTCATTTGCTCGCCAATCATATTGCTTGCGGTGAAAGACGCTACCATATTGTTCAACATATCGCTTCCAGCTTGAGGGGAGTTGGGCAAAAGAATCAAATTGGTGTTCGTTTCTTCGCCTATTGATTGCAAAGTATCATAGTGTTGAGTTACCACAATCAATGCCGAAGCTTCTTGTGAATTGATTCCTACTTTATTAAGAACTTCAACCGATTCTTCCAATCCTCTTGCGATTTCACGACGTTGGTCGGCAATACCTTGCCCTTGTAAGCGCTTACTTTCAGCTTCTGCCTTGGCTTTTTCTACAATCAGAATACGGGCGGCATCTCCTTCGAACTGGGCGGCGATTTTTTCCCGTTCCGAAGCATTAATCCGGTTCATGGCTTCTTTTACCTGGGCATCAGGGTCGATATCGGTAACCAAGGTTTTTATTATGTCATATCCGTAGTCTAGCATTGCGTCCTGCAGCTCAGATTTAACGGCTATGGCAATATCATCCTTTTTGACAAAAACGTCGTCTAATTTCATTTTAGGTACTTCTGCACGAACAACATCGAATACATAGGAGGTTATCTGATCATGTGGATATTCCAACTTGTAAAATGCCTCGTAGACTTTTTCTTTTATGACGACATATTGAACGGAGACCTTCAATTTAACAAATACATCATCCAAGGTCTTTGTTTCTACAATAACGTCGAGCTGTTGAATTTTTAGGCCTAGTCGCGCTGCAATGCGATCTATCAAAGGGATTTTCATCTGTAATCCCGATTGTCGTATACTGTGAAACCTTCCGAAGCGTTCGACTATGACTGCCGTCTGTTGTTTTACAATAAAGAAGGAAGAAAATAGAACAATGGCTCCCAGAAAAATGATTGGTATTAAAAAAAAATTACCCATGGTGATAGTGTTTTATATTTATTAAAATGAATATAGTAAGACTTTACCATATCTGTAGCTTTTTCGCAAAGTTTGTTACAACCCAAGACAGATAAATGATAAGAAAAAAGCTAGGCCTATGGATATAAATAGGGGTATAATCCGATGCCATTTTACAGACCTTCCATATTGAGTACCGATAGGCCCAAATAAAAGTGATAGAAAATTAGCGTAGCCTTCTTAAGCTAGCAAGGTGAGGGCATTTTGAATTCGGGTTATGCTTTCTTTTTTACCGATCAATGCCATTATATCAAACAAATGCGGCCCTTTCATATCACCAACGATAACCAACCGCAAAGGGGGCATTACTTTTCCAAAGGAAAGTTCTTGCTCGGCAATCCAAGCTTTGACAACGGTTTCAACGTTCTCGGAACTAAAATCGTCTATGCCTTTCAAAATTAATGCGGATTGTTTCATGATTGACCGAGTGTCTTCTTTCCACTGTTTTTTGACGGCTTTTTCGTTGTAAGATTTCGGTGCTTGAAAAAAGTAGTCGGAAAGGTGCCAGAAATCGGAGACAAAAGTTGCCCGCTCCTTAATAAGCGAGACTATGTTTTCAATAAAATCGTTATTGTGACTTTCATTGAGAATTCCCTTTTGAGTTAAAGTGGCCTTAAAAAGCTGAGCTAGTTCCGAGTTACTTTTCTCTTGTAAATAGTGCTGATTGTACCACTTAGTTTTTTCTGGGTCGAAACGAGCCCCTGATTTATTTACCCGCTCTAGACTGAATGACTGTACCAATTGGTTTAAACTAAACAGTTCTTGTTCGGTACCTGGGTTCCAGCCGAGTAGTGCCAGAAAATTGACAACGGCTTCTGGAAAATAGCCAGTTTCACGATACCCTTTGGAATCGTTCCAGGATAGGGGAAAGACCGGAAACCCTAATTTATCACCATCTCTTTTGCTGAGCTTTCCTTTTCCCACAGGCTTCATTATTAAAGGCAAGTGCGCAAATACTGGCGCTCTCCATTCGAAAGCATCATAGAGTTGTTGATGTAGCGCTAATGAAGGCAACCATTCTTCCCCCCGAATTACATGTGTAATTTGCATTAAATGATCATCTACAATATTAGCGAGATGGTAGGTGGGCATGCCGTCGCTTTTAAAAAGTACTTTATCATCCAAAATATTGGTGTCAATCTCCATGTTACCACGGATGATATCACTTAAGTGCAATTTTTCATCAGGAGGGGTCAAAAAGCGAATTACAAAGTCTTCACCAGAATCGATGCGCTTTTCAACTTCCTCGGGCATTAAAGACAAGGAATTGTCCAACTTTAAGCGATTGTGCCAGTTATAAATAAAGGTTTTGCCTTTTGCTTCATGGTCTTTTCGGTGAAAATCCAAGTTTTCACTGGTATCAAAGGCATAGTAGGCTTTTCCCTTTTGTATGAGTTGCTCGGCATATTTTTTGTACAAATGTTTTCGTTCACTCTGACGATAAGGACCAAAGCTTTTATCTTTACCCGGACCTTCATCAAAGGGGATACCACACCAATTTAGGGCTTCGATAATATATTCTTCTGCACCGGACACATAGCGGTTCTGATCGGTATCTTCAATTCTGAGGATGAAATCGCCCCCGTTTTTTTTGGCAAAGAGATAGTTGAAGAGTGCTGTTCGAACCCCACCTATATGAAGCGGTCCTGTCGGGCTAGGGGCAAATCGAACACGTACTTTTTGTGACATAATTGACGTTTATAGGCAAAGATAACGCTTGTCTCTTTTTAGGAATCATGGAAACTAGGCTTTTTAACAATTTTTTGTTACTTAAATCTGACACAACAACTATATTGGTACTGTGTGCGTTTTAATTTATGAATTTTGAATATTAATTGGTTAATGCCATAAAGGGTAATTGTATTGAACAGTTATAATAATATACTGGGTAAACTGAACAATTTTACGAAGAAGCATTATACCAAAATGCTTATAAAGGGAACTTTGTTGTTCTTTGCTTTTGGTATTTTGTGTCTTTTAATAGTCCTTGGACTGGAATATTTTTTATGGCTTAATTCCACAGGCCGTTTGTTTTTATTCTTGTTTTTTATTGGGGTGGAGGGTTTTCTGTTGTTCAATTTTATTGCCGTACCCTTGTTTTATCTTTTTAAGCTGAAACGGGGAATTACGAATAAAGAGGCATCTTTACTTATTGGAAAGCATTTTCCCGAGGTCGGGGACAAGTTGTATAATTTATTGGATTTGGCTGAAGATGAAAGTCGCTCTGAACTTTTGTTGGCAAGCATTGAACAGCGATCTAAAAACTTAAGCGCAGTACCTTTTGCTAGGGCTGTAGATTTAAGAGAAAACATTAAATATTTGAAGTATTTATTGGGGCCTGGTTTGGTATTTGGGTTGATTTGGATATCTGGCGATCTCGTTTCTTTTTTCCACTCTTTTGATCGTATGGTACACTATGATTTGGCCTATGAACAGCCGGCTCCGTTTACATTTACATTGCTATCAAGTGATTTAAGTGTTCTTGATGACAAATCATATACGATTTTGGTTGACACTGAAGGGACTGTTCGACCGGCCTCTGTATATATTAATATTAATGGTAAGTTGTCTTTGTTACAAGAATCCAATGGTGTTTTTTCACACACTGTCAAACCCCCGTTAAAGAGTTTTAAATTTAGTTTTAGTGCCAATGATGTAGTGTCGAAAGAATACGAATTAAAGGTGTTGAAAACACCTGTTATTCAAGATTTTATAATGGAACTGAATTTTCCCAATTATACAAATAGACCTTCAGAAGTTTTAAAAGGTACGGGGAATGCTAATTTTCCTGAGGGAACAGAGGTTTCTTGGAAAATTAGAGGACAAAATACGGGAACAATAAATTTGGTTTCCCGGGATACCACTTTCACCTTTGTACCCAAAGATTCGTTGTTTGTGCTGTCAAAAAGTATTTATACTGATTTTCAATATGAACTATTAACCTCCAATCGAAACATCAAGAATTATGAAAGGTTGGAGTTTCGGTTTGAAGTAATCAAAGACGCATATCCTAAGATTAAGGTGGATCAAGTGCGTGATTCTTTAAACCCTAACATTTCGTATTATTTAGGTGAAGCCTCTGATGATTATGAATTAAGCAGTATAAAGTTAGTTTATTTCCCTACGGAAGATCCGGAAAGACAACAGATTTTAAGCCTAGTAGAAACTGCTTCTAATTTCAATAAGTTTTACTACACCTTTCCTTCAGGGTTGAATTTGAAGACGGATACTGATTATAGTTTTTATTTTCAAGCCACTGATAATGATGGTATTAGGGGTGGTAAAACATCCAAAAGTAAGGTTTTTTCATTGACTTTGTTGAGTGATGACCAATTGAGGAATAGAGAGCTTGATATGCAGGGGACCATCATCGGTGGTATGGATGAATCTTTAGAAAAATTCAAGGAACAGGAACAGGTTTTAAAAGAAATTAATAAATCACAGAAAGAGAAAAGCCAACTCAACTTTAATGACCAGAGCCAGATTAAAAATTTTCTTAAAAAACAGCGGCAACAAGAAGGCATGATGGAGAAGTTCAGCAAACAATTAAAGGAAAATCTGAATAGGGTTGAAACTAGCAATAGGGATAATAGATTATTGCAAGAACGTTTGGAGCGTCAGGAAATCGAGGCACGAAAAAATCAGAAACTGTTAGAGGAGCTTCAAAAAATAGCAACCAAGATTGATAAGGAAGAGTTGGCCAAACGTTTAGAAGAACTTGGTAAAAAGCAACGTAATAGTGAACGCGGGCTTGAACAGTTATTAGAGTTGACGAAGCGTTATTATGTTAGTGAAAAGGCGGCACAGTTGGCTAAAGACCTCGCAAAGATGGCAGAACGCCAAGAGATTTTGTCTGAATTGAAAATTGGCAAAGATTTTTCGGAGAAAGAGCAAAAGAAGCTGAATGTAGATTTCAAAGAGTTTTCAGACCAAATGCGGGAGTTGGAAAGGGACAATGAAGTTTTAAAGAAACCCATGGATTTTAAGGGAGACTTACTTAAGGAGCAGTCTATAAAGGATGATCAGCAAGAAGCACTTGAGGAAATTAATAAGCACCAAGGCATAGAGAATGCATCAGATAATAAAGAGCAGGAAAAAAGTGGAGACAAGGCGAAGCAGAAGCAGAAATCCGCTGCGGAAAAGATGAAAGAGATGGCTGAGGATTTAAAGCAGAATTCCGCTGCCGGTAGTTCTGGCTCTTCAGTGGCAGAGGATGCAGAAATGTTGCGACAAGTTCTAGATAACTTGATTATTTTTTCCTTTAGGCAGGAGAATCTTTATGATAATATGAATGATGTCGACGTAGACATTTCACATTTTTCGACCACGGTTCGGAAGCAGCAAGAGTTAAGACGTTTATTTGAACACGTTGATGATAGTCTTTTTGCACTTTCTCTGAGGCAGGCTGAGCTTTCAGAATTGGTCAATGAACAAATCACGGAGGTCTATTTTAATATTGATAGATCTTTGGAACGTATAGCTGATGGACAAATTGATCGAGGTGCTTCTCATCAAAAATATGTGCTGAATGCGTCTAATATTTTGGCTGATTTTTTAGCTAGAATGCTTGATAATATGCAGCAAAGTATGAAGATGGGACAGGGAAAGGGTCAGAGTCAAGATTTTCAATTAGCTGATATTATAAAGAAACAGGGTGAGTTGAAAGAGAAGATGGAGGGAATGAGGCAATCTGGAAAAGGTAAGCCCAAACACGGGGAAGGTGAGGGTTCAAATGGAAATGGAAAAAAGGAAGGAAAAAAAGGAGATGGCGGAGAAGGGGACAGGGGTAAGGAAGGAAATGGAGAAGGGGCTGGAAAGTTAGGTCAAGAAGGTAAAGGGGCTTCTGGAAGTCAGGAAGGAGGTTTAACAGGACCCGGTGAGAACGAGTTGAAGGAAATGTATGAGATTTATAAACAGCAGCAGATGCTACGGGATAAGCTGGAGCTGCAATTGAATGATATGATTGAAAGTTCAGACAGAAAGTTAGGGGAAAAATTGGTGCGTCAAATGGAGGATTTTCAGAATGATTTACTTGAAAATGGTGTAACACAGTCGGGTTTAGAAAAGATGAATACGATAGAGTATGAACTTTTAAAATTGGAAAATGCTGCAATGAAGCAGGGTAAAAAGAATGAACGGGAAAGCAATTCAAACCTTAAGGAGTATCAGAACCCGATATTGGTTAGGCCGGAGTTCTTAAAGAATTATCGAAAAGAAATAGAGATTTTAAATCGAGAGGCATTACCTTTGCGGCCGAATTTTCAGGATAGAGTCAAAGAATATTTCAGGAACAATGATTGAGTATCATTATGAAACGGAGTTCAAATTGGAATCGGAAACCAACTTTTCCGATTGGATAAGTAGGTTATTGCAATCGGAACAGGCCATTCTGGGCCATTTGAATTATATTTTTTGTTCCGATGATTATCTGTTGAAAATTAATCAACAGTACTTGTTACACAGCGACTTTACCGATATTATAACTTTTGACTATTCAGAAGGGAAAACGATTTCTGGGGATGTTTTTATTTCTGTTGATAGAGTGAGAGATAATGCAGGTGCTTTTGGTGTTTCGTTTAGCGACGAAATACTGCGTGTGATGGCTCACGGCATACTTCACCTTTTGGGATTTGGTGATAAGTCTGAGGAGGAAAGCAGGATGATGCGGTTGAAAGAAGAGGAAAAAATGAAATTGTTCCACGTGGAACAATAAACGTTTATGAGAGACGTTGCAGGTTTTTTTGGCCTGTTTGATTTCGCACGGCCCACCTCTTTATAACAAAATTGAATGATGATCAATAAAATATACTGAATATGTTCGCAGAGGAATATGATATAATAGTGGTAGGGGGTGGACATGCGGGTGCTGAAGCTGCGGCTGCGGCTGCCAATATGGGCTCCAAAACTTTATTGGTTACCATGAATTTGCAGAATATCGGACAGATGTCTTGCAATCCTGCCATGGGAGGAATAGCAAAGGGACAAATAGTAAGGGAAATTGATGCGCTTGGTGGATATAGTGGAATTGTTACTGACAAATCTGCAATTCAGTTCAAGATGTTGAATAAATCCAAGGGTCCTGCGATGTGGAGTCCGCGCGCCCAAAATGATCGTATGAGGTTTGCTGAAGAATGGCGTTTAGCATTAGAGGGTACTCCCAAAGTTGATTTTTACCAAGAAATGGTTAATGGACTCCTTGTTCGGGATGGTCGTGTCATTGGTGTTAAAACTTCTTTGGGTATCGAAATTAAATCTAAGGCCGTTGTTTTGACAAACGGAACCTTTTTAAATGGACTTATCCATATTGGGGATCGGCAACTTGGGGGCGGCCGTGCTGGAGAAAAGGCGTCTACAGGTATTACGGAACAATTGGTGGATCTTGGCTTTGAAAGTGGTAGAATGAAGACAGGAACACCTCCTAGGGTCGATGGACGTTCGCTGAATTATGCTGTAATGATTCCTCAGCCCGGTGATGAGATCCCTGAGAAATTTTCTTATTTAGACACACCGGTTTTAAAGGCCCAGCGTGAATGTCATATGACCCACACGAGTAGATTGGTGCACGATTTACTACGTGAGGGGTTTGACCGTTCGCCTATGTTTAACGGAAGAATAAAGAGTATTGGTCCTAGATACTGCCCTTCAATTGAGGATAAAATTAATCGCTTCGCCGATAAAGATAGTCACCAGCTTTTTGTTGAACCTGAGGGGTGGAATACTGTGGAGGTATATGTCAATGGGTTTTCCACTTCTTTGCCCGAGGATATCCAGTTTAAAGCCCTTCGTTCTGTAAAGGGATTTGAGAATGTGAAATTTTTTAGACCTGGCTACGCGATAGAATATGACTATTTTCCGCCAACACAATTGAAACATACTCTGGAAACTAAATTGGTCGATAACTTATATTTTGCTGGTCAAATTAATGGGACTACAGGGTATGAAGAGGCTGCGTCACAAGGATTGATGGCTGGCATAAATGCTCATCAAAAGATATACGGTTTAGACCCGTTTATCTTGCAAAGGGACGAGGCATATATTGGTGTTTTGATTGATGATCTCATTACCAAAGGAACCGAGGAGCCTTATCGGATGTTTACTTCTAGGGCAGAGTATCGAACACTGCTTCGTCAAGACAATGCGGATTTGCGATTAACGCCAAAGAGTTTTGAATTAGGCTTGGCTAAAGAAAATCGGCTTCGAAGAATGGAAGAGAAGGAGCGAAAGTCCAATGCTTTTGTTAGTTTTTTTAAAAAGACGAGTGTTTTGCCGGAAGATATCAATCCAATTCTCGAAGGTTTAAATTCTTCATTGGTGAAGCAATCTGATAAAATGTTTAAGGTGTTTTCAAGACCAAAAGTCTCGATGAATGATATGCTTCAGTTGGAATCCGTTATGAATTATGTAGAAGAAAATAGTCTTGGGCGGGAGGTGTTGGAACAGGCGGAGATTCAAGTCAAGTATGCTGGTTATATCGAAAAGGAAAAGAATAATGCTGACAAATTACAACGCCTGGAAAACGTTAAGATTCCAGATAACTTTGACTACTCCAAGCTCAAATCCTTGTCGTTTGAGGCCAGGGAGAAGTTGGCTGCAATACGGCCTGTTACTATTGCTCAGGCTGCAAGGGTAAGTGGTGTCAACCCTTCCGATATTAGTGTTTTATTGGTCTTCCTGGGTAGGTGACTTAATGTGTTCCACGTGGAACACATTCGTTTTTGAATCTCTTTAGAAGACTTTTCTTAAAAGCATCATCTCGATTTATTGTTTCTTTTTATAGAAAAAGGAAGAGGTGACCATGCAAATGACTGTCTGGTAATTATTCAAGACATTTCTTTGTAGCGTTTTTCTTTTGAGAGGAGTGTAAAATTGGTGTGATTTTTGATATTGCTCTTTTTTAAGTATCAAACCAACTTTCGAATGCGTTACTTTCTTTCTGTAATTGGCCTGTTTTTTTTACTACAGTCTTTTTATTCTTGTATTCCTGTTCGCATCGCACCGACCATAAGAGATTACAAGGTGGTGAAGGGTAAAAAGTTTAAAAGAAATTTGTCAAGGCGCAAGATGTTTGTCTTCGGTGACCCCAAACCATCAAATCACTTTTATAATTACGTGAACACTAAGTTTCAACTTAATGACGAAAATGTTTACGACGATGTGCCGTTTCTAATTAAAGGTAATCAATATTTTTTTGCGTTTTATGAAATTGAAATTTCCGATAAAACCTTAAATCTAGTTCCAGGATTAACGAATGCCCTTGCGAACAAACTTGCCAATAGTGAAGGTGATGAAGAATATTTTAGTGGTCAAGATGTGTTAAGGAGGCAGAACTGGTATATTGCTATTGAGGTTTATTCAGATTCCGAAAAAGATTGTTTGAATACAAATTCATTTTCGAGAGCGGCAGTTTTAAAGTATCTTTCGGAACTTAAAAATGAGTATCTCGCTACCCATAATTACAATGAAGTCATATTTAAAAACTAAAGACTATTCCGTAAGTAAAGAAGATTTTGAACTCGTACAGCATCCAGAGTTGGAAATGTTAATGACTAAACCTCAACCAAAGGATATTGAACGGTATTATGAGAGCGAAAATTATATTTCCCATTCCGATTCGAGGAAATCACTGCTTGAAAAAACCTACCAATTTGTTAAAAGGGTGACTTTGTTCCAAAAGGTAAAATTGGTCGATCGTTATGTTCAAGATGATAAATCTATTTTGGATATTGGCGCTGGCACCGGGGATTTTTTATTTGCTGCGGCCCAGAAGGGTTGGACGATTTCAGGAGTAGAGCCTAACTCAGAGGCTAGAAAAAGGGCATTTCAAAAATCTGTTGTTTTATCTTCTGATATAGAATCTGTCATGCATAGAAAATATAAAGTGATTACTTTATGGCATGTATTGGAACATTTATCGGACCTCGAGAACCAAATCTTGAAAATGATATCACTTTTGGAAGAAAGAGGTGTTTTGGTCGTAGCCGTGCCTAATTTTAATTCTTATGATGCTAAATATTACCAAGAATATTGGGCGGCCTACGATGTGCCTAGACATCTTTGGCACTTCTCTAGAAACGCAATAAAAAAACTATTTCATAAACATGGAATGGAGGTGGTCGAAACGCGCCCCATGGTTTTTGATTCATTCTATGTTTCGCTCTTGTCCGAAAAATATAAAACTGGGAAGACAAATTATTTAAGAGCCTTTCAAGTTGGTTTGCGCTCGAACATTAATGCTTGGAGCACCAAAGAGTATTCATCACTGATTTATGTGCTGAAAAAAGCATAATTTCTTATTTTAAGCCGTTTTAAAAGACTCTAAGGGCTTTGGCGTAACAATGGGTATTAAAAAACCAAATTATTCATTAAACGAGCGCATATACGCCTCTTGTTAATAGGACATATCAATCAACATTTTGTTTTACTATAATAAATGTTTATTATTATTGGTTTCTGAATAATTCGTGTTGTGAACCACCTTTTTATTAAAACGATTCCCTTAGTATCAATTCCAAAAAGCTTTCCTATTTTTGCGCCACAAAAAAAACAGATTTTCCTAATTAGAGAATTAAAAAACAAAAAAACATGAAAAAATTATTTTTGACCCTATTGGTCTTGGGGATACTTTCTTGTGAACAAAGTAAAATCGGTTATGTAGACAATGTAAAACTGATGGATGATTATCAAGAAAAAATTGATGTAGAGGCCAAGTTTAAGGTCAAAGCCGATGCATTGGCGAAAAAGAGAGACAGTATTTCGCAGGCATTTCAAATGGAGGCTCAAGCGTTTCAAGCAAAAGCTCAGAAAATGGCCCAGCAAAAAGCTCAGGAAGAATATGGTCAAATGCAACAACGCGGGCAACTTATCGGCCAACAATTGCAGCAAGAAGACCAGCAGCTACAATCTGAAGGTCAGATTCAGATGGATAGCATTGTTAGCAAGGTAAAAAGCGAGATATCAGCATATGGTAAAGCCAATGGTTATACCTACATTCTTGGAGGAGGACAGGGCGGCAGTGTACTTTATGGTACAGATGCAAATGACCTTACCGATGAAATTGTCAAGATACTTAACGAAAAGTATAAAAAATAAACAGCCTTTTAGTTTGTATGTATTTAGGCCCCGATTCTTTAAGAGTCGGGGCTTTTTAGTTCATCATTGTAGAATATAGACCAAAAATATGGCAGGGATAAAGTAAACCGCTATAGTTTTTGCTCCTTCATAATCTTTTACCATTCGTTGGCCAAACAAAAGCATCAATAAGGCTAGGCACGATAAAGTGGCTCCGTATAGTGCTATTGAGCTTTTCCCCATAATCACAATTTGATAGAGGCCAACCGCACATAAAATACCGGCAACCACTTCGGTTATAAGTACGGTACCCAGCAATAAGGGTACGAAGCTTTCCAACGGCGAACCTTTAAAATGCTCCTTTAGCCAAGATAGATTGCCATTCCAATCAAATGTTTTATCAATTCCACTCTGCAAAAAGGTTATTATTAAAAATAGGAGTAAAAGGATTTCGGTAGCCCTGCTTAGTAAGTGTTCCATACTATTTAATTTTTGGGTTGGTACTATGGGTTATAGGTGATGACCGAAATAATTTAAAAAGTTATTTCTAAGCCAACTAATCTCAAAAAAACAATCTATGCTGCCTTTTTATGCAACAATCGGGTTAGCTTGATCGAGAGATCGGTCAAAATTATTTTTGAATTTCCGTTGCGTTCAATATGATATATAGCATCTTCAAGCTCTTGCACAATGTTTACGATATTATTCTCGTGAACAAAAGGGGCAAATTTTTCCAACTGAAAACCGTCTACATGTATTTGCATATACGCCAGGTTGGAAGCTTTAAAGTTAATGAGCATAGCTTGGCGCATCAGAACCAAACAGTAATGTAAAAATTTCTTTTGGGTTTCACGCCCCGTTTTTGCAACTTCTTCACTCCACAGAATAAGGTCGTGAATGGCGGCCTTGTTGCCCTTTGCTTTAAAGGCACTTCGTACCCACTGAACGAACCATTTTTCGAAGACAAGATCTTCTGAATCTTGGTTCATCAAATCCAAGGCCTTGTTGAAATTGCCATTGGCCTCATGAGCAAGACGAAGGGCTTCCTCCCTTGTGGCACCTTTCTCAACCAACGCGTTTGCCATGGCCTCTTCCGCCAAGGGGGGGAAATGTAATAGTTGGCAACGTGAACGGATGGTTTGCAGAATTTGTTCTTCATCCTCTGCAATCAGAAGAAAAACGGTCTTTTCCGGGGGCTCCTCAATAAGTTTAAGTAGTTTATTGGCCGAGGAGGGGTGCATTTTTTCGGCCATCCACACAAGCATCACCTTATAACCCCCTTCATATGCCTTCAAAGAGAGCTTTTTAACAATGTCTTGAGCTTCGTCGACACCAATTTGGCCTTGCTTTTTTTCAATACCGATCATTTGGTACCAATCAAAAAGATTTCCATAGGGTTGTTCCGCTACAAACTGCCTCCATTCTTGCATGTAGTGGTCGCTTACAGGATTTTTTTTAATCTTTTCTGAGGTGGCTACCGGAAATGCAAAATGCATATCCGGGTGAGAAAGAGTGTTGAATTTGGCATTGCAGGTCTGGTTAGCGCCTTGGTTTTCACCTCCCTCGTTCGAGCAGATGAGGTATTGGGCATAGGCAAGTGCCATGGGCAGCGCTCCACACCCTTCAGGTCCGATAAATAACTGGGCATGAGGAATGCGCCCCATATCGGCACTTTGAGCCAAATGATTTTTAATGTGGGAGAGCCCTAAAACATCGTTGAACAACATGCTTCAAATATAGGATATTTAGAGAAATACTACCTCCAAACAAATTAAAACGCGACCCTCTTCCTCTAAACAACATAAATCTTTACATTTGATCTTATCTAAAAAACGACCCTATGAAAACTATTGATGATATCAATTTTAAAAATAAGAAGGCATTGATTCGAGTCGATTTCAATGTGCCTCTTGATGACGATTTTAAAGTAACGGACACCAATCGTATTGAAGCCGCAAAACCCACCATTATAAAAGTACTTGAAGATGGTGGAAGTGCGATACTAATGAGTCATCTAGGAAGGCCGAAAGGGGAAAGCAACCCAGACTTTTCATTACGGCATATAGTTGATAAGGTTTCTGAAATTATAGGGGTTCAAGTAAAATTTGTGGAAGATTGTGTCGGAGAAAGTGTGGAGAAAGCAGTTGCTGAATTGAAATCTGGAGAGGTGTTATTGTTAGAGAATCTACGGTTTCACGCCGGCGAGGAAAAAGGCGACAAAAATTTTGCTGAACAACTTTCACAAATGGGGAATATCTATGTTAATGACGCTTTCGGAACCGCACATAGGGCACATGCCTCTACAACCATTGTGGCTCAATTCTTTCCTGAAAACAAGTGTTTTGGATACTTACTAGCCAAAGAAATAGAAGCAATTGAAAAAGTAATGCAAACTGGGGAAAAACCCGTATTGGCTATTTTAGGAGGGGCAAAAGTGTCCTCCAAGATTACGATAATAGAAAACATATTAGATAAAGTCAACCATTTGATTATAGGCGGGGGAATGACTTATACCTTTATTAAGGCACAAGGAGGGCAAGTAGGCGATTCAATTTGTGAAGATGATAAGATGGAATTGGCACTTGATATTTTAAAACAGGCCAAAGAAAAAGGAGTCGAAGTTCATATTCCTGTAGATGTTTTAGCGGCCAACGATTTTTCGAACGATGCCGAAACAAAAATATTACCTGTTGGTAATATTCCCGACGGATGGCAAGGCCTCGATGCAGGCCCCGAAACACTAAAGCAGTTTAAAGAAGTAATTCTAAAATCAAAAACCATACTGTGGAACGGTCCCGTAGGTGTTTTTGAAATGGAAAACTTTGCCAAAGGTACTATAGCGGTAGGTAATTTTATTGATGAAGCAACTAGAAACGGCGCCTTTTCACTTGTGGGCGGGGGAGATTCGGTTGCTGCGGTCAAGCAATTCGGATTTGAAAAAAAGGTTAGTTATGTTTCGACCGGAGGGGGTGCCATGCTAGAAAGTCTTGAAGGAAAAACCTTACCGGGGATCGCTGCAATAATCGATTAATAAAGGCGTTATCGCTAAACAGACCAGCAGGTCATCAGGGGAAAGCCCAAGAAACAAAAATTTTATTTTATCAGAAAAAAATACGATTTTCGTTGGGCTACCCCTATATTAGGTTGTTTATGATATCAAAAAGAAAAAATTGTTTATTCCTGTTTTCACTTTTTGCGGTACTATCGATTGTTACGGCACAGGAGAGTGACACCATTCCGGTTTCTGCGAATACATCAAAGCCAATAGCGGTGAATGATGCAGCGGTAGATACTTTGGCTATGGATATGGAAGGGGTCAAACAAATGGAACGTATGCAGGCCGATACAACGCTGGTCGATAGCCCCTTGGTACTAGTCAAAGACTCCGTAAACAGCAAATACAATTTGCAAGATCTTGCCGAAGCCGCCAAGTACGATAGCTTGTGGATGAAGGAACTGCACGACTATGCAGGGCTTTCCAACAGTATGTACTATGAAGTTATGGATTTGGACACCGAAACGGAATATGAGTATGATCTGCCCACCGATACATTGAAGCTAAGACTACAAAAACTAAATCAAAAGACCCCTTTCAATGTTGTTTACAATCCTTCGCTGGAAAATGTAATCAAATCGTTTTTGACTCGTAAAAGAGGCTTGATGGAACGTATGCTTACCGCCAGCCAATTTTATTTCCCATTGTTCGAACAGCAATTCGATAATTACGACATTCCGCTAGAAATGAAGTATTTATCTATTGTAGAATCTGCATTGAATCCAAGGGCAAGGTCACGTGTTGGGGCCACGGGATTATGGCAATTCATGTACGGAACCGGAAAGCAGTACAACCTAGACGTAACTAGTTATGTAGATGAACGTAGTGATCCGATTAAATCAACCGAGGCAGCCTGCAAATTTTTGTCAAAACTGTATGATGTTTTTGACGATTGGGACCTTGCTTTGGCGGCATATAACTCTGGCCCTGGAAATGTGAACAAGGCCATACGACGATCGGGAGGCCATAGAAATTATTGGAATATTCGTAGAAACCTTCCCCGTGAAACTGCGGGTTATGTACCGGCTTTTTTGGCTGCCATGTATATTTTTGAATATGCAGAAGAGCATGATTTAAGAATGAGAAAAGTAGACAGGCCTTATTTTGAAACCGATACTATTCACATAAAGAGCTTGATTACCTTTGACCAAATTTCTGAATTGGTGGGTGTTAGTAAAGAGGAACTCCAAATTTTAAACCCGTCCTACAAATTGAACGTAATTCCATATATAGATGGAAAGGATTACGCTTTGAGGCTACCCAGGGCTTCGATTGGAAAATTCGTGGCCAATGAAGATGCTATATATGCACATGTTGAAAAAGAGCTTAAGAGTAAAGAAAGCCAATTACCGCAATTGGTAAAGGAAGCAGCAGAAAATAGAATTCGGTACAAGGTACGAAGTGGAGATTTTCTTGGAAAAATTGCCGAACACTATGGCGTTGGGGTGAGTCAGATCAAACAGTGGAACGGCCTAAGAAGTAACAATTTAAGAGTTGGTCAGCGATTGACCATTTTCCCAAGAAAGAACGGCGTAAGTGCTGTTCCTACAACAAGCACGGCGTCTGTATCCAAAAATCAATCTTTTCCTCCGGGCACGAAGGTACATACGGTGCAAAGTGGTGATTCCCTTTGGACGATTTCAAAAAAATATCCAGGCATTAGTGTTGACAATCTTAAGAAGTGGAACGGACTTAATAGTAGTAATCTGAAGCCAGGAACAAAGTTGAAACTCTGCGAATGTTCTTCCTAACTAAAAAGATTTAAAATTCTTGTTAAAATTTGCTGGTTTGGAACGGTTTTGGTGGTAACCATTTTTGGATTTTATAATCCAAAAACCAACCTGTTATTAAGCAAAAGTGAACCCGCAAGATGAAAAAAATCCAATTTCTTTGTATGCTGCTATTTTTAGTGGCTACCATTTCCTGTAAAGACGAAAATCAAAAAACCTATAAGCCCAATTCTATTGGTGCGGTCAATTCTTTGGCTGTTGTGATGGATACCGAATTATGGAAAGGTGAGGTCGGCGACAAAATAAGGGAGCATTTTGCCGCGCCCGTTCAAGTGCTTACACAAGATGAACCTTTGTTTACCATCGAACAGATGCCAAAAAGAGTATTTACAGGTACGACCCGCAACAGGCGTTTGGTATTATATGTTCAAATGGATACCCTGAATATTGCACATACAAAGACTGATTTATATGCCTCTCCTCAAAAAATAGGTGTTATTAAAGGAACAACCGAGAATGAGATAATCGAAAATATTAATGCAAAGGCAGATGAGATGATTAGCGCTTTTAAAGGTTTAGAGCTGGAAGTATCCCAAAAGAATTTTTTGAAGTCGTTGAACAAGGAAAAGGCCTTGGAGGAAAAGTTTGGCATTTCTTTAGACTTGCCATCCATTTACCGTGTAGACAAACAACAGGATAATTTTGTATGGATTGCCCGAGAAATTCAAAAAGGCAATATGAACATTATAGCCTATAGCATGCCTTCAGACAGTTTTAAGAACGATTCTACTTTGGTAAAGGATATCGTTCGTATGCGTGACTCCATCGGAAAAAAATATATTCCCGGTCCTGATGTGCGGGATAAAGTAACATACATGCGAACAGAACCAGCCTTTTCCCCTGCTATTTTCCCTGTTGAAATAGGTGGAAAGAAGGCCGTTGAGGTAAGAGGCATTTGGGATGTCAAAAACTACCCAATGGCAGGCCCTTTTCTAAGCTATATTATAAACGATAAGGAAAACGATAGGATGCTTGTGCTCGAAGGCTTTACATTCGCTCCTGCAACCAATAAAAGGGATGACATGTTTCAATTGGAGGCTATTCTAAAAACCGTAAAATTCAATAGTGGTCAAAAGTAGTTTTAAGTATACTCTTATTGATAATAAAAAGGCCCTTATATGAAAGGGCCTTTTTAGTGCGATGTATGATTGGTTATTAATCGAAAGCAAAGCCCGTAGCGATTCTATAAATTAGCGCATAGGCTGCAATAGCGATCAATAAGAAACAAAACCAAGAGAATACTTTAAAATACTTCCTAAGCATCATAAAGGTCCAATCTTTAAATGCATCCACATAAATCTCTCTAACAAGTAATAATTTTTTCATAAGAATGGTTTTCAAATTATAATACAAAGTTTGGGCTAAATACGGCAGGGGGAGAATAAATTGGATAAAAGACCAAAAAGGTAGCTGTCAAACCTGTCTGAAATTGCCCGATAGACTATCGGCAGAATTTCTTGGGTGAACTACTCTCTATTACATAGGCTATTGTAGTCCAAAATAGACTTTCAAAAAGAATAAAAGTGGCATTGGCCATGAGATGACCTTTTGGGAACTCAACGTTAAACTTGATAAATGTGAAAAGCCGCTGACCTTAAAAGATGGTTAGCGGCCTTATTTGATTGCCAAAACTATAAAATAGTTTTTGGATTCGGTTATTTTACATATTGGTGATGATGAATTCAGATCTTCTATTGAGATAATGGTCGACCTCACTACATCTGACGCTTCCATTACATTCATTCAGCAATCGATTTTCACCATACCCGATTGCACTTTCAATACGTTCGGGGTCAATACCCTTGGAAATTATATAATCTCGGGTCGATTTGGCACGCTTGTCCGACAAATATTCGTTATAGGCCTTTTCTCCTCTAGAATCGGTGTGCGATTCTATCTTGATAACCATTTGAGGATACTCGCTCATTACCTCGACTAGTTTGTCAAGTTCTTTGGCCGCATCGTTTCTGATGTATGATTTATCAAAATCAAAATGGATTATTTCAGTTTTTAATTTTTTGATACCATCTTCGATGGCAATCATGTCTTTTAATTTTTTAAGGGAGATATCGACATTTATTGTTTCGTTTTCTTTTGTGTCAACAGGTCTTTCATCGTCAAAATACTGACGGTATGTTGTTTTTAACGTGTATTTGGTGTTGTCTTGTAGGTCTTCGAAGACAAAACTGCCATCATCTTCGGTTAGCATTTCTTTCAACTTAATATTGTTTTCGTCGAATAATTGCACCAATGCCTCTGGCATAACTGACCCTGTTTGCAGTTCGGCAACTACACCTGCTATTACATTTAGGTTCTCGGGAACTTCTTCGACCAATGGAGTTCTAAAGGAATAAATATCATCATCTCCTTTTCCGCCAGATCGATTGGATGCAAAGAAGCCTTGCTGGGTATCTTCGTTCACTATATATGAAAAATCATCTAATTTGCTGTTGATTGGTTTTCCCAAGTTTATTGCAGGATCAAATCCATCTACTTCGGTATAGGCTGCCTCAAAAACATCCAACCCTCCAATGCCTGTACGGCCATCAGAAGAAAAGTAAAGTTTTTCGTCACTTATGAAAGGAAACATTTCTCTTTTTTCAGTATTTACATTCGGACCCAAGTTCAGTGGTTTCGAGAAAGTGCCATCCTTAAAGACATCAACAACAAAAATATCGCTCATACCTATGGTACCAGGCATATCGGACACAAAGTAAAGTTTTCTGCCATCAGGGCTCAAGGCAGGATGACCTGTGGAATAGTTGTCGCTATTAAAGGGTAACTCAATGGCCTCTGTCCATTCTCCATTTACCTTCGTCGACCGATATATCTTTAAGTGATTGATGCCATTTTTATCGCGTTTCAACTTTTTTCCATAGTTGTTTCGAGTAAAATAAAGGGTAGTGTTATCTGGAGAAAAAGTGACCGAAGCTTCATGGTACTTCGTGTTTATTTTTTTTGAAAATTTTATGGCCTCTTTTAAATCCTGTGATTCCTCATTTATTTTCGCAACATACAGGTCCAAATAGGGTTGGTCATTCCACTTGTATCGACGGGTATTAAAAAAGGAAGAGTCTTTGGCCGATGAAAAAACAATTTTGTCCGTATCAAAAAACATTGGGGAAAATTCGGAATATTTAGAATTGATCGCCAAATTTTTTATTTCCAAGTCATGCGATGTTTTCAAAATTTTGTCTAAAACGACTTCATTTGAAGTACGCGAATTTGTATAACTGGTTTTTGAGCCACCCTCCTCTTTGGTTTTTTTACCATACAAACGCATTAAACGTTTAGACCTACTATATTTACCGGTACCTTTTAAGGAATGTGCATATCGGAATATGTTGTCCGCTGACATATCATCTTTATAATTTTCATATAGAAAATCATACCATTGCAAAGCCTTTTCCATATTGGTGTTAAAATAATGGGCATCGGCAGCATTTCGAATGACTACAAAGGAATAATTTTCCGCTCCTTTTTTTAAAGCTTCTTCATAAAGTTTTGCGGCTTCTGCATACCACATTTTGTTGAAATAATGGTCGGCACGTTGCAATAGTTTACTTTTGGATGCCGGATTATCACTGTTTGCTTTGGTCAAGGCGTTATCTAAAGAGTTATCTAAATTCGTAACGTATTGGTTTAATTCGTTTGCAGGGGCGTCATTCTGAGGTGTTAAAATATCTTCTTTGGCGATGTTTTCCACAACTTCCAAAATCCATTTGTCCGTGTTTTTTGGGTTCACATTGCTTATACAGGCCTCGACAGCTTCAAGGCCGTAAGGGTGGTATTGTGCGTATACGTAGTTGAGGTCGTTTTCAGGATTGTTGATATAACCCGGAGCAGTAAATTTTTTTTTCAATTTTTGAAGGGCTCTTTTGAGGTTTTTGCCATGACTAAAAACGCCAGTTATAATATAATAGCCTTCTTCGACACCCACTAAATTTGTAAGTTTTCTATAGGGTATATTATTTCTATCGGCTGCGGCCTCAAAAGTCTCATTTATTGAAATCGGTTGGGTACCTGATGCTATTTGCTTATTATCCGTATTGTTTACAAGAACGAGACTGGTTTCGGAGGTGGTTTGAGCAGCCAATCCTAAGACAGCTAAAAAAAGATATACTGAAATAAGTTTTTTCATGATTTGGGATGTTAGAAAAAATCTCGTGTATTTAAAGTTTGGTTCGCTAGATTGTAATATCAACCTAAGAAAATTAACTTTCTCGGTTATTATGGTTTATGTTTAGTTACCGGCTTTTGTTTTTATAGAAATTTATGAAGCAATAAAATGCATCCAAATATACTGTCTATAGTTAACGCCGAGAGTTGGCGTTTCGTATGTGTTGGGTTTTAGCCAGTTATGAGAAGGGTTCTTGTGGTTGCACTTAAATATGCACGAGGTGAATTTGTATAGAAAGAATCAGTGTTGAAGTAAACGCTTTACATTGTCGAAATAGACATTTTTATTTGACTTATCGCGCAAGGTCCTTAAAAAATAAACCCTCTATAAAAGAGGGTTTATTGGTAAGAGCATTATTTGTTTTTATTCTTTATTTTCTTCTAATTTATCATCTTCTTTTGATGCATCCTTAAATTCTTTGATGCCGCTACCGAGTCCGCGCATCAATTCTGGTATTTTTTTCCCACCGAATAATAGAAGCACAACCATCACGACGATTGCTATTTGCCAAGGACCTATGGCCAAAAAAATATGTAAAGCTGTCATAATTTATGATTTATTGGATAACAAATGTACTAAAAAGTAATTATCTATGCTGTTAATATTAAGGTAAGGTACATAATTTTTAATTTTATCGATTTTGATGAAGTGAATAAAGGCCTACCGCTTTGGAAACCCTTTGTGTCTGAATTTATTAATTTCGATGGTAACGGATACATAATTCAAATCCATCCGTATCTTTGTGTATTATGGCCACTAAAACTAAAAAGAGAAAGGAAATCAAGCGAAAGCTCTTGCATAAGTATCGTTTGGTAATTTTGAACGAAAGTACTTTTGAAGAAAAAATTTCTTTTAAGCTTAGTAGATTAAATGTTTTTGTGACAGGCACTTTGTGTATCATCGGCCTTATTGGCTTGACTACTTTGTTGATTGCATTTACGCCTTTACGCGAATATATACCAGGATACTCATCAACCAAATTGAAAAAGCAGGCTACTGAGTTAACCTACAAAACGGACTCTTTGGTCAACGTATTGAATTATACCAATAAGTATATTGATAATATTAGAAAGGTGCTGAGTGGTGATCTTGAAAACAGCGAGATAAACAGAGATTCCGTTTTTGAACGTTTTAAAATCGACCCTTCTACTGTGGATTTAAACCCCATAAAGGAAGATTCGGTGCTTAGGGCCGAAGTGGCCTTGGAGGATAAATACAACCTCTTCGAAAGAAACATTACAAAGACCGATTTAATTTTATTTCCGCCCATAAGCGGTGTTGTTTCCCAAATGTATGATCCCGAAAAGCGACATTATGCAGTAGATGTCACTGCGGTCACCGACACTCCTGTTAAGGCGGTGGCCAAGGGAATTGTGATTTTTGCGGAATGGACCGCCGATACCGGATATGTTATGATAATTGAACATGAAGAAGGTCTTCTAAGTGTCTATAAACATAATGGTTCATTGAGTAAAAGTCAAGGAGATGTTGTCAGGGCCGGAGAGGTAATAGCTTCCGTGGGAAATACTGGTGAATTCACTACAGGACCACACCTTCATTTTGAACTGTGGGACGATGGAAACCCGGTGAATCCTTTGGATTTTGTCGATTTTAAATAAAAGAGATGTCCTTAAAATCATTAGCCGCCCAATTATTCGCAAAAAGCATTCATCGAAAAACTAAAAAGTGGGTCGATAATCCAATAGCGGCCCAAGAAAAGACCTTTGAACAACTTGTACAAAGGGCTAGCAACACAAAATTTGGGCGGGATCATGATTTCAAAGGAATACAGACCCACGCTGATTTTGTACAGCGAGTACCTGTCAGGGATTATGAAGAGCTCAAACCATATATACATCAAGTTGTTGAGGGGAAAAGTGATATCCTCTGGCCTGGAAAGCCCATCTATTTTGCGAAAACATCGGGTACCACATCAGGGGCGAAGTATATTCCCATCACCGAGGAGTCTATAAAGCAACAAGTGGAGGCATCTCGAAATGCCATTTTGAATTATATTCATGAAACGGGTAATTCCGGTTTTGTAGATGGAAAAATGATTTTCCTTCAGGGAAGTCCAGAACTTACCGAAAAAAACGGTGTGAAATTAGGTCGACTTTCGGGCATATCGGCTCATTATGTACCTAACTATCTACAAAAAAATCGCTTGCCTAGCTGGGAGACAAATTGTATTGAAGATTGGGAGACCAAAGTAAATGCAATTGTTGATGAGACGGTTAATGAGAACATGACGGTTATTGCCGGTATACCTTCTTGGGTGCAGATGTATTTCGAAAAGTTACAGGCCAAGAAAAATATTAAGGTCGGACATCTTTTCAAAAACTTTCAGCTCTTTATTTATGGCGGAGTCAACTACGAGCCTTATCGGGCAAAATTCGAAAACCTGATTGGAAGAAAAGTAGATAGTATCGAATTGTTTCCTGCGAGCGAGGGCTTCTTTGCCTATCAAAATTCGCAAAAAGATAAGGGGATGCTACTTTTATTAAACCACGGTATTTTTTATGAGTTTATCAAATCGGAAGAATTTTTTGAAGAGAAGGCCCAAAGAGTTACCCTAAAAGATGTAGCGCTCAATGAGAACTATGTAATGGTTATCTCTACAAATGCCGGCCTTTGGGCATATAACTTAGGAGACACCATTCAGTTTATTTCTAAAGACCCCTATAAAATTATAGTTTCAGGTAGAATTAAGCACTTTATTTCGGCCTTTGGTGAACATGTTATAGCCAAAGAAGTGGAGCAGGCCATGCAAGAGGCTATTGCAGAAACAGATGCAAGGGTAAACGAGTTTACGGTCGCACCCCAGATAACACCTGAAAGGGATGAGCTTCCGTATCACGAATGGTTGATTGAATTTGAAAGGCCACCAACGGACCTAAACAAGTTTATTCAAACGTTGGACAACTCGTTACAACGGCAAAACAGCTATTATTTTGATTTGATCGACGGTAACATATTACAAACATTGAAAATTACCCCCATAAAGGAAGGTGGCTTTAATGAGTATATGAAATCAATAGGAAAACTGGGCGGTCAGAATAAGGTACAACGATTGTCAAACGACCGAAAATTGGCAGATGGATTACATCACTTCAAAAACCTGCAATTTTAATTGTAATTTTGTTTGAAATGCTGCTATGGGCAAAACAACCGACACTACTCGCGCACAAGAATCTACCAACGCCATTGAGCGTTTGTACATTACCATGCGACATCTTTTTAATCGTGGTTTTTACAAGCCCACAGGGGTTTCGGGCGAATCGTTAAAAAGTGCATTGCTACAATTGCGTCCTGAAATTTATGGCTCCGTCGCCGAAGAAAAGGCTGAACTTAGTGGGTTAGTGTATGTATTGGAGCGTCTTCCCGAGGGTATTGAACAATGTCGTTTTATTAATTTGACCTCTGATGAAGGGTACGGAAAATCACAATTTAAAGCTATTGTTCCTCCAAAAAGAAGGCGAAATTGCTACCGCATCGATGAAGAGCAGATGAACATAGAGATTACGCGTGGGCGGTCCGATATTTACGACATTTTGACCCACCTTACTTTCTTGTTTATTGAATCTGAAAAAATTTGCAAACGCGTTTTGATCGAGGACACGGACAAAACCATACGCGACTGGACGAAATTGGAAGCGGCGGTCAAAAAGAATCAACTTACACAAAGTGAAAGAGAGGTGGCCCTCATTCATACGGCGAATATCTTAGGAAGACCGTTTGAAGAAATTATGAACATTCATAAACTCTTGGCCACAAAAAAGAACCCAGAATGTTTTCTTAAAATCATCTATTGGCTGGGTAAATTGGCAATTGAAGAAGAATTGACCGGGGACAAAAGAGTCATAACTTTTAGCGCTTTATTACGGGAACGATTGGGCCATCATATTCATGGCGAGCGTTGGGCCGTATCCATCAAAGATGTATTAGCCAAAAAAGCACTATTGAAGAGACCGATTCATATCATTAGTGCGAATATGCATAGTGTAATGAATTCTTTATTTGCCCGTAAGGCATTATCGAAAGAATTTCCCGATAGTGACGATTCGCTTAGAATCTTTCAGGCATTGAGCTCAATCGAGAATTTGGCCTTACGGAATAAAGTAAGTTCAGCCGCGAAGAAGAACGGCATGATTGAAATAGATGACTTGTCGGGCACTAATATTGATGTTCAAATCTTCGATTTGGCAGAGTTAGGCCCTGGTGCATGTTGCTATGCGTTGCCCGAGGAGATTTCTGAGGATCAAAAACCTGTTATATTTGTTATGGACTATGCCTTTGGCGAGCAGGCCTATGAGACTATAGATGAACTTTTAAAGCCTTATAAGGTCAAGGGGGGCAAGGAGATTTTTTTGAATATAGCTTCTATATCGATTATGGGGAAAGCGGGCATTCTAGATGGCGGAAAGGGCGATTTGATGATTCCGTCGGCTCATATTTTTGAAGGAACGGCCGATAACTATCCTTTTAAGAATGAACTGTGTGCTTTTGATTTTAAAGGCCATGGCCTACAGGTGTTTGAGGGAGCTATGGTAACCGTTTTGGGCACATCCCTTCAAAACAAGGATATTCTAAAGTTTTTCCACCAATCTACCTGGAATGTTATTGGTCTTGAAATGGAAGGAGTGCACTATCAAAAAGCGATACAATCGGCTTCAAAAATACGTAAAAGTATACGAGAAGACGTCAAGGTTCGGTATGCCTATTATGCATCTGATAATCCTCTTGAAACCGGAAGCACATTGGCTTCTGGTGGGTTGGGAACCACAGGGGTTAAGCCGACCTATTTGATAACAGACAAAATTTTACAACAAATATTCAATTCATAGTATATGGGAAATCAAGTACCCGCTCAGAAACCTTCTGAGTCAGAGGAAATAGATTTGGCACAATTGTTCAGAATGGTAAGAACTGGCCTAGATAAAATAGCTGAAGCATTCTTAAGAACGTATTTGTTTCTTAGAAGAAATGCTTTCAAATTGGTCGGGCTTGTCATTCTTGGTGTGGTGGTAACATTGGTACTTAATATGTTGGTTCCTGAAAAATTAAAAAGTGAAGTTATTGTAAGGTCTAATTTTGATAGTAGAAGCTATTTGTACGATGCTATTGAGGAAATACAGGCCAATGTTGCGGCAAAGGACTCTGTATTCCTACGAAAATTGGGGATAGAACAATATAATTTTAAAGGTTTTAGAGTTGAGGTTGAACCAATTGAAGAATCAAAAGAGGAATTGGATAAGGATAACAAAGAGGAACAGATGAAGTATTTGGAGCTTCTTCAAAATTTTAAGGACGAGCACTTTGTTCTTGATATTATACGTTCTGAACTTAACCGCAAGAGTATTCTTAACCATCGAATTGTATTTAATTTTGGGGTTGCGAATCACAGCGAGGAGATTGTCCGAAAAGTACTGGAATACCTAAACAATAACACGTATTTTAAAGAGGTTAAAGAAATATACATGCAGAATGCGACAGCTCGAATAACTCAAAACTCGGCATTGGTAGGGCAGATAGATGAACTCGTTTCAAATTACTCAAAGGGCCTGGCAGAACGTAATGAAAAACGAGATCAAGCCACCATTATCATGGAGGGCGAAAATGGATTGAACATTCCTAGCCTCCTAAGCTTAAAAGCTAGACTAATTAAAGAAATTGAAGAAAAGAAACTTGATATTGTTCAACAAACGGGAACCCTAACAATTGTTAACATGGGGCAGACCCATAAAGTAAAGAAACCTTTCTTTAGTAAGAGGATCGTTGCCTATCCAATGTATCTCGTTCTAGCTTTTTTCCTTGTTTCTTTTATAATGTATCTTAATAGAAAAGCTAACGAATTATCATAATGACCGAGAATTTACATTCTTATCGCCCTGTATTGGTTACTGGGGGAGCTGGTTTTATTGGAAGTAATTTCATCCCCTTTTTTTTAGAGCAAAACCCCACGGTATTTGTAGTGAATCTTGATAAGCTAACCTATGCCGGATGTCTAGAAAATTTGATTTCGGTTCAAGACAGCGAGCGCTATACTTTCGTAAAGGGCGACATTTGTGATGAAGAATTGGTTGAGGGAATTTTTGATAAGTATAAAATCGAAAGGGTTATTCATTTTGCGGCGGAGTCGCATGTTGACAACTCTATAGCAAATCCAGCCGATTTTATCAAGACCAATATCAGGGGTACTTTTACGCTTCTAGAGGCGGCAAGAAAATTTTGGCTGAATTCGGATGCCCACACAAAAATTGGTTTTGAAAACGCCCGATTCCATCATATTTCGACCGATGAGGTCTATGGGAGTTTGGGGCCAACGGGTTTTTTCAATGAGCAAACCTCATATGCGCCTAATAGTCCGTATAGTGCTTCAAAAGCTTCATCTGATTTCTTGGTAAGAAGTTATTTTCATACCTATGGCCTTCCTGTTATCACAAGTAATTGCTCTAATAACTATGGTCCGCATCAACATGATGAAAAATTGATTCCTACCATAATTCGAAAGGCGTTATCAAATGAACCTATACCTATTTATGGCGATGGTCAAAATGTTAGGGACTGGTTGTATGTCATAGATCACTGTAAAGGTATCAACGCTGTATTTAATAAGGGAGAGCTCGGTCAGACATATGTTATAGGGGGCAATAGTGAATGCAATAATTTGTACATTGCCCAAAAGATATGCAGTACCTTAGACAATCTTGTTCCAAAGGGCGGAGGTAGCTATAAGAAGCAAATTTCATTTGTTAAAGATCGGGCTGGCCATGATTTTCGATATGCTATTGATGCCACGAAAATAAAGAAGGAATTGGGCTGGCAGCCTGAAGAAAATTTTGATTCGGGAATTCATAAAACCATAAAATGGTACTTGAATAAATACCAAAAAGTATAAAATGAAGGGAATAGTTCTAGCAGGAGGCTCCGGAACGCGTTTATACCCCATAACTCTGGCGGTTAGTAAACAGCTAATGCCTGTCTACGACAAACCCATGATTTATTATCCACTAGCTACCTTAATGTCTAGTGGTATTCAAGATATACTGATTATTACGACCCCTGAAGATGAGCCCCTGTTTAAGAAACTGTTAGGTGACGGAACGCAGTTTGGTTGTAGTTTTCAATATGCCAATCAAAAAAATGCGAATGGTTTGGCGGAGGCGTTTATAATTGGAAAGAGTTTTATTGGGGATGACAAAGTTGCTTTAATATTAGGAGATAATATTTTTTATGGGTCAGGTTTGTCATCCCTTCTTCAACAGAATAGCGATCCGGATGGTGGAATTATTTATGGCTATCATGTTCAAGACCCAGAACGCTATGGGGTAGTTGATTTTGATTCCAATGGTCATGCCATTTCAATCGAAGAAAAGCCGCTTTTTCCCAAATCAAACTTTGCGGTTCCCGGAATTTACTTTTATGATAATGAAGTAGTTGAGATTGCGAAGCAAATAAAGCCGAGCAAGAGGGGGGAACTTGAAATTACCGATATAAATAAAGCATACTTGGAAAGAGATAAGCTAAAGGTCAGTATTTTGGATCGGGGTACGGCTTGGCTTGATACGGGTACCTTTGAATCCTTAATGCAGGCATCGCAGTTCGTTCAGGTTATCGAAGAGCGACAAGGTTTGAAAATAGGCGCTATAGAAGAGGTGGCATACAATATGGGCTATATCGATAGAGAACAGCTAAATCGTTTAGCCAAGCCTTTGGTAAATAGCGGATATGGCAGTTATCTTTTAAACCTTGTATAAATTAGAATTGGAAAATCAGTGAAAGTAACGGAAACCCATCTTAAAGGTTGTTTTGTCATCGAACCAACTATTTTTCAAGACGAGAGAGGTGTTTTTTTTGAATCGTATCAAAAAAATAAATTTGAACGTGCTATCGGGCAAAATGTGACTTTTGTACAGGATAATCAATCGACCTCAAAACAAGGAGTCCTCAGGGGGCTGCATTTCCAGAAAGGAGCGCATGCCCAAGCTAAGTTGGTTCAGGTAGTAAAAGGTGAAGTTTTAGACGTGATTGTAGATTTGAGAAAAGACAGTGACACCTTTGGAGAATATTTTAAGACAAAGATTTCGGGTGATAATCACAAAAGCATTTTTATACCGAAAGGTATGGCTCATGGTTTTTTAACATTAAGCGAAGAAGTAATCTTTGCTTATAAGTGCGATAACTACTATTTCAGCGCAGCAGAGGGAGGCATTGTATACAATGACCCCGATTTAGATATTGATTGGGGTAAGATTGATGAAACGATTATACTTTCTGAAAAAGATAGAAATTTACCGCGATTTAAAGAACTCTATCCATGATGCGTATTTTGGTAACGGGTTCAGGGGGGCAATTGGCCAAGTGCATTAAGAAAATAGCGCCGAATTATAAGTCTTTATCTTTTGTTTTTAAGGATTCAAAAGAACTGGATATTACAGATAAAGGAGAAGTAGACTCCACTTTTGGTACAGGAGGTTTTGATTTTTGTATTAATTGTGCAGCGTATACCAACGTTGATGATGCTGAACGTTTCCCGGAACTTGCTTTTGCCGTAAACGCAGAAGGCGTAAAAAATTTGGCAGAGGCATGTAGTTCTAATGAAGTAAAGTTGATTCATATTTCTACTGATTATGTTTTTGATGGAACAAAACAAGGTCCATATTTGCCGGAAGATGCCCCGAATCCTATCAATGTCTACGGTAAATCAAAACTTAAAGGGGAACAATATATCCAAGAACTTTTAAAACAGCATTATATCGTGCGTACTTCGTGGCTATACTCTGAATATGGCTCTAACTTTTATAAGACAATCCTCAAAAAAGCTAAAACGGAAAAGAAACTCTCCATAACTACAGATCAAATCGGTTGCCCGACAAATGCCAATAATTTGGCCCTATTTTTAATGGGATTCGTGAAAGCAGCAGTCAAACCGTACGGTATTTATCATTTTACGGATGGTGAGGCTATGACGTGGTACGAATTTGCTGCAAGAATACTACGCGAAAACAGGATGGATGACGTAGTTCGTCTAGAAAAAGTGAAGAATTATCGTACTTTTGCTATCAGACCTAAGAATAGTGTTTTAAAGATTAGACATGATTAGGTAAAAGCATATTAGAAGCAAAATTGGATTGTTTTTTTGGAATTATGTGTGAAACTATATAAAAGGTCTCGTTGGGTAAAGAGGTTCAAAAATTTCGAAAAAACAAATTGAAAAGGTATGGGTGCCAAATCAACACCCCTTGAGCGTCAATAGGTTGCTTTCTTTTTTAAAGATTGGTCCGGGTTATGTTTGCTTGCATACAAGCATGAAAGCGATAATTACCATAAGAATCGATGTTTTTCGTGCTTTTGACAAAGGGTCTGAGTTGTGCCTCCTCATTTCTAGAATTGACTTACTACAGGCAAGAAACGGCGTTTATTCAACAGGTTACCTCTTTTTGAAAAAATTAAATTATCGATAAAAGTCAGTATGCTTTTTAACTCCATTGATTTTGTCATTTTTTTCCCTGTAGTATTTGTTTTATACTGGGTTTGTTCTACGAATTTGCGTCTACGTAATAGTTTTATCCTAGCATCCAGCTATGTATTTTATGGATGGTGGGATTGGAAATTCCTCGGATTAATAATTATTAGCTCGTTTGTCGATTATTATGTAGGTAAAAAACTGGGCAAAGAAAAAAGTGAAAAAAGAAGAAAATTGCTGCTCTATCTGAGCTTATTTGTCAATTTGGGGTTTTTATTGTATTTCAAATATTTCAATTTTTTTATAGATTCTTTTGCAAGTGCGTTTACACTTTTGGGCAAGCCGTTGGAAACTTCCACTTTAAACATTATTCTGCCAGTGGGAATCAGTTTTTATACTTTCCAGACGTTGAGCTACACCATTGACGTTTATAGAAACAAATTAGGACCAACAGATAATATCTTATCTTTTTTTGCCTTTGTTGCGTTTTTCCCTCAATTAGTGGCTGGCCCTATTGAAAGAGCTTCGCATCTTTTACCGCAATTTTCCAAATTATACCGGTTCAATATTGATGAAGTTCGTTCTGGTTTGCAACTAATGCTATGGGGTTTTTTTAAGAAAGTTGTTATAGCCGACAGATTAGCTATTCTAGTGAATACCGTCTATAATAATCCTGGGGCGCATAGTGGAATAGATTTTACAATTGCCACATTGTTTTTTGCTTTTCAAATTTATTGCGACTTTTCCGGTTATTCCGATATAGCAATTGGTCTTGCCCGAACCATGGGCTTTGATCTTATGAAGAATTTCGATAGCCCCTATTTTTCCAAATCCATTACCGAATTTTGGAGAAGGTGGCATATATCTTTATCTACATGGTTTAGGGACTATGTTTATATACCTTTAGGGGGAAGCAAAAAAGGAAAAAACAGAACTTATATAAATCTTTTCACGGTTTTTTTGGTTAGTGGGCTCTGGCATGGGGCGGCTATAACCTTTATTATATGGGGAGCCCTACATGGTGTTGTCATCGTGCTAGAAAAAGCTACTAAAACAATAAGGAATAATGTGTTTCAATTAATAGGACTTGATAAGGATGTTTTTTCCAATAGATTGTTTTTTGGGTTCGTTACATTTTCCATTGTTGCATTTGCTTGGATATTTTTCAGATCTAATAGTTTTTCGGATGCCCAGCTTATTATTTCTAAAATAGTAAGTTTAGAAATGTCTGAATTGAGTAAAGATATAGGATTATCCAATTTTAATTTCAATTTATCTATTGTTTTAATACTCACTTTGATTTTGATAGAGTATGCGAACAAACGTATATCTTTTAGTGGTTTTGTGAATAGCCAAAGTCGGGTTTTTCGATGGGCAATTTATACGGTTTCTATTCTCTTCATACTTTTTTATGGGGTATATGGTGAAGATTCCCCCGAGTTTATCTATTTCCAATTTTGAGATATATGAAAATATTTTTTTTAAGGGTGTTCATCTTTATTTGCCTGCTCTTCTGGCTCATAAATGCTATTAGTGCTCTTTTTGTCGAACCCAAACATTTTATGAACACCATAAATGATTTTAATAGAATTGTTGACGAGAATAAAGAGATAGACATCGCTATGTACGGTAGTTCACATGTCTATTCAAGTTTTGATCCCCGAACTATTGATAGCATCGTTCAGGCTAGAAGTTTCAACTTTGGTAGTGCGGCACAAAGAATAGTGGTTACTAAATATGTGGTAGGAGAATCTTTTAAAAAGATAAGGCCAAAAGTTGTAGTTATTGATTTATATGCATCCTCTATAAAGTCACCAACTGATGAAGAGAGCCTATCTCATCAAAAACAAGCCTATAATTTCTTCGCATTCTCATTTGACAAATTAAAGTCTATTATTGAGGTTTTCCCATCAAAGGAGGTATTAGAGATTGCTTTTCCCGTTTTTGACAGAAAAGATTATCGACTAAATTTTGATAATATTATTTTCAACAAGGATTATAGATATAAAACGCATGAATTAATGTGGGAATATCGTGGTTTTGCAGGGCTTCCATTTAAAATGAAGCAAGACAAAAAGTTCGACTCCAATTTATTTGTTGATTTTAGCGGAAAAGTTCAAGCGGAATCAGGCCTTACCAAGTTTACCAAAGAGGAAGAAAGAAACATAAACGACTTGATAAATAAAGCAAAGTCCCAAGGCGGAAATGTGCTAATAGTAACAGCCCCCTTTCTGCCAGCAATGGTAGACCCAAAATATGCTGATTTTCACAAGTCAATTGATAGTATATCTACCGCCAATAATATAGGTTATATTGATTTTAATTTTTTAGGTAGAGAACTCAATTTAGATTTTAGCGATTTTAGAAATGCTTGGCATTTGAATGAGTTTGGAGCTAAAAAAGTGAGTTCGTATTTGGGTAATTATATAAAAACAAATTATGATTTGCCGAATAGGAGTAAAGAAAGAGATTGGATTAGTGAACAACCAGTGAATACCCTGCAATATTTATCACAAACTTATGAAGACGAAAGCCTACGAGTAGATGAGAAATTGATTGATAGTATCAATATAGCTTCTTTTGGCTGTTATGATGAAGGTGATATGAAAACTTTTATTTTTAAGTTAAATGATGATATTGAGACGCAAGTTCTTGAAAAATACAAGTTGGGTCTATATCTTTATGCTTATGACGAGGATAAGAATTTATTGTCCGATAAAGACAGAAATTTCGAATCTGAAAATTTTTCACCAACAGTGATTCAAGTAAATGGGAATAGATATATTGTTAAAAAAATAAGAACTACGTTGACGAGGTTCTCGAAGATCAGATTCTTTTTGTTCGATAGATCAGGGTATAAAGGAATAATCGGAAATGCCATTGAAATTGAAAATATTCAAGCACACAAAAAACGAAATGAATAATATTGAAAATATAATAATATTGAAAATATGATGTTGGTCTAGTGTTTTTTAAACTAATAATTGGCGTACTTTTCGTGAAAAGCTAAAAGTGGAGAGGCCTTAATTTTCGCTTAATGGAATAATTTTTAAATAGTTTAGATGGAAATATTGGATTTAATAGGCAGAAAACAAGAGTTGTTTCTTGAAGATGTTCAAAAGAATGAAAAAGAGCTTTCTGATTGCGTCGCCGCGTCTTCTTTCTTGGTTATCGGTGGGGCTGGATCCATAGGCCAAGCGGTGACAAAAGAGATTTTTAGGAGAAACCCCCTAAAGCTTCACGTTGTTGATATTAGTGAGAACAATATGGTCGAGCTTGTCAGGGACATCAGAAGTTCTTTTGGGTATATAGCGGGTGATTTTCAGACTTTCGCACTTGACATAGGCTCCGTAGAGTATGATGCCTTTATTCAGCAAGACGGCAACTATGACTATGTACTGAACTTATCGGCATTAAAGCATGTTCGCAGCGAAAAAGACCCTTATACGCTCATGCGAATGATTGATGTAAATATTCTGAATACCCAGAAAACCGTTCAACAGGCGATTGACAAGGGCACAAAAAAGTATTTTTGCGTTTCTACCGATAAGGCCGCAAATCCTGTCAACATGATGGGGGCTTCTAAGCGAATTATGGAAATGTTTTTAATGCGTAAGAGTGAGCAAATAGATATTTCGACAGCCCGTTTCGCTAATGTCGCCTTTTCCGATGGATCTTTACTTCACGGGTTCGATCAACGAATAAAGAAGCGACAACCTATTGTTGCCCCTAATGATGTGAAACGCTATTTTGTAGTGCCCAAAGAATCTGGGGAACTCTGTTTGATGTCCTGTATTTTTGGTGAGAACAGAGATATATTTTTTCCAAAGCTCAGTGAAGACCTCCATTTAATTTCCTTTGCGGACATAGCGGTAAGATATCTGGGCCAATTGGGATATGAGCCTTATTTATGCGAAAGCGAAGAAGAGGCAAGAGAACTTGTCAAAACGCTTCCCAAAACGGGCAAATGGCCCTGTTTATTCACTAAAAGTGATACTACCGGGGAAAAGGACTTTGAAGAGTTTTTTACGTCAAAAGAGGTGTTGGATATGGATAAGTTCCATAATCTTGGAATAATAAAAAATGCGCCTACGTATGATAATGAAAGATTAGAGAAGTTCCAAAAAACAATTGCCCAACTCAAAGCTGCCAAAGCGTGGCGTAAAGAAGATTTGCTACATTTGTTTTTTTATATGATACCCAATTTTGGTCATAAGGAAACGGGAAAATATTTAGACAGTAAAATGTAGTCTTAAGGTATGGTCGAACAACTTGTTACTTTTATAAGGGAACTTTATGGTACCGATGGGTTTATTCCACTTCACGAACCTCGTTTTATAGGTAACGAAAAGAAATACCTTAGCGAATGTATTGACTCTACTTTTGTTTCCAGTGTGGGCAAATTTGTGGATCGGTTCGAAGAAGATGTAGCCCGATTTACCGGTGCCAAATATGCCATAGCTACGGTCAACGGAACAGCGGCATTGCACATTGCCTTGTTACTGGCCGGAGTGGAAGAAAATGACGAGGTTATTACCCAGCCCTTGACTTTTATTGCCACCTGTAACGCTATTAGTTATATAGGGGCACACCCTATTTTTACTGATGTCAATATAGATACTCTAGGTCTATGTGCTGAAAAACTAGAGCACTTTCTTTCTCGAAACACTGAAATAGTGGACGGGCGATGTATAAATAAAAAAACAAAACGAACTATAAAGGCCGTTGTTCCGATGCACACTTTCGGGTTGCCTGTTCGAATTAATGAATTGCTCGCCGTTTGTGAAAAGTATAAATTGAAAGTTGTCGAAGATGCGGCGGAATCTTTAGGAAGTTATTACAACGGACACCACACCGGAACCTCTGGATTATTGGGAACCTTAAGTTTTAATGGCAATAAGACGATTACCACAGGAGGAGGGGGTATGTTGCTCACCAATGACGAAGAACTGGCCAAGAAAGCAAAACATATTACCACGACTGCAAAAATTCCCCATCGATGGGATTTTGAACATAATCTGGTCGGGTATAATTATAGATTGCCCAATATCAACGCAGCTTTGGGCTGTGCTCAGATGGAAGTCTTACCTGAGTTTATTAAAAGAAAAAGAAAAGTCGCTGAGCAGTATGATGCCTTTTTTAAAGACAAAGCGGTCGTATTTGTGAAAGAACCTGAAAACACCAGTTCAAATTATTGGCTAAATGCTATATTGGTCAAAGACATTGACGAACGTAATGCATTTTTAAAAGAAACCAATGATAATGGTGTTATGACCCGGCCCATTTGGAAGCTAATGAACCACTTACCTATGTTCAAGAAGGCACAGACAGGTAATTTAGAGAATGCCATTAATTTAGAAGAGCGTGTCGTAAATATACCAAGCAGTGTCAAAATCTAAAAACATATTTTTATTAGGTTATTCGGGCCACGCCTTTGTGATACTCGATATAGCCTTGGCCAATAACTATAATGTCAGAGGTTACTTCGATAAAAAAGAGGCTGCTTTTAATCCATATAAATTAGCCTATTTGGGAGATGAGAGCACTATTGACATAAAAAGTGTTCTCGAAAAAGGTTATATATTTCCCGCTATGGGTTCTAATAGTATTCGTAAGAAACTAATTACCTTTGTTAAAGATTATGGCCTTAATCAAGTAAAATTGATTGATCCAAGCGCTCGGGTTTCGCCAAAGGCCCAGATTGGTAGTTCTAGTGCGGTAGCACCGAATGCAATAGTAAACAGTCTGGCCCAAGTGGGAGATGGATGTATTATAAATTCTGGTGCAATAATCGAACATGAATGTAAAGTTGGCGATTTTAGCCATATTGCCCCAGGTGCAGTTCTGGCTGGCAACATTACTTTGGGGACCCTTACTTTTGTGGGGGCCAATGCTGTAATTAAACAAGGAATAACCGTTGGGGATAATGTCACTATCGGTGCCGGATCGGTGGTGTTGAAAGATATCCCGAACGGCGAGGTCTGGGCGGGAAACCCGGCGAAACGAATAAAATAGAATGAAAAACAAGGTGCTGATTATTGCAGAAGCTGGAGTTAACCATAATGGAGATATCCATTTAGCTAAAAAATTGATTGATGCCGCCGCCACTGCCGAGGTAGATTTTGTGAAATTTCAGACGTTTAACTCAAAAAAACTAGTAACTAGGAATGCCGAGAGGGCAACTTATCAAATTGAGAACACAAACTATTCTTCCGACTCACAACTGGCAATGTTGCAAAAGCTCGAACTTAGCAAAGATGATCATCTCGAACTTATTTCATATTGTGAGACAAGAGGTATAAAGTTTCTTTCGACAGGTTTTGACCTAGATAGTCTTGATTTTTTGAATGAACTGGGTATTCCTTTGTTCAAAGTGCCCTCCGGAGAGATAACAAACCTTCCATATTTAAGAAAAATCGGTTCTTTTGGTAAGCCAGTGGTGATATCCACGGGAATGGCTGATTTGAGGGAAGTCGAAGATGCTTTGAATGTTGTTTTGAAAGAAGGGGTTGACAAGAAAGATATTACAATCTTGCACTGTAATACCGAGTATCCAACACCCATGGAAGATGTCAATCTTAAGGCCATGCTTTCCATTAAGGAGAAATTGAATGTAAATATTGGGTACTCAGACCACACCCTGGGTATTGAAATTCCCATTGCGGCAGTGGCAATGGGTGCTACGGTCATTGAAAAGCATTTTACGTTGGATAATACAATGGAAGGCCCAGACCATAAAGCTTCATTGGAGCCTAGTGAGTTGGGGGCAATGGTTTCGTCCATAAGAAACATTGAGCGGGCACTGGGCCATGGTAGAAAAGAACCCAGCCCCAGTGAAATGAAAAACAAAGCTGTAGCAAGAAAAAGTATAGTAGCCAATAAAGAGATTGAAAAAGGAGCCATTTTCACCTTAGACAATTTAACCATAAAGCGACCTGGAACGGGTATATCTCCAATGCTTTGGGATGAAATATTGGGAACAAAAGCAACAAAACACTATAACGAGGACGATTTAATCTGAGGTCACATAAAAATGTAATCGGATAAAAAGGGAATTTCGGATAATCATCATCGAATACCCTAAGCCAGTAAATTTAAAGTGATGAAAAAAATAGGTGTCGTTACTGGAACCAGAGCTGAATATGGCCTTTTAAAGCCCTTAATCAAAGCGCTCGATAAGGCCGAAAACATGCAACTACAATTATTGGTTACTGGAATGCATCTAATGCCGGAATTTGGAAATACCTACCTTCAGATAGAGGAAGATGGATTTCATATTGATGCCAAAATTGATGATGGCCTTAACGGTGACAGCGCCATCTCCATTACAAAAGCTGTGGGTAGCGCATTAGTCGGTTTTGCCGATGCCCTCAAAAATTTAAACCCAGACATGATAATGGTATTGGGTGACCGGAGTGAAATTTTTGCAGCCGTTACGGCGGCTATGATGACAAATATCCCGGTAGCACATATACATGGAGGAGAGACCACGGAAGGAGCTTATGACGAATTTATACGGCATGCCATAACCAAAATGAGCCATTTACATTTTACATCGACAGCAACCTATCGCAATCGGGTTATACAATTAGGAGAGCATCCAAGCAGGGTTTTTAACGTTGGGGCAATAGGTGTCGACAGTATTCGTCAGGTAAACTTTTTAGACAAAGAAGCCTTTGAGGAGTCTATTTCCAAAAAATTGGATAGAATGGCGGTTTTGATCACTTTCCATCCGGTAACCTTAGAGAATGCCACCGCTGCCTCCCAATTTGAAGAATTATTGAAAGCCCTTGATATAATGGTGGACACAACTTTAATTTTTACCAAACCTAATTCTGATAGAGATGGGCGGATAATCATAAAAATGATTGATGAATATGTTACAAAAAATTCTCAAAAAGCAGTCGCATTTACTTCCTTGGGACAACTACGTTACCTCTCCGCACTCAAACACGTAGATTTTGTCATCGGCAATTCCTCTAGCGGCATTTTAGAAGTTCCCTACTTTAAAATTCCTACCATCGATATCGGAGATCGGCAAAAAGGCAGACTTGCTGCAGAAAGTGTTATCCATTGTTCCCCGAGATTTGAAAACATAAATGAGGCCATTATAAAGGCCAGAACAAAAAAATTCCTATCTTCCATCCAAGACCAACCTAGTTTGTACGGTGACGGGCATGCGACGGAAAAGATTATCGAGCAAATTAAAATATTTGATGTTTCGAATACTAAAAAGTCGTTCTACGACCTAAACCCAGAATGTTTTGAGAAATTTTAGAGACCACCTAATATTAACGGGAAGTTCCATAAAGAATGCGCTGTTCAAACTAAATGAACTAGCCAAGGATGCCATTTTGTTTGTTGCAGATGATGAAGGTAAACTTGTAGGGTCTTTAACCGACGGTGATGTCAGAAGGGGGCTATTAAAAGGGATAATGATAGACAATGTGGTTGAAGATATCATTCAGAAAAATCCGCGTTACATCAGAAAGGAAGAAGGAGATATTCAGAAAATAATCGAGTACCGCGAAGGCAATTTTCGAATTCTACCTGTAGTTGATAAAAATCATAAAATAGTCAACGTTATCAATTTCAGGGAAATGCGTTCATATTTACCCATAGATGCGGTGATAATGGCCGGAGGACGGGGCGAAAGATTGCGCCCTTTGACCGATAGCACTCCAAAACCTCTGCTTAAAATTGGGGAAAAACCTATAATTGAACATAATGTAGATCGACTGGTGGCTTTTGGAATTGATGATTTTTGGATTTCCGTGCGGTACTTGGGAGAGCAGATAGAGGCATATTTTAAGGATGGCTCCGAAAAGAATATAAAGACAAAGTATTTATATGAAACAAAGCCTTTAGGAACCATTGGAGCGATAGCCAATGAAAAGGAATTTTTACATGATTATATTTTAGTCACCAATTCTGATATTTTGACCAATCTAAATTATGAAGATTTTTTCTTGTCGTTCGTTGAGTCAGAAGCTGACTTGTCGGTAGTTACCATTCCCTATGAGGTTAATGTTCCTTATGCCGTACTTGAAACCACTAACAAACATGTGGTAAGTTTTAAAGAAAAGCCGACTTATACTTATTATTCTAATGGGGGGATTTATTTGATGAAAAGAAAGATTTTAGAACTAATTCCCCAAAATCAATTTTTTAATGCTACAGATTTAATGGAAAAGCTTATAGGAGAGGGTTATAAGGTGCATTCTTATCCGCTGCGAGGGTATTGGTTGGATATTGGAAAGCATGAAGATTTTGAAAGGGCGCAAGAAGACATTAAACATATAAAATTTTAGAATATGCTGCCAAAAGATACGCCTTATTTGATAGGGGAAACGGCATTTCATCATCAGGGTGATTTGAACTTCTTAAAACAATTGATAGATCACGGTGCAAGTGCCAAGGTAGATGCCATTAAGTTTCATTTGTTATTGGATCTCGATGATTATTTTGTCAAAGACCATGAAGCTTATGGCGCATTGAAGGAATGGTTGCTCACCGAAAATGACTGGAAGGAAATCATAGATTATAACGAAGGTAAAGGGATTGATTCAATTGTATTGTGCAATGATCCGAAAGCAGTGGATTTCGTCTTGGGTTACGCAGGAAATTCTATAAAGGCCATAGAATTGCACGCCACAGGGCTTAACGATTACCTTTTGTTGGAAAAATCGGCAAAGTTTAGTGGAACTGTAATATTGGGTGTCGGTGGGTCATCTATCGATGAAGTTTCATATGCCATTGACATGTTGAATGGATTGGGTAAGGATGATATTTTTTTAATGTACGGATTTCAGAATTACCCTACACGCTATGAAGATATTAACCTTAGGAAAATGATTAAGCTAAGGGCGCTTTTTGATTTACCTGTGGGTTATGCAGATCATACTGATCCGGCCAACGAGCACAATGAATTAATATCGACCATGGGCTTGGCCATGGGCGTAAATGTATGTGAAAAACATTTTACACATGTAGTAGGTGAAAAACGGATTGATGGCCAGGCTGCCGTCAGCTTAAACCAATTGAAAAAAATAAGGACACTTATGGATATTATCACAACTAGTTTGGGTGATGGAAATCTCAAAATGTCTGATGGCGAGCTGGCTTATGGTAACACCGGACCTATGAAAAAGGCTATTGTCGCCGAAACGCCAATAAAAAAAGGCGATACCATATCTATGGATAATATTGGTTTCAAACGAACCAATGAAGGCACATATATGCTGCAACAGTTTTTGCCAAGAATATTGGGTCTGGTTGCTAATAAAGATATCGCTAAAGATAGCTTTATTGATTTTTCCAATGTCGATTATAAATTCAAAAAAGCCAACAGCGACCAATTCAAAGCCAATCAAAAATAAAAGGTTGCATATACCTAAGGTAAGGGACCATAAAAGCAAAGTAGACCAACATAGAATGAAAATAGGATATTTTATAACAGCGCGCCTCAAAAGCAGTAGACTTAAACAGAAAATTCTATTACCATTGCATGGTGCAACTGTTTTAGACCATGTGATTAATCGCTGTAAACAGGTGAATGGCATTGACGACATCGTTCTATGTACTTCCACTAACCCACAAGACGCCAAATTGTATAATTATGCACTGGACCATAAGATAAAATTTTATGCCGGCTCTGAAGACGATGTACTCAAGCGACTTTTAGATGCAGCCAAGTATTTCGGTTTTGATGCTTTTGTAAGTATAACGGCCGACAATCCTCTACACTCTATTTATGTTGCTAACCTTATTGTCGACTGGGTAACTACGAAACCCGCTGACTTTGTGTTTACCTCGGGCTTGCCCATTGGCCTTACCCCCTATTTTCTAAATACTAAGGCTTTGGAAATAGCCGTTGGAATGAAGGAAAAAACAGATTCGGAAATTTGGGGCCCATTTGTCAATCGTCCTGATTTTTTTAAGATTGGGTATCTTGATTTGCAAACGTCTTTGTTTGACAAAGACATACGTTTGACCTGTGACTATATCGATGATTACGAAGTTATGGTTAATATCTTTTCCCAGTTTGGGGAATACTACGAACCTAGTATTTTTGAAGTGTCTAAATTATTTAGAGAAGGCAAAGTTTTAAATACGAATGGGTCGATTACTCAGGCCGCCGTGCCATTAAACATCATCGCCGATATTAAAGAAACTTTTGATCAGCGAAAAGAAAGAGGGATGAAAATTGCAGAAAAAATACAGCATGATCTTATTCCTGGAGAAAATAAACTAAAAATTGAATTATGATTTTTGATGATATTGAAAACGCTGAATTTTATTACAATCTAGGATCGAATATTAAAAGGGGGCTGCAATTCTTAAAAGACAATACCAATTTAGAAACACTTCCTCTTGGAAGAGTTGAAATTGATGGAGATGACATATTTGCACTAGTTCAAGAATATGACACAAAGCCTTTTGATGGCGAAATGTGGGAAGCACACAAAAAGTATTTTGATATACAATACGTGGTCAAGGGCACTGAACTGATTAAAGTTACACGAATTGAGAATTGTACCCCAAGAACGCCTTATAATGCCGAGGGGGATTATTGGCTGTTCCGAGCTGATGGCAATAGCATTACTGTAAGAGCTGGCCAATTTGTTCTGTTGGCGCCAGAAGATGTTCACCAGCCAGGAATCGTAAGTGGCAACATAGAAAAGATTCGGAAGATTGTTCTAAAAGCAAGGATATAGACATCATTGTATGCCGGAAAATAAAAAGAAACTCGCGAAGAACTCACTGATTTACGCGTCGTTCACCCTGCTTCAAAAAGGATTTGCTTTTTTTCTGATTCCGCTTTATACGATCAAACTGTCTCCTGATGAATACGGAGTATTGGGTATTGTTATGGCTGCAATACCTTTTTTTGTGCTAATTGCCGGGTTGTCCTTAAGGGGGTCTACGGCCTATTTTTACTATGAATATAAAGACAGTGATAAAAACTATTTGGCCTCTCTTTGGGGTTCTAGTTTTACCTTAGTGCTAATTGTAAGTTTTTTTTTCACTGGAACGCTTTGGTTAGCCAAGCCTCTATTGCTTAAGCACGTATTTAAAGGAATTCCTTTTGATCCCTATATTTTTCTTGCACTTATCAGTGTTTGTACCCAACCCATATATTATTATTATCAATCGATGTTAAAAGCAAAGCAAGAGGCAAAAAGGGCTGCCCTGCTTGACTTTATCTATTTTGCCATAATCGTCGGCTTGACCATTGTTTTAATACTTTATTTTGATTATAAGGCCGAGGGAGCACTTTTGGCTTTGGCAATTTCCAATATAATCTTTTTTATTTATAGCATTTATGGAGCTTCTAAAGAAATACAATTTGGGATCAATGTTAACGCTATCAAGAAAACACTTAACTATTCCCTTCCAATATTACCTCACAACCTGTCAGCATGGGCAATGAACTTGGCCGATAGGTTGATACTCAACAATCTTTCCACGCTCACTCTGGTTGGCCTTTTCGATATTGGTGCACAGTTGGGTAAATTAATAAATATTGTTACTCTGGGTGTTAATTCAGCCTATAGTCCATGGTTTTTTGAACAAATTAAAACCAACAAAGAGCATAAATCAACCATAGCACTGATAACGGAAAAAATTCTTCTATTTTATATTCTAATAGGTATTGCGATTAGCTGGTTTTCACCCGAATTTTTAATGCTCATCAGTAAACCTGCTTATCATGGCGCTTGGGTGGTAGTACCATTAATTGCATTTGCATTTGTCTTAAACGGGTTTTATTATTCCTTCAGTAACGTTTATTTCCTTGAAAAAACCAAGTATTTACCCATTATAACGTTGGTAGGGGCGGTATTAAATATTGCATTTAACTTTGCTTTGATACCTATATATGGAATTATGGGAGCGGCTATTGCCAGCCTGTCGTCAAAGATGATTTTTGTGGTCATTGCCTATTTTGTGAGCCAAAAGCTGTTCTTTATTCCCTATAGACTAAAGAAAATGACACTCTGGTTTTTATGCGGATTAGTAATTTCATGGCTCCCATATTTTATGCAATCCAGAGTCGAGTCATATTCCATGTTTGCCATAATATTTGCAAAAGCTCTTTTTCTCATGGCAATGATATTTCCTATCTTTTGGATAAATAGAAAACTAGTGTATGAATTCTTAGTCAAGCGGATGCCAAAAAAATGAAGGATTGTAAAGAAAAAAATGAACCAAACAAAAAATTTGGGTCCATAAAACAGACAAATGAACTTTTTGATATAGAACAAAACTTTGATGTTGGGTCGGCCCGTATTTCAAGCTTATTTGTTTGGCCGCTCGTTCGTCACACCTTTTATTATCAAATATTAAAAAAAAACATAGGCTTTAGTTCAAAATTTCGAACCACTAGTAAAGTTCAGCTCATAAAAAATGGCCTTTATGGTGTCAAGAATCTTCTAAGAATAAAAAAGTTCGATTACCTTTTTTTTAATAATGCCGATAAAAGAAATTTGGTCGTTGACAAAAAAAAATATGACGTTTTCTTTGATGCCTGGGCCGATAAATTAGGACAAGATCGCTCACTTTTTGTAGAATGGGCAATTGAAAAACATTGGAGGTCAAATGAGGTATATTCGAAGTATGTAATTTCAGACTTGTTTATTAAATTGGGCTGTTTTCTGTTCACCCTTTTTACCAAAGGGCGAATGAGTACATTAGAAGCTCTGGAAAAGGTAAAGCGGGAATATCAGCTTCAGATTGATATTAAAAAAGAAGTTAGCTCCATGTACGGCAAAATTCGCTTTTATAGGTTTTTGCTAAGATTGATTCGACCAAGGGCCATTTTTTTGATAAGTAGTTTTACCAAAATGGATTTGGTAGTCGCTGCCCACCTAGAGAATGTCAAGGTATATGAGGCACAACATGGCTATATTGGGGAAAATCACCAATTCTACCTTGCTTACCTAAATTTTGGAAGCCTCTATTACCCCGATTTTTTGATTGCTTTTGGTAACTGGGAAAAGCATGCGTCCGTAGACCATTTTATTTTTAAACAACAACAGATTATTCCTGTTGGGAGTCTCTATTTAGAACATGTTCAGAGTAACGTCAAGAATAAGTACCTTGCGGAATTGAAGGAGAGCTATACCAAAATATTTTGCGTGACTTTGCAAACAGTGGAAGAAACGCCTCTATTGGATTTCATTATGAAAGAAGCACTGAAAAATAAAGAGTGGTTGTTTATTCTTAAGCCAAGGAATTTTAATCATCTTGATTATTCCAAATATACCCAGGTTGAGAACGTCGTTCTTTTTCCCGACTATAGTGTCTATGAGATTCTTAAATATTCAGATTATAACATTACTATTTATTCTACTACGGCGGTAGAGGCAGAAATGTTCGGGGTCAAGACACTCTTTTACAATATTGCGGGTTTGTCAGAGAAATATTTCAATGTAAAAAAGATGTTTGCCTCAATTGTGGATGCCGAAAGAGGAATTGAAAAGGAAGCACTCATGGGCGCCCATAGTTTTATCCCTTACTTCAAGATGGGGTATCATGAAAATGTTAATAATACCGATTTATCTTGAAAAGTTTAATATTCATACTGTTGGTTCTTCAGCCGTTGGTCAACAAGCTTACTTTGAAATCGGGGGTTCCTTTCGATGTATACAATGAACTCATAAGTTTGACTGTTTTTTTACTATATGCCCTTCAGGTATTACAAAAAAAGAAGATTGCAAGTATCGCATTGCTCTTTCTAACTTTGGTTGTTTACATGGCTTTAATTGTAGTTGCCAAAAATATATATCCACTAGGGTTTTTACAGATTGCAATATATAGTCAATGGTTTTTTTATTTTCTGTATTATCACTCATTAAGTGAAGAGGCTAAGATAAAGACTATGGTAGACATCAAATACATACTTGATAAACTGCTCATAGTCATGCTTTTTTTCGGGATTTTTGAATTATTTTTTTATGCGGAGTACCGAGCTTTTTTAGATGTCAAAAGTTTTAATAGGGGATTGGGCGGATTTTACATGGTCTCGATTTTTGGATCTGGGGCAAGTTTGGCCAATTTTATGAGTTTTTATCTGATGGTGTGGTTTTATTTTCATTACGGGTTAAACTATAGCATAGCAAGAAAAGACAAAGTACACCTCGTGATGGCTTTTTTATTCTTAGTACTATCCTTTTCGCGAAAGGAAGTGCTTTTCATGTTTTTGTTTTTAATGTTCTTTCCCTTTGCATATCGCTCAACCCTAAGAAAATGGTTTAGAAAAATTATATTATTTTTCGGTGTTATTACCGGGCTATTAATATACTACTTGGTCTTTTTTTCGGAAGCCAATCAAGTGGCTTTCGGAGATAAATATATTCGCTGGCGCATCGCTGGTAAATCTGGGGAAATTTTAATGGATAACTTGCCTTGGGGGACTGGGGTCGGCACTTTTGGGTCTAGAGTATCTTTGATGGTTACTGATATCTACAAGAAATATGATATTGGTCCTGAAATGTTGGGTTACAAATCATTGGGTCAGTTACGGGGCCCCATATACGACGCTTTTTTCTTTACATTTACAACAGAGATGGGTATCGGTATACTACTGTTTTTATTTTTCTTCTTTAAACTATTTAATGCGAGGGCATTGAATGAAAATAAAGTGAAGGCTTATATCAAAAACTTTTTGATTCTCTATGTTCTTGGGTTAAGTATTTTTCAGCCTGTTTTGATAAGTTCGTTTGGTTATTTATGTGCTATATTTTTAGGATTATCTATACATCGAATTCCATTGCTAAAGTTTAGGTCATATGCGAAAATTTAAGCTGATAGGCTATTATCTTTTGGTTCAAAACCTGCCTCATTCCCGGTTTTTGAAGTTAAGTAATGCGATTAGAATCTGGTATATGTCAAGAATTTTAAAAGTCATGCCCTATGATCGTAACTCCAAATTCGAAAACAATATTTATATATCTGATGGGCGACATATTAAGATTGGAAATTATGTACGTGTAAATGAGAATGTATTTCTTCAAGGAGAGGTGCATGTTGGAAATCATGTGATGATTGCGCCCAATGTCGCTATTTATAGTAAAACCCATATTCATAATGATATCGGTATTCCCATGGTTATGTCCGGTGAAACACCAACAAAACGGGTCACGATAGGTAATGATGTTTGGATTGGTATCAATGCCGTGATATTACCCGGGATTACTATTGGGAATGGTGCTATAATCGGTGCCAACGCCGTGGTCACCAAAGATGTGACGGCCTATACCATTGTGGGTGGAGTACCAGCTAAGTTTATTCGAAATAGAGAATAATGTCGGTCATTAACACAATATCGAGATGGTCAAGGCAAAATTACGTAATACTCCTGTTGCCACTATGTATTGCAAACCTTCTATATTTTGGTTTTTTCTATGAAAAAGAATACCGAGAGGTTTCCATTCGTACCGAGATTAACTGTGCCCATCCCACCGAAGTATGGTATGTTTACAAAGAAAAATTCTCTGAAAAGAGGTTTTTCTCGGATAGAAAGAAGGTTATTCCGAACAAGGATTATTCCTACCAGTTTCAGATTGCTTCTAAAAATGAAATTGAATACATAGGTCTATACTGGAAGACAGAACAGAAATCGCTTCTTCGTATTAAATCCTATGCCTTTTCGGTGGACGGAAATTGGTTATCAGAAAAAACGCATAGAAATATTTTAGAATATGTAAGTGTTGGCAGCGAAACAACAGAAGGCGAACAGGGTGTTGAGGTAAAATCCATCAAAGCAGGACCGAACTGGATAATGTTGAACACCACGGAGAACTTGAACGAGAAAAGAGATAGGAAGGTTCGCCATTTTATTCCTCTTTGGGCAAACGTATTTATTCTAATCATAATAATGTTATTCGTATGGCTAAACCCCAAAAAGGGACATTATTCTACGTCAAGATTGACATCAGTAAACGCCCCTAAAATTTTAGGAGGCATATTTTCTATATGGGCATTTATAATGCCTTTTTGGATTATGATTTCCCACGTACTAATGGGCCTGACAGTTGTAGTGACGACGTACATAGAGAGTAAGGCAAAGAAGCAAGAATTTCTTCTCAAAGTGTTTAAGAACAATTATCTTTTTTATGTGTTCTATATATGGATTATAATTTCCTCCATCATAATCGATAGGCCGGCTATTACGATGAAAGTTGCCTTGGATTATAGTTATTTTATAGTATTACCAGTCGCCTTCAGTCATATAAATAAAGAGAAACTCCTAAAAGTGTTTGAATTCTTTGAAAAAGGAGTTTTGATTTATTTTTTTCTTTTGAGTGTGTATGTTATCCACAACTATATAAAGATTGTTCCAGAAGGGCCTTTTTTTAATTTTGTAGAGGCTTGTGTAGAGCGATTTTGGCATACTAGTTATCTGAGTCTTCTTCTTTTACTCCTATTTATTAAAAACCTTGAAAAGCCATTAAAAAATAGCTTTTTTCAATTTGCATTTTATCCAATGGCACTTTTTTTTATGTTTATGGTAGATGCGAGAATGCCTTTTATGGTTGGTATATTGGTGCTGGTATTTAAAATGATATTAATCTTGAATGCCAAGGGAAGGAGATTAGCGTTGGTTGTATTGGCGCTATTGTCTACAACCGCCATTACCATTTATTTTGTAGTTGAAAACAATAATATTAACAATATAGCATCCAAAGAGACCAGTACCGAGGCGCGAATTTCATTGTGGAAGGCAAGTGCGAATCAGATTGGGAAACATTATCTATTAGGGGTGGGGCATGAAAGTACCCAAGAAGCCATTGGACAGGCAATAGAAAAGAATGCAAACACAAGGTTTAGAAATTATAATGCACATAACCAATTTTTAGAAACGGCATTGGGCAATGGTATCTTGGCCCTTTTGCTATTAGTTGCTATGGTGGTGCGTCTTTTGCTAAAGGGAGGGCCCTATGCGGCTTGTTTCGCAATCAGTTTTGCGTTTCTCTTTATGGTAGAATCGTACTTGAACAGACAGGCAGGAATGATTGTTTTTACATTCTGGTATTGCTTTTTTTTAAAAACCGATATGAAGCGGTCTCAAATAGACCAATAGCGTTTCTATAAAGTTAATTTCAGCCGCATATTTAAAGATTTCTATTAACAGCACAATGTTTTTCGATCCAAAGCCCCATTTGATTAGATTTAAAAAGGATTACCTTACTTTTGTCCATCAATCGATATTACTTAGAAGGTATGGGGTATAACTTCCAGAAAATCAATAACAAAAAAATCTACGCATTTACTTCGAAAAATCAGTTCTTGGATTATATTCAAGGTAAAAAAAGCATACTGATTGCTTTAAATGCGGAAAAGCTTAATAGATCTGATCTTGAATTGGACGATTTAATCAATTCCAATATCGGCTACCCTGATGGCATTGGAGCGGTTTGGGCCCTAAGACGAAGAGGTTTAGATGCTACCAAAATTGCGGGTGCCGAATTTTGGCTTGATATTATTGAGAGGTACCAACACGAAAAATCGTTTTATCTTATAGGTGCATCGCAAGAGGTAATAGACATGACTGTTGCCAAGTTAAAGGCCGAATTTCCCCAATTGGACATTAAAGGCTATAGGAATGGTTTTCTCAAAAAAGAAGATAAAGATTTGTTATTAAGTGATTTTGCCAAAAAAGAACCTGATATAATTTTCGTTGCTATGGGCAGTCCAAAACAGGAATTTCTAATGGCTGAGTTTATGAAAAGTTACCCCGCTCTCTATATGGGTCTGGGAGGTAGTTTTGATGTATATTCGGGAACCAAAAAAAGAGCCCCTCGTATTTTTATCAGTTTGGGGCTTGAATGGCTATATCGTCTTTTGAAGGAGCCCACAAGAATAGGCCGGCAGTTAAATTTAGTAAAGTTCTTTTTTAAAATTATCTTTGATAGAATGTAAAACAATTTTATAGTATTTGTTTTTTCTCGAAACCGCCATATCAATTTTTATAGGAGCATTTCTCTTAACGTATTTGACCATACCCAAGATTATTAGTGTGGTGGAGTACAAGCGGCTAATGGATAAACCCAATCAACGTAGCTCGCATAGTTCGAGAACACCGACGTTGGGGGGTATTGCATTTTTTTATACGCTCATATTTGCCCTGTTCTTTATACGTGGCCGTGACGTTTTTGATGAGGCAATGTACATTATACCAGGGCTTACCATACTTTTTATTGTTGGGCTGAAGGATGATTTGGTGGTGATTTCCCCTGGGGCAAAGCTGCTATCACAAGTTTTTGCCATTGTTTTTATTTTGGCGAACCCGAGCTTTGAAATATACTCGTTAAATGGTTTTTTGAACATTAATGAAATCCCATACTATTTATATTTGATTATTGCGGGTTTTATGATGCTTACCATTATCAATTCGTATAATTTAATCGACGGTATCGATGGCCTTGCTTCAGTGGTAGGCATTGTTATCATGGTAATTTATACCACTATTTTTTACTTGACGGAGGAGTATTTTTTTGCATTGGTTGCCATTACCATGAATGCAAGTCTTATGGCTTTTTTAGGGTTTAATCTCTCATCCGATAAAAAAATATTCATGGGTGATACGGGTTCGTTGATCGTCGGCTTCGTCATTAGTGTTTTGACTATAAAGTTTTTGGCCTTGAGACCTGATTCCTATACCGAACTACCCTTTCTGTTGGAGAATGCCCCATTGATCGCCATTAGTATTTTGATTGTTCCCCTGTTTGACACCGCTCGGGTTTTTGCCATCCGGATAGCCAATAAAAAGGCACCTTTTTCGCCCGATCGCAACCATACGCATCATGTGCTTATTGACTATTGGGGGCTGACCCATAAACAGGCTAGTTTTATTATTGGGTGTTTTAATTTGTTGTTTGTTATGCTTTTTATCGTTTTAGGTAGCAAAGCACGAAATTTGGGCATGGTCATCATGCTCGTGTCGGTGGTTGTGGCACTTGGTTATGTTTTCTTTAAGTACAACTACAGTTTTGCAACCCTAAAACAAAAAATTATGCTGCGGAGAAAGGTTGATAAAATAAAGGGCAAAGTAGAGGAAGTAAATGGGAAAAAGAAAAAGATGAACAAGAGGTTAAAAGAACAGCCACAAAGCAAAGAAGAGGTAGAATGAAGAAAGTTTTGATTACGGGTGCAGCTGGGTTTTTGGGCTCCCATTTATGTGATAGATTTATTAAAGAAGGGTTCTATGTTATTGCGATGGATAATCTTATCACCGGAAATATCAAGAACATAGAGCATCTTTTTCCTTTAAAGGAATTTGAGTTCCATCACCACGATGTTACGAAATTCGTGCATTTACCCGGAAAATTGGACTATATATTGCATTTTGCGTCCCCAGCGAGTCCCATTGACTATTTGAAAATTCCGATTGAAACCCTGAAAGTTGGTTCGTTGGGTACGTTGAACTTGTTGGGTCTTGCCAAGGAAAAGAAATCTAGAATTTTAGTAGCTTCTACTTCCGAGGTGTATGGTGATCCTTTGGTACACCCACAAAACGAAGAATATTATGGCAATGTGAGCCCTATCGGGCCGCGAGGTGTTTATGACGAAGCTAAACGATTTATGGAGTCGATAACCATGGCGTATCATCGCTTTCATGGCGTAGATACACGTATTGTACGCATTTTTAACACCTATGGTTCACGTATGCGATTGAATGATGGCAGAGTGGTGCCCGCATTTATGGGGCAAGCACTGCGTGGTGAAGACCTCACCGTTTTTGGCGATGGTTCCCAAACACGCTCTTTTTGCTATATCGACGATCAAGTGGAGGGTATTTACCGCCTGCTAATGAGCGATTATACCGATCCTGTAAATATTGGAAATCCGCATGAAACAACTATATTGGAGTTTGCTCAGGAGATTATAAAGTTAACGGGTACCGAACAAAAGATTGTGTTTAAAACCTTGCCCAAAGATGATCCTTTACAGCGCCAGCCCGATATTGCCAAGGCTAAGGAAATATTAGGGTGGGAACCTAAAGTTGGTAGGGCCGAAGGATTGAAAATAGTATTCGATTATTTCAAATCGCTTTCTCCCGAAGAACTACAAAAAAAGAAGCACAGGGATTTTTCAGGTGCGGTATAGATAATTCCACTACAAGCCGTATTTTTGACCAAATTTTGAAAAAATGAATATTCTTATCCTCGGTTCAGGTGGCCGCGAACATGCATTTGCTTGGAAATTACACCAAAGCCCTAAACTTAAGAAACTGTTCGTTGCCCCGGGGAATGCGGGAACGGCTGAAATTGCAAAAAATATATCAGTTGGTGTAAATGATTTTGAGGCCATAAAAGCATTTGTTTTGACTGAAGGCATAGACATGGTGGTCGTTGGTCCTGAAGACCCTTTGGTTAATGGGGTACACGATATTTTTCTAAAGGACGACGAAATCAGTCATGTTCCGGTAATCGGGCCTCAAAAAGCCGCTGCGGCTTTGGAGGGAAGTAAGCAGTTTGCCAAAGAATTTATGTTCAGGCATCAAATTCCCACTGCAGCCTATGAAAGTTTCACTTCAGAAAATCTTGAAAAGGGTTTTGCCTTTTTAGAAACGCTTAAACCACCTTATGTTTTAAAAGCTGATGGTTTAGCGGCCGGTAAAGGAGTTTTGATTTTGAACGACCTACAGGAAGCTAAAGATGAATTGAAGTCAATGCTGGTCGATGCCAAATTCGGCAGTGCAGGTGCTACGGTCGTAATCGAGGAATTTTTGTCAGGCATTGAACTGAGTGTTTTTGTCTTGACCGACGGAAAAGGCTATAAAGTGCTTCCGACCGCAAAAGACTACAAACGTATAGGTGAAGGCGACACAGGCTTGAATACAGGTGGCATGGGGGCTATTTCCCCTGTTCCTTTCGCAGATAAGGAATTCATGGACAAAGTGCATGAACGAGTTGTGAAACCGACTGTAGAGGGTCTTAAAATTGATAATTTGCCCTATAAGGGTTTTGTTTTTATAGGATTGATTAAAGTAGGCGATGATCCTTTTGTGATAGAATATAACGTTCGAATGGGAGATCCCGAAACTGAAGTGGTCATCCCAAGAATAACGAACGACCTAGTCGAAGTTTTTCAGGCCGTGGCCAATCAAACTTTAGATACGATCGACCTTCAAATAGATGAACGGAGCGCGACCACAATAATGACGGTTTCCGGCGGTTATCCTGGGCCGTACGAAAAAGGAAAGGTAATCACGGGATTGGACCATATTTCAGACTCCCTTATATTTCATGCGGGTACAACTACTAATGGCCAAGGTAGTGTCGTAACCAATGGTGGTAGAGTACTTGCCGTAACTTCTTACGGCACCGAATTCAAGGAGGCACTGGGAAAATCTTATCAGAATGTTGAAAAAATCAAATTTGAAGGAATAAACTTCCGTACTGATATCGGTTTCGACCTTTAAGGTAATCAAACTTTAAAATAGGGGCATCTTTTAAAACGGGATGTCCCATACTTTTCTTTCAAAAGAGTACTGTGTAGTTTAAAGATAGGAATGCGAAGAAATACTCTTGTCCTCTTCTCCATTGTCATTATACTGTTTCAACTGAATCATCCAGTAAACAAAAGCAACCGACCCAATAATGGCTAAGATCCAATTTATTATGTTGGCGCCCCACCAATTTTCCATAAACCGGAAAAAATCATAGGGAGCGAAGAGATAATTCACAAATAAATCTTGTATACCTTCAAAAAATGCTTTCATCTTATAGTATATTTACATTGCAAAAATATAAAAACCGTAGATGATTTCAAGTTTTTTTGGGAAAACAAAACCAATAAATTACATAATTGTTCTTTCGTTCTTGTTTGTTTTCTACTGGTTCGTTCTTTTTTTTCTCTTTGACAGGGTCTATTCTCCACTTCAGCTTCTCTTTCAAACCACTGTTTTTGTGCTTTTGATGCTTAGTTTTTTTATAGTCAATTTTATTACAAAACGTAATAAGATTACAGGAACCAACTCTTTTTCATTGCTGTTTTATGTATTGTTGATTGTGGTTTTTCCTAACACCATAGCTGATAATAGCGCAGTTTTCTGTAGTTTTTTTTTATTGTTGGCTATTCGAAGATTGATAAGCATGAGATCATTGAGAAATGTAAAGCTTAAAATTTTTGATGCATCTGTCTGGGTTATGGTGTCAAGTTTGTTCTATGATTGGGCATTATTGTTCATGCTTGTGGTTTTTGCCGCTATCTATATTTATGAACCGAAGAACTTTCGAAACTGGTTGGTGCCGTTCGTTGCTTTATTCACAGTTCTTATGATATCGTATAGTATGCTAATTTTGGCGGGCCACTCCAATTTTTTAGTAACACATTATAAGTTTGCCCTTCAGTTTAATACTACCTATTTCCTAGATTGGGGAAACGGTACAAGACTTATTTTGTATGTCCTGATTACGTTTATAACTGCTGTAATTGCTTTTTTAAAGTTAGGCAGTGCCGGCCTCGGTAAAATAGCATCAATGCGGCTGATAGCACTCTATTTTATTGTAGGTATGATTTTAAAGGTCTTAACGACGACTTCAGATGCGTATCCAATTTTAGTAACTTTTTTTCCTGCAGCAGTTTTTATGACGAATTATATCGAGTCAATAAGAAAGGCCAATGTCAAAGAGATTGTGCTAATGGCATGCATGGCTATTCCTTTTTTTGTGTTCCTAGTTGAGGTGACCATAAAATAAATTTGAGGTATCTTCGTAAGAAATTTATATAGACATGTTTAGTGAATTTGCGTATAACGTTTTTAACGAAAGTATTAAAAAATATCACGAGAAAGACGATGTCTCTCAAAGCTTTGAGAACCCCTACCCTGTTGAAGAAATAGCCCATTTGCTATACCGAAAAAATTGGATAGATACGGTTCAATGGCATTATGAAGATATTATCCGAGACCCCAATATTGATCCCAGTGAAGCACTTATACTCAAGCGTAAAATTGATGCCAGTAACCAAGACAGAACTGATCTGGTGGAGTATATTGATAGCTACTTTCTTAAAAAATACCATGCAGTAGAAATTAAGAATGGCGCCACAATAAATACCGAAAGCCCGGCATGGGCTATCGACCGTCTATCGATTTTGGCTTTGAAGATTTATCATATGGATGAGGAGGCCAATCGAGAAGATGCTTCCGAAAAACATCTAAAAAACTGTCAGCAAAAGCTAAAGGTGCTGTTGGAACAGCGTACGGATCTTTCTTTGGCGATAGACCAACTGCTAAATGACATCGAGGAGGGTAGAAAGTATATGAAGGTTTACAAGCAAATGAAGATGTATAACGATGAAGAATTAAACCCGGTGCTTCGTGGCACACAATAGAAATTTTTCTTATCATACCGAAAGCTTGGAATCGGCCAAAGAAGCTCATATTCTGGTCATACGTTTGTCTGCAATGGGAGACGTAGCGATGGTTGTACCAGTTCTCACGCAGCTTACAAACCGATACCCGAATGTTAAAATTACTGTACTGACTAGAGCTTTCTTTAGGCCTATGTTTGCAAATTTGCGTAATGTCAGGGTTTTTGAGGCCGATGTGAAAGGAAAGCACAAAGGAGTTTTTGGTTTATGGAAATTGTATCAGGAACTTAATGCACTTGATATTGATGGCGTTGCCGATTTGCACAATGTATTACGAAGTAATATTTTAAAGCAATATTTTAAATTTGGAAAAATACCATTTGCTCAAATTGACAAGGGACGAAAGGAAAAGAAGGCGCTGACATCTCCGCAAAAAGACATCTTCAAACCTTTACGGTCGACGCATTACCGGTATTGTGATGTTTTCTCGCATTTCGGAATTTCTATAGATATGCGAGAAATAGTTTATTTACCAAAACAACCCTTATCGCAAAAGACACAACAATTAGTAGGTGAAGGAACCCAAAAATGGTTAGGGATTGCGCCTTATGCGGCTTTTCCAGGTAAAATGTACCCCTTGGATTTGATGGAGCAGGTGATTGCCCAATTGAATCTATCCGAAAATTTTAAAATTTTCTTTTTTGGCGGCGGGCCTGATCAACGGGCACAGTTCGATACTTGGGAATCAAAATTCAAAAATAGTACGAATGTTGCGGGTATTTTTTCTTTCGAAGAAGAATTGGCACTAATTTCAAATCTCGATTTGATGTTATCAATGGACAGTGGGAATGCTCATTTGGCGGCCATGTACGGGATACCAACTTTAACGTTGTGGGGGGTAACGCATCCTTACGCAGGTTTCGCCCCCGTAGGCCAAGATGAAAGCAACACTCTAATATCAGATAGGGATAAATTTCCCTTGATACCAACATCGGTCTACGGAAACAAACTTCCAGAGGGATACGAAAGGTGTATGGCAACCATTGCACCAGAAACGGTTATAGAAAAAATCAATGCCATGTTGCTTAAAACGGTGTAATTTTTTTCTATACAGTAACTTTTTTGGGTTCCATGGATTTAAGATATTGCCTCAATTGTGACATGTAACGATATTTACGGGCACTAGGGGCGGTTTCTACCATTAATGTACGTATACCTATATAAGAACTTATCAAATAGACCGCTACACCTTCGGCATCTACGTGTCTATCAATATTCCCATTGAACTTTCCTTTTTGTAGCGCCGATACCAGGTTTACTTCCCATATTTGAAGAATATTATTTAAATGCTTCATGATTTCTGGGTTTCTACCATTAAATTCATTGATAAAGTTGCTCAAAACAAAACCATAGTCCATTTCATTGTGAACGGCTGTTTCAAGTGCATCGTCAAAACACTCGGTAATAAGATCTAATGTATTGGCGTGGCCTTCTATGGGTTCGATCAACATGCTATATACTTTTCGGGTAAGCAAATTTTCAATAATTTGGACAAGGAAGTCTTCCTTGGAATCAAAATGATAATAGAAGGCTCCTTTAGAAAGGGATAGTTCTTTTAGAATATCATCTACGCTTGTGTTGTAATATCCTTTTTTGTAAAATAACTCTAGGCCGGTAACTTGCATTCTGTTCATAGTGGCCATACGTTTTAGACTCTTGTTCATAAGATTTGGGTTTTGGGTTAAAAATAGACCCTGAGGTCTGTAACAAAGAACCCTCGATATGCGAACTCCTTCAATATTTAAGGACGTAATTCACAAGAAAATCGTTTAACTGACAGAATCTCGATGAATGACCTATTTTTAAAAAGATGTCACCGACCGACCGGTCAGTTTAAAGGTTTTATTTATCGGATGAAAGGAAAGTATTTTCTTACATATAAATAGTTCAATGCCTATGAAGCGGGGTGTTCGTTTAATCAAGGAGGTGCTAAACGGGTATGGTTTTTCTTTTTGCGACTACGGGTTCCGCAGCAGGCATTCCCTAGAAATCTCTAATAATTCCCTGCGTTTTGTTAGATTTATTTCTAAAGGAAGTTGTGCCAACCCTAAAAGTCTTCTTATAATTTCAATAGCGGTAAACTTGGCACATAGGTCATTATCCAATTTCGCTAAAGTTTGATAATGCACAAGCGCATTGTCTATCAATTTTTGGGGTTGGTCGGCCATTTTTAAATGGGCAATGGTGACCCCCATTTCGAATTCGGGAAATCCGAAAAAACAAAACTCAGGATCAATAATTTTGATTCCGTTCGCCGTTTTTAACCAACTTCCAGGAAAATAATCGCCATGTAAAAGTGTGTTGCCATCGGCTAAATAATCTTTGCCCAATTGCTCGACTTTAGACTTCAATACCGCATCTTTTGAAAATGAAGTTCCAATTTTTTTTAATCCGGGTAATATCTGATCTAGGTCGAGTCCGTTATTGCTTAAATAGGGGTATAGAAAAATATGTTCATGGTTCAAGGCTCGCATTTTCCGATTTTGGAGGGGAGATGCGACCGAATTTGAATCGAAACTTCTATGTAGCGTGGCTACAAATGTGATAATGTCGAACAACTCTTGCTCATCGATGGTATTCCCCTTTTTATACAAATAGGTGTAATCTGATCCAGTTCCGAGGTCTTCCATCGCCATTACACTATTCGCTTTATCAAGTCCTATAATAGTGGGCATCATCCGATTTAACAGTGGTTCGGTTTTGATAAGTTCATAGAATTCCGCTTCACGCAATACCCGTTCTTGAGGTGCCGCAACTTGAGGATACTTTTCTACATAATCACGACTTTGCTTAATGATAAAAGTCTCTTGGCCTGTATCAATACGAAGTGTAAAGTTCATGTTGCCCTCCCCGGGCACCGCTACTGAAGCTATTTGCTCATGGGGCTTTAGCCAACCCTGTTGCCTTAGATAATTTTGTAAATCGACTAGGTCTTTAGATAATTTTTTCATTTACTTTACATTTTGTAAAACTATTCGTGGATAACCAAGCTAGAAATCAATTTCTGATGGTAGCCCTTCACAACATCGTAACAGTAAGTAATAGGATAACCTTCGCTGGTATCACAAAGTAAATATTGTTTATAAGTGGACTTGTTGTTCCCTTTTACAGTGTCATCGAGATGTATTTCTAGACGGGCATTCAGTGGTTCTGAAAGAATATCTTCCGGTGCTACAATATAGTGGCTGGCCAAAACATCAAAAGGGTTAAAACCCTCGGCTCCTTGCTCCAACCATTGTTGCAACCAAGGTTGGGAAGCCTCTGCAAGCCATTCATTCTTTATCTCTCCATTTTTCAAGGTTTCCAGATCTTGTTTTTTTACCCACACCTTGTTTGAGATTTCGAAGGGACAAAGTACGACCGGAACTTTATGCTCAAAAAGAATTCGAAAAGCGTCATTGTCCAAATCAAAGTTGAGGTCTTGGGCGTGATTGCCTTGGTTGCCGATTTTAAAATAATCGGTGGGCTTTCTACGCCCGGCCACTAAGACGACTTCTTGAATTTGCGATTTGAGTTCAGGATATTTCAACAACAAGAGTCCTAGGTTGGTAGCAGGACCAATCGCCATGATTATTAGTTTTTTTTGCTTTAGGGTTTGAGCAAGCGCTTCCACGGCATCATTGGTTTTCACATTTTTCAGGTCGATACCTTTATGCGCTCCTTTGTAAACGGGAATTTTATATGATGAAAATTCATCAGCCATTTTTTTTGATAGCATAAAGGCGTTTTCAATAAGCGTATTGCCAAAAACCGCGCTAATGCCACAAATATTAATAGTATGCGCTTTCATCAGTTGGAGAATGGCGTAACCGTCGTCTACATCACAATAGCCTTCCCTCTTGTGTCTTTTCATTCCTACGGAGAGATCGGTATCGATCCAAACCTGTTTTTTATTCATTATTATAATGATTTATTATCAAAAATTAGGCTAATAATACTCGATAAGTGTTGAGACTTAGCCGTTATCCCATATATCAAAACTCAGTTTTGTTCACTGTTCACTTTCAATTCATCCCAAAACGCTATTTCATGCTGTACACCGGTATCGGGGTCCTTAATAAATTCGTTCTTACTTTGATACACCTTGAGGCGACCTTTTTGCATAAACCCGATTTTGTCCCCCATCAATACCGCTTCTTTAAGGTCATGAGTGACGAATAATGATGTAATTTGGTATTCCATAGTGAGTTTTTTGAATAGCACTTGCATACGTTTTCGGGTACCCGCATCTAAACTTCCAAAGGGCTCGTCCAACAATAACAATGAAGGTTCGGTAATAATAGCCCTTCCGAAGGAAACACGCTGCCGTTGTCCGCCCGAAAGCTGGTTAGGCATTTTTGATGCTTGTCCTTCCAATTCCAAACTTTTGACCATGTGGTTTACACGTTCGGTTATGACTGTATTCGATAATTTTTTCAAACGTAAGCCAAATGCAATATTCTCAAAAATATTCAGATGCGGAAAGAGTAAATCCTCTTGATAGAGATAAACAATGTTTCGCTCCGAAGGTTTTTTATCGTTGATATGCACGCCGTTTAATACAATACTTCCCGAATCTGGGTCTAATAGCCCGGCAATTGTTTTTAACATGGTTGTTTTTCCACAGCCCGATTTTCCTAAAATGCTCAGTGTTTTATTTGCCTCCAACGTAAAATTGAGCGCCTTAACAACATGTTCGCTCTGAAAACCTTTTACAATATCCTTTACTTCTAAAAACATCAGACTATTTTTTTAAATATATACCGTTTGTTAAAATAGAGCAGTACAACAGGCGGAAAAATTAGTAAACAACAACTTAAAGCACCATAGTAATAATTGGCCTCTTTAATAAATAGGAATACCTTAATAGTCAATGTCTGTACTTTTCCGATTCCGATAATGGAGGTTAAGCCGTATTCGAACCATGAAATAAGAAAGGTCTGAAAAAAGCAGACCAATAACATACTTTTGGCCATTGGCAGCAATACCTTGGTGTAGGTTTGTAATCGACTCCCCCCTAGCGTTGCTGTTAAATCAACATAGCTTTTCATCTTTTGATTCCAAAAACTGCTAAAGAAAATAAGGGCATACGGAAAGGCAATCAAAAACTGGGCGGCGACTACGCCGGTCACGTTGCCGAAAAGGCCAAGTTTTATGAAAAAGAAGCTCAAACAAGCCGCAAAGACAACGGGTGCCAAAATATAGGGGAAGTAGGCCAATACGTTCAGCACTTTGCTTTGTGGATGGTAGTACACAACCCTACTTATGAAGAACCCTGAAATGGTGGTCACCACGGCAACGGATAAAGATATGATTATGGAAATCAAAAAACTCTGCAGAAGCCCAGCCTCAGAGGTGAAAATGGTCGCCCAGTTCTTAAGTCCGAAATAAGCAGGCAAAACCTCTGGAAACTGCCACCCGGACATCAATGAGAGCAATAGCATAAATGCAAAAGGGAATAGTGCCAGAAGCACCAAAAAACTCAGCATAAGGGGTTTCCAGTAACGTTTCATAGCAAGGCATTTTTTCTCTTTGGTAAAAATAGAAGCAATACGGCCACTGAAACGATGATTGTATAGAGTACGGCTACGACATAACCTTCCGAAATTTTGTCAAGATCATATTGCTTTATTTCCCTGATAATGAGAACTGATAGCATTTGTGGCGATTCTTGTCCTAATATTAAGGGAATCTCGTAAGAACCCAATAAAAATATAAAGTAGAGTACAATCAAAATGCGTGTTTTCTTTAAAAGGATGGGCAGTTGAATGCGTCGAACCACTTGTCGCCGGGTCGCACCTAAAGATTGGGCAAGTATCGATAACTCATCGAGACGTTCATTTTTAAAAACGTTGAGAAATAACAATACAAAAAAAGGAAGTACCATGGTGATAAAGGCCAGGGTTATACCAAAGGCAAAAGTATCATTTACCAAATCGGGAAAATCGGTGGCTTCATTAATCCATCCTACAGCATAGCTGATTCGTGCAAAAAAACCGCCTTTAGAGAGCAATTGAAAAATAAAAAAACCGGTTGCCACACCAGGAATAGCTAGGGGAAGGTAAGCGATGAACGACAAGAACTTTTTTTCAAGATTTTGTCTAAATTTGATGGTAATCCATAGGGCTCCACCAACAGATGCTATCATTGAAACAAGGGCGATAGAGGTGCTGTATATCAGTGATTTGAAAAATTCACCGGAGTGCAATACGGCCAGCCAGAATTTGAAAGTAAATCCGGTATTCACGACACCTACGATGCCGAAACTATAAAGCAAAGCATAGATAAACGCTAATGCGAAAGGCAAAATACCAACAAGTATAAAAAGCACAAGGCCTATATGTGGAATTCTATTTTTCAATTACCTTGGTTCTAAAGTCTTCATACAATCGAATCATATATTCAGGGGCAGGTTCTTGCATAGCATGGGCTTTCAATTTTTCCATAGAAATACCGTATTTTCTTTGGGGAGCATTTTTGAATTTTTTTTGCCATGCTTCTGAGAGTTTGGAAAGGTCCAATACGGTGTTGGCATCCATACCATCAGCTTTTGCCTTTTCAAACTGTGCTTCCGGCGATATCAGAAAATTGATGACTTGCATTGCCCCCGCCTTTTGGGGAGCATTGTCTAAAATACCCAAATAGTTCGTATTTCTAATAGTCCCATTTTCCCATGGATACCCCTTTGTTGATTTTGGATAAAGTCCGCTAAACACTTTGTCCTCTATACCCCCTTCATTAAAACCATATACAATATAAAGTTCGCCATTGGCAAATAATTGGTTCATTTTCGATTGTTCTTTGGGGAAAGTTTCACCTTCTTTCCAGAAATAGGCTTTGTTCACATTGATGAAATTCCAAAGTTGTTTTGAAAGGATATCATACTTTTCTTCATCAAAGGGGCCGTCAAGTGCCTTGGGTCCTCCCGCTAATTCCGCAAGAAAACTTTTTAGCATGGTCATTCCGGTAAAGTCATTGGATATCGTAAAGGTACCGGGATATTTTTTGACATAGGCTTCTAACTCGCGAAGGTTTTTTGGCGGTGAGGACACCTTTGCGGAGTTATAGACCATAGCGAATTGGTTGATACTCCAAGGACACTCCATATAATCTACGGGCTGTTGAAAATCGGTGTTGATGTAGGTGTTGTCAAAATCGATGAATTGCGTATTCGGTAGTTGCTCGACAAAAGGACCCCAAAGCCCTTTTATTTTTCGAAGTTGAAAGAAGGTCTCTCCGTTGATCCAAACGATATCAACTTGACCATTTTGTACATTTGCCTGCTTTTCTCCCATGACCAACTGTACGATTTCCGGCCCTTGTCCACCGCTAATTTTCAAGTCAATATTGTATTCTCGCTTAATTGTCGGTGCCACGTAATTGTTGATGTAATCATTGACGACAGGGCTTCCTTGCCACATCATAAAATTTACCGTAATACCTGTTGCCTTTTTTGAAATCTGTTCCCAAGGCTCTTTTTTCAACCACTCATCATCTTCTTTTTTTGCATCCCCGTTGCAGGCAATACATACAAAACCTATGAGCACTATCATCAACGATTTATACAATGTCATTCTTTTTTGCTTTTATGTGGATGTTCAATTCCATATATTTTTAATTGTAGGAGCTTAACGCAACTACTGTTTTTCCCACCACCCTTTACTGTTGATGTTATCACCTCCCATACGGTCTACAGCCTCCTGATAGTTCGTACTATTCGTTGCTTGCTCCGACTCCGGATATAAATACCGAACGGGATATTTTTCTTCATTGAGGTTGTCGGGGCCGGCCTTAAGCCTTGGGATGTTTGTTCGACGAATATTGAACCAAGCTTCATGTCCGGCCCCAATAAGGCTTAACCACTTTTGGGTCAGTATCTTGTTGAGATTGTCTGTCCCGTTCAGTGCGATGGCCTCACGAGTGAAATAGTCATCTGGTAGCGTGACGTTGTAATAATCGAAACTGGCGGTGATTCCATTTTGATAATATGTGGTTACATCTCCGGTTATATATTTTTTTTCTACTGCTTCGGCCAAAGCGAACTGTACCTCGGCATACTGCATTAATTGTGCATCAACCCCGTTGGGTACATCCCTGAAAATACTTCCGAATAGAGAAACATCGTTCAGGTCAATGCCTTTGGCACTTATGGTCTCACGGGTTTGCCCATTTAAAAGGCCTTTATAGCCGGGGGCATTATTAGCTAAGCTATTCTGTGTAGGCTTATAAAGTACCGTTACGCGGGGGTCATTCCATAGGGAGAGTATAGAATCGACGGTCTTTGTCATACGATGTTCTTGGTAAAGACCGAGACTTGCCGTTGACATTGGCCATTGATTGGGAGCAGCGCTTAAATAAGGTACCACGGCATTGTCGGCATTCGAAGCAATCAAGTTTCCAGCATCGGCCAAAACCTGTAGTTCAGAAAAATTAGTAAGACGGTTACTGATGCGTAATAAATACCGTAATCGTAATGAATTTGCAAAACGCACCCATTTTTCCAAATCGTTATCAAACATCACATCGCCCTGTATGCTCGATGCCGTATTCTCCAATTGCGTGGCTGCGTTTTCAAGTACTGTCAATATACCGTTTTGTGGGTCAGTGTAAATAGCTTCTTGAGTATCATATTTAGCTGTGAATTGTCCGTCAAGCGCTTTTACCGCTTCGAAATAGGGCACATCGCCCCAAAGGTCGGTCAATTGTGAATAAAGATGACTGGCCAAAATATCACCAACGGCAATATAGGCCTCGTTGGAAGTTTTAAGTGTTTGCATGGCGCGAATGTCGGACAGCAATCTGTAAATGGTATTCCAGTAACTGCTGTTTGAACCCATCTCATAGCGATCGATACGTTCAAATTCTACGCTAGCCGCAAACTGTGTAAGGTAGTTAGACAACCGGAAACCTTGTTCGAAAGCATTTCTGTCAGCAGCGACCGATATAATATTTGTTAGTAAAAATTGAGGGTCTACATTTTGTGGTGCATTAGGGTCTTCGTTCAATTCATTGAATTCATCTGTGCATCCCATAGTAAGAAAAAGAAGGAAAAGAAAGCTTACGAGTTTTTGTTGTATGTTTTGCATTTCAAGCTTTTTAAAATTCGGTTTTAAGGCTGAAGCCAAAGCTTCGGGTAGAAGGATACGACATATCTTCCACTCCTTGAATGATACTGGTTTCTTGCAAGGCGTTCAACTCGGGATCAAAATGTGGATTTTCGGTAAACAACAGAAGATTGCTCCCGACCAGGCCAAACTTGACACGTTGAAAACCCAATGTTTTTGTGAGGTTTTCAGGAAGAGTATAGTACAGTGCCACTTGTCGAAGTTTAACATAAGATGCACTGTAGAGTGCACTTGCTTCGTTACCCCGATCAAAAAAGTTATTATAAAAACTACTGGCGGGTACGACCGTAGTATTCGCAACATATTCCGGGTTGTCTGTCGTACCTACGTTCACCACGCCATCACCCACAATACCCTCTTCCCTTCCTGTTAGGGTTTCCTTTAGAACCCCCGAAGTACTTCCCAAAGCTTTGGTACGTGAGACTATGGTGCCTCCCTTCCTCCAATCGACCAAAATTTTAAGTTCAATATTTTTGTATGTCAATTTAGTATTGAAACCCATAGTAAAATCGGGATTATAATTACCTAACAAACGAAGGGTGCCATCTTGTATGGGCAGCCCATTTGAACCATAGAGTGTCTGTCCGTCAATTTCAACAAAGCCACTACCATACATATCGCCCACTCTTCCGTTTTCTTTGGCAATATAAAAAACAGTGTTGGCGCCACCTGACCCCCCGAAAACGTTGGCTGTTGCCGTGACGAATTGATCGACGCCTTCCGGAAGTTGGGTTACCACGCTTTTATAAGTAGAAAAATTTATTGAAGTCTGCCAATTGAAGCTTGGGTTTTGAATCACATCGGCACCCAAAAGAGCCTCAAAACCACGGGTGCGTACTTTACCTCCATTGACATTGAAGTTGGCAAACCCGCTTGAGTTTGAAATGGGTCGTGAAATAATTTGGTCGATACTTGTATTTTGATAGCCTGAAACATCGAATTGAACCTTATTATTATAGAAGTGGATATTCAGACCCGCCTCTAAAGCATTCAACCTTTCCGGTCTCAGATTCGCATTTTTAAGAACTGTTTCATTCGTAACCCTAAAATTGGGACCATAATTTTGATTAAAGAGAAAGCTTTGGGCATTTTGATAGGGATCGGTATCATTACCAACACTGGCCGCACTCAAACGAATATTCAGAAAGGAAATAGGTTCTGGTAGTTCAAACATGTTCGAGGCGACGTAACTCAGTCCTGCAGAATAGTAGCCAAAAGAATTATTGTTTTCGGGCAGGGTGCTGCTCCAATCATTCCGATAGGTCAGGTTGAGGTATACCGAGTTTTGGTAAGCAATATCACCGGTGCCATAGATGCTGTGGATGCTTTTTTCAAATAACTGGCTATCTCCCTTCAATGGCGTTCGAGAGTTTGCCAATGTATATATTCCTGGCAAGGCCAATTGAGAAGCTTCTGAGAATTGATATTTAATACGTTGGTCTAAGCGGTTGGCACCCGCAGAAAGAGAGTAGCTCCAATCTTCGTTGATAATATCTTTATAGGAAATTAACAAATCGGTATTCAACTCCCTAAATCGAACATTGTCTTCGCGATAGGTACCAAATGGATTGCTGTTTGTACTAACGGCCCTTCTGAAAGCCCTGGCATCGTCATAAGTATCCAGTCCGGTACGTACGGTCACTTTTACTTTATCAGAAAAATCATAGGTTGCGGAAGCGTTGCCTAAAACTCTGTTTTTTGTAAAACTATTGGTGTTCTCGAAAAGTGTTAGATAGGGATTCGTGAGCCATAAATAGTTAAAGTCATAATGTTGTAGGCCTTCCTGGTTGGCTTGCCAATAGTTACGAAGTGCCGCAATATCGGTCTGTCGACCAGTCCAATTAAAACCGTACATTACATTTTCATATCCATATCCTAGGTTGGGCCTGTTTTTACTGCGGGTATTGATATAGTTAATATAAGCCTTTGCCTTTAATTTATCGCTTAAAATCTGATCGAGACTAATTGCCAGTCCATCGCGCTTTAAATCGGTATTGGGCAAGATGCCCTCATTTCTTAAGTTGCTGTATGAAAGTCTGCTGCTGCCATTCTCTCCAGAGGAACTGATAGCAATATTGTTTTGGGTCGTAACACCAGTCTTGAAAAAATCACGCACATTATTGGGCCTCGATATCCAAGGAGTTGGAGTAATTTCAGTAAACGAACCATCGGGAAAAGTACGGGCAATAACATCACCACCTCTCGCTGGATTGCCATTGATATCGGTTGATGGACTATCGAATTGGGTGATTAACCGACCTTGATCTAGTCGGGGACCGTAGCTACTAATACCTCCGTCGTTGATGCCCGAACCTATGCCATCTTCAAAGGCGTATTCACCATTGGAGCCACCTCCGTAACTATTTTGATAGTCGGGCAAAGTCAGCAGATTTTCCACGGTCAAGGTACTATTGATACTTATGCCCAAACCTTGTTTTTTGTGACCTCTTTTAGTCGTGATAACCACTACACCATTCGCTGCACGGGCACCGTACAGTGCGGCTGACCCGGCTCCCTTAAGAATGGTAACCGAAGCAATATCATCGGCGCTGATTTCTGATGCGCCATTGCCGTAATCTACCTCCTGAAGCGCCCCGTCATTTACTAGATTACTGGTAATTTGCTCATTACTAATGGGTACGCCATCTACAACGAATAGGGGTTGATTGCTACCACCCAATGAGTTTTCACCGCGTATGATGATTCGTGAAGATGAGCCAACCCCAGAGGAACCATTGGTAACCTGTACCCCGGCAACCTGTCCGGCAAGGCTGTTGACCACATTGGCAAACGAAACGGTGGTAAGCGTTTCGGCACCTACTCTTGTGACTGCGGATCCAAGTGATTGTTTTTCTCGCTCAATGCCCAGTGCCGTCACCACGATTTCGTCGAGTTGTTCCGTAGCTATTTGCACGACAATTTTTTTTGAGATTCGACCATTGATTACCTCAATATCTTGGGAAAGATAACCTATCGATGAGATGTGAAGTGTAAAATTCCGATTATCGGTATCTAATTTAAAAATTCCGTTTTCATCGGATGTCGTATAATTTTGAGTTCCGAATTCATTAACCGTGGCATAGGCCACGGGAAGGTTATCAGAACCAATTAGTTTGGAAGAATATGTGTTCGTTTGGCAAAAACCAAATGCCAAAAATAGCTGCATAAGCGCTATTATTGCTATTTTCATTACTGCTTTCTTTGATTAAGGAAGTTTCAACACCCGAGACACAGAGTGTTCTATGGGGTTTGTCCGGTAAAATGTTAAAATCTATGTGCCCAATAAATTCGGTGGGCCCCTTAAAACATGTTCTGTGTTGGGAAGAAATGAAATTTTGTTTTTTGGCTGCCAGAAATTAGGCAATTGATTTTTCCGTAGGTGAAAACGGATAAAGTGGGATAGAACGGAACGTGTTCGACGGTATGCAAATTCAATAATGTCAGCCTCTTTGTCCAAGTCGGATAACATAGGTAAACAATATACGGCGGCTTTATTTTTATGAACGTGAAGTAAAAGTTCTTTATAAAGCGAATCTTTTTCCCAAGACAATGAACAAAATTGTTTGTAAACAAAAGCGTGTTTCTGAATTCCGATGAGGTAAGCGCCGCCATCTTTTGACGGGCCGATTACAAAATCATTTTGTTCGAGTTTTTTAACAGAATCCTTGATTTCCCTTACCGTGAGATCTGGGCAGTCATTTCCAATAGAAAGAACGTTCGTATAGCCTTGATCGAATAACTCTTGAAATGCATTGGCATAACGTTGGCCAAAAGTACTCCCTCTCTGCTTTTTATTATCCACCCAAATAACATCGAGACCACTTTCTAAAGCGATACCTGAAGTCTGTTGAATAAGAAGTTCGAAAAAGTTTTTGGAAACGGATTTATTATGGTGTCGAAACAACGACTTACGTTCCGCTTCTTGAGCTGCGGAAAGGGAAAAAACCATCAAAACCGTTTTGTTTTGAACCATATAAAAACAACATTGTAGGTGTAAACTTACGATAAAAACTTGCGTACGTAGGCTTAGTCGTTGCTATTTTTTTTCATTACAAAAGGATAGCAAATAACAATGAGGCTTTTTTTTAATTACCGACCGTGTCGTTTTTGTTCAGAACTTTTAATAGCATTGGAATCATAGTTGTTACGATATGAAATGATAAAATGCCGAGGTATGGTCTAATTAGACAACATTAAGAGCTGTCAAAAAAGTAAAACCAACCATACGGTCGGTTATCATGATGTTATTATGCGATAAAATCTGTGGCAAAAGCGCAACAACGTGTTATTTTTGTTAGAAAAGAGACAGTCTTGAAAGATAGGAATGGCAAATTGCAATCATTGCATTCAAGTTCAATAGGTTTAGTGCTTTCCGGTGGTGGGGTAAGGGGTATGGCGCATATCGGTTTAATTAAGGCGATGGAAACGTATGGCCTATCGGCCGATGTGGTTAGTGGCAGTAGTGTTGGCGCTCTGGTCGGGGCGCTATATGCCAATGGCAATTCAGTAGATGAAATGTTGGCATTCTTCAAAGAGACCCCACTTTTTAAATACAATTTTCTCACCATTTTAAAACCCGGTTTTATTGATACCGATAGGTACTTCGATATTTTTAGGGGATATTTTTCCGAGGATAGCTTTGAAGCATTAAAGAGAAGGCTTTATGTAGTGGCCACAAATCTGCAGAAAGGAGAACAAACCTTTTTCTCAAGTGGGGAACTCATTGGGCCATTATTGGCATCCGCTGCACTGCCTCCCGTTTTTAGCCCCGTGGAATTGAATGGGCAATTGTATGCCGATGGAGGTATTATGAATAACTTTCCTTCAGAACCGGTACAGAAAAAGGTAGATTTTCTTATAGGAAGTAACGTTTCAACCGTGGGCGGACTAGAAAAATCAGATCTTAAAAACTCTTGGCAAATTACTGGACGTGTAACGGGCCTGATGATTTATGCCACGAACCAGAAAAAGCTGGAAGGCTGTAATTTGTTGTTGGAATTCAAGGAACTGGAGAAAATTGGCGTTTTAGACCGCAAGGGTATTGAAAAAGCCTATACCATTGGCTATGATTATGCCATAGCAAAGCTGGAAAAGTTGATGACCGATAAATAGTGAACAGTTGTCAGTGAGCAGTAAACTATAAGCAGTTGGCGACCAAAAACCCTTTGCGGGTTATGAGTTTTCTCCTCGAAATTGTGCTGAAGCTTTACAGACCAGCCTAAACGTCATCATAATCCACTGTTAGAGTCGGTGTAACCGGATGGGCTTGACAGGTTAGAATAAGACCTTCAGCAATTTCACTATCGGTCAATATCTGATTTTTAACCATTTCGGCCTTGCCTTCTTTGATTCGAGCGATACAACTACTACATACGCCACCTTGACAGGAATAGGGTGCATCGATATTTTCCTTGAGTACGGCATCGAGAACCAACGTATCTTTATTCATTGAAAGGGAAAACTCTTCATCATCGACAATGACTTTTAGTTCCGTTTTTCCATCTGGTTTTTCAGGAAGTTCGTCTAAAATTTCTGTGGTAGTGAATAGTTCGAAATGAATTTTATCTTCAGGAACATTGTTATCCTTTAGCGTACCCTTTACCATATGGATCATGTCTTCGGGTCCACAGAGATAATAAGCGTCAAAATCAGTATCCTTATGTTTGTTTTTTATCGCGTAATTAACCGTTGAGGTGTCAATACGCCCAAAGAGAGAGTTGTCTTCTTGGGCCTGACTATTGGTGAAGTATACAAAAAACCGATTGGCATAATCGAGTTCCAATTTTACCAAATCAGTATAGAACATGGCGTCTTTATACGATTTGTTGCCGTATACCAATACCATTTGATTTTTGGGATTGCTTTCTAACACCGCTTTGGCGATACTCATAATTGGCGTGATACCGCTACCGGCCGCAAAGGCAATAATTTTTTTTGGCTTGGTGGTGGAGGGTTTAAAAATAAACCTTCCTTCCGGGGGCATCACTTCGAGTACATCGCCAACCGTTAATTTGGTATGTGCGTAATCTGAAAATCCGCCTTTGTCCACTTTTTTAACACCGATGGTAATGCAGTCACTCTTGGGAGAAGAACTGATAGAGTATGCCCTACGAAGCTCCTTTCCCTTGATTTCCTTTTTGACAGTGATATATTGTCCTGGTACAAAGTCGAAGGTTTGAATCAGCTCTTTAGGAATGCTAAAGGTAATCGCTACGGAATTAGGGGTAAGTGCTTTTATATGTTTTACTGGTAATGAATGAAAATCTGCCATGCAAAGGTGTTTGGTCTATTGGAATAGATATTAATGGGGTGCAAAATTAAGCAATGGCTTGACGATTTGAAACGGAAACCGTAAAAAAACATACCTAGAAAACTTATGCATAAGAAAATTATGTATATATTTGAAGAGACCGAACCAAATACAATGTTACGATCTTTGTGTTCAAGAATGTGAAATCTAATCATATTTCAACACAAGATTGAATGACATTGATTTAAGTCAAATTGAACATTCTTCTTTTTAATCGGAAGACAATTGCGAACAGATGGCAAATTCAAAATTATACAAAGGAAGCCTTAATACGATTATTCTAAAACTCTTGGAAGAACAGGGTAAAATGTATGGTTATGAAATTACTCAAAAGGTGAAGAGCCTTACCAAAGGAGAACTCAGTATTACAGAAGGAGCACTTTACCCCGCACTTCATAAGCTGGAAGCCGAGGGCCTGCTCGATGTTGAAGTCACCAAGGTTGATAACCGCTTGCGCAAATATTATAAGCTGACCGAAGCTGGTGAAAAGGAAACCGTAAATCGTTTGGCAGAGCTCGAAGAATTTATTCGCAGCATGCAAAATTTGGTAAATCCAGATTGGCGTATTCAATAAAATTATGAAGCTAGTAAAACGAGACATACTAAATATTGATGAATGTTTGAAGCTCAATAACATCAAATATATTGATGTGAGATATGAATTGATTGATCATTTAGTTTCAGAATACGAGGCTATGGAAATTTATCAGCACTTGGATAGCTTTTTGTCAGAGCGAATGGCTTGGTGCAAGGAAATTGCCCGGAAAAAGCAAAAATCAATTCCACGGCGGCTCCAGAAAATGGTAGGCAAAATGTTCTTTACCGTACTGAAAAAACCTAAAACCTGGCTTTGTGTTGTACTGGTAGGTGCTATATTTTATGTGCTATCGGGCCAGCAATTTTCACGGGGGACCATGCGCTATATTTTACTATCACCTCTTTTGGCTTGTGTCTTGGTACAACTTTATTATATGGCTTCCCTGGGTTTCAAAAGCAACTGGACCAATAAATTTCTAGCGCTTAACTATTTGGTAAATCTATTTGCCTTGCCACACTTTTTTTTATGGGGAATTGCTGGGTGGTTGCCAAAAGAGCTTCTCAATAATTATTATTTTATGGTTCCCTACATCTTGATAGGAACTTTGGTAAATTATGCGGCTATATTGGTTTTTCTAAAAAGGCGAATGGGCATATGGGAAGAGTATAGGTTTATAAAAGATTATATGGTATATAATTGATTACGAGTAAATATTGAGTAACACTTTAGACATGAAACGAATAGTGACCATTAGCATATTTCTAGTTGTATTTGGCAGCATTACGGCTCAAGAAGACGCAGCATTCAAAAAACAGACCATCGAGTTCTTAAAACTCACGGGTACAGGAGCCGCTTTTGAAAACGCCATTGGGCAAATCGGGGCTACGGTACCTGAATTGAACCGCGTGGCATATACTGAAGAGGCGAACAAAACATTGGACGGGCTTTATGCTAAAATGGCGGATTTGTACATGAATGAATTTACGCCTGATGAAATCAAAGAATTGGTAGCCTTTTATAAAACTGATTTGGGAAAGAAGGTGTCTTCGAAACAAATGGCCCTATCGCAACAAGCCATGATATTGGGGCAAACTTGGGGCGGAGAAATCCAGCAAATAGCCCTGAAACACAGTAAGTAATTTATTAGTGGTATTTCAGAAAAGTTTTTATGTAATAACCTAGAAATATGTTTCAACTGACCAAAGATCAAATACAGCTCATAGATGATTATCTTAAAAAAAACAAGGTTAAGTATTGGGATGTGCGTATGGAGTTACTGGATCATGTTGCCAGTGCCATTGAAAAGGAAGTGGAAAATGGGCGTTCTTTTGACGAAGCGCTTAAAGTGGTACACCTCAGTTTTGGAAATAAACCCACGTCGAAAAAATTGAACAAGGAAAATACACATTATATCATTACCGAGTCCATTTATGCAGATAACTCCGGATATCTAAAGTTGATTGCACATAAGCAGAAAGAGCTCCAAAAAGGAATCTTCGCCAAATTGAAGAAAGAGCTAGTTGTATTTTTTAAAGAGCCCCTTACCCTGTTGCTTTACGGCGGCGTAATGGCCTCGTTGGTATGGCTGTTAAACGAGGAAGTTGAGCGTAGGGAATTTTATTTCAAAACGGTCTATATTCTTCTAGTTTGTCTGGCGTCAGCTCCTGTAATAATAGGGGTTTTGAGTTTTTCAAAGACATTTAAAACATTATACCTAAACAGCCTTATGTCATTTCCAATATTGACAATGAGTCTTATGAATGTCCTTGTTTACTTTCCCAAGGCCTTTTGGATAGGTTCTGACAAAGGACTTTCTCCATTATATATTACCCTCCTATTTGCTGTTCTATTTCCCCTGATGGTCGCTGAGTTCAGATTGTACTTGATAGAGTTTAAAAGATTTCGCCGATTGAAAAACAGATTTGCATGAGCCTCACCAAAGAAAATATTCGGTTTATAGACACATATCTTAAAAATACGGACATTCAATTTATCGATGTGCGCATAGAACTACTGGATCATATAGCCACTGCTGTGGAAAATGATATGCTGAAAAACAACCGTTCTTTTTATGATGCCTTCAAGCACTATATGGTGTTTCATAAAAAACAATTGGAAAAGGATTATGAGAATCTCAGGAAAGATCTTCAGGCAAAATCGTTTGGCATTTTGGGCAGAAAAATGATAACCTATCCTTTTGTTATATTGTTTATTACGCTTTGGACTATCCTTTTTTTTTGGAATCAGGTTCTAAGTACTAATTTCCCTTATGTTTTTGTGGTATGGGGATGTTTTATTGTTACTGCCTTGATTTACTTTTTGGGTACGTTTCCCAAGCGGAACTACCGTTTTTCTAGTTTAGAAATGTTAGCTTGGCCTGTGTTTTTGAGCGGAAATGCCTTGAATCTTTTTTATAATTTTTCGTATTCCGAAACTGTGTTCATCGAACGATGGCCCCTGCTGATAATGTTAATTACCTGTCTTTTTCTTTGTAGTAATGCAGCCTTCTTAACACTCTTTTTTTCGAAACGTAAGGAAATAAAAAAAATATTTGCCTAAATGACGTTGACCCACAGTCAAATACAAGAACTCTATAAGTTTACTCGAATGCATTTTGTAGAACATTACGATTTACAGACCGAATTAGTGGATCATTTGGCAAACGGAATCGAGGCACAATGGGAGATAACGCCTGAGCTAACCTTTAATGACGCACTACTCGGAGAATTTAGAAAATTCGGAATCGGTGGTTTTGAAAAAGTTGTACGGAAACGACAGCGTGCCATGGAATGGCGGTATTCTAAGATTGTCATGCGATTTTATGGTACATACTTTAAACCCCCTCAAATTTTGATGGTGGCGGGATTGATTTTAGGACTATCACTCTTGCTTTTTGCCGTGCCCCTTACCTATCGATATGATGTTATCTTGGGTTTGTTCATGGCTATCGTGGCAGTAGTATTTTTTGTGTCCCTAAAAAAGTGGAAAGATAATGATCTTGAATGTGTAAAGAACGGAAAAAAGTGGATGCTAAAGGATCAAATCTACTCCTATGGCCAGTATGTTGGGGTATTCAACCTGTTTCCGATTATTCTCAACGTTCAATATTTCAGGACCACAATACCCGTCGATGCCAGTTATGTCATCTTGATATTTGCCTCCTTGATCGTTTGTCTATCGCTTTTATTTTATGTAACCATATTTGTTATCCCCAAAAAAGCCGAAGAACTCCTTGCCACAACCTATCGGGAGTATAAAATAGTTTCTTAAGCTGTAACAAAAAACAGATTTAGTACACTAATTTACCAGAGAACTCAGCGTATTATGTTCAAACACTTTTTAAGGCTGCAATGGAAGTCGTTTTTTAGGTCCTCCTCCTTGGGTAAGGGCCTTGCACTAAAACTGCTAATGATTTTTTTTGGTATCTATATGCTTGTTACTTTGATAGGCTTGGGTGCCGGATTGTATTTTCTTCTTGAAAAGATTGACCCTGGTGTAGACCCCATGGTGAAGTTGAGCCAAGTATTGATATATTGGTTATTGTTTGAGTTTTTCGTGCGCTATTTTATGCAAAAATTACCGATTTTAGATGTTAAACCTTTGCTGTTATTGCCTATTAAAAAAAGTACGATTACCCATTATGTTTTAGGCAGGTCTATATTTTCTTTTTATAACGTACTTGCCCTTTTTGTTTTTATACCTTTTGGTTTTGTTTTAATGGCCAACGGGTATCCAGTCCTTTTGGTCCTCTTTTGGTTTTTGTCCATCTTGAGCCTTGTCTTGATGGTCAATTTTGTCAACTTTATCATCAATAAGAGTGACAAAGCGCTTTTTGGGCTTATTATAATTATGGGTATGCTGCGTGTCTTTGAATATTTTGATTGGCTACCCATTTCACAATATGCAGGTGAGGTGTTTTATACCCTTTATGAGAATCCTGCGCTAGCAATGTTTCCTTTTTTATTTGCGGTTATTGGGTATTGTGTCAATTATCGTTTTTTGAGAAACCGGATCTTTCTAGATGTCTCTCTCAAAAAGAAAACCAAAGAAGCGGTGTCCACAAACATGATATGGACAAAACGTTTTGGCAGTATAGCGCCATTTTTACAACTAGACCTCAAGCTGATATGGCGCAACAAACGCACAAAAATGCAGGTTTTTCTCTCCTTGGCCATGGTGCTTTATGGGTTGATTTTCTATACTATGGAAGATTTTGGCCCGCAATCACCAATGTTGGTTTTTGTAGGTATTTTTATGACGGGCATATTTTTGATGAATTTCGGTCAGTTCATTCCTGCTTGGGACAGCGCATATTATTCCATGATGATGTCTCAGAACATTCCGTTACGTAAGTACTTAGAGTCTAAGGCTGGGCTTATATCGGTCAGTGTAGTGGGAATGTTCTTGCTTTCGGTGCCGTATGTTTATTTTGGATGGGAAGCATTGGCCATAAACTTTAGTTCTGCGCTGTATAATTTGGGTGTGAATATTCCTATAATTCTATTTTTCGGCTCGATGAACAAAAAACGGATAGATTTAACAAGAAGTGCCCTTGGCAATATGCAGGGTACTGGTGCCGCACAGCTTTTAGTAGGCATACCCCTTTTTGGAGCACCGATGCTTATTTATTCGGTATTGACATTTCTTGTTTCATTTGAAGCGGCCATGATTGTGCTATCTATTTTGGGTATTGCAGGTTTTGTCTTACGAAAACCTTTATTAGATAAGATTACCAATGTATATCGAAAGAAAAAATACGGAATGATAGCCGGTTTTAAGGAAAAAGAGACCTGATCGATAAAAAAGTACAATGAAAGACTTGTAAGGTTCAGGAGCATAAATACAATCAAAAGAGATACGCTAATATGATTTCAGTACAAAATATCACAAAAAAGTATGGTAATCAGGTTGTTCTGAATATAAGTGATTTAGAAATAACCAAAGGTCAAAGTTTTGGTCTTGTGGGCAATAATGGTGCAGGAAAGACAACTTTTTTCAGCCTTTTGCTAGACTTGATTCGACCATCCACAGGGCATATTACCAATAATGGTATTCAAATAGATATTAGTGAAGAATGGAAACCTTTTACCTCTTCATTTATTGATGAAACATTTCTCATAGGATATCTCACTCCTGAAGAATATTTTTATTTTATCGGGGAACTGCGAGGTCAAAATAAAGCAGATGTTGACGCCTTATTGGCCAATTTCCAAGATTTCTTTCACGATGAAATATTGGGGCAAAAGAAGTATTTGCGCGACCTTTCGAAAGGAAACCAGAAAAAAGCAGGTATCGTGGCTTCATTTATCGGCAATCCTGAAGTTATTATTTTAGATGAACCTTTTGCCAATCTTGACCCTTCAACTCAAATTCGGTTGAAAGCAATTATTAAAGACTTGGCCGCACAACAAGAGGTTACCGTTTTGGTTTCAAGTCATGACCTTATTCATGTTACCGAGGTTTGCGAGCGCATTGTTGTTTTGAATAAGGGCGAAATTGTAAAAGATATTCAAACTTCGACTGAAACACTTCGTGAGTTGGAAAGTTTCTTTGCGGGATAGCAATAGGGTGTTTAAAAAATCAAAACAAATGTCATTGCGAGCGGGGTGAAGAAATCTGCTACTTGATTATTAAAAAAGGATAAATTATTGCTTCTCGTCTCATAAACACCTGAGATATAAGACTTTTTAAACACCATCTTAACGATTATCCTCCTTGATTCATAGGAGTGAAGAAAAATTCTTCCCTTACGATTTTTCCGTTTTCTACTTGGTATAGACAGATTTCTTCCATAGTACTTCGAGGTGCTCCTTTAAAGGTGATGTCCATTTTCATGGAGCATGTGAAAAATTTATCGGCAACCAAAGGTCCGGAGATTTCCATTCCGTGCATTTCTTCTACCATATTGTTGAATTGTTCGGTCTTTTGTAAAACGGATTCTAACCCCCTTACTTCTTTGGTCGGTGCCCCGTCCGGTTCAATACTAACGATGTCATTCGAATAAAGTTCGTTGATGGCCTCGCTAAATTTCCCCTGTTTGCAATAGGCTACTAAAGTGTTTGCGACTTCTTGTGTTGTCATAATTGTTTGTTTTTGCCCTAAAGGTATCTCAGGGTCAGGTTAATACTAATTCTATGTGATCAAAGCGGTATTCAGATAACTGTTTAACGGTCTAATTTTTTCAAAATAACCTAAAATAAATTGCGAAAGGTTATCTGAGGAATAATGGTCTTGTAATGGAAACTCAGCCATGGCATAGAACTGTTTGTTATACATCAATGCCGTTTTTTCGGCGGAATCTAGCAAGCCTTTGTCCAACCGTTTTGATTTTTCTCCCTTTAGCGCTGAGAATGCCGTTTTAAAATCTTTGGATGAGATAATTTTTAGAAAGGCATCGGTGTCTTTTGCAATTTTTTCCCTAACGATTTTAAGGTGCTGAGGTTGGAGCATAAACAGCCCTCCTCCTACATGTACCTTATCGGAGTCGATTCCCAGATAGTAGCCTGGGTAGATCGATTTTTTTCCTTGTGGCGAAAATCCAGCTTTCATAATTAAATGATAGGGAGACTTATCTTTTGAAAATCGAATGTCTTTATTAATTCTGAATACCGCTTTTTTGGGATCCGATAGAATGCGGTCATCCCATTCCATTAATTGAGGTATCAATCCGTTAAGAAGATTTAAAAAGGGCTTCTTTACATCCTGCTCGTACCACTTTTTGTTGGCGTAAAACCATTCTTTATTGTTATGATTCGAAAGTTCTTTAAAAAAGGAGGTATAGGCTGAGGTGATCATAGTTCATTTGGTTTAGCGTGGCAGTGCCTTATGTGCCCATGCAATAAGATTTTCATCAGCGTTCAAAATGGCGTCTGGAATAGAAAAATAAAGCAACATTAGATTTTTTGTTCGAATTTTATGAGCTCTAAGGCCTTTGAGGTAAGAGCCATCCATTTATGATGATCGGTATATTTTACTTCGTACCAGCCTAGCAATGGACCCCTCTTTTTAAAAGGGTTGAATTCGTGGAGTGGTACATCTAATTCTTGCAAGGGATAATTTTTCCCTAATTTAAAAACCATGGTGTTCCTTCGGGAGAAAAAGGCAAAAACCTTGTTTTTATAATGTATGGCTGGAGAACTCATCATTTTACCCTCGGTAACCTCTGGGTCGGTCTCGCAAAATGTATTCCTGATGTCTATAAATAGCTCCAGCTCCATCAATGGCCTTTTATCCCTATCTCAAAGCTACAGCATACGCCACAATTCACATATGGGTAAATCAGTCACTTAGGGGGGTTGATTGTGCCAAAAAAGAAATGTATTTTTGAGTAAATCATCCCTAATGATGGAAAGAACAACGACCACTCAAGAGAACCACTAGCAGTTGTTCGGACTAAAAGTTTAAACAAACTCATAAATAATAAGGACTTAAACACATGAAACACGTAAGCATTCTTGTGCCGAGAAGAAATGCCATCCTTAGCAATGTGGTGGGTCCTTTTAAGGTTTTCTCCGCGGCTAATCAATTTTTGAAACAGACCGGTCAGCGCAAAACCGACTTTTTTGATATTCATCTGGTCGGATTGGAAAAGGATATGATATTATACGATGGCGCCTTTAGCATTCATTGCAATGCCACTATCGATACCATTGAAAAAACGGATCTGATTCTTATTCCTGCCGTAAAACCCGATACCTTGTTGGAATGCATTCAAGAAAATGCCGCGGCTATCCCTTGGATAAGAAAGCAAAGAAACTGGCATAAGGCAGAGGTGGGCAGTATGTGTTTAGGTGCATTTGTTTTGGCGGAAACCGGTCTGGTAGATGGAAAGCAATGTGCAACGCATTGGGCGGGTATGGATCTATTTAGACAGCTGTATCCTCAAGTAAATTTGGTATCACATAAAGTGGTGACCGATGAAGGTGGAATTTACACTAGCGGCGGGGCCTATTCTTTTCTCAATTTGATGTTGCATCTTGTCGAGAAATATTGTGGAAGGGATACTGCCATCTATCTTTCAAAATTGTTTGAGATAGAGATTGATCGGGTCGACCAAAACCAGTTTGCCATTTTTCAGGGACAGAAAAACCATGATGATGAAGTCATAAAAGAAGCGCAGAGCTATATCGAAAGCAAAGTTTCCGAAAAGATATCCGTAGAAAAGTTGGCGTATAGATATTCCATCAGCCGAAGAAACTTTGTTCGGCGTTTTAAAAGGGCTACTCAAAATACGCCGCTTGAGTATATACAACGTGTAAAAGTGGAAGCTGCGAAGAAAAGTCTTGAATCGACACAACAAAATGTGAATGAGGTCATGTATCAGGTCGGTTATACCGATCAAAAAGCTTTTCGTAAGCTTTTCAAAAAATACGTAGGATTATCACCTATTGTATACAAAGGGAAATACAATAGAGGCCTTTCGAGCGCCAAAAGACAAACGGCCTGGTAATCTTTTTGGTATTATGGTAAAACAGTGGTTCCAACTTTTTAGTCGGTTTTCTAATGGAATGACTGACCTCAATTATCACAAGGAGGCGATAAAAGACTGAAAATTGGCGATAAAATCCTTAATTTTTGAGTTTTAGGTGTTACACTCAAAGTCATGAGACCAATCGGTTTGTAAATCACCAACAGATCTAAGCTCGTGACGTTTTTAATTTTATCGACCAACTACATAATAATCCCGTTCTTTTTCAGTTAAGTTTAAGTACGCATATATACCATCTTGAAGGCTAATTATAAACTTATCATTTTTTCGATTCTTGGGGGCATCGTTTTAAACGCTTGTTCTACCAAAAAAGATGCATTTTTAAATCGTAATTGGCATGCGCTAAATACCAAGTACAACGTATTGTACAATGGCAACATCGCTTTTGAAGAAGGTCGGGAATCGTTGAACACAAATTATAAAGACGATTATTGGGAAGTGCTGCCAGTTGAACGTCTTGAGGTAACTGAAGATATCAAGCTCGATTCAGAAGATAATAATCCGAATTTCATTATCGCAGAAGAAAAGGCGACAAAAGCCATACAAAAGCATAGTATGGATATCAAAGATGAAGAGCGCAATCCGCAGACCGATGAATCTTTTCTGTTGTTGGGTAAAGCACGCTATTTCGATCAGCGTTACATGCCGGCACTTGAGGCATTTAATTACATTATCAATAAATATACTTATAGCGACAAACTGAACGAAGCCCATATTTGGCGTGAAAAGGTGCATATTAGGTTGGAGAATGAAGAATTGGCCATCAGAAACCTAAAGCGCCTAATGAAGTTCGAAAAACTGAATGATCAAGATTACGCTGATGCTAGGGCTATGATGGCACAGGCCTATATCAACTTAAAGGTCATCGATACGGCGGTGCAACAATTGAAGATTGCTTCGTACTATACTAAAAAGAATCCGGAGAAAGGAAGGTATTACTATATCATTGGACAATTGTACAACCAATTGGGTCATAAAGACAGTGCCAATTACGCTTTCGATAGAGTCATAGACTTGAACAGAAAATCGCCTAGGGTGTATATGATCAATGCCGAAGTCGAAAAAATACGTAATACTGAAATTACAGATGAAAACAGTGAAGAACTGTTGGCATATTTGACAAATCTTGAAGAGAATAGGGAAAACCGCCCCTTTTTGCATACGATTTATAGACAATTGGCAGAATATCATTTAGAACAAGAATCTGATAGTCTCGCATTGTTGTATTTCAACAGGTCGTTACGGGCAACCCAGAACGAACCGAAGCTAAATGCGTTGAATTACGAAAATTTGGCTGAATATAATTTCGATCAAAACAGTTATAGGGCTGCAGGTGCTTATTATGACAGTGTACTTGGTAATTTACCGGAAAACACAAAAAAATTCCGTGATGTAAAAAGGAAACTTGATAATCTCGAAGATGTTATCCATTATGAAGATGTAGTGCATTATGCCGACAGTGTGATTACATTATACAAAATGAACCCCGATGAACGAGTGGCTTATTTTGAAAATCATATTGCAGAAGTTAAACGAGTAGACGAAGCTGCGAAGAAGAAAGACGAAGAGCGGCAATCTGCAGGTTTTGCGGCTTTTGGGGAAACCAAGGGAGGAAAAGAAAATAAGGGTAAATTTTACTTTTATAATATTACGGCACTGGGTTACGGCAAAACTGATTTTGTTGGTAGATGGGGAAATCGTCAGTTGGAAGACGATTGGCGTTGGAGTACAAAAAGTAAATCTTTGCCTGCTGATATTTCGGAAGGCGCTGTGGCCGTTGCAGCTGACGCGACCAGTGAGCCCGTAGGCGATGAGAAATATTCGCTCGATTTTTATATGGATAGAATTCCCAGTGATGTCTCGATAATCGATAGCTTACATTCCGAACGGAATTTTGGCAATTATCAGCTAGGGTTGATTTACAAGGAAAAATTTAAGGAAAACATGTTGGCGGCCGGAAAGTTGGAAGAAGTGCTTGCGGCCAACCCGGAAGAGCGTCTAATACTTCCCTCCAAATATAACTTGTACAAAATATATGAGGAAGAAGGAAGCCCGCTGATGGCTGGTATGAAAGCGAATATTATTCAAAACCATCCTGATTCGCGATATGCTGAAATTTTATTGAACCCCCAAGCCGTTTTGGCCGATAATTCCGATAGTCCTAATGCGCGTTACGCCGAACTATATAAAAAATATAGTAATCAAGATTTTTTAACGGTTATCACTGAATCCGAGGAGAACATAAGTAAATATACGGGAGATCCGATCGTACCCAAATTTGAAATGCTAAAGGCTAATGCCATCGGCAGGTTGCAAGGTTACGAGCCCTTCAAGGAGGCGTTGAATTATGTGGCTTTGACCTATCCGAACAACCCTGAAGGTAAAAAGGCCGAACAGATGGTGGCAGAACAATTGCCAAAATTGGAGCCCAAAGAATTTTCTCAAGAAACCGATTCAAAAGGCGCAGGTAATTGGAAAGTTGTATTTCCTTTTAAACGGTATAATGACGAGGTCGCTTCGCGCCTTATGAAGGTGCTGGAAGAGTCAATCGAAGAGTTAAGGTATAAAAATGTAGTGTCAAAGGATATTTACAATTTGGAAGATGAATTTGTGGTAGTGCACGGATTCAAATCTAAGGATTTTGCCTTGGGCTACGCTGAGTTGTTAAAAATTAACAAGGATTATAGAGTTGACAATGAGAATTTTGTAATTTTATCGTCCAATTATAAAACTATTCAAGTACATAAAAACCTACAAGAATATAAAAATCAAATTTTAACCCCAAAACCATGAAAAATGTTTTCAGATAACAAAAAACCAAGAACTATGAGCGAAATAGGAGGACAACCCAACAGAATCGAAAAGAATACTAAGATCAAAGGAGAAATAGTTTCCGAAGCTGATTTTAGGATTGACGGAAAATTAGACGGTAATTTAAAAACATCCGGAAAGGTCGTTATTGGAAAAGACGGTTATATCAAAGGTAAAGTAGAATGTGTCAATGCCGATATAGAAGGAAGTTTTAACGGTGAGCTTTTGGTGTCCGATTTGCTTTCCCTTAAATCATCGGCAGTAATCGAGGGCACGGTAACTGTGACCAAATTGGCCGTTGAACCTGGGGCTACTTTTAATGCCTCATGTGCTATGAAAGGTAAGGGTGGGGCTAGTAGTGTAGGTTCTGGCATGGCCTCTTCAAGTGGATTCAAAACTTCTATGAGCTCCAGTACTAAGAATGAGCCAGCAAAAGCCTCGTAAGAACAATAATGTAAAGAACGTAGCAATACTTTCTGGTATTGCCTTTGAAATGGGTGCCATTATATTTTTGGCGGCCAAAGGAGGCATTTGGCTAGATGACCATTACCACAACGAAAAACGTATTTTTACAGCTATTGCCACACTTTTGGGTGTGGCAATTTCTATTTGGTTAGTTTTGCGACAGTTGAAACGAATTAAATATTGATGACCAAAGTAAATCCGATTCTTTTCTTTCTTCTTGTTATAGTCGCACTACTGCTGCTTGTTTTTGCGATACATGTTGTCATTCTCGAAAACTTGGGCCTTGAAAAGTACGGTGATAAGATTGTACTGTCTTATAGTATTAATTTTCTCCTAGCTGCGACAATTTATATTGGTCTTTATAGCCTTCGAAACCGACTAAAAACCCAAATTGGATTTATATTCATGGCAGGCAGTTTTTTGAAATTCTTATTCTTTTTCATTCTTTTTTACCCTGACTATAAGGCAGACGGCGAAATTGATACCAGCGAATTCACGGCGTTTTTTATTCCCTATCTTATCGGTCTCGTCGTAGAAACCATTTTTACGGCTAAGATGCTTCAAAAAATGGAATAATTCGGGATTCCTTAAGGCCTTAAAAATAAACCTCTAAAATGCTTTTTTCTTTTTAAGAGAATACCGTACATTTGCACCGATTTTTAGAGACCGATATTTTAGAGCGACATGCGAATAACCTTCCTTTTTAAATTAATTCTGACTGCCGCACTTTTTTTTGGCAGCAATACTTTCGCCAAAGAGAATGATTCCGAGCCGGCCAAAGACACGAAAGCCGAAATCAAGGAATACATACAACATCACCTTCAAGATTCCCATGATTTCAACCTCTTTTCAAGTACCGATGAAAGCGGGAAAGTACACCATTATGGTTTTCCTTTGCCTGTTATTTTATGGGACGACGGTTTAAAGGTGTTCTCTTCCTCTGAATTTCACCATGGTGAGACTGTGGCTGAGGTTGATGGTAGTCACTATAAGTTGTATCATAGTAAAATATATAAGACCGATGCAAACGGAACGATTACTTATGATGAAGAGCATCATCCTACCAATGTACGACCGTTAGATTTCTCTATAACTAAGAGTGTGGTTATGATGCTGGTTACCGGGCTACTGTTGATTTGGTTGTTCAGTAGTCTGGCAAAAAGTTACGCTAAGAACGGTGCTATTCCTAAAGGTGCGGGTCGGTTCTTTGAGCCTATCGTGCTCTATATTCGTGACGATATAGCAATTGCCAATATCGGTGAGAAAAAATATAAGCGGTATATGCCCTTTCTGTTGACAGTATTTTTCTTTATTTGGTTTTTGAATATGTTCGGTTTGACTCCGCTTGGTGTTAATGTAACGGGCAATATTGCGGTAACTACGGCTTTGGCGGTAATTGTATTTTTGATAACAAATTTTACCGGAACCAAAGATTACTGGAAACATATTTTTGATCCCTTGGGTGATGGTATGCCATGGTTCGGTAAACTGATTATTTACATTATTCTTGTTCCGATAGAAATTTTAGGAATGTTTATAAAGCCCTTTGCGCTATTGATTCGTTTGTACGCGAACATGACTGCTGGGCACGTTGTATTGATGAGCTTGATTGGCCTAATATTTATTTTCAAGAGTTGGGTGGGAGGTCCATTATCGTTTGGTCTGTCTTTTGCCATTTCAATGATTGAGTTGTTGGTAGCTTTGTTGCAAGCTTACATCTTTACCATGTTGGCCGCTTTGTATTTTGGTTTTGCTTCCGAGGAGCATGATCATGACGATGAGCCCGAATTAGCACATTTATAAAATAGTAACCTATTGCTGAGCTTAAATATAGAAGGCAATAGTATAGTTTGAATGTTTAATTTTTAATATATATTTTATGGAAATTCCAAGTGTAATAGGTGCAGGTTTGGCCGTTATCGGTGCAGGTATCGGTATTGGTATGATCGGTGGTAAAGCTATGGAGGCTATTGCTCGTCAGCCCGAAGCCTATGGTAAAATTCAAACAGCGATGTTGATTGCAGCGGCGCTTATTGAAGGAATTGGTTTTGCCGCAATTTTTGCTGGATAAGCCAAAACAAAATGAGCAGTTGTAACGGTTGGTTGCAACTGCTTATTATTATCTTATTGAACATTGAAATAACCTTTAAAGATACCCGTCAGAGCGGGCATTGATATGGACAAACTAGTAAACGACTTTTCATTCGGACTTTTCATTTGGCAAATAGTACTGTTTGTACTTTTACTTTTCTTACTACGTAAATTTGCGTGGAAACCGATACTCAATGCGGTGAATGACCGTGAAGAGGGCATAAAGAAGGCCTTGGCCTCAGCAGAAGAGGCTAAAAAAGAAATGCAGAACGTTACTGCCGACAGTGAAAGATTGTTGAAAGAGGCACGAGCAGAGCGAGAGGCGATGCTTAAAGAGGCACGTGAAATAAAGAATAAGATGATCGCTGATTCTAAGGAGCAAGCGAAAACCGAAGGCGATAAAATGATCAAGCAGGCTCAGTCAGCTATTGAGAGTGAGAAGAAAGCTGCTGTCGCCGACATCAAGAATCAAGTTGCGGAGCTTTCAATAGAAATTGCAGAAAAGGTAATCAAAGAACAATTGTCAAATAAAGACAAGCAGTTAAAGCTGGTTGATGATTTGTTGGGCGATATTAAATTGAACTAATCTCTGATGAACGATTCTAGAGCAGCTACACGATATGCCAAGGCTATTTTAGACCTTGCCAAAGAAAATAAGGCCACCGATGCTGTCGAGAGTGATATGCGGTCGGTGATGGCTACAATTTCCGATAGCAAAGAGCTAAGGTCCATGTTGGCGAGTCCTGTCGTAAAAAGTGAGGTCAAAAAGAAATCCTTGACGGCTATTTTTAAGGGAGGCCATAACATTACAAATGGCTTGATCAACCTATTGGTCGACAACAAGCGTATTAATATGCTGAACGAAGTTGCGCTCAAGTATTGCATATTAAGTGAGCAATTAAAAGGAAAAGATGTGGCCTTTGTTACCACAGCGATTCCTTTGACCCCGGCATTGGAAAAGAAAGTTTTAAAACAAGTTGCTCAAATAACGGGCAATGAGGTAACCTTGGAAAATGTCATTGATGAAAGTATTATTGGTGGGTTCGTACTTCGTGTAGGTGATTTACAATACGACGCCAGTGTTGCCAATCAATTGGGTGATTTAAAGAGAGAATTTACAAACAGTCTATAAATAACAACTGAGATTAAAGATGTCTATCGTCTTACGTCTAAAGTCTAACGTCTAGAACAAATGGCAGGAGTAAAAGCGGCTGAAGTATCAGCAATTTTAAAGGAACAATTATCAGGATTTAAAACCACCGCAACATTAGATGAGGTGGGTACCGTTTTACAGGTAGGTGATGGTATCGCTAGGGTTTACGGATTGGCGAATGCCCAATATGGTGAATTGGTCGAGTTTGAAGGCGGACTTGAAGGTATCGTTCTTAACCTTGAGGAGGATAATGTTGGTGTGGTTTTGTTGGGTCATTCCAAAGAAATTGGAGAAGGCGCAACCGTAAAACGAACACAACGAATTGCCTCCATTAATGTTGGTGAAGGAATCGTAGGTCGTGTTGTAAATACATTGGGAGCTCCGATAGATGGTAAGGGCCCTATTGCTGGAGAAACTTACGAAATGCCTTTGGAGCGCAAAGCGCCCGGGGTTATTTTCCGTGAGCCTGTGACCGAACCACTTCAAACAGGTATCAAAGCTATCGATGCCATGATTCCCGTGGGTAGAGGTCAAAGAGAGTTGGTTATTGGTGACCGTCAAACCGGAAAAACTACGGTTTGTATCGATACCATCTTGAACCAAAAAGAATTTTACGATGCAGGAGAACCTGTATACTGTATATATGTGGCTATTGGCCAAAAGGCATCTACGGTTGCCGGTATCGCCCAAACCTTAGAAGATAAAGGGGCATTGGCCTATACGACCATTGTTGCTGCAAATGCATCCGATCCTGCACCAATGCAGGTATATGCACCTTTTGCGGGGGCTTCTATTGGAGAATATTTCCGAGATACGGGCAGGCCCGCTTTGATTATTTATGATGATTTGTCGAAACAAGCGGTTGCTTATCGTGAAGTATCTCTTCTTTTGAGAAGACCACCAGGGCGTGAGGCTTATCCAGGTGATGTATTCTATCTTCATTCCAGATTATTGGAGCGAGCGGCAAAAGTCATACATGATGACAATATTGCTAAGAATATGAATGATTTGCCCGATGTATTGAAGCCCATGGTAAAAGGTGGAGGTTCTTTAACGGCGCTTCCCATTATTGAAACACAGGCAGGTGACGTTTCGGCGTATATTCCAACCAATGTGATTTCTATTACCGACGGACAAATATTCTTAGAGCAAGATTTGTTTAACCAAGGTGTGCGTCCGGCGATTAACGTTGGTATTTCGGTATCTAGGGTTGGGGGTAATGCCCAGATCAAGTCAATGAAAAAAGTGGCAGGTACCTTGAAGTTGGATCAAGCGCAGTTCCGTGAACTGGAAGCATTTGCAAAGTTTGGTTCTGATTTGGATGCAGCTACCTTGAATGTTATTGAAAAAGGTCGTCGTAACGTAGAGATATTGAAGCAGGCACAAAACGATCCGTTTACTGTTGAAGATCAGGTTGCTATTATATACGCGGGTTCTAAAAACCTGTTGCGTGATGTACCTGTAGAAAAGGTAAAAGAATTCGAAAGGGATTATATCGAATTTTTGAATGCGAAGCATAGAGATGTCTTAGACACCTTAAAATCTGGAAAATTGACGGATGAAGTTATCGATACTTTAACGGCAGTAGCTAAAGATCTTTCAGGGAAGTACAGAAATTAGTTTAAGTGAGGATAGCATAAAGTATTGAGCATCAGTATTGGGTAAAAAGCTAGGTTTGATTTATTTTATGCTTTGAGCTCATTTCTAAATACTATAAAGAATGGCCAATTTAAAAGAAATACGTAACAGAATAGCATCGGTATCTTCGACCATGCAGATTACCAGTGCCATGAAAATGGTATCCGCTGCAAAGTTGAAAAAAGCACAAGATGCTATCACAGCAATGCGGCCGTATGCAGATAAGCTGACCGAATTATTGCAGAGCCTGAGTGCTAGTTTAGATGATGATTCGGGTAGTAAGTTCTCAGACAATAGAAGCGTTTCAAAGGTCTTGGTGGTAGCCATCACCTCAAATAGAGGTTTATGTGGTGCTTTTAATAGCAATATCATAAAGCAGAGTATAGTTTTGGCTAATGAGACCTATGCCGACAAGCAAGTTGATTTTATGGCCATTGGAAAGAAGGCTAATGATATTCTTGGAAAGAAACACACGATTATAGCCAATCACAGTGCCGTTTATGATGATTTAAACTTTGATAATGTCGCTGCAATCGCAGAAGATTTAATGAACAAGTTTACCTCTGGCGCTTATGACAGAATAGACATCGTTTATAATAAGTTTAAAAACGCGGCGACTCAAATTGTAATGACAGAGCAATTCTTGCCAATCGTTCCCGTCGAAGATGACGCAAGCGGAAATGGTGATTATATCTTTGAACCAACCAAGATTGAAATCGTCGAAGAATTGATACCGAAGTCGCTTAAAACACAATTGTATAAGGGAATACGAGATTCATTTGCCAGTGAGCATGGTGCAAGAATGACGGCTATGCACAAGGCGACCGATAATGCTACAGAATTGAGAGATCAGTTAAAACTAACATATAATAAGGCGCGACAGGCCGCGATTACCAATGAGATTCTTGAAATTGTTGGTGGTGCAGAGGCATTAAATAATTAAATGGCACCTTTGGCTGAACCCAGTCTAAACGCAACTTATCGTTTACGAATATAGAATTTAAAGCCTCACAGCAATGTGAGGCTTTTTCATTATTTCCAATCCATATGGTTTTGTGGGTGATTACTTTTTTAAAGCTGTAATTTTCAGATAAAATAAAATCTGCAATGATATTTGAGCGAACTCCTTGGTTAAACTAAGCTAAAGAATGCTAAAGTGGGCCAGTACTATCCCAACCGGCTAGATCAATAGAATAAGGGCATTGGAAAGTATTTATCCATCAAACATAAGGGAGAAATTCATTCGAAAGCTTGTTTATTTCACTGTTTTTCCGATTAAATATGGGAAAGGTTTTTTAGCGCATTGATGTAGATTTTGACAGCAAGTTAAAGGGTTTTAATATTAGAATTTAAATACGCAATAGAGGGCTTTTCCCAATTTGATGTTTGAAGTTCTTTGTTAATAGTTTCCTTTAGAGCTTCTTAAATTGGTGATATTCTTCTGAAAGTCATAGCTGTTTTTGACAATTCTACAGGTTTTGTCCCACAACGTTTTGGACTTGAGCACGAAGATGGTCAGGTTACGTTTATGCAAAAGGTTTCCGTTCGCTTAGTAACAAATTCTATTGTATAACCAAGGTCTTTTCCGATGTATCGGTAAAATTCCCTCCTGCCGCAGAATAGCTCGTTGTTATTTTTACCGAGAGCTCCGTACCTGCTGGATAATCGATGCTCCATTCCAGAATATATAGCTTTCGAAGTTGCCCGTTGATTATCTTATAAAGTTCTGCAATGTCGTTCCCCGTAGGGGCATGATAAAAGCGCCCTCCGGTTTCATCTGCCAGTGACTGTAATACATCTTGTCTGGCATTTCCGAAACCGACAGTATAGATGGGAATGGCCAAACTCTTTGATTTCTCAATAAGATTCGGTAACGAAATAGAAGAGGCGTTGTCACCTCCATCGGTAAAACCAATAACTAGGGGAAGTACATTGCTTAGTTGGTTGGCCTGATCTAAACCAAGTTCACAAGCACTATAAAAAGCTGTAGACGAACCAATGTAAGGGTTAATGTCAATAGCATCGGTAAGTAAGGTCTTATCAGCGGTAAATGGCTGTACCTCTTCAACACTAGACGCGAATTTTATCACCGACAATTGATCGGCGTCGGCCTTCAGGTTTATAAAGCTACGTAGGGCTTCTTCCATATCGATGATGTCTCTGTTCGACATACTGCTTGAATAGTCTAATGTGGTAGAAGCTGCTAGGGGCGCGCTATTGCTTTGGTCAAAAACAGTTAGTGCAATTCTATTTTGATCAACTTGTTCAATGTTGGCATTGGCCAACATTTCGACTTCGTAGTTCCCTAAAGTGAATTGTTCCAAAGGTTTGCCTTCTTGATCTGTAACCGATAGTAATACTTTTAGTGAATTTCCAGATTGTGAAATCTCTACCCTTGGTATTGTTGTTTCAATTTCAGTCGTTGTATTGTCGTTTAAGTTCTCGAAGGCTGTTTCTTTAGATGCGGAATCATCATCCTTATTGCAACTTGAAACTAAAAAAAGAAAAAGAATAGTACAAAGCGAATTGAATAATTTGTTTTTCATGATAGTGCGTCTTTTGGTTCTATAGCAAACCTAGAACCAACCGAAGATAATTCCTTACGGGTTCCCATAACTATCTGAAATAAAGGTGTTTTTTCGGTTATCGTAGGAATAAACTGGATGAAATACATCATTTAAACCGTTTCAAAATTTTCGTCAAAGCCACCAACGGCCTTACATTTTTAGCCCTTAATCTAGTGTTCGGGTTTTATAAAGATCAATACTCCTCGCCAACATGAAGATTTTTTTGGACAACCTTTTGATAACGCCCAAAGTTCGGGGTTGATAAAATATTTAAAATGCCATTAGGGGAAGTGAACCGAAAATCATGCAACCTCATAAACCAATATATGGCATCATTATTTCAAACAAATAAACAAACTTTGTTTCAAGCCCATAAATAGGTACTTTTGAACATAAATCGGTGCCCTATTGAATCCGCTCAAAAAACTCTTTAAGCAAACGGCCATCTATGGTCTGGCCACGGTGCTTCCGCGAATGATTTCTTTTTTGCTGGTCAGGGTGCATACCGATGCAATGCCCCCGAACATCTATGGAGAGCTGGCCGTAATATTCGCATATTTTGCAATGTTCAATGTGGTTTTGGCTTATGGAATGGAAACCGCCTTTTTCCGGTTTTATAGTAAGTCAAATAACAAGGAAACGGTGATTTCTACCTCTTTGATTTCCATTTTAGTTTCTACGCTTTTGTTTATGGTTTTGGCTTTGGTGTTTCAAGACGGCATGGCTTCCTTACTGAATATTAGTCCGAAGTACATAAAATACGTCATTTTTATACTTTCCTTAGATGCTTTGGTAATCATTCCCTTTGCGTGGTTAAGAGCCAACGAACGCCCGGTGAGGTATGCCATTATCAAAGTTTTGAATGTGGTTATTAATTTCGGTTTAAATATATTTTTCCTACTGATACTACCACGCATTGTTACCGAGAATCCCAATAGCATTTTTGCTTGGATGTATGAACCGAATTATCAAATCAGTTATATTATAATTGCCAACCTCGTTGCTAGTGGGGTAACGCTCTTACTAATGTTGAAGCCCTACACAAGCAGTACCTATAATTTTAATATTGATTTGTGGAAACAAATGATGAAATATGCGCTTCCGGTATTGGCAGCAGGTGTGGCTTTCACGATAAATGAGGTATTCGATAGGGTAATGCTCGAGGCTTTATTGCCCGAAGATATTGCTGACAAACAGGTTGGAATGTATAATGCCTGTGTTAAATTGGCGTTGTTTATGACCTTGTTCTCTACCGCTTTTCGTATGGGAATAGAACCTTTCTTTTTTAGCCACGCGGGCACTGAAAACCCGCAAAAGGCCTATGCTCAGATTACGAATTACTTTGTAATCTTAGGAAGCGTTATTTTATTAGGTGTGGTAGTCTTTGCCGATGTATTGAAAGTTTTGTTCGTCAAAAACCCTGCCTATTGGGATGCCATGTCTGTAGTACCCCTTATACTTTTGGCAAGTTTCTTCTTGGGAATCTATCACAACCTCTCTGTTTGGTACAAGGTGACTGATAAAACTCGATACGGGGCGTTAATTTCGGTAATCGGGGCAGTTGTAACTATTTTTATTAATTATGCCTTTATTCCCAGTATTGGTTATATGGCTTCTGCCATTGCTACGGTGATGGCCTATGGTACTATGATGGTGCTTTCTTACTATTTGGGAAGGTCGCGTTATCCTATACCATATAATTTCAGAAAAATCATTTTTTACCTTTCCGTTTCTATTTTATGCTCCGTTCTGTCGTTTTATGTATTCAACAGAAGCCTTGTCTTAGGGATAATATTGCTTTTATTGTATTTAGGGTTGGTTTATAAAATGGAAAGTACCATGTTGAAAAGCATATTTTTGGGAGGAAAAAAAGTTCGAAACTAATAAGGCAATCCGAAGAAAGAACCAATATCTGAATAAGACCAAACGTTAAATGATAAGGGATTATGCTTTTTTAATTTAAATTCATGTTTTCAAAATCATCAATACAGTTGTCATAGTAATACTGCATTAAAACCTAATTAAGTATGCAAATAAACATCATCAACAATTCGGCACATGATTTGCCGCAATACGAGACAATGGCCTCTGCCGGCATGGATCTTCGAGCCAATATTTCGGAATCAATTACGTTACAACCTTTAGAGCGGGCCATTGTCAAAACAGGGCTGTTTATAGAACTTCCTGTAGGTTTTGAGGCTCAGGTGCGACCAAGAAGTGGTCTTGCAGCCAAAAAGGGCATTACGGTGCTCAATGCTCCAGGAACGATCGATGCAGACTATAGAGGGGAAATCGGTGTTATTCTGGTGAATTTATCTAAGGAGCCTTTCATCGTTGAAAATGGGGAGCGTATTGCCCAACTCGTTATCGCCAAACACGAACGTGCCGTTTGGGAGATAGTTCAAGAATTGTCGGAGACTTCGAGAGGCCAGGGAGGATTTGGGAGTACCGGGGTCGGATAAATGTTTACTCTCGACATAAACACTAAAATGCTGCAATGAGGAGTGTGTTTCTTTACCTTACTTTTTTATTGGGATTGTTTCTAATCCCTGGAATAGGGTATGCACAAGAACAAGAAATGGAAATCGAGGAGAGTGCCGAGGTTTCCCTAGAGGAATATTCCGATGCATTTCAAGAGAATTTTTTTGATGCCCTTAAACAAAAAGGTATTGAAAACTACGACAAGGCAATTACCCTTTTACTACAATGCAAAGAGCTCGATGCCGACAACAGTGTGGTAGATCATGAATTGGCCAAGGCTTATTTGGAAGACAAACAATTTATGATGGCACAAGAATATGGTGTTGAGGCCCTGGTTAACGAACCGGCCAATCTATGGTATCTCAACACACTGGTTCAAATTCTTGATAAGCAGGGTGGCGCTGTTGAAAATATAAAATCGAACATTCCTTTTGACAATAATAAACTGAAAGAGAATTTAGCCTTGATTTATTTCAAACAAAAGAAGTATGAAAGTTCATTGGCCTTATTGAAGCTCTTGAAGAGTACCGCTTTTACCGAAGACCTTACCGCAAAAATTAGCGATTCGCTCGAAAAGAAGCGGGAGAACAATGAAAATAGAAAAGTAGTGTCCGCCACTAATGGCAGTAGCACAGATCCGTTGGAACGCTATAAAAAACGAGTAGATGACCTTATGGTCATTGATAGCTTTTCATTGCTTGAGACCGTATCATTGGAAGCCTTGGAGAGCTATCCTTCACAACCCTATTTTTATTTTGCCCAAGGGTATGCCCTTAATAAAATGGGCAAGCACAATGAAGCTGTCGAGGTGTTGGAGGCGGCACTTGATTATTTGTTGGATGATGTTCCGCTTTCCAATAAAATTTATGCGGCATTGTCAGATGCTTATTCCTCTCTCAATAACACTTCCAAGGCAAATATGTATCTTCGTAAGATAAAACCCGGATTTTAAAGTATGGTTAAACTATTTCGAGGCATGTTAAAATACATGCGATTTGTCGTTTTTGCAATGCTTGTAATTTCCTGTAAATCGACTAAAGTTGTTCGAGATGGCACTTTGGATGATAAGTTGTCGGCCAAGGCAATTATTCGAACACACTACCAAAACCAGGTAAGTTTTAAAACTTTGAGCGGAAAGATGAAAATCGATTATTCCGATGGGGAATCTTCCCAAGGGGTATCGGTGAGTTTTAGGTTGGAAAAGGACAAAGCTATTTGGATGAGCGCACCTTTGGGTATTGTCAAAGCTTATATTACTCCAGAACGGGTTAGTTTTTACAATAAACTGCAAAATGAATACTTTGACGGTGATTTTTCATATCTAAATAATCTTTTGGGTACAGAACTGGATTTTAACAACGTACAGAACCTTTTATTAGGTGATGCCTTATTCGATTTAAGAAAGGCTAAGTATGACGCTTCGGTTTCTGGTGGCAACTATCAGCTAAAGCCAAAAGATCCGATGGTGTTGTTCAAAACAATGTTTCAAATTGAGCCGAAAAATTTTAAAGTGGTTTCCCAGCAACTTTCACAGCCTTTAAAAAAGAGGCTTTTGCAAATCAACTATACCGATTATCAGAAAATTAGCCGATGGATATTACCTCAATCGGTGGCAATTGCCGCAATAGAAGGAGAGAAGCGAAATATCATCGATATCGAATATCGGAACATCGAATTTAATCAGTCTTTGACTTTTCCGTATAAAATACCGAAAGGTTTTAAAGCGATAGTGTTAAAGAAAGATGATTTATAGGAAGCTACATATTGCCTTTGTCAGCGTGGTCGCCTTTTTCTTGATGTGTGCTGATTTGCAAGCACAGACTGAGGAGCAAAGAACACTTGAAATCAAAAGGGAGCAGCTTCAGAAGGAAATAACCGAAATCAACCGGTTACTATTTGCGGAAAAAAAGGAGAAAGGAACAGTTCTGGATCAGATGGAGGCTCTAGATAAGAAAATGAGCGTCAGGCAACAGCTGATTAATGTTACCAATCAACAATCAGCCTTGTTGAATAAGCAAATTAATGGCAATATATCAAGTATTTCCAAACTTCGGGGAGATCTAAAGGAGCTTAAGAACGAGTACAGCTTGATGATACGGAAGTCGTATCAAAATAGTTCAAAGCAGAGCCGTTTGATGTTCTTACTTTCTTCTGAAAACTTCCTTCAGGCCTTTAAGAGATTACAATATATGAAGCAATACGCGGATCATCGCAGGGAGCAAGGGCAACAGATTGTTGTTAAAACTGATGAATTGACGCAATTGAACAGGGAGCTTACGGTTCAGCGAAAGGAGAAAGAGTTGCTAATAGCCGATAACCAAAAGGCAAAGGCTCAGATGATGAAAGAAATGAAAGATCAAAAGGCGCTATTGGGAAGTATAAGAAAGAATGAAAGTAAATATGTTTCTGCTATTAAGAAGAAAACGAAGGAGTCAAAGGAAATAGAGCGACAAATTGATAAGCTGATTCGAGATGCGATTGTGTCGGCAAATAAAAATACGGGAAAGAAAGCGCTTAGCGCAAGTAAATTCGTGTTGACACCGGAAGCAATGTTAGTGGCCAATAGTTTTTCCGCCAATAAAGGAAAACTTATATGGCCCGTTGAAAAAGGAATCAAGAGCCAGGGGTTTGGTGTTTATAGTGATGCGGTCTATCCTGGAATCAAACACGAGAGTAACGGTGTTATTATAACCACGGATCAAGGAGCTAAGGCAAGGTCTATTTTTAAAGGTGAGGTAATTGCAATTCTAGCAGTGCCCGGCGGAAATAAAGGTGTTTCAATAAAACATGGAAACTATATAAGTACCTATTATAATCTTTCTGAACTTTTTGTAAAAAAAGGGGACAAAGTCTCCACGAAAACAGAGTTGGGAACCATTTATACCAATCGGTTCAATGGTCAGACACGCCTAAAATTTTACCTCTATGAAGACACTTCTAAGCTGAACCCGGAAGAATGGGTATATCAGCTGTGAATATGGCGTTAACACAAGATAAAACGTCAAACGAAAAGCTAAAAACCGATGTTACCTACTTATCCTTGATTGCCCATAAACAAAGCTTTTAGTTCTGTTGCTTCGTTTGGCTTCATTTTACCCGCCAATACCAAACTTAGTTGCTTTCTACGCAGGGCGGCGTCATATCGTTCTTTTTCCAAATCGGTTTCCGGTTCCAGTGGAGGCACTTCCGTTGGCTTGCCCTTTTCGTCTACGGCTACAAAAGTGTAAATGGCTTCATTGGCCTTGCTTCTAGTGCCGTTGTTGCGATCTTCCATCCAAACATCAATATAGACTTCCATTGAAGTTCGAAACGCTCTTGAAACGGCTGCGTCTACCGTGAGTACGCTTCCTAGAGGAACGGATTGGTTGAAGGCAACATGGTTAACAGAAGCGGTAACTGTTATACAACGACTGTGGCGTCTCGCGGCAATGCTGGCAGCCCTATCCATTCGGGCAAGTAATTCTCCCCCGAAAAGGTTATTTAACGGATTCGTTTCACTTGGTAGTACCATATCTGTCATGATAGTACGCGATTCTTTGGGATGTTTGGGCTGCATAAATGTTTTTTACAAAGATAACGGTGTAATACCGGTATATAACCTGAATGCTTAAAGAAAAAAGAAGTAAGTGTTATTTTACAGATAACAACCACGCATCCTTTGACTGGCTGCGTTTAATTTCACGAAGCGAAACCAACGCCTGTTCCGTATCGGTAAAGCTGTCATAGGTAACCATGTGCAGGCCGAAAGGGTTAGTGCCTAAATATGAAGCATCGTATCCGAGGGCTTTCAACTGCTGTATTTTTTTATCAGCATTCGTTTTGTAGCGAAAGGCTCCGGCCACAATATGGTGTGTTTTTTGAACTTTAGTTTTGGTTTTCGAGGTGACATCCAAATTAATTGCAGGCAATTCCATCGGGGCCGTATTGAAAAAAGTAGCTTCCTGTATTTGTTTGGATACCTGTTCCTGAGCCTCCTCCCTTGCCAATTGGTCGTTATTTTTGTTTTCGTTGTAAAGTCGTAGTCCGGTAAACCCGGTCGATACTGCTAACAAAATGACAGCGGCATACTTTAGATAGGACCTAGAATTCTGTTGTTCCCTTTTCTCAGGAGTAATAATAAAGGGGATTTTTTCCTCGAGTTCAACAACTTCTTTCTTCAAAATTTCCCTTGTTACGGGAGTTAAAGTGAAAGATGATAAACCAAAAGAAGCCGTGAGGTAATTAATTTTGGTTATAGGTTGAAATTGCGTTTTTCCTTCGTGGTTCAACCAAAGTTCTCCGATGTCTGGTAACCTTAGGCGTTCTCCATTGGCCATTTGCCGTTTCCATTCTTCAGCAGCAGCGCTAACTTTTTTAAGCATTTCCTCATAGGAAATCTTCTCGATACTAGCCATATGAGAAACCAATAGCCCATCGTTCGAAGTAAGCTGACTATTAAAAGATAGTGTCTTTGAAGGAGGGTAAAAAGTATTGGTGGATTGGTTTATTTTCGATGATTTTAACTGTGTTAAAAATGCACCAAATTCAGGTACGACCACACAATTATACCGATACAAAAGCTCTACTATATAGTGTTCTAATCCCATTGCATACAAATATCACTAAAAAAGATAGTGCGATAAAAGCACTTTGGCGACTTTTTATTAACATATTATTTGTTGTATTTTGTGGATAACTATGATGGCTTCACAACTCGCTAAAGAAGAACTGATTGCGCTGTTGCGATTACAGAATGTCCCTAATATTGGAGATGTAATCGCTAAAAAATTAATTGCCCATTGTGGAAGTCCAGAAGCTGTTTTCGAAGATAGGCGTAGACAACTACTTAAAATCGATGGAATTGGAACTTACACGCTTAAGGGGCTTTATGATACCGAACATCTAGAGGCAGCGGAGGCCGAATTTGATTTTATTAACCACAATGATATTGGCTTTTCCTATTTTATGGATGAAGACCATCCGGCCTATTTAAAACATTGTGTCGATAGTCCAATAGTATTATTTAAAAAGGGCAATATTAATCTTAAGGGAAGAAAAATAATCAGTGTTGTCGGCACGCGGAATATTACGAGTTATGGTATAGCCTTTTGTGAAAAGTTTATAGAAGAGATTGCACCATTAAATCCTGTTATCGTAAGTGGTTTTGCCTATGGCGTAGACATTTGTGCCCAAAGAATGGCTGTTAAGCATGGCTTGCAAACGATAGGCTGCCTTGCACATGGTTTGAATCAAATGTATCCCAAGATACATTCAAAATACCAAAGGGAAGTAGAGAAAAATGGAGGGTTTTTAACGGAATTTTGGAGTTCGAGTAAACCGGATCGCGAAAACTTTTTGAAACGTAATCGTATCATTGCCGGGATGAGCGAAGCTACGGTGGTTGTCGAATCGGCCGAAAAAGGAGGGAGTCTGGTTACTGCAGATATTGCCAATAGCTATAATCGTGATGTGTTCGCAGTTCCTGGGCGCGCAGGCGACAAGTTCAGTATGGGGTGCAATAACCTTATCAAACAGCAGAAGGCGCACATGATTACCTCAGCTGCTGATTTAATCTACCTACTTGATTGGGAGGTTGGAAACCAAGAAACCAAAACTATTCAAAAACAGTTGTTCGTTGAATTGGATGAAACCGAAAAATCTATCTATGCGTATTTACTACGGGAAGGGAAGCAATTGTTAGATAGTATTGCCCTGGAATGCCAATTGCCTGTTTTTAAGGTTTCATCAACCCTTTTGACCATGGAAATGAAGGGAGTTATTCGACCTTTGCCAGGTAAATTATTTGAGGCAATATGAAGACAGACTTTCCTTGGTACCATGACCAAATCAATACTTTATTTTAAAAAATAGTCCTTCCAGACCAACCAAACATATCATAGGAATAAATAGAAGTACAAACCAGTCGGTATGTAAACTCTAAAGTAAAGCTTGAAATGATTCGTTTTGTGTCCGTTGGTCCTCGAACAAGGAAAAGCATCCGAAAACGAGAGTTAATCTTACGGAAATTCGAAACAGAGGAGCAACTGGTTGGTCTGTTTTTTAAATAAAGTATCTTTGCCAAAATTTTTTGACATTTAATTTATTTTTAATATCCGTCTTACCAATGAACAAGAACCTTATCGTATTAATGGCATTTTTTATATGCGTTACCAGCCATGCTCAAAAAAAGAAAGATTTAATAAATGAAGTCGCCAATCTAAAGTCTGAAACTGCAGCATTGCAGACAGCATTAGATGCTTTAAAAAAGTCAAACGAGGTCAATCTTGAAAATGATTTTCATAAGTTCAGTTATGCTTTTGGGGTGGTTATGACCAATAACTTGAAAGCAGTAGGTTTTGATTCTTTACCCTATAATGTGATTGCGGTAGCTATAGAAGACGTAATGAAGGGAGATGAGAAGATTACGGTGGAAGAGGCCATGGGTATTGTGCAAAACAAGTTTCAAGAAATGCAGGAAGCCGAAGCGAAAGAAAAGAGTGCCGAAGGAGAATTGTTTTTAGCTGAAAACGCCAAGAAGCCCGCGGTAGTTACTACTGAAAGTGGCTTGCAATATGAAATTCTAAAAGAAGGCAAGGGTGCCATTCCTCAAAGTACGGATCAGGTAAGTGTACATTATACTGGAATGTTGATAGATGGAAAAATATTCGACAGTTCGGTGGAACGTGGTGAACCTGCTAATTTTAGCGTGACCGGTGTGATTCAAGGGTGGCAAGAAGCGCTACAATTAATGCCGGTAGGCTCAAAATGGAAAGTGTATGTACCTCAAGATCTTGGTTATGGGCCACGCGGGGCCGGTAACGGAATGATTCCTCCCTATGCTACTTTGATTTTTGAAATGGAATTACTTTCAATCGAAGGGCAGTAAACAATACCAATTGGACATTTTTTGGAATCCTATTCGATATTTGGATTCATCTTGAGCCCATATAAAGGTTCAAATGAAGATAAAGAACTTAAAAATTACACGATGTAGTTGGAATGTTTTCAAACTATCAAGTCTGTTTTTTATAATTTGTAGGATATATTCTTCAGTTTTTTGCATTTCACGGGTAAAAATAACCCACAAGCCTTGAGAGTGGTCATTGAAATAGTCTTGTAGCTTTCTAAGACCGATCAGGTGGTTGGTTTTGTCACCATGGCAGGTGGTTTTTTTAGTCTTGGGATATAAATCGCATTTTATACGAGGTCGCGGCTATTTCTAGTATAGTGCTATAAATGTATTCACAGACCAGTCGTTGACCTTCAAGATTGATTAAATCTATTGTGTCTTCAGGGGTGTGGTACTGTGGGTGACCGCCTGTGTGAATTCCTAAAACTGAAATTCCTTTTTTGTAAAAGGACACATGATCCGAACCACCTACCGAACCGGCATGAACCACTGGATTCAACCCGTTTTGATTTCCTAAATTTTTCATGAGCTCAACACCATTGGGAAAAGTGCCTGCACCACCCATATACACTTGTTTGGCATCGTTCAATCTTCCCACCATGTCCATGTTGATCATTAATTTTATTTGGGAAAGGGGCACTGGAGGGTCCTCAACAAAATTCTTGCTTCCTAAAAGGCCTTGTTCTTCTGCGCCGAAGGCAACTAAGAGAACGCTTCGCTTTAAAACGTTTTTTTTACTCGCAAGCTTTTCGGCGATTTCGAGAAGGGCCGCCGTGCCGCTAGCGTTGTCATCGGCACCATAATGAATTGCGTTTTTCTTATCTGATTTTGAAGAAGGGCCTCCGAGTCCTAAATGATCGTAATGTGCGCCCAAAACTACATATTCATCTTTTAGTTTGGGGTCGTTCCCTGGTAATACGGCAACCACATTCCAAGTTTTCGAAACCGGTTTGTCAACAGTCTTCCGTTCGGTTCGCAGTTGTGCTTTAAACGGCTGTTTATACGATTTTTTGAACGGAAGCGCACCGACCGTTTTAAAAGCTTTTTGAATATAGCGAACTACCTTTTTGTTTTTAGTACCACCTGGATATCTTCCAGCGTTCGCATCGGAAGTTAAAAAGATAATATGCTCTTTGAGTTCATCTTTGGTGATTTCCGTTTGGGAAAAAACAACACCCCCCCATAGAAGAAGTAAATTATAGCAAATAATGCGTTTCATAAAACCATTTGAATCAATAACCTAATTTTTCACGAACCCGTTCCAATACCCCATTAGCTACCTTTTGGGCTTTTTCGGCACCTAAGGTCAGAGCGTTGTCAATTTCGTCCACATGATTCATGTAATAATCGAATTTTTCACGGGCCTCACCAAATTGTTCAACAATGAGTTCATAGAGCGCTTGTTTGGCATGGCCATAGCCATAGTTGCCATTTTCGTAATTCGAACGCATTTCAGCAATCTGTACCTCCGAAGCTAGAATCTTGTAAAGGGCAAACACGTTGTCCGTATCAGGGTCTTTGGGGTCTTCCATGGGCGTGCTATCGGTTTGTATGCCCATGATTTGTTTGCGTAGTTTTTTATCGGTTTGAAATAAACTGATCAGGTTTCCCCTGCTTTTGCTCATCTTTTCGCCATCGGTGCCTGGTATGTACATGGTTTCCTCTTGTACTTTGGCATCCGGCAGTACGAATGTTTCACCCATTTGCGCATGAAAACGAGAAGCGACGTCCCGGGTTATTTCCAAATGCTGTAATTGGTCTTTCCCTACGGGAACAATATCGGCATCATATAGCAAAATATCCGCAGCCATTAACATGGGGTAATTGAAGAGCCCCGCATTTACGTCTTCCAAACGGCCAGCTTTGTCTTTAAACGAATGGGCAAGTGTCAGGCGTTGGTAGGGAAAAAAGCAGCTAAGGTACCACGCAAGTTCGGTTGTTTGAGGCACGTCGCTTTGACGATAGAAAACGGTTTTTTCAATATCAAGTCCGAAGGCAAGCCATGTGGCCGCAATCGCATAGGTGTTGTTACGTAAAGTTGTCCCATCTTTTATCTGCGTTAGCGAATGCATATCTGCAATAAAAAGAAAGGATTCATTTTTTTGGTCTTTTGCCATTTCAATTGCAGGCTTTATGGCCCCCAAAATGTTTCCCAAATGTGGTGTGCCCGTACTTTGTATGCCTGTTAGTATTCGTGCCATAGGTTCTTTTTCAATAAGGCGCAAAGGTAAAGGAAATCACAATTATATTCCTACTTTTGAAGCTATGCTTTCCATCTTAAAAAAAATTGGCCAGACGATGTATCGTATTTGGTTTTATGTACTTGTTGCCCTCCCGATTGTTGTGTTTTTTCCATTTTTGCTAGTTGCCACCATATCGGAAAAAACTTATACACAGTTTTTTTGGATGGCGCGAAACCTGTGGGCCGTTCCAATTTTATACGGTATGGGGTGTCCGCCTAAAGTCATCTACGAAGAGCAAATCGTTAGAGGAAAGAGCTATATGTTGGTCGCTAATCACACAAGTATGTTAGATATTATGCTTATGCTGAAAGTGAGTAAAAACCCTTTTGTATTTGTCGGAAAGAAAGAGTTGGTGAAAATTCCATTATTTGGTTTTTTTTATAAACGTGTCTGTATTATGGTAGACAGGGAAGATACCAAAAGCAGAACAGGGGTATATCGAAGGGCGCAACGGCGATTAAATCAAGGACTGAGCATTTGTATTTTTCCGGAAGGAGGCGTGCCCGATGATGAATCGGTCGTATTAGATGATTTTAAAGATGGTGCTTTTAAAATGGCCATTGGCCATAAGATCCCAGTAGTACCCATTACATTCTACGATAATAAAAGACGTTTTTCATTTACTTTCTTTAGTGGTGAGCCGGGTCGAATTCGTGCTAAAGTGAGTTCTTTTTTTGAAACCGATGAACTTGATGAGGGCGATAAAGCCTTGTTGCGGGAGAAAGTACGAAATACTATCTTAAAGGAACTTGACGAAAAAAATGCTATGTTACGGAAGCGAGAGCGGGAGCAAGAGGTTGTTCAACAGGACTAAAAAAAGGACATAAACGTTAGAGAAGGTACGATAACTTACCCGTTTTAGGGTTTCAGACTGTTATATTCGGTGGTAAGCTGACTTAACTTTTCAGGAAATGTTGTGGCAAGATTGTTCAGTTCCGTGGGGTCTTCTTTGAGATTATACAATTCCCAAGCTCCGCCGTTTAGACGTACGATTTTAAAATCCCCTTTTCGGAACATTCGGAACTTGTCAAGGCCTGAAATAAAATAATTGGGCTGTTCTCGTTGTTCCCCGTGGAATATAGGTGTCAGTGAGCTCCCATGAAGTGGTAGGCTTTTGTATCCATGAATAGAATCTGGATACTGTGTTTGCAGAATGTCTAAAAAGGTGGGCGCTATGTCGACCACATGACCCGGTTGCCTGGTTATAGCGCCAGGTTTGATTTTACCAGGCCAATACGCAATGAAGGGAGTGTGACTGCCGCCCTCATGACCCGCTTGTTTGTACTGTCTAAAGGGAGTATTCGACAAATTGGCCCAAGTGGACCGCAAGCTCCAATATGAGTTGGCGGGTCCGGGTTGAACATCATTGATTTTATTGGTGTAAAACGGACAGGCACCATTATCCACTAGAAATAGTATTAAGGTATTTTCGAGTTTTCCACCCTGCTTTAGTTTTTCCAAAACCCGACCGATATTTTGATCCATACGATCTATGATACCTGCATACACGGCCATTTCAAGATCGAGTGAATCTTGTTGCGCCTCGGGAAGACTATCCCAGGGATAATAGTCGGTATAACTTGGCACGAGTGGTCCGCGCGAGGTATTTAAATTGCCTTCGGCCGGACTCAGTTTTGCGTTTTTCGGAAGAATCCCCAGCTGTCGCATACGTTCATAACGTTCCCGACGTAGGTTGTCCCATCCTTTGCGATAGGTGCCCCGATATTTGGCAATATCTTCTGGTCGCGCTTGCAAAGGGTAATGTGCGGCATGATAGGGCAAGTACAAAAAGAAAGGGTTTTCGTTTTTAAAAGCTGTGTCGAGCCATTTCAAAGCATAATCTGTAATGAAATCGGTCTTGTACATGGGTGATTGTGTATGTTCGATTTCATTTGCGGAGAGTTTACGGCCATTGAGATAAAAAGGCCTTTCAAATGAACCGGAAGGCGGCAGAAAATACTCGGTGGTAGCCCAAAACTGAAAGGATTGGTCAAAAACATTTTCGGCCTTGCAGTAATCTGGCACCCATGCGTCAAAATGCTCTTTTCCACTCATGATATTTGTGTAACCGGCTTGCTTTGTTAGCTGTGCTAAATGTACGGCCCCGTTCCCTCCATTATAAAGACCCGTTAGCAACGATGAACGTGTCGGGTTGCATTTTGCCATATTATAAAATGTGGAAAACCGCATGCCACCCTGACCCAGAAAATCAATATTCGGTGTTTCGATTTCTCCACCATAGCATCCAATATCGGAAAAGCCGATGTCGTCGGCCATGATGAGTACAATGTTGGGTTTTTGCGATTCTTTCGAAGATTGTGAATAGCATAAGAAAGTGAAGAAAAACGAAATATAAATATAGACCCTCAGGTGAATGGTAAATCTCATTTTTAGCAGCTTACGGAATTTTATGCTAAAGTAAGATACGAAAAAATAAGGATGTTAAAGTTTGATGTTTTCATATTCCTTGGACGAAAACAAGAAGAAAATAAAGGGCACATGATAAAAATACCAAACAGTTTATTATCATATTGGCACTACGCCCGGCGCTATGCAAGTTTTAAACCGAGGAAACAAATGTGTTGTGCAATGAGGCTGACTCTAATTAAAATTTAAAGTTCAGCCCACTGTAAACTCCCAAAGAAAAGGGTTGAAAATCACCTGCAGTATTCGAGAAGGTATTCAATTGATATTTGAAAACGGGTTCGACGTTTAACCTTATTTTAGGGGTTACTTTGTAGTTTAGTCCGAAACCGACATTGGTGCTGAAATTTACATTATTGAGGTTATTGGCTTCCCCAACTTCGGTTGTCAATTCGCCAGATGTCAGGGCTACCGAATTATCAACTAAAAACAAGGAACTTACACCGCCGACTAAATCAATGCCGAACCTATTATCGATTAGGGCATAATTTAATTCCATAGGGATTTCCAAATAACCAAATTGTTGTGCCATTACCCCATCGCGCGTAATTTCAACAAAAGCATCTTTTTGAACTAGACCATTACTCGACTTGCCACTTTCCACTACTAAATTCTCAGAGGTTTGGGCATAGTTGATGTTAGTGATTTCGCCATTAGTTGAGCTTGCCAAGGAGGAGGAAAACTCGACATCATTGGTATCATAACCATAATCTACCTTATTTACCCCCGAACGAAGACTTAGTCTTTTGTTGATTTGATAAGAAACGGAGAGGCCATAACTCATATTTACAGCACCCGATTTCGAGTTGGGTGTAAAACTGGAATGTATCGGGGAACCTTCGCCAAAAGAATTAAAGTAAACTGGTGCTACATTTGCACCAACGGCCCATTTTCTTTCTCTCTTTTCTGTCATTACTTCATTTTCAAGGCCTTCGATTTCATCAAAGATTGACTTCTTTTTTTCCACTTTCTTCTCATCTTCAGACCCCTCTTCTTCAATTTGAGCTAATACATCGTGATTCGAATCGGTCTTATTGGCACTAATGGCTTCTGATTTAAATCCGGTAGTATCTTTTTCAAAATGTTGCACTTGAGGGGTATTCTCTTTTTCCTTGGTATTTGAAGCTATCAAAACGTCATTTTCGTTTTTAATGGCCTTATCCTTATCTCTTTCATTTCTGGTGGGCCCTTCCCCATCCTTACTAGATTGAGCGTTCCTGTTATTTTTGGCAATGATTTTGGTATTTTGATTTGCCAAATTTTGGGGGTTGGTTTGAAGCTGTTCAGCAATCCCTTCCGAAGCAGCTTCAGGGTTAATTTTATCAACTTCTTTTTTTAACAAGGGGTCGTCAACGGAGATTACCTTGGGGTTTTGGTTTTCTTTTGAAGCATCAACAACCGCATTTTCAGTTGCATTCGTGTTTTTCAAAAGAGTCGGATGTTGTTGGGAAGCATTTTTTTCTTTTGCCTTTTCAATGTCGGTTACGACTGTGGGGTCTTGTTGGTCGGTGGTGCGTTCGAAAGGGTTTATTGCCAATATCAAAAATGCTAATACGGCAGCGACACCGCCCAGTTTCCACCAAAAAGGGATAATCTTACGTGTATTTTTCTTTTTGTCCAAGGATGCCGATATCTGCTGCCAGACTTTTTCATCGGGTACTTCCGAAAAGTCCTTGAACTTCTCCTGGAACAGTTTGTCTAGGTTCTTTTTGCCCATTTTACATGACTTTGTGTTTTTTATCAATGCCCTTAAGGATCATATCATACTTCCAAATGCAATAATCAGTACGCCGATTATCGATCTGGTGGTTTCGGTTTCGATTTTTTCTTTTAATATACTTCTTGCACGGGCAAGATTTGATTTTGATGTTCCGGGTGATGTGCCCAAAAGTTCTCCTATTTCTTTGTGTGAATACCCATCAAGAACATAGAGATTAAAGGTTGTTCGGTACTTGTTCGGAAGGCTTTGAATATGGTTCAATAGGGTGTCTAAACTCACATCTACATAACCTGATTCTACGAACGTCTCTTCCTCTGTGTTTTCTGAAACTACACTTAGGTGCTCTTCTTTTCTATATTTTTGTAAAACCGTATTTACGGTAATACGTTTCATCCAACCCTCGAAGGATCCCTTGGATTTATATTGTCCAATTTTTTCGAAAATGGTAATAAAGCTATCGTGAAGGTTGTCTTCCGCCTCCGTTTTATTGCGCGAGTACTTAAGGCATATACCGAACAGTATATCGGAGTATTTTCGATATAATTGCTCTTGTGCCTTTCTATCTCCCTTGCTGCAACTTTGTATTAGCTCGTCCAGACTCAAATTATGGGTTAGCTATTAATTTTTGGTTTAGTTTACGGGTACTTCAACCTCGATATACTGGGGTTCTCCATCTTCGTCTTCCCCGGTATAAAATCGAAAAAGATAGGTGTCGGTATATAATACTTCAAATCTAAAAGAATCTTCTACTTCCTGATCTAGTGCGATACAATCTTTATTGTCTAGTATGGCACCAATAGCAACAATGTTACGGGTTGTCAAATCGCCCCGGGTTACATCAAACCCTTCCACTAAGGTGCAATCATCCGGTCGTAAAAGTTTTACTTTGATATTATACACTTCGTGTAAGTCAAATGATTCGGGAAGCTCAACATCGGTAATCTGCAATGGTTCATAATGAAAGTTCGCTCCATCATCATCTAAACTGCATGCGCCAAAGGTGAGAAAAAGCACAATGGCACAGAAAATCAAATTTAACCTTTTCATATTACAATTAGTTTATTTCTAAGATGTAATTAATGGGAAAAGGTTGCGTTTATTGCTATCAGGTATATAAAAAAGCCTCAATATACTTGAGGCTTAATTTTAATGATAAAATGATTAAAATCAACACAATTTATATTGTCGTCGATTTTAATATTGTTAGTACTATTTATTTTATAGCAGAAATGGCCTCACGTATTTTTCCATCCAATTCTTCAAAAAGCTCAGGATTATCATTCAGCAAAGCTTTTACGGCATCTCTACCTTGACCAAGTTTTGTGTCACCATAACTAAACCATGAGCCACTTTTTTTGACGATTTCATATTGTACACCCAAATCTATAATTTCACCGACCTTCGAAATTCCCTCACCATACATGATGTCGAATTCTGTGGTTCTAAATGGGGGCGCTACTTTGTTCTTTACCACCTTTACACGGGTCTTGTTTCCTTGAACGGCTCCATCGGTGTCTTTAATTTGTGTAGACCTTCTAATGTCAAGGCGAACGGAAGCATAGAATTTAAGGGCGTTACCGCCTGTAGTAGTTTCGGGATTACCGAACATTACTCCAATTTTTTCACGTAATTGGTTGATAAAAATAACGGTACAATTGGTCTTGCTAATGGAACCGGTCAATTTTCGAAGCGCTTGAGACATTAATCGTGCATGTAGCCCCATTTTTGAATCCCCCATTTCACCTTCGATTTCACTTTTGGGGGTTAGTGCCGCAACAGAATCGACGACAACGATGTCAATGGCGCCTGATCGAATCAGATTATCGGCGATTTCTAGTGCTTGTTCGCCATTATCTGGTTGCGAAATAATCAAATTATCGATGTCGACACCTAATTTTTGTGCATAAAAACGATCAAAAGCATGTTCTGCATCGATAAATGCCGCTATGCCGCCGTTTTTTTGAGCTTCGGCCATGGCATGAAGTGTTAATGTCGTTTTACCTGAAGATTCCGGGCCGTATATTTCAATAACCCTACCTCGTGGATATCCTCCCACCCCGAGGGCAATGTCAAGACCCAAAGAACCCGAGGGAATTACCTCTACATCTTGCACGATACTATCACCCATTTTCATTACTGCACCTTTGCCATAGGTCTTATCCAGCTTATCGAGAGTTAATTTTAGGGCCTTTAATTTTGCGTCTTTTTCCGAACTCATTTTTTGAATTTTAGGGAAGCTAAATTACTATTTCTTTTGGCATAAAACCATTTATATGCCTTATTTTCTAAAATATTGGAATGATTTTGAGCGGCATTGATTAAAACTAGGAATGAAGACTTGGTCAGGGATTAAAAAGGACAAAGATATCGCCATGTCAGTGCTATTACAGATCCTTTTTTGAAGATGGGATAACTTTTTGTAGAGAAATGTTTTGAATGTGACGCAACCTTTTTGCCTTAAATGTATCTAACTTAAAAACACAGTATATACTAACTCAATTTTATATACCATCGTTTTAGAATGCGATGGGTTTTTTGACCATTTCCTTTTTGCATCTTTGAAGAATGCTATGAAAAAGAAAAAAATGGACTGGTCGATTAAGAGTCTCGATTACATCGGGACTCTTTTTTTTTGGTGTTTCATTAGCAATAGAGAAAATGGGAGTGCAAGGCCGACTCCCTTAGTTACCTAAGCCCATTGCATCGGAAGCTTTTATGAACATTTATTATATTTGCATTTTAGTCATTCTTTAACTTAAACAATTCGTATAGCATGCAACTGTACAATACCTTAAGTGCAAAAGAAAGGGAAACGCTTATCGAAGCAGCAGGGCAAGAGCGCCTGACCATTTCTTTCTATAAATATGCACATATCGGTAACCCCGTAATTTTCAGAAATCATTTGTTTATTCATTGGAACGAACTTGACGTATTAGGCCGGATTTATGTGGCCAATGAGGGAATAAATGCACAGCTTTCGGTGCCTGCCGTAAATTTTGAAAATTTAAAAAAACATCTTGACAGTGTCTCCTTTTTAGAAAACGTCCGGCTTAATATTGCCATTGAGCAAAATAATAAATCCTTTTTAAAGCTTAAAGTGAAGGTCCGTAAAAAAATAGTAGCAGATGGCCTTAATGATAACACATTTGATGTTACTGATAAGGGCATTCATGTTGGTGCTGAGCAATTTAATGAGCTTCTTGAGGATCCCGATACCATTTTGGTCGATATGCGTAATCATTATGAGAGCGAAATAGGGCATTTTAAAAATGCCATTACCCCCGATGTGGATACTTTTCGCGATTCGCTAGATCTTATAGAGAATGATTTGGCCGATCATAAAGAAGATAAAAAGTTGGTCATGTACTGTACGGGTGGTATTCGCTGTGAAAAAGCCAGTGCGTATTATAGGCATAAAGGTTTTAAGCAAGTATACCAGTTGGAAGGTGGAATAATAGAATATGCCCGACAGGTTGAAAATAAAAAACTGGAGAATAAATTTATGGGTAAGAATTTTGTTTTCGACCACCGCCGTGGCGAACGTATTTCCAACGAGGTAATTGCGAATTGCCATCAATGTGGCAAAGCATGTGATACCCATGTGAATTGTGCCAATGAGGCTTGCCACCTTTTATTTATCCAATGTGAAGAATGCGCTGAAAAAATGGACGATTGCTGTTCTATAGATTGCAAGGAAGTTCATGCATTGCCCTACGAAGAGCAAAAGAGGCTTAGAAAGGGAAAGGAAGTGAGTAATAAAATTTTTAAAAAAGGTAGGTCCGAGGTTTTGAAGTATAAGAAATGAAAAGAGGCGAGATGGATATAATGTGGTTAGTAGAGACGTCAGGTTTTTTGCGTGTTTTTATAGCTCTGGGCCAAAAAGACCGAGGGTAGTGGGAAATGGCAAACAAGCTACCACATGCTAAACTACTTTCTTTCCTATGCAAAAAACACTACCTTTACTTTTAAGAATAGTATGAACCTTTTTTGACAAGAACATTTGGTTTTTGTTAAATCAAGATATAAAATATGGGTTGTAGCAGTTGTTCAACCGACAAGGATGGACAGCCGCGCGGGTGCAAGAACAATGGAACTTGCGGTACTGACGGTTGTAATAAATTAACGGTTTTTGATTGGCTTTCAAATATGTCGCCCCCAAATGGAGAAAGGCAGTTTGATTGTGTAGAAGTACGTTTTAAGAATAGTAGAAAGGAGTTTTTCCGAAATAGTGAAAACCTTTCCCTTTCAATTGGCGATGTTGTTGCCACACAGGCGCAATCAGGCCATGACATAGGTATTGTGACCTTGGTGGGCGAACTGGTCAAAGTGCAAATGAAAAGGAAAAAGGTCGATTACAAAGATGATGTACTTCCGAAAGTGTACCGAAAAGCATCACAAAGCGATATCGATAAATGGCAAAAATGTAGAAATCGCGAAGAAGAAATTAAAAAGCGAGCACGGGAAATAGCCATTATCCTAAAACTGAAAATGAAAATTTCCGATGTGGAATTTCAAGGAGACGGCTCTAAGGCTACGTTTTATTATACGGCAGAGGAACGGGTCGATTTTCGTCAACTGATCAAAGACATGGCGAAGGCCTTCGGTATACGTATCGAGATGCGGCAAATTGGTTATCGCCAAGAAGCCCAACGTTTGGGGGGCATTGGGTCTTGCGGTCGTGAGCTTTGCTGTTCTACTTGGTTGACAGACTTCAGGTCGGTCAGTACTTCGGCTGCTCGTTATCAACAGCTATCCCTTAACCCTCAGAAATTAGCCGGACAATGTGGTAAGCTTAAGTGTTGTTTGAATTATGAGCTTGATATGTACCTAGATGCCTTAAAAGATTTTCCATCATCAGATACAAGGCTGCATACTGAAAAAGGAATGGCGTTTTGTCAAAAAACCGATATTTTTAAGGGTACTTTATGGTTTTCTTACAAAGAAGATCCCGCGAATTGGCATGCCCTTTCGAAAGATCAGGTAAAAGAAATTCTAGAAAAGAACAAAAGGAAAGAGAAGGTTGCAAGCCTTGAAGAATATGCCATTGAGAATACGGTCGAAGAGAAAGTGGTTTTTGAAAATGTGGTCGGGCAAGATAGTCTTACACGGTTTGATAGACCAAAGGGCAGAAATAACAGAAACAAGAACAAGAACAAGAAAAGAAGGAACAATAGAAAAAGACGTCCAAAAAATGCCTAAAAGTTTGTTTGTCTTAGCAGCTCTGATATGTGTTGTTTCTTGTAATGACGCCTTGTTGGTTTCAGAATACAAGGCTACTGATAAAGGGCATTGGAACAAGGATCATACGATTGAATTTACGTTTTCCGAAGTTGATACGATTCGGCGTCATAATATGTTCATTAATATCCGTAATGACGAAACTTTTCCTTACAGTAATCTTTTTTTAATAGCTGAACTCAATTTTCCTAGTGGAGAAACCGTTAAGGATACATTGGAATATGAAATGGCACTTCCTGATGGTAAATGGTTGGGTAAAGGCTATGGAAGCATTAAAGAAAACAAACTTTGGTATAAAGAGAACATCGTTTTTCCCTCTTCTGGCGTATATACCTTGAGTGTTTCACATGCAATGCGAAAAAATGGTAGTGTTGATGGCATAGCCAATTTGCCAGGCATTACCGATGTAGGTTTTGAAATTGTAAAAAGTAATGAGTAAAAATATGGCAGGGGCCAAAAAGAAAAAAGCAGACCAAAGTTTTTGGAAATTCATTAAATGGTTCTGGATATTATTTATCACGGGGATTTTTGCTGTGGCCTTACTATTTTTGTTGGCGTCATGGGGCGCTTTTGGTGAATTGCCCACCTTTGAGACGCTAGAGAATCCACAGACCAATTTAGCGACCGAAATTATATCTTCCGATGCAAAAACATTGGGTAAATTTTATTTAGACGATAACAGAACCGATGTTTCGTTTGAAGATTTGCCCGAGAATTTGGTGAATGCGTTGGTAGCTACCGAAGATGCTCGTTTTTACAATCATTCAGGTATTGATGCCCGGGGAACGCTGCGGGCCTTTTTCTTTCTTGGGAAACGTGGTGGTGCAAGTACGATTTCACAACAGTTGGCGCGACAGCTGTTCGTGGGTGTACGTTCTAGAAATAAATTTGAAACCATCAAGCAAAAGATTCAAGAATGGGTAATTGCCACACAGTTAGAACGTAGTTATACCAAAGAAGAGATTATCACGATGTATTTCAATATCTATGATTTTGGTAACAATGCCGATGGTATTCGTTCTGCATCCAGAATATATTTTGGAAAAGAGCCTAAAGATTTAAAAGTTGAGGAATCGGCCATGTTGGTAGGCATGTTCAAAAATTCTTCCCTTTACAATCCCATACCAAGAAGAAATCCAGTGGGCACAAAGAATAGAAGAGATGTGGTCTTGGCCCAAATGGCTAAGTACGGTTATATTTCGGAAGTGGAAAAAGATTCATTACAGGCGATGGAAATGAATATCAACTTTAACCCTGAGTCTCACCGGGAAGGTATCGCCACTTACTTCAGAATGTACCTGCAGGGCTTTATGAATAAATGGATTAAGAAGAATCCGAAGCCGGCCCTAGAAGGTCAACGCGACAAATGGAACCTTTATTTAGACGGGCTTCGTATATATACGACCATCGATTCACGTATGCAAAAGAATGCAGAGGATGCCGTAGGGGAGCATATGAAGAAATTACAGGCAGAATTCTTTCATCAAAATACGCCAGATCGTAATGCCACTACCCCTTTCGTGGGTCTTGAGAAAAAGGAAATCAATAGTATCATGGAACGGGCCATGAAAACCTCTGATCGGTGGCGCAAAATGAAGGCGAACGGAAAATCGGAAAAAGAGATTCGCGAATCTTTTACCAAAAAAATCGATATGACGGTTTTCGATTGGAACAGTGAAACAAGGGAAAAGGATACCGTATTGACCCCGATGGATTCCATTCGGTATTATAAGACCTTTTTAAGAACGGCAATGATGTCTATGGAACCCCAGACCGGCCACGTGAAGGCTTGGGTCGGGGGAGTAGATTACAAACATTTTCAATATGATGGTGTTTATCAGGGGTCGCACCAACCGGGTTCGACATTTAAACCTTTCGTATACGCAGCGGCCATTGATCAGCTACGCTTATCGCCCTGCGATTCTTTACCCGACATCTTATATTGCATAGAAGCTGGAAAACACGGCAATCCTGAAAAATGGTGTCCTGGGAATGCCGATCGTAAATATTCTGGGAAAATGTATACGTTGAAAAAAGCACTTGCCAATTCAATGAATACCGTTACGGCTCAATTGATTGATAGGGTAGGGCCTAAGTCGGTAGTTTCCATCGTTAAAAATATTGGGCTGACAAGAGATATTCCAGAAGTACCTTCCATAGCCTTGGGAACACCTGACGTAAATCTCTACGAGATGGTTGGGGCATATGGTACTTTTGTTAATCAAGGCGTGTATGTCAAGCCGGTAATGGTAACACGAATTGAAGATAAAAATGGTACGGTACTTTATGAATACGTTCCAGAAACTAAAGATGTATTAAGCAAAGATGTGGCCTATGCGATGTTGAACCTTATGGAAGGTGTGACCGAAGGAGGTTCCGGAACGCGTTTGCGTCACAGCTACCAAAAGAATGCCACTGAATATAAGGAAATTATTACAGGATATCCTTACGGGTTTACCAACCCTATTGCAGGTAAAACAGGTACAACACAGAATCAGAGTGATGGCTGGTTTATGGGTATGGTGCCAAATTTGGTTACTGGTGTTTGGGTCGGTGGAGAGGATAGGGCTATACACTTTTCTTCCTTGAGATATGGCCAAGGTGCTTCTACGGCACTACCTATTTGGGGCCTTTATATGAAGAAAAACTATGCAAACAACGATTTGGGTATATCCGATGGAGAATTCCCTGCACCTGAAAACTTGTCAATCAATGTCGATTGCTCAAAGACTGTCGAAAATACCGATGAGGAAGTTGATCCCGGTGATGATTTGGATGATTTAGATTTTTAAGAAGCAAATCGCTGATTAATTAAGGCCTGAAAACTTCTGGGGTTTAAGAACATTTACTTCTGCGATACTTCCCGCTCTTTGATTTTTGAAAGCAATACCTTGAGGTATTTGCTGAACTTTTCTGTGTGGTTTTTTTCCATTCCGTATAACTATTTTAGACTCTTGATTAATTCTGTTTTTACTTCATGGGTTGCAAAAAAAATAGTATTTTGAAGACGTGCAAGAAACGTTTGTAATACTAAAATTTCAGGGATATGATTCATAAAACAGTTTCTGGTGTTGAAGATGCCTTAGCGGGTGTTAAAGATGGCATGACATTCATGTTAGGGGGGTTTGGTCTATGTGGTATTCCTGAAAACATCATAGCGGAGTTAGTACGCTCCGAAGCAAAAGACCTGACCTGTATATCCAATAATGCCGGGGTCGATGATTTTGGATTGGGACTTTTACTGAAAAAACACCAGATAAAAAAGATGATTTCATCCTATGTTGGTGAAAATGAAGAATTCGAGCGCCAGATGTTAAATGGGGAACTTGATGTTGAATTAACGCCGCAGGGAACGCTGGCAGAAAAGTGTAGGGCTGCCCAGGCAGGATTCCCCGCTTTTTTTACACCGGCAGGCTACGGAACCGAAGTGGCTATGGGTAAAGAAACGCGTGAATTTAATGGTAAGATGTATGTGCTCGAAGAAGCTTTTAAAGCCGATTACGCCTTTGTAAAAGCTTGGAAAGGTGACGAAGCCGGAAATCTAATTTTTAAGGGGACGGCCCGTAATTTTAATGCATGCATGTGTGGTGCCGCAAAGGTAACGGTCGCAGAAGTAGAAGAATTGGTTCCCGCAGGGGAATTGGATCCTAACCAAGTTCATGTACCCGGTATATTTGTCCAACGAATTTTTCAAGGAAAGAGTTATGAAAAACGAATAGAACAACGCACCGTACGTCAAAGAAACTGATATTAACGAACCATGTTGGATAAGAACGGAATCGCCAAGCGAATAGCACAAGAAGTCAAAGACGGGTATTATGTGAATCTAGGCATAGGTATCCCCACTTTGGTTGCCAATTTTGTACGCGATGACATCGATGTCGAATTCCAAAGTGAAAATGGTGTATTGGGTATGGGGCCATTTCCTTTCGAAGGAGAGGAAGATGCAGACATTATTAATGCCGGTAAACAAACGATTACGACCTTGCCAGGGGCTTCTTTTTTTGACTCTGCGACCAGTTTCGCAATGATTCGGGGGCAGCATGTAGATTTGACTATTTTGGGCGCCATGGAAGTTGCTCAAAATGGAGATATAGCGAATTGGAAAATACCCGGTAAAATGGTAAAAGGAATGGGAGGGGCTATGGATTTGGTGGCTTCTGCCGAAAATATTATTGTCGCCATGTTGCATACCAACAGGGCGGGAGACTCTAAATTGCTTAAGAAGTGTACATTGCCTTTAACGGGCGTGGGCTGTGTAAAAAAAATCGTGACAAATTTGGCCGTTTTAGAGGTAACCCTTCGTGGGTTTAAATTGCTAGAGCGAGCACCCGGAGTTTCTGTGGAAGAGATACAAAAAGCTACCGAAGGCACTTTGTTTTTTGATGGTGAGGTGCCCGAAATGCAACTATAACAGGTAATAGGAACTTTTTTATCGGGACTATCCCATAAATAGGTTGTGTTATCAAACGAATATGAAAAATTGGTCGGCGTTTTTAGTTTTATGGTTTGTAGTACCATTTTACGCTCAAACTTCTGAAAAGACCATTTCAGGCAAGGTGACCGATGTATGGGAAACACCGATTCCTAATGTAAACGTTTTGCTAAAAGGTACCGACCGCGGAACACAAACAGATGGTGACGGGTGGTTTTCGTTAAGAGTACTTACCAAGGAGGTTTTGCTAATATCCGCCCTAGGATATGGTAGTGTTGAAATTACCGTGCCAGAAACGGAGGAAGAACTTAAAATTGTCTTATCTCCAAGGGCAACTGAATTAGATGAAGTGACCGTAGGGAAAAGGAAACGAAAAACCCAAAAGGACATTTTGGCCGAATTTCCCGAAAATCCAAATCTTTTAAAAACCTCAATGGGTGTTTTAAACAAGGATCGTTCTTCATCGGCCTTGCGGGTAATCAGTGGCAAAGAATTGGTGGCTACTGGACCTGATTTTTTATCTTCTTTAAAGAACCTTAGTCCTAATATGAGGGTCGTTAGACCCCCTTTTGCCCCTGATGTTGAGGTGTATTTGTTCAGAATCGTTTATACTTCCCTTGATGATGAACTGGATATACCTCCGAAAGCTATTTTTGATGTAGATGGATTTATACAAGAGACCGCGCCAACATATCTGTCAGCACACGATATAGACCGTGTAGCGATACTCGAGCGCAATGCAGCGATTACCAGATATGGGCCAAGGGGTACCGGAGGTGTTATTGTAGTCAACACCAAGGCCACGACCCAAATGAACCAATTTGGGGTAGACGAGCGTTATGATAATTCCGTTTTGCATGACAGTCTAAGCGAACTGTTTATAGACCAAAGGTATTATGTGCCAAAACCTCCTGATTACATGGAAGCTTATATAGAGACCACCACCGCAGAGGAAGCAGAGGGGTTATTGGAAAGGGACATAGAACTTTACTCTAAAAACCCGATCTTTTTTTTAGATTTGGCTTATTATTTTAGGGAACGTTGGAAAGATTACAAGACTTCAGATAAGCTACTTAAGCAGGTTCATCAACGCTTTCCGGAAAATAGTACAGTATTAAGGTCGCTGGCATACAGATATGATATTTTGGGGAGAAAGGATAAAGCTTTAGATCTGTTCCTAGAAATTTTGAAGTTAGATTCGTCGGTCGCTCAATCCTATTGTGATGTAGCGAATGCCTATGCTGAAAAAGGAGATAATAAGAAAGCCTCGATGGTCTATGAGAGCTACCGGGAAGTCAGGAATAGGAGTAGTATTGCCTTCGACAAATATGGAGCAGACCTAATGATGACTATTGAATCCCTTAACAACCTGCAAGCCCGAAAAGAAAAAATAAGTTGGAAAAAATTGGAGAACGAGGCAGGGGTTGAAATTTCGAGAACGCGAATTGTTGCAGCTTGGAGCAACCCTAAAATTAGTATAGGATTTCAAATTGTAAACCCTGAATCAATGTACGATACTTGGGAAAATACTGGGAAGCTAAATGAAATGCAAGAAGGGCAAGCACTTAGGGGGTATGCTAGCACACAATTTTTTCTTGACGATGACAAAACAGGCGAATGGCAGTTGAATCTACAGCATTATAAAGGAACGGCCCAAGATCCTACCTATTTACATATATCGACTTTTTTTGACTATGGACTTCCTACCCAGCGCAAGATATTACGATTGTTCAAATTGACACCAGAATATGAGGTTACGGGCCTTCTCACCGTAAACACTCAATCGAATACTATGGTTAGTGATTAAATATTGTATGTTTAGGGAAAAATTTGGGAGAGATTATTCCTTATTAGGATGTCTATGGTACTAAAGTGAAATTGTCAATATTCAATTTGGCTTTTATCCGGTTGTTCCATTTTAACAAGCTCTTGTAGTCATTGCCCTGACGGGTTTCCTTTTTAAATTTTTTTACTTCGGATGAGGCTCCAACGTGCATTTCGTCATAAACTGATTTTACTTCATCAAAGGTCATATTCTCGGTAATCCGGGAAGCTCCCAATTGCCTATACACCTCATAAATATCAAAAATAATATTATAATAGACCAACTTATTCTTTGCGCGCTCTTCGCTGAATCGAGAAGAATTAATATCCAACAAAGTTCGGCTTAGCATTTTTTCGATCCCATTTTCATCTTTATAGCTATCCACAACATAACAAATATTGATATTGGCTTTGCTATTTCGAGAAGTTTTGCTTTGTAGTTGTTCAAACGGTGTATCGTAGGCTTTGCCTGTTGTTAAATCTTTTCCTGGGTTAGTATTTATCCCGTCGTTTTCATTTTCTTTCGAAGACATATCATCTATATGTTTCCATTTAAGCCGTCTTTCGTTTTGCCAAGAAAGAACTGTGGGGTTTGTATATTTTAAGTCATCTAGTGGAATGTAATTATCATAATTAATCAGGAACCCATTTTTTTTCATAAAATCCATCGACCTGTTTTCGCTGATACTCTTAGGGAATTGGTAGTTGGTCTCCCAGAAATCGTCGGATGCCCGCAAGGCAATCATTTTGTCATAGTCGTTGTTAAAAGGAATCGTCTTGGTGAAATAGGGGTCTTTAAAAAAAGTGTCGTAGTCAAAGAAGTATAGAAAAGTTTGGGAATTAATGGTCTCAGAAACCTTTTTGGATTCATAGCCCATTCTAAAGGTAAGGTTCAGATACTGTATTTTTTCGAGGTCCATGGGATTAAAAACAATGTTGAGCAGAATTTCCTTGGGGGTCAAGACAACATCTTCATTGATTGAAGTCAATGCTTTTGTTATGGGGTCGTTGGTCCAAAGTTCAATTTTTTTGACCACCAAAAGCTGAGGATCTACCAACATTTTTCCATGAAACAATCTGCCATTGGCCTCTTTAGGCGAAAATGAAAGAGATACCTCCTTCTCGCCACAGGTAATGCAGTCATCAATTTTCACATCGTATTTTCTTTGAATGGCGTTAGAAGTCAGATTGCCCGGATAATCGGGAAATATTTGCTTTGAGGTCCCAAAAAGCTGAAAGTCACTTAAAATTTTAGTGTTGTCCAAGCTATAGAACGGGAACGATTTGTTTTGGCCAAACCGGCCACTTTTGACCCGGAGTTCTAAAATGCCCTTAGCTAAATTTTGTTCGCTATTGTAGAAACCCTCTACTTGCTCGATAGGAATATTTCTTGTAGAGGAATTCATGGTCAAAAAGGCCTTGCTGGCCGTTGTATTTATGCTCTTTCGGTACACGGCTATAATCCTGTCCAACAATTTATAGGGATAATCTTTGGCTTCACCGGCGGTTAGAATAACCTCGTCCAACACAGAAACATCCATTTTTAAATAAAGTTTGGACTCTTTCTCGAAATAAGATAGCGCTGCTTTTTTTGGTTTAAACCCTAAGTGTCTTATTTCTAACGAATCCTTATAAAAATCGCTGTCGACCGCGAACTTACCATCTTCGTTTGCTATGGTATATTGGGTTTTTGTACCGTAAATCCTTATCGTGCAATAGGGCAATGGATCATTTGTCGTCTCGTCATAAATAAACCCTTCTATTTTCGACTGCGCCATACTTTTTGTGCAAATGATGATGATTAAAAGAAAAATGATTTTTTTCATACCACTAATTTCTTCCCAAATGTATTGCTACACTAAAATAACCGTTTTATTTGTGAGGTGTGGTTTAATCGGAGGTTTATTGACAAGGTTCGTCAAAAAGGGTGTGCCCAAATTTTTTATGTAGTGGTTGTGTCTGTGGGCCTATGGAAAAGGGTCGGGTTATTGATAAAAGTCCTACCCCTGCTATTTTTAACGTGCACATTTAATAAGATGGTGGAGATCTATTCGATACTTTTTTGAAATACGTCTTTTACAACACAAAGAGAACCGTTCACAACATTAATTTCGAACCTTGCCCTCTTCAGTGTATATTTATCTTGTAATTAATTAGAAGTCTCCAATATCATTGGACCCCCAAATCAGAATTTTTAAAAATATACTTAACTATGGAAGCCCAAATTAACCACACCTCAACCGAAAAAGAGATTCAAGTGTACAAAAACGATTTTTTAAGTGGAATCGTAATGTTGGCAAGAAAGCTGTTTATGCTATAACAGTTTTTGAACAAAATTTAAAAAAGGAACGACTAATCTATAGTCGTTCCTTTTTTGTTTTAATTCGTTCTCGGCCAATTTGGTCAAGAGAAGCGATGTGGTCACCTAACAATGGTTTTATTGCACCACATCGGGGAAATTCCCTATATGCAAAACTTTATTCCTTTAGCACTTTTATGAACTCCGTATTCCCCTCTTCATCCATAACATTGAGTAATAACAGTCCTTTCGGGGCACTGGAAACATCAACGGCAAAACTGTTACCTACCGAATCGATAGCGCCTTGTTTTATCATAACGCCAGATAGCGTATACAAAGCAAACTGGGTATAAGAAGCATTTGCTGGTAACGTAACATTCATACTTCTTTGCACTGGGTTTGGATATACCGATATTTTCGAACTTTCAAGTTCGGGTTCGGTCGAGATTCCTTCTCCTATCCGGGCCTTAAACGAACTTGATTTTGGGCTTACAGTAAGGTAAACGCTGGTTTGGCAGCCATTTGCCGAGGTCAACACATATGTACCGCTGTCGGAAGAAGTTAAATTTTGAATTCTGTAGTTGTCGCCTACTGTAGAACCATTGGGTCGTTTAACAGTAAGCCCGATGCCATTAGGAAGCATACTAAAGGTTACATCTTTTCCTTCTACGGCTGTGATGCTGCTACTTCCACTTCCCCATACACCATTAACCCGGTATTCCGATGTTATTCCCGTCGAACAACTATTGTTGTTCGAATTGCTACCAGAGGAGGATCCGCCGACACTTAAGTTTAAGGTCGTTTGGCAGCCATTTGCAGAAGTGAGTATATAAGCCCCGCTATTTGCAGAAGTTACCTTTCCAAGCCGATAATTATCCCCTACGGTTGATCCGTTGGGGAGTTTAATAGTCAGTCCAACTCCATTAGGAATCATACTCAATATTACGCTAGTACCCTCGGCCAGACTAAGATTATTCTGGCCACTCTGCCAAGACCCGTTTAAACTATATTCAGGAGTAATGTTTCCTGAAGGACAGTCGTTACCGGAATTGCTATTGTCATTGCCACCGGTTGAGTTTCCTACTGTCAGGTTCAAAGTGGTTTGACATCCATCTTCAGAGGTAATTATGTAGCTTCCCGCATCGGCTTCCGTTACCTTACCGAGCCTGTAATTGTCACCTGCGGTCGAGCCATTTGGCAAGGTTATGGTGAGGTTTTTTCCATTTGGGAGCATACTCAAAACAATATCTGTACCCTCAGCCACTGTTAAGCTCTTTTGGCCACTGGCCCACGACCCGTTCAAGCGGTATTCTGGAGTAATATCGCCTGAAGGGCAATCATCTTTTGCACTACTACCGGGATCTCCAACAGTCAAGTTTAGGGTTGTCTGACACCCAGTTGCAGAGGTCAACACATATGCCCCGCTATCAGCTGTCGTAACTTCGCCGAGCTTAAAATTGTCTCCTGCCGTTTTGCCATTTGGAAGCTTGATAGAGAGTCCTATTCCATTTGGAATCATGCTTAATATAACATTCGTGCCTTCGGCAACGTTCAGATTGGTTTGTCCGTTTTGCCAAACCCCATTCAGACTATATTCTGGAATAACAGTGCAAGAACCGTTACTATTGTTATTGCTGTTCTGGGAACCTTGATATTCGTGCGGGCCTATGTCAGGTGTTGAAACCAATGAATTACCATTCAAATCAGTGGAACGTGCAGAATAGGCTACTCCTGCATTTATGGCAGGGCTGGTCGCTTTTAGCTTATATTTTGCGGATTGGGTTCCTGAATTGGTGAATAACGGGTTGGTATTCTTCGTACTTGAAAAGCCGGTAGTCGGTGTTGTAAAAGAATTATTATGAAAGATATTGTTATCGCCATCAACCGATATACTCCCTGAACTTATTGTAGCCCATTTCTTTGAGGTGGAATTAATAACAATATTATTTTTAAAATTCATTGAGGTTCCTGAGTTATAGTAGCGTATACCTCCAGACTGCCCATCAAAAACATTATTGTAAATGTCAATATTCTTGCTTGTCGTGGTTTCGTAACTTCCTTCGCCAAAAGAGACAATTCGACGACCACCTTTGAATACATTGTTAAAGACTTTGATGTTATTAGGGCTCGCTGAGGAAACCATTGGATTATATCCCTTAACTATGAATAGCAGTGCAGCATGGTCGCATTCGAGATAGTTGTTTTTCAAGGTTATATTGGTCGCCCCGTTTTCAATTGTAACTTGGTTGTCATCGGAGCCAGTCATACTATTACCTTCAAAAACTGCTCCCGATGAACTGGGATATCGTACCTCTATAATGGTTCTATAGATAAGATTATCTTTCCAAGTGTTGTTTCGGCCACCTCCATTAGATAGACCATGGCCGTTATGGGAACCACTGTGCAAACGATAAATTCTATTGTTTTCAAAGGAATTATTGGCGGCTGTATTTGAATCGTTTCCTTTGTAGCGGGTCGTAAGATAATAATCGGTCTGACGACTCGTGTCATCGTTACGATATTCATTGTACTTTATGGTATTGTTATTTCCTTTTGAAGAGGTATGTGGATCGATAAAAATAAATGCATATGCCGAATTTTCACCATAACAATTGCTAACCGTATTATTATTTCCTCTGATATAAACTGAAGACCCCTGGTAACCTTTTGTATCTAAACTTAGATCGGAGAACGCAAGATTGTCGAGCTTGTTGTTATTTCCTTGTACCAGTACAGCATAACCTGCCCTTCCATACGGATCGTTAAACCCAATATTATGAAGTTCGATATAATTACCTCCTACAAAGATTGCGTATGAATCACTGGAATTGGTTGGTTTTATTACCGGGAAACCGATTGAATTTATTGAGTTTCCGTAATCCATTGTGCCATAGGCTTTGCTTGAGATATCGCCTGGACTAGAGGTGTATCCCCTAAAAACAATAGGTTTAGAGCTTGTGCCGCTTTGCTTGAACCAGAGGCCGGATACATTATAGCTTCCAGATTTAACGTATACTACATCTCCAGCCTGAACTCTGTCAACAGCAGCGTCCCAGTTCCAGGCAGAAGCTTCCGAGAGTCCGCTATTACTAGATTTTCCACTTGTGGTTATATAATAAGTCTTGCTCTGAGCTGTTAGTGATTGAAAAAAAGAAACGGATAAAATAAGTAGGGTTAAAACGTATTTATTGTAGGTCATGGTACTAGTGTTCTAGAAAGATTAATAGTTTAAAAAAGTGGGGCGCTTTTCTTTATTTAATTAAAATCGATTTATGAATTGAAAATGGGTTTATTTAATAGCTAACGCTGTAATTTCTTCAAATTTTAAAATGGTATTTTATTGGGGCATTCCCAAAAATTGATTTATATCTGTTTATAAAATGGGGGAGTTTGAAATGTTACTAAGCCTTCAGTATCTTTTACTTTTTTAAAACTTTTAAAAATTCACTATCACCATTGTCATTACTTACATTTAGAAGGATTAAGCCTTTTTGTGCTTTTGAAACGTTTATGGCAAAATTGCTTTCACCGGTTTCAATTGTTCCTTCCTTAATCAAAATACCAGAGGTGTTGAATAACCTATAGGTCGTGTAATTGGAATGATTTGGTATGGATACATTAATTTCTCTTTGCACCGGATTAGGATATACCGTAAGCTCATCAACTGCATTTTGTAAGGTTAAATAATCTTGCGCTGCTGCATTTGCTTCTTCAGGGTTAAATCGGACCTTCAATGAAGTTCCTTTGGGTTCAACAGAAAGATTTATAACGGTTTGGCAACCATCTTCTGAGGTTAGTAAGTAAGTTCCACTGTTGGCTGCGCTTATGTTTGTAAGGGTATGATTGTCGCCAACGATAGAACCGTTGGGTAGTTTAATGGTTAGCCCGACCCCGTTGGGAAGCATACTCAATGTCAAATCTTCTCCTTCGCTCACACTAATGTTGCTGTCGCCACTTCTCCATAATCCGTCATATCTATACTCTGGAATAATATTACCCGCTGGGCAGGTATTGATAACCTCATCGCCTACGGTCAAATTCAAGATGGTTTGGCAACCTTCTTCAGAGGTAATAATGTAGGTTCCGCTATCTGCTGAGGTCACACGGCCTAAATGAAAGTTGTCTCCTACGGTCGAACCATTTGGGAGCTTAATACTAAGGTCCGCTCCGTTGGGCAGCATACTAAGTACAACATCGGTTCCTTCACCAACATTCAAATTGCTTGTTCCGCTGGCCCAAACACCGTTTAACCTATATTCTGGAATAACATACCCTGTTGAACAATTTGTGTTGTTCGAGCCATCACTACTATTATTATCTGAATCTCCTACGCTTAAGTTCAAGGTTGTTTGGCAACCGTCTTCCGAAGTGATTACGTAGGTGCCGCTGTCTTCCGAGGTGACTTTGCCTAGTGAATAGTTGTCTCCAACGATGGAACCGTTAGGCAATTTAATACTTAAGTCAACTCCGTTAGGCATCATACTTAGTAAAACGTCGGTTCCCTCATCGACATTTAGACTGTTTTGACCACTGTTCCAAGTACCGTCTAATCGATATTCAGGAACAATTGTTCCTGCTGCACAACCATTGTCATTAGCGTCATTGCCACTAGAACCAACACTTAAGTTCAACGTAGTTTGACACCCATCTTCTGAGGTTAACAAATAGGCGCCACTATCGGCAGTGGTCACCTTGCCCAGGTCGTAATTGTCACCAACTGTAGCTCCGTTCGGAAGTTTGATCGTTACCCCTACACCATTGGGATACATGCTTAACGTAACATCGGTGCCCTCTTCTACATTCAGATTGGTGGATCCATGGTTCCAAGCCCCGTCCAAGCTATATTCTGGTGTAATGGTTTCTGTACAGTTTTTACCTGTTTCTTCGGTACCGCCAACTTTCTCCATACGGTCAAAATCCCCTGCGGAGTAGGCCAAGTATATTTCTAGGGCAGAATATCCCGCGTTATTGATTACTTGATAACTTCCAAAGTTGTAGCTTTCCTTTACTTGACTACTAGAAGTGATACTATGTGATGATTCAAAACTGTCAGGTATATGGTTGTTATTGCTGTCTGTTGGGGCTGATCCGCTTTTGATACTAGGGAAGGAACCACTACTCGCCGATCCCCCATTGCCATTTTTATATTGATTAATAAGTCGGCTATCTACAGCATCGTGATTCGAAAAGCTAGCACCTACATGCGGCAATAAGCTACTCTCTATTTCCGATGCAGGTATGGCCGAACCAACAAGCCCTGAGGTTTTATAAGGTGAAGATTTGATGTAAGGGGAAAGGTTGGAGCTATATTGCCCTTGCCCTGAAATTTGAATGTTTCCTTTAATATAGGCATGGGTATTTGATGTCGACCCGGTTCCATCACTTTCTCCATTTACAGAAGTGGAACCTTTAGAACTTACTTGACTAGAGGCCTTATACTTATTATTTAACACTGTGAATTTTGTGCCAAGACTAGTGTTCGTTCTCCATAGTGCGCCATGGACCAAATTATTGACCATTTCATATTGTAATTTGGAAGACTGTGGGTGATTGCTTCTTATATTTCTTTCCCTATTATGTATAAAAAGATTTCTAAATACAGAGATATTTTCATTTTTCTTATAGCTTAAAAGGCCATAATTGCTTTCCGCAATTATGCAATTTTGAACCGTAACATCTTTGATGGTCGAGCCCGAAAAATTTCCAACAAGTGATAGGTTTTCGTCCCTTGCCCAGCTCAGACTACAATGGTCAATGATTATATCTTCGATATGGGTTCCATTATAGGCCGATATGTTGATGCAATCCTCATTACTTCCTGTACTTGAACTTGATTGCCGGATTCTCAATCCTCGAATAATAACATTTGAGGCACTAATACGTATTTCACCACCTTTTATCAATATACCATCGCCAGGTGCTGTTTCGCCGGCAACCGTAACGTTTCCAGCGCTATAAGGAATATCGAGATAGTTGCCTCCACTATGGGTTATCGTCCCTGATACCTTGAAAACAATAATTCTAGGACCGGTCATCTTGAGGGCGGCATCCAGACTTCCCGAACCACTTGAGTTAAGATTGGTAACCGCAACTATTCTTCCGCCTCTTCCACCAGTGGCATATTTGCCATATCCTTCGGCGGTGGGAAAAGCTTTTTTAGAGGAAAGTGTTATGGTAGGTATTGGAGGGTTTGGATAGTAACTATTCGATTTGATAGTGGTAGAGCCGTTCGCTGTCTCAGGTAGGTGCGTATAAAAAACAATAAGAATTGCACAGAAAAATGTGGTAAGTAAAAATTTCGTCATTTAGGGCAAATATTGGGGGTATTAGTCTAACTGATTGGTAATGAAATCTCAAAACCGCGGCAAAGATGCCTTAAAAGGCTCCCCAATTATCTTAAAAAAGTCTTAAAAAAGAGTTAAACTCGACGAAATGCAACAAAAAAAATCGTTATACGGACAAAAAAATCGACAAAGTGCGAAAATTCTTCGTTTTATGTTCACTTTAACGAATTTAAAATGTTAATGGCCTTTTTTAAGGTAGCTTGTGTTTTTGCAAAGCAAAATCGAAGTTTTTGGTTGTCTTTTTGATCGATATTAAAGACTGAGATGGGAATGCAAGCCAGCCTGTGGTTGGTGATAAGTTTTTGGGCATAGCTTACATCATTTTCGTCGGTTAATGCTGAATAGTCCAATAGTTGAAAGTAGGTACCTTGGGAGGGAAGTACCTTAAAGGAAGACTGGTTCAAGGCATTTATAAAATAGTCTCTTTTTTTTTGATAAAAGTCAGATAATTCTAAATAGTGCTTTGGTTCTTGGAGGTATTGGGCCAAGGCCCGTTGCGTCGGGTGGTCTACACTAAATACATTAAATTGGTGAATCTTTCGAAATTCTTGCATCAATTCGGCTGGGGCGACACAGTAACCTACCTTCCATCCCGTCACATGAAAAGTTTTGCCAAAAGAACCACAGACAATGCTACGAGATGCTAAATCTGGGAAACGAGAGACACTTTCATGTGTTAAATCGTCAAAAACAATATGTTCGTAAACTTCATCGCTAATTAGAATAATGTCGGTACCCAAAAGACTTTGCTGTAACGCTAGCATATCATTTTTTGAAAGAAGGGTTCCGCTTGGATTGTGTGGGGTGTTTATTATTACCATTTTGGTTTTGGGCGTTATTCGGACCCGAAATTTCTCCCAATCTATTTTAAAGCGATCCCCGTTCATTTCTACTAAAATTGATACGCCCCCATTAATCGCTATTGCCGGTTCATAGCAATCATACGCGGGTTTGAATACAATAACTTCATCGCCCTGATTTACAAATGCAGTAATTGCAGTATATATTGCCTGTGTGGCACCTACGGTAATGGTGATTTCTTTTTCGACATGGTAGCTCTTACCATGAAGTGCTTTTATTTTTTGAACAATGGCTTCGCGCAACGGAAATGATCCAAACATCGGAGCATATTGATTATATCCATCGCTCATTGCTTTGGTTACTAATCGCATTAATTTCGAATCGGCTTCAAAATTCGGGAACCCTTGGGAAAGGTCGATGGCATTATGCTGTCTGGCCAAGTTGCCTATTGTTGTGAAAATGGTGGTTTTTGCGTTCGGAAGTTTAGAGGAAATATTTTTCATATGCAACGACGTTGTAAATCGGATGAATTTGATAAAAGTACGAAAACATCGATGCGTTTGGCCATAAAAAAACCCCGGCAACAGCGCCGGGGATAATTATCTCAAATTGTTTTATTTATACAATCTAGGCATGTTGCTCTTCGTGTTTTCCCTCTTTAATTTCCTCAATCAATTTTGAGTTGAATGCGGGTAAATCGTTGGGGTTTCTACTGGTTACGAATCCTTGGTCTACAACGACTTCTTCATCTACCCAGTTTGCACCGGCATTTACTAAGTCGTCTTTAATAGAATTAAAACTGGTCATCTTACGACCTTTGACGACGTCTGCGCTTATAAGTGTCCAGGCAGCATGACATATGGCCGCTACGGGCTTTTCCTGCTTAAAAAAGTCTCGAACGAAAGTTAATACCTTCTCTTCCCTTCTTAATTTATCCGGATTGATGACACCACCAGGTAACATCAGAGCATTATAATCTTCAGCTGTTACTTGGCCTATGGTCTTATCGACTGTATACGAATTAGACCAATTTCCATTGGCCCAGCCTTTAATTTCTCCAGATTCAAGACTTACAATATCCACTTTAAAGCCTTCTTGCTCCATGGCTTCCTTTGGAGACTTTAATTCACTTTCTTCAAATCCATTTGTAGCTAAAATTGCTATCCTCTTCATAGGTGTTATTTTTTAATGATTATTAATATAATTTAGTAGCAATATACAAGCAACACATGGGATAGGTTGACGGAAAACAAGTTGATTTTTGCTCTATTGATACGATTGTAAATGCTCGATGACCTTTGTCAAACATTCATCGAGTTCTTTTTTTATTTCGGTTTCCCAGAATCTAAAAACTTTATAGCCCAACCGGTCCAATGCTGCGTTCACCTCGCTGTCACGCTGCATATTACGTTCGATTTTTGCAATCCAAAATTCACGATTTGTTTTTACTTTGGGTTTTCGTTCTTTCCAGTTATAACCGTGCCAATATTCGCCATCAATAAAGATTACGGTCTTATATTTGTTTAACACAATGTCGGGTTTGCCAATCAATTTTTTGTAGTCGACACGATAACGGTATCCAGAAGCATATAAGGCCTTTCGAAAAGCCAATTCGGGCTTGGTGTTCTTTCCTCGGATTTTTCCCATGATTTTAGATCGTTCAGGGGTAGTGTAAAACCCTGATTCTTCATTGAAGCGAGGGACTTTAATGCGTTCTTCGGAATACTTTTTGGACATAGTTTAAAATACAAAAAAATCCCAAAATCCATCATTTGGACTTTGGGATTTTTTACGTTCCGTTAGAGTCGGTATACAAGGTTATGTTATTCGGCAATACGATTTGACTCCGAAAAACCTGATCTATCCTTTTGAAGTGGCACTCAAATATTCCCGATTCATACGGGCAATGTTTTCTAAGGAAATTCCTTTAGGACATTCGATTTCGCATGCACCGGTATTGGTACAGTTTCCGAAACCTTCAAGATCCATTTGTCGCACCATACTTTGAACACGTTCTGTAGCCTCTATCTGTCCTTGAGGCAATAAAGCAAATTGAGATACTTTAGCCGAGGTGAAAAGCATGGCACTGGCATTTTTACATGCGGCAACGCAAGCACCACAACCTATGCAGGTCGCGGCGTCCATCGCCTTATCGGCATCATGTTTGTCAATAGGAATTGCATTGGCATCGACGGTATTTCCAGAGGTGTTTACCGAAATATACCCACCTGATTGTTGTATGCGGTCAAAAGCACTACGGTCTACTATTAAATCTTTGATTACGGGAAATGCGGTAGCACGAAAGGGCTCGATAACTATAGTGTCACCATCTTTAAATTTGCGCATATGTAATTGGCAAGTAGTCACCAAGCGATCCGGGCCATGTGGTTCACCATTAATTTGAAGGGAACAAGTGCCACAGATACCCTCACGGCAGTCATGATCGAATTCAACGGGTTCTTCTCCTTTGTTTATGAGCTCTTCATTAAGAACATCCAACATCTCCAAAAATGACATATCTCCTTCTACATCTTTTAAGACATAGTCAACAAGTTCGCCGGAGGATTTGGCGTCTTTTTGGCGCCATATTTTTAGGTTTAGTTTCATAGTTTTTGTTTTGTTGTTGGTTGATTGCTATTTGTATATGCGTAAACAATCACCATAAACTATTTATAACTTCGTGTTTTCAATTCTATATTCTCGTAAACCAAATCTTCTTTATGCAAGACGGCATTTTTGGGTTCGCCTTTAAACTCCCAAGCCGCTGCATATTTAAAGTTTTTGTCATCGCGCAGGGCCTCGCCTTCCGGAGTTTGGTATTCTTCCCTGAAGTGCCCACCACATGATTCATTGCGATGTAAGGCATCTTTGGCAAAAAGCTCACCTAGTTCTAAAAAGTCGGCTACTCGTCCTGCTTTCTCGAGTTCTTGGTTCATCCCCTCCATTTTTCCTGGAATCTTTACGTTCTCCCAAAAATCGGCACGCAGCGCGGAAATTTCTGAAATAGCTTCCTGCAAATCTTTTGCGTTTCGCGCCATTCCACATTTGTTCCACATAATTTTACCCAATTTCTTATGGTAGTGGTCGACGGAATGTAGGCCCTTGCCGCCCATAAGTTTCTCCAATCTTTCAGTAACTGCATTTTCAGCCGCATCAAATTCAGGGGAATCTGTTGGTATTTCCCCAGTTCTAATGTCTTTGGAAAGATAATCGCCAATGGTATAGGGCAATACGAAATAGCCGTCGGCCAAGCCTTGCATCAATGCCGAAGCTCCTAATCGGTTAGCACCGTGATCGCTGAAATTAGCCTCCCCGGCACAGTAACAACCTTCAATGGTGGTTTGTAGGTTGTAATCGACCCAAAGGCCACCCATAGTATAATGTACGGCAGGGTAGATCATCATTGGGGTCTCGTATGGGTTTTGATCTACGATTTTTTCATACATCTGAAAAAGATTCCCATATTTAGCCTCAATAACTTCTTTTCCTAATTTGGTAATTTCTTTATCATCGGCATTTTTTATACCGTGTGTCATGGCTTGTTCTTTACCATACCGCTGAATCGCTGAGGCAAAATCAAGATAAACGGCTTCCCCTGTTTTGTTAACCCCGAAACCGGCATCGCAGCGTTCTTTAGCAGCTCTTGATGCAACATCGCGAGGCACCAAGTTTCCAAAGGCAGGATAGCGTCTTTCCAAATAATAATCCCGATCCTCCTCTTTTAATTGGATCGGTGTCAATTTACCTTCACGAATCGCCTTCGCATCATCAAGTCGTTTGGGTACCCAAATACGGCCATCATTTCGCAACGATTCTGACATCAATGTTAATTTCGATTGATGTTCTCCAGATACAGGAATACATGTGGGGTGTATTTGTGTGTAACAGGGGTTGGCAAAGAATGCGCCTCTTCGGTGTGCTCGCCAAGCGGCCATTACGTTACTTCCCATGGCATTTGTAGACAAAAAGAAAACATTGCCATAGCCACCAGTAGCCAAAACAACGGCATGTGCCGAGTGGCGTTCGATTTGACCGGTAACCAAGTCACGGGCGATGATACCTCGCGCCTTTCCGTCGACAAGCACAAGATCCATCATTTCATGACGGTTGAACGGTTTAATTTTTCCTCTGTTGATTTGACGGTTCATGGCTGCATAGCAACCCAATAATAACTGTTGTCCGGTTTGACCTTTTGCATAAAAAGTTCGAGACACAAGCACCCCTCCAAAAGAACGGTTGTCCAATAATCCGCCATATTCACGTGCAAAGGGAACACCTTGTGCTACGCATTGGTCAATAATATTTCCTGACACTTCGGCCAAACGGTATACGTTGGCTTCCCTTGAACGATAATCACCTCCTTTTATAGTATCGTAGAACAATCGATAATTACTGTCCCCATCGCCTTGGTAGTTTTTTGCGGCATTAATTCCACCTTGTGCGGCAATGGAATGCGCACGACGCGGTGAATCTTGATAGCAAAAGGTCTTTACGTTATAACCCAATTCGGCTAGGGTTGCAGCTGCCGCACCACCGGCAAGGCCAGTACCTACAACGATAATATCTATATTGCGTTTGTTGGCAGGGTTTACAAGGTTAATGTCGTTTTTATGTTGAGTCCACTTATTGGCCAATGGCCCTGATGGAACTTTTGAATCCAATATGCCCATAATTAGTGTGTTATCGGGTTAAAGTGATGGAATAAGGCAATAAAAATGAATCCCAACGGGATGGCTATTGCATATATCTGGGTGAAGGTTTTGATACCGGGAGTGTATTTGTTATTAACCCCCATACTCTGAAAAGAGGAGGCAAAACCATGCCACAGGTGTAAGGCCAGCAAGACAAAGGAGATTACATATAAAATGGTACGCCAAAAAGGCTCGAACTTTTCAACGGTTTCCTCATAATATCGGGTAGGGTCCTCTGTGTTGCCCGTTAGGTATTTGTAGTCTATTTCATGAATCCAAAAATCATATAGGTGAAGCCCTAAAAATGCAAGAACCACCAAGCCGGTAATAATCATATTTCGGGATACCCAAGATGCATTTGCCCCACCGCTATACTTTTTATACTTTATTGCCCTCGCCTTATTGTTCTGAAGTTCGAGCCTGATGCCCATAACAAAATGGATAATAACCCCAGCAATCAGAATAGGCTGTAAAATAAACTGCACCAAGCCGTTGTAACCCATAAAGTGAGACCAAGAGTTAAAGGTATCGGGAGCGATAACAGAGGTTATGTTTATTACAAAATGTTGTCCGAGAAAGAAGACTAAAAAAAGTCCCGATAAGGCCATGACGACTTTTCGGGCTATCGAAGATTTTATCAATCCGCTCATTGTAGATTAGGTTGGAGTTAAAAATGAATGCAGACAAAATTAGTCCATAGCCTCGGCTTTAACAAACTTTGCAGAGGATTAGTATCATATTTAGACCCATTTTAATCTAGTTGACAATTTGCTCTTAAACATCGTTATATGGCCTAATCTGGAATGTTAAACCGCTCGGCGATCCCTTCATAGCTCATTTTCGAATAGTCTAGAACTTTTGTTTTTGAATCGATTTGCGGGCCAGTTTCTGACGGTATCCCCCCTGGGATTATGACATAACGATAATCGCCATTGAGATGAGGGGCGCCAATATCTAGATTATTGGTAGAGAACACCCGTACGGCTATAAGGTCATCGTTTATATCAAAAAGACGAAATTCATAGTGTTCGTTGATGCTCCCGAAGAAAGTGTTCGGAATGGGATATATGAACGAACCCTGCCGGGCAAATACTAGTATTACCCCGGTATCATGTACCAATTGGGTCAACTCTGGAGCAAACATTTCCCATTGCTCAAAAGAGTCATCGATTGTTTCTGGGAAGTCAGAAGGAATCCAGTCTGAATAAATGACATTGGCGGTTCCGGTTGCACCATCTTGCCCATCATTGCCAGGTTCACCCTTAGGGCCTTCCGGGCCTTGTTCGCCCTGATCACCTTTTGGTCCTTGTTCCCCCTGTTCACCTTGATTGGCTGCCGCACCATCTTGGCCCGGATCACCTTTATCGCCTTTGGGGCCTTGCTCACCCTGTATACCTGGTTCCCCTTGTGGACCAACGGTGTCATCTTTTGAACAGGCCACAATTAGAGTTACCATTAAAAGAGTGGCGAAAAATTTACGTGACAATTTCAGTTTTGCTCTCATAATCTTTGATTTTTGTGGATTAATACTAGTGCTAATTCAAGCTAAGACAGCTGCATCATCCAATGCATCTTTTACGGTACCACTTCGTTAAAAATAATTCTGTAACTATCACCATGAGATTTTGTTCGTTTCTAGCCCGATCTCAATACCTATCGGAGTCGATTGCCCTATACATCATTTCAACTTTACACTGGTACAAACCTAAGAGCTATTCGAGATATGAATGTCCTGAATATTTAAGAGCCAAAGAAATAGGACGCAATATAGAACGCTGATATACAGGGTTATGTGTTGAATTTATGCCATTTAAAATCGAAAATGGTTCATCTGTAATCGATTTGCGACCGTTCTTACAAAAGCGCATAAAAAGGTATTTTAGGTGTATTTTTTTACATTTTATGATTTTCGTTTTGGGGGGCTTGCTTTAACTGCCAGTGGCTTACATAAAACGAAGTGCAAGGTGGGAGCTACCTCAGGCAGATCGGTCCCGAATAGCGTGAGGCGCTGATATAGCTTGGTTTTCCTTGAACTGGGAAGGTGTGATACCCGTATGTTTTTTAAAGGCGTTATAGAATGCGGATTTAGAATTGAAACCAGCTTCTAGACCAACGGATACAATGGTATAGTGTTCATATTCTTTGGAGTGTAAATTTCGTTTTACATCGGCTATACGGTAGCCGTTGATATAGTCGATAAAACTTCTTTTGCTGATTGCATTCACCATACTTGATAAATACCCGGATGATATACCCAATACCGCTGCGGCCATGCTCAAACTGAGATCAGAATTTGTGTAAATCTTATCGAACCGCATAAGGTGCTGCAACTTTTTAAAATAAATATTATCGGGTGTAAAGGTATTTTTGGAACGACTACTCAGTTCCTTTATTTTCTGGGCGCACAAGGCCGCAATAATCGTTAATAAATATAGGTGCTTTTCGGTAAAAAAATGCTTTTCCGGATGTTCGGAATCAATAACTCCAAATAACTTATCGCCTATAAGAATGGGGACGCATATTTCGGAAAGTCTATTTTCGTCGTCAACAATATAACGGGGATCTTTTGAGGTGTCTTGAATCAATTCTGCTTTCTTGTTTTTTGCCACACTTCCAACAATACCATCGCCAAGCGGAATTGAAATTTGGTTATGGATAATTGTATCCGAAGGATTTTTTTGTCCGTAGGCGGCACACTGGAGGAGAAGTTCTTTTTCCCTATCGAACCTATAAATGACACAATCCACGAAGCCTAGTTGATGTATGACGTTCGTGGTAATATCCCATAGTACCTCTTCCACCGATTCCTTATTGCGGAGTGATATGGAGAAAAAACTGATCGCCATTATTTTATCTAGACGGTATGTCGTATGATTCTTCATCAATAATAATCCCTATTGATATACTTTTTTATGTTCCTTCACTTGAACTTTGGAAACAGTTACTCCTTTTAAAAAAAAATGGGCCCTAAATAAAGAATGCCGACAATTTGGTCTTGTACCATATGCCGTTATCTGTCGCTTACAGACCCAAATGATAGTCGTGAACTTAATTTCATAATAAAGGTAGCTAGTGAAGAATAGGAAACGTAGCACATATGTAACAGGGTATAAAAGAAATGTAACAAGCAATAGCTTCATTAAGTGAAATAGCTTGACGTAGAATTTCACATTAGTTGTATTTTTTGACCCTAAAAGAGTATGGTTTTCATTACATGATGTATAGATGGCAAAAGCGGAGTCTTTTCGATAATTTTTACCTCTAGACTCGGCATATTCCGTTTTTTAACCGATATTCATATTCCTAAATAAAAAAGCACTCGGTTAAATAATGAATATTGGTCTTCTTTCTGTAAGCATGAATGTCTATTCTACAAGAAGGATAATGCAAGAGGCTGAAGAATTAGGCCATTATGTCGAACAAATAGATCACACCAAATGTGCGGTGAAACTTGGTTCGGGAAAATCTAAAATCTATTTGGGGGATGAAGACATCACCAACGAGTTTCATGCGATTATTCCTAGAATCGGTACAAAAGTTACACGGCATGGCGCTGCAATTGTAAAGCAATTTGAAATGAACAAGGTGTTCAGTTCGGCGCGTTCTTCCAGTATTATAAATGCCCGTAACAAAGTTCGTACGTTACAGATTATGGCGAATAGGGGCATTCCGGTACCCGAAACCTTATTCTCGATTAACCCCGATAATATTGAAGAACAAATCAAGTTACTGGGCGGTGCCCCAGTAGTGATTAAGTTACAAGAAGGCACTCAGGGATTGGGAGTGATTCTGGCCGAGACCAAAAAATCGGCAAAGTCTATTATTGACACCTTTTATAAAATGGACACCAGTATTCTTGTTCAAAAATTTATTGAAGAAAGTAATGGGGAAGACATACGCATTATTGTAGTAGGAGATAAAGTGGTAGCGAGTATGAAACGCCGTAGTACTGTAGACGATTTCAGGTCAAACCTTCATCGAGGCGGGAATACGGAAGAAGTTAAATTATCAGACAAAGAAAAAAGTATGGCGTTGAACGCTGCAAAATACGTAGGCTTGGGTGTGGCAGGAGTAGATTTGATACGGTCAAAAAAGGGCCCGTTACTTATTGAGGTCAATGCCTCTCCTGGTTTACAAGGTATTGAAGCAACTACTGGAGTTAATGTGGCACGCGAAATTGTATGGTATGTTGAAAGGAATGGGAGTAAGAGCAAGAGAAGAAAAAAGTAGAATTTAAGCGGTTGTCATATGCAGTTTCAATCTTTGAGAAAAAGTGAAGATATTATTATAGGAGGGGAAACGGTCTCTCCAGGAAATTCCAGATTATTGCAAATTAGTATTGATAGGCTGCCTACCGGTACGTTGATCGATATTCCGGTCTATGTGTTCAACGCTAAAAAACCCGGCCCGCACTTACTGGTTCAGGCAGGGTTACATGGTGATGAAGTCAACGGTGTTGAAATTGTGAGACGCATGTTACACGAGAAACGCTTTCGCGTAGCGCGGGGTGCGGTAATCGCCGTTCCCATTCTCAATATTTTTGGATTTATTCATTTTTCTAGGGACGTGCCTGATGGCAAAGATGTCAATCGTAGTTTTCCAGGAACCAAATCGGGTTCAATGGCCAGTAGAATGGCCTACCATTACACCTCCGAGATTCTTCCGCAGATTGATTTTGGAATTGATTTGCATACTGGTGGAGGGCAGCATCATAATTTTCCTCAGGTGCGTTATACCAAGGGAGATGAAAACAGTAAAAAATTGGCAGAAATATTTGCGGCACCCTTTTCCTTTTCCTCGAGGTTGATAAAGGGTTCTTTCCGAAATATTACATATCGTCTGGGCATACCTACCATTGTCTTTGAAGCGGGTGAAAGTATGCGTTTTGACAACTGTGCTATTTTAGCGGGTATGCAGGGTATTTTGAATGTGCTTGCCCATTTTGACATGGTCAACAAACTTGAGCCGCAATATGCTGAACGAAGTGGAACAATTTCACTTTCCGATCGCAAATGGTTACGTGCGCCAACTGCAGGAATGTTTATTCCTGAAATAACCAATGGTGGTAAAATCAAAAAGGGACAGACACTTGGTATGGTTTCCGATACATATGCCAAAAAAGCTAAAAAAATAAAAGCTCCTTTTGATGCATATGTGATTTGTATAAATCACCAGGCCGTGGTCAATCAAGGAGATGCACTCTTTCACGTGGGGAAAGTTCTTCAATAGTCTAAAATTTAACTGGAACACGTTGTTACGCCAAACGTTTTTTATATTTAAAATGCGAACGAACAAAATCAATAATAGACCATCTGGTCTGTTAATTGGTTTTTGATGGAAATAGTCTTGCAATTCTGACATATAATCGAGGTTTAGTGTTCAAAGTCGATGGCCGATTATTCAGAATGACAAAAGAGACAGAAGATAAGCGACCAGGTGGTCGGAAACCCGAAACATTGGTTAGTTAAGGAGTGTCCATATCTTTTAATTGAATGGAAAGCGCTTTTGTAGACAATTGTACTTCGACAAGGCTTAGAATTAATGAAATCATTAGGGCCAACAAGCTGACGCCAAATATTAAATTGGCCCAAAACCTTAGTTCTACATAAATTAGAAACATAGTTATTACGGCCAGTAAAAAGCTGAGTATGGCGACGGCCTGCATATTTTTAATTATCGATAGTCTTCTTCTCAATTTTCTTACTTGAAGGCCGACTTCGGGCGATTCGGTTTCCTGAAATTTTTGATGCAACTGCCGAATAAGTGCGGCAATTGCCAAGTAACGTGCGTTATAGGCCAGCATGGTTAATGAAATGGCCGGAAAAAGTAAGGCGGGAATGCTAAGCGATAGTTCCATTTAATTCTTTTCGAAAGTACGAGAACTTGATGTAGTAGCTGTTGGAAAATCTTCGGGAATTTTTTGGGTAACCTTTCCTGTAGCGGCCCATTCAGACCCCCGAAGCATGCTTGTCAAAAACCCGACGCATTGTACCGAGTAGTCGACATGTCCCATAATATTGTGAAAAACCCGACCCTTGCCATAGGTCAAGGCCATTAACGCTGGTTCATGTCTGCCTGTTCCTTTGTTTTCTGTATCGGAATAAGCCGTGGCCAAAACTGTCATGTTTTCCGCAGGTCCTCTAAGACTGTTGTAAAGTTCATCTTTAGTGTGCATCCAAATTAAGGGCATTCCCTTTGTAATCGGATGATTGGTTTGACGTATTTGAATCTGATATTCACTTTGCGGCCCATGTGCCCCTCCCTTACCAGGGGAAGCGTCGCGAATCAGTTTGCCTTGATCGTTATAATAAACGTAAGGGCCGTCTTTCTCGTTACGTTCGCCCCAACCGCCAAGACCGATCATTTTATTGTAAGCCTCCCATTTAGGGAAAGAATTATCGGCCGCATGAAAAACGACTAAACCTCCACCGTTTGCAATAAATGTTTCAAGGTTCTTTTTTGTTTTCTCAGGCCAGGGCGCCGCATTCCAACCGAAGTTACAAATAACCAAATCGTATTTTGAAAAATTGGGATTATAGTTCGGGTCTGGTTTCGGTTTGTCAAGACTTTGGCTTTCCGGCATACCATCAATAGCGTATGCCTTTAAAAAATCATCGCCTTTCCAGGTAAAAGCTGTTCGTTCTACATCGACCGTAAACAGCCCGGTATCTTCCATTTGGCTTTTTAACATATATGTGATTTTGGGCCATTCGTTGTGGTTATTCTGACCATCAATAATAAGTGTCTTGATTATTTTAGAAGATTTTTTGGATCGGTTTTGCGAATAAACCCATGTGCACGCAAACAATGCTATTATCGCGATGAACAAGCTGTATTTTTTCATGAAGTCATTTTTTAACGGTTTCAATATAGTTAAAAATTCTACGATTCATGAAGATGCTTGTGGCTAAAACCATCTAGGCTTGCGTTGACTGATTCTTAACTTCACAAATTACGGTTGTTAATACCTTCTGGTTTTTTGACTGCCTTTCTTAATCGTAAAATAGTCAACAGTAGCGTTCCTAGTTTTTTATTTAAGGAGTTTTTATTTCAAAATCCGTTTGCGTCTTTTTCCCATTGCCGGAGATTATTACCGTGTACTTTCCTTTGGGTAAATACGTTTTGCCATTTTCTGCTTTGGGAAGCTCCTTTTTATTGTTTTTTAAGTAAGATGCCTTCCCACTTTTTGAAAAGGCAAGGTCATATGATAGAACATTAAGACCTTTGTCGGCCTGTATTTCCGAAGAACTTACTGTAGTACCGTCGGCAGACTTTATCGTGGCCAGAAAGCTACTCGCTTTCGAGGAATAGAAGGTTAAATCTAGTCCCGGAGTAGTGGGTTTTGACCATGCCCCGGAAGCATGGCCCCAACTGGGATTATAATGGATATTATCGACCTCGAAGAGGTGCAGGGCTTTGCCTAGAATATTGGCGGTCATTTTTTGAAGAGGTGAAATGTCGGCTTTGTAAATACTTCTTCCATGTGTGCCGACCAAGAGATGTTTGGCAGTGGGTTGAATTACAAGGTCATGAACCGCTACATTTGGCATTCCGTTTTGGAAAACCTCCCAGGTCGTCCCACGATCGAAAGAAACATATAGCCCGTTATCGGTACCCGAGAATAGCAGGTTTTCGTTTACAGGGTCTTCAATAATCACATTTACGGGCGACGCCGGAATGGTATTCGAAATATTGTTCCATGTTTTTCCGTAATCTTCGCTAACATAGATATAAGCTTTAAAATTGTCCCAACGATACCCATTTAAACTGACGTAGACCCGTTGTTTTTTGTGTTTTGAGGCCACTACACGACTTATCCAAAGGCTGGTTCTGTCATTTGACACATCTATGTTCTTGTCAATTGGCGTCCAACTAGCTCCCCCGTTTTGGGTGACTTGAATACGACCATCATCACTTCCTGCGTAAATAAGTCCGAATTTAAGGGGAGATTCCGAAATGGTGGTCAATGTTCCGTAAGCTACGTTGCCCTTTCGATTGCCTTGTGTCAAATCGGGGGAAATGGTTTCCCAACTGTTGCCTTGGTCAAGTGAACGGTGCAAGTGATTACTGCCCAAATAGAGAATATCTTGATTGTGGGAAGAAAGCAAAATAGGAGTTTGCCAATTGAACCGGTACGGATGTTCGCCCAGTTCATGTTTTGGCTGAATGTATTTTCGTTTGCCTGTTGATAGGTCTATACGCGAATAATTACCGAATTGAAACCCCGTATAGATGATGTTATTGTTTCTGTTATCGATTTGGATCTGCATACCGTCTCCGCCCAGTATAGGTTTCCAGGGGTATGATCCGGTTTGATGCCATTTGTCATTTTCTACCGCGGTGTGCGGCCCCATCCAAACCCCGTTGTCTTGCAGGCCTCCATAAATGTTATAGGGTCTTTGATTGTCTACGTTTATTGCGTAGAACTGACCCGCTGAGGGAGAATTATTTTTAATCCAATGGGCGCCATCGTCATAAGATATATTCACGCCCCCGTCATTACCATTGATTAAATGACCCGGCATTTTTGGGTCTACCCAGAGGGCATGGTGGTCGGCGTGAACATTGGCACCACTAATTGATGAATAGGTCTTACCGCCATCATCAGATTTTATTAGCGGAACACCTCCGATATAAATTTTGTCACGCTCTTGGGGAGCGACCCGTATTTCGCCAAAATAATAACCGTAGCTATAAAACAGATTATCAAGATAATTGGTGTTCATTTTTGTCCACGTCGAACCGCCATCATTACTCCGGTATACTTCGGCTCCTACGACAGGGGTGTCGAATAGCCGTGAATTGGCATCCTCCAGATAATTAGCCAGATCTACCGGTCTAGTCGCGCCACTACGCACCATTTGTTTTATATTCTCAGCCCTATATTTTTCTCGAAACCCATTTGTTTTTAAAAATTCATTGAGCTTTTTGTCGTCTAGTTTTAGAAAACCTTCTACGTCCATCGACTTAAAATCTTCCTTGGTCAATACATCGGTTTTTTTGGTATTATCGGCTTTTTCCGGTCTGCGAAACTGATTGTCGTATAGGGCATATATCGTATGCTCGTCAAAAACGGCCAACCCGATACGACCGACACCTTCACCTGTTGGTAACCCACTGTCTTCCGTCGACAAAATTTTCCAACTATTTCCGCCATCTGTACTTTTATAAATTGCAGAAGCTGCCCCGTTACCCTTAAAATCCCATGCTTTTCGATCCTTTTCCCAAGCAGCGGCGTACATGATTTTAAAGTTTTTGGGATTAGTGGCTACATCAATTATACCCGTACTATCGTTGATAAAAAGAGTTTTTGTCCAAGTCTGGCCACCATTGGTTGTTTTGTAAATACCGCGATTTTCGTTTTGTGAGTAGAGGTGTCCGGTTACGCCGATGACCACTTCGTCGGCATTTTCGGGATTGATGACGATACGCCCGATATGTTGGGAGTCGGGCAATCCCATGTGTACCCAAGTCTTTCCATGATCGATTGATTTTAATATACCGATACCTGCGTAAGAGGATCGTGATGCGTTGTTTTCACCCGTACCAACCCAGATGGAACCCGATTTCCAATCCACGGCGATATCGCCGATATTTTGAGTGTCGGAATCATCTAAAACAGGTGTAAACGATGTTCCATTGTTATTGGTATACCACAATCCCCCGGAGGCATAGCCAACATAGAACTCAATCGTATTGTCGGGGTTGACGTCTACATCGACGACACGACCACTCATTACGGAAGGCCCTATATTCTTCAGTGGAATATTTTTGACCAATGACCGTGCGGCAAGCTGTCTTTTCTGTTGGAGGGCATTCATAACCTCGGTTTCCATTGTGGGAACGGGTTGGGAAATGCCAAGCAAACCTATACCTAACAAGATAACCAAGCATGCAATTTTCATTCTAAAATGGTTTTAAGAGACTGTTTTTAATTGGTGAGCGGAAGATACGGAATTACAAAATCACCAAATATGTAACAAAATAGAATTATAAAAGAAAGAAACAGACTACCTATTGTGCAAATCATCGATTTTAGTCTTAAATAATTTCGTTAAACCTTAATTTTCTGTTAAATTGACCTCGTTATACGTTGCATCGCTGTTCGCATTTGGTCAGTGGTCAACAAAGAAATATAACCAACTTTAAACCTTAAGGGACTTTATTTAAGTCCCTTTTTTTGTTGCTCCTTATCGAATCTTTATTTTTGGGATATGAAATATGATTTGATAAGCAACAGACTATTCAGCAAAAACCGCAAAAAGTTCATGGATCGAATGGAGCCAAAGAGCATTGCTGTTTTTAATTCCAATGATATTTATCCTATCAGTGCCGACAGCACACTACCCTTCCAACAACATCGCGACATATTTTATCTCAGCGGTGCCGATCAAGAAGAAACCATTTTAGTGCTTTTTCCCCATGCCATGGATAAAAAGCACCGTGTAGTATTGTTCGTGCGCGAGACCAATGCCCATATTGCAGTTTGGGAAGGCGAAAAATTAACTAAAGAAAAGGCTACGGAAGTTTCCGGTATCGAAACGATATATTGGTTGTCAGATTTTGAAAAAATATTTTTCGATCTGATGACCGAGGCCGATACGCTATATCTGAATACCAATGAGCATTACCGCCAGGCGGTTACTACCCAAACCCGGGAGGCTCGTTTTGTCGAAAAGGTAAAGCACGATTTTCCGGCGCACAAAGTTGCCAAGAGCAATCCTATTTTGCAGCAAATACGCGGGGTAAAAGAGCCCGAGGAAATTGAGTTGATGCAAAAGGCCTGTGACATTACCGAAAAGGGATTCCGTAGGGTGCTCGAATTCACAAAACCGGGGGTTTGGGAATATGAAATCGAGGCCGAACTATTACATGAGTTTGTTCGTAACCGTTCAAGGGGCTTTGCATATTCGCCGATCATTGCTTCGGGCAACAATGCCAATGTGCTCCATTATTTGGAAAACAACAAACAATGTTTAGCAGGGGATTTGATTCTGATGGATACCGCTGCAGAGTATGCCAATTACTCTAGCGATTTAACCCGAACCATTCCTGTAAGCGGAAAATTTACATCGCGGCAAAAGGAAGTCTACGAAGCGGTACTCCGCGTAAAAAATGAGGCGACCAAAATGATGGTGCCCGGTACGCTTTGGGCCGAATACCATAAAGAGTGTGGTAAAATAATGACTTCCGAACTGTTAGGCTTGGGACTGTTGGATAAAGCCGATGTACAAAATGAAGACCCTAAATGGCCCGCCTACAAAAAGTACTTTATGCACGGCACCAGTCATCATATCGGGCTCGATACCCATGATTACGGCGAACTTAAAACGCCGATGAAGGCCAATATGGTATTTACCGTCGAACCAGGCATCTATATTCCCGAAGAGAAAATGGGTGTACGTCTCGAAGACGATGTGGTCATTCAAAAAGAGGGAGAACCCTTTAATTTGATGAAAAACATTCCCATCGAGGTCGAGGAAATTGAGGAACTGATGGCGAAATAGTTTTTGGGCGTTGGTGATTAATTATAAAACTTAGAAGCACCTCCCCTTAAGTAAGGGGAGGTGGCCCTGACATTTTAGTCAGGGTCGGAGGGGTTTGCTATAAAATTAGATGCTGTATTGGTTCATTTTCTTTAATCATGCAGTAGAAAATGGGTGGACAATCGGCCTAAATTTATCTTGCTTCTTGGCCCGAGTACAACTACTTTCAGGTATCAGACAATAAAATCATTAAGACCAATTTTAAACAAAACGCTATTGGTTATTATCTAAACAAAGAAATTTATGAACACCTATAGTATAAAATAGGTTAAGGTATATTTAACTTATGGTAAGCAAGTTGCTTTTTCCGTGATTTAGTATTATGTTATCCAATCGCTATTCACAAACGTGAAGGATAATGCAAACAGAAAAAATCGCCATGTGGTTAAACGCATCATGTTTACTTGAATTTCAAATACCGGTTCCTACTCCGTTTTTACTAATGCTGCGTCCGCGGAGTGGAGGGAATCAGTGGATTGCGCGTGAAGAATATGTTTTGTCACCGAGCACGCCGGTGAATGAGTTTACAGATATGTTCGGCAACCTTTGTCAGCGACTGGTTGCGCCAGCAGGATATTTTTCTGTGCGAACATCTGCCCATGTGGAAACGGCGGACTCCTCTGATACCGCCCCGAATGCTCCATTCATCGAAGTACAACAATTGCCTGATGAAGTATTGCCTTTTCTTTATCCAAGCCGTTATTGTGAGTCCGATCGATTTACTGAAATGGCTGCATCACTTGTAAGGGGGCTTTCAACCGGTTATGGTCAATGTACTGCCATCGTAGATTACGTGCGAAGCACGATACAGTATACACCAGGTGCAGGGCAGCAGATCATCAGTGCTACAGAACTAAACCAGTCTAGTAGCGGAGTATGCAGGGATATGGCTCATTTGGGAATAGCTTGCTGCCGAGCGCTATCGATACCTGCCCGCATGGTAGTGGGCTATCTTGAGGGACTTGAGCCAATGGATCTACACGCATGGTTCGAGGTCTATGTTGGAAATCGTTGGTATACACTCGATCCTACACAAGCTGAATTAAAAGGAGGGCGTATCGCAATCGCTTATGGTCGCGACGCAGCCGACGTTGCTATCTTTACACAATTCGGAAATCCCGTAGGTCTTTTGAATATGAATGTTAGCGTTGAACGGATGCCAAGACCGAATTACTAAAACAATGAAAGATTTTTACTAAGTAGGCCGATTTAATTTGCTGCTGAAAAAGTAGATATTCCTAAAAATCCTAGAGAACAACAAGTTTGTAGCCAATATTTTTTGGTATAGGTATTGCTCAAATAATTACTGTTTCCGCTCCAATACATTTATCGCCCCAAAAACCACTACGGCAGGCACTGTCCAACCCATACTAAATTGACTTAACGGAATATAGGTGGGTAGCGAACCCAATACAGCTTCCCATCCGATACTATTTAAAAAATCAGGAATACTAAAAAGTATGGTGGTAAGGACCACTGCTTTAAAAACCTGGGAGGATGCATACCGTTCGGGTACGACATTTAACAAGATCAAAACAATGGTAATCGGGTAGATAAACATCAGGGCCGGTAGGGCAATGGCGATAATGTAATCGACTTTAAGCTGCCCCATAACCACACCGAGTACACAACCGATAATAGCCGTAATAATATAGGCATTTTGTGAATTATGGATCCGGCTTTTGATAAAATCGGCAGTTCCCGTAACAATCCCCACTGCCGTAGTAAAACAGGCCAACCCCACCAACAAGCTTAAGAATAGGTTGCCGATGTTTCCCAAGGAAGCGATGCTTATGCCCTGAAGCAACGAAGTTCTAGAGATATCAGCATCGAATTCTGAGTGCAGCACACTCCCTGTAATAATAAGTCCGGCATAGATAAGGGTGAGCGCGATTCCAGCAAGAAAAGCTGCTCGTCTGATAAGGACCTTCTTTTCTTGATAGGTTGCTTTCTGGTTTTTCAAATTGATAGAAACAATAAGTACGCCACCTACGACCACGGCACCAATGGCGTCAAAAGTTTGGTAGCCCTCGAGAATACCATCGGAAAAGGGGCTCATAAAAACCGTCTCCCCAAAAAGAAAATCGCATGAAAAGAGGGTAATACCGATAATTGCGAGTAGTATCAAAATAATGGCGGGGGTCAACAGCTTTCCGAGAATATTCAAGATTTTAGAGCGGTTGATGGCAAAAACAAAGACCAAGACGAAATACCCGATACTCGTGGTCAGTGGTGATATATCAAAAAACGGAGCTATGGCCATTTCATGGGTGACCGCCGCGGTACGAGGAGATGGCAGACTCGCCGAAATCACGTAGATAAGCAGCGAATACACTAGGCTGAATGTTGGGGAGACTTTTTTGGCAAAATCGAAAAGAGTGCCCTGAAGTTTGGCGTGGGCCAATATTCCGAAAATGGGAATGATGACTGCGGAGATACAAAACCCAAGTGCCACCAACCACCAAAGTGCGCCAGATTTAAAGCCTAAAAGGGGTGGTAATATAAGGTTGCCGGCACCAAAGAAAAGCGAAAAGAGCGCAAAGGCGGCAACAAAGATTTCTTTGGTTCGGTTCATGGACTTTTATTTCGGTCGAAATATAAATGTTAATCGCTCTACTAGGGAGCGTCTAAGCACAAAAAACAGTCCGTTTGTCGAAAATATGTCATTTATTTAACAAAACACCCAATAAAAGACAGGTGAGGGCGTTCGTAGTATAGATTATCGTCATTAATGATACGATGGTCACCAAACTGATTTTGAATAAGATCCCAAAGTCTTATTTGCCACTTCTTAAAACCTACATTATGAAAAGAGTATTTTGCCATATTTTTGGCCACCACTACTCGGTGTCTAAAAAAGTCACCCTACACATCAAAGAGTACAAATGCATTCACTGCAACAAGCAGGTTACTACCGACGTAAGCGGAAGTCTTTCTGAATTAACCCCTGAGTTGCAAGACATTAATAAAACTTTAGAAGTTATTTATCAAAAAAGACATAGGGCTGCACAACAAGTAGCTTAACACTGAACTTTATTCAGTGTCACCTATGCTTTGGCAAAGGAATTCCAGCCCTGAGCGGTCAACGGAATTTTAGAATTATTCCTGGAAATTAAGAAAGCACCTTCATTCATGTCTGTCGTATGCCCCACAACAGTCAGGTTAGGATTGCCCTTTATTTTCGGGAATTCTTTTTGGTCTATGGTGAACAACAATTCGTAATCTTCCCCACCACTTAGGGCAACCAATGTGCTATCTAATTTAAACTCTTCGCAACTTGAAATTACTGTAGGGTCCAACGGAATTTTATCCTCGTACAAATTGCAGCCCACATTGCTATTCTTGCACAAATGCAATATTTCCGAAGATAGCCCATCGCTAATGTCGATCATTGAAGTCGGGTGCACGTCTAAACTTTTTAATAGGGCCACAATATCTTGTCGTGCCTCGGGCTTCAATTGCCGTTCCACGATATAAGAATAAGGTTCGAGGTCGGGTTGGCTGTTGGGGTTCACCTTGAATACTTCCTTTTCACGTTCCAATACCTGAAAGCCCATATAGGCGCCTCCCAAATCACCGGTAACGACCAAAAGATCGTTGGGTTTTGCCCCGCTGCGATAAACAATTTCTTCCGAGACGGCTTCACCAAGGGCTGTTATGCTAATAAGCATTCCCGTACGTGAAGATGTTGTGTCACCTCCAACAACGTCGACTTTATGTACTTTGGCGGCCAAAGCAATTCCTTCGTAAAGTTCTTCAAGGGCTTCCAAGGGAAAACGATTCGAAACAGCAATGGAAACCGTTATTTGGGTTGCCTTTGCGTTCATGGCATAGATATCGCTGAGATTGACCATTACAGCCTTGTAGCCCAAGTGTTTTAATGGCATATAGCTGAGGTCAAAATGTACGCCCTCTACTAAAAGGTCTGTGGTGACGATTGTTTTTTTGTCTTTGAAATCCAACACGGCGGCATCGTCTCCGATTCCCTTTATGGTTGATTCATGATTGATGGGGAAATCTTTCGTCAAATGGTCGATGAGTCCGAATTCTCCTAAGGACTCCAAGGTTGTTTTTTCTTGATTCTTATCTTCTAACATATGGCAAAAATACGGAGTAATTGCGAAAACTCTGGCTTTGAAGCGGGCTTTTGCTGTGGTGGAGAATGAATAGACAACACCGGATAAAAAAATAAAGCTGATGTTCGGCAAGAACATCAGCTTTATTCATTAAAAACATTGCTGTTTCCTGTTAAATGTTATCCTAAAGAATAACCGTCACTATAGGTACGTTTTACGTATTTATTGGCCGGTTCGAAGTTGGTGATCTTCATGTTAGCGGCATCCCATTGCAATCGTTTTCTTCCATAATATTGCGATCCACCAGACCAGAAGCCTTTGCTTTCTGCATTTGGGTCTATTTCAAAATAGGCCTTCAATGCCAAGTTACCGATAAGAATACTTTCTGTAAACGGACCGGCATAATCAAATGAAGAACTGGTTTCGGCATTGCCGTAACCTGCCATACAAGCATTTACCCATTGTAGGTAATGACCCTCAGGAACCCGGGCAATGGTCTCTTCAACTTCAAACTGTTCGTTGAGCGTCAACGGCAGTAATCTTGGGTTGGCACCGTAACAATCGGCGAGCAATTTTCCTTTTGTACCTATGAAAAGTACACCACCATCCCAGTTTCCAAGTGCTTCGTCATCGCCCATTTCCTCGGGTCGTTCGGGTAATAGTCCACCATCCATCCAAGTAACCTTCACGGTACCTTTACCATCGGTTCTTGGATAGCTCAAATGAATTTTGCTCGAATTCGGAAAACTTTTGGGGTAATCCGCTGTTTCAAATTTCCCTTTAAAGGAATCAGAAACGCTACACTCTACATGACTCGGATAAAGAATAGGGAGTATTCTATACACAGGGTCCATAATATGACAGGCCATATCACCTAGGGCACCAGTTCCAAAATCTGACCAACCTCTCCAATCAAAAGGCAGATAAGCATCGTTATAGTCCCGTTTTTCGGCAGTTCCCAGCCATAAATCCCAATTTAAACCTTTTGGTATTTTATCTTTTTTTGTTGGGGTTTGGAGTGCTTGGGGCCAAATGGCACGGTTTGTCCAGCATTTAACGGTGTGCACATCGCCAATGATCCCTGTATCATATATTTCTTTCATGGTACGTACGCCATCACCTGAGCCGCCTTGATTGCCCATTTGCGTGACGACCTTGAATTTTTTGGCAGCTTCGGTCAACATTCTAGCTTCCCAGATATCATGGGTAAGTGGTTTTTGAACATAAACGTGTTTGCCCATTGCCATAGCTTGATAGGCAGCGACTGCGTGGTTATGATCAGGGGTAGATACTGAAACGGCATCAATGTTGTCTTTTTCCTTTTCGAGCATATCCCTAAAGTCGTGGTAGTAATTGGCTTTTGGAAACGACGCTCTAGATTTAACCGCCTGCCTGTCATCGACATCACAGAGGCCAACAATATTCACATTCGGGCTTTTTGCGAACGATGCAATATCGCTCTCACCTTTTCCCCCAGCACCAATACCGGCGATATTTAGTTTGTCACTTGGCGGTATAAAACCAGGACCTCCCAATACATGTCTTGGTACAATCATAAATCCTGCTGCGGCGAGTCCCGAGCTTTTTACAAAATTCCTACGGGAGGTGTTGTTTAATGGGGTCTTTTTTTTAGACATAATTTTTGAAAATTTTCTATTTTTTAAAAATGGATTTGAATTTAATTTAATTTTTTATAACGAGCATAAAGATATTTTAATAAATTTTGTTAATAAATATATTACTAGCCTTAAAACATGCACTAACATTGTGATATTCGTTAATTATGCCATGGAGAATAAAAATATTAAACGTAGGTATATGTGCTGATAAACCATCAATTAGGGCTTTTGTTTCCTCCTGAAGATTAATCGCTTAAGTGGCGGTCAGTTTATTTTCATACTTCTATTTGTCTTCTAGTTTTAATACACCAAAAGCCTAAATATACCATTACATTCAAACATTTCCGTATCCCTTCGGGCATTATCTTGTTTTTTGCCAGGATCACTTTCTCTTACGAACATGCTGTGAGCTATAATCGACCTGAAGCTACCTCTTGGGTATTTAGATCGGTCATAGACAATCAACCGAGAGTGTTGGCGGTTAGCTTGAACGAAGAATTATATACGTGCCATTTACTTGCCGATCTCAGGAACCTTGAGGGGAATAAGGGAGAATTTTTATGTAGAATTTCAAAGGTATATAAATCGAATGAACGGGCCGACAAAATATTTAAGGTAATCAGGGATGATGGGTCGGTGTTCCGGTAGGTGCTGCATAAGCTGAAGGCCTATTGTAAATAACTTTAGCGCTATAAGGTTTGTTGATTTCGTTATTCGTTATAATAATGTTAGGAATCATGGTAGAACCCTACTAATACCGTATATTTGTAAACTATTTAGAACGAAAAAAAACAATGATACAGGTTTCAGAAACAGCTAAGAAAAGGGTGGTCAGCCTTATGACGGAAGAAGGTTTTGATGCCGCGAAAGACTATGTACGCGTTGGTGTGAAAAGTGGTGGGTGCAGTGGTTTGTCCTATGAATTGAAATTTGACGACAAATTTGACGAATCTGACAAAGTGTTCGAAGATAACGCGGTTCGTATCATCGTGGACAAGAAAAGCTTTTTGTACCTAGTCGGAACTACATTGGAGTATTCCGGCGGACTGAACGGAAAGGGGTTTGTGTTTAACAACCCTAATGCGCAGCGTACCTGCGGATGCGGGGAGAGTTTCTCCCTATAGACATAGAATTTGAGGGAAGAAAAGTTTTTCAACTTGAAAATCTTCGAATTTATAATTTGAAAAGTATGGCATATACAGAGGAAGAATTAAAAAAAGAACTCGAAACGAAGGAATACGAATACGGATTCTACACGGCTATTGAGTCTGATACGTTCCCGAAGGGATTGAATGAGAGCATTGTTCGCGCTATCTCAAAAAAGAAAAATGAACCGCAATGGATGACCGACTGGCGTCTAGAGGCTTTTCGTATTTGGGAAGAAATGGAGGAGCCCGATTGGGCAAATGTGAACTATCAAAAACCAGATTTTCAGGCAATCAGTTATTATTCGGCCCCCAAAAAAGATCCCAAAAGATCATTGGATGAAGTCGATCCTGAGCTATTGGCGATGTATAAGAAATTGGGAATTTCTGTTGATGAGCAAAAGAAACTGCAAAATGTTGCTGTTGATATTGTAGTTGATTCCGTTTCGGTGGCAACCACATTTAAAAAGACCTTAGGAGAAAAGGGAATTATTTTTATGCCCATTTCGGAAGCTATTCAAGAACATCCGGAATTGGTCAAAAAGTATATGGGTACGGTCGTTCCTAAGACCGACAACTTTTATGCAGCTTTGAATTCTGCCGTGTTTACTGATGGGTCTTTTTGTTACATTCCGAAAGGGGTAAAATGTCCCATGGAATTGTCGACCTACTTCAGAATTAATGAGGGCGGAACAGGTCAATTCGAACGAACTTTGGTAATAGCCGATGAAAGTAGTTATGTAAGTTATTTAGAAGGCTGTACTGCACCGTCAAGAGATGAGAATCAGTTGCATGCCGCAGTGGTTGAACTGATTGCCTTAGATGATGCCGAAATAAAATATTCCACGGTACAAAACTGGTACCCTGGGGATAAAGAAGGGAAAGGCGGGGTGTACAACTTTGTAACCAAAAGAGGGTTATGTGAGAATAATTCAAAAATTTCTTGGACACAGGTGGAAACAGGTTCTGCTGTTACGTGGAAATATCCTTCCTGTATTTTAAAGGGAAATAATTCAGTAGGTGAATTCTACTCGATCGCCGTTACCAACAATTTTCAACAAGCGGATACTGGTACCAAAATGATTCATTTGGGTAAGAACACCAAAAGCACGATTATTTCAAAAGGTATATCGGCAGGAAAATCCCAAAATAGTTATCGCGGATTGGTTCAGATTGGTTCAAGGGCCGAAAATGCCCGAAACTTTTCACAATGTGATTCCCTTTTGATGGGGAATGAATGTGGGGCGCATACTTTTCCTTATATCGAGGTAAAGAATAAAACGGCTCAAATTGAACATGAAGCGACGACCAGTAAAATAGGGGAAGACCAAATTTTTTATTGCAATCAACGGGGAATCGAAACCGAAAAAGCCATTGCTTTGATTGTAAATGGGTTTAGTAAAGAAGTATTGAATAAACTTCCAATGGAGTTTGCTGTGGAAGCACAAAAATTATTGGAAATTAGCCTTGAAGGCTCAGTAGGATAGTAAAAAACACCATAAAGTAGATTGAATATGTTGAAAATCAATGACCTACATGCACATGTAGACGATAAAGAGATTTTAAAGGGAATCAACCTAGAGGTAAAGGCAGGGGAGGTACATGCAATCATGGGGCCTAACGGTTCTGGTAAAAGCACGCTAGCTGCTGTAATTGCAGGTAAAGAAGAGTTTGAAGTAACCAAAGGTTCGGTGTGTTTAGATGGTGAGGATTTAGAAGATGCAGCTCCCGAAGAACGCGCACATAAAGGAATTTTCCTATCATTCCAGTATCCAGTGGAAATCCCCGGGGTATCGGTCACCAACTTTATGAAAACGGCTATAAATGAATCGCGAAAAGCCCGCGGATTGGAAGATATGCCGGCCAATAAGATGCTCAAGCTCATTCGTGAGAAATCTGAATTGCTTGAAATTGACCGTAAATTTTTATCGAGATCCTTGAACGAAGGGTTTTCCGGAGGTGAGAAAAAGCGTAATGAAATTTTTCAAATGGCCATGTTGGAGCCGAAATTGGCTATTCTTGACGAAACTGATTCTGGTTTGGATATTGATGCTTTGCGCATCGTGGCCAATGGTGTCAACAAATTGAAAAGTAAAGATAATGCGGTCATTGTCATAACCCATTACCAAAGATTATTGGAATATATCGTTCCTGATTTTGTCCATGTACTACACGATGGTAAAATTGTAAAATCCGGCGGTAAGGAACTTGCTTTCGAGTTAGAGGAAAAAGGGTACGATTGGATTAAACAAGAAACTGTAGTTTAATGAGTAAAGCGTATGCGGTAGGCAGTGAACAGTACTGTTTACGCTACACTATTTACTGCTTACTGAGAAAATATGGATTTAAAAGATAAATTAGTTTCATCATTTTTAGCCTTTGAAGATAAGGTCGATGTGCATAATCCTGTACACGATATTCGGTCAGAGGCGATGAAGACTTTCGAGGCGAAAGGTTTTCCTTCAAAAAAAGAAGAAGCTTGGAAATATACTTCGTTGAACAGTTTGCAAAAAGTAGACTTTAGTATATTCCCGAAAGAAGAAAATACCTTGGAATACCATGACGTAAAGAAATACTTTCTGCACGAAATAGATTCCTATAAAATTGTTTTTATCGATGGTATTTATAGCTCTTATCTTTCGGAAACAACGCATGATGGTGTCGACATTTGTTTGATGAGTGCCGCACTTACAAAACCGATGTACAAACAGGTAATTGATGTGTATTTCAATAAAATTGCGTCTAAAGACGATTCACTTACCTCGCTGAATACTGCCTTTAGCCGTGAAGGGGCCTATATTTATATCCCCAAGAACAAAATGCCTAAAAAACCCGTTGAAATTTTACATTTTGCTACGGGTAATGAGGCTTCACTGATGTTGCAACCACGTAATTTGATCGTTGTTGAAGAAAATGCCGAACTTCAAGTTATTGAAAGACATCAAAGTATTACGGGCAATGAGGTGCTTACCAATTCGGTAACCGAGATTTTTGCGGCCAAAAATGCCATTGTAGATTTTTATAAAGTACAGAACGATGCGGGTACGGCGTCTTTGATAGACAATACCTATATCAACCAAAAAGATAAAAGTGTGGTAAACGTGCACACTTTTTCATTTGGAGGAAAATTGACGCGTAATAATTTGAACTTTTTCCAAAACGGGGAGTATGTCGATTCTACCATGAAGGGTGTAACCATTATTGGAGAGAAACAACACATTGACCATCATACATTGGTGCACCATATTGAACCCAATTGTGAGAGCCATCAAGATTATAAGGGTATTTATGGTGAAAATGCGACAGGTGTTTTCAACGGAAAGATTATTGTAGACAAAATTGCCCAAAAAACTAATGCCTTCCAACAGAACAATAATATTTTGGTTAGTGACAAGGCAACTATCAATACAAAACCGCAATTGGAAATTTTTGCTGATGATGTAAAATGTTCCCATGGTTGCACTATTGGGCAGTTAGACGAAGATGCCCTATTCTATTTACAGTCAAGGGGAATTCCAAAGAAGGAAGCCCGTGCTTTGCTGATGTACGCTTTTGCCAATAATGTATTGGCGAGTGTTAGAATTCCTGAACTTAAAGTGCGGATCAATAAATTGATTGCCAAGAAATTAGGGGTTAACCTCGGTTTTGATCTGTAAAATATAGTAAGGATCAAATTACTTATTGCTGTTCCGAGGCTTGCACAATCTGTACAAAAATTAGTTTACTTCCGATATGATTGAAACAGTACATGATATTCAAACTATTCGCAAAGATTTTCCCATATTGAACAGAAAGGTTAATGGGAAGCCTTTGGTCTATTTAGATAATGCGGCGACCTCACAAACGCCCCAGCAGGTCATTGATGCTATTGTAGATTATTATCACAATTTCAATGCGAACATACATAGAGGCGTTCATGCGCTTTCGCAGGAGGCCACGGATAAGTACGAACAGGCACGTCAGAAAATAAAGGAACATTTCAATGCGGCGAAATCACAGGAAATCATATTTACTTCTGGAACTACCCACGGTATAAATCTTGTGGCAAATGGATTTACATCCCTCATAAAGAAAGGAGATGAAATTTTGGTGTCAACGATGGAACACCATTCGAATATTGTGCCGTGGCAGATGCTTTGTGAGCGAACAGGGGCAATTCTTAAGGTGATTCCCATGAACGAGGAAGGAGAATTGTTGATGGAGGAATATGCGAAATTACTATCTGGACGAACAAAATTGGTATTCTGTAACCATATTTCGAATGCATTGGGCACTATCAACCCGATAGAAGAAATCATTGAAAAGGCTCACAAGGTAAGCGCCGCTGTTTTAATTGATGGTGCACAGGCTGCCCCACATGTAAAGGCAGATATGCAGGCTTTAGATGTGGATTTCTATACGGTTTCTGCCCATAAAATGTGTGGTCCTACAGGGGTAGGTGTTCTCTACGGTAAGGAAGAATGGTTGAATAAGCTACCGCCCTATCAAGGAGGAGGCGAAATGATTGCCGAGGTAACCTTCGAAAAAACGACCTATGCCGATTTGCCCCATAAATTTGAAGCGGGAACGCCTAACATTTGTGGAGGTATTGCTTTTGGTGTTGCATTGGATTATATGAACGCCATTGGTTTCGATGCAATTGCGGAATATGAGCATGAACTTTTGCAATATGCTACCGAACGGCTGTTAACCATCGAAGGGCTTAAGATTTACGGAACTGCCAAAAATAAGACTTCGGTAATCTCCTTTAATATTGGTGATATTCATCCGTATGATATCGGTACGATATTAGATAAATTGGGAATAGCGGTTCGCACGGGACACCATTGTGCTCAGCCTATAATGGACTTCTACAAGATTCCCGGAACGGTTCGGGCCAGCTTTAGTTTTTATAATACCAAAGAAGAGGTAGATGTGCTGGTGGCTGGGGTAGAACGAGCCCGAAACATGCTTTTATAGGCAATCAGTTATGGTTTCCTTAAAATATTGAATACCAAGCTTACTTATCGTATTTTTACACAAAATCAGTCTATGATGATTAAAGAGATACAAGAGGAAATAGTAGATGAGTTCTCAATGTTCGAAGATTGGATGCAACGGTACGAATATATGATCGAACTGGGTAAATCACTACCATTGATCGACGAAAAATATAAAACAGAAGAAAATATAATTAAAGGGTGCCAAAGCAAGGTCTGGGTCCATGCCGAATTGGAAGACGATAAATTGGTGTTCACGGCAGATAGTGATGCGATTATAACGAAAGGCATTATTGCTATTCTAATACGGGCTTTTAGCAACCAAAGACCGCAAGACATTATTAATGCCGATACGGCTTTTATCGATAAAATAGGACTTAAAGAGCATTTATCGCCTACCCGGGCAAACGGATTGGTTAGTATGATCAAACAGTTGAAGTTATATGCAGTGGCATACCAAACACAATTGAATTAGAAAAAATGAGCGAAGAAACAACAATAGACACCCAAGATCTGGGTGAAAAAATAGTAAAGGTTTTAAAAACGATTTACGATCCTGAAATTCCTGTAGACATTTATGAATTGGGTTTGATTTATGACGTTTTTGTGAATGAGGATAATGAGGTAAAAATACTAATGACTTTGACATCACCCAACTGCCCGGTTGCAGAAACTTTACCTGTTGAGGTCGAGGAAAAGGTGAAGTCGTTGGATGTTGTTAAAGATACAGAGGTAGAAATTACTTTCGATCCACCATGGACCCAAGATTTGATGAGTGAAGAAGCGAAATTAGAACTTGGGTTACTTTAATTTTCTTGGTTTGAAAAAATGATGCCGTGATCAGAGCGTATAGTCGAGCGGCGATTGGAAATTTATTATAGCCTTAATTAAATATGTCGGAAGAAATTATAAACAGGGTTGCGCAGAGCAAACTGCTTACTTTTGATCTTGAGGATTATTATCCCCAAGGCAAGAGAATGCTTCTTGATATCAAAGATTGGCTCCATGAAGGTTTTATTCTTAGGGAAAAGGAATTTCGAAACCATGTTTCAAACCACGATTGGAGTCAGTATACCGATGCTTTTGTGGCCCTTCACTGTTCGACAGATGCTATTGTGCCAGGTTGGGCGTATATGCTTGTAGCCACTAAACTGCAGCCCTTTGCAAAAAAAATAGTTCAAGGAAATCTTGAGCAAATGGAAACTATTCTCTATCAAACCATTATTGAAAACATAGACGTTTCCGAATTTAAAGACAAGTCTGTTATAATCAAAGGCTGTAGTCATAAACCGGTTCCGCCTAACGCATACCTATCGATAACCACTCGCTTAGTGGGCGTAGCCAAGAGCATAATGTATGGCGAGGCCTGTTCTTCCGTACCCCTTTTCAAGAGAAAATAATAGTCAAGAACCCTGTTTTATCTTCTGTCAACAATTCTTACATTTGCCCCATCATAACTATATTAAAAACACAAAACCATGAAGAAGTTAGTATTATCGGCAGTTGCTGTTATGTTTGCCTTTTCGGCAATACAGGCACAGACGTTAGATGAATTAAAAGCAGAAAAAGCATCAAAAAATGATTCCATTGCTGCAATTCAAGGAAGGGTCAATGCCCTTCAAGGAAAAATCGATGCTTTTCCGGGCTGGAAAAAAGGAGCTTTTGGCACCATAGGGGCCAACATCTCCGGGTTCAACAATTGGTACTCCCAAGGAACGCCCAATAACTCCGCCGGAAACATAGGTGTAACAGGTAATGTATTCGCCAACTTAAACAGGGATAAGTTTTTCTGGAGAAACTCCGGAAATATTAATCTACAGTGGGTGAAATTAGATGATAAGGATGATCCAGCCGATGATGATAGCTTCAACGGTACCACCGACGTTTTTAATATTACTTCTTTGTACGGGTATAAATTGAGCAAAAAATTTGCGATTTCTGCCTTGGGGGAATATCGAACGTCGATTATCAATAATTTCAACGACCCGGGATATCTTGACCTTGGGTTAGGTGCTACTTGGACACCTATTACGGATATGGTGGTAGTAATACATCCTTTGAACTACAACTTTGTTTTCACAAGTGAGGATAATATTTACGAATCGTCTGCCGGTGCTAAAATAGTAGTTGACTATACGAAGAAGTTGGGGAAGGTGAACTTCAAGACAAATTTCTCAACCTTTCAGAGCTACAAGAGTTCCGATTATTCAAACTGGACTTGGATAAACTCTTTCGGTTATACACTTTGGAAAGGCATAGGCCTTGGGTTTGAATTCGGTTTAAGAAACAATAAACAAGAGGCTTTGGATTATGCCTTAAATGGCCCAAACCCTTCTGCAGGTGCTACTTTTGACAATATAGATGTAAAGACACAAAGTTATTGGATGTTCGGGCTCAACTATGCTTTTTAAATAGCCGTTAAACCCTGTTTACCCTAAATCAATTATAAAAAGAATGCCCTCCAAATTTTTGGAGGGCATTTTTAGTTAAGTAGGATACGTTAAATTTGGCGGTTGCACAGTCAATAAAAAAACAAACTTTCTTTGTCAGAAAGTATTTGATAAGCAGCGGTTAAGAAAAAGTTTTATCGGGACATAACGCTAAATATTAAATACAATACGAATGTAATTTCACGCTTTTAAAATGCTAAATTTTTGTTGTGAAACTAATCCAGGTTGTTGTCAAATGGAGATATTCGCATGTTTCATCGATGAAATGCACCTGATTATTTCTATAAAATCTGATTTTTACTAAAAAACCCTGACCGTAAGGTCAGGGCAATTTTTTGGTTAAGTAGGTATGCTGTAAGATTTGATTTTCGATTGCTCGAACA
>TARA_R110002049_G_scaffold2750_4_pt1 | contig 252096 bp, 180 predicted proteins | sample TARA_R110002049 | Tara Oceans TARA_R110002049 (sample SAMEA4396941) | marine metagenome | biome: Polar Biome; feature: [SRF] surface water layer (ENVO:00010504); material: water (ENVO:00002006), including particulate matter (ENVO:01000060) such as... | depth 5 m
GGTCACCAGACTTCGTTTGACCGGAGCGTCCTGCGCAACGACGGGCATGGGAACGAAAAGCAAAAACAGAATGACCTTTTGAGTGCTGCGAAACATCTTGGCCTCGGTAAAGTTTCTCATTGAAGCGGTTTCATTGACGCTGATTCTACCGGCACGCAGGTCGCGGAGGCGGCATTCTCCAAAAGCCTCTGGCACGAATAGCTCGAGCTAAGTCGTTGGTGTACCGGCTTCAGCCGGCGTCTCTGAAGCCAGCGTTTTTTAGCGACTTGTCACTCTAAGTTCGTGTCGCAGGTTAAGAACACGTTCAAGTTCCTGCGTTCGGCAGGTCGCGTCACGGCGATTCAGCAGAATTAGCCGCCAGTTTACGTCATGCCGGAATCTCGCGTGACTTGTACCGGCCGGATGCGACATTTAGACCGCCGTCGCGCCTTCTTTGATCAACTGAATCAAGTCTTCGGTATTCATCTTGGCGGCACGATCGGTGCCGTCCAAAACGCCGGCAACGAGTTCACGTTTGTCGGCGTGCAGCTGCAGAATTTGTTCTTCGATGGTCCCTTGCGCGACCAAGCGATAGACGGTGACCGGTCGATCTTGGCCGATCCGGTGGGCGCGGTCAGTCGCCTGATCCTCGACCGCCGGATTCCACCATGGGTCCAGATGGATCACATAATCGGCCGCCGTCAAATTCAATCCAGTTCCACCGGCTTTCAACGAAATCAAGAACAAGTCACCTTCGCCGTTTTGGAACGCATCGACGCGGCGTTGCCGTTCTTTGGCGGGCGTCGATCCGTCCAGATACTGATAACTGATTCCCTTTGCGTCGAAGGTCTCGCGGATGACCGACAGGTGTTTGACGAACTGGCTGAACACGAGCGCGCGGTGATCGCCTTCGCGAAGTTCTTCGACCAAGGAAACCAACAGGTCCAGCTTGGCAGAACTTTTCTTCCATCCGGTATCAACCAAACGTGGATGGCACGCCAACTGTCGCAGTTTCGTCAGCCATGCCAAGGTTCGGATTCTCTGTTCGCCGGCGTGTTGGCCTTCGGCGGTTCCGCTCAGTTCGGTGACCGCCGCGAGCCGGACATCCTCGTACAATTTGCGTTCTTGCTTGCTAAGTTCGGCCTGCAACGTGATCTCGGTGCGAGGCGGCAACTCTTTGAGCACCTTGTCCTTAGTCCGGCGCAAGATGAACGGCCGCACGAGACGAGCCAGCGATTCGCGACTGGTCGGATCTTTGTGGCGTTCGATCGGATCGGCAAATCGCGTTCGGAACCGTTCCCAAGACCCCAGCAATCCCGGACTAAGCGTTCGAAACAAGCTCCACAACTCGCCCAAATGATTTTCCAGTGGTGTACCGGATAGGCCGATCCGCCACTGGGCGTCGATGGCACGGACGGCCTGCGAAGTTTTCGTTTGCGCATTCTTGATGAACTGGGCCTCATCCAGCACCAACGTGTTCCATTCACGCGAACCAAATCGCTTGGCATCGCGCTGCAACAGTTGGTAGCTGACGATAATCAGATCACCGGCAACGGCATCTTTGATCAATTGGTCGCGGTCGTGATCACGGTACAACAGCGGCCGCAATGATGGTGCAAACCGCTCGGTCTCTCGAACCCAGTTGTCGCCAACGCTGGTGGGCGCCACGACCAGTGCCGGCCCGTCGTCGGCGCGTTCGACCAAGACCCCCAGGGCTTGAACCGTTTTCCCCAATCCCATGTCATCGGCGAGCACACCACCAACGCCCCACTGGCTCAGCCGCGCCAGCCATTGAAACCCATCGAGTTGATAGTCGCGCAGTTCGGCGTCAAGCGCCTCGGGTTTCTCTGGCGTCCAGTCGGCCAACGATTCCAACCGCTGCAGCGATTCGTGCCAGCGCGCGGTCGCTTCCAGTGGCACATCGACACCGATCAGTTCCTGCACCGCGGGCACGGCGGCATCGGCAACCCTGAACGCGTCCTTTTCGGCGACCACGGTGTCACCCAGTTGCTCGAGACGACGACGGAACGATTCGCTAATCTTTGCAAACTCACGATCGCCAACCTGAACGAGCGAACGTTTCTGCCGTACCGCTTCCAACAAATCAGCCAACGGAACGTGTTGACCGTCGATCTCGACACTGCCGGTCAGTCCGAACCAGTCGCGTTTATCATCGATTTGCACTTTCAACGAACTTGGTGTGATTTCGCCCCGCACGCGAATCGTTTCGCCTTCTGGCCAAATCATCCGAGGTGCTTCGTCGCCCGCGTTGTACAACCTCGCCAGCAGGTCCAGAGCCGATTCGTCCGACGGCGCGATCCATTGAAAGTGACCTTCGGCGATCAATCGCTGAAACTCGAATCGTTCGATCGCGCGGTCGGCCGCCAGCGTCTCGGCTTCGAGGTCGCGTTGCAGTCGCACGGGGCCGGTTTCGGTCAAACAAGCGACCGTCTCGGGCGACTGACCTGGCCGCAATGTCTCGCGAAAACGCTCGTCGTGCATCGCCAACGAAATGTGCAACCCAGCCCCCGGCCGCGGAAGCAATTCCAACACCAGTTCGGCACTGATCGGTTCGATCGGCCCGGCCAGTTCGTTGGGTAATTCGACGCGTACGAGCGAATCGACCACGATACTGCTGACCGCCAATTTTGCGGCCGTCTCCGCATCCAAGATCGTGTCGTCCAGATCGCTGCGAAACAAATGCTGGATCAATTTCGTTGCGCGGGCATCACGCAGCGGACACACGAACAAGCGGTTTTGTTTTCGGTCAGCCAACACCACGACCGGATCGCTGGGACTGCGATAACCAAGGATCACGTTGCACGTCGTCGGATCCATTTTGAAACCAGCCAGCCGCAACTCGGGTCGATAACGCGTCGTCAACTCATCGGTGGGCTCCGCTTCGACGTCGACGTTACTGCCCGATGTTGGTTCCGATTCATCGGTGTCGACTTCCACGGGCGTCAATCCGAGCGTCAGTTCCGACGAATAGACTTCAATGGGCGTCGCATCGGCATCGTCCCAGGTCACGTTCGGGTGACCGACAAGCTGCTCGATCGCTTGAAACTCGGTGAAGTATTCGTCTTCGAAACTGTAACTGGACGTTGACGACAATGCGGCAACACGACCGTCAACGGGATTGGCCGAGAAGTCTCGCTTTAGCAAATCATAGCTGCGAACTTCACGCCCCTTCGTCCATCCTTTGCCATTCTTTCGCGGGCGCTGTTCATAGGCGGTGATCGCGATCGGACTGTAGTACGTTGATGTCGAAAGTCGAATGCGCCACTGCAACTGCGTCGGCTGTTCGGCTTCGGCCGGCTGAGTCGACTGTTCGGCCAGATTCAAGATTTCCGCAACGAGTTCACGACCGGCCGCCAAGGTGTCAACTTTTAACTCGCTGAAGAATTCGAACACATCACTGATACTGCGGCGCCCCAGTTGTTCCTGCAGCCACCACGAAATCGCCAAGGTGTGCGAACACTTCGAATCACTCGGTTGAACGCCACACGAGCACGAGGGAACCGCGGTTAGAGAAGTTCCCAGCGGCGTGTATTCTTCTTCGCCTTCGGGTTCCACATCGGGCGAAATTTCGATCGCCGACGTGACTTCGGGCTGACGGTTTCCCTTCACTCGGAATTCAAAGCGAAGGACATTGTCGATGTTTTGAAACGTTGGCGACTCGATCTTCATCAGTGCGGCACGTTTGTCCAACGATTGATCGTGCTCGTCGACCAGTCGCTCCGCCGCCTCGGCCACCAGCAATCCTAGGGCAGCAACAGCGTTCTCCGACATCAAATCCATACTACGTTTTTCCAACCGTCGATCGGGAAGCTTGGGCGCTCGTGAAAGCGGGCTCGTGCGAGCAGAGCGCGAACTGGCTATTCTAACAACGCAATCGTTTGATGCGATGCCACTTACAACATTGAAATCATCTCTGGAGTCTCAAAGAATCATGCCAAAATTAACCGTCCAAGGCGTTGGTACGTTCGACGTCCCCGCCGGCAAACGACTCGTCAAGGCTTTGGTGGAAGACGCTCAAACGGACCAACTGCACGCCTGTGGTGGTTTTTCAAAATGCACGACATGTCGCGTCAAATTCATCGAGGGAGAGCCCGAGAAGATGACGGAGGCGGAGAAAGAAACGTTAAGGGTACGTGAGGTGACCGAGGACGGCGTTCGCCTTAGCTGTCAGATTGCTTGCGATGCCGACATGACGGTCGAAGTCATCAGCCGTTTGGAAGGAAGCGGCCGAAAAGACCAGGGCGGCGCTGTGGCGGATGAAATCGAACCTGAGCCCGTCTGGACGACCAAGTGATATCACCAGCGTTTTGATGGCTTTGCCGCCAACGGCCGTGAATCCTGGTGCGTTGCGTGGAAAACTTGGTGCATTATGTGGAAAAGCTGTCAAACAATCATCGCCACTGGCGACGATCCTGTTTTTTTAGCGAGCCCGTGTGGTCAGCGCACGTGTGGTTGGCGCACGGTATGGTCAGCGCACGGTGTGGCAAGCTGTTCACGCACAAAACCAGGACAACAATGCGTCGTCCATCCATGATCGCCCGTGTCGATTGATAAAGCCGACGTGCCCACCGGTGGGCGTCACATGCAAGCATGTTGATTCAGGCCAAATGTCGCCGGGCTCAGTAAAACACTCGATCGGCACCAACGGATCGTCCTTGGCTGTCAGCACCAGCGTCTCAATGGGATTGTGACGCGTCACCGCGATGGCCGACGACTGCTCGTAATAGTCCGCCGCATCACGAAACCCGCTGAGCGGGGCGGTAAAACGATCATCCAATTGCCATAGGGTTCTCGGCCTAGGCCCCGCTAACGCCCGCTGAAAGTCGTCTCGCGTCCTGACCTGGGACGGAATTCGTTTGAGCAACCAGTGGATGAAGTAGCGGTTATAGAATCGTCGAGAAAGCCGATTCATGTTTTTACTGCACTGGGCCAAGTCCAACGGAGGCGCGACCGCCGCGATTCGCTTGATGCGATCAAACCAAACAGGCCGCTCCTGCAGCCCCGCGCCGATCCGTCCGGCCGCTCGCAACAGTTGATTCGCGCTCAACGAGATGCCGGTTGCCCAGATTGGGCCTGCCTCTGCGACAGCGCCCGCCTGTGCGACTGGCCCCGCAATCTGGCCGGACACTGACTCTTGGGCGGGATCAGCAATTCGAGCCGCCGTTTGCTTGGCGACGGTTCCCAGGGCCGCAATGACATCGTCGCTTCGCCCCGCGTGCGTCAACTGGCTAGCCGCATCCATTCCCGCGCCGCTGCCTCGCATGTCCATGCGATACACGCGAACGCCCTGGTCAAAGAAACGCTGGGCCATCCTCAGCATGTAAGGTGCGGCATGACATCCTGTCAGCCCGTGAATCAACAACATCGCCGGCTGGCCCGTTCGCCAAGCCGGCGGCTTATCCTCGTGCAGAATAATCCGATCGCCATCGCTGACTGCGACTTCGTGTCGCACCGTCGGCAGCACGGGGGTCGATCCCATTCGGATCGACGCCAGTGTTTGCAGGTGCCCACCGCGAAAAAATCGATGGGGATAAAAAGGTGGCGGTTCAAACAAACGCAGATTTCCGTGTACGATTCGCAGATGCAAAATATTCGATCATTCGTCGCCATCCCGCTGCCCAAACCGGTTCACAAGAACGTCGCCACCCTAATCGCGCGATTGCGAGAATCCGGTGACGGGGTGAAATGGGTGCCGACTGACAATTTGCATCTGACGCTAAAGTTCTTAGGCGACGTCGACAATACCGAAGTCCCCGGGGTGTGCAATGTATTGCGCCAGGTCTGCGATTCGTATGACCCATTTGAGTTGACATTCATCGGTACCGGCGGATTCCCCGACATTACCAGGCCACGAGTGGTGTATGCGGGCGTCGATGATCCTAGCGGATCCTTACGAGGGATCGTCACGACACTGGAAACAGAATTGGCAAAACTGGGTTTTAAACCCGAGCCTCGCGACTACGTTCCTCATCTAACGCTTGGACGGGCGCGCGGCAGCAGCCGCCGGGTGGGTGAGCAACTACTCGAACGACTCGAACGCGATCGCGAAAAGATCTTTGGCGAAATGGTCGTCGAGAACATTCAGCTGATGGCAAGTTTCTTAGACAAATCCGGTCCGACTTATCAGGTCATGGACACGATTGAACTGTAGCGCGAATCGGCGGCTTGGACTGCGCATTTCTTAAGCGTTTGCGCCGACGCGTGCTAAGCGGCTAGGCAATTCCGAAAGCTTCCGTGTCAACTCGCAGTTTTTTCTCTGGCTTTTTTTCTTTTTTATTCAAGCCTTTTACTGCGTTTGAGCTACTCGCTCGGACTGTCGCAGTTGAATTGGCCCGTTGCTTGCGTAAGAGCCTGACCAACGAGCGGCGAGTTCTGATCGCTTTGCAATCGGCTCGCGAGCGATCGAGTGAATGGCCCGGGCAGGAGTTGACGGTGAGTCACCGGAAGGTTGGCCGCTCGTATTTAGTTCCGCATCGCAAGAAGAAAGGCGAATCAACATGAATTTGATTTTGAAGCCGGCCCTACCGATTTGGGTCGCACTGTTTTTGGCACTCGGCAGTGGTTTTCCACTTGCCTCGACTGCTTTGGCTCAGGAGGAGCCAGACACGGCAACGGAGTCCGTTGAAGCGGTCGAGGCAAGTGTTGACGAGGAAGTGGCTGAGGAAGAGGAAGCCGCCGTGGTGGCTTACGACGCAGGTGATTCCGATTACACAATCAACACACTGATTATGTTCATCTGTGCCGTGCTGGTTCTGTTCATGCAAGCCGGTTTTGCCATGGTCGAAGTAGGATTGAACTCGGCAAAGAACACCGTGAACATCCTGGCCAAGAACGTCATGGATTTATCGGTGGGCGTGATCCTGTATCTGTTTATCGGATGGGGACTGATGTACCCAGGCGATTTCGGCATCGCCGACGGCTACCTGGGATATGCCGGACCGTGGGTCGCACGTGATGCGACGCCCGACCTTGAGTACGGATTCAGCGCGAGTGCCGACTTCTTGTTCCAAGTCGCTTTTGCGGCAACCGCCGCGACCATCGTTTCGGGTGCCGTTGCTGGACGAATGAAGTTCGGTGCCTACATGGTTTACAGCGCCATCTTGACCGGCTTGATCTATCCGATCAGCGGTTCATGGAAATGGGGTGGCGGTTTCTTGGATGCGATGGGCTTTCAAGACTTTGCCGGCAGCGTTGTCGTGCATGCGGTCGGAGGATTTGCCGGGCTTGCCGGTGCGATCGTGCTGGGTCCAAGGATCGGAAGGTTCACGGCCGACGGAAAAAGTGTTCCGCTGCCAGGCCACAACATTGCGTTCGCGGCCTTAGGCGTATTCATCTTGTGGATCGGTTGGTACGGATTTAACCCGGGCAGTCAGTTGACGTACGCCGGTGCATCCAACGCCGAAGCAACCACGTACATTGCATTGACCACAACCCTTGCTGCTGCTGCCGGTGCCGTCGTGGCACTGATGACGGGCTGGGCTTTGTTCAGCAAACCTGATTTGACAATGGCACTGAACGGTGTGCTTGGCGGCCTGGTATCGATCACGGCGAACTGTGACCGTGTCGGTCAATTCGAAGCTCTACTGATCGGTGCCGTCGGTGGTGCCCTGGTCGTCGCCGGCATCGTGATGCTGGACAAACTGAAAATTGATGACCCCGTCGGTGCATGGCCCGTCCACGGCTTGTGCGGCATCTGGGGCGGTTTAGCGACTGGTATCTTTGGCGATTTGCCTGACGGTATCGAATCGGTCGGTGCGTTCATCACCGTGCAAGCGATCGCCACGGTGGTGATCTGTGCGTGGGCATTCATCACGATGATGGGTGTATTCTTGACACTCAAAGCAATTGGACTGCTCCGCGTGTCACCGGAAGAAGAACACGCCGGATTGGATGTTTCCGAGCACGGCATGCATGCTTATCCATCGGACGCAATCGCAGGGGGTGCTGTGGTTTAAGTCCAGCGTTGGTGATTCATTGACAGCCCTCTGTCCTGTCGCCGCTGTGCCTGAACTGGTTGCGGCGGCGGCAGGGCCACGGGCGGCTGTTCAGCGGCCAACGGCAACACAATCCATTTCGTTCTTCTTGGCTCTTGCCTGGGCCTGAAGAGTCCCCAGTGATCCGGGTGGGCGTCCGCCTCGCTCGCCCGGGTCCGGGGCGACTCTCCATTTTTCCGGCACGTGTCCAAGATTCGGCGAGAGTGAGCCGGCCACAATTGTGGCCGGCTCTTTTCGTTGACCACAGATTCGTTACCGTATGGGCTGACGAATTTTCGCGGGTCACCGCTTTGATTCGGAAAAGTCGCTTGCCCCAAGTACATCTTTCTCGCGTATGAGTCGCTTGCCCCGTGAAGCTGATCATTGCCATCATCCAGCCTGCGAAGCTAGAAGCCGTCAAAGAAGCGCTGACGAAAGTCGATGTCCATCGCTTGACGGTCATGGATTGCCAGGGTTTCGGTCGCCAGAAAGGTCAAACCGGTGTCTACCGTGGACACGAATTCAGCGTCAACTTGCTCCGTAAAGTCCAACTGCAGATCGCGGTCAACGAGGAATTCGTCCGCCCCACGATCGACGCTATCCTTGAAGGCGGCCGGTCGGGTGAAAACGGCGAAATTGGTGACGGCAAAATCTTTGTCTTGCCGATGGATGATTGCGTTCGAATTCGCACCGGCGAAACGGGCAGCGAAGCAATTTAGTCGGTAAAGCAATCTCTTCCTGTTCCTTGACCTCGATATTGATCGTCACGCATGTCTGCATCGGATCTTCCACTTTCCGGCCAACGAGTTCTGATCTTGGTCGGCGACATCTACGAAGACCTGGAACTCTGGTACCCCAAGTTGCGCCTGATCGAAGCGGGCGCCGATGTCGTGGTTGCCGGCCCCAAAGCCGATACGCATTACGACGGTAAGAACGGCTATCCATGCACCAGCGATGCCGCCATTGACCAAATGCGCGCCGACGATTTTGATGCGCTGGTCGTGCCCGGTGGGTTCATGCCCGACAAACTGCGCCGCGATCCAATCGTGCTGGACTTGGTTCGGTCCTTTAACGATGCCAAAAAACCGATCGCCGCCATCTGTCATGGCGGCTGGATACCGATCTCGGCAAAGGTCTATCAGGACATTCGCGTGACGGGGTCGCCCGGCATCAAAGACGATCTGATCAACGCCGGTGGCGTTTACGAAGACGCCGCTGTGGTCGTGGACCAGAACCACGTGACCAGTCGACGCCCCGACGACTTACCTGATTTCTGCCGCGCGTTGATCGAGATGATGAGTCACTGATCAAAGACCGCCAGCAAGCTAAGGCTCTTCACACGCGAGGGCAGGTCACACGCTAAGGCTCGTCACAAGCGAGGGCTCGGTCAACACGCTAAGGCTGATCTGGGTCGATTCCGATGCTCTTGGCACGTTCACGCCAGCGGTTTCGGGCGAATTGCTGCATGTCGACTTCTTCGTCGTGTTCGTCGACGATCTCGAGTCCCAGCAGGGTTTCGACGATGTCTTCTAAAGTCACCAGCCCCACCACGCTGCCGTACTGATCGGCGACCATGGCGATATGTTGGCGATCTTCTAACAACGTTTCCATCACCTGCGGCAGCGGGCTGTCGCTACGCAACGTCGAAATATCACGCCGATAATCCGAAAGCGGTTTATCCGATTCGCCTCGAGAGTGGGCCAACAGCAAGTCGACTCGCAACACGAACCCGGTCACCTCGTCCAGCTTTTCGCGATAGATCGGCAGCCGCGATGTCGGGATATCAGGATGATCGGAAAGCGTTTCGCCGATCGATTTTGATTCTTCAAAGGCGATGATCACCACACGCGGCGTCATGATGTCTTGAGCGGTTAATTTCGGAAACCGCATCAACGATCGGAATACGCGTGACTCATCGGCTTTCAACACTCCCTGCTGTGCTCCGATTTCGGCCATCGCTGAGAGTTCTTCTCGCGTCAGCGTGTGATGTGACTTGCCGCCGGATAGCAACTTGGTCAATCGCTCGCTGATCCAAACCAGCGGGAATAAACACCAAATCAGCCAGCGTACCGTTGTGCCAATGATTGGCCCCAACGACCGCCAATACAACGCACCGATCGTTTTCGGAATGATTTCGCTGAAAATCAAAATCAACAGCGTCATCACGGCACTGGCGATCCCGAGGGCTTGGCTGCCCCAAACATTGACGGCTTGAGCGCCGACGCCGGCCGCGCCGATGGTGTGGGCGATGGTATTCAAACTCAGGATCGCTGCCAGCGGCCGATCGATGTTTGATTTCAGTGCTTGCAGTTTTGCGGCAGCTGCGGGCTTTTTGTTCTTTAGCGTCGCAATGAAGGACGGAGTGATCGAAAGCAAAACGGCTTCGGCGACGCTACAGTAGAACGAAAAGCCGATGGCGACAAACAGATAGACGAGCAGCAGAGCCATAGGAACCTTAATCGGCGGAATCGAAGATAACAGTGAAGCCAAATGTCATTGAAACCGGTCCGCCGGGGATGGACAAACCCGCGTGGACGGACAAGCCTGCGTGACGACACACCCACGTCAGCGACAGCCCCACGTCAGCGACAGGCCCGGGCGGGCGACACACCCGCACAGGCGACTACGGCTGGCTGGCCGCGGGAGCGGGCGCCGATGCCTGCCACTGTTGGTACTGGGGCGAGGCGACAAACTTTTCGAAACCCTCGATGCCGCTTAGGTCGGCCAACGCGTATCCGTAATCGTCTCGCAGTATCATTAGCTGCTTCAATGTAGCGGGATGGTCGTCCGCGGCCATCGCCACGCTCAATTTGAAATCGTGTGCCGAGGCGAGCTTCAAATCAGCGGGGTCGATCGCATCGGTCAGCTCTTTCGCTTCGGACAGCCGCCCCTGATTGGCCAAGACGCCGCCGACCATCAGATCCAAATAGGTGTCACCGCCGGTGAATCGCTGCAATTGATCGTACGACTTCATCAACAACGCGTGATCTTCGCGAAAAACCGCAGCGTCCAAGGTGATCAGTCCGACAGCTGCGTCGTTGGGATACCGAACAACAAAGTCATCGATTGTCTGCAAGTAAGCGTCTTCATCATCCAGACCTGTTGCCATGATTCGCAGCAACATTGGCATCTTTTCTTGCTGGAGTTCCGTTGGCATTTTCTCGTAAATCGCCAGAGCCGTCTCGTTGTCTCCGCGTCGCATCGCGTTTGACATGTCAGATTGCTGACGCAGCAGTTCCATTTCCTTTTTCACTTCGCCCGTCAATTGACGGATCACCGAGCCCTGGCTTTGAACGGCCCCCGCAACCATCGCCCGCAACGTATCGCTGAACGCTTCGCCCGTCGAAGCGAAAAACAATCGATCTGCGACAATGGCATCACCAGACCGTTTCAACCTTAAGTCGTGATAGTTAAGTGCACCGTCGGGATTGATCAGCCGCAGCGTTACGTGCGAGCGTCCGGCTCGCCGAGTGACACGCACCAGGCGGTAGGAACCGCCCGCGTTCACCTCGTCAGATATCGTTCCGATCAATCGCAGTGTCGATTCCGGTGACGTCGCGCCGCGGATGAATCCATCACGAAACTCTTTTTCGACGGCGAACCCTCGCAAGGTACGATTCATGATGCCGTCCCAATCGACCAGCGCTTGCACTGTCGGGACGTCCTTGGCGATGACGGCCTGCTGCCACTGATTGGCAAACGCGGTTGCCTGTTCCTCGGTCACAGCAACCTTGACGGTTTCGTCGCCGCGAGGCACGTCAACATCGGGCAGGCGTTCGGCGGGCACCGCAGCCACATCGGCCGATTTTTTCGCGTCGCATCCCAGCGTCGCCATCAGCATCACACCGCAAACCACCGTGGAAGAAACAATCCTGGACAAAAGGCGAGGGTGTTGGGTAGTCATCGATGCAGTGGGTCGCGGAATAAAAAGAGAGTTCATCAAGGTGGACCGATCACCGGCCCGTCACGCAAGAATATCATGAACGACCTTGCCATGAACATCCGTTAGGCGGAACTCGCGGCCCTGGTACCGATACGTCAAACGCTCGTGATCGATGCCCATCAAGTGCAAAATCGTCGCGTTCAAATCGTGAACGTGGACGCCGTCTTCGGCAACGTCCATCCCCAGATCGTCGCTGCTTCCATGACTGGCGCCGCCCTTGATGCCGCCGCCGGCCAACCACATGGTAAAGGCGTCTTTATGGTGGTCGCGTCCGGGCAGCCGTTTATTGGACGTCGTCGCGCCTTGGCTAAGCGGAGTACGTCCGAATTCCGACCCCCAAATGATCAGCGTGTCCTTTAGCAGATCGCGCTGTTTCAAATCCTTGATCAGTGCGGCGATCGGTTGATCCGTCTCTTGACACTTTTTCGGAAGCCGCGTCTCGATGTTCCCGTGATGATCCCAATCCGCGTCATACAATTCAATCAGTCGCACGCCACTTTCGACCAACCGCCGCGCCAACAAACAGTTATTGGCAAAGGATCCACCGCCGGGCTTTGCGCCATATGCGTCAAGCGTGGCTTGTGACTCGCCATCGATATTCATCAAGTCGGGCACCGATGCTTGCATTCGAAATGCCATCTCGTACTGCGCGATCCGTGATTCGATTTCGGGGTCACCGCTCGTTTCAAGGTGTTGCGTATTTAGATCGGCCAAGGCATCCAGGACCTGTCGCCGATCGGATCGATCGTGACCGTCGGGGCTGGACAGAAACAACACCGGATCGCCTTCGCTGCGAAACTGAATGCCTTGATGAACGCTCGGCAAGAATCCGCTGCCCCACATGCTGGTCCCCGCGCCGCCGGCAGGACCACTGAGCAGCACCACGTACCCGGGTAAGTCTTTGTTTTCTGAACCGAGTCCATAGCTGACCCACGACCCAAAGCTGGGCCTGCCACCGCGGCCGAAACCAGAATGCAAAAACATTTGTGCCGGCGCGTGATTGATCTCATCGGTATGAAGCGAATGAACCATCGCGATTTCATCTGCAACGCTGCCGAGGTTCGGAAGCAATTCCGACATGCTGTGGCCACACTCGCCGTGCTGCGAGAATTTCCATGGCGACCCGGCCAGCGTGGATGTCTTGCCAATGAACGCGAAATCACGATCCTTGGTCACCTCGGGCGGACATGGCTGAGCGTTCCGCTTGACGAGCTCCGGTTTTTCTTCGAACAAGTCTAACTGCGAGGGAGCACCGATCATGTGCAAATAAATCACATGCTTTGCCCGCGGCGCAAAATGGGGTTGGTGGCTTGCCGCCGACAATTCGTCTTGCAGCATCGTCGCAAGTGCAACGCCGCCGAAACCGATACCACTGGCGTTCAAGAACGCGCGCCGATTCATCTGTGATTGGTCGAAATAATTCATCGTATGATCCGTTTCTTCTGGCAAGGTTTGGCATCCATCGGACACTGGGTCCGATGCAGAACTGACTCTGCAATCGAGCGCAAGCGGCGCCCCGGGGGGGAGGGGGGGAAGCAGCGTCTGAGTGTTAGTCCTTGGTGATCGTTTCGTGCAAATTCATGAGCGTTGTCGCAACGCTGTACCAAGCGTCGGCTTGCATTTGCGGATCCGCCTGAGCGGGATCGTCGACGCCGAGTTGCCGATGGTAAAGTCGCGATAGCGTGCTCCGTTCGCTATCGGTCGGTGGTCGGCCGGTACAAAGCTGAAACGCATGATCGAACTTTTCATCTAGCGGAGCGTCGCGTTTTTCCTTTTCGACCCGTTCCGCCAGCGACTTTGCCGCATCGACGTAAACAGGGTCATTGAGCAGGGTCAATGCCTGCAGGGGTGTGTTGGTGCGAGACCGTTTCACCGTACACGCCAACCTGGGCGTTGCATCAAAATTGATAAAGCTTGGGTAAGGGGAACCACGTTTCAAGACAACGTAGATGCCACGTCGGTATTGCTCGGCCCCGGGGCTGACTTCATAGTCGTAAGCCGTCCCACCGACTTTCGCCCACAGTCCGTCTGGTTGATACGGATAGATGGGCGGGCCGGCTTGTTTGAGAGACAGTAATCCGGATATCGAAAGCGCATTATCGCGAATCATTTCGGCGTCCATGCGGAACCGTGGACCGCGTGCCAACAGTACGTTCAAATCATCTCGCTGCCATAGTTCTGGTGTGATTCGCGAGGATTGCTGATAAGTCGATGAAAGCACGATGGTCTTTAGCAGCCGTTTGATCGACCAACCGTTTTCGACAAATTCGACCGCCAGCCAATCCAATAGCTCGGGGTGCGAGGGTGGGTCCCCCTTGATTCCGAAATCTTCAACCGTTGGGACGATGCCGCGGCCAAACAGTTCGGCCCACCAACGATTGACCGTGACCCTGGCGACCAAAGGGTTCTCTGCAGAGACCAACCATCGCGCCAACGTCAGCCGGTTCGCAGGGCCCGCGGGCATGGGATGCAGCACGTCGGGCGTTCCTGGTGCGACAACTTCCCCGGGACTGCGATAGTCACCGCGTTCGAACACAGACGTCATTCGCGGCTCGTCCAATTCGACCATGACCAAAGTCGTATCGGGCTCGATCGCGTCGATTTGCTTTTGCAGCCGCGCGGCCTTCGCGACCAAACGCTTCGAAGCGAGATCGTACTTGGCGCAATGGTCGAGCAATCGTCGGCGGTCCACTTTGGTCCAACGGTCGGGATTCTTATTAGCGGCTTTCAAAATCGACTCGGGGACCGATTCGCTATCGATGTCCCCGGTCAACGCAGACAACCGAAAACGACCGATCGTTCTGGCGCCACTAAAGCTCTGAGTCATCTGGAATGTCAAATCGGTCGGCCCATCCACCATCAATGGCTGGTCGAGGATAAATGTTGCGGAATGTTCGTCGTCGAACTGGGGCGAAATCGCCCACCCGGATTTGGGATCATCGTCGATGGCTTCGCCGACATCCCAGTTCTTTTGAGAAAAGTCGGCACGTGCTTCGCGAAAAGTAAGCGTATGAGCTTGACCCGATTCGTCGTTAACCGTGACCACAAAATCCGTCAACACAAAGTTACGTCGTTTCGGGTCGCCGCGTCCCGGCCCCGTCCCGGGCAGCGATTCGTGGCGCAGAGCGTCCAAACGAAAAGCTTGGATACCGCTGACGTCCGTTCGCATGCGAACCTTGTAGACATCGGTCGATGGCGGGTCACCGCCCACCAACAAGATCGACTCGTCCTCGAGCTGTTCGAACGAGTCGGTCGAACCTTCGGATTGAAAATCAACCAATTCCATCGCGTGACTGCGTGGCACATTGACGAGTTCGCTCTTTAGTCCTTTGCTCCACTGACGCAAATCTGTCTCCAACTCACCGCGTCGATCTTTGATTTGCTTTTCGATCTCGGCAAGTTCATGCTGCAGCGAATCGCGACGTTCTTGTTGCTCTGGATCCGACAACGGCATGCTGGGTCCGATGAACTTGATCGAACTGGGTGATTTGCTGGCTCGATCCGCTTCCAACGCGGTGTTATTAAAGAACGCCAACAGTTGGTAGTATTCTTTGATCGAAATCGGATCGAATTTGTGATCGTGACACTGGCAACATTCCAGCGTGGTGCCCAGCCAGACCGATCCGGCCGTGTTGACGCGATCGATGATTTGTTCCGAACGCGTTTCTTCGGGCAGTGATCCGGCTTCAACGTTGGTCGGTGCGCAGCGATGAAAGCCGGTCGCAATTTTTTGTGACTCGCTGGCGTTGGGAATAAGATCACCGGCGACTTGTTCGATCGTGAATTGATCAAACGGCATGTCCTCGTTGATGGCGTTGATGACCCAGTCGCGATACGCCCAGTTGTCTCGCAAATTGTCACGTTGAAAACCATGAGAATCGGCGTAGCGAGCCAGATCGAGCCACAGCCTGGCCCAACGTTCGCCGAACTGTGGGCGCGCCATTAACTCGTCGACCCACTGTTCAATACCGCGATCGGACGTATCGGCCGCAAATGCATTGATCTCCGCTGGCGACGGTGGCAAACCGATCAAGTCCAGCGACAACCGTCGCGCCAATTTCTCGGGCGACGCGGCGGGCGAAGGCGTCAGGCCTTCCTGATCCAACCGCCGCATCACAAATCGGTCGATGGGCGAACGAACCCAGCTGGGATCGGATACTTGTGGCAGCTCCGGGCGCTGCGGTGCCACATAAGCCCAGTGCTTTGCAATTTCGAAAGATTCGGGCCAGTCCGCGCCCTGCTGAATCCAGCGCCGCAAGTGAGCGACTTCTTTCTTGGAAAGCGGATCACCGATCGCTGGCATGATTTCGTCGTGCCCACGCGGCAGCAGCAGCCGGCGGATCAGCTCGCTGTTGTCCGGGTCACCCGGCTCGATCGCCCCGGAATCCAATGCGTCCTCGCGACGATCCAGACGCAAACCCGCTTCGTCTTTTTCCTCGCCGTGACATTCAAAGCACGAACGACGAAGAATCGGGTAAACGTCTCGCGCGAAGTCGGTTCCCCCCAAGTTTCCCACGTTCGTGGCAGCATAGAGTTCGCTGCCGGTCCGTGTCTGTACACCAACCCATCCGGTCGACAACAGGATGGCGGTCACAACGAGAGAGCACGATGAACGAATGGTTCTTTTGCTGGTTAACCGGCGATACATAACTTCTCTAAACCAAAGGGATGCTTGGTCGTTTCCGACATCCGGATCATTGTAAACGGATCGAGCGCGAAGAAGCCGCGCAACTTGTATTGTAATACTTTGGCGTTTTCGATTGTTTCGATTGAAAACGGCCGCAGTCGTAAAACAAGGCCACAGGTGATGATTTGTCGACGTCTGTTCCGTGGCGGTCGCCCGGCTTTCGGGCAATCATTGCCTCGAACCGGCGCGGCGGGCAGCGTGATGTGCCCGGCCTTACGCGTGGAGGCTCACCGTGACGAGACAGTGCCTGATGCGTTCTGCCCCATGTTCATCCAACCCGATTGGCCGTTCAAACATAGCCGGGCGTTGAGACGGCCCGGTGCACCCAGATTGACGAGTCTTTCGACAAGTCGACCAGGTCCGGTTCGAATTGCCGGTGTCGGTTGTTCCACAATTCGATCACCGGCTTTGTGTACGTTCCGCCGGTCGCGCGGACGACTCTGCCGACCCGACCATCATTCGTTTCAATAAACGATCCGATGGGGAACAACGAAATCGTATTTAGCAGCGCGCGAACGACCTTGGCGTCATACAAACCTTGCGGGATGCTTTTCAGTATCTTTTCGATCGCGAAATAGGGAATCAACCCGCTTCGATGCCAGCGATTCGAAACCAGCCCGACGTAGGCGTCCGCCACCGCGGCGATTTTGGACAGTTGGTGAATTTCGTCGGCCCGGGTTCCGCGTGGGTAACCGCTGCCGTCACAACGCTCATGAATCTGATAGGCCACCAACCGAGCCTCGCGGCTTAGACTCACACCGGGGCACGCGAGGGCATCGAGCGTCAGAACGGGATGATCGGCGAGCATGATGAGCTCTCGGCGAGACAGGTCACGCTTGGCTTTATAGATCTGTCGGTCTAGCTTCAGCATTCCCACGTCATGAACGAGGCATCCGGTCCCCAAATCAATCAAGCTCTGATCATCCAACGACAATGAGACTCCGATCGCGATCGCAACGGAACACACGTGCAGGCTGTGCCTGCTGGGATAGTCGCAACTAAACGGATTCAGTCCTAACGCCAAGAACAAATCCTTGTCGCCGACGATCGCCTTGATGGATGATCGACAGACATCCGACAAACCATCGGCGCTGCTGGGGTCGTCGCGGACGAGTGACTGAAACAGTCCGTCCATGTAAACAACTTGCTGCTCGCGACGCGCGACTTCGGCCGTCACCGCTTCGCGGTCGTACCGCGTCGAGGGTGCTGGAATGGGCGGACCATCGGTCGAACCTTCGACGCTTGAGCGAATTTCACCGCATCGAATTTCATCGTCGATGTCGCGACTGCGGGATGTCACCAAACGCGAAGCGGCGTACTGGTGATCGGAAACCTTTCGCAGTCTGCCTTGCGGTTGCCCCGCCTCCATGGCAGCGAGGTCGCGCTTGCTGACCGAAACGCTATACACGCCGCGTGCTTCAAGCTGTTTTATGAACTGCTCGTTGATCTCGATCTGTTCGCCGAGCAGCTTGCTCCGTCGCGGACCCGAGTCGTAAATCGGTGCCGTTAAAACGGTACCGATCGACAATCCTGATAACGGGACCTGTGAGAACTCGGTGGACAAGCGACGGAGCCTTCGATTCGAAGTAAACCTTGCCCCGTGATGAAACAGCGCCCCCGCATTCAAGCAACCCAACGTGCGAGATGCTGGCAACGGTGCCGCAGTGCCCCCTCGCTTACCGCAAGGCTGGCCCCTGCTGCGTCTGGGTTATGTATCGATCCGATCAACGGCAACCGTTGAACCATAAACCGACAGCCAACGGTCAGAACACAAGACAGCGATCACGTTTTCAGAATAACCCGGCTAATCAGACCACCCGGCATTGGCAGAATGACCATCGAGGCGCATCGTGCTAGCGCGGCAGCGATGGAAATGATCGCTGGAACGTCCGGGGCGGCAGCGGAACCAGGAGCCAAGAACCAGGGCCGTCCGCAGAGCGGGCTAAGATCGCCAGAGGCAAGAGCGCCAGAAGTCTCTGGCGGGGCCGTCAAAAAAAGTGAGAGTGCTGGGACTCGAACCCAGGACCATTCGATTAAAAGTCGAATGCTCTACCAACTGAGCTACACTCTCGTTCGTTTTCGCTATTGAACTTTGCTTGTGACCGAAAAAAATAACCCGGAGTAACGGGCGGTTTGCCGATTTACGACAAACGTCTTACTCCGGGCTCGCCTTTTCGCCCAGGAGAGAACAACCTTTTCGTTTTTGATTGTCTCTCCACCGCAAGCGGAGCGGACAGGATTTGAACCTGCGGAAGGGTTTGACCCCTTCACCGATTTAGCAAACCGGCGCTTTCGACCACTCAGCCACCGCTCCATTTTGTTGCCCCACACCTGCAAGACCGGGAGAGAACCTGTCAAGGTTCACCGAAAACGCTGGTGCGAGTTGAGAGATTGTGCTGAATCAACGCTCCTTACGCAATCCCAGGCTGAGTTTCATCGATAAAAAGAGGGGCCGGTCGACATAATCAAAGCATAAATCCGGGTTACCTGCCCTACCGGAGCCCCTATCCCATGCCGCAAAACTTCACGACCCAGCTGAGTCACCGGGCGATGGCCACCGAGTTCGTCGTGATGTTGGCCGCCGCAAGCTCGCACACCGTCGACTTGACGCTGCAGGCCCTGGAATTGCTGGATCAGATCGAAGCCGACCTGAGCATCTATCACGCCGAGAGCGAAATATCCCTCATCAACCGCGATGCGGCCCGGCAGCCGGTTGCCGTGTCAGGCCCGACATTCGCGCTGCTGCAAAAGGCCCTTCGCTGGAGCAAGCTGACCGAAGGCGCGTTTGACATCACCGCGGGTCCGCTGGTTCAGGCCTGGGGTTTCGGCAAGCGACGCGGACAAAAACCTTCCCCCGAAGTCATCCAAGAGGCACTGCAACGAGTGGGGTATCAGCACCTGCGCCTGGACCCCCACGACCGCACGGTCAGGTTCGATCGGCCGGGGATGTCGATCAACCTGGGTGCGATCGGTAAAGGCGATGCGCTGGACCGCTTGGCCGGCCAGTTGCTTGAGGGCGGCGCGACCGATTTTCTGATCCATGGCGGTAACAGCAGCGTGGTTGCGATGGGTGACCACCAACCCGGCAGCGGCGAAGGCTGGGCCGTTGGGATTGCTCATCCGACCAAGCCGTCACGACGCATCGCCGGCATTCGGCTTCGTGATCAGGCCTTGGCGACCAGCGGTTCGGGAAAACAGTTTTTTCATCACCAAGGCCAGCGATACGGTCACGTGATCGATCCCAGGAACGGACAACCGGTCGGCGATCTGCTCTCGCTAACCGTGATCGGGGCCAGTGCGGCCGATTCCGATGCCTGCGCGACGGGATGGTTTGTCGCTGGCAGCGAGTTTGTTCGATCTCGCGAAAAATACGATGACGCGACCGCATCGATCATGGTCGCCGCGGGCAACCGCCAGGACGACGTTCACATCACCACCACCGGCAGCCCACGGTGGGTTGATGGCGACGCACCCGATGCATCGACGTAATGGACTGATGTGCCGACAGATTGAGTTGAGCTTGGCCCCCTGGCAAATCAGTGCCATGCAAGCGTCTAGTTTCACGACGATTCGTTCCGCGCCAAACGCGTCTGGACTTTCACATCAAAAAGTGACTACAAGAGAATTGCGGGCGACCGGCCGATGGCCAACCCCGCCGACACTGATTGAAAACAAAGAAGGACAACCCACGGATGAATATCAACTTCTTTGAATGGCTTCGCGACAGCGTTCGCCATTCGGTCTTACTGGGAGTGAGCGACGCCGTTGAACAAATCGGGACGCCCCCGGATTCCGATGAGCTGCAACCGCGTCTTGCCGCTTTGCTGAGCGACGAAAGCAAACCCAAGGCCAAGACGGCCCGAAAAACTGGCGGACGCAAACGCCTGGGCAAGTCGCTAAAAGAGATGGACACGACCGCGGTCAAATAGTTTCCGGTGGTCGCCACCGAAACCGAACCGTTGTCGGTCCGCCAATTGCCGATTCGACCGAGCATGTTCCGCCAGCAAGCCGTGCGCGGCCGACCATGCTGCGCACACCAAATCGGTCTGGCGAAACATCGTCCACGTTGAATCCGCCGCCGTTGTCGGACACGGTGATCAGCCATGACGGTTCGTCATCTCGGTCTGCAACATCTCGGTCTGCCGCATCTCGTGTTGCGGTGATTGTGATTTCGGTTGCCTGGCCGTGTCGGACGGCGTTACGAACGGCTTCGATCACGATTCGATAGGCGGCCGATAAAACCTTCGCCGGCAACGCATTGACGCCTGGATCGATTTGCCACTTGATGGCATCGGCGGAATCGATCATGCGTGAGAGCGTTTCGTTGACGACGCGATCCCAATCTCGCCCCTCCAGCTCTGGCGGATAGACTTCGACCAACAGTTTTCGCCCGACCTGCAGCGCGTCGTCCAGCCAGTCGGCGACCTGTGCGATCCGGTCTCGCGGCACGGCGGTTCTCGCTGCACTTGCCTGCGATGTGTGCGAGTCCGGCTGGGACGCATGCGCCATCGATGCTTCGGTCGCATCGTGTTCAAGAGCGGTCTGTTCCAGCAAGCCACGCAAACTTGCCGAAGCCGCAAAGATGAGCGGCAGGAGGGTATCGTGGATCTCGTGACCGATCCGCGCACGTTCCAGCTCGATCAGTTCGAGCGGTCCGTTCTCGGATGAATCAGCCGCCAAACCAGCCTTTCTTGTCAAAACTGGCCAGGGCCTTTTCTTCGCCCTCTTGGATATCGAACAACTTGTTCAGCTTCGTGATCTTAAAGACCTCGAGCACATTCGGCGAGACTTCGCAAAACTTTAACGCGATGCCCTGGGCCTTGCAGACTTTGTTCAGCATCACCAGCTTGGTGATCATCGCCGACGACATGAATGACACGCCGCGAAAGTTCAGCAATAACTTTTTGTGAATCGCCTGCGGAACCGATTCTTGCAACTCTTTGCCAACTTGTTCGATTCGTTGGCTATCGAGAATTTTACTGTCGGTGAAACCGACGACCAAAATTTCGCCGCTGGTCTGTGTCGTGATGGCCGCCATGCTGCTTAGATTCCGAAAGGCCGATGGTGATGCCGAGCAACCGAGTTGCCGACGAACGATGGATGAATTGATCCACAGACTATCAGCCGGACCATCAAATGGCAATTCTGGCAATTGGCAATTCTGGCACTGACCCAGAATGATCGACTCTGGCAAATGCGTTCGAACACCAGCCCGATATGCCCTCAGACGCGATATGCCCCCAGACCTGATATGCCCCCAGCCCTCAGACCTGATATGCCCCGAGCGCTAAGACGATACGCGCCGACCGCTACGAATCGAACTGGTCCAACTGGTCGACCAAGTCATCCAGATCGATTTGGCCCGCTCGTGCTGGCTGCTGTGGCAAGTCACCCGCCCGATCTCTGGCCCCGTCTGGCGAGCGACGCGCCGGCGATGGCTCCTCCGCGGATGAATTCGACTTGCCTTGCTGAGGATCAGCCGCCCGAGGATCCGCCGACCGCGACGGATCAGCCAACCTTGACGGATCAGCCTGGCGAGGGCCGCCAGAATCGCCCTGCTTACCGGAGACGGGATGACCGTTTGCGGCGCTGGCCTTGGCTTGCGATCGAATCGGCTTCGCCCCTTTTTCCTTCGAACCGTTCAAAGCGGGTGGAGCGCCGAGCGAAAACGTTCGCACTTGCAGCGTCTGCCGCAGCGCCGCCAAGGCCTCACATAGCTGCGCTGCCTCGGTAAACCGGTTCAGGTCAAAGGCATAGATCCGGCGTTGGGAGCCTTGGTCCTGCGGCGACACGTCCATATCTGGATCGTGTGCATGCGGCGACCGGCGTCCCAAGAAGCCGACCGAATGCAGCGACGACTCGATCGCGGGGGGCGGTTGCCAGTCCAACACACAAACGTCACCCGAAATCGAATCCAAGGTCAGCTTGTCCGTCGATCCCTCGGTGAGCTTGTCCAGCGATTCGACCAGCGTCAGATCCATACCTGGCAAACCGATCAGTTCACCGACGACCGATTCGGCCAAACGTCGCGCGGCGCCCGCCGCAGGCGCGGACTCGATCATGATGACGTTCAGTCTCGCCGGCATTGCAGTGTTTCCATCATTTGAATTGGTTCGACGTCAAGCTTGGTTTCGGATCGCTTGCCGGGTTTCCGATCGCATTGCTGGGGTTCTGATCGCTTGCGGGGGTTCCGATCGTATTGCCAACGCGACACGCCTCCCCCCGCCGTACGCTTCCACCACATCGTAGAGATCGAACCACAGGCTTCGAATGTCTGTATCGTGATGGATCTCGGTTCGATCAAGCTTTCCTCGCACCGCGCTTGCGACCTGATCATCGACCTCGCACAGCAGACACTGGCTCAAGCATTCTACTAACGGACGACTTGCCGCGGTGACGTAAAGTGTCGAAAAGCCGACCAGCGAGGTGTGTGACGTCGCCAATAACCGCAGACCATTGCGACTGGCAAATCGTCGAAGCCACCAGCGGTCCCACGGCAGCAGTTGCTCGATCCCGTCGATGATCAAGAGTGATCCGACCGGTACGGTCGTGAGCAGGCGCCGCACGCGACAACCATTTTCATAGCCGTGACGAAGCCGATGGTGATAGCGACGACCTTCCGGTGCATGCAGCTGTATTTTTTCGATCGACGGATACCGACATGCCAAATCGCCACACAGCGTCTGCAGCAGCGTGGATTTCCCGGTGCCGTGCGGCCCGACGATCAAGCCAAACTTGATTCGATCAAGTCGGTCCACGATGGCAGAAACACGAGCGGACGCAAGGTTCGGGTCGTCAGCGTCTGCGGACGACTTGCCGGCGATGTCATCCGGTGCCATCGACTCGAACGAAAACGGCAGAGCGCCGGGGCGGATGAACCGCGTCGAAAAAGGGTTGGGCTGGCAATCCAACGACGGACTCATCAAGACTCAGATGCCGCAGCACTGGAACGCGATGCCGCGGTGCTGGAGCCCTCAGGCACATCGCTGTGGCCGTCTTCGCCAACCGGCTGCGCATCATCGGCCGCCTGAATCGTGGGCGAAGCCAACTTCGTTTCCTTCAGCGGACTGCACTGCTTCCGCGAACCGGCGACCAAATAGAAAGGTTGTTCGGCCACGATCTCTTTACCGCTGGCCATGAACAGCCGGAGCCGGATACACCACTGCAACCGGATCAATCGCCCGTGATAGCTGAGGGGCGTGCGCGGCAGTTGGCACTGAATGGATTGCTGGTCGGCCAACCCGGTGCGTCGGATCTGACTTTCACTGATCCGATGAAAATGATGCACGTGCAGGTCTTCGTCACCCTTACCCTCGGTGTGCCACATCACCGAAATTTCGACACCCTGGATTTGCTCGACCGGCACTCGGCTGATTTGCCATGTCGCCTGCAATGGCCCACCGGCGTGATAGATCCCATCCTCGCGGCACAGCGCGACATTCACCGCGGGCTGGGCTTCGGCGGGTCCACCCTGGGATGAACGACGACGGGAAAACTTCGGCAGAACGATGGCCACGGGCGTGACTCTCCGGAAACAACGATCTTCCAACGAATCGCATTGTGCGACCCGACAAAGGAATGCATGGCATTTTCTGGAAGATTCAGACTTAATTGTTGCTCCCAAGGGGCCTGGGGGTCAACTCGTACATCGCGTTGTTTATGCAAAACTTCGCGGAATGCCTCATATCGCTCGACGCGAACGTCCGTTCCCTGGCGGAAAAAGGTTTCCTCTTCGCAAATCAATTGGACCTGGACTCTCTTCAAACGCAGCCGACCGGACTGGGACACAAACAATTCGATCGGCTGTCCGGGGTACAACGGCTGGTCCGAGATTTCGACGATTGTCGACCCCACCCCGGCGTGCTTTCGCAGCTGAGCCAGAAAGTATCGAAAAGACCAAATCCCGATTCCCGCAAAGGGCACGAGCAGACCGACCATGATCCACCGGGGCCGTTGGTACCAAAACCCCGAGACGACCACGGCCAACAAGACGAACCACACCGTGTTCCATAAGACGGTCAAGATTGCCGGACCGGCAAACCCGGCCGCCGGCGAAGTGTCGCTAGCGAGCCGGTACGCCAGTCGCTCACCCGGGCTTTCGGTCAACAGACGGGCCGAGGGAACGCTGGGCAGTTTCTGTGGTTCGCCTTCGGCTGCGGTGATCACATCAATCGAACCGGCGCGGTTCGCCAGCACGGATCGAAATTCGTTGCTGGCCCCCAGCCGGATCAATCGAAAAACCAGCCCCGTCGCGCCCGTGATGATCGCGGCCAGCGACAAGATGCCAAGGATCCATGTCGCCAAGCCGCTCGTAATCGTTTCGGTCGAAACGTCCGGTGCTTTCTCCGGTGCAAACCGAGTCAACAGCACCAACGAAAACGCGAAGACCCCCACCATGAACAGGCCGGCATAGAACGCGACTTCACCGGCGACGCCGCGCAGGGCGACACCGAGGAAGCGTTTCCCGCGCTTCTTGCTCCAGGGTTGTGGTATCAGAGACATCAGTCTTCGACGCAGCTCGCTCGAAACACCGCCGGTTCATTCAGCCGACGCGCCGGCCTGGTCCGTTCGCGCCTTGACCCGCTCGGTTCTTGCTTGGGCCCGTTCGGTTGGTGCTTGGGCACATGCCGCGGAGACGCCGGCTCGCATCGTTCAAGCATCAGCGCGCTCGTGGCCGGGACGATAGAACCCAAGTTTTTCCAAAGCCGAGTAGACTTCATCCAGCGTTTTTTCGCCAAAGTTGCTGATCGACAGCAACCGCTTCGGCGTTGCGTTGAGCAAATCGCGGACAGTCAAAATGCCGGTCTCTTCCAGGCAGTTTGTCGTCCGCACGGTCAGTTCCATTTCAGCGATGCTCAGCTCCAGTCGTTCGCGTCGCAAACGAGCTTCTTCTTCCGCATGGCTTAGAGGGATTCGTGTACGTGTCATGCCAAAATCCTTTTTCTCGATCGGCAAGCGGCATCGAATCGAAACCGCGCCGGACACATGTGTAGCCGTGAATGGACGTGATTGATTCAGCCACGCGAATCCTTCACGACTGTGAAACTTGGGCAGGAATGTAAGGGAAACTCGGATTTACCGCAAACTCAGCCCGATCGGCACAGTCGTCTCTTCGTTCGGTGCACAGTCGTCTCTCCCTTCGGTGAACAGTCGACATTGCCTTCGGTGGACAACTGCCACCAAGATTCCCGACAGTTCGCCCTTGGGTGAAGAATGCTGTGAGGCTATACATAATGCCTGACAGGAAACGCAAAAGACGCGAAAAAGACACGCGACGGTGTGATGAAGGCCGATTAGAGCCCCAAACGTGGCTCGGCAAAGCTATCAAGACAACGCCCGAAACGACGCCGGCACCCGATTTTTCAGGCCTGTAGCGGCCCGTTCGCCAACGTCCCCTTGCCGGACGACGAGAACGAACGAATTTCCGAGATTCATCGGAACCCATCAATCCAACGTACACCTTTCAACACACGTAACCAATTAATGAGATCTGATCACTGGAATTTCCTTGCCAATCTGCTTGGCACTCCCGGTCCCGCTGAACCTCCACAAAAAGCCGAACCTCGAAACGAACAACCGCCCGAACCGCCTGAATCCGAATCGCCTGAAAATGCATCTGAACAAGACGCCGACGGGGAATCGGCCAATGAAGATTCGGCCGACCAAGCGTCCTTTGGCGACCTGGGCGACGCGGCAGCGGATTCCGGCACCGAAGTGCTCGAAGCACTGACCTCTGCCGTCACTTCGCCACAGCTTCCCGGATTCGGCCCATCGAACCGTACGCGTGATGCCGCACTGGACGACCTGACATCGACTTCCGATGCGGATGCCGATCGATCAACAACACGTCCCTCCGTCGAGGCTGCGGAAGCCGCATCAGAGTCCTCGGACGATGCACCGGCCAAAGTCGACGAAGAGCTGGACCAGTCTTGGAACGCATTGGCCGGCGAACTGGGTATCGACGCCGAACCTCCTCCCCGCCGAGAGGTTCCTGAAGCGACCACGCCCGCGCCTCGAAAGCGGGCCACCTCGGAATCGCCGAAACCACCCAAGAAACGGTCGGGTGGATTCGGAACCGGGCTTGGACTCGATCTCGGCCCAGAGCCAGAAACAGAATCAGAGCCAGAAACAGAATCCCCACCCCACGTGGACCCCGAGCCAGCGACCGCAGAGTCGACCACGAGCGACTGGAAATCCAACTCGGATTCCAGCGACGAACCGCAGAACAAAACAGACGCCGAATCCGATTCCGACGACGATGGCGGCCCACGCGGTCGGCGACGACGCGGCGGACGCGGACGTGGGGCACGCGGACGCGATCGCGACACCACCAATCGCGACAAGTCTGATCGTGACAGCTCAGTTCGTGGCAGTTCAGCCCGCGACGACGATGAAGATGACAGCGCGAGCAACGATTTCGACGACGACATTTTCTTGTCGCGAAACATGTTCGCCGAAGTCGATGACGATGAGACCGAGGATGATTCAGACAGTGTCTCGGCCAAGAATGATCGTGGCCCCCGTCAACGCGGGCCGCGAAACGACAGTTCACCCTCGCGAGACAGTTCACCCTCGCGAGATCGCGCGCGCGATTCTGGCAAACGCGATGACGAACCTCGACGTGGCGGCCGTCCGCCGCGTGGTCGTGGCCGATCCGACGCGGAATCGTCCGAACGCCCCCGAACTTCACGCTCAGAAAGCCTGAGTGACGACGATCGAGATTCAAACGCGGGTTCACGCGACCGTGATTCATCGCCAGCAGATAGCAGCAGCGACGATTCTCCGCGCCGACGACGTGGCCGACGCGGTTCACGTCAGCGCTCGACGGAGTCAAAATCGGTGGAATCCGATGCTCGCATGTCGACCGAGTCGCGAGATTCGGCGGACAGCCGTGGCGAGCGCTCGTCGTCCGATGACGAAGCATCCTCGACGGGTCGCCGTGGCCGCGGACGACGCGGAAGTCGTTCACGAGAGGATCGCCCGGATCGAGAAAATCGTCCCGCGGCGAAATCAGGTCGTCCGTCGCGTGACCGCGATGATTTCGGAAGCGATCTGGACGACGACTTTGGCCCCGTTGATGACGCAGACGAATTTGTCAGCGACGACCTAGACGTCGAAGTTCGATCCGACAGCGATGATCAAGACGATGATGATGCACCCCGACCGCGGCGTCGACGACGGCGTGGACGGGGCGGACGCGGCTCTCGAGACAACCGCGACACCCGGCAAGAACGCGACGACAACAACGACTCCGATCGCGACGAGATTCCTGCATCGGCATTTGATGACGATCACGAGGACGATGACGAGGTCGAAGTCATCCGCCGCGGCCGCTCACGTTCCCGTGGCGGTGATGGTGGCAAAAGCGATGAAGATCGCGACGCACCGCGTGGACGACGATCGCGAGGCCGAAAATCCGAAGATCGTGACGACGACGAAAAACCTCGTCGACGCGAAGTGCCAACCTGGTTGGACACGGTCGAAGTGCTGGTCAATGCCAACATCGAAAACCACAAACGATCGGGCCGTGGCAGCGGCGGTGGTGGCGGCGGACGCGGTCGAGGTGGTGGCAAACGCCGCAGCTAAGCCGTACGTTTGGGTGGCAAAATCCGGTCATCAGCGAACCGGAGATGGGCAAATCGGCGACCACATCGTCGTCCTTGCCCGCCGATGGCTTCTCGATCGAAGCCTTGTCGCCTAGACTATCGGATCGCTCGCATGATGTAAGTTGCGTGAAGACTCGCATGATGTAGGTTGCGTGAAGAACTCAGTGCCGACGGACCACTGTCTGAGTCAAGAAACGCTGAGCAGGAACTTCACACAATAGAGAACTCGCTGAGTGAGAAACTCGGTAAACAAATCGCTGAGTGCGGCGAAAATACTTGCTCGATGGTGGCGGCCCTTGCGATTGCGGGTCGTGAACCTGGTCAGGCCTTAACTGGAGCAGCCATAAGCGGTGTAGCTTTGTGTAAGGGTCGCCTCCATCGCGCAAGTATCGCCACGGGGTCGTTGGCCGCTCGGCGGTCATTTGTTCAAACAAGCAGCGATCCACCACACTTCGATTTCGCCGGCTCTTCCGCTCAAGCTGCTCACTTCTAATGCCCGAGTCCACCGAAGTCAAAACCGACAACGCGGACGAACAAACCGAGTCCAGCTACGTTGTCGTGGCGCGTCGTTACCGGCCACGCGGGTTCGACGAACTTGTCGGACAAGACTCGGTCGGCAAGGCGCTAAAAAATGCGATCGAGACCAATCGCGTTGGACACGCCTATCTGTTCACTGGCGCTCGCGGAGTCGGCAAGACCAGCACCGCCAGGATCTTTGCCAAGGCGCTCAACGATCCCGGCGGCCCCACCGCGACGCCGGACAACGAAAGCGATGTCGCACAGGCGATTGATTCGGGCGAAGACGTCGACGTGATCGAAATCGACGGTGCCAGCAATCGGGGCATTGATGAAATCCGGTCCCTGCGAGCAAACGTGGGCGTTCGGCCAAGTCGGTCTCGGTACAAGATCTACATCATCGACGAAGTCCACATGTTGACCGGCGCGGCCTTTAACGCCTTGCTGAAAACACTGGAAGAACCGCCCGAACATGTGAAGTTTATTTTCTGCACGACGGATCCGGAAAAAATCCCGATCACGGTGCTCAGCCGCTGTCAACGATTCGATTTCGCACCCGTCGAAGTCACCAAAATCATGGATCGGTTGCGAGAAATCGTGACCGCCGAAAAAGCAGAAGCCGATGACGCGGCGCTGGAATTGCTCGCCCGCCGTGCGGCCGGATCGATGCGAGACAGCCAGTCCTTGCTGGAACAAGTTCTCAGTTTCAGCGATGGCAAGCTGACCGCCGATCAAGTCCACGCCATGTTGGGCACGGCCGACGACCAGCGACTGCACTCGCTCGCCCGGGCAATGGCCGACCGCGATGCCGCTGAATCGCTCTGTCAAATGGACTCGGCGGTTGATGCCGGTGTCGACGCAGGACGACTGGCCGAACAACTGCTTGGATATTTTCGCGACCTGATGGCCGTCGCCGTCGGCAGCGACGCCAGCATGCTGCGTCACACGTCGGCCTCGCTGCACGGTGAATTGCAAGAACTGGCCGAGCAATGGGGACTGCAAACGGTACTCGCCGTGGTCGGCATGATTGACCAAACGTTGGTGCGTATCCGGCACAGCGTTTACGCACGCGTCTTGCTGGAAGCGACCGTGATTCAGATCTGCAATCTGCCCGACTTACAAAAGTTATCGGATCTAGCCGCGGCCGCCGGTTCGGCCGCATCAGGCCGGCCCGCGGCAGCTGCCAAATCATCGCCAACGGCGCCAGCGGGCGAAAAAAAAAAGGGCAACCTAGCTAGCCCCCAGCCGGACAATCCTGTTCCCAGCGGCTCGAATGCGATCGCCAGCGGCTCGTCCGCCGTCACCCACACGATTCACTCAGGGCACGAAACCGCTGCGTCGCCCAGCAAGGCTGCACCGCCCAGCACTATCGCGTCGCCTAGTGTCACTGCGTCGATCAAGACAGGTGCGGCCGTCACCGCCTCGAGCCACCTCTCACCTGCCCATGTAGCGCATCCGAATACGGGCCCAACGCAGGAAAGTACCGACGACGGACCACGACCAGCCGTTGCTCCGTCTCAACCATCTGCGGACATCGGTGACGCGACCGATGCCGGCGAAGCCACAGATGTCGGCGAAGCGACCACTGCCGCGGCCGTCATGGATCGGCCTTGGAACCAACAGTCGATCGAACAAGTTTGGAAGACTTGTTTTGACGGCATCGACCCGATGACCGAAACACTCGCTCGCAGCGTCGACCGCGTGCAAGTCGCGGGTGATTCGACGTTGAATTTGGTCTTTCCCGCTTCGGCCAAGCTAGCGATGAGTCGCTGTGACTTGCCCGAGCACAAAAATGCCATTGCCGAAGCTGTGGGCAAGTCGTTCGGACGAACGATCACACTGCAGCTCATTTGCGACGAAACCAAGCGAGCACCCGTCGTCAAAGAAAAGCAGGATAAACGAATGTCAGGTAAGGAAAGAATGGAACGGCGACGCGAAATCCAGGCCCATCCGCTGGTCCAGGCCTGCATCGAGCAATTCGAAGCCGAGATCGTGAAAGTCGACGATCCTCGCTAGAATGACGGAACACCCCGCCAATTCAATCACGCGGCCGATTGATTCAAAGCAATCATCGTCTGCGTGATCCACACCGGCAAAACCAAACAGCAAAGCATCAATTCAGGATACGAACATGTTCAAAGGACTCGGAAACATCGGCAACATTGCATCGATGATGGGCGCGATGCAACAAGTGCCCGAGAAATTGTCGGTATTGAACGAGCGGATGAAGGTCGAAACTGTGACAATGAGTTCGCAGTGCCAACGCGTCACCGTCGTGATGTCGGGCGTCGGGCAAGTTCAAGCGATCGAAATCATCGAAGGCACCGCGGGCGAAGAGCTGCATATCGCGATTATCGAGGCGACCAACGCGGCGGGCACGGCGGCGAAACAAATGTATGCCGAAGCGATCAGCGAGATGGCCGGCGAAATGGATCTGAATGTTCCCGGCCTCGACGGCATGCTGGCCAAGCTGACCGGAAATGCATAGTCAAATAACCGGTCAACCAGAATGAGTGATCACGCAGGCGCCGTCGCCGAACTTGTCGAGCAGCTCGGCCGCCTTCCGGGAATCGGACGCAAAAGTGCCGAACGGCTTGCTTTCCATATTTTACGTGTCAGCGAATCGGAAGCACTCGCTTTGGCCGATTCGATTCGCCGCGTTCGTAAAGACGTCCGGTACTGCGCGACTTGCTTTAATTTATCGGAGCGCGAATCGTGCACGATCTGCTCAAATTCCTCCCGCGACCAAACTCGTCTCTGCGTTGTCGAACAGCCGCGTGACCTGATGAGCATGGAGCAGTCGGGGGTTTTCAAGGGCGTCTACCACGTCCTGTTGGGGCGGATCGCACCATTAGACGGAATCGGGCCGGATCAATTGACGATCGACCCATTGATTGATCGGGTACGCACCGGAAACTTTGTCGAAATCATCATGGCAACCAATCCGACAGTGGAGGGGGATGGGACGTCATTGTTTATTTCCAATTTGCTGAGCGAGTTTCCCGTCGAAATCACCCGATTGGCTCGTGGAATCACTGCGGGAAGCGTGCTGGAATATGCAAATCGTGAGATGATTGCCGATGCCCTTAACGGTCGCCAAAAACTATAATCCAGTGGCTGCCGAGTTCGGCCGCACGGATGCCCCACATTCAAAACAAGAGTCACCCTACGATGCGCATGTCCATGGGCCTGCAGGCCCGACAGTTGCAAACACAAAAGCTCGCACCGCGAATGATCCAGTCGATGGAGATTTTGCAGATGCCGACGCTCGCGCTTCAAGAACGCATCGAACAGGAGATGAACGAGAATCCGTTGCTGGAGCAACAAGACGTCGACCCGCTGGCACCGGACGAATCATCCGAGGATGACGCGGCCAGCCCCGACACTCGCAGTGAAAACGAGCGAGAGTTGGTCGTCGACAACGATCACGACAACCAAGAAGATTTTGAGCGACTTCAAAACATGGTCTCGGAACTGCCGAGCACGTTTGATGACTCGTTTCGCCAATCGTCCAATCGAGTCCAAGAGGATGCGGACCGACGGCACGATCTGATGGCCAACGCGCAATCGCGGCCAGAATCCTTGAACGACTTTTTGTTGCACCAACTGGCCGAACTTGACATCGACGACCGTGTCGAAGAAATCGCCGAACGCATCATCAGCACTTTGGATGCACGCGACGGCGGATACCTCCGCACGCCACTGGCCGATCTGTTGCCGGCCGGCCATCAAAGCGAAGATTTAAAACTGGCCGAAGAAGCACTCGAGATCGTTCAATCACTCGAGCCCGTCGGCATCGCCTCACGCGACCTGAGCGAATGTTTGCTGAAACAAATCAAGCCGTCGTTTGCGCATGTTGAGGAAATGAAGACTCTGATCCAGTCGCACCTGGAAGACCTGGCCGAAAACCGGTTGCCTCAAATCGCCAAGAAAACCGGCTATTCGATCGAGCTGATTCAAATTGTCCGCGAGGAATTGCACGTCTTGAATCCCAAGCCCGGCGCGGCGTTCATGGAAACCTACGTGCCCAACGTCACACCCGATATCATTTTGGAACTTGACGACGAAGGCGAATACCAAGTGCGTCTGGACGACGATCGGGTGCCGACGCTTTTTATTAGCGAGTACTACCGACGACGGCTGCAAGATCCAGGATGCACACCCGAGGAACGTGATTTCATCAAAAACAAAATCAGCTCGGCCCAGTGGTTGATCGATTCGATCAATCAACGCCGCAGCACGTTGACGCGAGTTTCCGAAGCAATCGTCAAACACCAAAAACGTTTCTTGGACGAAGGCCCCGAAGCGATTGAACCGCTGAAAATGCAACAGATCGCCGATACGGTCGGCGTTCACGTGACCACCGTCAGCCGGGCCGTTGACGACAAATGGATCCAAACACCTCGAGGCATTTTGCCGCTGAAGCGGTTCTTCGTCGGTGGCACACAAACCGAGGACGGCGAAGACGTCGCCTGGGATACGATTCGTCTGAAGCTGCAGGAATTAATCGACAAGGAAGACAAGAGCGATCCGCTGAGCGACGAAAAGCTTGTCGACGAACTGAAGAAAGCCGGCATGGCGGTCGCGCGACGTACCGTGACGAAGTATCGCAAGCGAATGGGTATCCCCAGCAGTCGCCAGCGACGCGATTGGTCGCTGGTGAAAAAGTAGCCTTCGGCTTCACAGACGCATCGCCCGTCAGCGGCAACGCGGACGGGACCGTCCTGAACGCCGCAGCGACGATTCGATTCGTCATCGCGGCTCGCATTCGCTCATCATCATTCGCTCATCATCATAGCGCCGACAGATCGGCGCCATGATTGATATGCAGCACCTCTTCGCCAAACAAGAGCGCCGGGACGGACTGCACACCGGCCCTCTTTGCTTCATCGATACGATCGGGCGTTTGCCCCAGGTGAACGACCTCGATGTCGAAACGCGTCGCATCCAGTGCAGCGACAATCGACTTCTCTGCAGACACGCAGACCGGACATCCGGCGTGGTAAAACTTAATGGACTGAGTCACAATCGTCTCCTAAGAGTCAGGGCAAGGTTACAAGGAACAAGATGTTCGCAAGCCTAGATCCATCCCTCACGATCTCAACCACGCACTTATTTGTGACGTAGGCACCCAATGGAAAGTATTGACGAATCGTCGGCCGTGACGGTCCAAGAAATTTTTGAAAAGTGCCTTGGGTGCAAGTGGACCTTGCACGTTATCACTCAAATCCGCAGCGGCATCGTTCGCCCCGGTCAGTTGGAACGAACCGCGGACGGCTTGACCACGAAAGTGCTCAATGACCGACTGACGAAACTGGTGGGTCTCGGGATCATCGAAAAAGAATCGTTTCCCGAAGTCCCGCCACGTGTCGAGTATCGGCTGAGCGAGTTCGGCAAAAAGTTTGTCGCGATCCTTGATCAAATCGAGGCTCTGCAGAACGGGATCGGTTCGTGATGCACGGTAACGTCGAACCGGGACGGCCCTTATCCGTCCCGGATGTCTCGATTGATCGTTGATTCGTTATTCCGTTCCCCTGAAGAGGCCGCCCCATGATGCGTTCGCTGTTAATTCTTCTTCTGTTGATGCAATTCCTTGGCGGTTGTGGTCGTTCGGGTTCGGACGCAAACCGCTCACAGAACGACGCTGACGCGGCTTCATCGAACCGCGTCGCCGTTCAGCTGAACTGGTACCCCGAATCAGAACACGGAGGGCTTTATCAAGCGTTGGCCGACGGAACATTCGAGCAAGCCGAATTGTTGGTCGAGATAAGACCGGGCGGACGTGCAACTCCCGTCGGACCAGAACTGCAACTGGAACGATGTGGGTTCGCCATCGCCAATGCCGATGATGTGGTCCTATTTCGCGGGCAAGACCTGGACATTGTCGCCGTGCTGGCGGCCATGCAGAATCATCCGCGGTGCATCTTGGTCCAAGAAGCGAGCGGCGTCGAAACGTTCGAAGACTTGAAGGGAATGACACTACAGCGACAAGCCGGCCGCGGATTCGTCGAATTCATGCGTTCGCGAGGACTGCTGGACGGCGTGCAAGAAGTTCCCTATCACGGCAGTGTCGCGTCCTTGGTCGCCGATCCTCAGGTCGCGATTCAAGGCTATTCCTTTGCCGAACCGTTATTGGCCGAACAACAGGGTGTCAAAGTACGCACCCTGATGGTTAGCCAATTGGGTTTCAACCCTTACAGCAGCGTATTGATCACGACGGGAAAATTGATTCGTGAACGTCCCGAGTTGGTACGCCGGTTTGTTCAGGCGACGCGCAAAGGTTGGCAAAACTACATCATGGACCCTGAGGCGGGTAATACCGCGATCCTGGCGGCAAACGAGCACGGGATGACCCAAGAGGCGTTGGCGTTTGGCGCCGACGGCTTGCGTTCATTGGCCATACCAGACGGATTGCCAATCGACCAAGTCGGATCCATGTCGCTGCAGCGCTGGCGAACACTCGTCGATCAGTTGGCCGAGCTAGAACTGGTCGACGCCGATAAGGTACGAGCGGAAGACTGCTTTACCACTGAGTTTCTGCAGTAGTCAGCGCGGCCAGAGACGTCGGCACCCACGTTGCACACCAACCTCGAATCACGCCGCTCGCGAATCAAGCCGCTCGCGATTCACGTCTTGGCGGGCTTTCGGGATTGATATGCCGCCCCAGCGTTTCGATCTCGAGTCGCAACATCTGGTTGACCACAGCGGCCGCATCGGGCCGTTCCGATGGGTCAGTCGATACCAATTGCTCAACCAATCCCGCGATCGGTTCCAGCATCGCTTGGTGCCCGGACTTGGCTTGATTACCGGCCTGACTGACGGTCAGCCACTGCCATAACATTCGACCGACTGAAAACATATCGGTGGCCGGCATCGCCGCCATATCACCGGCCAGCGACTCGGGCGCAGCGTATTGTGGCGTCCCGCGAAACTGGTGGCCCGCCAGTGTGTGGACCCGAGCGGCAAACCCGAGATCGATCAGCGTGACGTGTCCCTGGGGACCGATAATCACGTTGGACGGCTTTACATCACCGTGGACCCAACCGGCCGCATGCAAAGCTGCAAGCGCCTGGCTGACTTGCCGGACAAACCACAATGCGACCGGCAGCGGTTTCGGGTCTCTCGATTCGAGATGCTGCTGCATCGTCAGCCCATCCAGCCGCGGCATCACAAGATACGGAACTGGCCCGCCGGGCGATCCATCCAGAATGGGCACCAGGTTTGGGTGCGAGGCGTCCGTCGCGGCAGCGGTGAACTGAACGATCTGTCGACGGTGTTCGGGGCTGGTGTCGGCGTCGACGGCGCGTTTGATCACGTAATCCCAGCGAGGACTGTGGCGCGAATCGGCCGGCTGTGCGACCGTGACTTCGGCGGCCGCGTTGGCGTGAATCGATTTACCCAGACGCCATATCCCTAGGATCGATGGACGCTGCGACTTTGAATTCCCAGCTGCCTGCTGCGAGTGCATTGCTGCAGAACGTCCGAGCGAGCGTTGATTTGTCACTTACGATTCCTATCGATAGCCAGTCAAATCCCAGTTGATTTCTTGGCCGCAAAAACGCGGTCGTCGATTCCTTTGCATCGTCCAGTACGGTGGCACTAAACGATCCAGCCGCGCCGCGCCGTCAAACTTTACCAAGACCTCGCAACCACCATTGGTATCGATCGACCGCACCGAAACACCCGGGATTCGCAAATCCACACAATCGTGTTTCACTGAGTTACGATACGGTCAGCGTAGACGCCCTTGGCCGATCAAACGGCAACAGCCAACCGGGCAGTTTTCCTCACGCATTCATTGGTACACGTTCTATGCGAGTCAGTTTCATGCGACGTTCTTTTGCAATCCTGTTAGCAAGCACGATGGTGTTCGCCGGCGCGATCCTATGCGGATGCAAGCCCTCCTCGACCTCGACGTCCGATGCGGGCGGCTCCGCGTCGGATGCCGCATCGTCGTCAGATGGTTTCCCACGGAAAGCCGGCAAATACACCGTGCTGGGAATCTTGACTGACAACCAAGACAACAGCAAAGCCAAAGAGAACGCCGAAACGACGCTGCTGACTTATCCAGACGTTGCCTGCCTGGTGGGATTATGGAGCAACAATACGCCGATGATCTTGGCGGGACTGCGCAGCAGCGACGCGATCGGCAAAGTGAAAGTGGTTGGATTCGACGAGCACGCCGAAACGCTGGCCGGAATCCGCGAAGGGACGGTTTACGGCACGATCGTTCAGAATCCGTACGGCTTTGGTTACCGCAGCGTCGAATGGTTGACCACGATCGCCAAGGGGCAAGACGTCGATGTGCCCGAGTCCGGATTGCTGTTCATCCCACACCAAACGATTACGTCGAATAACTTGCAGGAATTCTCGGACAATATCGACGCGATCAAATCCGGTGACGGGCCATTGTTATCGCCGGAATCGGACCTGGACGGCAAAGGAGTACGCGTGGCATTTATCACCAACAGCATCGACCCCTTCTGGACACTTGCCGAATTCGGCTGCAACAAAGCGGCCGAACAGTTTGGCTGCGAAGTCGACGTGCAAATGCCATCGAGCGGTTCGATCGAAGAACAAAAGCGGTACCTGGAATCAAACATGGCCAACAAGCTAGACGGCACCGCGATCAGTCCGATCGATCCGGACAACCAAGTGGCGATGATCAACGAAGCGTGCGAAGCGATGACGATCATTTGCCAAGACAGCGACGCGCCGGCGTCCAATCGACAATTCTATCTCGGTACCAGCAACTACATGGCCGGACGCGCCGCCGGAAAACTAATCAAAGACGCCATTCCTGACGGTGGTGAAGTGATGCTGTTCGTCGGCAAAATGGAAGTGCTCAATGCTCAGGAACGCAGCCAGGGCATCATCGATGAATTGGCCGACGAACCCGTGCCGGCAATGTTCCAAGGACTGTGATTCGTCACAATCCCGACAACCCGAACGCCAGCAAGTGCGACCCCGACGAAGTCACCAATCGAGTCTCGCCCGGCTGCCGGAATGGTCGAATAGTTCGATAAAGAGCGTTGTGTCTCCATTCGAATCCACTAGCCAGGCAAAGTGCATGTCCGGTATCGATCCCGCCGTCAGCCAAGTACTGCTCGCCCGCGACCATGCGCAGCGTCAGCAGATCGATATCGCCCTGCTGGCAAAAGGATTGGATTCACAAAAGCAAATCGGCGACAGCATCAACGCCCTCATCGAACAAACCGTCGACGTGCAAAAGCAAATCTCCGCCGGTTATCTCGACGTCAAAGCCTAATCGCGACATCGCGTTTCTTCGCGAAACGTATCTGATGATCTATGTTCGGTCCGATCCAAGAATCGCGATCGACGTTCTCTTGCTCGGCGAAGATAGCGGAGCACACAGAAGAAATTGAGACGCGTCGAATCGATCGAGGCGCGCAGTTGCGCCGCATCGGCAAAGCGAACAGCGTCCCTACGGCGACCTCGTTGCCCCTCGCATCGGGATGGGTGCAATACGATTGGCTGCATACCCGATGGCTGGCGAGTGGTAACCGACCGGAACGACGGCGCCGCCCAACGCGGCTCCGCCCAGCGTGTTCAAGTCAACCGCTTCGCTCGCGGTTTGAGGCATCGAAAACAGCTGCGGGTCTCCGCTTAGCAATTGATTCAAAGCATACGAACCGATCTCAATCTTCATGCCCAACGGTGGGCCGATCGACGGCATCAGTTTCAGCTGCACCGTATGCGGCAGCGCACACTGAACGTCCGCGTGGTACTCATGGTTGGACGCGATGCTGGTGGCGATCTCTTTTCCACTGGGATCGTACAAGAATTGATTCGTCACATATCCGGCCGACGGCTCAATAAAGCACACTCGCTGGTACATTCCCGCGGCGGTTTGGATCGTACTTCGGACTTCTAATTTTCCATCGGGACGCTGGACGGGCCCCGCGACCACGGTTGACGGATCAATATGAACCAACCCGAGCGCATCGATGATCCACGTTGGGTCGACGGGCAGGATCGCGTGATTCAAATTTTGTTGGTATTGATCATGCCGAGCGTAATACAATTTTTTTGACATCCCCTCGGGCACTTCGAACCAGAACAGCTCATTGTTGCTGCCCAGATCGATTCCGGCGCCCATCACGACGGGCAAACTGGCGCGCATGCGAAAGTCACGGTCACGACGAACGTTCAGTGTCGCGCGAAGCCTGGGAACGTTCATCGTCGTTACGTCGACCGATGCGGAATTGCTTGACAACTCGCGAATCGCGTCGGTGCGATTGACCACCGCTGCTAACTCTTCGATTGACGGCGTGTTTTGAAACACGACGGGCGGAGGAGGAAAGGGCAGGGCAGCGTCACGCCGAACGCACGATGCACCGCCGGCGACGAAGCATAATGCGAGGGTTCCGATCCAAACGAGTATCCGCATCCGTGCGTTTCTCTTGGTTAGCGTCGTCTCAGTTATTTACCAATAGCGAATCTCGCCAAAGCATCCGTCAAAATACGGCCATTGCTATGTCGGCTCTGCCTCGCAATACAACAGCTCATTTAACTCATCACGCAATCGATCTGACTCACCACGATTGATCGTGCACACGGGCACTTCGATCACAGATCCGTCGTCAATGACTTCCACACACATTACACTCGCCTCGTCAGCCGAGTCGGCGCAGGCGGTCTGCTTGACAATCTTTTTGCGCATCAACATCAGTGCCAACAAATAGCGGCTTTTGGCACGTTCGGGAAACCCGTCCATCTGACGCAGCAAATCGATCAAGACTTCCTTGGGTGCTGGCACCAATTTTTTTTCATCCGAAGACGGCATTCGGTTTTTCCACCATCCGATCGCATCTTCGGGCGGACCCTGCCAGGCTTCAGCCGAATAGTCACGTCGCTGCATGTCATCATCGCCCGGTAAGACGACCGAATAGAACCACTCGCCTTCGCGCAGCGGTCGCTGCAGTGCGAAGCACTGTCGCGTACATCGGTTGACTTTGTATCCGTCGAACATGAAACAATTGCGTGAAACGTGTGGACCGGCCGATCACAAACACTCACGTTAGCAAAACACGAATGCCTTGCGATAGAGATCATTTCCGCCGATTCGACGGCAAATTTGGCTGGATCGTTGGCCACATGAAAACGGCTCGCTAATGCGATCAGCCGTCTTTACCAATCAGCCTGCGTTGAAAAATCGCGAGGATGTTCCGCCCGAACCGATGGGAACATTGACAACCGCGCGACAGTTCGGACATCGCCCGTGATAGGCCGTGCCTTCTTGATTGCGATAGATTCTGGCGTAGGTCCGGCAACAGTCGAATCGGATCCCCAGAAACGGCCGAGGCGGCCTTGCCCCTGATTCCTGGCTGGAACTTTGAACGGCCGGATCACTGCTGGCATCAAAATTGGGTTCGCTCATTCGATATCACTGAAACAATGCGGAAGGATTCAGGATTAGGAACTCGATTCCTCAGCTCTTTGTCGCGATTCCAAGGCGAGCTTTAGCTGGTGTCGAGCTCGGCTTAACCGACTACGCACGGTGCCAATCGAGATTTCGAGAATCTCTGCAATCGTTTCATAAGAATGCTCGTCCATCTCACGCAACACCAAAATGCTGCGATGTTCGTCTGTCAACGTGTCCATCGCTTGTCGCACCATCGCGACTCGCTCGTCTCGCAGCATCGGCTCGTCAACGGCATCGTCAGCAGAGACGACTTCGAGACCACTGGCCTCGCGATGATAGTCCAGCGAAATTCGCTCTCGTTTGCGACGTCGCCGAGTCAGGGCACTGTTGAACGCGATGCGATACAGCCAAGTAAAGAATTGACTGTTCTGCTGGAAGGAATCCAATTTGACAAATGCCCGAATGAAGGCCTCTTGGACCACTTCCTCGGCTTCGTCGGGCGATCCCGTGACCTGCAGCATCGACGCGAACAGCCGGTCCTGATTTGTCTCGACTAATTCCGCGAATGCGGCACGATCCCCCTGCAGGGCTCGATCAATCAGTTGAGACTCGTCGCCCACACTTTCTTCTTTCGCAATCGATGCAGCTGGATGTTCGGCACATACACTAATTAACCAGAGCCCCAGTTTATCAGTTAGTGACGAAAAAAACCGCGTTGACAGTCGCATTCATACTCTGCCAACGCGGTTTTGGTTCGATTGCGGCAAGATTACCGCGGCTTTGACGTTTATTCGCCCGCGGCGTCTGCCGCCGTTTCCTCGGTCGATCCTGCATCCTGTGACGGCTGCGAGCCCGGCAGAATGTCATTTCGTTGCCCACGATGGATTTTCACCTTTCGCGCTTCCACCGGCGAAGCCTTGGGGACGACCACCGTCAAAACGCCGTCGGTGTAGTCCGCCTCGATCGCATCCTTGTCCACCGTCTTTGGCAACTGAATCGTTCGTCGGTATTCCCCAAACGTGCGTTCGACCCGGCGATACTTTCCGTTGTCCGATTCGACGGCCGTTTGTTTACGGTGGCCCTGAATCGTCAAGGATTGCTCATCCAATTTGATTTCGATCTCATCGGGATCGACCCCTGGCAGGTCAAAACTTAGATGGAAAGCGGTCTCGGTTTCGTCCACGTCCATCCGCGGTGTGAATCCCGTCTCACGTGCCGAACCGCCGCCGGTTTCGTCACCGAAAAGTGACTCGACAATCGCATTCATGTCCGACGTCAATTCGTTAATAAATCGGCCCGTCGAACGGGCAGGTAGTACCATTCTCATTGCTGGAAGTCTCCTAATCTTAGAACTGTGAGGTGCTGAAGTGATCGGGAGAACCGCCATATTCCCTACCAGCGAGTTCTCTTGCTCTCTCGGCGTCTGCCAAATCGGCAGCACGCTTTGCCGGTCCACATAAATTGCAAAGCGAATGCCAAAACGCATGGGCACCAGCAACCCGCCGAGCAAATTATGACGATAGAATTTGCGAAGCGATCATGTTGGGATCGCACGAAATTCATGCGCAACGTTCGCTGATAGAGTTCACTGACAACGTTCACGCGCAGATTTTCAAGCTCCGTTGCACACCTTCAACCGAAGCCACGATTCGGCCTCGGTACTAGCGAGCAACCACTTTTGACCCTCTGACGAATCGATTGATCAAGCACCATGCATACACGTTCGCTGGGAAACACGGGACACGCACTCTCGGAGATCGGATTGGGATGTTGGCAGCTGGGCGGTGCGGATTGGGGAAACCTCAGTGACGAACGCGCACATCAAATCTTGGCCGCCGCCGTCGATGCGGGCGTCACGTTCATCGACACCGCGGACGTTTACGGCGCGGGTCGATCAGAACAGCTGATTGGGGAATTCATTCGCAACCGAAACGAAAAACTATTCGTTGCGACAAAAGTCGGCCGGCGAAATTATCCCGGCCCTTACACACTGCAAGGGCTTCGTGAACACATCCAAGAAAGCCGCTCTCGACTGGGCGTCCCGTCGATTGATCTTGTCCAGTTGCACTGCGTCCCCAGCGACGTGATGAAGGACGGTGAAATCTTTGATTTCCTGCGTACATTGCGCGAGGAAGGTTTGATCAAACACTTCGGCGCCAGCGTGGAATCGGTTGACGAGGCGCTATCGATCATTGATCAGCCGGACCTGACATCATTGCAAATCATTTTCAACATCTTTCGCCAAAAACCAATCGACGCGCTGCTGGACGCTGCGATTAAACGTAACGTCGGCGTCATTGTTCGATTGCCGTTGGCCAGCGGTTTGCTGGCCGGAAAATTCACCCGCGAAACCACTTTCGACGAAACGGATCACCGCCACTACAACAAAGACGGTGACGCATTCAACGTCGGCGAAACCTTCGCCGGACTGCCCTTTGCCAAGGGCGTCGAACTGGCCGACCAGATCAAGAATTTCGTGCCGGCTGAGATGACGATGGCTCAGTTCGCACAGCGATGGATCCTGGACCACCAAGCCGTCTCGACGGTCATTACGGGCGCGTCATCACCTGAACAAACGCGTGACAATGCCGCAGTTTCCGACCTGCCGCCGTTGTCAACCGAGACACATCAAGCACTGCGAGCGTTCTATCAATCATCGGTGCATGATCATGTTCGAGGCGTTTATTGATCACGTCGCGGTCGTGAAAGCCATGCATCCTCGCATTGAAACTCGCGATGGACAAATGGAATTGCCAGCCCGAGGTGGCAGAGTAAGTTTCGTTGACAAAGCGCGAGTCTTGAGAGCCGTTCAGATAACAGATTCACGTTCGCTCTTCCGCACGTTCGCTTGTCCAATCACTCAGTTTGCCTTCGATGAAATCGATGACTTGTTGATGCTGTTCGGCACCGCGACCCTGAACTTCGATCGGATGGCCGAATGCGATCCGGACCGTCTTGGTGGGATCGATCGGTCCTAAATCCTTGATCCATTTGCCATTGCCCCAAGCATCCGTCACCAGGGCGACCGGAACCACGGGCACGCCGGCTTTCGCAGCGAGCTTGACGCCAATCGTATTGAACTGAGCCGGATCGAACTGATCGCTGCGAGTGGTTTGTGGAAAGACGACAATCGAGATGCCTTTTCCCAGTCGATCGGTGCCTCCCTGGATGACGGCTTTGAAATCGGCGCGGGGGTCGTCGCGAGAAACGGCAATTGGATCACGGGCTCGAACAATGTGACGAAACACGGGATAGTCCATCAGCCCTTGCTTGACGACAAACGTCACTGGCCGAAAAGGGCGGATGATGCACGGCAGGATGATGGTTTCAAACATGCTCATGTGATTGCCAACGAATACACATGGACCGCTCAAGTCTTGAATGTGGTCGATACCGCTTATCTGGATACGGACACCGACCGATTCGATCGCTTGCAGGACTTGGTGGCTACTTCGGCTCCACTCGGCATCGTCGTATTTCCCGTGGCGTGCGTTTGCGCTGGATCGATACACATTCCAGCCGAACTTGCGATAGAAATTGAATGTCGGAAACGTCCGGGAAAACCACGTGACGGGTGGATCAGCCGTCTCGTACGCGTCATTGAAATAAGCGATCGGTTGATCGATCAACTCGCCGGATTCCTCGTTCACGTTGTTCGTTCTCTGGCTAGCCGCGGTATCGTGCATCGTCGACCGGGGGCCCTGTCGACTGGGATCGGCAAGTCTAGTGCAGGTCGCTGGCGGTTGGAAACGGCGGGCCGATTTGCCCCCAACGTGCAATGGGACCGCAAGGAAGGGACAGGATGCTGAACCCGCTTTTTGCAATCGCGACGACAACGCCGCTTCTATCCATTGGGGGCAGGAAAGGCTCCCATCACGCTTACGGAGGTTGGTTTCACCACCAACTGAGCTTGACGCAAGGTAAACTGAGCTTGACGCAAGGTAATCAGAGACTATCTTTCAGCGATATGTCTACCTCACATCCGTTTCGACTATTGACGATCACAGCGCTGCTGTTGATGGCAGTCGGCGTTATGTCCGTTTCCTATGGAATGGACGGCAAGCTGGCCAATTTGGTCGTCGAGATGGAAGATTCGGGCGAAGATGAGTGCAAAGATTTGTTCTTGCACACGTTTGCCCCGGCTGTTGCGACACCCCATCGGTACTCCGCCGCAACCGACGTCATGGTTTGCTTTGACGTCCCTTCGATTAGCCGCCCCAACTTTGATCGCGGCCCGCCTAGCGTCTGAGACTGGTTGATTTGCCAGGCAACATCGGCATCCCCTGTGATGAATGGATGGTTGCGTGCGCACCGACGACCAGTGGATTCGCGTCGCCGCGAATCGAGCCTGACTGCGAACGGATGTTTCTATTGAACTGGCTCCTCCGATCGCGTTGGTTCTGATGTCGAATCATGGATCCGATCTCCCCCTCGGATCCCCCCCCTCGCCTTACAGAACTCTCCCGCCTCCGTCGAATCATCCTTTCGACAACCTTAAAGCACTCCCAGTTTTCCCTGCGTTTGTTTCGGTCAACCAACGGTTGTGCCGAGCCGAGTAGGGATGCTGCATCGTGTGATGTGAGTTGTCATATCGTTGAATCGTACCCACCCACGTCATTGCCAGATTTTTGGCATGGACTGATATCAAGATTGCAAGATGACAGACACTCAGACTGTACCTCCGCCTGCAGAATCGTTGGCGGCCGATCGAATCGATCTGGCGCACGAAATCGAACACGCCGCGCACCTGTTGCCGTCGCAGGGACCGATCACGGTTTTCGTTCACCACAACACGTTGCACGCCTTTGAAGACATGTCGTTCGACAGTGGCGTCAAGGCGGGCGGAAGTCTGTATGGCTGTCACGCCTATTTGCCCGAATCGAGATACCGCCAAAAGCTTGAATCGGGACGCATCCGCGTTGAAGATTTGTCGGCGGTCTTTATCGATGACCTGGGTGATGAAGCGGACCGGCTGGTTGGCAATTTCGGCACCCGGTACGCGTTACGACTGGCCATGTTGCAGTTTCCGCTGCGAACGGGTTCAGGAGCCCAGCTGCGCTGGGTGATCGCCGAGACCGATGCGCTGCGAGTGTTTCGCGAAGAGGTTCCGCACCATGTCCGTGATGACATGATTGCCGCGACACGTCAGTGGGTCATGCAAGAAACCGCAAACGGCAACCGCGTCGAATCTCCATCGACCCCGGATGCCGCAACGGATGACCCTTTCACCGAGACGCTTGCTTCATTGAGTACGAAGCCCAGCGAGTCGTGGAACAATAAGAATTGGGAAGCGTTTACGCTGAGCTTTCTTTGGCGAGTTTGCCAACGCGGGGTGCGATTAATCCACCCCCAGCACCACCAAGAGGACACGTCGAGCAATCGCGTTGTGCGAGACCGCGACCTGTTGCTCAAAGCGACGGGCTTGGATACGGACCAATTGGTCAATGACATCTTGATTCGGTTCTGTGCGTCGTTTCTCGATCAGGGATTCGCGCAGTGGGAAATCCCCAACCACGAGGCAGGACTGTATCAATCGTTCTTGCGTTTGTATGGCAAGTCATTCGCCGCGCCGACGCGTTGGTTTTCGCGGGTGCGTCGTGAGCTTCGCCGGCTGATCGATTCCAACATCGATCCGGAACAATCGATCAATGAATCACTCGCTTGGCTGGGCATCACCGACGAAGACCGCGAAGAGTTTCTGACACAAACGTTGCTTGCACTACGGGGCTGGGCCGGCATGGTCTGGCAGATGGAAACGAATGCGGAATGGGCGCCGCATCCTGCACCGCCAAACAGCTTGCTTGAATACGTTGCCGTTCGGTTAATCCTCGACCGCCTGGCAATCGAGCAAGTGGGGAAGGACACGTGGGCGTTAGACGGACCGATCGAAGAAATCCGCCAGCGGGCCAGCCGATGCGTTCCCAAGAGCGAACCCAACGGATCGGACTCGCGCGCATTTGTGATTTTTCAACTCGCACAAGCAAGAGGATGGAACCCGCACGATTTGCGTTCGTTGTCGCCCGAGCAATGGACGATCTTGGCCAGCGAGATTGACTCCTTTTCGGAAATCGAGCGTCGACGCACCTATCACTTGGCGTTTGAACACAAATATCGCAACGAAACGCTGGACGCCGTTGTCGCTCATTCAAAACGCGTCCAAACCAACCCCGAACCACCGCGACCGTCTTACCAAATCGTTTGTTGCATCGACGAGCGTGAAGAATCATTCCGCCGCCACCTCGAAGAGTTGGTGCCCGATTGCGAAACGCTTGGCGTCGCCGGTTTCTTTGGCGTCGCGATGTACTATCGCGGTGCCGCCGACGCGCACTTCACGCCTTTGTGTCCCGTCAACATCAAACCACAACACTATGTCGTGGAAGAACCGATGTATTCCGTTGCCGAATCCGAGCGGCGGCGTGCCGAAACGAGACGACGTATCGGTCATGCCACGCATCGCGCACACCATGGCACAAGGACGGTCCTGGGTGGCGTGCTGACGGGACTGGCCGGTTCGATTGCGGCGTTCCCCTTGGTCGCCAGAATCTTGTTTCCCAGAACGACCTCTCGGATTCGTCGTCGATTCGCCGGCATCGTCCATACGCCGGGTACCGAACTTCGTATCGAACGCCTCGAGAAGGAACCAGGTCCTGACAACGGGCATCTCGGCTACAGCGTCCAAGAGATGGCCGACATCGTTGAAGGCGGCCTGAGAGCGATCGGCATCACACAAACGAAATCGTTCTCTCCATTGTTGATCATTTGTGGCCACGGGTCGGCCAGCATGAACAATCCTCACGAAGCGGCACATGACTGTGGTGCGTGTGGCGGTGGCCGGGGCGGCCCCAACGCTCGCGCGTTCGCCCAGATGGCCAACGACGGTCGCGTCCGTCGTCTCTTGCAAGATCGCGGCCTCGTCATTCCCGAGGGCACGTACGTCGTCGGCGGCTATCACAACACATGCGACGACAGCATGACCTGGTACGACCTGGATCGTGTCCCGGTACCGCACCGCCGGCTGTTCGAAAAAGCAAGGATGGAAATTGATGAAGCGAGAAAGCGGAGTGCTCACGAACGTTGTCGACGATTCGAGTCGGCCGAACTCTCGCTGTCGCCCGATGAAGCGTTAAGGCACGTCGAAGGCCGCGCCGAGGATCTCTCGCAAACACGTCCGGAATACGGACACGCCACCAACGCGCTGTGTTTTGTGGGACGCCGATCTTGGAGCCGCGGCCTTTACCTTGACCGGCGAGCTTTTTTGACGTCATACGATCCGACCGAAGATGACGAGCAACATTCGATTCTCGAGCGTTTGTTGCAAGCCGTGATTCCGGTTTGCGCCGGCATCAATCTGGAATACTACTTTTCGTACGTCGATCCGACCGGATACGGATGCGGAACCAAGTTGCCGCACAACATCACATCGTTGCTGGGGGTGATGGACGGTGCCGCGAGTGATCTGCGACCGGGCCTGCCTTGGCAAATGGTTGAAATCCACGAACCCGTTCGATTGCTTTTCGTGATCGAGTCGACGCCTGATGCCATGCAGCGAATCATTGCGGCGAACGAAGCCATTTCAAAACTGGTCAACGGCGATTGGGTTCAGTTGGCTGTGTTTGATGCAACCACGTCAAACGTCCATCGCTATGTCGACGGACGTTTCGTCCGCTACATCCCTCAAAACGATGACTTGCCCACGCGAACAACATCGACCGAGTGGTATTCGGGGCACCGCGAACACCTCGGGTTCGCTTCGATCACCGTGGCCAGTACGCAGGAAGGTGCTCCATCATGACCATGGAAACATTGTTTTATGTCTTAGGTAAATGTGTCGTTGCCAGCCCGGCCGCGTTGCTGGCCGTACTGGGCATCGCGTCACTGATCGGCGTACCGCTGGGTGAACGACTGCTTAAACGACTGACCGAAATCGCCGGCGTGATCGGACTGCTCGCCTCGCTGGGCATCCTGGCCCTGATGCTGATCGTGGGTACGCGGCATGTGCCGATCGAGATTGGAAACTGGGTGGTGATACCCGACCAGCACTTTCACTTTCATCTGAAATTTGTGTTCGACCGACTGTCGGTCCCCTTCGCCATCTTGACCTTTGTTCTGTGTGGCGTGATCGGTGCGTTCACGAGTCGATACCTACACCGCGAAGCCGGTTTCGGACGCTTCTTTGTTCTCTACGCTTTATTCCAATTGGGAATGATCGTCTCGTCACTCGCCGGCACGATCGAAACGTTGTTCCTGGGCTGGGAATTGGTCGGACTTTCATCCGCTTTGTTGGTCGCCTATTTTCACGAGCGTCCCAATCCGGTTCGCAACGGGCAACGAGTCTGGTCGGTATACCGAATTGCCGACGCGGCGTTTCTGATTGCCGCTCTGTCGCTGCACCATTTGACCGGCGCGGGCGACTTCGAGGGGTTGATGGGCACAGGCCCATGGCCCGAGGGGCATGCCACGATCTCATCATCGCACGCTCTGTTTGTCGGACTGCTGTTATTGGTGGCCGCAGCAGGTAAGTCCGCGTTAGTGCCGTTCTCGGGTTGGCTGCCGCGAGCGATGGAGGGACCGACACCGTCGAGTGCCGTTTTCTATGGTGCGTTGTCGGTTCACCTGGGCGCTTTTTTGTTGCTCAGGGTCAGTCCGATTCTGGAACAAAGCGTCTTGCTAAGTGCGTCAGTCGTAACGCTGGGAATCGTGTCGGCGATCTTTGCCGCGATGACGGCGCGGGTCCAGACGGACATCAAGTCTGCGTTGGCGTTCGCGTCGTTGACGCAGGTGTCGATCATCGTCGTCGAAATCGGTTTGGGTCTGCGATACATCGCATTGATTCACATCATCGGCCATGCATGTTTGCGAACGCTGCAACTGCTTCGGGCTCCGACGTTGCTGCATGATTACCACAGCTTAGAAAACGCGATCGGTTCACACCTGACGCATCAACCATCGATCTGGGGACGCTTTGTGCCGGCACGAACACGGCTTTCGTTGTATCGATTTGCCATCGAACGAGGCTTTCTGGATGCCGTCATTGATGACTACGTCATACGGCCGATCACCGGTGTGTTTCGATGGTGCGATTCAATGGAAAGTCGGTGGACCCGCTTTCTATCGTCCGATGCAGCAAAGCGAACAACCGTCACCACACCTCACACGGAAACGGTGGAGGATTTGGCCTGATGCCTGAATTACATTTGCCATGGCTGGAATTGACGATCCTGACGCCTCTGGCGGGCGCGATCGTTTTGTGTTTTCTGAAGAACGGCGAATCGGCACGCAAGTTGTGTCTCGTGCTTTGCACATTGACACTGGCATTCGCGATCGGCGAGTGGTTGGACTTCGGTACGCTTCATACGTTCGAGGCTCACGACCACTGGGACGTGATGGAAAGCGTGTTCGACAGCGACGTTTTGGTTGTCGATGAATTAAGCGCACCATTGCTGCCATTGGCGGCGTTACTGTTCTTAATGACGGTCCTGTCGACTCTGCGCACCAAACTGAATCGCTTTTCCTTTGCCTGGACGCTGGCGGCCGAATCGATCCTGCTGGCGACGTTCTGTTGTCGTGACGCATGGAGCATCGTGTTGTTGCTGGTCCTGGCAACCATCCCGCCTTGGGTCGAAATGCGATCTCGCGGCCATTGCACGCGAGTTTATGTGATTCACATGGGCTTGTTCGCAGCGCTGCTTGTTGCCGGGGTCTTGTTGCTGCAAACCCGTTTGCTTGGTGAATCGACCGTGATGATGGCCGGCGCTCTGCTGACCGTCGCGGCGCTGCTGCGAAGCGGCATCGTGCCGCTGCACTGCTGGATGACGGACCTGTTCGAAAAGGCCACGTTTGGCACAGCATTGCTGTTCGTCACGCCGATGACCGGAGCGTATGCGGTGATGCGATTGGTGTTGCCGATTGCGCCCGACTGGGCATTGCAGAGTATCGCGATGGTGTCGTTGTTCACGTCGGTGTATGCGGCGGGCATGGCACTTGTTCAACGCGAGGCACGCCGATTCTTTTGTTATCTATTTCTTAGCCACTCATCGTTGGTCTTGGTCGGCCTGGAACTGGTGACTCCCATCGGTCTGACCGGCGCACTTTGCGTTTGGCTTTCGGTCGGTTTGTCCCTGGCAGGTTTTGCGTTAACGCTGCGGTGCATCGAAAGTCGCATCGGGCGCATCTCGCTAGACCAATACCACGGTTTGTACGAGCACACGCCCACCCTGGCGGCCCTGTTCCTGCTGACCGGACTGGCGTCGATCGGTTTCCCTGGCACGATCGGATTCATCGGCACTGAGCTATTGATCGAAGGAGCGGTCGGCGTGTTCTCGATGATCGGCACCGCGGTTGTGATTGCGACCGCGCTCAATGGCATCGCAATTCTAAACGTCTATTTCCGAGTGTTCACCGGCACTCGATTCACGGCGTCGATCTCGCTTCGCGCGAGACCGTCGGAGCGTATCGCTGTCTTGATTTTGATTGTCCTGATCATCGGCGGCGGAATGTTTCCCCAGTGGGGCGTCGCGTCACGATACCACGCTGCGATGGCCTTAATCGGACTTCGCAATGCGGAGCCCTCTCAATCAATCGTCAGTCCGAACCTAGCGATTTCGGCTAGCGAGTCGAAAATGACAAACACAGCAAATGATTCTTAGTGAGCCCTAACATGCCCGATACTCAGAACCGTTCAGAAATCCCTCGCGGAAACCTTGAGGGTTTCAAGAAATACTTCAAGCACGATGTCATCTCAGGATTCTTCGTGTTCTTGATTGCGTTGCCGTTGTGCTTGGGCATTTCGCTCGCTTGCGGCTATCCACCGATCGCCGGCATCTTTACCGCCATCATCGGCTCGATCCTGGCGACCTTTATCAGCAATTCGGAACTGACGATCAAAGGCCCGGCGGCGGGACTGATCGTGATTGCGATCGGATGTATCGAGGACTTTGGCGGCAACGGCATGACCGGTGGATGGTCCGAATCGGACGTAACGGCGTATCAAGCCGCCCTTGCTGTGGGCGTTGCCGCGGCGGCGATGCAAATCTTGTTTGGTTTCGTCCGGGCAGGAATCCTGGGCGAGTTTTTCCCATCGGCAGCGGTTCACGGCATGCTGGCGGCGATCGGCGTCATCATCATCATCAAACAGTTTCCCGTCGCGCTGGGCGTTTCGGCTGGAGGTGAGCCGCTGGAAATGCTTCGCGAGATTCCTCATTACATCGCCGAAGCGAACCCGGCGATCGCGGCGATCGGTTTCGTCAGCATGGCGATCATGTTCCTATGGCCCGTGGTGGGCAAGAAGTTTGGTTTCTTACGATCAATCCCATCACCGCTGGTGGTCTTATTGGTCGCGGTCCCGATGGGGATGGGGTTCGACTTGCTGCACCAACACTCCTACACCCTTCAGGGTCATCAATACCAACTCGGCGAACAGTACTTGGTCAAAATGCCTGGACGTGCATTTGGCATGTTCGACGATTTAACGTATCCCGATTTCTCTGCGTTGTCCCAGACGAAAGCATGGAAGTGGGTTTTCATGTTCTTCATCATCGGAAGCCTCGAGTCGTTGCTGAGCGCGAAAGCAGTGGATTCGCTTGATCCATGGAAACGCAAAACCAACATGGACCGTGACATCGTCGCCGTTGGAGTTGGCAACTTGCTGGCATCGGCGGTCGGCGGGTTGCCAATGATTTCCGAAATCGTGCGTTCCAAAGCTAACATCGACAACGGCGCGCGGACTCGGTTCGCCGATATGTGGCATGGGATATTCCTGCTCGCGTGCGTTGCGTTAATCCCCACGCTGTTGCACCGGATTCCGTTAGCGGCCCTGGCGGCGATGCTGGTCTATACGGGTTACCGATTGGCGCATCCGACCGAATTCATTCACGTGATGCGGATCGGTCGCGAGCAGTTATTGATTTTTGTCGTCACACTGGTGGTCGTGCTGGCCACCGATCTGTTGATCGGTGTGGCCGCGGGCATCGGTCTGAAGATGTTGATCCACGTTGCTAACGGGGTTCCCTTGCGATCGTTGTTCAAGCCTTACATCGAGGTACAAGAAGTCGACGAGCACACCAGTCGTATCGTCGCCCACGAGTCGGCCGTGTTTAGCAATTGGATCCCCTTCCGCCGACAGATCGAACAGATCGGATTCATCCAGAAACGAAACTTGATTATCGACGTCTCGGAAACTCAGCTCGTCGACCACACCGTGATGGAGAAACTGGATGAAATGCAACGCGACTTCGAACAAGAGGGCCTGACTTTCCAAGTCCAAGGTTTGGATTCCCTCAAACCGCTCGCCGACAACGCGCACGCGGCGCGAAAACGGGGACTGGTCAGGGTCCGCCGCCTGACCCTGATCGCATCGACATCGCTGGAGGAATGGTTGCTGGAACAATTGGTCAATTGCGGAGCCACCGGATACACGATCATGCCCAGTACGGGGGTCGGCCGGTCCGAACTCGGGAACGGCCGTGTCCAGCGGCAGAAAATTCGCGTTGAAATCATCGCCTTGCCGGAAGTCAGCAACGCGATTTTGGACTTCCTGCGGCGTGAGGTCACCGCGGATCGCCACGTCACGGTCTGTGTGGAGACCGTTGACGTGCTGAACGTCGGGCGGCTGCTGCCGATCCAGGAGGAATGCGCGGTCTAGCAAGATTGCCGATTTGTGTACAATACGGCACCAACCCTTCGGTTGGTCCCGCAGTTGTACTCGTAAACGGTTTTTTTAGGATGCGACTCTTACCTGAATTGATTGACAATAACCGCAAATGGGCGGAAACCGTCAGTCAAACCGACCCCGATTTTTTCCCGAAACTCGCTAAGGGACAAACGCCCGAATTCCTGTGGATCGGCTGTGCCGATAGCCGCGTTCCCGCGAATCAAATCGTCGGATTGATGCCTGGCGAGGTGTTCGTGCACCGCAACATCGCCAATGTCGTTGTCCACAGCGATTTCAACTGCCAAAGCGTGCTCGAATATGCCGTCAAAGTTCTGCAGGTCAAGCACATCATTGTGTGCGGCCACTATGGATGCGGCGGTGTCAAAGCGGCAAGTGAAAACCACCACGTCGGATTGATCGACAACTGGCTGCGACATATTCGAGACGTTCGAGCGAAACATTCCCAAGCACTCGACATGATCGATGATGATGATGACCGTCTGAATCGTCTTTGTGAATTGAACGTTATCGAACAAGCACACAACGTTTGCCACTCGACGGTCGTCCAAGAAGCTTGGGACGCGAACAAACCGTTAGCCGTTCACGGTTGGATTTATGGCGTCAAGGACGGACTCCTTCACGATTTGGACGTCACCATTTCGAAACCAACCGAAGTTGCCGAAGCTTACCGAGTCGCCACCAACCCCATCGTCTGACCCGCCGAAGCGTCACGCCGTCGTGATGAACGGAGATCGTCGAAGCAGCGTCAAACGCGTGCGCCGTTGACGTTGCTCGAATCAAAGGATTTGCTTTAGCAGAATCGCTAAACGAACGCCGAAAGCTCCCAAGCCCACATCCCCCGAAACTCACTGCCGTTGTCGACGACTGCGACAACCATAATGTCCTAGACGGCAAGCTCTAAAGAGAACAGTGCTTCTTAGCTAGTGGGTTTCCCAATCGATGATCGTCGACAGCGACGGGTGACCTTGCTGTGACGATCCATCACTTCACCCAACTGAACACAACGTATGAAACTGATTCGCAACTTTTGCATCATTGCCCATATTGACCATGGCAAATCGACGCTAGCCGATCGCTTGATCCAAGCTTGCGGTGGCGTCACGCAGCGAGAGTTCCAGGATCAGCTGCTGGATTCGATGGACATCGAACGTGAACGCGGTATCACGATTAAAAGCAATACGGTCACGCTAAGCTACAAGGCGTCTGACGGCGAAGAATACCAATTGAACCTGATCGACACGCCAGGACACGTGGACTTTTCGCACGAAGTCCGCCGTTCCTTGATGGCTTGCGAAGGCGCGTTGATGGTCGTCGATGCCTCACAAGGCGTTGAAGCACAAACGGTGGCGAACCTTTTCCTGGCAATGGAATACGACCTAGAAATGCTGCCGGTGATCAACAAGATCGATTTGCCGGCCGCCGATGTCGAACGCGTTCGCGAAGAAATCGACACGGACCTTGGGCTCGATCCGTTCGCGGCGATCCCGGTTTCGGCGAAAACCGGTCTCGGCATCAATGATGTACTTGAAGGAATTGTCCAGCAGTTGCCTCCGCCTCAAGGCGATCCGAACGCACCGCTAAAGGCACTCGTCTTCGATGCTTTTTTCGACAAATATCGGGGCGTGATTTTGCAGGTTCGCGTGATGGACGGCACGCTGAAGACCCGCGATACGATTCACTTCATGCACGGCGGTCGCGACTACAAAGTCGACGAATTGGGATTCAACCAATTGAAACTGAATCCGCGAGACAAAATCAGCGCCGGCGAAGTCGGCTATATCGTCGCCGGCGTGAAAAGCGTTCAAGACATCGAAATCGGTGACACGATCACGTTGCTCGACCGGCAAGCGGAAGAGCCGGTTCCTGGATATCAACCGGCCAAGCAAGTCGTGTTTTCGTCGGTGTACCCGATGAGCACCGATGAATACCAAGACTTGACCAAGGCGCTTGAAAAACTTGCCATTAATGATGCGGCATTGACGTTCGAGAAAGACAGTTCGGCCGCACTCGGATTCGGATTCCGATGCGGATTTCTCGGCCTGTTGCACCTGGACGTCGTGCAGGAGCGTCTGCAACGCGAATTTGACCTCGGCTTGGTCATTTCCGCGCCATCGGTTCAATACCGGCTAACACTGAATGACGGTTCGTCGATCGAGGTGGACAACCCAAGCCATTGGCCTGATCCGACGCATATCGACTCGGCGAGTGAACCTTATATCAAAGCATCGATCCTGACGCCCGAGGAATATGTCGGCAGCGTGATGGAACTTTGCCGTGAACACCGCAGCGAAACACAAACGATGAACTATCTCGCTGCCGGCCGAGTCGAGGTGGTCAGCGAAATGCCGCTGGGCGAAGTGCTATTCGATTTCTATGGCAAATTGAAAATGATCACGCGCGGCTACGGTTCGTTCGACTACGAACCGACCGAGTATCGTAAGACTGACGTTGTCAAAGTCGATATCTTGGTAAACAAGGAACCCGTCGACGCGCTTTCGTATTTGGTCCACCGCGACAAGGCCAGAGCCCGTGCGTTGCATTACTGCGAACAGCTTGCCGAAGAAATTCCTCGACACCAGTTTAAAATCCCGATCCAAGGCGCCATCGGTGGCACGGTGATCGCTCGGGCCACGATCCAAGCGGTGCGTAAAGACGTCACGGCCAAGTGTTACGGCGGCGACATCTCGCGCAAGAAAAAGCTGTTGGAAAAGCAGAAGAAGGGCAAAGCCAAAATGAAACAGTTTGGCAGCGTCAACATCCCGCAAAAAGCATTCGTATCAGTGCTGCGTGCCGACAAAGATTAAGCAACACGTACAAAGCGACTTAGATGAGTCGACATAGATTAGTCGACATGGACGAATCGTTAGGGCGGGCGTTTCGTTGGTACCGCCGGTGCAAACGAAACGCGACGTTTACGTCGCTGTGCTGGTTCGATCCGTAACCATCACGCAGAGTCCACCTTGCGGCACATGCGACGACGCTCTTTTCACGATTGCAATCGTTTCGTACTCAAAGCGGTGATGTCCCGCTACAACGTCCTCAGGTGATCCATGCTTTGCCGGATGCTGGCCAGTGGATGAGGCGATTGGTCTTGTTCGACGTGGCAGTGCGCAACCCCTGCTTCGGCGGCAACTTCAATGATCGGTTCCATCTCGATCACGCCGTCGCCAAGTTCTTCGAACGCTTCGTTTGGCACACCTGCGTACGCCGGTGTTTGTGTGTCTTTGCTTAAGTCTTTTAGATGCAGTTGCGACACGCGACCTTTCAATCGGCGGATCAATTCCACGGGATCGTGGCCACCGACTTGCACCCAAAAGACATCCACTTCGAATTGCATCTCTTTCGAAAATTCAGCCATCAGCACGTCGTAGCCGGTTTTGCCACCGTCTTTCGGTTCGAACTCAAAGGCATGATTGTGATAGGCCAGTTGAATGCCCGCCGACTTTGCTTCTTCGGCGCTCTTGTTGCAGCGTTCGGCCAGCAGTTTGTAATCGTCTAACGATTGACGATTCTTTTCCGCCAAATAGGGAATCACTAAATGGGTCAGCCCATGCTTGTTCGCGCTTTGCAAGATATCTGAAAACGGCGCAACACCTTTGTCGTCAGGGTTGACGACCGAATCCCAAGCAAAGTGTGACGAGTTGATCGCCAAACCGTTGTCACGTGCCGCGTCGATCATTTCAACCGCATTGGGAAACCCATAGGGTTCGACCTGTTTGTATCCGGCATCGGCAACCGCCTTCAGCGTTCCCGCGACATCGTCTTTGATCTCATTGCGCAACGTGTACAGCTGAATCCCAATCGCATCTCGGTAGTGATTGTTCGTGTCCAAGGCCCATAGCATCCGCGGTGAACCGACCGCAGCCGTCAATGCAGCACTAGCATGTAAAAATTGTCGGCGTTTCACTTGCGAGCCTCGATCGAGTTCTGTTCGTTTAAAAAATCGGAGGAAAACAACTACGTCAGATTGTACAATCCAGCCCTAAGGCCCGGTATCGATTTGCATGGGCGCGATGCCGCTTGCTGAAAATTACACCCCCAGTGCGACCGCCGCAGCGCGGACCATCGTGCCTGGCGGCTTTCCGAACGAAACGGTCCACGTTCCGCTGACCACCAAAACGGAATCACGAAGATGAATTTAAATCTTGTTCACGGATCGCTAGCGATCATTGGTGTATTGTCTTGGGGATCACCCGCGGTTTGGGGCCAAGCGCCGACCGGTCAAACGGAAACCGAAGAGCCTCGCGTTCCGATCACGATCACGCTGATCGAAATGGACTTGGATGGCGCAAAAGACTTGCTGCGTAAACATGACCTGGATGACAACGGATCGCTCAGCAAGACCGAACGCGAGCGTCTCGGGTGGAGTGACGATGTCGCGCGCCGCTTTGACATTGATCACGACGGCAACCTTCAGCATGTCGAACTGGCGTTAAAGGTCGCCGACGAGCGGATGGATGCAGGCATTGTGCAGATGGATTCGATCTTGGCCGACCGATATACCGCTCAGTACGACGCAGACCGTGATGGCAAGTTGACGTTGACCGAGTTGGAGAACAATTTCTTCACGGACGCACAGCACTCGTTCGACCGAAACGATGACGGAGAGTTGTCGCACACCGAATTGATCAAGGGACTTGCTTTCGAACGCAGTCTACGTGACGAACTTGGAATCAAGGGTTGCGACCAGGGCGGGGCAATCAAACTGATCAATCGCGGCGACCAAGATCGAAACCGTCGCATTGACGAAACCGAGCGAGAGCAGGCAGGTCTGAAACCAGAAGCCATGGACTACGATCGCAACAGTGACGGCATGCTGTCGGTCTCTGAACTGGCCGAACTGCTGGCTGTCCGACGACAAAAGCTAGGGATGACACCAGCGGACCAGATCGCCGCACGAAACTTGTTTCGGCAAATCGACCGAGATCGTGATGGAGTCGCCGCGGTGAGTGATTTGCGTCCCAGTGGAGCGGGCAAAGAACTGCCCGATTGGGACCAAAACAATGACGGAAAGATTACAGAACTGGAAATTGAAATTTACTTCGGTGAACGAAGAAAAGAACTCGGCTATGACGACGAAGATTCCGACCGCGCGACGACGCTGATTCAGCGGAACGATATGGACGGAAACGGTTCTTTATCGAAACCCGAATTGGTTGCCAGCGGTAGTGATCGAAACAGTCCGATCTCGCCAACGAAGCTTCCGCTGATCGATCAAGACCGAAACGGCAAGATTGATGTCACGGAATTGGCTCGTTACCTCAGCAAAACGCAGTAGCCGTTGCTAGTTTGCTGCGTCACTAGATTTGCTGCGTCACTAGATAATCGGCACGTCGCCCGAGACGTTTAATTGGTCGCCACGCGCCCGAGCGATTTTGACTATTATCTCTCACTCGCGGTCCGCCCCCACGACACCCCACTCAATGCAACCGCCTACGATCACTTTCGTTCACGTAGCTTGCCCCTCCTTTCTTGATGCCCGACATGAAAAATTGCCTCGTTCTGCTTTCGTTGCTCTGGCTGATGCCGGCCGGTTTCGCCCGTGCGGCCAAACCGGATAACACGACGGCCACAACGTCGCCCAATATTCTGATCCTGTATGCCGACGATCTGGGGTTTGGTGATCTAGGTTGCTACAACGGTGATTCGAAGATCCCCACTCCGAATCTGGATCGGTTAGCCTCCGAAGGCGTGCGATTCACGGACGGACATTCCTCATCGGGCATCTGTACGCCAAGCCGTTACGCGATGTTGACCGGGCGTCATCACTGGCGAGACTTTCATGGCATCGTCAACGCATTGGGGGCATCCGTATTCCAGCCAGAACGATTGACCTTGCCAGAGATGTTGAAATCCAACGGCTATCACACCTCGGCGATCGGAAAATGGCACCTCGGATGGGATTGGGACGCGATCAAAAAACCCGGCGCCACCGCGACGGGACAAGGCAGAAAAAAAACCTGGGGTCCGGAAGCATTCGATTGGTCCAAATCGATACCCAATGGCCCGCTTGCACATGGATTCGATCACTATTTCGGTGATACGGTCATCAACTTTCCGCCTTACTGTTGGATCGAAGACGACAAGGTTCAGCGGGCACCCGACACGGTCATGGACTCGTCGAAATGGAAACCGATCAAAGAAGGCAACTGGGAATGTCGCCCCGGTCCGATGATTTCGGATTGGGATCCTTACGCGAATATCCCGACAACGACGCAGCGCGGCGTGGACTACATCAACGGGCAAGCGGAGCAGAGCAAACCGTTCTTTCTATATTTCGCCTTTCCATCCCCGCATGCACCGATCGTTCCCAACGACCAGTTCGACGGCAAGTCAAAAGCCGGACCTTACGGCGATTTCGTCGTCGAGACCGACGATGCGTGTGGTCGACTGTTACGATCATTGGATCAGAGTGGTCAATCAGAAAATACCGTTGTCGTCTTTACCGCCGACAATGGTCCCGAGAAATATGCGTACGCTCGTGATGAAAATTTTGGTCATTGGTCCGCACATCCATTGCGAGGACTGAAACGCGACATCTATGAGGGCGGTCACCACGTCCCCTACATCATCAAGTGGCCGGGCGTTACCAAGGCCGGTCGCGTGTGCGATGCGTTGGTCAGCCAGATTGACCTGATGGCAACCTTTGCGTCGGCACTCGGTTTTGATCTGCCCGACGATGCCGCAGAAGATTCCCACGACCTGATGCCCATCCTTGAGAATACGACAGACTCTGTCCGCCAGACACACGTGCACAACACACGTGAAGATCAATATGCAATCCGAGACGGCGATTGGCTGTTGGTCGACCACAAAGACGGTTATATGTCGGGGCGCAATCAACCGTGGGAAGAACGCCACGGTTATGCGGCCGACGACAAATCGCCCGTCGAACTTTACAACCTAAGAAAAGACCTAGGACAACGCCATAATTTGGCCGCTGAAAATCCTGATAAAGTGACGGAACTTCAGCGTCTGTTGACTCACATCCGGAAACAAGGCCACTCGGCTCCTCGGCTTGCCGACTGATCGTTCGATGCCCGTTCGTTTTCCTGCCACCCGTTAGCCCCCCGTTAGAAAACCTCACTTGCAACCTATGTTCGATCTCACCAAACGATTCATGTCGATTGTCGCTGCGGCCTTGATTTGGGCTACATCCGCCTCTGCGGCGCAGCCCAACATCATCCTGGTCTTTATCGATGATATGGGATGGAAAGATGTCGGCTGTTACGGCAACGATTTTGTCGACACACCAAACATCGACCGGCTTGCGGCCGACGGGGTCCGGTTTACGGATTTCTATGCTGCCGGCGCTGTGTGTTCGCCGACGCGTTGCGCCGTACAATCCGGGCAAAACCAAGCTCGCATTGGGATTACGGCTCATATCCCCGGGCATTGGCGCCCATTCGAACGTGTGATCACGCCACGAACGACGATGTCGTTGCCGCTGGACATTGTTACCGTTGGTGAATCGTTGAAAGCGGCCGGATACGCGACCGGTTATGTCGGCAAATGGCATTTAGGAAACCAGCCGCACTTTCATCCAAGCCGTCAAGGCTATGACTTTACCGCCGTCATCAACGGACCACACTTTCCCAAGTTTTACCGCCTTAGCGGAGGATCCGATTTAAAACCAAAACCGAATCAATATCGGACCGAATTCGAAGCGGATTTATGCGTGGATTTTATCCGCGAACAAAAAGACAACCCTTTCTTCTTGATGGTGTCGCCGTTTGCAGTGCACATTCCCTTGGGCGCCATGTCGGACAAGGTGCAGAAGTACCGCGATAAAGCCTCGGCCATGAATCGTGACCTGCCGCATCCGGTCTACGCCGCAATGATCGAGCACTGCGACGACATGGTCGGACGCATTGTCGATGCTGTCGACGGCGAAGGCCTAACAGACGAAACGATGATTGTCTTTACGTCCGACAACGGTGGGCTGTATCGCCGATACGATTACCGAGAACACGCCGACGACAATGTCAGCAGTCTGGCACCGCTGAAAGGGGAAAAGGGCTCGCTGCATGAGGGCGGTGTGCGGGTTCCCCTGATCGTGAAGTACCCGCCGTTGTCCAAACCCGGATCGGTCTGCAGCGAACCCGCCATCAGCTATGACTTCTATCCCACCTTTGTCGACTTGGCCGGTGGCTCACTGCCAGAAAATCAAACGATTGACGGCCTAAGTTTGAAGCCTCTACTAAGCGACCCCGGTGCACAACTTGATCGGCAAACGCTGTACTGGCACTACCCGCACTACCACCACGATCGTCCCGCCAGCAGCATTCGCGAGCGAGATTGGAAGCTGATCGAGTACCTTGACGGCACCGGCGATATCGAACTTTATAACCTGAGTCAGGACATTGGCGAATCTCAAAACTTGGCGTCAGAGAAGCAAGGTCGCGTCGCCGATCTAAAGAAAAAGCTGAGCGCGTTGCGGCAGGACGCTGTTGCCCGCATGCCAATTCCTAATCCCAGCTATGATCCCGATCGGGCGCACGAGTGGTGGAGCATGAAAACGGGTCAGCCGATCGATAGTGACAGCCGCACGCGTTTCCCACAGACGGAAAAGGACTTATAGACGCTGCGGAACGGTGCGTCGTCTTTCCGAAGCCAGCGAATAAGTACTTTCTCTTTCCCTCTGCATCAACTTCTTCATAGCGGACATGCGCCATGACACGCCTTAAAGTACTCGTCCTGTTATGCGTGCTGACCAACCAAGCTTTCGGACAGACAGCAAAAACGCCGAGTAGTGCAGAAGTCCCCACGGACAAAGCAAAATTTCATCTGTTCCTGCTCGTCGGTCAATCAAACATGGCAGGACGAGGCGAGGTAACCGATGCGGACCGAGTCCCGCGGCCCCGTGTGTTGATGTTGAATCAACAACAACAGTGGGTGCCGGCCATTGACCCGCTGCATTTCGATAAGCCGAAAATGGCGGGTGTCGGGCTGGGACGCAGTTTTGCCGACGAGATCGCCAAGACGTATCCAGACGTTACCATTGGCCTGATTCCCTGTGCCGTCGGTGGCAGTTCAATCACATGTTGGCAGCCAGGCGGGTTCCACGAACCCACCAAGACTCACCCCTACGACGATACGCTGAATCGTCTGCACGAGGCGTTAAAATTCGGCACGTTGAAAGGCATCCTCTGGCATCAAGGCGAAGCGGACAGCACGCCGAAACGTTCTGCATCGTACGAAACGCGACTGCACACTTTGATCGGCCGCCTGCGAGACGAAGCAGGCAGCCCCGAGGTTCCGTTTATCGTCGGTCAGTTGGGCCAGTTCAAAGAGAAACCGTGGAACGAGGATCGCAAGCGGGTCAACTCCGTTCATGCATCCCTGCCAGAGCACATCGGTCGTACTGCCTTTGTTTCATCAGACGGTTTGGTCCACAAGGGTGACCAATCGCATTTCGATTCTGATTCGTATCGCGAGTTCGGACGCCGCTACGCCAAAGCTTATTTGTCAATGGATTCCGCCGACCACAGCGACAGCCCACACCGCTGACGATCAAAATTTCCCTTGCCGAATAAACTTGGCACGTTCGGTCCCCACGGGTGACGCGCTAACGATGCTGTTGGGGCAGGTACCAAGCTCTCGGTCTCGACGAGCGATCAGCAGCGCGAGGCGATTATTTCGCGTTTCATATGGGATTGCATGCACCGATCGCACGAGATTGGTGCATGCAAATCAAGACGCGATCGGGCTGTGATGGCGGAACACCCAGGCCTATCAATTACGAGCCGACTCGGTTGAGCCGGTGAAAATTTCGACCATACTCACGGTGTCTCGCTCTTGCTTTTTCCTCTTGGTCAATGAATCAATGAAGTCAATCTCGCTTTCGAATCTGGCCGTGACATTGTTTGTCGGATTACTAATCAGCCCCGCCGCGAGGTCATGGGGGCAAGCGGGCTCGGACGCGAAACGACCGAATATCGTTTTCATCTTTTGCGATGATCTGGGATACGCTGATGTCGGGTTCAATGCCGATCTTTTTGGCGTCGAAACGGATGTCGTCACACCGGAAATCGATGCGTTGGCACGAGCCGGTACGATATTCAAGCAGGCTTATGTGGCTCACCCCTTCTGTGGTCCCAGTCGTATGGGACTGCTGTCGGGCCGCATGCCGCATGTCTTCGGTGGTCAAAAGAACCTTCCGGACGAAGCGAAAAAATTGCACGACTTCAACGAAAAAGGAATCCCTGAGTCAGAGACGCTGATCAGCAAGGTTCTGCAGGATTCAGGCTACAACACCGCGTGCATTGGAAAGTGGCACCTTGGGTCTGCCAAATCGTTTCATCCCAACCGTCGCGGGTTCGATCAATTCTTTGGATTCCTCGGCGGTGGGCACCAGTACTATCCGTCGGTGACCGATAAAGTCGAACCGAAAGTCAATGACTACCAATACTTCCTGGAACGCAACGGCCAAGACATTCGGTCGCCCGAGGGTGCGTATCTGACCGACATGCTGACCGACGAAGCGGCAAAATTCATTGCCGGCGGCGCGAATCAGCAACAACCGTTCTTTGTTTACTTGGCCTACAACGCGCCGCACTCGCCGCTGCAGGGAAAGACAGAAGACTTAAAACACCTGTATCCCAATCACTCGCCTTTGAATCCAGCAAATGGCGTCGACTTTCGAGATTATGAAAAGCGGCAGAACTATGTTGCGATGGTGTACGCCGTTGATCGCGGTATCGCAAAAATCGTTGACACGCTGAACGATCCCAATCAAGACAACGATCCGTCCGATTCGGTGATGAACGAAACGCTGATCGTTTTCCTGAGCGACAACGGTGGAAAGATTCTGCAAGCCGCCAACAACGCACCGCTGCAGGATGACAAAGGTTCGACACACGAGGGTGGCATTCGGGTGCCAATGTTCATGCACTGGCCGCAGCATGTTCCCGCTGGCAATGTATTTGATCACCCGGTGCTGGCACTCGATTTCTATCCGACCCTTGCTGGACTGGCTGGCGCGTCGATTCCCGATGACAAAATCTTGGACGGAAAAGATATCTGGGACGACTTTTTGGCGGGCAAGAACCCTCATCGAGACGACACGATGTATTGGCTGCGACATCATGGGGCCGGAAACGAGGTCGCCATTCGCCAGGGCAATCTGAAGGCATACCGAAAGAATTTCGCTGTGTGGAAAGTCTTTGACGTCGCGACGGATGTGGACGAGTCCGATGACTTGGCGAAAGCCAATGCGGAAACGTTGGACGCATTGATTGCCGATGGCCTCTCGTGGAGCAAGACGCACCGCGATCCACAGTGGCACGATACCCAAGCCGGACTGGAAAGTTGGATCGAAAACGAAATGCCGCAATACGAAAAAACGTTTCGGCGTCGATAGTCCTCAGCTCCAGCACGCTTGAGCGGGAATGGCGACCGGATTCCGACGATCCGAACTAATCAGACTCCCGCCGCCCAATCGGGTTCGGGTGCCGCAATTCGGATCTCTTTGCCGGTTTCCGGATGCGCAAATGAAAGTTCCGCGGCGTGCAAGCACATCGGCGGATCACCCACACCGATCGTCTGCGAAGCACAACGTTCAAGGCCTTGCCTATATGCCGGATCACCGACGACGGGCATCCCAAGTGCCCAGAGATGAATGCGAATTTGGTTTGTGCGGCCGGAGACGGGAGATGCATCGACCAGCGTTGTACCGTCGTCGAATCGTTGCTTCACGACGAAACGGGTACACGCGGGGTCACCGTCGGCGACGACCCCGCGAGTACCGGCGATATCGCGATTTCTTGAAATCGGCAAGTCACATTGAAACGCATCGTCCGGTGAACAACCATGACAGCGCACTTGATAACGTTTGCGGATTTCGTTGCGTTCGAATTGCCCGCGCAGCTGTGTGGCGACCTGGGCTGACCGCGCCATAACGATCACGCCTGTCGTATTGGCATCAAGCCTGTGCACCAGTCGCAGCTTGCTGGGTCCGTAAACGCGCTGGAGCAACGCGGTCAGCGTGTTTCGGTTGAACCGGCCGCACGGGTGTACCGGCAGGGGAGCAGGCTTATGCAGGGCGACGATCGCGTTATCTTCCCACAGCACTTTGATGCGCGCATTCACATCCGGCTCGATCGTGTCGGGAAAATGGTGCTGATACTGCTGTCCGCCACGAACTGACTGTTCGGTCGAGACAACACGATCACCTTGTCGGATCAAACCCGACTGAAACCATGATCGCCACTGTGATTCGTCAACGTGCGGATGCATTTCGCAAACACATTCGATCAGCGTCTGGCCATCACATCGGGCCGGAACGTTGATCGGTCGAATATTATCGTAAGGCTGACTGCCGGGCAGCCGTTGGCTGATCCTGCGAAAGTCGGCGTTGCGACGATCAAGCAGACTCTGGCGGCGAGAAAACGACGCGTCAGCGGTCGACCGTGGTGGCATGGGCGAAACCGATGCAGACACAGAGGGATGCGAACACAGGGGGATGAATCACCGGACCGCGACGGCTTGGCCGCCGCGATGGTGGCTGCCAAAGCGACCCGATCAGTTCCACTCGCCTTCGGCCAAGTCGCCGTCGAGGTGCCGCTGCAGATAGGATGCACGTTCGACGTTTCGGTCAGACGACCCTAGCAGCCGTCCTTGCAGTTTCTGCAAATGTGCCGGCTGGGTATGAATGAATAGCTTGTTGATCGTGGCGACCTTGACCTTGTCAATCAAACCCAAGTTGACGCCCATGCGAACCTTTGAGAGGTAATGCATGGTTTCTTCGCTGCTGATTTTTTTGGCCGTGCTTAGGATACCGAGTGCGCGGCTGACGTCATCATTTAAGTCTTGTTCGCTTTGTTCGACCAAGAATTTTCGCGCTTTCCGCTCGTATTGAATGATCTGCGGAACAACTTTGTCACCGACAAGACTGATCAGATCCGATTCGCTGTGACCAAGCGTGATTTGGTTACTGACCTGGTAAAAGTCGCCGGTGTATTGCGAGCCTTCGCCGTAGAGCCCGCGTACGGTCACGTTGATCTTTTGCATACTGCGAAAGACTTTTTCGATTTGACGCGTGATCACCAATGCGGGCAAATGCAGCATCACGCTGACTCGCAAACCGGTCCCCACATTGGTCGGGCACGCGGTCAGGTACCCATATCGCGGATGAAAGGAGTACAGGATCGCACCTTCAAGCTGGTCGTCCAGCTGATCGATTTTTTCCCAAGCATTTTGCAGATCCAGCCCGCTGGTCATCACTTGAACGCGCAGATGGTCCTCTTCGTTGATCATGACGCTGTAATGCTCGCCGGGGTCGACGGCCACCGCACGCGAGCCGTCCGCTTCGGCGATTTCACGGCTGATCAATTGTCTTTCGACCAGAAATTGGCGATCAATTTCGGACAACTGTTCGATATCGATGTACTGGATGTCATCCCAACCTTCGATCGCGTCCATGCGGGCGCGAACGGTGCGTTCGATACTGACACGATCTTCATCGCTGCATCGCCGGATGAACGGAAAGTCGGCTAGATTTCGCGCCAACCGAATTCGGCTGCTGATCACGATATCGGATTCCGGTCCGGTCCCACGCAGCCATTGTCCGGAAGACTTGGCCAGGGAATTAAAGTCGGGTTCGCGTTTCACTCGGCGCTCTCCCCATCGTCCTTGTCTTCGGATTGCTGAACCGGTTTGCTGGAACCCCGAGGGCTCGCCTCCGATTCATCCGATTCTTTCTCATCGGGCACATCTTCGACGCCGACGGTTTCGAATCGCTTCAGTTCATCGCGGATTTCCGAAGCTCGTTCGTAGTCTTCACGGTCGACGGCTTCTTCCATTTCGCGTCGCAGTTGGATCATCTGGGCCTGCGAATCGGCCGATGCGGCCGCCCGTCGCGGGTGTTTCCCCTCATGATGGGTCGCGTCATGGACGTTTTTCAGCAATGGCAACAAGTCAGACTCGAAATGGGTATAGTCGTACGGGCATCCGAGTCGACCGGTGTTGCGAAACTCAAAGAAGCTGATGCCGCAAACCGGACACTCTTTCTGGTCCAATTCGGCCAGTTCTTGCTTGGTTTGTCCGAGGTTCAGCTGTTTAGCCAGCGCCCCGGCGATGGAACCGGCGGGGTTATGCGATTCTTTTTGCAGAAATCCACGCGCGTGCTCTTCGCAAAGGTGCATGACCTGCGGGCCCGCAGCGTCGGTCAACTCGGTGATGTGAAAAGTCGCCGGTTTTTCACAGTATTGGCATTTCATGTTCGGCTCTGATCGGGTCGTCGCCGCTTCGAGGAAACGTAGAAAAAGTCTTCATTCTGGGGGTAGCGACCGTCCCAGAGGATTCTATCGCCGCAGTAGTGGGTGTCAACGTAAGTCAAAACGCCAACTCATCGCCACGAATCCGTATCGGCGGTCGCCGAGGGTGTCACCGGTCGAATGCACCATCGCAGCCTGCTTGAGTCCACCGTTGATCCTCTAGCCCACCATCACAGCACAGGATACACCACAGCAGCCGGGCGTAACGGCACGATCAATTGGCAGAGGGCGCTCGGCAATCGGCAGAGGGCGCTCGGCAATCGGCAGAGGGCGCTCGGGCATGCAATCCAAAGCGTCCGATCACCGCCACACGACTCAGCTACCAATAAAATACTGCGATCCAACGAAATGATGGGGCTCCTCGGTTCACCCCTACACGAAGCGGCAAGGTGAACCGAAACTGATTGCCGGGTGTCAGGCGACACTGTGTCCTTCGTTCGTCTTCATTTGATCATTGCTTCCCTCACGCGGCCCGTCGATGCATTGCCCTTCTGTCAACACGTTCAACGAACTCGCTCGCGACCACGATTTCGTTCCCGTTTATCGTCGGCTGCTTAGCGACACTTTGACACCGGTGACGGCATTCCGACTGTTGGACGACGGCGGGCCGGCGTGCTTGTTCGAAAGTGTGATCGGCGGGGAAAAGGTCGGCCGGTACAGTTTCTTGGCGGCACGACCTGCGGGGCGGTTCAGCGCCAAGGGCCAAGACATCACGATCACGCAGCGGGGCGACAATGCGGTCGAGCAGCGGACGGCCAAAGATCCGCTCGATGCGTTTCGTGAACACTTTCATTATCGCGTCGCCCAGATCAACGGGCTGCCGCCGTTTGTCGGTGGTGCAATCGGCTATGCCGGCTACGACGTCGTGCGATACGTCGAACACCTGCCCGACGCACCCCAAGACGACCGCGACTTGCCCGATTTGGATTTTTCTTTCTATCACACCCTGTGCGTTTTCGATCACGTCGAAAAAACGATCACGGTCGTGTCGCTTGCCGACTGCCGCGAAGGCAAAACACCCGAGCAGATCAAGCAAGCGTACGAGCACGCGAGGCAGGAGGTCGACGACACGATCGCGAGACTCTCTCGCTCGGCCGTCGGCGTCACCGATGCATTGGTGCCCGATGAATGGAATCCCGAGGAGTGGGCCAAGCAATCCGATCAACCGTTGCCCGTTGAATCAAATTTTACCCGCGAGTCGTTTTGCCAAGCCGTCCGCGACTGTGTCGAATACATTCGCGCCGGTGACATTTTCCAAGTGGTGCCGAGTCAGCGACTGTCCGTCAAGACAGACGCCGATGCGATGGAAATCTATCGATCGTTGCGGGTGGTCAATCCCAGCCCCTTTATGTTCTATGTCCGCACGCCGGAATGTGAACTGGTGGGTTGTTCGCCCGAGATCATGTGTCGTGTTGCGGACCGTGTCGTCACGGTCAGACCGCTGGCGGGAACCCGTCGCCGCGGCAAAACCGAAAAAGAAGACAAGGCGCTCGAGAAAGAACTGCTCGCCGATCCCAAGGAATGCGCCGAGCACGTCATGTTGGTCGACCTGGGGCGTAATGATGTCGGGCGAGTCGCCAAATTCGGAACGGTGGAATTGACGGAAATCATGATCGTCGAACGCTACAGCCACGTCATGCACATCAGCAGTGAAGTGCAGGGTATGCTGCGCGATGACTTGGATGCCTTTGACGCACTGAAGGCATGCTTGCCGGCAGGAACCGTCTCGGGCGCACCGAAGGTTCGCGCGATGGAGGTCATCGATTCAATCGAACCGCATCGCCGCGGTCCCTATGGAGGCGCGGTCGGCTATATCGATTACCGCGGCAACATGGATACGTGCATTGCCCTGCGAACCATGGTCGTGAAAGACAGCATTGTCTACGTTCAAGCCGGCTGCGGTGTCGTCGCCGACAGTGATCCCGACGCCGAGTACGAAGAAACGCTGAACAAAGCCAAAGCGTTGATCGCCGCGATCGAGTTGACCGAAAAAAGGCTCCGCAACGCGTAACGACGTTCACTTGGCGAGCGGTTTTAACATTGCACAACGTCTCGCGGACAAACGAGACGATGTGCATTGGATTCACGCCAACAGCTAAGCGCGGCAACATCGCGACGACCGATCGTAAGCCAACGTCGGCTTATCGCAAGCGACCCTGAATGGCGGATCGCAATTTCCCGAGGTACGCGTCTTGTTGGCCGACCTGTTGCAAGACCCGTTCGCTCAGTTCCGCAATGGACTTGTCGGCACTTGCCAACAATGACCGCGTTTCTGATTGCTGCTTGCCCAGCCACTCTCGCAGCTCGAGCGTTTGCTGCAGGTGCGCTTTTTCGATATTGGCAATCATCTTGGCCTTGGTCGCCTGGGTTTGTCCGACGATCGCATCGTTAGCGGCGCGGTGCAAAATCTGGCCAAGGTTTGTGTTCAGACGCAGATCCATGTCCTTCCAAGTCCCATCAAACCTCGCATCAATTTCGATTTGATTGACCGCCGCCAGACTCTGCGTCAACGAGACTGCCGCGGGTGTCTTGGCGTACCGTGGATCGACGTCCAAGTTCATCTTCAAACCGGTTTGCTTGCTGACCAAGTGGCCTTCGATTTGTTTGCCTTCGGTTCGGACCTGAACCCAAAGCTCACGTTGGCCGCCGGTCACCGACAATCCCGCATCACGATCGCCAAGCTGAATCGGCTTGGCGTCGGATTGCGGCCAGTGCACCGTCAACAGGTCCACATCGGCGCCACCGCGCCGGTCCTTGACGAACTCGACTTGAACGACTTCGTTGCCGTCCAGTCGCACACGCGCTTTGGCCGGTTGGTCCAACAATTCGGGATCCGGTGTCAGATTTTCAACGACGCCGGTCATGACGTATGCATTCCCATCGGCTCGCATCAGTCCGCTGATTTCGCAGCGACGCACAAGCAATCCGGGCCGGCGACTGTTACCCCAAAGATCGTGGTCGGCACCGCGGACACGAACGCTCTCGGGCGCCACCACGGTGTAGTCGGCCAAGGCACGACCGCTGTCCAAGTAACCCTGTAACTTCTCGATTTGATCGCGGACGGCTTTGGCCATCAGGTCGACGCCAAAGTTGTCTGATTGGGTCAGGTCGCCGGGCACGTACGCGTCAACTTTGGCGATATCGATCCGCTTGGCTTCATCCAACGATCCCAAATCGGCTTGTAATTTTTCCGGCAAGGCATCGATCTTTTGGCGAACGCTCATCAATTCGTCACGGGCGACTTTCGCTTGATCAAGGGTGCGCGCCAGAACCGGCAAATCGCGGAGCGGGTTTTCGATGTCCCTGGCTTCGTCGCGAATATCGCGAATCAGTTTTTCCAGGTTCTTTGCCTGTACCACGAGTGATTCGTATTCACTTTCCCAGCGATCGCGAATTTGTTTGCTGCGGCGTACCGTTTCCAGATCCTCGACAACCTGTTCGGCTTGGTCGCCGATCTGGCCGGCGGCGGTCCCCAGCAGTTTGCTGATCATCGACGAATCGCCGGAAGTGTCCTCGGCGGCGACATTTTCATAATGTCCAGACGTCTGACGAGCCGTGTCGATTTCGATTCCCGTGATGCGTCCGTCGCGGGCGACCCAGCGCCGCTGAAGCAATGCATCCCCATCGATGACCAAGTCGATGGTGTCAGCGTGAAAAGCGTCGCGCATTGCTTTGTCCGCACGCGGATCGGCAATGTTGACATCGGCAAAGTGGATGCGTGGCGGAAAAAACCCGATGCTCGATTGATCGATTTCGACCTTCGCACCGGTGGCCTGTTCCATGACACGCACGGTGACATACTTTGCGACGGGACCCAGTCCCCAGCGCAGCAGTACCAGCACACCGGCAATGATGATCAGTCGTGTGAAGACAAAGCGCCAGCGGATCATGCCGTTTTCCTTGATTGCGAGTCGCGCAGTTGACGAAGCAGGTAATTCAGAGCCTCGTCCATGGGTTGGTCGTCCGATGACGCTAGGTCGCCGGGCGATCCGGTTGCGTTTGAATCTTCTTGAGCCGATCGAACGTCTTTCAATCGAATGACATCGATTCTGGTTTCGACCGACACTTGATCGCCCGATACTTGTTCGCCCAATACTTGTTCGCCCGAACGCGCGGCAGTCGCAGGGTCCGATACGGATGTGTCGCTTTCGATTTCGCGAAAGTCGGGCGTCTCGTCGGTCGTTGTGGGAACCGAGCGGTGTGGACGGATGATTTGTTGGTGCCCTTGATCGACGACCACCACCCGATGGGCGTCGTCAGCGACTTTTGCTCTTTTTGCGTCTTGCTGGGCCGCTTGCTCAGTCGCCGGCCCATCCAAGTCGTCCTTCGGTGCGAGGAAGCGAAAGAACGGATAGGTCACCACAAACGCGGGGATCAAAGCCACAACGCCGATCAAAAAACTGCCCATGACGACGGTGTTGTTCAGGTCGGTCCAGGGCATCAGCGGCATTTGCCAAGCCGATGCGGCATAGGTTTGCGTGTCGGGGTGCGACAGCACAAAGTCGCCGACTTGATGTGAGTAGGGATCCAGCTTGGTTGCGGCAAAGCTGATTCCGATCGCCGTCAGTCCAGCCATCGCATGATTGACCTTCAGCGTCAAAACGACGACCAACACCGCCAAGGCGAGCAAGTTTCCGTGCGGAATGATGCCTAGCAACAGACCAAACGCGACGGCCCAGGCCAACTGGTGAGGATGCTTGCGTCCGGCAACCGCTTTACGGATGCTGCTAAGCAGTTTCATGAAGAAAATTAGCATGATGGCGCGCCTCCGTGCGCACGAATCGTCCCGGAATGTGGGAACCTACTAACGGTTGTATCGGCCCGTTTTATCGTCAAGGTTTACCCAGATATTCAATTCAGGCCGCAATTCTTGACTGACCCGACACGCGGGCGGTGGGACCGAACCGGGTATTTACCAACCCCCGGAACCTCGCGTCATTGGCGAATTGTGAAATAATCAGCAAAATCTGGGTCTGGATTGACCAGACGTGTCACCGCAATCGCGAAACTTTCAAAGGGTCAACCACCACGAGTGCAAGACAGATCACCGATCCCGGCACAGATCGCTGATCTCGAGACTGCTTAGGGATCCCTGATCCATCGAACCGCGGAGGCCTTGCCAGGCTTTGTTCCGCTCGCAATTTCGCATCACCAGCAAACACGCTGGACTCGATTCAACGGACTGGACGTGAAACAAGACGTACAACACTGTGAAACTGTTTTCCTCGGTTGGGACTCACCGCTGCTGCCGGGCGTCGCCAAGGAACTGCGCACGCGATTCGCATCCGGCGGCCGATTCGACCTCAGCGGTTTCGTCTGCGTCTTGCCGTCGGGCCGAGGTACCGATCGCTTGCGGCGTTTGATTGAATGGGAATCCGAAGAATACGATTTGCAATTGAGTCTGCCCGACGTGATCACCGTCGGTCAATTGGCCAGCCGTTTGCATGAGCCCTCATCGCCGGTGGCATTGGATTTTGAACAGACGTTGGCGTGGGCCCATGTCTTGATGGCCAAACATCCTGATGACCTGCAACCGCTGGTCACCAGTCTGCCGTCCTCGGATTCCGTGACACCCTGGTTGGAACTTGCCGGCACGATACGCCGGCTGCACACGGAACTCGCATCCAACGGGCTGACATTCGACGAAGTGGCCGCGGCGACAGAATCTGAAAACGAACGAAATCGATGGACACTGCTAAGCGATCTGTTCGCGGGATATCTTGATGCGTTGCAAGACGCCGGACTGGTTGACCCGTATTGGTCTCGCCGCGAAGCGGTCCAATCGCGTCAATGCAAGAGCCCACAGCGAATCATCCTCGTCGGGACAACTGACCTGAATGAGGCGTTAATCGCCATGCTGCGAGGTTTAAACGAAGGACAACGAGCAAACGAACAGGCACCGACGATCGCCTTCATTGCGGCACCGCCATCGGAAGCATTTCGTTTTGACGAATTCGGAAACGTCCAGACACAGACCTGGTTGGACTACGAGTTATCGATCGACGACCGGCAACTGATTCCCGCTGCGGATGTCACCGATCAGGCCGAAGCAGTTGCCGAGACCATCGCCGACTACGCGAATCGATTCAGCGCCGATCAAGTCACCATTGGTGTCACCGACGAATCGCTGGTTTCGCCGATCGAATTACAGATGCGTGGATGTGGCGTTGCGACGTATCGACACCTCGGCTGGACAGTGGCTGAAACCGCGGTCGGCCGACTCTTTCAATTATCGGCGAATTATCTGCAGCGTCGCAGTTGGCAATCGCTTGCCGCCTTGGTGCGTCACGCCGACGTGCATGCGTTTATCACAAGACAACTGGCCCCATCGGTCGCAAAGCTCCAGCAAGCTTCTGGCAAATCGGCCAAGGGACCGCGAGAGGCGGACTGGCTGGTCCAGCTCGATCAGATGCTTAGCTCTCATTTCCCATTGCGTGTGACCGATAAGCTGCCGCCGATAGCGCAACAGCATTATCCGCTCGCTGTCGAAGTGGCAACCGTTGTGGAAGGTTGGCTTGCGCCGCTGATGGGATCTGCAAAGACGGGCAAACAAGCGATACAGCCGGTCGCGAAATGGAGTGTTGCGATTGATCAGTGGTTGGTCGGTCTGTATGGCGCAGACGAAAACGTCGCGGATTCCGCCGATGGGCAAGGCTCACGCACTTCGCTCGCGGTCGAGGCGGCTCGGCGAATGATCGATCGCTTCACGACGCTGAATCAAAAGCTGGATGTTCCGGTCAGTGGCCCGGGCGCGTTGGAAATGATCGCCGGCCGCCTGGCTGAGCTGCGGGTGACCGAAACGGCGCAACCGGACGACGTTGAGATACTGGGATGGCTGGATTTGGCGTTGGATGACGCGCCCGCATTAGCCATCGTGGGAATGAATCACCCATTCGTGCCAGCGGCCGTGACCAGTGATCCGTTCTTACCCGGTTCGCTGCGAACGCGACTACGGATGGCGGACAACGAACGTCGATACGCACGCGATGTCTATGCACTGCATTTGATGCTCTCTAGCCGGCCGGCGGTACGGTTGATTGTCGGGCGCACTGGTGCGGACGGTTCGCCGACACCGCCAAGCCGGTTACTGGCCGCAGCATCGCTGGAAGATTCCGCGCGCCGTATTCGCAACCTGTTCGAAGTGCGGCGGGAAGCGGTTTCGGTAAAACATCGCTGGGACGATGGGCCGGCAGCAACACGGCTGCCGATCCCCACCTTGCCAATCGATGAACACGAAGTCACGACCATGAGCGTGACGGCGTTTCGCGATTACCTGGCGTGTCCCTATCGGTTTTACTTGCGTCATGTATTAAAGATGAGACCGCTGGATGATTCGACCAGCGAATTGGCGGCCAACCAGTTCGGTGATCTCGTCCATGGCGCCCTGGAAAACTTTGGCGATTCGCCCGACAAGGACGAAACCGAACCGTCAAAGATCGAAGCCGCCATGATCGAGCACCTGCACGCGTATGCCAAGGAGAACTATGGCGACGCGACCGCGATGGCTGTCAAGTTGCAGGTAAAACAGGCTGAACTGAGATTGAAAGTCGTCGCCCAGCGTCAGGCCGATCGGATCGCCGAAGGCTGGGAAATTCGCATGACCGAAGCCAGCGTGTCGGAAAAAGCGACTCACCAAAGCGACGCTGCCATCGTTCACGTCGATGGCAAGCCGATGGGATTGCGAGGTCGTTTTGACCGAATCGACTACCATCGGCAAACCGGGCGCTGGGCCATCCTTGACTACAAGACGCACGGACATAAGCCGGAAAAAAAGCACCTCAAGGGAAAAGGCACCGATGCCAAGTGGATCGATCTGCAGCTGCCGCTGTACCGCATGATGATTCCATTTTTGCGAATCGACGCTTCACCGACCGATGTACAGCTGGGATATTTCAACATCAGCGAGAAGGACGCCGAGACAAAAATCAACATTGCCGATTTCGACGAGTCGTTGATGAAACAAGCCGAACGGCTTATCCATGATTGCATACGTGGCATCTGGAATGCGCAGTTCGAACCGACCGAAGACCGCGTCCCCTTTGACGATTACGAAATGATTCTACAAACGGGTGTGACACAATCACTGTTGGACATTGCGGCGCGTGAAACGGAAACGGAGGCCGCACAATGAACCGTAAAACTTTGAACCACCACTCCGTCAAATCCGAATCAACATCACCCGGCGAATCCGAATCAACACCACTCGGTGAATCCAACGATTCGCGTCGCGAGAACACATCCAACGACGTTCGCGCACCATCACTGACACCGCTATTGGTCCGCGCGTCCGCAGGGACGGGCAAGACGTATCAGTTGACCGGCCGACTAATGAAAATTCTATTCGGCGGCGCGCCGGTCGAAACAATCTTGGCGACAACGTTCACCCGAAAAGCAGCGGGTGAAATCCTGGATCGGGTGCTGATCAACCTCGCCCGCGCGGCCGACCCGAATGACGACAAGACCTTGCAGATGCTCCGTGAACAGGTTGGAATTCCGACGCTTTCGCGGACCGCATGTTTGCAACAATTACGGCGCGTGCTGCAGAACATTCACCGCTTGCGAATCTGCACGCTGGACAGCCTGTTTTCGCAGCTTGCCCGTTCGTTCCCGTTCGAGTTAGGGCTTCCGCCGGCTTGGCGTTTGACCGACGAAATCGAAGAGGTCTGGATGCGTGAAGCGGCAGCCGATTCGATGATCAGCGCGCTGGACCCCGGCGAAATGGTCTCGCTGCTTGCGATGCTGGGTAAAGGCGAATCGCGACGGTCAATCGCGCGAGAGGTATTGCGTGTGGTCGAACAGGGCTACACCCTGCAGCGGCAATGCGACGACGACGTCTGGGAAAAAGTCCGCGCACCGAAATCTCCCGAGCCATCGGAATTGACGCGAGTTGCCGGTGAACTGCGAAGTATATCGTTGCCACAAAAGAGTCTGGTAAAAAAACTAAACGCGACCGCCGATCTGTTGGACTCACGCGATCTGAAAGCATTGGTCGCGGACACATTGTTAATCAACATCGCGAGGGCAAGACGGACCAACGATATCGTCAAGTACGGAAGCGCTAAATTCCCCGAGTCGGTATTAGACGACGCATTCGACAAACTGTACGCAGCGGTACGTACCAAGGCACTGTCGCTGTTGAGTGAGCAAAATCGAGCAACAGGACACATTTTGGCCGCCTATGACAGCCACGTCACCAGCCTGAAACATGCTGCCCGCACGCTTGGCTTTGACGACGTGGCAGCTCGATTGGCGAACCAGTTTGCAAAATTCGACGCAGACGCTTTGCACAATCGAATGGACGGTGCGATCGACCATTTGTTACTGGATGAGTTTCAAGATACTTCTGCGATTCAGTGGCAAGTACTGCGACCGCTGGCAAGACGCTCGGCCGCGCCCGCCCCAGACGTGGACGATGCTCTTTCAACGACTCAAGCCCGTTCCTTCTTTTGTGTCGGTGATACGAAACAAGCGATCTATGGTTGGCGCGGCGGTGTTGCCGAAATTTTTGATGCCGTCGAGACACAAATCCAAGGAGTCGAATCGGGCGGATTGCACGAAAGTTTCCGCAGCAGCCCGGTCATCCTGGACGTCGTCAACCGCGTCTTTCTAAATCTGACACGCCATCCCATCGCTGTGGTCAAGGATTCGAAAGATTTGGCGGACGCGTCAGTATTCGAAGCGGAAGCGCTCAGCCGATTCGCGTCGAATTTCAAAGAGCATATCTCCAGACGCGAAGATCTGGACGGGCACGTTTCTTTTCGCACATCAAGATCAAGCGATGGCGACTCGGCAACGAAAAAACTTTGCGTTTACGAAGACGCCGCAGCGTTGATCGATGACCTGCATGCGAAAGCGCCGCACGTGTCGATCGGCGTACTGACGCGATCCAATGCGGGTGTCGCTCAGATGTATTTCCAGCTTGATCAGTTGGGAATCGACGTTTCGCAGGAAGGTGGCAATCCATTGACCGATTCAGCCGCCGTCGAAATTGTCTTGTCCGCGTTGATGTGGGCGGAACATCCAGGTGACCTGCGCTGGCGGTTCCATGTCCTTTCGACACCGCTGGTCGATCGTTTGCCCGGCAGCAAGCTTGAATCGGCATCGGGTGCCAATTTCATCCGGCAAATGGTGGAAGACCGTGGATTGACCGAAACGATCGAGTACCTTGCCGATGGCTTGGCCGGCAATTGTGATGCCCGCGATACCATTCGACTGCGGCAATTGACACATCTGGCGATGCAGTACCAACAAAACACGGCGCCGCGGATTCGTGATTTCGTCCGTATGGTTCGACAGAAACGCGTCGAACGTCCGCAGCAAGCGCCCGTCCGCGTGATGACCATCCATCAATCGAAAGGACTCGAATTTGACGCCGTGGTCCTGCCAGAACTGAGCGGTGATTTGGCCAGCATTCGAGACGCGTATGTGGCCGATGTGCCAAACTTAGGCGATCCGCCGGTGGGCATTTCACGCTGGATGGAGGGAAGGTCACGGCACTTTCTCAGCACGCACTGGCAGCGCGAGTTCGGCAAAAAAATCCGCAGCGTTAACACCGAAGCGCTCTGCACGCTGTACGTCGCGATGACGCGAGCACGCCAAGCGTTGTACATGTTTAGTCAACCGGCGAACAAAACTGACTTCGCAACGAAAACCCCTGCATCACTGATCTACCACGCCTTAAATTGCAGCGTCGATCCCACGGAAAGCGAAACAACGCTGTTCGAAATGGGAAATCGTGATTGGTTTGCATCGACGGGCAAGACTGATACGACGGGGGAACGTCTGGCCGAGACAGCCAAGTCAACCGAGATCCGTTTCCAGCCGCTGCCGCCGGTACCGCGCCGAAATCGAGTAAAGAAGTAAACCGATGACAAATCGAAAGATCCTGCACGCAGCCGATATTCACTTGGACAGTCCGCTGCAAAGACTGGGTTCGTATGACGACGCACCGATCGAGCAAATCCGAGGTGCATCTCGGCGTGCGCTGGAAAACATGGTCAACCTTGCCGTCGATCAGCAAGTCGACCTCGTCGTCATCGCGGGGGATCTTTACGACGGTGATTATCGCGATCAAAACACCGGCTTGTTCTTTGTCCGCCAGGCGACCCGACTGGTCAACGCGGGGATTCCCGTTGTCGTGATCCGCGGCAACCACGACGCGATGAATGTCATGACGTCGACATTGCCGCTGCCTGCCAACCCAGACGGCAGCAAAATCATGATGTCGGAAAAACGCGTCGATCAACGCGTCTTTGACGATCGGGGCATCGTTGTCCACGGTCGATCGTTTCGTAAACGCGCCGAGACAGACGACTTGTCGAAAAGCTATCCGGCGCCCCTCAGTGGGATGTTCAATCTGGGCTTGCTGCACACCAGTTTGACGGGCGCCGAAGGTCACGAGCCATACGCGCCGTGCTCGCCAGTCCAACTGAGCGACAAGCGATACGACTACTGGGCACTCGGCCATGTTCACACGCGTGCAGAATACGTTTTGGATGACGCGGCACCGATTGTGTTCAGCGGCAACATCCAAGGCCGACACATTCGTGAATTCGGCCCCAAAGGTTGTGTGATCGTCGACATCGATTCGCACGACCAGACCACTCGGCAATTTCATCCGTTAGATGTCGTCCGCTGGATAGTGTGCGAAATTGACGTATCCGCGATGACTCACGTCGACGAGATCCACGACGCGTTCCAGCAATGGATTCTTGCGACGCTGCCCGACTTGAATGGTCGACTGTTGGTCGTTCGGGTGCGTTTGACAGGCCGTTCGACATTGCACGGCGAATTGCATCGGCAAGTCGATCAACTCGAGGCGTCACTGCGGGCGACGGCGATGGCCTGTGGCGACGAGCAAACCTGGCTCGAAAAACTTCGCCTCAAAACAAGTCCTCCTGCCGACAACCGTGTCACCGCTGATGTGGATGGGCCACTGGCGAGCCTGCAGACGATTGTCGACCAATTCCGCAGCGATCCGAGCCTTGGCAATCGCGTGGCAGAAGAACTGTCTGCCTTGATCAGCAAGGTTCCCGCGGAATGTCGTGACCCGGATGACGATCCCGACAATCCGCAATGGTCATCCGAGTTGCTGGAATCGGCATCGGCACAACTTCGCAGTCACTTACAAGGACAGCAAACGCAAGAATGATCATCGAAAGACTCGACCTGCAAGCCTACGGTGGCTTTTCCGATGTTTCGTTGGATCTATCCGCCGAGCCTCACCGTTTTCATCTGGTGTACGGCCCCAACGAATCGGGCAAGTCCACCAGCTTACGAGCCATCACCTCGTTACTGTACGGCATGTCCAGCCGGATTGAGGACGCGTACATCCATCCCGCCGCAAAGCTGCGCGTCGGCGCGGTGCTGCGCGACGATCGGGGCAATACGATCGAATGCCTGCGCCGCCGTGGACGAGTCAAAACACTGCGGCAAGCCAACGACAAAGATGTTATCGACGATTCTGTCCTGCATGACATGCTGGGCGGTATCGACGAGGAGACGTTCCGGCGCCAGTTCGGCCTTTCACACGAAGAACTGGTCGAGGGTGGATCGGCGATCCTCAGTGGTAATGGCGACCTGGGTGCCATCTTGTTTGCCGCCGGGGCGGGCATCGGTCGGCTGAAAGAAATCCAGTCGACACTGGCGACCGAGTCGGACCAGCTATTTAAACCTAGCGGAAAGAACGCAGCGCTCAATCAAGCGATCCGCGAGTTTGGCGAGAAGAACAAGAAATTAAAGGACTTGCAAGTCGCGCCTGCGGAGTTCAAACGATTGCAATCAGAGTTCGAAGCGAAGCGGGCAGTGGCCGCTGAGATGGAAAACTCGCTGACCAAGACGGCATCCGACCTGAACCGGCTTCGCGCGTATCGTAAGGCGATGCCGATCGCACCAAAGTGGAAATCGATTGTCGCCGAACTACAGCCATTGCAAGACGCGCCGCTGCTGGATGCGGGCTTTACCGAACGACGACGTGACCTTGAATCGCAACTCGCGTTAAAAACCCAGACACTAGCGAATCTTGAAAAACGTTTGGCCGATCTTTCCGAATCGCTTCGCGGTATCGCCGCGGACGATCAAATCATGTCGCACGCTAGCGAGATCGATGAACTGTTTCAAAATCTTGGCGCGATCCGTAAGGCACGAAAAGACCAAGTCGGTCTTGTTCGCATCCGCCATGAAATCGAACGCGCGATGGTCGAAACGCTGCGTCAGCTGGCGATTGAGATTCCGGACGCTCATGAGGAAACTCGCAATGAGCGTATTGACGCATCCGTCGGACGTCTGGAACTGACCGATGCCACGCGATCAACGATCAATTCGATGGCTCAGAATTACGGCGTGCTGATTCAGCAACGAGACTTGGCCGAACAAGAATTAGCAACGTTGAAACGCAAGCTGGATGATGTCGAGGAGGAACTGCGAGAGTCAGGGACGCCCGGAGATCCACAGTTATTGCGGGACGTTCTGGATGCGGTTGGATCGCCACACACGCGGATCGAGGCCGCCCAACAGCAAACCGAATTGGTCAATCGCTTTCACCGTAAGGCCGACGATTTATTGCAGCGACTCGCGGGGTACGAAGGAACCGCAGCGCAAGCGGCGAAATTATCTCTGCCAACGACACAGCAGATCGAACGCTTGTCAGCCCGACTGCAATCCAGCGATGACGCACTCGCGGCGGCCAGATCCAAACTGGAACAGTTGTTCGCCGACAGAGATCAGACGGCATTAAGGCTTCGCCAAGACGCGATGACGGACAAACTTCCAACAATGGAAGAACTGCAGCAAGCGAGAAAAAATCGCAACGAAACGATCGATCGAGTCGGCGAAGAGGCATCCGGAGGCATCATTTCGCAACAAACCGTCAGCCGTCTTAGAAACGAGGTAATGCGGGCCGATCAGTTGATCGACACGATACGCATGCACGGCGAAACGGTGCATCGACGGGCAGCCGACCAAGCCAAACTGGACCTGCTGGATGAACAAATTGAACTACAGCAAGCGACAGTGGAAACGGCGACGGAGGAATCAAGCGAGGCGCACGAACAGTGGCAATCGATCTGGCAAGCGATCGACGTGGTCGCCGACACACCGGCGCGAATGCAGCGTTGGGTCGCCGATCACCAGCAATTGGTTGAATGTGTTGCACAGTGCCAATTGGAAACCAATCGGCTAAACAAAATTGATGAACAAGTCACGGTCGCTTGCCGTCGGCTGCACGAGGTCGTTGCCACGGCGACCTGCGTTGCGGCACCGGCCCCGCAGGGAGGCGGGCTTTTTGATCGCGAAGAATCGCGTGATGATTTGACACGACTGTATGACGAAGCGGCGAGTCTGCAGCGTTCGCTCTCCGAATCGAAGTCACGGTATGACCAACTCTGTCAGAAACGAGACGCCCTAAAAAATGATCTGCCCGCGGCGGAATCTCGATTGCAGTCATCGATCGGAAAAACGCAACAGTGGGATCAGCGATGGGAAAAGGTGACCGCAGCTTTTGTGGATGCCGCCGACCGCAGCCCCGACGTCGTCGTGTCCATGCTCAGCAAAATCGACGAACTGTGTGACCAACGTCGAGAACGGAACATTTTGGCCACGCGTATTCGGTCAATCGGCGAAGACGACCAGCGGTACCGCGACGATGTCCTTCGTGTCGCGGGAAGCCTGGGCATCAAAACCGATGAAATTCGACAACACGATGGCGATGTTTCGACCGTCGTTCAAGTTTTATTTGACCGGTTGCAGCACGAGCGCAGCCAGGCCAGTCATCGCACGTCTCTGGGCCAACAAGCCGAAGATGCCCGGCGAGAGATATCGTTGGCCAGGCAACAGGTTGATGAACTGGACGGGATGCTGGCCAAACTTTGCGAGGAAGCCGACTGCACGCACGTCAAAGAATTGGTCGAAATCGAGCGACGTGCCGAACAGCGGCGTCAGTTTGAAGCTTCGCTTGAAGCCGTCGAGGATCAACTGCGTATCCTCGCCGGGGGCAGTGAAATCGCGGACTTCGTTGACCGAACACTTGAACAAGATGCGGGCGTGCTGGACGTCGAAATCGAAAAACTGGAATCGAGCGAACGAGAACTCAGTGAACGTATCGCCGCAGCCAACCAAGACCTTGGCGGCCTGCGGCGGGATCTGCAACGGATCGACGGCAGTGCTGAAGCTTCCGAGCTGCGGCAGTCGATCCAACTGTTAGCCGGTCAAATCAGTCGGCATGCGCAACAGTACGCGCAGACAAAAATCGCCGCCATGATTTTGCGCGAGGCGATCGAGCACTATCGTCGCGAAAACCAAGGACCCGTGCTTGGTTACGCGCAAGAATTTTTTCGCGGCTTGACCTGTGGTGAGTACACCACATTGCGCGTGGACCATGACGACGACGGGTCGCCGGTGTTGTTAGGAATTCGAGAAGCGGGTTTGCCCGATGTTCATGCGACCCACATGAGCACCGGTACCGCTGACGCGTTGTACCTAAGCTTACGACTGGCGTCATTGAAACATCAGATTTCGCACGGACAAACCGTGCCTTTGATCGTGGACGACTGTTTGATCCAGCTGGATGATCGCCGAGCAGTCGCGGCAATCAAAGCATTTTCTGAATTGTCGACTCAGACGCAAGTCATTCTATTCACCCATCACAAACATCTGATCGATTTGGCTCGCAATCACTTAGGCGAGCAGGAATTTCACGTCCATCAGTTGGACGAACTCTCCATTGGTTGATGCGCGAATGCGTGCTTGATGCGCAAATGCGTGCTTGATGCGGGAATGCGGGCGTGCAAAACGCGCGGTCTCATATCGTGCGGTCATCGCCTGTTCCATCACGACTCGCGTGTTCAAGACTCGCGCAACCATCGCTCTTACGATGGTCGCCCAAACGAACCTGCACCGCGTCGCGGCCTCCATCCGTGACGTCCGCTTGCGGTGTGCTCGGACCGGCTGATTTACAACGCTCTGATCGCTATCGTGCTCGCCCGTTTCGAACTTTCGTCAACGCTATGCAGGTCGTTGCGAGTCACATCTGACTGCGCTGACAGGAGAACAGTCTGAGCACCGGCCGCAAGCAAATATTAAGAAATTTGCATTAAGACGCTCAGAACGCTCTACTAACGATCGTTAATCGCACACTAACGTCGATTTAACGCAGTTTTATCACCCTTTTTTTTACTTTGGAGCGTGTTGATGGAAATGATCCGAAAATTGAATTTTGCAGCCCCTGTGGCAGCTTGCTGCCTGCTTTTGTGCTGCTCACTGGCAGGCTGTGACTCAGGCGGAGGCGAGCCGGAGACGATTTCGACCCAAAGCGAGCTCGAACAGTATCTCGAAGAGAACCCGAATTACGACGAGGGTATGGACGACGCATCTGCGGAAGAAGACTTGGAATAGCGTCGTATGCCAAACGAAAAGCAGTGAGAATTTTTTCAGCCGGCGATCATTGAATTGCCGACTCGACGCAAGGCAGATTTGCCTTGAATTTTTTTGTGGGGTGCGTTTGTGCCTCTCTATCACTTTCATTTTCAATTGAGATGGACTCTGTAATGTATGATCGAACTCGAAGACAGGGCTTCACGCTGGTGGAGCTGTTGGTGGTGATTGCCATCATCGGCGTGCTGGTTGGACTCCTGTTACCCGCCGTGCAAGCGGCTCGTGAAGCGGCTCGGCGAATGAGCTGCAGCAATAATTTCAAACAGATTGGATTGGCGGTTCACAACTATCACGCGGCGTACAATTTAGTTCCGATGCACGGCACCGGAACGATCAGTGTTGATTATCACCAACAACCACCACGCGATCAGCCAATCACCGGAAACAGCGGAATGGACCTGAGCTTCCTGGTTGGCATTTTGCCATTTATGGAACAGCAAGCGCTTTGGGAACAAATCAGCAATCCCTTTGTCCCCACCGTCGGATCGACAGTATCGGTTCCACCCAGCCCGACCGATCCCGCGTTTCCACCGATGGGCCCCAGTCCGCACAAACCACTTGGCAATGCCACACGTGGACATGTGGCGCACCAATACGATCCTTGGTTGACCGAGATCCCAACGCTGCGATGTCCCAGCGATCCTGGCCGAGGCTTACCAGCGAACGGCCGCACGAACTACGCCGCCTGCATCGGTGACTCGATGGACGTGACCCACGTCGGGACGCGGGCGTACGGCATGACGGCCGGACCAACCATGGGCCCAGGCTGGTCGAATTATCCTGCTCCGTATGGTCGCCCCAATTCCAATCTGGCGCAACGCGCACGATCCGGTTGTCGCGGTTTCTTTATTCCAAGAACCGCCGCGGCTTTTCGTGACACGCTGGACGGGTTGTCCAACACGATCATGGCGGGCGAGATCGCGACCGACCTTGGTGACCGGGACATCCGTACCGACTTTTATCGGGGTGCCGGCATGGATATGGGCGGTCTGTACGACAACCCGAACGTTGCGCAAGAATCAGGCTGGATCAATCCGCTGCGACCGCAGTTCTGGGATCCCACGGTGGTCGGACCCAACCCAGGCGTCCCGACGGGGGCGGCGGGCAAGCGAGGATACCGGTGGCACAATTCTCGCGGAATCTACAGTGCGATGGCAACAATTTTGGCCCCCAATCGCGAAGTCGTGATGACGGCCGGTGGTGCGTCGCTTGGCACGATCCCGCCGAGCAGCCGACACCAGGGCGGCGTGCATGTCTTGATGGGCGACGGTGCGGTGAAATTTGTGACCGATTCGATCGAATCGGGGAATTCAAGTTCGCCAACGGTTTACCGGATCAACAACACCCGTGTCTCGACGCTTCCGATCGGTTCGGCAAGTCCCTATGGATTGTGGGGCGCACTGGGAACTCGAGCGAACCGGGAAACCATCGACGAAGAGTTTTGATGTGACCTGAGAATCGGTGCATCGACGGGACCGATTCGAAAGGTCGACCAGATTCTTATGAACCCGCTCGTCGTTGCCATCATCGTCGATGGTAACGACGGCGGATCAAGCTTGAGCACGCCAGCGGTGGACCAGCCCATCGAATACGTTCGCGCCGGCTGGCGGTCGCACGCAAATTTTTGCGGTCGAACCACGGTGAACGTGTTTCATGGCACCGGTCAGCATCGCCAACTCGCCGACGATTGCGATACCGGACCACTTGAAAGCTGATCGTCAGAAAGCTTGAGCAAAAGCGAGATTCCGCGTCACAATCGTTACAAGCTGTCTTGGTGGACCCACGAGCGAGTGGGTTGATCAAGTCGTGCGTTTCCGATTCGATCGCTGGCCGTCTGTGACCGATGGACCAGACAACAGGAATCGGACAACTCGATCAACCATCGCACGAAGTACGGGCTGGCAAGGATGCTGGATTTTTCGTCACTTGAGTTTTTTTCACGCCGAGATGTCCTCAAAGGCTCACTCGCGGCGGGTCTGTTGCCATTTGGCCTGGGCACTAAAAAGGCTGCCGATGGATTTCCCGTCTGCCCACTGAACGTGGTCCGTCAAGACCGATTCGGAACATTGGTCGCCATCGTCCGCGCCCAAATCGACACCCTATGGTGCGGGTGGCAAGGCGACGATGCGTGTCAGATTGCACGCGAGATTTTGATCTACGCCGATCATTTACCGCGACGGATTCAGCACGGCATCGCCATCGCTCTGCTTTGGCTGGATGTTTATTCGCTCAAGCACATGGGGCGACAACTCGAACATCTATGCCCGCGGGATGTGCGACGCGTCTTGAATCAGGGCGAGTACCCGTCGACGTTGAAAGATCCGCCGCGGATTCTGTGGTGCGACGATCACTTGCTGCATACGGCTGTCAGCGGGATCACAATGCTGGGACGAATGGTGATCCACTCTCGTAAGCCCGCACGCGATTTGATCGGGATGGGGTGGTCGACGGTTTGTTCACAGCCCGAGAACCTCGTTTCCGTCGCTCCGCCACCGCTGGCAGATTTATCCGAACACTACGACGTCTGTATCATCGGCAGCGGTGCCGGCGGCGCGACGGTGGCGAATCGCTTGACGGCAGAAGGCAAACGCGTCGTGATCCTGGATTTGGGTGAGTTCGTCAGCCCCGACGAGCTGATTCAAAAGGTCCCCCAGCCGGACGGCTCGATCAAGCTGGAACCGCCACGCAGCGATGAAGTCCTGTATCGGTTGTACAAAGACGCAGGCGGACAGATCGCCGGCGGGCTGGGCAAAGTCAAATCAAAACTGGACTTGGCAATCCCATCGCGGCGCAAAAAGATTCCGCCCAAGCAAACCATCAACATTTGTCAGGCCAAGGTTTTTGGCGGCGGTCCTTACGTCAATAACGCCATCCATCTGCCGATGATCGAATCGGTTTACGAGTCATGGGGCGAAAAAAGACCTGCGGGCGTCTCGTACCAGCAACTCGCCGAAGTGATGGATTCGATCTGTCACGAGCTTGGCGTCAATACCGAAGTCACCAAAGCACAAATCAGTGACCGCAGCATCCGATTCCAAGAAGGCTGTGAGGCCTTGGGCGAAGAAGTCCAACCGCTGCCCGTCGCGATGCGTCGTGACTGCAACGGATGCGGCAGCGACAACTCGGTTGATAGTTTTGGCGATCACATCGGCGGCGTTCATCCGTACCATCCCGGCGGGCCCAACAGTTTCCTGATCCAGGCGATGAACAACGTCCAGCCCGCACACGTTTCCTACCGGACGACGGCAGACCGATTACGGATCCACCGCGACGATTGCGGCACGTTAAAAGTGCACGGTGTTGATGTCCATCGCAAGGAAGCCGACGGCTGTTACACAAAATCGACGGTCACCGCCAACGAGTTCGTCGTCTCGTGCGGTGTCGGTGCGTCGACAAAACTGATCAGCCAAAGCCTTGCATCGGCCAAGCTGCGCAATCGCAACCTGGGCAAACGGTTGACGGCCAATGTCGGCACGGCAATTTATGCGATGTACGACAAGCCGATTTGGCCTAGCGACAGTGGTCGACCCGAACCGGGTGTGACGCAGTGCTTTCTAGTCGATCGCCGCATGATCGAAAAAGACGGCAAGATGCTGGAAGAACCGGCTCTGGAAAACTGGTTTCACTTTCCCGGAACCGTCGCCCTCGCCTTGTGTGGTTGGTTCAAAGAATTTGCGTGCGTGATGCACAAATTCAACCACTTGTCGATGTCGGGAATCGTTGTCCCCACGAAAGTTCGCCCCTGCAACTATGTTGATGCTTGCGGCAAAGTCGAATTGGAATTGGACTGCGACGAGTTTGAGATGCTGTTGCGTGGCATGCGACGCGTCGCCAGGATTTACTTTGCGGCAGCAAAATCAGACGACGGTGTGCAGTTGCACCTGCCGACCAAAGCCGTCCTGTTGCGAGGTGGACGCCCGGCGGTGATTCGGTGCATGGAAGACTTTGAATGGGCGTTGTGCGAGATTCGTCGCCGCGGACCGGCCTTTGTCAATTTGCTGACCACCCACACCCAAGGCGGCGCCGCGATGGGTGACGTGGTCAACGCCGAAACGTTCCAATTGCAAACCGATTGTGGCGAAGCGATTGAGAATCTAACCGTTGCCGATGCGACCGTTTTCCCCGCCGGATGCGAAATCAACCCGCAGCTAACGATCAAAGCGTTGGCGTCGCTGGCGGCCGATCAAGTCAGCAAACGCATGGCCGGTAACGATACAGGCTTGCCCATGATTACCGAGACCGACGCGGCACCAGGCATCGACACGCCACAACCGATCAGCGCTGACGCACATGCACAAATGGCGGACGCCAACTCGGTGCTAGCGAGGCATCATCAACGTTGATTCCGGCTTCGCCTTGGCCCAGGTGATTGCGAAGCGGATGATCGACCATCGAATCAAGTGACGAAAGCGATACGAATTGCACGCGGCCGTCCTCGTATAAAACATTGATTCCGGTGCCGCTGTGTCCAACGGTTGTACTGCCCAGTGTTCCCTCACCCGGCTTACCCTCAACGGGCGGATGGGTCAGAGCATCGGACATCACCGCGAACGTCGAACGCGATTCGAAGCGAGGAGAATTAAATCCGTTCGTATCGATCACTCCGAGTGAGTACGCATAGTGCCCTCCGGCATAACGTTGGATTCGTTTGAGTTGATCCACCGAAACTTGGTGCAGCGTGGCTGCGTCGATCACGTCGCTCAGGTTCGCGACTTGCACCTCTGCCAAATCGGGCATCTCGCGCGAAGGACACCAGCGAAGGTTGGGATCGTCGAGTAGTCCGACTTGTTTCAAGCGAACCGCGTAGACGCCGGCAAACGCTTCCGGGCCACTTTCGCTAACGGCGGGCAGTCGCTTCTGTTGGCTTCGATTCACAAAATTGGTCAGCGCCGTTCCGAGTTGGCGAAACTGATCTTGGCACGCAACTTTGCGGGCTTCCAGACGACCGTTCGCGAGCGTCGGTAACAGCAATCCCAGCAGGACCGCGGCCGACAGCGCGCCACCGGCCCAATCGAACCAGGATCGCCGCGAATCCGCCGGCGGTTCAACGCTTTGATTCATTGCCGCGGTGACCGGAACAATCCCGCCACCGGTTGAAACGTCAGGCTCAATCGGCTCTGGCAATGGCGGCAGACTGCGGAGCGTCCGCGATACCAAATCGTGCGACGGCAGTTCGGTCGATGGCAGTTCGGTCGATGGCAATTCGTCGCCCGGCCGCCGTTCGTCCTCGTCGTTATCTCTTAGCGGGCGCAGTGCCTGTTTGATCTTGTCAAGTTCGGCGCGTGCCTCGGGGTCATCGCGCAACCACTGCGCAACTCGCTGCATTTCATCAGGCTCGAGCGCGCCGAGCAAATATCCAAGCAAGTCTTCGTGCATCATCGATTCGTCGGCAGACGCTTGTCGTCAAGCAAGGCAGGGACAATTAGCGAGGCGGGAACAGGGAAGGTCATCTGTTTCGATACGGAACCAGCCCGACGAGTGTTCATCACGGCAGGCTCAATGTCCTTCGAATTCGTGGGAAGTGTCTTGGGTGAAGTATCAGGTTTGATCAAGGTGTCGCGGTTCATTCGAAAAGCGAGGCGTTTCAGCCGGATCCCAGGCAGAGCCCCGCCGCCGATCGACTGAGGCATGTGCCGATTTTCGAAGCCTCTGGCGGCTGGTGTCAGTGTCAGATGCAAGGTCAGTGCTAAGTCAGTGCCACCGTGTGGCGCTGGTCGCCGCTGGGGAACTCGCTCTTGGGTTTCTCAGTCTTCGGTTTCTCCGTTGATTTGCTCGGACTCGTCGTGATGTTCGTCCCACAACAGCCCCAGTCGGTGGACCGCGGCATGCAATCGGCTCTTGACCGTACCGACAGGTATCCCAAGCGTCTCGGCGGCCTCGCGGTATTTCAGGCCTTGGTAGTAAACCAATTGGATGACTTGTTGCATCGGTTCGCCCAAGGTCGCGACCGCGCGATCAACCCAACGCCCCTCTTCGGTTTTCGCGGCAACAGCCAGGGGATCGGGGCTCGCGCCGACCAGTTTCTCTGCCCAACTGCTGGCACGTTGATCCTGGTCGGACTGGCTGGACTGGTCCAAGCTGACCATCCGGTGCCGCTTGTTGCGGCGGCCCACGTCAATCGCTTGGTTCGTTGCGATCGCGTACAGCCATGGTCGAAAGCGACGTTGCAGATCGAACTGATTGCATTTCAAGTGCACCTGCAGAAACGTGCCTTGGAAAGCATCTTCGGCCATCTCGGTGTTGCCGATGTAACGTCGTAAGTAGCTGAAGATTTCTCGCTCGTATCGAAGCATCAAGACTTCGAACCATCTGCGATCGCGGGTCTCGCGATACCGCTCGATCAACTCTTCGTCGGAGGTCTCGCCCCAGGTTTGCAGCAGCGCCTCGGCGTTGCCATCGCGGTGCATCTCGCTTTGGCGTGTCAGCATGGGTGTGGTCATGAGGTCCCCTCCCGTAGGCGGATCCTGTTGATAAGAAAAGAGTGTGGTGTGGGATTTCAAAAGTGACGGCGTGGTTGATCCGCACGCAAAAATGGACGTGCGAAAGGGTCAGGATCGTACCACAGTCGATGCTTTTGAAATGAGCGAACGCGTCCTTCGTTTCGCCTAGGGCCCTATTGTCGTGGAAATTAGCCCCGACGTCAAAAAAGATTCCTCGTATCTTCATTGTGCGCGTTGCCAGGGCGATCCAAAGAGGCCAATCTGCTAGCTTGTACCGTTGTCAGCCGACCTCTCGATGGATACGCAATCTTGGACGAACCAGAACAAGAGAACAGCTCTTACGGGTGGGTTACAACCGGCGACATCAATGCCTTTTTCGGCCTGATGCTCGATAACATTGCCGGCCTGCTTTTGATGGTCAGCCTGCTGGTATACGGCTTCGGCTTTCCCAAGGAATTCGCAGTTTCGGCGATGGTCCCCGGCACCGCGTTGGGAGTGTTGGTCGGTGACTTGGCATTCTTTTTCTTTGCATTCCGGTTGGCCAAGGCGACAGGTCGCGACGACGTCACGGCGATGCCGCTTGGACTGGACACTCCGTCAACCTTTGGAATCGTCCTGTTCATCCTGGGCCCCTCGTACCTGCAAGGCTTGGGGATGGGCCTGGACGAAACCGCGGCGGCGTACCGGACATGGCATATCGGTATTTGGTGCATCGTGCTCAGCGGTATGATCAAACTGGCGATGGCGCCGGCAACGGAATGGGTTCGCCGCATTGTGCCCCGAGCAGGCTTGCTGGGGTCGTTAGCCGCCATCGCGCTGGTCCTGATTAGTTTCATTCCCTTGACCGAAATTCTGGGCCATCCGTTGCCCGGCATGCTGGCGCTGGTGATCGTACTGACATCGCTGATCGCACGCGTTCCGCTGCCCGGACGCGTGCCCGGCACACTGGGAGCCCTGCTGGTTGCCGGTGCGGTGTATTACATCATGTGCTTGGTGGGCGGATCGCACTATGAAATGCCCACCTCACCAACGATCGATTGGTTCCCCAGTCGCTGGTTAGAAGCATGGCAGTTCAAATGGGTCTCTTCGCTGCCGGACGCGCTGCCTTATTTGCCAATCGCGCTGCCGTTTGCGATCGCAACGGTCGTTGGCGGAATCGACTGTACCGAAAGCGCTGCGGCGGCCGGTGACGAATACGATACCCGCACCGTGATCGGTGTCGAAGCAATCGCGACGCTGATCGCTGGACTTTCCGGGGGCGTGATTCAGACGACGCCTTACATCGGTCACCCCGCTTACAAAGCGATGGGAGGCCGTGCGGGATATACCCTCGGCACCGCGATATTGGTCGGATCGGCAGGACTGGTAGGATACTTTGCTTGGCTAAACGCGTGGATCCCGATGCCGGTGGTGATGCCGATTTTGGTTTTTGTCGGCATCGAAATCACGGCTCAAAGCTTTCACGCGACGCCTCGACGTCATTACGCCGCCGTGGCAATGGCATGCCTGCCGGCGCTCGCCTTTTTGGCCACGAACATGTCCGGACGCATGTTCGGTGACCCATCCTTGTTGTCGGCCGGTATCGGCATGGACCAGTTGGACGCACGGTTGGCCGGTGATATGAAAACGCTTGGCATGTTGAGCAGTGGATTCATTCTCACAAGCCTGTTTTGGGCCTGGGCCCTGGCCGCGACCATCGATCGCCGGTTGAACATTGCCGCCATCGTCATGATGGTCGCCGGAGTCTTAACACTGTTCGGCGTGATCCATTCGCCCCTGGCAGGCAACCGTTTGTTCTTGCCTATCGGACCAGAAAGCTGGGGCGACATGGTGCTGGAGCCACAGTTTCGCAGCGTCGTTTTCGAGTGGGCCGCGGGGTACATCGCATCGGCGCTGCTGCTGGCCGGTTGGTCGATGCACAGCGGTCCGGTGGACGTCGATTCCATTGGGGAAGTCGAATCACACTAGCTGCGATTCTTGCGTGTCCGTATCGATCGACGTTCAGGGTGCGGCGTCGTCGAAATCATCGCTGACTATCTGAGCCAACATCGTTTCGAGCCAACATCGTTTCGAGCCAACATCGTTTCGGGCCAACATCGTTTGAAGCAACGCACTAGGGCAGCTGGACGACTTCTTTGCCTTTGCGAGTCGACAGTGCTTGCCAAAGAGTCAGATCAATCGAATCGGTGATGAATTGGACCGAGCCATCCATCATCGTCGTATTGACGCCTCCGATGTGATAGCTGCGAGAGGTCACCGCGGCATAGGTCCGCGGTGCAGGAACGGACGTCGACGTGCGGCCTTCACGAAAATTCGTAAAGTCGACGTCGTACTGGATACCCGAAATGGCACACAGGACTTTGCGGTTGGGCGAAAACGTGGTGGTGAATCCTGACTGATGGGCGCGACCATCGACCCATTCGGTGTGGCCCGTATCGGGTTTGAAAGAGCCTCCCAGCATGCAAATCTCTTCAGGCTCGACCGGCATCGTCATATCACCGGTCGTACCAAGGTCGCGGAAGTACGGGTTCCAAGCCTTCAATTCGGCAAAGCCCAACGTATTGCTAAGCCCATCAAGACAATCGCGAAACCGAGTTGCCCGCCCTGCCGTGAACATGCCTTCTCCGGCCTTGTCATCGTTGGGGTCAAAGACGAACCACGTCCCGGCGTTGTAACCGTAACTAATCGGATAATGCTCGGGACCATCGTCGCCCAGTCGCTGGACATCATTGGTCTCACTCGGACACAAATACGTCGGCACTCGAAAACTGGACACCGGCAATTCAACGCCGTCGACCCAGATGGTCGCCAATTTGTAACCCGCGCCGTAATCGATCGCCGACGCCAACGCGATTGCTTCGATGTACGGCAGCAGTCCGGCCTGGGCCGACCATCCGTCACCACTGGCGGTCGGTTTCAGCCACGCAGCGGGCAGTTGCTTTGTCGCCGATTCGTAATTGTGAATCGCCAGCCCGATCTGTTTCATGTTGTTTTGGCAACTCATACGTCGGGCCGCCTCACGTGCCGCCTGCACCGCCGGCAGCAGCAATCCCACCAAAATTCCAATGATGGCAATCACAACAAGCAGTTCGACCAGCGTGAATGCGGCTCGCTTTTTCGAACCGCAGCAAGACAAACGAGAACGGCGAATCGGGGTGACAAACATCAACTAAAACCTACGTCGGGAGTCATTCTGACGAACTGCTGCTATTGAGAATCGATCTCATTAAGACCGTTTTAGCGTGACAGCTCCTTAAACGCAACGGTGGGCGCGAAAAAAGAGGACTGCAGCGGGCACTGCGTCGAGCCGGCCATGCCGCCCCAGTCGCGTCGACTCCGGGCTGGGGATGCTGATTGCGAAGCGGGCCAGATTTACCGAAGCGAGATCCAATGCTCGACGGCGACCCGATTGGAATGGAATGCCATCCGGTCGAGATGCGACTCACTGGGGATTCCCCACCAGTGGTCATCCAGTTCCGCGGGTTCCAAACGTAATGACTCGATCCCAGCGACTTCGCATTGATAGAACAGATCGATCACCGGCGCGATCACGCCATGAAAATGGTACTCGTTGGGATGCGTCATCAGCAGGCTTGCCTGGGTGACTTTCAGGTTCGTTTCTTCTAAGACTTCGCGGGCAAGCGCTTCCTCGACGGTCTCGCCACGGTCCACGAAACCACCCGGCAATCCCCAGCAACCTTTGCCGGGTTGCCGGGCGCGACGTACCAACAACAACTGTTCCTGTTCGTTGGCGACAAGGGCGCCGACGGCCGCGACGGGACCGAAATAAGACCGCATGCCGCATTGTGCGCAGCAAAACGGAATCCGGCCGGGCGAATCGATTTTCGCGCCGCACCGCGGACAGAACCGGAAGGCAACTTCCACAGGTTCATCCACACTCACAGGTTCATTCGCATTCACAGGTTCATCCGCATTCACAGGTTCATCCGGGGATTCGTTCATGTCAGTCTTCATGTCGAATCCTGGATCGATGGTTGGCGGCCACGGCATCCGCGACAAAGGACGCCCCGCGCAGGACGCCACAGTTTTCGAATGAATCGATCAATCGTTTCAGTTCGTCAATCGATCGCAATGAACCCAACCCAAGCGTCTCGACAACTTCGGCGTCCAAGCGACTTCGCATCACCACACGATTATCCGCCAGTACTCGCGCGAACGTCATGCCGATTCCGATCGACTCGTCCCATGGCGGCAGCGACTCGGCATCGTCTTCGCCCGCTGCAGAGGATTCGTGCAACGATTCATGATCACCCTCGGATTCCAAGACTTGGCGAAACGCCGGATCGGGATCGACATCGATGTCGGTCCAAACCAAGATTGTGCCGCCCGGACGAACAAACCGGCTGGCCGCCACGGCAGCGCGCGCCGCATTCGCCCAGGTTTGCTGCTGCGCGTCGCCATCGGTCGACGCAATGACTAGCGCGGCGGCCGGGGGAAACTCGTCGCTGTCTCGGTCCAAATCGGTACGCCGTATGGCAAGAGACTGCGGCGCGCCGGCCATCACTTGACGCACCATGCCGTCGTGGTTGGCCGCGACGGTCACCATCAACTGAACGCCAATCAACCAGGGTATCTGAAATTCGGGCGACTGGGTCTCGCGTTCTTCGTCGAAAACTTTGGCATCGCGAAACCGATGGCGAGTCGCCGAGTCAGCGAACACTGGATAGATGCCGGTTGCGTCGATTCGATCGTCGGTTTCGGCCGGGCGCTTGGTCACGATCGGTATGACGACGTCTGCATCAACCAATTGACGATTCACGTACCAAGGCAACGCATTGGCGCCGGCCCCGAGGTATCGCAAGGATTCGCGGTCGGCCGAATCGTGACGGTGCACGGTCGCATCCTTGTCCAGGATCGCGTCCGCCAACGCGACATTGACCGCTTGCAGCGTCTGGTCGGTCGCCTCATCGGAAAGAACGATGTCAACATGTTCGGCATCGGTCATTGAAACCGCCCGAACGACGCCCACCACGATTTCCGCCAATTGCGGTATGTTCGGATCAACAGCCAAGGCGACTCGGTCGCCCTGGACCACGACCATTTCCAGTGGAGGAAAATCGATGGGACCGGCTAGCGCCTTTGCAACGGCGTCACCGGCATCACGCACCGGCGCACCGGAATCGGGCTGATATTCCCACAGGTCGATCGTGGCGGCCGAAGCGTTACCGGTCACGATTTTGCCCAGTTCTTGCAGAGAGCGACCGAAATCGACGCCCTTTGGCTCGGGACCTTTGGAATTGGAATCTGTCATCGCTTTGTTTCATTTCAGACCATCGGATCGGACGCATGAATCGCTTGCGGCCGCTGACCATGTTTTAGTAGCCTTCTGGCCATGATAGAAGCCTGCTGACTTGCTCGATCGATCGGAAACGCCGCGGTCCACTGACCGTATCAATTCCATCTCGTTGGATCGAGTTCCGCGATCAAGCCAGCCTCATCTCGAATCCAAACATGTGCACCATCGACTTTCAAACTCTGCCCTAGTGCTGAAATGGCCGAACCACGATTGCGTCAAGCATTCCGACGATGGCCGGCAATCACGGTTGTTGCAGTCTGCGCCTTAGCATCGATCAGTTGCAAACGAACCGGCGACCTCGCCGAGTCACCAAGCACCACGCAATCCTCACCGGCTTGGCAGGGCACTGCATCACAATTGCTCAAGACGATTTTCACGCGGTACCGCAACGCGGTTTCCTACCACGACGAAGGCCGCGTGCGGCTTAGCTACTTGGTCGATGATCAATCCCATAGCGAAACGGCACCGCTGAGCGTCACGTTAGATGCCGACGCGATTGATGTCCGAGCGTATGACGTCCGCTTGCACAAAGACGATGGCCAGTTGAGCGCGTGGATCGACGATCCGTCGACGAACCATTTCGATTCACAAGCGTTGCGAGTGGCGGTCCCCGCCGGGCGACCGATTCTCGATTCGATACTTGCCGATCCTGTGCTTGCCGATCACTTGCAAAGCGGACTGGCGGGCCCACCACCGCAACTGGAATGGCTATTGGCAGACGAACCGATGAAGAAATTGTTTGACGACGAACATCAGTTTGCGTTCGCCTCGGAATCCTCCGTTGCGGGGCACGCTTGTCACGTCGTTCGCGTCGACGCGCAGGGCGATCGATACCAATTTTGGATCGACCAAAAAGAAGGTGTGATCCGTCGGGTCGAATTACCGAACTCGACTTTATCGAGCCAACTGACACTCGCGACAGAGTTGAAATTGACGTTGGAATTAGACGGCGCAACGTTCCGCTCGGTTTCGTCCAGCGACTCGCAAAATTCTGGCGTGACATCGCCACCGGGCAACGCAAAATGGGTCGGCCGTTTTGTCCCTCTGCCACCGATCGAACCGGCACCGATTCTGGGATCGCGTCCAGACGGATTTCAACTCAAGAACGCTGTCGGCGAAGTCACATTGTCCGCAAGCGGTCGCCCGCAACCGATTCGAGTGCTAGGACGCTTTGCCGGCGGTGACGACTCGGTCGCCGCTGCGGCTTTGCTGCAAAACTGGAACTCCCGTTTGCCACCAAACGTGCGTGCACGCACGCAGGTGATCATTGTGGTCGACCGAGCCGCTGCCGACCAAATCCCAACACCGCTGACATTGCCAATCGCGATCGACAACGACCACCATGCCGAGCGTCAATTTGCGATCACCCCGGGCGGCCTGACCATCTTGGATCCGGACGGACAAATCGCTTGGGTGCAACCTCAGGTCACGCCCGCGGCGTTGGTCGCGGCGGGAACCATCATCGGCGACATCATCGAAGGCGTCGACGTCCCCCGACGACTGCGCCAACAGTGGGGCCGAGACATTCAGGCATACCAAGAAGCATTGGAAAAAGCATCGGTTCGTGTCGGAGGCTAGCGTCCGTCGCGTCCGTCCCATGTCTTTCGTGCCGGTCATCGACAGTGTTTTCAATCGTTTTGTCGTCCAGGGCCTCCATGGCGCCGGCCGCAAAGAACACCTGGCAGCCTGCATCTGGCAATTGACAATCAACCGACGGTCGATTGATCTTGCGACGATCGGGCTTGCGGGACGACAATCCGCGCCCCGTGATGACCTTTCTCAACCGCTGATTCGAACATGTTTAACGGCAAAACCACTGACGATCCCAACCCGTTTGCCTTTGCCGTGCAAACCGCTCGTCCAGCCGGTCGCCGGTCGCTCGTATCCGCATTGAAATTTTTACTGGTCGTCGCGATCGCGTTTTCGGCCGTGTTGTTGGTCGGAAATCAGAGTCGACGGTGGCTTGTTCAACGATTGACACACGACTTCGAAGAACTTTCATCAGCCGAAAAACAAAGTCGTTTGTCACAGCTCCATGCTTTGGGGACTCCGGCGATCGGACCACTGGTTGGTGCCTTATGCGACTCCGATGAAAGCGTTGCTCGCACCGCCTACGAATTGCTTCGCGTCAAACTAAGTGACTGGGCCTTGCTTGACCGCGATGATGCAACGTCCAATCACGCGGCAATGGTCAGCGCGATGTACCCGATTGCCGGCCAGATATCGGATGATCGAACAACCTGGACGACCAGTTTGTTGCAACAAAGCATTGCCCTCTCGGTCAACCAACGTGACGATGCATCGCAACGTCTGTATGCATCAGCCACGAACATGCTCGATCGCATGTCATTGTCGGAACGATCCGGCCCCAGCATCCTGGTCAGCCACGCAGACGACGCTGTTTCGCCTCGTCGTTTGACCCTGCATGCACAACCGTTGCCGGTTCTGCCTTCGGATTCGACCGAAGAATGGACTGATTGGCCGCCGACAGAGTCCCAAGCGCCAACCGTCTATCGCTCGTCGGCAGGAAAGTTGCAACCGATCACCGCTCACGACGACGTGCAACTCGGGGACGTTCATCATCATGAAGCATCCGTCGACTCGGCTCGCTTTGCGACGGTTCCCAAACAAGAGATCGTTGCGAAACCGGCCACTTCACCGGCCCCCGCACAAGACGACTGGGCGCACCCCGGTGGTGCATCAGTGGATCAGCCCCAAGTTCGACCGGTTGGAATGATCGTCGATTCGCCGCTTGAAACCTATGACACGAAATCTGTTGTGTACTGGCTCGGCAGTTCCCACCAACCGCTCCGAGCATCCGCGAAAGCCGAACTGGCTCGGCGAGGACTATCCGAGCGAGAGATTTCGATCGCGACTCGCATCGCTGCCGGTGATGTCCAGACGAAACTGGACCTGGTCGACGACATCGCACGCAGCGGCTCGACCGATCCTCGTCCGTGGCTGTTGTTGCTGCTATCGGATCCCAGCCGTGACGTGAAACTGAAAACGGTGTCCGTGCTGGCCACGATCAACGACCCGGCTGTCGAGCGGCATTTGCGCAACCACATTCTTGACGAGCCGGACCCGACGGTTGCGTTTCGTATCCGCCGCTTGCTCGACTTACGCTAGCCCGCCTACGGTGCCTGATCGGCAAGCGGATAGGGATCGTTTCCGTAATCAGCACAGTCGCTTGACCATCGTGCCGATAACGCATCTGTCGGATCATGTCGTGAATCGAGACAGGAACGCCCACATGCACGTCAAATTGATATCGTTTCGCCGCTCCTATGTCCGTCCGATGCTTTCGATCGCGGCGGCGATGGCTTCCTGCATCAGCGGTTGTCAAGTTCTTTCACCGCGGCCGATTCCCAACCAAGCACAACACATCGCACCGGAATTGGTCGACGGCGAGTCCGCTCAGATCGAAATCGGACGAGCACATCCGGTCATCGACACGGTCGGATGGGTTGTGGGTATTCCAGGCAAAATCACGTTGTGGGATCGTCGAGTGGACAATCACAACGTGTCAGAGCCGACCGTGCGCGCGATGGCCGCTTACCTGGACGACAATCATCTACCGCACGTCAAAGTGCGTGCGAATCAGTACGCGCCGCTGGCGGATTTCAGGCGGCTAAAGAAAAACACCACGGTTGCTTGGCCGTACCGGTACACATTCGGTTTATTGTCGGTCGCGCAAGAAACGATCTTACCGGGGCGCGTCTTTGGCGGTGATCACTTCAATCCGTACACTCAAACGATTCACCTGTACAGCGACGTCCCGTCGATCGCCATGCACGAGGGTGCACATGCCAAGGATTTTAGCCGCCGCAAATACCAAGGCACTTACGCCGCCGCCTATATGTTCGTTCCTCTGTGGCATGAAACGCTTGCGACCGAGGATGTCTTCGCCTACGTCCAGACCAAAGGTACGCCGCGGGACGTCGACGAGGCAAATCGTATCCTGTATCCAGCCTACGGCACCTATGTCGGCAGCGCGCTGGGCGGACTGATTCCGGCGCAAAGCACACCGCTCTATTACGGTTCGGTCATCGCCGGGCACATCAACGGCAGGATGCTGTCGAAACAACGTGGGTCAAATCCCAGCAGTTTTTCGCAACACTTCGCCCAAGCGGCCGAGCAGTCCGATTCGGCCGGGGGGCAAAGCGACGAAACGGTTCAGCAAGTCGGCTTTGCAGCAGAAACCCACTGAACATCAGGCCTGGCACACGCTCACCCGGTTTGGCAAACGCGGGGCGGCCAGCCTCCCGACGTGCCTCTCTCACTCCGACAGTCCGCGTCTAGACTTCAATCGCATGAACATTGCGAAAGAAGACCCCAGAATCAACGCAATACTGAACGCGAAGTAACCGAACACGATCCGTAAATCGCCAACGTTCGCGACGCTATCGTCAAAGTCACGTTTCAGATTCGCATCCAGGGGCAGCGCGAACAGAGCGCTGAACGGGCTGGTGATTCCCGCCCACTGAAAACTCGCGATCTTTTCAGGATCAAATTCCAAGATCGCCAACAGAGCCAGCCACGCGGGCGGCGCGACATACAACAGCAACAACGCGATATAAGTGCTGAGCAATGCGATCGAGGTCTTACTTTGGAAAAGCGAACACACCAACGCGACCACCGCATTGACCAGACAAACCATGAGCACGATCGCGAACATGCCGATCACGGCTTCCCAGTTGGACCAAAAATTATTGTTCAGCGCTGTTCCCAATAGCAATGGCCAAAGCAAGAACGAAGTCAGCACGGCAGAGATACGAAAACCGACGATAAATTTGCCCGACAGAATTTGCCACGGCGTCAACGTCGTCGTCAGCAACATATCCAGCGTTTGACGTTCGCGCTCACTTGTCATGCTGCCGGCCAGGAAGACCGGGCCGACCAGCATATTGAACACGATCACATACACGGTGAACCAAGGCGCACGCTCAATCTGCCAAAACAGAAACACGCCCATTAGCGGAATCGCCAGCAACATGCTGATCTGGATCACCAGCCTCAGCATCAACGTCCCTTGGCTGAAGATCTCGCTGTGTATTTCCTTGTCGTAAACCGGATTGGTGCCGTCGGGCATCAAGGCCTGTTTCTTCGGCGGCGCGAACAAACGGTCGGGGAATTGATCCGGCTGGATGACGAGCCCGACGGCCTCTTCGGCCTCTCGTTCCAGGTCGATGACTTCTTTGCCTTCGCTGCCAAAATCCGGCGGATAGAGCATGCGTCCCGCCGCCGCGGCGCACATCAAGACCACAGCGGATAAGACGAATGCGGGAATCACCAACACCGAAAGTTTTAACCGCAGCAGCCCGTCGCCCTCCATTGAACGCCAAAACAGAATCGCGCCGATGACCAACGGCAGGATCACCAAATAACTGACCACCAGCGAACTGCTGGTACGCGAAAAGTAACTGCTGCAAAACACACCGATCGCGCCAAACAAAATCACGGACACGATCAAACACAAATACGCCGCTAACACTTCGTACAGACTGACCCCGCCCAGCGGCAGACACAGTGCAATGATCGGCAGCGATGCGAGAATCAACATCCCCAGGTGGGTTAGCGACGCGACCATCTTGCCCAGCACGATTGCGCCCGGTCGCAGCGGACTGGCCAACAACATTTCGTACGTGTGCCGTTCTTTCTCACCAGTGATCGCGCCGGCTGCGAAACTGGGCGCCATCAGCGAGGCGATCACATATTGGCCCAGGAAAAACAGATTGACCAGCTTGGTCGCCGATGGCGGGTTCGTCGTCAAATCCAAACGTTCGTCGCTGGGCCATGCCAACAGTACGACGCCCGCGAGTAACAATTGATACAAACCCAGCAGCAAAAACGCGCGAGGAGTCCGCAGGTTGACGAGTAGCTCGCGCTGCAAGACCGGGTTTTCGATCAGGTACATTAGCGTTGGTGGGGAACAAGCGTGTCGAGGAAGAAAACGAACCGAGCGAGTTTGCCAGATGACGCGTCGATTTTTCCGTTCTGCGTTTTACGTTACAAACTTCTGCGTTCTACTTTACAAACTATCGTCCACGATTGCCGTCTTTGATGGTTCACCGGGCTCTTCTCGCACGTAAGTTGGCACGGCGTAACCGGGAAGCTGTTTTCGCATTTCGGCCACCAACTGAACGCCCCGATCAACGGAAACTTCGAAATGCGCTGCTCCGCGAACACGATCGAGCTGGTGCAAATAGTAAGGCTGTACGCGATGGTCCACCAACGTTCGGCTCAATCGAATCAAAGCCTCGGCATCGTCATTGACGCCACGCAGCAGGACGGCTTGGTTCAGCACGGGGATGCCGACATCAACCAACAGGCCAATGTGGTCCAAGACGTGGGCGTCTAATTCCTGTGCATGATTGGCGTGGATCACAAACCACGTCGCCAACCGACTGTGTCTCAACCGTTGCACCAGATCCGGCGTCACGCGCTGTGGAATGACGACCGGCATACGAGTATGGATTCGCAAGCGTTTGACACGCGGTATCGATTCAATCTGTTCGATCAATTCGAACAGTTTGACGTCCACCAAGGTCAGCGGATCGCCGCCACTGAGGATGACTTCGTCGACCTCGGGACTTTTTCGCAAGTAATCGATCGCCGATTGCGTGGACCGAGCCGGTGTGCCGACCTCGCTGTAGGGAAAGGATCGCCGAAAACAGTAGCGGCAGTGAACACCGCAAGCACCGGTGCTGATCACCAGGGCACGACCGCGATACTTTTGAATCAGGGACGGTGCCGCCATCGCGGCCAGATCGCCGACCGGATCGGAGACAAAATCGGCGGCGTCGGACTGTTCCGATTCGGTGGCCAGCACCTGCCGCAGCAGAGGGTCGTCCGGGTTGCCCGGCTCGATGCGGGACAGGAATTCCAGCGGGACAAACGTCGGAAAATCGGCTTCCGCAGCCGCGTGACAGGCCGTTTCGGTGGGCAGTCCCAACCGCTGCCGCAATTCGGTCGTCGAGCGGATCGCCCGCTTCATCGCGGACTGCCAATCGACCGGGACGATCGATTCCCGCGTACCGGTCGGGACAAGACGCGGATCTGCCGCTAAAATCCCGGCACTCCGATCGGAAGGATCATCTTGGATGGTTCGAATCAACGGACGGTTAACCTGCATTTACCTTGCATTCATCTCACTACTGACTCGAACGACGGAGCCATTGTCACCATGGCTACTTATAACACAAGCGACTTCAAAAAAGGCCTCAAGGTCGAAATCGACGGCGAACCCTACCTGATGACGGATATGCAATTCGTAAAGCCGGGCAAGGGAAATGCATTCTACAAGTGCAAGATGAAAAACTTGATCCGCGGCACATCGCTGGACCGGACCTACAAGGGCGGTGACTCGCTGCAGTCGGCAGACGTCGAAACGACCGACGTCTCGTTCCTGTACCGCCAAGGCGAAGACTACGTCTTCATGCACCAAGAAACTTTCGAGCAATACGAAGTCAGTGCCGAAGTCGCCGGCGACATCTGGAAATACCTCAAGGACGGTATGAAGTGCACAATGACGCTTTACAACGGAAACGCCATCATCGTCGAACCGCCGAACATGGTCGAATTGGAAGTCACCGATTGTGCCCCCGGCGCGAAAGGTGATACCGCGACCAATGTCACCAAGCCGGCCAAAGTCGAAACGGGCGCTGAGTTCATCGTGCCAGGATTTATCAAGCTGGGCAACGTGATCAAGATCGATACGCGCACCGGTGAATACTCTGAACGCGTCAGCAATTAGAGGTAAGAGGCGTCAGGTAACAGGTTGCAGCAATCCTGTAACCTTGCACCTCCTGGCCTTGCACCTCTCATGTACAACACTCTGTATCTTCCCGAACTTCGCGAGATGTTGGCCGGTGACAACCGTGCCGAGCTAGAGGAATTCTGCACGACGCTGAACGCCGGGCGGACCGCAGAGTTCATGGAAGGACTCAGCGACGCAGAAATCTGGCGCGTGTTGCAATACGCCGAACCGGATCGCCGATCAGAAATCTTTGGGTATTTCGCCGAAGAACGCCAGTTGGCGATGTTGGCAAGCCACGATCCGGCGCAAGTCGCCGAACTGGTGGAAGAAATTCCACCGGATGACCGTGTCGACTTGCTGCAAGAACTTGAGCCCGGACGTGTCGACGAAATCTTGCCGCTGTTGCCGGTCGAGGACCGCCGCGATATCCAGCGGTTGCAGTCGTATCCGGAAGAAACCGCCGGCGCGATGATGACATCCGACGTCGCCAAGCTGACCGAAAAACTTTCGGTTCGCGAGGCCCTGGATGAACTTGCCCGCCAAGCCAGCGACTTGGAAACGATCTATTACCTGTATGTCGTTGACGAAGACTGTTTGCTGCGCGGGATCGTGTCGACCAGACAACTGGTATCGTCGCTTCGTCATCCCGAGCGCACCTTGGGTGAAATGATGGAGACCGACGTGGTCGTCGCTCAGGTGTTGGAAGATCAAGAATCGGTCGCCGCGAAAGTCGAAAGGTTCAACCTGCTGGCGATTCCCGTCGTCGACGCAGGGCGTCAATTGGTCGGAATCATCACGCACGATGATGTGATCGATGTCGTCCGCGAAGAATTGGCCGAAGACGCACAGCGGATCGCCGCGGTCGCTCCGCTGGAGGACGACTACTTGCGCATCGGGCTGTGGACGCTTTCTTGGAAACGCGGACTGTGGCTGACGATTCTGTTTTTCGCCGCCTTACTGACTGCGTTCGCACTGCGGCACTATGAAGTCGAACTCGAAAAATTCGCCTGGCTGGTCTGGTTCATTCCATTGATCATCAGCGCCGGCGGCAACTCGGGCAGCCAGTCGGCCACGCTGGTGATCACGGCAATGACTAGCGGCGAAGTCAAATTCTCGGACTTCGGCCAGGTCGTCAGACGCGAATTCATCGTGTCGCTGGCGCTGGGCGGATTCTTGGCATTGATCGGATTTCTGGTCGCGCTGTTCATCGCTCCGAGTCAACGCGATGCGGTCGTGATTCCCATCACACTGCTGTCGGTGATCCTGTGCGGTTGCCTGTGCGGAGCGGTCCTGCCACTTTTCTTCAAGCGGATGGGGCTGGACCCGGCCATGATGAGCAACCCGTTTGTCGCGGGAATTGTGGATATTTTGGGCATCGTGATCTACATCAACGTCGCCCGCGTGATCCTGGGCTGATGCGTTTCCCCATCGTCGGGACCGCCGTGTCGCTGGGATGATCGGATTGGTGCGGATTGGTGCGTGCGGATTCTGGCACGACGTTGAAATCTGGCGATCCGCACCACATACTACGACGTTCACGCGACGCCCCAAAAAGCGATCGACGCCGCAAAGACGTGATTTCAATCACCAGCCTCGCGGCCGAGAGATCTCATTGTCCAAAATTTCGTTGACCCAAGAAATCATTATGCCACTTCGACACAGCCTGTTACTCGCGTTCACCTTGTCCTGCTTTTGCTCTGCCGGTGCGGCCGAAACACCGAACATCGTCGTCATCATGGCGGATGACCTGGGATACGGTGATGTCTCGTGCAACGGAGCGACGGAACTGACAACCCCGCATATCGACAAACTGGCATCGGAAGGCCTGCGATTCACCAGCGGATATTGCTCGGCATCCACATGCACTCCGACGCGGTACTCGCTGCTGACGGGAACCTATGCGTTTCGTGGCGAACGTACCGGCATCGCGCCACCGAACTCGCCGGCCATCATCAAGCCTGGCACCGAAACGATTGCATCGATCCTGCGTCGCGCAGGTTACGTGACCGGCGTCGTCGGTAAGTGGCATCTCGGACTTGGCGGGCCCGATGGTCCCGATTGGAATGGCGATCTGAATCCAGGCCCATTGGAAATCGGCTTTGACTCATGTTTCTTGTTACCGACCACCAATGACCGGGTACCCCAGGTCTACGTTCAAGACCACCGCGTGTTGAATTTAGACCCGGCGGATCCACTTTGGGTCGGCAAGCAAAAGCCAAGCCCTGATCATCCCACCGGCATCACACATCGCGACTCATTAAAGATGGATTGGTCGCACGGGCACAACTCGACAATTCACAACGGCATCAGCCGCATTGGTTTTTACACCGGCGGACACACGGCGCGATTCCGCGACGAAGATTTGGCGGACAAGTGGATCGAAAAATCCAACGAGTTCCTGCAGCAGAACAAAGACAAGCCGTTCTTTCTGTTCTTCTCGTCGCACGACATCCACGTGCCTCGAATGCCACACGAACGATTCCAAGGGAAAACGAAACTCGGATTCCGCGGCGATGCCATCATTGAATTCGATTGGTGCGTTGGCGAACTGATGAAATCGCTGGACGAATTGGGGCTAGCCGAAAACACGCTTGTCGTGTTGTGCAGCGACAACGGCCCGGTGATGGACGACGGTTACGAAGACGGCGCGCTTGAAAAAGTCGGCAAGCATCGTGCCGGCGGCCAGTTCACCGGCGGAAAGTACAGCGTGTACGAAGGTGGTACACGTACGCCGTTCATCACGCGATGGAAAGGCAAGATCAAGCCAGGTGTAAGCGACGAAATCGTGTGCACCATCGACTTGGCCGCCAGCGTCGCGGCCCTGACCGAACAGTCATTGCCAACGGGCGCTTGTTTGGACAGCATGAATGTTCTCGGAGCGCTGCTGGGTGAATCGGACGCCAAAGGCAGAGATCATCTGGTCCAGCAAGACAACGGCAGTAACGGCACGCTGGCAATGCGATCGGGCAACTGGAAACTGCACCACTACAGCCGAAAAAAGACGGCGCGCAACATGGTCGTCGAAACTCACCTGGATAACACGCCGGTCCCGGAATATCAGCTGTTCGATTTGGAATCCGATCCGAGCGAAAAGAACAACATCATCAACGACCACCCCGAGATCGCCGCGCGGATGAAGGAACAATTGTCCAAGATCGTAAGCGATGGTCGCTCGCGGAATTAATCGCGACCAACGTCGGCGGCAGCGAGACGCCAAGGCTGGCAACCTTCGACAGAATCCCTGGCCCGTGAATGCCCCGCCGATGATTCACTGATGATTCGCCGATGATTCGCCGATGGCTCGGATACGACCGAAGCGTTCCAACGGCGTGACGCGAATCAGGCCGACGGTGAGTTCGTTGCGCGCAGCAAGTGAACCCTCACGCGGCGAAGCATTTCGCAACTGACATTTGCCCCCCCGGTCAACCAATGACCGAAAAAGGTGTCCCGAGCGATGTGTCGTTCTCTAGGCAAAAACTTGGCGGAGCATCGCCAGGCTTTTCGGAATCGCGGTTTCGTGATTTTCCTTTCCTTCAAACTCAAGCGATACGTACCCACGGTAGTCGACATCCTTCAAGATGCGGGCCACTCTCTCGTAATCGATATCCAGCGTGTACCAAGTTCCGCCGCCGAAATACGTCTTTGCTTGAACGAACACGGCCTCCGGTGCCAACTCTTTGTACTGTTCATACTGATCTTCCAGGAAATTGCCGGTGTCCAGGGTCGCGCGCAGCCAAGGCGAATCGATCGCTCGTGTGCACCGCAGAACTCCCGCCGCGGTCCGGCCCAATCCCCAATGATTCTCCAGTCCCAGTACAACGCCGCACTTTTCCGCCGCAGGTAGACATTTCTCAAGCGAATCGATCACCCATGCGAATCCGTCGTCATCGGTATAACCTTCTAGCCTTGGTTCGATTCCCTTGTTGGCCATCAAGTCATCAAAACTTTTCGTCGTGCCCCATCGGCCGGTGTTTACGCGAATGGTGGGAATCCCGAGCGCGTACGCAAGTTCGATGCAGCGGATCGTGTGATCGATATTCTTTTGGCGCTGCTCAGCATCGGGAGAGACAAACGATTGATGCGTCGAAAACCCGCAAAGGTCCAGACCGTGTTTGAACGCCCTTTGCTTGATCCGTTGCAGTGTTGCGTTTGATTCGTTTTGCATCTGAACATGCAAAATTTCGACGCCGTCAAATCCCGCTTCGGCCGCCAAATCGATGCATTGCTCGATCGTCAGCTTGCTATCGTCACGGTATCGCCAATACGAATACGTTGACACGGCGATACGGTTGGGGCGGCGTTTCGACGTCGATGACTCGCCCGCCGCAAACGAATGAATCTGCGAGGAAGTTGCGACGCCCGCCGCAAGTGATGCTGCCAACCATTGGCGTCTCGAAAAGCCGGAGCGAATATTCTTTGACACAATCAAGTCCTTCGTTTTCACGATTCGAATCGTATTTCCGTCCTAGCGCCGTCCTCAGCTTTTTTTCTTCTGTGCGATCATGTATTCCACGATGTCGATCAAACCCTGCTGGTCGAACGCGTGATGCAAGTTCTCAGGCATGATCGACTTTTCGCTTTTCTTGATCTGTTCAATGTCGTCTTGCGGAATCCGGCGATCGATTGCTTCGGCGGTTCGGATCACGACTTCCTGATCCGACTCGCTGACTTTGACGCCCGTGATGACTTGGCCACCGCCCGTCAGGACGCTGTACTGTTCATAATTATGGCTCACACCAGCGCTCGGATCGAGGATCGAAACCAGCATTGCTTCGCGAGAAAGCTTGCTGCCGATCTCGGATAAATTCGGTCCGACCTCTTTGCCGTGGTCACCGATCACGTGGCAATTGGCGCACGTTGCGGCACCGCGAAAAAGTTTCATTCCGCTTTCGGCATCACCTTTCATGTTTGCCAGTTTGTCGAGTGGCGCGAGTGGTTTTTGATTCTTTGTTTGTGGCTGCGGCAACAGTTTGGTGGCGCGTTCACGGATCGAATCATCATTCGATCGCGCCAGAAGCGCGCCCGCTAGCATCCGCGTGTCGCCGAGCAGTTGTTTTGACGCGGCCAATTCGATCAATCGGTGTTGGCCAGGTTTTTGACGGGCAAGCCCCGAGACGGCCTCACGGCGAACCTGGAACGGACGATCTGGATCCGATGCCAGGCTCGTCAGGATTCCCCACGCGCGGCCGTCCCCCATCAGTGCAATCAGCCGCGTTGCATTCGCGGCGAGACTGACGTTGGATTGACGCACCAATCGATTCAGTTGCCTTGGACCGTCCGGCGGCAGGGCGGACAGCATTGCAGCGGCTTCGACCTTCATCGAATCGTCGGCGTCACTGACGATGATATCGGCTAGTTTTTCGGCAAGGCCGTCCGACTGAAATGTCTTCAGCAGTTGCAAGTATTCCGTCGTGCCGCGACTTCGTTGGATGTGTCGATCGATGGCGGCTTTCACGTGGGGGTCGGCAAGATGATCGCCGCCGTCGATTCGCTCGGCTGCGCGAACGATGATCGCATCGGCTTCGGCTTGGTCGTCACGCAAGGGCGATTTCGCGTTGATCAAACTTGCCAACGTCTGGTTGCGCACCTCGGGTGTGTGGTATTCCAGACTGCGAAAATACTTATCCGTCTGGGCAAGTGGCAAACGGGGATCGGCCAAGATCAAGCCAAGCTGTTCGGCGGATTGCGGGGCGCGCAGTCGCCAAACAATATCGCGATCCGATTCTGTCCATGCGTTTTTCCCCGCGGCCCAAGATCGATAGCACTCTGCGGCCCGCAGGTCGCTGCCGATACCAAGGGCTTCGAGGTACCAGCGATCGTTTCCCTCATAATGCCTTGCAAGTTTTGCCCAAACGCTGGGCATGGCCGGTGACTTGTCAAACCTCAATGCGATGGCCAACTCGCGACGCACCGCCGGGGACGAATCGTCGGCAAGATGCGGAAGTGTTTCCGCAAGGCTTCGTCCGTTTTGCTTGGCAATTCGGATACCGACGATGCGAATATCAGGATCTTGGTCGCCCGACGCCACGGTAGCCATTTGTTCCGCGCCGACGATCTCGCTTAGCAGCCAGGCCGCTCGGGCACGCAGACGAGGATTCGAATCCGCATAAATTCGATTGAGTTCTTCGACGACGGAACTCGCATCCATCGACTTCAGTGCCATCCACGCTTTGAAACGGACCGAAGCGTTTGGACTCTTCAGCGCGTCGGCGGCGCCCGTCGGGGTTGAGAAGTCAAAGGTCGGCACCTTGTACGGCACGCCCGGTGGCGCGATTCGAAACAATCGACCTCGTTCCAGATCGCCTTGTCGGTGACCGCCGACGCCGGGGTCATACCAGTCGGTCACGAAAAGTGATCCATCGGGCGCGACGCACACATCCGCCGGCCGAAACCACTTGTCCGTTTCCCCCGTCATCAACGGTTCGATCGTTGCCGTATAACCGGCGCCGTCTTGCTTGACCGGATAGGCCCGTACAACGTTGGGCCCTGGATCACAGTGAATGACTTGATCCCAGAATCGTTCTGGCAACAAACGACCTTCGTACATGCAGATGCCCGACGGCGAACCGGCACCGGTCTGCAACAGGTTCGGCACCACGCCTGGATCGTTCAGGTGCCAATGACGACGTGGAATTTCTTTTTCCATTCCGATGCGGTGGTCACGCCAACCGGCTCCGGTCAGTTCGTCGCGGTATCCGTAATTCCCTTGCTCCATCACAAAGTTGATACGAGTACCTTGGTTGCCGTCGTCGTCATTGTCGCTTTGCCAGAGCGAACCGAATGAATCGATCGTCGTTTCCCAGTTATTACGAAAATTGTGGGCTAATACTTCGAAATTCGATCCGTCCAAATCACAGCGAAACGGCATGCCGCCGTAAAAAGGGCTGCCGTTGTCGACCACCGGGCGACCATGAACATCGATAACCGTGTTGCCATTGGCGTCTTTGACTTGGCCGCCGGTGTTGCCAAAATTCCAGTACAGTTTTCCGTCGGGTCCGAACAGAAACGAGTGCGCCGAGTGGTCGTGTTGTGGTTGCCCGGTCTCGGTGAACATCAGCTCTTTGCGATCGGGTCGGTCATCCCCGTCGTCGTCGATGAATTTCCAGACGTTCGGTGAAGCCGTCACGATGACTTGATTGCCAAGCACGCAGATTCCCATCGCCGTGTCGACTTCGTGACCTTGATAGAAGGTTTTAACGTCATCGGCGACGCCATCGCCGGTGGTGTCTTCTAAGATCAAAATGCGATCGCCTTCGGGTCGTGCACCGTCATTTCGCCGGTAATTCATGACTTCGCAAACCCAAATACGGCCGCGGTCGTCGATGTCCAGATTGGTCAAGCTTTTCAGGTCGGGCTCGCTGGCGACCAGCGTCACCTCCAGATCGTCCGGAATGGCAAGTCCGGAAATCGCGTTGGTCGCTGCTCGCTCGGCATCTTCCGAACCAGACGACATGTTGCTCGATTGCAGTTTGAACTCTTCGATGACCTTCGCTTCGTCGTATCTCTTGTCCGGCTCGTAATCTTGATTCTTCTTTAACTTGGGCAAGTCGATGGTCTCGGTGGAAAGCGACGATCCCGTGGCTTCGATTTCTTCACCGGCCGACCAACGAATCGCGTTGGTCACCAGTCGCCGCATGTCTTCGTTGGCCCAGTTCCAGTGAAAGTGTCCGCCGGTGAAACCGAAAGACCGTCCGCCGTCAGGACGTTCGTATGCCCACGCGACGGTTTGCATCTCACCAGCAGCAACGCTCTTGCGCACATGCGGGTTACCGCTGTGATGTCCGTCGGGCCGGCGCATGGTGTCTTCGGGGGCGACGGCGGAAAGGATCGGGGTGATGCGATCGGAGTCAAGAAAACGCAAATGAAAATACCATTCGTCGTTCGTCGCGAACGGCTTCACACCGCGAGTGATCGGGTGGTCGGGCAAGGACTTGAAATCACCGACCCAATGCGGATTGACGCTGTAGTCGACCTCGAAGTGGCCGCCCAGAAACTCGAGCCAATCTTTTCCTGAATCATCCGGCAACATTTCAACGGCGTAATGGATACACACCAGACCGCATCCATCGGCGAGTTTTTTGCGGAGCTGATCACGATGGTCCAGTGCGATGTGTTTCTTGCCACCGTCGCTATAAATCACAATCGAGTCCGCGTTGTCGATCAACGAATCATCTTCAGGCCATCCGCGCACCAGCGTGATGTGGACCCCATCGGTGCTGGCGTTGATCGACTCTTCGAGAATCTTTAACCCGGCGAAGTGTTCGTGAGAGCCGTAGCCGTGCGAGGGCGGTCCGGCCATCATCAAGATTTGCTTTTTCTGTTGGGCCTGAGCCTGGACAACGGCCGTTTGAAGCAGCAGGAACAAAACAAAAAAACGTATCAGCATGTCAACAGATCCAAAGGGGAAAGATCGCGCCCAAGAGCAGGGCTTGGCGAGTGGTCGAGACGACGTCGTTCGGCGGAAGATTAGTTTACCGCAGAGCACCATCATCAAGCCGATTGCAAGTGTAGCACGAACGCATCCGGCGAATCATATTTGGCGGTTCACGGCCGAACATCTCGCGGGGTGAGGGCCACGCACACCTACCCGACTACAATGATCGGACGGTTGCCGCAATGTTCGACTCAGGTCGATGAAAACTGCGGAGAATTCCGCAGGGAATCCTATTGTCAGCAACTTGCCATTGTCAGCGACCTGCCGCCGCCCGCACCAACCCGCCCGCACCAACCCGACCGCTCAAACCCGACCCCGAGAGTCCCCGTGTCCAATCATGGCCTAAAAGCTGCCCGCCAAAAGAGTAAAAAACTGGGGCTGGGCGAGTCGAGTCACACGATTTTTTTGTGCACCGATAAATCAGCGAGCTGTGCCAACAGCAAAGAGATGGCGGAATCTTGGAAATTTCTCAAGCGGCGACTCAAGCAACTCGGGTTATCGGGTCGCGGCGGTGTCTTGAGATTGCGAATGTCATGCTGCGGCGTGTGCCGCGGAGGCCCCATCGCCGTCGTCATGCCCGACGGCGTGTGGTACGGAAAATGTACCCCGGACGTACTCGAGCGCATCATCCAAGAACACGTGATCAATGGTGATCGCGTGGACGAATTCGCGATTGGCGGCCCGAGTTAACCAGTCCGGGTCGACAAGACGCCCGGCTGCATCCGCCCAGCATCGCGCCGGCGCGGTGTGTGGCGTGTCGTTTATCGGTGGATGTCTATTCTTCGCTTTCGGGACGTCTTGGTCGCGTGCCGCCGGCAGGTTCGTCGGATTCGGGGCGTCCCCCGCGACCTCGTTGGCCCATTTGCATCATCCGATCACGTGCGACACGCATCTCGTCTTTGCTGACTTTGCCGTCGCCATCTTGGTCGACACGGTCAAAGTTTGCCGCAAGTCGCTCGGGCATCTCGTCTTGACTAAGCACATCATCGCCATCGCGGTCTAGCTGTGTGAATATCTGATCGATCGAAAAACCTTGGCCTTGTCCCAACCCAGGACGACCGCCATCGGGACGACCGCCGCCAGGACGCCCCATTCGTTCCGCCCCGTCTTTCTGAGCCATGCCTCCGCCAGAGCCAAAGGGCAACAGTTCCGGAGCGGTCAATTCGCCGTCGCCATTCTTATCAAGCGTTCGCAGCGACGCGATCGCCATGTCCAGCTCTGCCGCATCGATCCGCCCATCGCTGTTACGATCGAGCGCCCGAAACATGGGGATCGTTGCCAGCCCGCCGCCTTGCCGCATCCCGTCTCCCGGACGATCGAATCGACCACCCGCCTGGCCATCCGGGCGTCCCTGCTGCATTCGCTCTCGCAAACCGCGAAACCGTTGACCGTCACGCTGATCGCGGTCGCGCGGGCCGCCTTCGCGAGGCCCACCGTCACGCAGCGCGTTGGGTCGACGGTATTCGCCATCACGAACCGCCTCGGGTTTTGTGTCATCACCATCGTCGGCAAACGCGGGTGTAACGACAGCACATAGCAAAATCGCACCGCACCACTTTGCGAACCCGATCAGTGATCGGTTGAGGATCGATCTCTCTTGAATCGTCATGACTTTAATTCCCTGTATCGTCTGAGTTCTTGCTTGGAGGGGTTGAAGGTGTGTTTTTCAGCAGGTCTCCGAGCAACACCTGATCAGCGTCGCCCTGTCGATTCAGGCGACACACGATATCATCACGTGGGTCGCCGTCACCATTATTCCATCGGTCGGCGGCATCGTAGACTCAGGCCCCGGAAACATTCCAATGATAATCTTGATGCATCTCGCGCGAAATCAACGAACTCGGGTCGTTGGGGGTCTACTTGCCGCCTTTGTTCTAAACGCACTGGGCTGTTCATCGGAGACAGCATCGGAGCAAAAAAATCCAACTACATCGGCTGCGGTCAATGCGGAACTCGATAACGATGCCGCCACCGGCTCGCCTGCAGCGAATGATCGCGTGCCGGGTTCCCACCGATTGGCGGACAACTTTACGTCAAGCCCATCCGATCCGCGCGGCTTGCCCGGCGGGCCAAACGGGGCCATCAATCGACCTTCACCGAGCGACTCGGCATCGATCAACGCGCCGATTCCCGGACCGCCCATTCCCGCGATCGGTGATTCAGGCAACCTGGGGGGCATCGCAAATCCAGGCGCCGAGAACCCGAGCAGCATGAACCCGGCCGCCGGCGCCGAACCGCGACCATTGAGGCCAGACCTATCGCCTGAGCAACTGGCGACATTCCTAGCCGGCGCCGACGAAGACATGCAGCGAATTTACAGCGGCGCGGCGGGAATTCGCGATAACGAGATCGCACTGACTCGCATGCGTCAGATCGGCAAGCTGAAACTCGAAGCATCCAAGCGTTTGCGTGACCACGCCGATGCCGATGACGAACAACGCGTCGAAGGCGCCAGAGGTATCTTGCAATCGTTGTCGCATCTGGCAGCCTTGGGAGATTTAGATTCCGCCGAAGAACTGGAACAACTCGCGAAAGAGAATTTGTCATCAGGAGACCCGCGACTGGTCACCGATAGTCGGCTGGTGCTGATCGGTTTTGCGATTGAGTCGCTGCAACACGGCAAAGAGGATGCGCCCGCGAATATCATTGAACTGGTTGAGGGTCTCAAGACATCGCCAACCGATGTCGGTGTCCCAACGTTAATGGTGCTAGGTCAAGCAAGACAAATGCTTTCCCAATACGATCACCATGAACAGGCGGGCAAGGTGCGCGAAGCGATCATCGACCTTTTCGCAAATGCCAAAGACGAAGAGATCGCAAGGATGGCGGCACAGTTAGCCGGCAGCGTTCAGTACGATGCGATTGATCGAATTCTTGATACAGTCATTCAAGGTGGCGAAGTTTCACTTTCGCAGTGGAAAGAGGCGGCCGAGACGTTGATCGATGAGTCGGCGGATATCATGACGGTTCAATATTTGGCCGGCGCCGCCCTTGAATTTGAAGCGTCCGGGCGAGACGACCTGGCCAACGCGACCTATGAATTGCTAGACGATCGCTTCGGCGAACAGTCCGATTCGATCGGAGAAGAGGCAAGGATCGCGATCGCCGCTCATCGTGCCCGGAAAGATATCATCGGCACCCCATTCAATTTCGACCTGCCCGGTACCGACGGTTCGCCACTGGATGTCTCGCAGTTCCGCGGCCAAGTCGTGTTGATGCCATTTTGGGCGACCGGATTCCCACAGTCGCTTCAAATTCTGCCTCAACTGACCGCCCTCCGCGATGCTCATCCCAACGACGTCACGATCGTTGGCATGAACCTTGATCCGGTCGACGCCCCGACCGAAGAATTCATCGAGCAAAACCGGCTCGACTTTCAAAGCTATCAAAGCGTTTCATCGCCGACCGCTCGGGTCGCCAACGAGATGGCGACGAAGTTTGGGATGGTATCGATGCCGTTTGTGGTCGTTTTAGACCAACAAGGCCGCGTTGTGGCACTGGATTTTAAGGGCCAGAAACTGCCAAAAATCGTCCAGTCTTTGCTGTCGCCGTAGTGTGTCGATCGCAGGAAACCTCAGCAAGTTTCGGTGATGACTGAATTGCCCTTTTCGCGGACTTTGTATTTTTCATAGTTTCCGCGCACATTATTCATCACGCGACCACATTATTCATCACGCGACGCTGTGGCTGAACCGAACATGACTCAATTGACGTCGATCCGCGCTGGATTTGCTTCCTATCCGGTTCGCCTAACTCTCTTTGGCATTTGCACGTTCGCGCTTTTTGCCGTGATCTTCTTTGCAACGACGATCTATCCGCCTGAATGGTTGTCGGCCGAGAACGGACCGTTGGAATTGCTGCAAGTCGCATTGATCGGATGCGCGAGTGTCACGCTGTTCTTCGCCGCGTTCAAGAGCACGCGCGGGCGAGCCGCGTTGACGATCATGGCATCGCTGGCGGGATACGCATCCGCCCGAGAGACCGATTCGCTGTTCGAGTCACTGTTGTTTGATGATGCGTACAAATATTTTGCTGCGTTGCCGCTAATGCTGGTTTGTGTTTCAGCGGTGTGGCGAGACCGATCAAACTTGCGGCGAGACTTTGCTTGGGTCATGAACCAACGCTGCACAACAATCTTTGCCATCGGTGGGACCTACCTGTTTTGCATTTGCCAAATCTTGGACAGCCCTGCATTCTGGGGCGGACCTAACGAAAGCGATTGGGCACAATCGGGCCAGCACGCGCACGCGGTCAAGCAGATGGTCGAAGAGTTCTGTGAAGTGTTTGCGTACGTCTTGATCGGATTCGCGGGTGTGGAAGCGGCCGCCTCGGTGCTGCAAAATTCGCATATCGAATCGGCAAGCGAGGATGACTCGTCCGAGGCCGACGATTCGAGGTCGACAATACGCATTGCTTCCTTTCCAAACCGACGGCGACGTGCCGCCTAGACGGCGACGTGCCGACTGGACGGCGGATCGGGGCATTTTTCCCCAAAGTCAAAGAATCGACTTCCGTGCAATAGTTTTGATTACAATCAGTTGATCGGCCCAAACGTCGGCCGGAACTGATCGTTACTTATCTATCGAGCACGAGAACACGACCAATGCAGTTCATTGAGTTGACCGGAAAGACCTTGCTGGACGTGGTCAACGAAGGCGAAATCGATTTCAAAGAGTTGCACGATGCCGGCGTCACGGGGGATTCGATCGTGCGCATCAATAAATTCGGTGAGATCGAACTTCGCAGCAAGAACCAGTGGTTGCTTGTCGGCGGACTGATCGGCAACTTCGAAGAACGGCTCATGCGCATGACCGGCCTAAACTGGGTCTGATCATACGGTTGGTGTCCATCACATCACCACCGAAATCACGCGTTCACGAACACATCAACAAAGCACATTCCTGGAACGAAAGCATCGCGAGTCACAGGACGTTAAACTGGTAAGATTCCCGCCAGCGATTTAACGCCAAACGAAGACAATCCCGATGTCTCACCCCTGCCTGACTGCGTGCTGTCTTACACTGTTCACTTGCTCGACCGCGGTCGGCGAAGCTTGGCAAACGAGACAGCTTCACGATCAGTTTTTTGCCGAGGGAGCGTCGGCCGGCGACATCGATGGCGACAAAATCGTCGACGTCGTTTGTGGACCGGTTTGGTTTCGAGGTCCCGAGTTTGAGCAATCCTTTTCCCTTGCGCCCGCTCGTGAGTTTCCGATTGCCGGGTACAGCGATCAATTCTTTAGCCATGTCTTGGATGCCAATCGCGACGGCGCAAACGATGTGCTGGTCTTAGGTTTTCCCGGCAGGGCCGCCAGACTGTACGTTAACCCTGGCCACGATTCGCTGGGACAAGATTGGCCGATGCAGGAGATCGCCGAAACGGTCGACAACGAATCGCCAACGATCGCTGACATCATGGACGGTGGTTTACCAGAGATCGTTTGTGGACGAGACGGCCAGTACGGGTATTACCAAGCAGGCGATGACGCGACGCAGCCATGGGCTTGGGTCCCCATCACACGCGGTGATGCCTGCCAAGGGCGATTCGCGCACGGACTAGGCGTGGGCGACGTCAACGGCGATGGCCGGTTGGACATCTTGGACAAGACGTACTGGTGGCAACAACCCAAGCGAAACACAACCAGCGGCTTTTGGGAACGACATCGCTGGGCCCCGCAGGACTACGGCCCGGGCGGATCACAAATCTGCGTTGACGACATCGACGGTGATGGCGACGCCGACATCCTGACCGCGCATCACGCGCACGGGTTCGGCCTTTCATGGTTTGAACAGGTACAAGACAACCGTTTCGTACAACACACGATCATGGGCGAGTCGTCCACCGACAACGACTACGGTGTCGCGTTCAGTCAGTTGCATGCGGTGGTGCTGACGGACATCGACGGCGACGACGTGAAAGATATCGTGACCGGAAAGCGCTGGATGGCTCATCACGGCAAGGACCCCGGCGGATTACAAGAACCCGTTCTGTATTGGTTCCAGTGTGTTCGAGACCGCCGAGGCGTGACATTCATTCCACACTTGATCGATCGTGATTCCGGCGTTGGTGTCGACCTGCTGGTCGCCGATATCAACGCAGACCGCCGGCCGGACATCGTTTCGTGCAATAAACGCGGACTCTCGATTCACCTGCAAGGCGAAAACGCCAAAGCAATCACGCCGACGTCATGGAAACAGATCGAGGGCAGTGACCAATCGACGTATGCCAACGGTTTCAGCCCGACCGATGCCGCGGCCAACACGCTGGTCGCCGACGGTTTTACGGTCGACCTGATCGCCAGTGAACCCGAACTGACTCAGCCCATCGCAATGTGCTTTGACGCGCGGGGACGCATTTGGGTTGTCGAAGGTCATACTTACCCAACCAAGGCACCCCCGGGCACTGGGCAAGACCGCATTGTGATCTTTTCCGATGAAGACGCCGACGGATCGTTCGAAACCAAAAAAACGTTCGCCGAAGGACTGAACCTTGTCAGCGGCATCGAAGTGGGGTTTGGAGGCGTTTGGATCGGGGCAGCACCTGAATTATTGTTCATTCCAGACGCCGACCAAGACGATTCCCCGGATGCCGAGCCACAAATTTTGCTGGACGGATGGGGATATCAAGACACACACGAGACATTGAATAGCTTTACCTGGGGACCGGATGGTTGGTTGTACGGATGCCAAGGCGTGTTCACTCATTCGCGAGTGGGCAAGCCCGGAACGAACGACGACCAGCGAACAAAGATGAACGCCGGCGTATGGCGTTATCACCCGACGCAGCATCGCTTTGAAGTCTTTGCGCACGGCACCAGTAATCCTTGGGGACTCGACTTCAATGATCGCGGCGACTGGTTCATCAGCGCATGCGTGATTCCGCATCTGTTTCACGTCCAAAAAAACGCACGTTACCAACGACAAGCCGGGCCCCACTTTGACCCGTACACTTACGACGACATCAAGACCATCGCCGACCATTCGCACTACGCCGGCAGCATTCGCGACCATGCCTATTGGGGTGACAACAAAACAACCAAATCCGTGGCGCCGATCAACACATCATTGCTGGGCGGTGGTCACGCCCATTGTGGTTTAGCGATTTACAACGCTGATGTCTTTCCACAAGAGTATCACGGCGATTTGTTCTTTCATAATCTGCACGGACATCGCCTCGTTCGCGAAACGCTCGAAAACAACGGTTCCGGTTACATCGGCAAACACCGCCCCGACTTCTCACGAGCACAAGATCATCTGGAAATTGGCGTCGGCGTGATGGTCGGTCCTGATGGTGCGATCTACACGTCCGACTGGCACGACGTTCAAACTTGCCACAATCGAGACGGCGAAGTCTGGGATCGCACCAACGGACGCTTGTTCCGTATCCGGTACGGCGACGTTCGACCGCAATCCTTTGACCTGTGGACTCTTAGCGATGAACAACTGGTGGATCACCTAAAAAGCAACAACGCGTTCCTGGCGAGGCAAGCACGACGAATTTTACAGGAACGCGCCGCAACGGCATCGTTAAACGTCGAAACGGTGATCCCGCGACTGGCCGAAATGCAATCAAGTGAGACGCCGCGACGAATTCGTCTGCGGTCGATGTGGACACAGTGGTGCATCGGCGCTGTGGACACATCTGACTTGATTGGCTGGCTAAAGGACGAGAATGAATACGTTCGCGCCTGGGCTGTCTATTTCATCGGTGAAGGCCACCCCACCGACGCGATCAAAATTTTCCGCGACGCAGATTTTAACTTTGCGGATTCCAGTCCCGTCGTCCGACGAAACCTTGCGTCGCTGTTGCAATCGATACCGTTGACGGACCGATGGCCGATCGTGAGCGCATTGACGTCGGTTTCGATCGACCAACACGACCCCAATCTTCCTTTCTTGATTTGGTACGCGGTGGCACCACTTGCCGCCGATGATCCCGGACGTGCCTATTCGTTGGCGAGCGAATCGAAATGGCAGGACCTGCTGCGGATGACGGTCCGTCGCATCGCAGTCTCGCCGTCAGGCCGCGAAATGTTGGTCGCAACGCTCGTTGATTCGGCCGAACGGAAAAACCGATTGGTGATTTTGGAAGCACTCAACGAAGCCGCCACCAATCGGGGCGGCGTCACGATGCCCGCGACATGGCCCGAGGCGTACCCGCAGTTGATCAAGGCACCGCTGCCACGCGTCAGGCAACTGACCCGAGCTGTTGCCATCCAGTTTGGTGACGAATCGGTTTTCCCCTATTTCCGTAACGTCTTTTCCGACCGCGAAAAATCCAAGCAAGAACGCGTGGAGGCTTTGACCGCTCTGCGTGCGGCAAAGGACAGCACGCTGCCGGACCAAATTTTTTCACAGCTGGATGACGGTGAAATTTCGACCGAAGCCGTCAGGGCACTGTCAGAATTCAATGATCCGAGGACAGGCGAACGTCTATTAGAAAACTTTGAGCGTTTCTCCGCATCAACGCAAACGGCGGCACTCAGCACACTCGCCTCGCGAACCTCCTCAGCCGCTCAACTTGTTTCGGCCATGCAGCAGGGCAGGGTACAATCAGATACGGTTCCTGCGTTTATCGTCCGGCAGATCGTGATGCTCGGTGACACGAATTTGAACCAACAGCTCGAAAGCGTATGGGGTCGAATCGCTGCCAGTGATGCCGAGAAGCAAACGCTGTACACGAAGTATCGGTCCATCTTGCGACCGCGCGCGATCGCAAGCGCCGATGCTTCACGGGGGCGACGGCTGTACGAGGCGAACTGCGGCAAATGCCACAAACTGTTTGGCGTCGGCGGAGATATCGGCCCGGACATCACGGGCGCCAATCGCAGCAGCGTTACTTACTGGCTAGAGAATATCCTGGAACCCAACGCATTGATCGGCAAAGCGTATCAAGTGGCGACTTATGTCACGGTGGATGGACGCGTGATCACCGGCATCATCAAAGCGGAAAACGATGATGCGGTCACGTTGCAGACCGTCACCGAGAACGTTGTGATTCCGCGTGATGAGATCGAAGCGTCCGCCCCCGCGACCATTTCGTTGATGCCTGAAGGCCAATTGCAACCGATGTCAGACCAACAGGTCTTGGATCTGTTCAAATATCTGATGAGCCCCGCCCAAGTCTCGTTGACCGACGAGGCACCCGCCAACCATCGTCGACCGTCTTCGACGCCGAATCGTTAACATTCCCACCACTTCGATTCGAAGAGGTCCCGCTTGAAACGTTCCCGTTCGAACAGGCCCCCGTTCAAACAGGCCCGGTTCGGATCAGTGCAGCATAAAACATCCCCCCCTGTCCACTCTGGCTATCGAAGCATGTTCCGTATTGTTTTCGTCACGATCGTTTTGGCATCGCTGACCGGCGCGTTCCAAGCACCGGTCGACGCCCAGAACAGCGATCCCCCGTCGTCAGCGCTCGTTGATTTCGAATCCGACATCGCACCGATCATTCGTGAACACTGTTTGCGATGCCATCGCCCCGGAAATGCGTTGGGGGATATGCAACTGGCAACTGACGAGTTGCTGCGGGAATACGAATACATCGTTGCTGGCGATCCGGACGCGAGTTACTTGGTCGAACTCATCAGTTCCGTTGACGGCAACCCGCCCGAAATGCCCCAGGACGGCGAACCGCTGTCGGATGAACAGGTGCAATTGTTTCGGCGATGGATCAAAGACGGTGGCGAATGGCCCGACGCATTCGAAATCAAGCACAAACCAAAGGGTGGTCCGGATTGGTGGGCGTTTCAGCCACTGCGTCAATTCGAACAAGTCGACACACCCTCATCCGATGTGATCGACAGGTGGATCGATCAGCGACTCGCCGCCGATCACCTGCAACGCGATCCGCCTGCCGATCGCGCGACGCTGGTCCGCCGCGCCACCTATGATTTGATCGGACTGCCGCCAACGCCAGCAGAAGTCCACGCGTTCGTCCATGACAACTCGCCCGACGCGTATGAACAATTGATCGAACGTCTTTTGGCGTCGCCACACTATGGTGAACGCTGGGGACGTCACTGGCTGGATGTGGTCCGCTTTGGCGAGAGTGTCGGATTTGAAAAGAACGAGATCATCGAGAATCTTTGGCCCTTTCGCGACTATGTCATCCGCAGCATCAACGCCGACAAACCTTTCGATCAATTGATCCGCGAACACGTTGCCGGCGATGTGCTGAACCCCAACGACACCGATTCGATCATCGGAAGTGCGTTCTTGGTGGCGGGTCCCTATGACAACGTCAACAACCAGGATGCGGTACAGAAAGCACAGATTCGAGCCAACACGGTTGACGAAATTATCCGCGCCAGCAGCGAGGCGTTTCTGGGTCTGACGATCGGATGCGCGCGTTGCCACGATCACAAATTCGATCCGATCACCCAGCAAGATTACTATTCGCTCTATTCGACATTCTCGGGAATCAAACACGGGTCGGCTCCACTGGCGACCGCACGCCAACAATCCGCTCGCCTCGCGAAAACCGGACCACTGCTGCGAGAAGTAAAACAGCTTGAGAGGCAACTCACGCGAATAGACACAGCGATTGTCGAGCGTGCCGAAAGTGAAATCGAAAAGTACAACAAGCACTGGACCCGACCGGCCGTTGATCGAACGGGCACCGTCGAAAAATTCCCGACCGTCGAAGCAAAATTCGTTCGGCTTGTCTGCGAATCGCAGGACCTTCGAGCAGTGTCGCCCTTCGGGTGGCGGATCGATGAGTTCGAAATTTGGTCCGACCAACCGCAACCGGTCAACGTCGCCCTGGCGTCCAACGGCGGCAAAGCGAGCGGCAAGGCTCGTCGAATCGAAGACTTTCCCGGTGCTTACGGTCCGCAACTGACCATCGATGGTAAGTTTGGCGCCAGGTTTATCTCCGAAGACAAGCACCTGACGATCGAACTGGCAAAACCGACAGCCATCAACAAAGTTGTTTTTTCGAGCGCTCGCGGTGAAGACCATCCCGAACACCAAAAATTCGTCTTCGTCGCCGAGTACCGAATCGAAGTCTCTCAAGACGGTCAATCTTGGACCGAAGTCGCCAACGGCGACGATCGCAAACCATCGACCGTTAACTTCGCCCGCATGGTTCACGGCCAACGCAAACACCGACTGCTTCAACTAGCGACCACAGAACAGGACAGACAACAGCAGCGAAAAATTCGATCAGAGATTGCGGCGGTCAAAAAGCAACTGGCTTCGCTGAAACCTTTTCCCACGGCCTGGATCGGTTCCCGCGATGACACGATATCGGCAGGACCGTTTCATGTCTTCTTAGGGGGAAGTCCCCAAAAGCCGGGTGAAGAGATCGTCGCCAAAAGTCTGTCCGTTTTTGACGCCGCCAACGATGCATTTGACGAGACGTTCGATTACCGCACCGATGATCAAAGCACCGAAGCAGAACGACGAATGGCATTCGCGCGTTGGTTGACGAACCCGCGGAATCCCTTGCCACCACGCGTCTTGGCTAATCGATTGTGGCATTATCATTTTGGCACCGGATTGGTTTCCACACCCAGCAATTTTGGGTTCATGGGCGAACGCCCCAGCCACCCTGAGCTACTAGACTTCTTGGCCGGCGAATTGATCAACAATCATTGGCGCATCAAACCGATGCACCGGATGATCATGTTGTCAAAGACTTACCAACAGTCATCGGCGTACCGAAAGCAGGCGGCGGCCATCGACGGCGACTCACGGCTGCTCTGGCGATTTCCACCGCGCCGGATGTCCGCCGAGGAAATTCGTGACACCGTCTTGCAGATCAGCGGTGCTTGGAACCGGAACGCAATTCTAGAACCCGATCAGTCCAACAACTTGGTTCCCGATGGAGGCCCCGGTTTTCGACTCTATCACTTTATGCGCGACAATGTATCTACCTACAAACCACTGGACCGACACGGCAGCGAAACGTATCGCCGCGCGGTTTATCACCAGAACGCTCGTGCATCGGTCGTGGATTTGATGACCGACTTTGACCAACCCGATTGTGCATTCAGCACACCACGACGATCCAACACGACAACACCGCTGCAAGCGCTAACGATGCTGAACCACAGCTTTACGTTGGACATGGCCGATTCACTGGCCCAGCAACTCGCGGCACATTCGTCGGATACCGATACTCAGATCCGCTGGGTCTATCAACTGGGTTACACCCGCGAGCCCGACAAGTCCGAAATGAAGGCTTGCCGACGGTTCATCGAAGACCACGGACTTGCGGCGTTTTGCCGAGTCTTTTTAAACACAAGCGAATTGATTTACGTCAAATAAAGTTGAAATAGAACGCTATGCCTGACCCCTTCAGCACCGCGACTCAAGCACGCCGTCATTTTCTGGGCAACGTGGTCACCGGCCTCGCGGGCGTCGGCCTGATTGACTTGCTTGGCGGCAACACTGCCATCGCAGATGAACAATCGCCCGTTCAGCGACACCATGCGCCCAAAGCGAAACGCGTACTGCAGATATTCTGTCCCGGCGCCGCATCGCATATGGACTTGTGGGAACACAAACCGATGCTGGAAAAGATGGACGGACAACCGATCCCAGGCGAAGCAGACCTTGTGTCATTTCAGGGCAAGAATGGTAGCCTGATGCGCAGCCCTTGGCCTTTCGCGGCATCGGGCGAGTCCGGAAAGATGATCAGTTCGATGCTTCCGCACATGGCAAAACACGTCGACGACATCGCGTTTATCCATTCGATGCACAGCAAGACCAACACGCACGGGCCCGGTTGTGTGTTCATGAACACGGGGCATGACACCGAAGGATTCCCCAGTGCCGGAGCCTGGACGAGCTATGCCCTGGGCAGCGCGAATGAAAACTTGCCCACCTACGTTGCCATCCCAGACGTCCGCGGCGAACCGCCCAACGGCAAAGCCAACTGGGCAAATGGTTTTCTGCCGGCTCGGCATCAAGCGATCACGATGAGCGACCAGATGCCCATCCGCAATCTGGCACGTCCGTCGTCCATCGATGCTCGAACGGAATCCGACACACGGCGGTTGCTGGATCAATTGAACGGACGATTCGCGGCGAACAATCCTGGCGAGAGCGAACTTCAAGCTCGGGTCGCGGCGTACACTTTGGCGGCCAAGATGCAATTATCGGCGCCAGACGTTTCCGATTTGACCAGGGAAACCCAGCAGACGCATCGCGCGTATGGAACCGACTCGTCTAATGAACTGAAGGCGGGTTACGCAAAGAATTGCATGCTCGCCCGACGGTTGCTCGAGCGAGATGTCCGATACGTGAATCTATATTGCGCGTCGCGGGCCTCGGGTGTCGACGGACTGCTGAACTGGGACGCCCACAAAACACTGAAAGCGGACTACCAGCGGCATTGTCCGATCTTTGATCAGCCAACCGCCGCCTTGCTGTCGGACTTGAAACATTTGGGGTTATTGGAAGACACGCTTGTGCTGTGGACGACCGAATTCGGTCGCATGCCGACTCGGCAAGAAGGGACGACCGGACGTGATCACAATCCCGATGGTTTCACGTGCTGGATGATGGGGGCGGGTGTTAAGCCAGGAATCAGCTATGGATCAACCGACGAATTCGGCCGACGCGCCGAAGAGAATCCAACCACGGTATGGGATTTCTACGCCACGGTGCTCCACTTACTCGGTTTTGATCACGAGCGACTCACCTGGTATCACAACGGACTGAACCGACGGCTGACGGACGTTCATGGGCACGTGATCACAGACATCCTGAGCTAAAACGTTCATTGTAAAGACGCACCCCGCACCCACTTTTTGCAGATATCACGTTTTCGAGTTAACGCCTGCCGCCTATCCTTTCCTCTTCTAAGAAAATCCATCCTGCGATGCTGAATTCAATCCGCTATGTATTTCCGTTTGTTTCTTTGCTTTCGCTTCTTTGCGCAGCTGCCATCGGTACCGCCGCGGAAACGCAAAAGCCAAACATCCTATTCATCGTCTGCGATGACCTGAACACACATGTGTCACCATCGGGGTACGACCCGATTCACACACCGACGCTAGCGGGATTTGCGTCGGAAGCGATGACGTTCCAGCGTGCGTATTGCCAATACCCTGTCTGTGGTCCGTCGCGAGCATCATTTCTGAATGGACTGTATCCAGAATCGACGGGTGTCCTAAACAACACGGCGGATATTCGGCAAACCAGACCGGGCACCGTTTCGATGCCACAACACTTCAAAGAAAACGGGTACTGGACCGCCAGCGTTGGAAAAGTGTTTCACTCACCTCGCCACGAACACGGCGAAGTTGCTTGGCATCAGCATCAACGTTTTGAAAACGACGAATTACCCGTTGTCGCGGCGGCTCGAAAAGAGTTCGAATCGAACCACGGCCCCGTCGATCAAGGCAAGAATCGCAACAAATGGAAACAACTGAGCAAGGAAATCGTCGCTCCGCTGAACGCTCAAACACCACCCGGCCATGGTCGCAGCGGATTGACCGATGATCAACACAAGGACGGAAAAAACGTTCGGCAAGTGGTGCAGTGGATCGATGAAAGTAGCTATGGCGACCAACCGTTCTTTATCGCACTGGGCATTCAAAAACCACACGTTCCGTTTCTGGCACCGGATCATTACTTTGAGCTGTACCCGACCGAGGAATTGCGTTTTCACCGCGACCGTCCCGACTTGTGGGACAGCATCCCTCGCGATGCCATTTCAACGCGATTTACGGCATTCGGATTCGAACTGGGCGTCGAGAACGACCCATTGCGAAGAGAATACATGCAGGCCTACCACGCTTGTGTTTCATTTATCGACGCGCAAATCGCGATGGTTTTTGACACACTAAAGAAACGCGGGCTGTGGCAGAACACGATCGTCGTGTTCACGTCCGACCACGGTTATCATCTGGGCGACCACTTTTTGTGGGGCAAAGTCACTCTGTTCGATATCGGTGCAAGGGTTCCGTTCATTGTCCGCGTACCGCAAATGACTCAGGCCGGCAGCCGTAGCGACGCCATGGTCGAACTTATCGACATCTATCCCACGCTTACCGAATTAGCCGATCTGAATGCTCCGGCTGACCTGCAGGGCCAATCGCTGGTACCGATCTTGCGTGACCCGACCGTCGCGGGATCAAAACCGTTCGCTTACACCGTGGTCAGCCGACGAGACGCGTTGGGGCATGCACTTCGCGACCAGAACTGGCGATACACCCAGTGGCCAAACGGCGAAGAGCTTTACGATCTTGGTGCTGACCCGCACGAACGAAACAACTTGGCGATTGCATCTGGACAGACAGCATCCAGACAGACAGCCCCCGGACAGACAGCCTCTGAACAGATTAAATCTGAACAGATGCTACCTGAACACGTGCAGCAACTTGCTCGGTTTCGCCAGCTGATCATGGAAAAGAAAAACGAAGCCGGATCGCAACGCCAGCGTTAAGAACGTCAGCGGTAAGTTCGTTGTTGCAAATGAACCTGAAACGTGGCGTTACAATCGCGTACCGCGGCATTGCTCGTTCAGTGGCGTCCCATGGCAAGTACAAAGTTGACTGAAACACTGAATCCACTGTGATACTGAATCTTATGTTTGACCGCGTGCATCTTTATTTCACTGTTTGGATGTGTCTTGCTTGCACCGCCGCCGCGCAAACAGATTTTGATCCCGTCGATACTTCGGCGTCGTTACCTCGGCTTGTGCCCAGTGAGCACTTGCCGAATCTTGTCGAAATTCACCCCAGGGTCTTTTCCGGCGGACTGCCCGAAGACGACGAGGCATTTCGTGAATTAGCAACAATCGGTGTCAGGACGATCATCAGTGTTGACGGCGCCAAGCCCGACGTTGACGCAGCAAAGTCCTACGGTTTGCGCTACGTACATTTGCCGCATGGATATGACGGGATTCCCGAAACGCGAATCAAAGAACTGGCCAAGGCTGTCCGCGATCTTGATGGCCCCGTCTATATCCATTGCCACCACGGCAAACACCGAAGCCCCGCGGCAGCGAGTGCGGCGTGCGTCGCGGCAGGCCTCGTACCGACATCCGATGTATCGACGATCTTGAAACTGGCCGGTACGAGCGAGCGGTATCGCGGACTGTTTCGATCGGCACTGCAAACGGTTCCGATCGCCCCCGATGCAATCGACCAATTGCAGCCCCAATTTCGACCGATCGCGCCGATTCCACCCATGGCCGAAGCGATGGTTGCGATCGATCATGCATTTGGTCATCTCAAACCGCTGCTTGAGGCAGAGACCGTTTCGAACAAGGACCATCCTGATTTGGACGCCGCTCACGAGGCGTTGCTGCTGCGAGAACAGTTCACCGAGTCGCTGCGCACACCCGATGTCGGCAACCGACCTGACGATTTTCGGCGGCTGATGCGCGAGTCCGAATCCGACGCCGAGTCGCTGGAAAGGTTGTTGCTGCAGCAGAAGACAACGCAAGACAAAGACGCAACTCGGACCGCAATCCGCGAAAAGATCAATCGAATCGAAAAAAATTGCCAGGTCTGTCATGCCGAATATCGGGACAACCCACGCTGATCATTCAAAATCCGCCGCGACTCGTGACTCCATACCGTCACACACGTTTGACTGAGATCATCGGCAGACGTTTTTAAAGTCTTCAATTTTGGCAGTCGGCACGAACGTCACGTCTCAGTGCGGCGTACCGATAGGCCAATGTCGCTGCGAACCCAACCGACGCGAACACGGCAATCGCAGCAAACAGATGCTGGTGGCCAAGCGCGCCCGGTGAGTCATCCAGCAATTTCCCCATCAACGGTCCCATAAAAATGTCCGGTGTGTAGCCGACAGCTGAAACAAAACCAACGGCCGTCCCCGTGTAAGCCAGCGGGACTTCACCTTCCTGCATGATTGCGAAATACAAACCTCGCAGCGCAAAGACAGCCGCACTCGTGGCAATCATCGTCAAGAAAAACACCGATGCCATGCCGGGCTGCAGCACGCCCGTCGCGATCACCAAGCAACCGACAACGATCACGGCAAAACTGATGGCGGTCATCAGCGACACGCCGACGCGATCAGCGACTAGTCCTGCCGTCACGGCAGCAACCGGCCTGACCCACATCGAGATGTTGCTTGTGTAGGCAGCCGAGACTTCGTCATACAGCAACACTTCCTTGGCATACAAAGACAAATCGTCGAGACCTTTGTAGGCGACGTACGCGCAAACGATCATGAATGCTTGCAGCCAAACGGTCGGCATCGTGATCACCTTCCCGACGCCTGTCCAGGTAACCACCGTTCGCGTGCTGGGCCGATCGAATCGGTTTGGAATTGCAAACCAAACCAGCGCTGCTGCGGCAAGTGTGATCGCCGCGAAAACCAGAATGACTTGTTGAAAGGCATGCGTCCGCTGCGCCAGCGTCGCCGACTGGACGTCATCGGGCAACAGCGACGCAAAGATCATCACCCCCATCGTGCCCGACGCTGCCGCCACCAATCCACGGCCTCCATCAAGCAATCCGAATGCGGTTCCCGATGAATCGACACCGCCCAGTTGTCGTGTCGCTCGGATCATCGCGGCCCAAAAGAGCAAAATCGACGTCAGTCCCCAGAATGCGTACAACCATTTCAGTGCGTTGAAGCCGGGAATCATCGCCATCGCCAGTCCACCAGCTGCGGTCGATGACAATGCAGCGGCCATTAGTTTTCGAGGCGAGAAAGCATCGGCAAGCGGACCGCCCGGGAAATATGCCATCATCGCGACCACGCCATAGGCTGAAAACGCTAAGCCCAGTTCGAAGTTCGTGATCCGGAAAACTTCCAGCAGCGTCGGGCGAAAAATGCGAGCGATGACGAACGGCAGAAAAAAAATGGCTTCGCCCGAAATCACCAAAGCCAGCATCACCAACGGTCGATTCGTCTGAATTGTTGTTTCGTTCGATTGCGACAATTCAGTTACCGTAAAGAAACGGACACGATCGATAGCGTGACAGACGCACCCTCAAGAGCGAAACGCCGTACGAGGTTGCGTGTCGATCGTACCATACCCCATCCATCGTCTTGACCAGGGACCATGGAAAATGGAATGGGTGTGAGCCCGGGTGCGGCCCACTTCACATCAACGTACGCGAGGCCCGGCGATCCTGCAGCGACATTGTCGAGTGATCACCGCGAGTCGGCCGCTTTCGTCGCATACTGGTCACCGGAACCGCTTAGGCAAAAATTTTTGCCGTGATCAAGCGACCGCAACGCGATAGAGAATCCATAACACGATGCTGCCCACCACGGCGGTTAGGATTCCAGTCTGTCGACGCAAACGCAAAAAGAAGATCAGAATGAATCCTGACACGGCAACCAGCGTGCCGATGATCGCCGAAATATCGATCACCCATGACCATGCTTGTCCGGTGTGACGACCTTTGTGCAAATCATTGATGACCGTTACAAAATCATTCGCGGTGACATCGATGGCATAGTCGCCGCTGTCACGATTGATGCGAGCGGTGGCTGCATAGCCGGGACCTTGAAAAGTGACTTCGCATTCGTCTTCGAACGCCAAAAAATCGGTGACCGATCCTCGCAAACGATGTTCGGCACGCAAGAATTCTGCGACCTCAAGTTTCGAGACTTCATGTGAGTAATCGTATTGGTCCCAATCGCCGGGCGGCGGAGCCACGACATTCATCCAGGCGGTGTTGATCGTACCGGTCGAATGCACGGTACGTTCGTCAAAGAACCAATCGGGATGATTCAACGTCAGCCCCGTCACGCTGAAAAAGAGGATGACGGCGAGCCCAAACATCGAAAGATAGATGTGCACCCATCGGCTCCACGAAGCGATTACGCGTCGCGTGCGTCGAGTTGGCTTGGCGGTCGCGACCGCATCTTCAGATGCCACCGCGGCTTTGTTTTCTTGCAGAATAACGTTCACGCAAATCAATCGGCGGTGTAACGGACACTAGCAGCACTGATTTCCTCGTTCGGCCTGAGCGTTGTTGTGAACGACTTGCCGAAGGTGAATGTGTGCTTGCTCAGCTGATATGTCCCGTGCTCGCGTGCGGCTTCCACCAGCAGCGTGTACTCACCGGGGACGAGCAGTTCCCCGCCATCGTCTTTGCCATCCCAGCTGACTTTGTACTTGCCAGGATTGCGGGTGGGTTTGGATACGGTTTCGATCAAGTCGACCGAGTCAACCAATCGCCGCACCTGATCATCGGAGTACCAACGTCGAAGGTCTCGGTACCAGCGAGGCCCGGGATTGTCTTGCATCAAAAAGAGACTTAGCGTTTTGACAGGGAATCCGTCGGCATCTTCGATCCAGACAGCCACATAGGGTCGCCGGTATCGGCGCGCGTTGTCCGGCTTGGCGATCTCGAACTGAACCAGCATGTCATGGCCCGTCTTCGCGGGCGCTGTATCGGCCGGTGTTGTCCCCACGAGTCCTGTTTCGGGCGACTTCTTCGCAGCACCCGTCTTCTTAGCAGCACCCGTCGCTTCGGCCGGGTGATCGCTGGTGGTGCTTTCGTCTTGTGGCCAATTCGCGCTAGCGACCGCGACACCGGCCGCCGTGACGATCAGGCATTCGACACCGGACAGCGATTCGACCAGGTGTAAACTTTGCGAAATTGGCAGGACGCTGCAGATCGTCGCAACGGCGTCGGCCGTACTCGCTTCTTTTGCAATCACCGTCGCACCGACAGTTTCGGAAACGGGGATTCCTGTTCGAGGGTCAATGATATGCGAATACTGCTGACCGGCGATTTCGATGGAACGCTCGGTGTGGCCGCTGGTTGCCACCGCGCCCTCGGTCACTGAAATCTTCGCGGCATAGTCGGCTGCTAACGTGTCATGCCGTGGGTCGACAATGGCTACGGTTGCCGTTATCTCGCCCGCCACACGAACGTCGCCACCGATGTTCAACATCACACCAGAGATTGAATCGGTCGAGCTCAAAACGCTCGTCGTCGCGCGATCCAAGATGACGCCTTTGGCGATCGCCCCAAGCGACAGTGGCACACCGGAGGTCCGCGTGACTTGTCCGGATGCGTCATCGATCCGCCAGTGCGACTGGTTGGCGGCACTGCGTCCCGATTCAAGATGCGATTCGCTGGGAAGACGATCTTCGGCCGCTGCTTGTTGCCACAACTGCGAAAAGATGGCGACCGCCGGGTCAAAGGTACCGCGACTAACGGTGCGCCAGTGATCGCACATGCGCAGCGTACCAGCAAGTTCACCGGAGATTGGCTGCGAATATCCGATAGGCGAATCGATCAAGCGAGAAAGCTCGCTGGTTGGGTCAAAGTCGCTATAGATGGCAACCAGTTGGTCAATCTGCCTCAAGACGTGCGTTTCACCATCTCGAGCACTTTCAGTATTTTCCGCTTCGATCCAAAGCTCGAGCGATGTTCCCAGCACATTCTCGTGATAAAACGCGTATCGTTCCGCACGGGCCGAAGTCGGAATGAGTACGATCAATGTCAAGAATGTGATCAAGCAGTCGAAGCGATCTCGCATGCGCAGGGTCTCAGTGGATCAAGAGGAGCGTCGATGAGTTGACGAGTATCCTGCGGTTGCCGCAGGTGTCCAACGTCAAGTCGCCGTACTCGAGAAAGTCTCGAGTGAATCGTGCGAACGAGATCAGACTCGCTGGCAAACCGACCAAACGTCCACCTGTAAACACCAACCAAAGACGATAGTTTCGCCAGAACAGACGACTTTGCGCCCTAACATCACACTGTCACATAGCGCCGTGACATTGCACGGTCACATAGCGCCGTGACATTGCGCATTGGGTTTGCTTGTCTCGCTTTGGACTGAAAAATCAACACCGGCGAGACCGTTCAATTGACGAGCAGCCGTTTTTTCGCAAACCAATGCAGCGTCTTCGCAATGGCCTCGATTCCGAATTCACCCTGTGTCGAGACACCGTCTGAAGTCATGGCAACGTCCGATTTCAAGGTATCGTCTGCAGCGATCATCGAGGCAAGCGTTTTAACATCGCGTGTGCCGTCCAGCAGACTAAGCAACTTCCGTTGGCCAGACGATAGATGACGGATGTTCTGATGCCACTGGTTCACAATTCCTAGGCCTCTCGCCGCGGCGGCGCGGACGACGGGGCTGGCCTGGCACCGATCGGTGACTTCGTCGTTCCACGGGGGCACCGACTTGAAAGGCCGAACGAGTCCGGCACCATAGAATGCTAACATCGTCTGCGCGAGCGATTCGGGTCCATCGATTGCCGTCTCATCTGGCGGCAAGCCTGTCGTAAAGTCTCGTACGGCCGCGAAAAGCTGTTCGACCGAGACGGTTTGCGGCCAACGATCCATCAAGTGTCTCAGCGCGGCCTTTACGCCGGGATCCGTCACGGTGACGACGCCACCATCCAAGGGAAGCGTCAATGGCAGTCCACTTGAAAGGTCGAATGTGACCCCATCCATCGGGTCAAACAATGCAAGCTGCAGCTGAGCGACCCATTCGTGCTGGACGCGTGGCTGCAGCGTACAACCCTTGTGGCACAACATCGAACTTCGATAGCCCGTATTGAGCAGAAAATCCAACAACGTTTCGCGATGGGCTGGCGGAGTCTGTGCGACGGCTGCGCGGCCATTCATGTCCAGGCCGAATCCTGAGGAATGACGAAAATCGGCCTCGCCCAAAAACTTTAGCGAGTGTACATCGGCCATCTCGGCGAACTCGCGAAAGTAGAACGGCCGATTCTGGTCCGTGATGTAATCGTGATACAAGTACGTATCGCTTTGCGACCGAAGCCGATCACAAGCGCGCTGGTAATAAGCGGAATGAATCGCTTGCGAAGGTCCGTTGGCAGCCAAAAACTCAACCGCGTTTCTGGCAGCCGCGATCTGCTGTTGGGGATCATCGATGGTGCGCACGGCATCGCGAATGAAATCGCGCACCGAATCATTCCAGTTCCACCCGGGCCGAACGTTGTACGAAATCGCCGCGATACCATCAGGTGCCAAACATTCGCGACAGACGCGCAGAATTGCCTGACGTTCTTCGTCGCCAACCCACGAAAAGACGCCAGGGCACAGAATGAAGTCAAATGTGCCGATCGACTTGTCGATGTCGACGATGTTGGCGCAGTGAAATGTGGCATTCTCGATGCCCACTTCGTCGGCGATCTCACTGGCAACACGAATACGGTCTTTCGCCAAGTCAATTCCGACGAATCGGCTGGTTGGAAACTGATGCGCGTAGGGCAGCATGTTGGCCCCGTCGGCACAGCCAATTTCCAGCACGCGGCACTGATTCAAATTCGCCGGTTGTGCACCGAACATGGTCGCGGTGACTTCGAGGTTCCGCAGATGAATGCTTTGGTCTGCGACACCCGGATAGGCCACGCGATCATATTCAAACGACGATGATGGATCAGTCATAGGCCTGAGCGTCGAATGCCAGAGTTATGTCGAAAGACAGAGTTATCAAAAGGCAAGTTATCAGAAAGGCGAGGTTACCGAGTGTTGATTGCAGGACGATTGGCCTCTAGCCCGCAGGATTGAGTTGACAGGGCTGAGCCTTTTTTGCATTGAGTGCGCCGGATGATGCTTGCCTAGAGACGCATCAATTCCGATGCCTTTTGTCGATCGGCACACTTCAGCGGAAAGTCTGACCCTAAGATTTGGTGATGCGTTTGCATCGCCAGTAACGGATCGTTGTTTTCATCGGACAAGTGTGCCAAGCACGCCCATTTCAGACGCGTCAATTCGGCATGCTTTAGCAATTGGGCCGCCTCGTGATTCGAGATATGCCCCCGCGGACCACTGATACGTTCTTTCAGAAACTGAGGGTAAGGGCCCGCGGCCAACATATCGGGATCATAGTTGCTTTCGACCAGGACAGCGTCCAGGGAAGCGACCGCGTTGGCTAGCCCATCAAAGACGTGCCCGAGATCCGTCAAAATGCCAAAACGGTGCGTTGAGTCATCCACAATAAAGACGACGCCATCGGCGGCATCATGAGGCGTCGATATCGTTTCTACACAAACCGTGTCGAACCATAACGAATCACCGGCTCGAAAATGTCGCACGTCGTTCACCCGGCCAAGCTTCATCCGGCGCAACACGGTTTCAAGCGTACTGGGCGTGATGTAAATCGGCAAACCGAACTTACGCTGAAACACACCCATGCAACTGGTGTGGTCGCGATGGTCGTGCGAGATAATCAACGCGTCAACAGCGCGAATGTCTTTGCCATGTTCGGCAAGCCGCTGCTCGGCCTGGCGTCCACTGATTCCGGCGTCGAACAGAAGTCGAACTCCACCGGTTTCGATATAAACGCAGTTGCCGCTGCTTCCTGATTGCAATGTGATCACTTCCATGAGCGAAGTGTACCAAACCAAGCTTCGGTTTGGACCACCATTTTGCACGTTTCGCAGTGTGCATTAAAGCTTGCCAGTGAGCGTGAGTTGCAAATACATTGTTCGAAAGGATGTGGGTGCGCAGCTGGGCCCGGCCGCTCACGCGTCGCGGCTCACGGTTTGTAGGATCGGGGTTTGCAGGATCGGGGAGGCCCGGCCGAATCGCGGCTTACGGTGGTTTGCTTTGTGAGCCGCTGGCCATGAGGCCTCGGACGATCGCGCGCAGATCACGGACAAGAGATGACGCGCCCGGCCGCTCACGCGTCGCGGCTCATGGTTTGCAGGATCACGGTTTGCAGGATCGGGGAAGCCCGGCCGCATCGCGGCGCACGGTGGTTTGCTTTGTGAGCCGCTGGCCGTGAGGCCTCGGACGATCGCGCGCAGCTCACGGACAAGAGATGGCGCGCCCGGCCGCTCACGCGTCGCGGCTCACGGTTTGTAGGATCACGGTTTGCAGGATCGGGGAAGCCCGGCCGCATCGCGGCGCACGGTGGTTTGCTTTGTGAGCCGCTGGCCGTGAGGCCTCGGACGATCGCGCGCAGATCACGGACAAGAGATGACGCGCCCGGCCGCTCACGCGTCGCGGCTCATGGTTTGCAGGCGCGCCCGGCCGCTCACGCGTCGCGGCTCATAACTGGGATGCGTTTTGCAAATCTGGTCGTTTCTTGATCGCTTGGTTCCACCGGCTAACTCTTTCCGTTTCAATCGATCCTTCTCGGCCACCGCCACAAACGTCGCCCCGGACCCCGAAACAATCCGGAAAGATACCCTCCGCAGCCAGTCGGTCGATTGCCGCTAGCTTGATCGAGCCGGCCAACGCCCACCACATTCCCAGCTCGGCGACTTGGCGACCGATCCGATTCAGACGATCGGTCCCCAAATGATCAATGGATGATTGCCCGTCTTTACCGAACGTGTCGACCAGAACGCGTTCGATTCCGAACGTGTGCGCGGCGGCAATAACGGATTCCACGTCGACGCAACCTGCATCGTCCGCGTACGCGACGGCAACCAGTTCGACTTCACCATCCAAGCATTCGCGCACTCGGGACCAGTTCTCGACCAACTTTTCACGCGTGTCACATCCGGACGGCCCCATCTTTGCAAAATGAAATTCCGCGGGCACCTTGCCGGCGATCTCCAGTGCATCGGATGGCTCACCCAGCGCGGCCGACAACAGGGCAGGGCAGTCGGGTTGATCTGCGGCCCAGCGCCAAATATCCGGATCCACGGGGGCGAGCGGTCCTTGGCGAGGCTCCTTGAAGTCGATGACATGGGCACCGGAACGAATCGCAATCGGCCACTCGGCGGGCCCGCGAATACTGAGCAACCACTGCGGATTCGGTCGTCGCTGGGCCAGGCCCTGGCCGCGGCATGTGTCCCGATCTCCGCTGAACTCGTCCTGCATATCCGTCGTTGCCAAGGAAATCAATTTGTCCGTCGTCACGCGGATGGCCGAGTCGTCCGCTGCTGGTTACAGTAGGTGCGAAGCATTGCCCACCTTTTCCGACCATCTTGTCTTCGCAGCCGAAAGCACATCATACCTTTGCAGTACGAGTCGATAAATACGAGCGACGAGCTGGAGCAATATTGCGAACAGCTTGCCAAGCATGACGTCATCGCTTTTGACACCGAATTTGTGTCGGAGGATCGATATCGCCCACAATTGTGTTTGCTGCAGGTTTCTGCGGGCGGGCAACACGCGATCATCGATCCGATGGAAGTCGGAAAGACACAGCCGTTCTGGGACTTGTTGACGCAGAAGGGCCGTACGATCATCGCGCATGCGGCGCGCGAGGAGATTCGTTTCTGTTATCGCTTTACCGGCAAACCGATCGCAGGACTGTTTGATACCCAACTGGCCGCCGGATTTGTGGGGATGGAATACCCGGCATCACTGGGCACGTTGGTTCAAAAAATCGTCAACAAGACGCTGCCCAAAGGCGAAACTCGCACCAATTGGCGTCATCGGCCGCTGACCAAAGCTCAAATCACATACGCCGTCCATGACGTGGTCGATTTGGAACAGATGTACCATCGACTCGTTGGCGATATCGACGCGCTCGATCGACGTGCTTGGGTTGATGAAGAAGTCGCGTCGCTGCAGCAAAAAGTGATCGACGGCGAGACGCAAGAACGATGGCGCCGCGTCTCTGGTGCATCGGGCCTGAACCCGCGTCAGCTCGAAGTCGTCAAGCACATCTGGCGTTGGCGTGAAGACCGGGCGAAACGCACCGACCGTTTACCCAAACGCGTCATGCGTGACGACTTGATGGTCGAACTTGCCAAGCGAGGTTCGTCTGATGCCGAAAAAATCCGGCACATCCGAGGTCTGGAACATCGCGGATTCCAAGATCACTACAAAGACATCGCGGCGGCGATCCACCAAGGACATCAAACGCCCGAAGAAGACTTGCCGAAACGCAAACGGGGAACTCGTCGCGTCGCGTCGCCGATGCTTAGCCAGTTTTTATCGACTTCGATCGCCTGCATCAGCCGCCAACAAAAATTAGCGCCCCCGATCGTCGGCAACGCCGACGACGTTCGCGAATTACTCGGCTATGAGCTGGACCGAAAGAAGCACGACGGCGTTCCCGCGCTTCTGCACGGTTGGCGCGGTGAGATCGTTGGCAAGTCGTTTCGAAAAATTCTCAAAGGCGAACTCGCCATCCGCGTGGCGGACGTCACCGAATCTCAACCGCTCGAGTTTATCGACGTGGATCCATCGAGGTAAAAGGTGAACGGCACGAGGTGACAGGCTTGATGCCGCACCAGATGCCCGTTACCTCAGCACCTTGTTTTCACTACTGCTGCGGCTGACTCGGTCGCTCTTAGGGTTCATGTAGTGCGTTGCTTCTTCGGCGACCAAGACGGTCGCACCCGAGCGGACTTCGCTACGGAAGCGATGATGTCCGGCACGCTGGGCTTCGGCGACGATTCGCAATCGAATCTCTTCACCCGCACCAATGCGTGGAATCGGATCGAACAGCACTTGTCCCGTCAAGACTTCACCGCTGTGACCTTCCAGTCGTTTCGGCTCGATGCCATGACTGAATTGGGCAATCGCTCGCACGTCGGTCGCTTCCCGTGAACCACGGTTGCGAACCACGATTTCGTAAGCGACTTCTGTCGAGACCGGTGCCGGTGCGACCGGGTCGTCGATCGTCAGCACCAAGTCGGCAATCGATTCGACGCGAGTCGCGATGGACACGCTGGTTTCGGCTGCCGCGGTACCCTGGCAATCGAACGTGAACAGTTGATCGCCAGTCGATGCCATGTTGCAGCGGAACTCGTATTCTCGCACCGCACCGGGTGCCAATGCGTCGATCTTCCACTTCACGACTTGGCCGCGTTGCAGCGAATCCGCGATTCCGCCGAGATACTTGGCACCGCCAGGCAACTGCAACGTTGCGACCACTTGCTCGGTCATCGCGTTGCCGTTGTTTTCGATGGTCAGTTGGTAAACCGCCTCGGTGTTTTGATACTTGAGTTCCGGGCCATTCATGATGGCTTCCAGTTTGGCGGCGGCCACATGGATCGTCTTGGACGCTTCGGCACGCAATTCCAAATCGCCCGATGCCAAACCGTGGATCTTGAGGTCGCCCAAGTCTTGCGCGGTCAACTCGACTTCGAACTGAGCTTCCTTGCCGGCCGGAATGTCACCGATCCGTTGCGTTTGCGGCGTGGCAGAATTTGGCGACAAGGTGAACGTGACATTCGGTGCGACGCCATCGCCAGGATTCATCACGCGAACCTTGTAAGTTTGCGATCGTCCGTAAATGACTTCAGGCGGTCCGTCGATGACCAATGACAACTGTGGTTCGTGAACGTGAACCTTGGTCACACTTTTTTGTGGAACCAGCGTCCAATCGACATCGACGCCGTGGGAACCGCTTCGTTCGGCACGCAAGCGAATGAACATGCGTTCGGACGCACCCGCGGGCAGATGATCGATCGTCCAGACCAATCGTTCACCGGTACCGATATTGAACGTGTCTTGTGATTTGCTGTTCTTGGCTTGTGGGGTCACACTGCCTCGGGTCGCATTGTGGCCGCGAACGTCCGCCCAATCGGGAATCATCGCTCGTACCATCACGCCTTGGGCGTCGATCGAGCCGCGATTTTCGACGCGGATTTCGTATTGTTGCGTTTGACGGATCATGATTTCGCTGGGGCCGTGCGTGACCACACGAATCCCAGGCAACTCGGATGCAACCGCTGTATCGCCAGGTTTCAGACGACGCGTCGTCGACTCACGCAAATCGGAATCGGGCGACGTGGCGACAAAACCAGAATCCGGCGACGCGACTTGCGGACGCGTCGTGTGCAGCGGAGTCGTTGCCGGCGGTGCCTGCAGTTGCTCGATCGCCGAGTCCGCACGACGGTACTCGTTTTCGTATTGCGGGACGGCAGCGATATAGGCGTCCGCCGCTTCGTCACGTGGATTGACCGCGTCGCTGCGCGAGTTTGGTCCAGGCAATTGCGGCAGCAATCCTGATCCGATCGGGCTGGACGCCGTGTCGAATTGCGTCGACGGCGTCGTAGCCTCAACCGGCGACGATACGATCACTTGTCGGGGCTGAAACTCGCTTGCCGGAGGACCGGCGCGGTGCGAAATCGGTGCCGTTGGAGTCGAAGCGGCATAAGGCTGTGAGGGTACTGGTGAAGTCGCGGCTAGCGGGACCGATTCCGCTGCGGGTCCATCCATCGGCATCGTGTAGGGCGCTGGTGCCGCAGGCGAGCCCGCCGTCGATGAAGCGTTCGCCTCGGGCGACGCTTTTGCGGTGGGCGGCAACAAGGTGGACTTTGGTGAAACCTTGACGGTCGCTTCCGCAGTCGGTGCCGGCGATGTTTTGGGCGCTGGCGTTTCTTTGTCTTGTTTCTTCACAGCGACGTCCGCACGCGTTGCAACGGGCTTGGGCTGAGTTGCCTTTGCGGAAACCTTGTCCGTTTCGGTGCTCGCCGATGTGCTTGGCTTCTTTGGTGCCGGTGCGAGCGCCACCGCATTGCCGGTTGCAGGCTTGTCGGCGACTGGTTTCTCGGCCGGCTTTTCCGTTTTGGCGATTTCTTCTTTCTCAGGCACCAATCTGCGGCGTGAAACCTTCGGCACTAACTCTTCTTCGATTCTCGATTCGACTTGTTTTGTCGATGTCGACGTCGATGTCGTAACGGATTTGACGATGCTTGGATCAAGAACTTCCACGCGACGGCGATCGCTGCGGCGACTGCTGTTGCTGCTGGACAGCGGCACATCGGTGATCGCGGCTTCGGTATCAGTTGCCGCAACCGAACCGGTACGACGCGAGCTGGCCGTCGCCTCGGGACTTGGCTGAGGCAAGGTGAGTGGCTTGATCACGCGAGTCTTGGGGACCGGACGTGGCAGGATGACGCGTGTCTCACGCCGGACCGATACGGGTGCGGCCGCAACACTGCTGCCGACTCGACCGGTGATGATGCGCGTGGTTGGTTGGGCGGAAGGATCACGGATCGGTTCGTTCGCCTTGCTGCGAGCGACGACGCGTGGTTCGTGATAGGGAATTCCGTTCCAATCGGCGACGGGACGCTCGGCAACAGGCTTCGCCGCTGCGGGCGTTGGCTGCGGCTGATTGCTGCCCCCGAACAATCCGCTCAGCAGTCCGGAACTGGAACCCGAAGACGCCGTTCGCGGGGCCGGCTTGCTCGTGGAGCTATTCCCCTGAGCCGACCTGGACGCAGCGACTTGCGCTCGTTTTTCTGCGAAAGATTCGAGCAGCCCCACTTGTTGAATGACGCCCGCAGACTGTGCCGGGACAGCACCGGCTTGCCGGATGCCTGATGACTCGATTGGTGCGATTCCGCCTGCATGGGCGACGCCGCCCGGCTCTAAATCCGCCTGCGTGGACCCTGAATCCGCCTGCGCGGACCCTGTCCGCAACAGGTCATTGGGGGACCCCAATGAATCCGGAGAGGTTCCGGTGGTAAAGGAGGCCATTACTAAGGCCACTGGTAGAGCCAATAAGGTTGACGCCACAATGAATTTGCGGTTGCCACGGACCATACGTACATCTCGCGTCGATTGCGTGAAGGTGTTGAATCAATCGTCATATCGGTTCGGGTGACTCTCAGTGATGAATCGAATTTGACGATTAAGAGGACTTCATGAGTCGGCGAGAAAAAATCGAGGCAATGTTGGCGGACGATCCCGGTGACACCTTCCTGCGTTACAGCCTGGCGATGGAACTGCGGAGCGAGGGCGACCACCAAAGCAGCATCGAGCGGCTGGACGAATTGACGAAAGATTCACCACCCTATGTGCCTGCCTATTTCATGGCCGCACAGCAGCTCGCGGACCTGGACCAAATCGACAAAGCTCGCGATTACTTGCGTAGCGGAATCGACGAAGCTCGCAGTCAGGGTGATCAACATGCCGCCGCCGAGATGAGCGAATTGCTAGCATCGCTAGGTGAAATGGGCGAACTGTGACCGATCAAGCGTTTGCGTTGCGAGCATTATCGATCGCATCGAAATTCGGCATTTCAAGATTCTCTGTCGTGAAAATCTGCGCTTCAAAGATTCTTATCGCATCAGTGGCGGAACGATCGTGACGGCCGAGCAAACCACGGCGATTGTGCTGAGAACGATTGAGTTTAGCGAAACCAGCCTGATCGTGACGTTGCTGACACGAGACTTCGGACGTGTTTCGGCGTTGGCCAAAGGTGCCCGGCGGCCCAAGGGACCTTTCGAAGGCGCGCTTGACCTGCTGGCGGTTTGTCGTGTAGTCGTGATTCGTAAGAGTACCGATACGCTCGATTTATTGACCGAAGCCAAGCTGCATCGACGCTTTCGCGGGGCCGAACGATCGCTCCCGCGCGTCTATGCCGGCTATTACGTGGCCGAAATGCTACGGCTTCAAACCGACGAGCATGATCCTCATCCCGACGTGTACGACTTGGCACTGCAAACGTTAAACCAGATCGACGGCACCGGCGAAGTCGCTTCGTCGCTGGCGTATTTCGATGCGCAATCGCTGCGAATGCTTGGTCATGCGCCGGGGACCGACCGCTGCACCGTCTGTGGTGATGAGGTTCTGTCGGCACCGCGAATGGCATTTGCCTTGAACGCCGGCGGGATCGTCTGCGCGGCGTGCCGCCCACGACAGCATAAGACATTGTCGGTGCGCCGCGGCGTGATCGAAGAAATCAAACGCTTGCAATCGCCTGATACTCAACTGCCCACCGCTGTACCGCCGAATCTATACGGTGAATTGCGCGCGGTCTTGAACCGATATATCGAGAACATGCTCGGCCAACGGCCCCGCATGCAATCTTATTTGCCAACTGTGACACGGACGGAACCGACCGCATGACGCGACTTGATCCACCATCATCGACCTTTCACGCCAAGACCAATCAACGGACCTGTGCAAAGCCACAAACGTCGTCCGCCGTGGGCTGGTTGTTGACCTTGTCCGTGCTGTTGGCCGGCTGCCAATCACTGGGCAGTCGCAGCTTGATCGCGCAAGACGAATCAGTCGCCGGCGCCGCCCCAGCGGAAAAGAACCCGGTCGTGCAGGTCGCCGCAACAGAAGATTCGCCGGGTGCTGTTCAACGTGCCAGCACGCCGCCATCGCTAGCGGAGTCGACGAAAAGCTCGACCAACAAAGTGTTGAATTTTATGACCGGCCGCGAACAAGAAGACTTGAACCGCGCCCAACAACTGTACCAAGAAGGCGATGCGATCTTCAGACGAGCCCAGCAATTACAGCCCGGTCAGCGGGAAGCCATTTTTGACGATGCGGCCAAGCAATTTCGCAAGTCATCCGAGGCCAGCGAAGGTGCCGCGCTGCAGCAAGATGCCATGTTCATGCTGGCCGAGAGTCTGTTTTTCGCGAACCGTCTGACTCAGGCAGCAAAGATCTACGAAAAACTGCAGAAAGATTATCCGCGTAATCGCCACAATGATCGCGTGAGCGCTCGCCTGTTTTCGATTAGCAAATACTGGATCGACACGGCAAAAGCCGACGAGGACAAGTGGTTCACGTTGAATCTGACCGATCCAAAACGACCACGGCTGGATACCGATGGGCATGCCATCCGCGTCCTGGACCAAATCCGATACGACGATCCAACCGGCCGTCTGGCCGATGATGCGACGATGGCCGCCGCAGCCGAACACATCCGTCAAGGACGGTTCGAAAAAGCTGATGAGTTTCTAACCGACCTGCGTGAAACTTTCTCTGACAGCGACCACTTATTCTTGGCACACCTGTTGGGGCTGAAATGCAAGTTAGAAATCTATGCCGGCCCGGACTACAGCGGACTTGTTTTGGACGAAGCGGAAAAACTCGTTCGTCAAACGCGCCAACGTTTCCCCGACAAATTGAGAGAGAAAAACTACGCCGACATGGTCGCCCGCAGTGCCGCCGAGGTCGAATACCATCGTGCCGAGCGATTAGCGAACAAGGCTCGTTGGCGTGAAAAACGCAAGGAGTACGGTGCCGCACGTGTTTATTACCAAGAACTGTTGGAACGTTTTCCCGCGGCACCCCAAGCCGAAGTCGCTCGTCAACGTCTGGCGGCAACCGAAAAGCTGCCGTCGGTGCCCGAGCAACGACTCTCTTGGCTAGCCGATGTGTTCCCAGAAAAACGAAAATCGTCTCCGCTGAAAACGGTCCACGACCTCGACGGACCGCAGTCGGACTCGGGAACGATGCTGCGATGATCGGCGATGCTGTGACAATCAGTGCTTATCCAAAGATTGGTGCTTGCCTAAAGATTGGTGCCGCTAACCAGCGAGATAACGCTGCGTGGGACGGCAGCCGTGGCCGCGCGGTTGGGTCACGCCCAATCTCCGCGAGGTCACTCTGTTTGAAAATGATCGTGCTGGTGGCTTGTTCGGCGACCGGCTGCGCAGGTTACCAGTTTGGATCGGCGTCATTGTTTCGTCCGGGAATCCGCACGGTCCATGTCCCCATCGTTCGCAACGAAACGTTTCGTCATGACCTTGGCATCCGTTTGACCGAAGCGATTGTCAAAGAGGTCGAACGACGAACGCCTTACAAGATTGTCAGCGATCCGAACGCCGACAGCATTTTGACTTGCACCATTTCCAATCAAACCAAACAAGTGCTAACGGAAACGGAAAACGACGACCCCCGAGCACTGGACACTGCGATCTCGGTACGTGCGACCTGGACCGATCGCCAGGGGCAACTGCTGATGCAAAACAGCATCACTCCAGTCGGCGATGGCATGATCACTTTCGGGCAAGACGCGAGGTTTGTTCCCGAAGCTGGACAGTCGATCGACACGGCGAACCAAGCGGCCATCGAAAACTTGGCCGAACGCATCGTTTCGCAAATGGAAATGCGGTGGTGACCAGCAGCGATCCGGAAAAGGGCAATGCCCACGACGATAGCGATACCGCCGGCGACATCAACGAAATCAATCCGGCCGCTCGCGCCACCCGCTGGGACATCGGCAAGCGAATACTGCCGCTGACCAATCGTCCGCTGGTAATGGGCATTTTGAATGTGACACCAGACAGTTTTTCTGACGGTGGAAAGCATGCCGCGACGCAGGACGCCATCGCCGCAGCAATCCGAATGCAATCCGATGGTGCCGACATCATCGATATCGGTGGTGAAAGCACGCGTCCGGATAGCGATCCGGTGTCGACAGATGAGGAATTGGCTCGCGTCGTTCCCGTCATCGAAGGACTTGCCGGAAAACTGTCGATTCCGATCAGCATTGATACCAGCAAGGCGATCGTGGCAGAACACGCTATCGCATCGGGCGCCGAGATCATCAACGACGTCACCGGCTTAGAAGGCGACCGCAACATGTGCGCGGTCGCCCGCAACAGTGGCGTTGGTGTTTGCGTAATGCATATGAAAGGCACACCGCAAACGATGCAAATTGACCCGCGTTACGACAACGTGGTGGAAGAGATCGCGGACTACCTGATCCAGCGACGCGACTTCTGCATCGAACACGGGATCGGCGCCGAACGGATTTGCCTGGATCCCGGCATCGGTTTCGGCAAGACACACCAACACAATTTGACGCTGCTGCGAGCGACGAAGCGGTTTGTCGCGATAGGCTCGCCGATCCTGATCGGACATTCGCGAAAGGGTTTCATCGCCAAGTTGTTGGGTGACAAGCTTGCCGATCGAACGGCCGCAACGATCGGAGTTTCCTTGGCCGTTGCCGCCGCAGGGGCACACGTCATTCGCGTACACGACGTCAAAGAAACTTGCGACGCGTTAAAGTTGTTCGATGCAGCCGGGGCGTTAGATCCAACTTGATTGCATCGAACTGGCCCGCTGCTATTTCGCCGACGGAGGATTCGGCGATTCGCCGGATCGCGCTTCCGGAGTCGTCGCGGCGTTGGATGTGGGGACGACCACGGGCGTACGCGCCGAGTCGACAACGGCAACAACACCGCTGGTCCCTACAACGAACGTATCCTTCAGTCCGTGAACGGTTTCCACTGTCACTGTCGTATTCATCTTCCTCGCAAGCTCCGTATCGATTTGCGGATCGTCGTGTGTTTACTTTCCAAACTATTGGCCAGTACCACACTTCTTTGCGAGCCAATCTGCGACTGAACCTCTCAACAGTTCTCGAGGGAATCACATTGGCGCGGTTCTAACGGTCGCAACATCCTCAAGCCACTACAATACGTCTTCTGCGAGAAGCCGCTTAGGGCCACCAAGACGCTACTAAAAACGCCACTAGGGAACAATCGCGACGCTAGCGAGCAGGTTTGCATACAAGAGAACGGATCATGAACATCGACCTGGTCATCACCGAACTGGCTCCGGGAGGCGCTGAACGATGCCTCGCCGAACTCGCCGTTGGGCTAGCCGAAACCGGTGATCGAGTTCGTGTCTGCTCGATCGCGAGTCTGCCATCGGCCGACCGTGGACAATTGGTCGACAAGATCAAGAACGCCGACATCCCGCTGCATTCGTGTGAGTGCGACCACAGCTACCAATTCGTTTCGGCGTATCAAAAACTGGCGAAGTGGATGCAAGCAGGGCAAGCCGATCTCTGCCAGACATTCTTGTTCCACGCCAACGTCCTGGGAACGATCGCCGCGGAGCGATCGGGCACGAAAAAACGCGTCGGCGGATTGCGAGTCGCCGAGCCCAATCGATTCCGAGAATTGGTCGAACGCTGGGCAGTCCGCCGCATGGACAGCTTGGTCTGTGTCAGTGATGCCGTGCAGTTGTTTGCATTGCAACGGTTGAACTGTCCATCGGCCCGATCGATCGTCATTCCAAACGGTGTCGATGTTTCACGCTTCGCCGGCGCCCCACCATTGGACTGGTCTGCGATCGGATGGCCCCGCGACGCCCAAGTAATTTTGTTCGTCGGCCGCATGCATCCGCAAAAAGGAATCGATCAGCTGCGACGACACATCGATCGATTGATTCCCAAAGACACCCATCGACGTATGCTGCTGGTGGGCGACGGTCCGCAAGCCGCAGAAATAGACGCTTGGATCGAGCAAGTGGGCGATGGTCGCATCAAGCGGTTGCCGTGGCAGCCAGACGTCGCGCCGCTGATGCGTTCTGCTCAGCTATTGATTTTGCCCAGTCGCTATGAAGGCATGCCGAATGTCATCTTAGAAGCGATGGCGGCCGGTCGACCGGTTGTTTGCTCGCGAGTCGAAGGAATCGACGAACTGTTGCCGGCGCGGGCCGCCACGTCGGCGTTGCAAACGTATCGGCCCGGCGACGAAGCGAAGATGCTGGACTTAGTCGACGCGTTCTGCACCGCCCCCGAGACCGCCGATGAGGTCGGTGCATCCAACCAAGCCGAAGTGCGAAATCACTTTTCCATGGCCGCGATGATCGACGCGTATCGACGTCACTATCGCGAACGGCTCCGTGAAAATTCGGCCGATTGAAATCGATGTTGCCAGGGCAGCCTAGCGGCGACTTGGCAGATATTCGGTCGGCACAATTTCGATCAGGTTGCTGGAATCGCCCGATTGCATTCGAGTCGTGGCCGATTTTTGGCTCGCTGCTTTCACGCGCGGCATCGTTGGTCCACTAGCGGTATTGGCCACCACACCCGATCCGACGGGTTCGGCGTCAATGGCGCTGGTCTGCCGCACCGGTGCGGCCAATGTCGGTGCGACCGTGCGATGCGTTGCTTTTCTCGCAGGCGTCCCGCTATTCGATCGGATGGGAGCACTCGGCATCGTGCGAAGGGGTGCCCCGGCGCGGCGATAGCTGTTGGCCGATCCGGCGCGCTGCAGGTAACCGCTGGGTCGCACGTTGCGATACGGACGATAGTTTTGAACCTCGTCATCGCTAAACGGATCCTCAAGCGCGTCGAACAAGGAACCTTCTTGCTTTGGCTCCGCTTGGGGAGCCGGCGTCGGCTGAGGGATCGCACGGGGCGCCGGTGTTCGGGGCGCCGGTGTTCGGGGTGCCGGTGTTCGGGGTGCCGGTGTGCTGGGTGCTGTGGTACGGGGTAAAGGCGTCGGCTGCATCGATGGCGTGCCCAGATGCTGGCCGCTCGGATTTCGGGGAGCCGATTCGATCGGCGTCGGCATCGCGGGCGGCAGGGGCACGGCCGACGGGGCTGGCGTGTGCCGAGGCGCCGGCGGAGGAATATGTGACGGAGCCGAAGGCAACATGTGAATCGGCTTGGAATGGTGCATGTGCACGGGTCCCGCGTTTTCAATCGGGAACATCATTTCGCTCATCGTCGCCGCGTCGCATGCGTCGTCGCATCCCATCTCATCGCAGCCGGCCGACTCATCCAATCCCAGCACGCTTTCGATTCCACCGGCCAGAGCATCAAGCGACTTATAGATCAGACATTTTTTCATCGCTGCGTCGCGTGAACCACATGAGTCGCAGGATGCTTCCCAGCAATCACAGTCAGCCGCCATGACGACTTCGCCGCCAAACAAGATGCCCGACCCGGCCGTCATTCCTAGAGTGGCGGCACCGGCGATGACGAAATTCCGCAGAACCGAAGACAGCAATCGTTGCCGCCGCGCGGCTCGGGTGGCGAGGCGTTGGGCAGACGATTCGATATCGGCTGATTTGGCGATGTCGGCCACGGCCGAGATGGAATCGTGCGAACGATTGGCGAAAGGCGCTTTCATTTCGATCAACTTGTGGTTGCGTGTGTATAAACCCAGGCGGCGACTGGTTCGCCGTATCGTGGGTGAACGGATCACGCTATGGATATCGGCGCGTAAGATTCGGCAGGACTACGAGAATCCGAACGAGCGACAAAGCGACCGCAATTCGCCTAAATTTCCAGGGTGCTTTCACAACCGGTATCAGGCGATTGTTGCGTGAAACTCAGCCCACAACGTCTGGCGGCAGACAATGAGCGGGATGACGGCTAAACTGAGTCGCCCTTAAACTGAGTCGCCCCAGGTCTCGAGCGTTCTTACGATTGCGTTCCACAGGCAGGGGTCCAAACTTCATCCCGCACCCTGACGATAGAGACGACACTGTGAGCTTCGATCCCTTTGGAGCGAGAGACCAATTCGACACCGGCAACGGCTCTGCCACGATTTACCGACTGAGCAAATTGCAGGAGGCCGGTCTCGGCGAAGTCGATCGACTTCCGTTTTCGATTCGAGTCCTGCTGGAAGCCGTCCTCCGCAACTGCGACGGTTTCTCGGTCACCGAAGAAGACGTCAAGAATTTGGCCGCGTGGAATGCCGCCGCGCCAGCCAAGCAAGAAATTCCGTTCAAGCCTTACCGCGTCGTGCTGCAGGATTTCACGGGTGTTCCCGCCGTGGTCGACTTGGCGGCGATGCGCTCGGCGATGAGTCGGATTGGTGGTGAAGCAGAAAAGATCAATCCGTTGATTCCTGTCGACCTGGTGATCGACCACTCCGTTCAAGTCGACTTTTTCGGTTCAGCCGGCGCGCTCGAACACAACGTCGAAATGGAATTCAAACGCAACCGTGAACGATACGAGTTCTTGCGTTGGGGACAGCAAGCTTTCGACAACTTCAGCGTCGTGCCACCCAACGTAGGCATCGTCCACCAGGTCAACTTGGAATACTTGGCCCGCGTCGTCGCGATCCAAGAAACCGAAGACGGTCCCGTCGCGATGCCCGACACACTTGTCGGTACCGACAGCCACACCACCATGATCAATGGCCTGGGTGTGTTGGGCTGGGGTGTGGGTGGTATCGAAGCCGAAGCGAACATGCTTGGCCAACCGCTGTACATGTTGATGCCCGAGGTGATCGGGTTTGAATTGACAGGTTCGTTGCCGTCCGGCGCAACCGCCACTGACATGGTGCTGCGGGTCGTCGAAATACTGCGAGAAGAAGGCGTCGTTGGAAAGTTCGTCGAATTCTTTGGTACCGGTATGAACAAGATGAGCGTCGCCGACCGAGCGACGATCGCGAACATGGCGCCCGAATACGGCGCGACGATGGGCTTTTTTCCTGTCGATGACGTGACACTGGCGTACATGCGGCAAACCGGCCGCAGCGAACAACAGGTCGCTTTGGTGGAAAGTTACAGCAAGGAACAAGGCCTGTTCCGCACCGACGACGGACCCGCGTTGAACTACACCAAAACGCTGTCACTGGATCTAGGAACTGTTCAGCCCAGCCTCGCCGGACCGAAACGGCCGCAAGATCGCATCGCTTTGGTGAACATGAAGGAATCGTTCCAAAAATCACTGACCGCGCCGGTCGGCAAAACCGGCTTCGGACTCGAGCCGAGCGCGCTCGAGCGGACCGCGACGGTCAAGGACAACGGGCACAGCAGCCAAATCACGCACGGAGCCGTGGTGATCGCTGCGATCACTTCTTGCACCAACACCAGTAACCCGTCGGTGATGATCGGCGCGGGACTGTTGGCCAAGAAAGCCGTCGAACGTGGATTGCACGTCCCGCCGCATGTCAAAACGAGCCTTGCGCCAGGATCGCGTGTCGTCACCGATTATCTGAACAAGGCCGGTTTGAGCGACAGCCTCGACAAGCTCGGCTTTAACACCGTGGGCTATGGTTGCACGACATGCATCGGCAACAGCGGACCGTTGCCGCCGCCCGTTGCCGAAGCCATCACGTCGGGCGATCTTGTCGCTTCGGCTGTGCTCAGCGGTAACCGCAACTTCGAAGGCCGCGTCAATCCGCTGACTAAAGCCAATTACCTGGCCAGCCCTCCGTTGGTGGTCGCTTACGCATTGGCCGGAACCACGGACATCGATTTGGTCACCGAACCGATCGGCCAGGACCCCGATGGCAACGACGTGTTCTTGAAAGACCTGTGGCCGAGTGCCGAAGAGATCCGCGAAACGATCGCCACCAGCGTCGAGCCAGAGATGTTTACGTCGCAATACCAAGCGGCCGTCAACGGCAACGAGCGGTGGAATGCCATCGAAGTCTCGGGCGGTGCGATCTATCCATGGGACGAAAACAGCACCTACATCCACCACCCGCCGTTCCTGGATTCGGTCACCGGCCAAGACGTTCCCGACATCACGCCGATCAAGGCAGCCCGTGTCCTGGCACTGTTGTCTGACTCGGTCACAACCGACCACATCTCACCCGCCGGTGCGATCGCCTCAGACGGCCCCGCCGGCCGATATCTGCAACAGCAAGGCGTCGACGTTCGTGACTTTAACAGTTTCGGATCTCGCCGCGGGAATGATCGCGTCATGGTTCGCGGCACGTTCGGCAACATCCGCATTCGCAATCAATTGGCCCCGGGCACCGAAGGCGGTGTGACCCGGTACTTGCCATCGGATGAAGTGATGAGCATCTACGACGCATCGATGAAGTACCAACAGGATGGCACGCCGCTGGTCGTCTTGGCAGGCAAAGAGTACGGAACCGGCAGCAGTCGTGACTGGGCCGCCAAAGGCACTTTGCTGCTCGGCGTCAAAGCCGTCATCGCGGCCAGCTATGAACGCATCCACCGCAGCAACCTGGTCGGCATGGGTGTGCTGCCGCTAGAGTTTGCCGATGGCGCGACTTGGGAATCGCTCGGATTGACTGGCGAAGAAATCATCGAGATCGAGGACCTGGACAACAACCTGCAACCGCGATCATCGATCACCGTAACGGCCACCAAACCGGACGGACAAGTCACCCAGTTCGCGTGTGCCGTTCGCATCGATACGCCGGTCGAAATGCAGTACTATCGCAACGGCGGCATCCTGCCGACCGTGCTGCGAAATCTGTCCAAGTAATCGGCCACTGCCCCAGCGACTGGCCTCGCAATCGGCTTCGCCCCGCGCCAATGCGGCGGCAAGCCGGGGCTCCAATTCGGCGTCGAGCCGCGACTCAGTTCGACGTCGAGCCGGGACTCAGTTCGGCGGCAAGCCGGCAATCGGCATGGTCACGCGGTACAGGCCCGTGCGAGCGGTCACGTACATGGTTTTGCGGTCGGGGCCCGCAAACGTGACGTTGGCGGGCTGCTCGGGAAACTTGACCAGACCGCGTCGCTTGCCATCGGGTGAATAAATCTGCACTCCCAAATGCGTCGTGATGTACAGGTTACCCTCGACGTCAACGACCATACCGTCGCCGCCCGTCTCGGTTTTACCTTCCGGCTGTTTCACCTTGCAAAACGTTCTCATGCCTGAGAGTGAACCGGGACCGTCGACGTCAAACACCAGCATCTCATCCTGCTTGCTGGGGATGACGTACAAATGCTTGCCGTCGGGCGACAAAGCGACCCCGTTGGGGGCCGCGATATGCTCGGTGACGCGGGTGACCGAGCCGTCCTTTGCGATGTAGTAAACCGCTTGGATTTCCTGTGGCAACGGTTCGGGCGCGCGAAACAGAGGATCGGTAAAGTAGATCCCGCCAACCTTGTCGATGATCAAATCATTCGGCGCGTTGAATCGTTTACCGTTGTATTGGTCGGCAATCGTTGTGAACTGGCCGGTTGCCGGATCACAGGAGACAACTTGGCCTGCCATCTGGCAAACAAGCATCCGGCCGTCGGCGGCGACCAAGATTCCGTTGGCGAATTTTGAATCCGTTGTTACCGCGGTCAACTGCCCGTCGCTGTCCAGACGGTGGATCGTTGTGTTCGGAATATCGGTGAAATACAGCGATCCACTCGGGTCCCAAGCGGGGCCTTCGGTGAATGCAAAATCGGAATGGACCTTTTCAACCTTTCCGGTTGGTTTGATGCGTTTAAGTTTCGTCGCGGCATCTTGCGCAATCGATGCTTGTCCGTGAACGAAGAGACCGCACAAACAGGCAGCGATGGATAGAGAAAGTCGATTCATTTTTTTATTTCCGTCAGCCAGAACCAGCCGTGCGCCGTTCCGGCAGGCATCAACAAAGAGGGGCGGTCATACCGGAACGGCGCACGGCACGTTCAAGCCAACGAAGACACGGCGAGTCGAAGATCACGCCAAGAATTCGCGCCGCAAACGGACAAAGTATTCTAACAGCGGACGCGGCTGACCGGTGGCGTCGATCACGCCGCTGTGACTTTGCAAATGGGATTCGGCATCAGACCAACCGTCCCACACGACGCCATGCACAAAGTGCTTTGCCAACAGCGTTCGAATCAGCGGTGCAGCCACTCGAAGCTGTTCCGCTGCTGGATCGGAAAGAAACTCTTTTGACATCAAGATGTCTTCCGGCGCCAACGCGTTCGCATCGACACCTTTTCCACCGGGAACCGATAATTGCACCATCAAGGGCATGCCCAGCGTCGCCCAGCGGTCGATCATCTGACCGAAATCAACAGCGGATCGAGGCAACGTCGCGTTGCGTTGGTAATTGATTCGAATGTCTAACCCGAGCCCGGCCATACCAAGACCGCTGCGTGCCAACGCGTCGGCAAAATGAAGCGGCGAAATTCCGTCGCGGTGATGCGAAAGGTATTCGCCAAAGGGCTGGTCAAACGTGATGATGGCCGGCGATTGTGGATCACATCGTCGGACCGTCTGCAGCACACCCAGCGCTAAACGCATCACCTGTTCGTCATCCAATTCCATCGGCCCTGGCGTATTGAGCCCGGCCGCGCAGTTCCACAACTGCACAGTGCCCTGTAGCCGCGTGACCGTCTTTTCGACGAACTGACAAACGGCGGCTTGGAACGCATCGAAGTCGTCTTCGAGAAGATACAACCAGTGCGGCAAAAGCCGTTCGCGAAAGTCTAACAGCGGACCGCCAATCACACGTAAACCGTTGGCGGTACACCAAGCGATCGACGATTCGACGTTGTCGTAATCAAATCGCCCAGCATCGGTTTCGATGTCGGCCCAACTGATGCGGACCGATGCCGCGTTGAACGCAGATTGAAATTTTTCGGCGCTGGCTCCCTGGCCCGGTGAGGGGGGAACGATGGTGCCGGCCAGCAACGTGCCGATCGTCGATTCACGCTGTTTGCGAAACGCAATCGATTGAATGGCAAATGATTCGCCTAAGTCCGCGATCGCACGCTCGAGCAACTCGATTGCCTCGATCGAAGCCTCCGCCGACGCATTAGCATCGTCACGGCATTGGACGGCGTCTAAGAATCGCCGCGTTCCCTGGCACAGCAGGTCCGAAAATTGTTTGCTGACGGTCAGCCCGGCACGCTGCCATGCGTCGGATTGTGAACGCGCTCGGTAACAGCTTCCACGGGCGAGTTCCAAGACCAATAGATAGGGCTCGTCTTGTGGACGCAGCGAACAGGTCGAAAGTGTGCGATATCCCACACCTGCGACGGGGCACGCGATCAGTAGCTTTCCCGATGATTCGATCCCACGTGTGACCGTTAGTCGCGAATGGGCGTACTGAACGTGCGATTGCCAGGGAACACCCTCGATGCCGCAGATATAGGCGTCTTTCCAGAGGGCTTGATCGATATATTCGGCGCTCGCTTCGGGGACGTCGAAGAGAAACTGTCCCATAGCGCTGAACCGATACCTGTGCAATGCCTGTCGTGATGTAATCGCGGTCCGAGCCGTCCGGCAGATACCAATCAATCAATTGCATTTTGATCAATCGATAAGCCAACGGCCACCGCTTTGGTCTTTCGGTCACCATATTACTCGTTCGGACCTCGTATCGCGAGTCGACAAAGCCTGACATCGTTGGTGACCCGTCCGGTTCGCCCCTGCCATCCAGGTCGTTCCTGCCATCCGGATCATTTCTGTCGTCCGGATCATCACGGCTGTCGGGATCCTCTCGTCCATCCACATCAACCGTGTTGTCACGGCGTCCAGCTGACCCGTTTGCGGACCGGTGGCCAGCTTGCCGACCGATGCCCCGTTTGCCAAAGTATGGCCATGAATACCCAACAACGGTCCGACGACAGAACGCTGTACAAGTTTGACGAATCTACGACCCGTGGCGAACGAGCGTTGTCGCCCATCGGCGAGCGGGCGTTGCTCGCCACGGAACTGCCATTGCCCAAACGCTCTGGCAAAGTCCGCGACGTTTACGACCTGGGCGGTGACGAAATGCTGATCGTCAGCACCGATCGCATCAGCGCGTTCGATTTCATCTTGCCCAGCGGCATTCCAGGGAAAGGAAAACTGCTGACCGCGATGAGCGAATTTTGGTTCGATCATCTGGACGTCTCCCATCACTTGATCAGCACCGAAGTCCCGCCGCAGCTTGCACAGCAGTTCGACGTCGAACCGCTGCATGGTCGCGTGATGGTCGTCAAGAAAGCCCAAGTCGTACCGTTTGAATGCGTCGTTCGCGGCTACCTGGAAGGCAGCGGGCTGCGCGAATACCAAGCGACCGGCGCGATCTGCGGCAACAAGTTGCCACCCGGATTGGTGCAGTGCGACCCATTGCCCGAGCCGATCTTTACGCCGGCGACCAAGGCAGAGGAAGGCCATGATGAAAATGTCACGATCGGCCGCATGATTGCCGACTTGGGAAGCGACCTGGCGCTGCGGCTTCGCGAAATGAGTTTGCAGATCTACCACGACGCATCAAAGCACGCCGCTCAGCAGGGCATGATCATCGCGGACACTAAATTCGAGTTCGGTCGGGTCGGTGACGACTTGATCTTGATTGATGAAGTCCTGACGCCAGACAGTTCACGGTTCTGGGCCGCATCGACTTATCAACCGGGACACGCACAACCATCCTTTGACAAACAGTTCGTCCGCGAATGGCTGTCACAATGTGGCTGGGACAAACAGAGCGACCCACCCGAATTGCCGGCCGAGGTGATCGAACAGACAGCCGCGAAATATCAAGAAGCTTACCGCCTGATTACCGGCCGCTGAAAACGCAACCAGGATGTTCATCCAGCGTCTGCGGTCAAAAGAGACTCGCCGGATCGGCGCTGATCAGTTTCCTGAGCGCCAACAGCCCACTGATCAAACACATCGTAACTGTCAGCGCCAGCACCAACGCGACCCGAGGCAGCGTCAGCAACATCGGCAGCCCCACGAACGCCTCGATCAATTGAAACATTGCAAAACTGAAAATCAACGCGGGAATGAATCCGGCCAGGGACAAATAGATTGACTGGCGAATCACCAGGCCAACGAAATACGAGTTTGGATACCCCATCGCTTTCAGCGTTGCGAACTCCGACATCGAATCGTGAATACTGGTGAATAGGATTTGGTAACAGATAATCACCCCCACGGCGAACCCCATCATCGCGCCGATAAAAAAGATCATCCCGATCGGCGTCTGTTTGTTCCAAAAGTCGATCTCGCGATCAATCAACACTTGCCGCGGATAGACGGTCCACTGATCGCTTTGCAGTGCCGTCAACCGCGCTGCAACGTCCTGAGGATCGGCTCCCTCGCGCGTGCGAATGACGGCCAAGTCGACAACGCTAAGCGGCTTGCCGGCACCGCGAAAATAAAAATATTCCGCAAAACTGCGGTCACTGACGATGACGGTTCCGTCGTTGGCAAAGTCGGTCCCGACATCAACAGCGGCAACGACTCTCATGCTGCGACCTAACAATTCGACGCTTTGGGTTGAAAGCGATTCGGGATCGTCCAGCGAGAACCCGTACGTGCGGCGTGTATGTCGATCCAACAGTGCGGTTCGTGGCTGACTCAACCGTGACAAGTTGCGATCGATCTGCTCGTCACGAAACAATCCCGATTGAAGGGGCGTTCCGATCACGCGAATCGGGCGACGGGGTTTGCCGACAACACGAATCTGGGCGCGCGACAGTTCGACATAGATTGGTGTGACTTCTGCGACTTCCGGATCGGACCTCGCCCGATCCAAGAGGTGTCGCGGAAAGCTCTGTTCGCTGGCCAGCGAATACCGTGCGCTGCTGATCGCGATCAGATCCCCATCCAATGAATGGACCAATTGGACCGGGCTGTCCAACAGCGCATTTCGAAAACCGTTTTGCATGAACATCAACATCGCTGCAAAACCGACTCCGCCCGATGCCAACAGCAGTCGGCGCCAGTCGGCGGATAAATTCTTCCATGCCAGCGGGGTTCGCACCATCGGGGATGATCACTTTGGGTTCTAAAACAAGTTGGCCGGTTCGACCTGGGCAAGCTTTCGCAGCGCCAGAATCCCTGCGGAACTGCACATCACAATTGAAAGAATCGCCACCAAGACGACGCGAAACCCGGTCATTTGGATCGGTACGCCCGCCAGATGCGACGTGATGACGTATAGCACCAGCGCAGCGACGAGGGCCGGCGGCAGCGCGATGCTGGCCAACCAAAACGCTTGTGACAACAACACACGGCATAGATATCCGTTGGAATAGCCCATCGCTTTCAGCGTTGCGTATTCGGGCAAGTGTGCCAGCACGTCTCCGGCCAAGACCATGTAACAGATCACACCACCGACGATCACGGCCAGCACGACGCCCATGGCAAAGATCATGCCGATCGGCGTTTCCACGTACCATCGACGACGTTCGGCCGATACCGCTTCGTCGGCCGTCAACACGCCGATTGCGGACGCAGGCCCGCCGATTTGCGCCAGACGCCGACGAATCGCAGCCGCCCCCGCCTCGACCGTGACGTCGGGTTTCAAATCGACCAACACCATCGAGACTCGACCGGAATGATCCTCCGGCGCAATTCGCTGAAATCCTTCGCGATTGATCAACATTGCTCCGTTGGCGGCCAGCCCCGTGCCCATTTCGAATGTCCCGGCGATGCGAATTTCTTTCCCGGTCACGTCGGTCAGGGCGCCGACATCTTGGGGGCCGAATTGCTTACCATCACGCGGTCCAAAGTCCGACCGACTGGTGCGATCCATCAATACGTTTTCTTTTCTGCGAATCAGCGGCAACTTTTCGGCAAGTTCCGGAAGCAACAGTGCTGGGCGATCAGCATCGACCCCGATCACCGCGACCCCGCGGTATTCCAACGTCTCAGGATTTTGCCAAGCGGCGACGGTCAAATCGATCGGCCGGACTTCGCCGATTTCCGGCAGCGAACCGACCCAACGCAGCGTTTCGTCGGGGATCGTTCGCGGGTCGAAAACATGCAGGTACTCTGGCGAGCGTAAGACCAAGTCACAAGGCATCCGTCGATAGACGTTCGTCGCCGTATCTCCAACGGCACCCAAGAATCCCAACTGCATGAACATTAAAAGGATGGCGAACGCGATGCCGCCGACCGAAACGGCGGTCCGCGCCGGCTGATGCGTCAAGTTCTTCCATGCCAGTGACGTGCGCCGCATGACGACCTATAGCTCGATCGCAGGCGAATCGGCTTCGATCGCGACATCAACCTGCAGATTGATCAGATCGGCCGCCTTGACGGACGCTTCTTCATCTAACTCGACCACCACTTCGACGCTGCGCCAATCGACGCGGGCCAGTGGGTTCGGATCCGGCAGACTGGGTGAACCGATCATGGAACTGACCGATTTCACTTCGCCACCCATTGCACCATAGAACGCCGGACTGGTGATCGTTGCGCGAGCGCCGGGCTGCACACGCGTCAGCTCGGCGACGTTCATTTCGACGCGGCAAATCATGTGCTTGGTATCGGCGACACGCATAATCGGCATGCCGGTCGTCGCCTCGCCGGGACCGATGTCGATGGCCAGCACTTTACCCTCGAACGGGCTCGTCAACTCGGCCGTCGAAACTTGCAATCGCAACAGTTCGATTTGCTTTCGGATCGAATCGATCGGTGACGATGCAGTGGCCGATTCGATGGAAAGTTCAGCGGCTCGAATCTCGCGTCTGGCCGACTCGACCGACAGCTTGCCCGACTCGATCGCTGACACCGCGTTTTGCCGCGCCGATTGCAGGTCCGACTTCGCTTGCTGGACTTCCAGCGACTGCTGTTCGACGGTTCCGGCCGACACCAAGCTTCCCGTCGTCAGATTACCGGCAGCCTGGCGCAGCTGGTCGAGTTTTTTTTCCGCCAATTCGACACGCTTGGCGGCGACATCCAATGCGCCACCGGCGGATTCGGCTTGTTCGAGTTGCTGGACGGATTCGGCGACCCTGAGCTCAGCTTTTTGAAGCTCGATTTGCGCGACTTGTAATCGAGCTTGTGCCACGGACTTTTCGGCGGCAAGTTTCGATTCGGCTTCTCGCAGTTGCGTTTCGGCGACGGCCAATTGAATCAGTTTCGCCTGGTGACTTTCCAGTTTTCCGAGCGGCTGACCGATGGTGATCCAGTCCCCTTTGGCAACCTGCAACTGCAGAACCCGATCACCCGGGGGTGCCACGATCGACAGGATTCCGCCGGCCGGCGCGAGTTGTCCCTGAGCCAGAATGGCATTGCCGGCATCGGTTCCCAAAGCCGATAGTGCCGTCAGCGGCGGCTGAAACGACTTGGATGACTTTTCCGGCTTGGCATCACATCCGGCGGCAACCAGGATAAAAAGGCCGATCCAACACACCGCAAGTCGGCAACGAGTTGACAATGGGGCCGAAAAAAGGGCGACCGGTCCGTCAAAATGCAGCGTTTCATCGTTGCTGCCGCAGGCTTGGTCATCGTTCGGCCGACGGTTATGGTTCAATTGCATCATTTATTATCGTTGAAACTGCTTTGCTTATCTCACAGCCCTCCCGCGAGTTTTCTCGGCATGCGAGTCGTCCAGTATGACTGAAAACATGCAAGCGACAAAGTTTGATTCGCGTCCACGACGCCAAGCGGCGATTGATGTGCGCGGTGTGCAGCATCATTACGGGACCGGCGAAGCGAAAAAACAGGTGCTGTTCGACAACAACTTGCAGGTCTCGCCCGGTGAAATCGTCATCATGACGGGGCAGAGCGGCTCGGGAAAAACAACGCTATTGACCCTGATCGGCACGCTGAGGCGGGTTCAACAGGGCGAACTGTTCGTGCTGGGGCAACCGCTTCACAGCTCAAATGCGGGCGAAATCAACCAGCTTCGCAAACGGCTGGGATTTATTTTCCAGGCTCACAATCTTTTTTCGTCATTGACGGCCCATCAAAACGTCCGGATGGCGTTAGAGCTGCAATCGGACCGACTTTCGCATGCCGAAGAGAACCGGCGCTGCAGCGAAATGCTGGAAGCCGTCGGACTTGGCGAACGGATTCATTACAAACCCAGTGGGCTGTCCGGCGGGCAAAAACAACGGGTCGCCGTTGCTCGCGGATTGGTTCATCATCCCGAAATCTTGTTAGCCGATGAACCGACCGCGGCATTGGACGAAGAATCAGGCCGCAAGGTGGTTGAATTGTTTCAGCAGCACGCACGCGAACACGGCACCGCGATTGTCATTGTCACGCACGACAATCGCATCTTGGATGTCGCCGACCGCATCGTCAAAATGGACTTCGGTTCGATCGCCCGTGACACGCGGATCGGCGAAGCGTCGATGATCGGTGAAATGCTGACCCGTTGCAGCGTCTTCGACGGTGTGACCGTGCGGACGATGACCCAGTTGGCTGATCGCATGACGGTCGAGGAACATCCCGCCGGTGCCCGCCTGATCCGGCAAGGCGACCCGGGTGATAAGTTTTATATGGTGCGATCCGGCGAGCTTTCGGTGACTCATGAAAACGATGGCTTTCTCGCGACGCTCGGACCCGGCGACTTCTTTGGCGAAGCGGCCTTGATCACGGGCGACCCGAGAAATGCACACGTCGACGCCAAGACCGATGTGGTCGTTTACACGCTCGACAAGCCGTCGTTCACCGAAGCCATGAATGAACGAGCGACGCTGGACCAAGAGGTTCGCAGCACCCTGTTCTCGGGTTAGCAAAGAGGGCTCGTGGCCTGGCCGCATACGCGGCGGCAACCAAGCCACAAACGTTAACGCTGTCGCGCCAGTTTGCCCAGCGCGGGCAACAAGTCACGGTACAAATCGTCGTGTGGATGATGACCGCTGGCATCGAAGCGTAAGACAAAATTACGATCGATCAGATGAAACCCGGGAATCAGGTTGGACGATTCGCGAGTGACCATTGAACGGTCACCTTGCAAAACGATTTGGTTCTTACTGCGGTTCATCCCAAAGTGACGCGCCCAGCCACTGACTTCATTCGCCGTCGGATTGCGCATCGATTTGCCGTACAGCAACAGTTGAACGAACACCACGTTGGGGTCAGTTTCTAAGTCGACACGTGCGTATTGCTTGGCGTACTGATGGATCGACCCAAGGCCTTTCTGAACGGCCACTCCGCCGAATCCGCCTCGCTCGTTACCACCGGCGTATGCTTGGCAACCCTTGCAGGGGATCGCGGCGAGTTCCAGCAAGATCACTTTGCCCGCCAGGTCGCTCAGTTGAAATCGCTCGCCGTTCTGGTCCTTCAAAACCAGATCAGGATAGAACGCACCGACACTTGGTGGCCAATTCCCGACCACGGGGACATCGTCCGCGGCCGGCTCGGTCGCCCACGGATTCAGCGATGGCGAATGCGAAACGTGGCGCACGTTGGGCACCTCGTCCTGGGCGACTGCGTGCTTGGCCGGCGTGCCATCAGCCGCCGGTTCATCGCCCGATCCGAACCAATCGCCGCCGATCTTGACTCCACCGATGTAAATCCCACTGCCGCGATGCTTGGATGATCGATGCAGTGAATCGACCTTAGCCTCGCCCGTGAACGCAAAGACCAGCCCCGCCACGACCAGCGAGACCAATGTAGAAAGTGCTCGTCGACGAGGATGGCGGTTTATCTGTATCATGGAAAGGTTCTCGCGTTCTGGCGATTGGCGAACAAAATCACCAGAATCTACGACGCACGCGTTCGCGGGTCGCGCAGTCGCCGGCCCGAATCCGACAAACCCTGTTAGGCGTACTCGATGCCAGCCGATTGTGCTGCTTTTGCGTTTAAAACAGATTGGCATTCTTTTAAAATTAGTGAGCAAAACGAAGTGAAGTTCTCATTCTTGTGGCACCCCCAGCCGAATCTTTTCGCCGCGCTGGTTCGCTTTGCGGCTTTCATCGTATTGGCATCGATCGGTATCGCGCCGCTGGCCAGCTCGGCAACGGCCGAAGATTGGTCTCGATTCCGCGGTCCGGACGCCAGCGGTGTGCAGGCACAACCGCTGCCGACGAAATGGGATGACCAAACCAACTTGGCCTGGAAATCGGCTTTGCCGGGTCGTGGGTCCAGCAGTCCGGTCGTGTACGGCGATCGAGTTTTCTTGACGTCCTATACCGGATACGGAATCAACGCCGAAGATCCAGGCGACCGCGACCAACTGCGACTGCACGTGATCTGCTTGTCGCTGACCGATGGCAGCATCTTGTGGGACGAACCGATTGAACCGGCGCCAGAAGAACAAGCCGCTAAAGGTCAAATGGCCGGCCACGGTTACGCGTCGCCCACGCCTTGCGCGGACGAATCAAACGTTTACGCATCGTTCGGGGCGTCGGGCATCGTCGCATTCACTCACGCAGGTGAACAGCTTTGGCGGCAAAGCGTTGGAACCAAAACGGTCGGTTTCGGCGCCGCAGCAAGTCCCATCCTGTTTGAGGATCTGGTCATCATGAACGCCTCGATCGAAGACGGTGCGGTGTACGGCATCGACAAAGCGACCGGTGAAATTCGCTGGCGAACCGACGGCATCCAAAAAGCCTGGACCACGCCGACTCTGGTATCGCTCAAGAATGGCCAAAGCGAGTTGGTGCTAAATCAAAAAGAAGCGATCCTTGGTCTCGATCCGCGCACCGGCGATCGGCTTTGGTCGTGTGATGCAATCCAAGACTATGTCGTGCCGTGCGTAGTCACCGATGGCGAAACGCTGTATTGCAGCGGAGGTCGATCGAACATGACGTTCGTCGTCAAAGCGGGCGGACGTGGTGACGTCACGGATTCGCATTTGGTGTGGGATGTGCCTCGCGGCGCAAACGTAACCAGTCCCATTTTGGTCAACGGCTACCTTTACTGGTCGCACGACAAAGGGATCGCACTTTGCTTGCGTGCCAGCGACGGCGAAGAGATGTTCCGCGAGCGTATGCCCAACGGCGGTCGTATCTATGCGTCGATCGTCAGCGATGGCGAAAAACTGTTCCTGACCACTCGCGAATCGGGAGTATTGGTGCTGGAGGCGTCGCCCCAATACAAGGAACTCGCCATCAATAAACTCGGCACCGACGACGAACGATTCAACGCGACCCCGGCAATCGTTGGCGGTCGAATGTTGATTCGATCTGATCAGAACCTGTACTGCATCAAACAGCAGTAGCGATCATGTCTCTGCGGTTTATGCGAGACAAACCTCGCAACCCGCCTCGAAAATCGCCTCGAACCTAACCGTCGTGGGTGATTTCGATGCGATTCATTGATTAGTATGAGTTGCCAGCCCCTCAAACTTGATATCCCCGTGAGCTCTTTGATGACGAGAATCCCCTCTATCGGCCTTTCCGCACTCCTGATTTTTGTGTGTGTTTTCTCGGCAAATGCGGCCGATCTTGAACTAAAAAAAGGTGACCACATCTGCTTGGTCGGCAACGCATTGGGCGAACGAATGCAGTTCGAAAACCAGTGGGAATCGTTGCTGCATCAACGGTTTGCTGACTTGCAGTTGACCGTCCGTAACCTTTGCTTCCCCGGCGATGAAGCGTACGAGCGGATTCGGTCGAAAAACTTCGGCGAGCCCGATACACATCTCGCTCACAGCCAAGCATCCGTCGTGATGTATTTCTTTGGCTTCAACGAATCGTTTGACGGCGAAAAGGGTTTGGCCGCGTTCAAGAAAGATTTGACAAAGCTTGTCGAGGAAACTCAGGCCAAAGACTACGGCATGGGCAACCCGCGTGTGGTACTGGTTTCCCCCATTGCGTTTGAAGACATCGGTGACCCAAACGTGAGCGACGGCACAACCGAAAACGAGAACTTGTCGCTGTACGCTGCGGCGATGGGCGAGGTTGCCGAAGCAACCGATGTGCCTTTCGTCGATCTGTTCACACCCACCAAAGCGTTGTTCGAATCTTCCGACGTCCAGCACACGCTCAACGGCGCCCACTTAAACGGCAACGGGTACGCCGCGCTGGCCCCCATGATCAACAACGGCTTGTTTGGCGATGGCGGCCCCACGGATGTCGACCCCAAAGTCAAAGCGGAAGTCGATGACAAGAACTTTCATTGGTTCCACCGCTATCGCGCCGTCAATGGATTCTCGATTTACGGCGACCGCGGCAAAGCGGGTAACGACGGCACCTATGACAACACCGCCGTGATGGAACGCGAGCGAGCGATCTTGGACGAAATGGCGGCCAACCGTGACGCGAGAATCTGGGCCGTTGCGGCCGGCGAATCGGTTCCCAAGGAAGTCGACGATTCCAACACGTTGCCGTTCATCACGCCCAAGACGAACGTCGGCGGTGCGGACGACCCGAATGCGAAAAAAGGAAAACTCGGTTCGCTGGATTACCGCTCGGCAGAAGAGCAAAAGGAACTGTTCAAACTTGGCACAGGATTGCAAATCCAATTGGTCGCATCGGAAGAACAGTTTCCCGAATTGGCTAACCCTGTTGCACTGCAATTCGATAACAAGGGCCGCCTGTGGGTAGCGACCATGGCTTCTTATCCACACTGGAAGCCCAAGACGCCCATGAATGACAAGTTGCTGATCTTTGAGGATCTCGATGGCGATGGGGATGCCGACGAGTGCAAGGTTTTTTCCGATAATCTGCACCAACCAACCGGTTTCGAACTGGGCCGCGGCGGCGTCTACGTTTCGGCACAGCCGGATATCTGGTTCCAAAAAGACACCGACGGTGACGATCGCGCCGACGAGACGACTCGGCAATTGGTCGGATTCGATTCGGCAGATTCACACCACGGGATCGCGGCATTCGAGTGGGGACCAGGCGGCGGCTTGTACTTCGAGGAAGGCACGTTCAAGTACTCGGCGGTCGAGGCCAATGACGGCGTTCACCGTTTGGCCGAAGCCGGCATTTGGAGGTACGATCCGAAGACCGAAAAATTCATGGTGCACTCTTCCTTTGCGTTCGCAAACCCCTGGGGCCACTGCTTCGATCGTTGGGGACAGAACTTTATCGGTGACGCGTCACCGGGCAAAAGTTACTGGGCCGCCCCCATCACGGGACACATCAATTATCCCGACAAACACCCCGGCGGATCGCAGTGGAAACGCGTTGCTGGCCTGATCGGCGGCGACGCCAAGATCGATTACCCGACGTTCTATGAAAAGCGAACCCGTCCGCTGGCCGGATGTGCGATCGTTTCCAGCCGGCATTTCCCCGAAGACATGCAAGGCAATTTCCTGGTGACCAATGTGATCGGTGATCGCGCCGTCTTGAATCACAAGATCACCGAACAGGGCAGCGGATTCGTTGGCACCGAGGTCGAACCGATCATCTCATGTGACGACGGCAACTTCCGCCCTGTCGATGTCCAGTTCGCGCCCGACGGTTCGCTATACGTGGTCGACTGGCACAACGCGCTAATCGGACACCTGCAACACAACTTGCGAGACCCCAGTCGCGATCACAGTCACGGTCGTATTTGGCGCATCACGCACAAGGATCGCCCTCTGCTTGAACCGGCCAAGATCGATGGCGAGCCGATCCCGGCGTTGCTGGAATTGCTGAAGTTGCCCGAAGACCGCACCCGCTATCGTGCCCGTCGCGAATTGGCTGATCGCGACAGCGACGATGTCATGGATTCGTTGGAATCCTGGATCGCCTCGCTCGACCAATCGGCACCCGATTACGAGCACCATTTGCTGGAAGCACTTTGGATGCAGCAAACACACAATCGCGTCAGCGATTCATTGCTGCAACAGGTGCTCTCGGCGAAAGACCACCGTGCTCGCGCGGCCGCCACGCGAGTGCTTTCGTTCGTCCTGGATGACATCGCCAACCATTACGAGTTGCTGGAGAAGTGCGTCAATGATGAACACCCTCGCGTCCGCTTGGAAGCGGTTCGTGCGATCAGTTTCCTCAAGGGCGACGACGCGATCGAGTTGGCGCTCGGTGTACTCGAACATGAAATGGACGACTACTTGCAGTACACGCTGGACGAAACCATGCGTGCACTGGAACAGTAGTTCCTAAGCGAATTTTTGAAACGGCAGGTCTCGACAAGCGTTCTGGGCAGTCGTTGCCGGCCGAAGTGGTAAAAGATCCGTTTGGATCAACCACAGTGAGAATTCGACGTCAATTTTTGTTAACAAAACCTTCCACCGGGACATGTCCTGGTGGATGCCAACCACAACCCAGTGCCGAAAAACCTCGTTGCGGGACTCGGCCTCTTCATCGTGTCAGTTTTTTCATGTTAAACCGCTCTATCTTGTTGCTTGTCTGTTCGACGATTGGCCTTCACTCGGCCGTTGCGATCGACACCGGTGCCGCTCATCAACATGGCCAGGACACGGCCAAAAAAGTTGAGGCCCCGACGATCTTTTTGGACAAGAGTCCCAGAATTGTCGAGTATCAACTCAAGCGACTAGACAGCCAGCGACTGCTGTTGGTCGATCGCAAGACCGACGACGTCAAGTACATTCCTGTGTACGAAGCCATCCTGGGACGTGACGGCATGACGCCTCAGTTCCAGCAAGAGGCGGTTGAAGCGCTTGCAAAGTTGCGTGAGACCGACGCCGCCACCGAACTGCTGGCGGTCCTGGCCAAGCTGGATACGGATGATCGCCAAGTCCGCCGCAACGCACGCAGCCTGGTCAAAATGTTGCTCGGACAACCAGCCGAGCTCTTAGCAAAAAAAACGGATTTGCTGGAGGAAGCATCGAAGTCAGACAGCGAATTCCGCCGTGCAATTGGCTACGCCGGCCTGATCGTGGGCGGCAATCGCGACCAAGCGTGGTCACAGGCACAGAGCGACAGCGAATCCAAAATCGACTGGGCGTCATCCATCCCGTTGCTGCCCAAGCCCGAGTTGCGCATCGCCGCGCGAGACCGTTTAGCGGGATTGATCACGGATGACGATGCCCGTGTCCGCGCCGCCGCGATCACCGCGATCGCTTCGGTGCCGGCAAAGCAAGCGGAGACGTTCGAATTGGTCGCACCGCTGGTCAGCGACGATGGGCTTCGCAGGGTGGTCGTCCAAACATTGCTGCGAGTGCCTGCGAAACTGCGAGGCGCCGAAACGTCCGCCGACCTGGCTGCGACGCTGGTCAATCATGCGGAAACGACACCGCCGGCAAAACGGACGACCGACGAATTCATCGATGCCATGCAATTGGCTGATCAACTGCTGGCAAAGTTGCCATCGGACCAAGCCAAGGCGTACCGAAATCGGCTGAGCGAAGTCACCGTACGCGTGATCAAGATTAAAACCGTCGAAGAGGAAATGCGTTATGACATTCCTTACTTCGTCGTCGAGGCTGGTCGCCCGGTTCAGGTGTTGCTGGAGAACCATGACTTGATGCCGCACAATTTGGTCATCACCCGTCCCGGAAAGCTAAAGGAAATTGCCAATCTAGGACTACAGGTCGGCCCGAGCGGCGGATGGAAAGGGCTGCCTTATGTTCCCGAGTCCGATGACGTGCTGGAATCGACCGCGATGGTCCAGCCCGACAAGAGCGACCGCATCACCTTCGATGCTCCTACCGAACCCGGCGAGTATCCCTATGTTTGTACGTTCCCCCAGCACTGGTACCGCATGTACGGCGTCATGGTCGTCGTGAAAGACCTCGATGCGTGGAACAAAAACCCGGTGGAACCGGCCAACCCGATCGGCAGCAACCGATCCTTCGTGCAGAGTTGGAATGTGGACGATCTGAAAGACGAATTGGACGGTGGCATGCGAGGCCGAACGGCCGACATCGGTGCGAAAGTTTTTGTCGAGGCGTCATGCAAGGGGTGCCACAAGGCCGCCGGCGAAGGAGGCGTCATCGGTCCTGATCTGACCGATCTGTTCACGCGCTGGAAAGGCGATCGCGTCGGAATCCTTCGTGAGATTTTGGACCCATCCCACAAGGTCGATGCCAAGTATCAGATGCACCAGGTTTTGACCGCCGACGGACGCGTCGTCTCGGGAATTATCGTCGCTGAGACCGATGACGATGTCACAATCTTGGAAAACCCAGAAGCCAAAGATCCGACGGTGATCGCTCAGGACGATATCGACGAAATGCTGCCGTCAAAGAATTCGATGATGCCCAAGGCGCTGATGGATCAGTACACCAAAGACGAAATCTTCGAATTGATGGCGTACCTGGAAAGCATTAATCCGAAAAAATAGCCCCGATTTGTCCCTCGGGACGTAACCCGGATGGTTTTGGCGGTAATAGATTCTATGAGCCAAAATACGTCCGATTCCGCCGATTCCGATCCCGTCGGACCCGCCAAAGGGGCCGGACCTCTGGATCAGGACACGGCACAACCGCAAGTTTCGGCACAGAGCGAACTGGACGAAATGGCGGATTCGACTGAACAGTTCGTTCAGCACATCGCTGAACATCAAAACCGCTTGTTCAGCTACGTCTTTTCGATGCTAGCCGACCACACGCGGGCGAGCGACGTTTTGCAGGAAACCAACTTGGTCCTGTGGCGAAAGCGGGACGAGTTCCAAGAAGGGCAACCGTTTCTGCCGTGGGCATTCGCGATTGCCAGATTTCAAGTGCTCGCAAACATTCGTGATCGCAAACGCGAACGATGTTTGCTTGATTCCGACTTGGTCGAAATGTTGGCTCGTTCGGCGGAAGTGGAAGCCGACGCGTTCGAAGAAACCCGCATCGCCTTGCGTGAGTGTCTTTCGGACCTGACACCGAAAAATAGAGAATTGGTGCGAGATCGATATTTTCGCGCGATGCCCATCAACCAACTTGCCGAAACGCTCGGACGAGGGTCCAGCGCCATCAAGGTCGCGCTGCTGCGGATTCGCCGCCAGCTCGCCGAGTGTGTGACCCAGCGAGTCTCGAAGGCCTAGAAAATGAAATCATTCAACCCACCATCCGGTGCTGACGATCATGAACCGGCCGCCATCGAAGAACTGCAACAACTGTTGATGCGGTGGGAAGCGGACGAGCTTGATGATACAGGCGTGCAGCGCGTCCGTGAGATCATGCACGGCAGCGAATCTGCTCGCCAGCATTATGTCCAGTGGCAAATGGTTCATGCCGCACTCTGTCTTGGCGACGACGTTGCCGGCCCGGTTGCGTCGACGCCAGCCGAGCATCCGATCCGAACGCACGCGACGCCACGATCGGGACCTGAACCATCATCAGCCATCGGACGTGCCCGCGTTTTCTTAGCCATTGCTGCTGGGTTGGTGATGTGCGTCTTGGCTTCGCGTTGGGCATACTTGGAATCGCGAACTGGCCAATCAGAAAAGTTGTTGACGCAATCCACCTCGACGATGGATCCGGCGGGAACCGTCGATGAGTCCGAAGAAACATCACAAGGCATCGCGCTGATCACCCGCTTGGTCGACGTGGCATGGGCGGATGATTCTCAACGAGCGGCGGTCGGAGAGGCTTTGATGCCGGGACCGCTTGCGATCGAATCCGGTTTCGCACAGGTCGAATTCTTTTGCGGGGCGACAGTCATCGTCGAAGGACCGGCAATGCTTGAACTAGAATCGACCACTCACGCGCGAGTCATCCGCGGGCGACTGCGAGCACAGGTGCCGCCAGCGGCGCGAGGATTCGAGCTGAAGGTCGACGACATGCGCGTGGTGGATCTGGGCACCGAGTTTGGCTTGTCCGTTTCGGATGCCGGCGCGGACGTGCAAGTTTTTGATGGCGAAGTCGAACTGCATCGGCCCGACACCGAAAAGAAACTGGTCACCAAAGGCCAGTCATTCATTCGGAATCCGACTGGCGATTTGGCGCCTTCTGAATTGACGCCTGAGAAGTTCGTCGACATTGCGCACATGGCCATCCGTGACGAAGACCAAACCGATGCAAGGCACCAGCGATGGCAGGCATACAGCCGTCAACTGCGGCGGCGGCCGTCAATGATCGCGTACTACGCCTTCGATTCGCCCGAGCCCTGGGAACGGAAACTTGCCAATTCGAACCATCCGGCGAATCCAGAACTCGACGGTGCCATTGTCGGTGCGAAATACACCACGGGACGATGGCGACACAAGGGAGCATTAGAATTCAAACGCCCAGGTGATCGATTACGTGTCCAAATCCCTGGCGAACATGGCTCGCTGACGCTGGCATGCTGGGTAAAGATCGACAGCCTGGATCGATGGTACAACTCGTTGTTCCTGACCGACAACTATCAACAGGGCGAGCCCCACTGGCAGATTCTCGACACGGGGCAACTGTTCTTGTCGGTTCGCGTCAGCGCTCAAGATGGCGGTCAAGTACACCGTCCGGTCTTGTCACCACCGTTTTGGCAACCCTCGATGAGCGGACAATGGCTGCACTTGGCAACCACTTACGATGTGCAGCGCAAACGAACAACGCACTACGTCAACGGGACCCAGCTTTCCCAGGAATCGATCCCCGATCAGCAACTGGTTTCCACCACGCGGATCGGCAGGGCGACGATCGGCAATTGGTCGCTGCCCACAAAGCCGGATGAATCGTTTGCGATTCGCAATCTGAACGGCAGCATCGATGAATTTGCGTTGCTGGGCGAAGTCCTCTCGGCCGATGAGATTCGAGAGATGTATGAAATGGGCCAGCCGTAGCGTCGGTTCGCCATCTTCGGTCATGCATCACCGCTTCCCATTTCATGCGATCGGCGCGAAGATATTGGCAGCGACCGTTGCCCTTTTGATCGCCCGTCCGCTGTCATCGCGAATGCGAATTCTAAAGCAGCACCGCGGCGGGCTACCGATGCAAACGAAAGATGAAGATGCCCGATTCTACCTCGAATATTGTCTATACCCGTACGGATGAAGCCCCCGCCTTGGCAACGGTTTCTTTGCTGCCCATCATCCGGGCCTTCACGTCCGCCGCCGGGATCAACATCGAACTGCAAGACATCTCGCTCGCCGGCCGCATCCTGTCCAGTTTTCCAGAAAAACTGACTGAGGCACAACGTCGCAGCGACGCACTTTCCGAGCTGGGCGAATTGGCCAAACAATCACACGCCAATATCGTCAAACTGCCGAACATCAGCGCTTCAATTCCTCAGTTAGTCGAAGCGATTGCCGAACTGAATGACCACGGCTATGCCGTTCCTGCATTTCCCGAGGAACCCACCACCGACGAAGAAAAAGACGTTCGGGCACGCTATTCCAAAGTACTCGGCAGCGCCGTGAACCCGGTTCTTCGCGAAGGCAACTCGGACCGACGCGTCGCCGCTCCGGTCAAGGAATACGCCAAAGCACACCCGCACTCGATGGGCGCGTGGAGCAGCGATTCGCAAACGCATGTCGCCTCGATGACCGCAGGTGACTTTTACGGAAGCGAAAAGTCACACGTGATGGCCGATGCGGGTGCCGTTCGCATCGAACTGCAAGGCGACGACGGTCAAACAACCGTCTTGAAAGACAGCCTGCAATTGCAAGCCGGTGAGGTGATCGATGCTTCGGTCATGAGTTGCAAAGCACTCGTTGACTTTTTAGAGCGAGAAATCTCGGACGCGAAATCAAGCGGTGTGCTGCTCTCGCTGCACCTGAAAGCGACGATGATGAAGGTGTCCGACCCGATCATCTTTGGCCATGCGGTCCGTGTTTATTACAAAGACGTCTTCGAACAATTCGGTTCGAAACTGGATGAGATCGGCGTCGATCCGAACAACGGACTCGGCGATGTGCTGGACAAAATCAAGGAACTGCCCGCGGACGAAGCGTCCAAAATCTCGTCGGCCATCAATGCGGTCTATGAAAGTCGTCCGGGACTGGCAATGGTCAATTCGGACAAAGGCATCACCAATCTGCATGTTCCCAGCGATGTCATCATCGATGCATCGATGCCGGCCGCAATCCGTTCGTCCGGGAAAATGTGGGGGATCGACGGGCAACTGCACGACACCAAGGCCGTCATTCCCGATCGTTGCTATAGCGGTGTTTATCAAGCGACAATCGATTTCTGTAAAGAACACGGCGCGTTCGACGTGACCACGATGGGCACGGTTTCCAACGTCGGGCTGATGGCCCAGAAGGCCGAAGAGTATGGTTCACACGATAAGACATTTGAAATCCCCGCCGACGGGACCGTACGAGTCGTCGATCAAGCCGGCACCACACTGATGGAACACAAGGTTGGTCAAGGCGACATCTGGCGGATGTGTCAGACCAAAGACTTGCCGATCCGCGACTGGGTCAAACTCGCCGTCACCCGCGCGCGTGCCACGGGAGCACCGGCGATCTTTTGGCTCGACAAAGACCGCGCGCACGATGCGAACCTGATTGAAAAGGTGCATGCCTACTTGCCGGATCATGACACCGATGGCCTAGAGATTCAAATCATGTCGCCCATCCAAGCGACACGGTATACCTGCCAGCGTGCCAAAGACGGGCAGGACACAATTTCGGTCACGGGCAATGTGTTGCGAGATTACCTGACCGACTTGTTTCCGATTTTAGAACTCGGCACCAGTGCCAAGATGCTTTCGATCGTGCCGCTGCTGGCCGGCGGCGGGCTGTTCGAAACCGGTGCCGGCGGATCCGCGCCCAAGCATGTCGAACAGTTGCTGGAAGAAAACCATTTGCGTTGGGATTCACTGGGCGAGTTCCTGGCGCTAGCCGTTTCGATTGAAGACCTCGGCACGAAAACTGGAAACGCGAAAGCTTTGGTGCTGGCCGAGACGCTCGATCAAGCCACCAGCCAGTACTTGAACAATGACAAGTCACCGTCACGCAAAGCCGGCGAGTTGGATAACCGAGGCAGCCATTTTTACCTGGCGATGTACTGGGCTCAGGCATTAGCGGCACAGACCAAGGATGCCGAACTCGCAGCCCAGTTTGCAACGTTGGCCAAGACGCTGACAAGCGGCGAAGAAAAGATTGTCAACGAGCTGAACGGAATCCAAGGCAAACCGGTCGACATCGGTGGATACTACGATCCCGATGAGACAAAAACGCAAGCGGTCATGCGTCCCAGCGAGACGTTGAACGCCGCCATCAACGCGATGTCCTGAGACGAGATTTCGAGAGACGATCCGGCTTATATCGCATCCGTTTCGTGAACGCTGAAACGCTGGATTGTCAGCGTTCTCGGTGGACGACAGTGCAGTCAGGCGACAGTGCAGTCAGGCGACAGCGCAGTCAGGCGACAGCGCAGTCGGTCGACAGCGCAGTCGGTCGACAGCGCGCACGGTCGATAGCGTCGACAAACGGAAGCCGGTCACCCAAACAGCAGGGAATCAAAATCGCGATCGCCCGTCGCGAATGAAAGGGTCCGCTGACGCGTGTTGAAATGCTTGCGAGGCAAATCTCGAGTCAACACAATCGGTATCGACCGTGTCGTGAAAGCAATCGTCCTCTGCAAAGCAAGCAAGTGACACACGTGTCGGTCGATCCGACGGTACCGTGCACAATGCGTGACTTGGCACAAATTTCGCACAGCCGAATTTCAAACAACGGTATCACGCTGAACTCGTGTGCGGGGATAAAAATCATTTCCTTTGTGGAATCCGCGGCGATAGAATCCGTGAATCCTGGCGTGACGACCTGCACCGTCACGCCAACGCTTATCCTCCTTTTCGAGAAGACCGATGAAACGCTTCACCGTAACCGTTGCGATCACCGCACTGTTGTTGACCACAGCTGTCGCCGATCATCACAACGAAAAACCATGGCTAGACATGCAGAACTGTGAAATCTGCAAGCACATGTCAAAGCACATGGATGTGATGCAAAACGTCACCTGGGAAACGCACAAAATCGAAAGCGGATTACTATCCGCATCCGTGGTCCCCAAAGAACACCGCCAGATGGTCGATGCCATACATAAAAACATGCAAGCATCGGCAAAGCTGTTCGAGACCGGAAAAGACATGCAGTTGTGTGGATTCTGCAATTCGCACATGGCATTGAAAAAATCCGGAGCGAAAGAACAGGAGATCAACACCGATTTCGGAATGGTCTCTTTGCTAACCTCCGATGATCCTGACGTCGTCAAGCAGATCCACGATCACGCCGAAAAGACGATCAAAGAGTTTGCCGCGTTCAAAGAAGCTGCTGCTGGGGCGCATCAATAGACGCACCATCAAGTGAACTCATGACGGCCATTGGCAGCTGGCCGTCACCAGTTGAGCTGATCGCAATCGCAGGTCGGAACAGCACACGGGCTTGTTCCGGCCTACGTTCTCATTCGACGCTCGTCTCACTCGCGATCCAGTGAGATCGCTTCTGCGTAGGCCAATTCGCCGGTACGTCCGTCATAATATTGAAAGACGACTTGTGGATGCGGATAGGCAACCAAGCGTTTATCACCAAGCTTTTGCGGCATGTTAAAAACGTTGTTGACCTGAACGACACAAAAATGTGGATACAGGCGTTCCAGCCGTGGCAAATCGGCCAAGATGTAACTGCTCCAGCGAATATCGCACTCACGCGGACCGAATTTAAATTTGCCAGTCGCCGGCCGATCGCTTTCGTCAAGCTCAGGTACATGGTTCACACTGTTGTGCGGCCCGCAACAGAATTCCCAGACGTTATCAGTGACCTTGATCGCAAAACTATTATGCAGATCACCGGTCATCACAAACACCTTCTTGCCGAGCTTTTCCCACTCATTGATCAACATCTCGCGCTCGTCAAAGAATCCCGTCCAGGCTTCCTCTTTGTTCGCAGCATCGGCTTCGAATCCACCGGCACCTGAGTGCGGAATCATGAAGGGAACGGTCGAAACGACAAAGAAAAAATCAGCATCGCTTTCCTTCATCGATCGCAGCAGCCATTCCCGCTGCGGTTTGCCGATCATGGAGACGCCCGGCTTATCTCGCTGGCTGACATCGTGCATGTCGCGGTCACCGCGGGTGTCGATCAAATAAAACTCGCAGTTCGAAACCCGAAACTTTCCGTAACTACGCCGGCCGATCGAGTAACTCAAATCATTGTCGTCAACTTTCGCCGGCATGTGCACGCGCACCGTATGCGGGTCAACGACTTCGACGATGTCATACACGTACGAGTTCTTGTTGCCCTCGTCGTTGTCATAAATCATGTCATTGACGCCGGCCTCGGGGGTGCCCCAATGAACGTGCAAGTTTGTCATTTCGGAAAGTGGCAACTTGGTAAAATCTGTGTTGGGATCGACCAATAAGTCGCTGCCCGCTTTCATCGAGGCTTTACCAAAATGGATTGGATGATCGTGTTCCATCGGGTTTGCCCAACCGAGATAGTCAAACCAAGCTTTCGTTCCGATGTCACGAAACACGGTGCGGCGATGACGCTTTCCCGATTCCGCGGAGCCCCAGATGTCATTAATCAATTCATGATCATCGAAGGTAAAGTAGCTCGGCATGTTGCGATGCCAATCGGCCAATGCATCGCCGCGACTAAGGTACAGTTTGTAATTTTCCCAAACGCCGACGATCGTCGGCATGACTTGAACCGCTAGCGGGAATTCGGCTAACCCCTGCACCAGACGCCAAGCTTCCGGCGGATAAGTTCGTAACTCTTCGTACAGCCAATCCCCGTTCATGATGTGAAAGTGAACTTTGTCGGCCCAATCTTTGTTCAAATGCTCGTAGGTGGTTGCCCGGTGACCGCCGCCGTGCAGCGGATTCTGGTTGGCGCACGAACCAATTTGAAATCGAAAATTAAACAGTCCTTTCGGATTGTGCTCGGCGTTGCGAGACTCATCGGCGCTGGGCAGCGTCAAGAATGTTCCCGGCAACCCATGCGGACGTTCGTTGACCCAGACTTGATAGTGATAGCGAGTATCGGGTTTCAGTCCGACGAGTTGGGCCACGCCGGTGTTGTCGTCATCATTTTTGGTCGTCGCAACCGCGCTGACCTGATCCATCGCGTCGGGCTCGGTGCCATAACGCACGGTGAACTCACCTGCCTCGGACGTTCGCGCCCAAACGACCACTGAAGTCGCGGTCGGTTGGCCTAACATTGGACCGTGGGTCAAGCGGATCGGATCACGCCGCTGTTGGCTGTGAACGGACGAACCGTAGGACGCCATAAAAAACAAGGCGAAAACAATCAGGCATCGACAAACATCAAGTCTATATTTCATTGCGAGCGGGCTTGTGGAATCGGGTTGGGAATTGGGGGGTCCACATTCTAACCAGCCACGACGCGCGTGTTATTGCTTGAGCGTAAAATCGGGCAGCCCGATTTTTTCGCCACCGCGAATCGCTGATTCGTGCGCGCAGATACCGACACAGGTCCAATTCGCACTGGTAACCGCATTGGGCCATGGGTCACGGTCATTCAGCAGTGCATCGGTAAACTCGTTCACCAAATGCGGGTGCGATCCGCCGTGACCGCCGCCTTGAACAAACGACAAGTGTTCGGCATCGTGGATTTCTTGCGGCAAGGTGAACTTTTGAATTTCTGGCGGCAGAAGATGCGCAAAATCTGGCACTTCGACTTTCTCGGGGATTTCCGGCTCGGGCTTCTTTGCGGTGTGGATGACGTGCGGTTCGTTCTCAATCAGCGTCCACTCGAAACTTTTCTTGGTGCCGTACACGTCAAAGCTTTCACGGTACTGACGTGCGACGTCATACAAGAATCGCCAAATATGGGCCGCCACGTCACTGTCTTTGATCTTGATGTGGCATGACTCGACCGCGAATTTATTGCCGGACTTTTCGGCAATGTCCTCTCGCACGGTGCCGCTGCCGAAACAGCTGACGTACTCGGCGAGCCCGTTGACAAGTCCCAGACAGGGGCTGACGACGTGCGTGGCGTAGTGCATGGGAATCATTCGCTGCCAATAATCCGGCCAACCGTCCATGTCCTGCGGATGCGAAGCGGCCAAGTGCTGAATTTTCCCCAGCTCGCCTTTTTCGTACATGTCTTTGATGAACAAAAACTCACGGCTGTAGACCACCGTTTCAGCCATCATGTATTTCAGGCCTGTTTCTTTGACCTTGTTAACGATCTGTTCGCATTCGCCTATGGTCGTCGCCATCGGCACGGTACACATCACGTGCTTTCCCGCATCCAGAGCTTTTAGCGACATCCAGGCATGGTCCGGAATCGGGCTGTTGATGTGAACGAAATCGACTTCGTGGTCGGCCAATACGTCATCGAAATCGTTGTATCGTTTTTCGATTCCGAATTGCTTTCCCGATTCTTGCAGTGCCTGCTCGTTGCGCCGGCAAATCGCGACAACGTTTGTGTTGGGGTGAGCCTGATAGATCGGAATAAATTCGGCACCGAAACCAAGTCCGACCATAGCGACATTCACAATTTTAGCCATCCGAAACTATCCCTTTGCGTTTGAAAAAGTCATGCAACCCATGATTCGGTCTTCACTGGAAGCGATCAGGCGAGAGCAATTGTAACGACTGCAAACGTGGCGTTTCGCGCGCGACCAGTTCGGAAACCAAAGAACCAGAAACCGCCGCCAAGCTTATCCCCATCATCGCGTGCCCGGTTGCCGTCATGACGTTTTCCCATTTCGATGTACGACCGAGGTAGGGCAATCCATCGGGCGAACAGGGCCGCAGCCCGACCCAAGGTTGCAGCCGGGCGAAATCCTCAACATCGAACGCCGGAAAGTATTTGGGCATCGCGTCGATGATTCCCTGCACGCGCCCGCGCGAAACCGAGAGATCGTTACCGGCCATTTCCATTGTCCCACCGACGCGCAGGGAATCGCCCATCGGTGTCACCGCAACGCGAGCTTCATGCAACAGCGAACACAGTCGCGGTTGCTGTACCGGACGATCCAGTGTCACGCTGTAGCCCTTTCCCGCTTGCATCGGAATCGATATCCCCAAAGCCTTGGCCAGTTCCATCGTCCAAACGCCACCAGACAAAACGATTTCATCGGCGGGAATTTCGTCCTGATCGTCGGCGACCGCATGCACCCGGCGACCAGAGCTGATGAAATCACGAACGTGTCGATTCCAGAGAAAGCGGCATCCCTGACTGACAAGGCTGCGCTGCAAACTGTTCATCAAGCGATCCGGCGACAGGTGACAATCCTGCGAATAGTAGACGCTGCCGGCCACATCCATCGTGACGTCGGGATCCAGGACCGCGGTTTCCTCGGCGGATAAAACGGAAGCGGGCACGTCAAAGCGATTTGCCAATTCGGCCGTCTTTGCTTCTTCGTCCAATCCCGCCTGCGTTTTACACAGCATCACCAACCCACGTTGCTGCAGACCGAATCCGTCGGGCAGCGACGATTGCAATTCCTCGTACAGCGATCGGCTGCGAAAATGCATTTCACGCAGCAGTGGCGCCGATCGCTGAACATGACGTGACGAACAATGATTCCGAAACTGCCATAACCAACGCAGCAAGTCCCACGACGCACGTGGATGAATATAGAAGGGCGATTTCGGATCCCACATCCATTTCAGCCCCAACCGAATCATCCCCGGTGCTGCAAGCGGAACGACATGACTGGGCACCAACATGCCCGCATTGCCAAAGGAGCAACCGTCGCGACGTGGCTGATTTTGATCGATCACGGTGACCTGCATGCCCCGGCGAGTGCAGTACCATGCGGCGCATAAGCCGATCACGCCGCCGCCGATGATCACGACACGTTTTGCCAATCCGATATTCCTCGTTCAAACTTGATCCGCTTCGATTCCCCAACAGAACCGGTCGCTTGGGTCAAGCAACAGTGTCGCCTCAGAAACCAGATGAGCCCTGCCGTTGATGGTCGGCACAATTTTTCCTTCGGATTCATCCATCCACTCGAAGCTGCCGTGAAAAACGGTGCCCAGAATGCCTTCTTGTGTCCAGGTTTGCCCAGGCCTCAGCTCGCCATCGGCAGCCAGGCAGGCCAACTTGGCACTCGTGCCGGTTCCGCACGGCGAGCGATCGTATTGAAATCCCGGACACAAGACGAAATTACGTGAATCTGAATCCGGTGCGATGGGTGCGCCGAACAATTCGACATGATCCACGTCCGGGTAACCTTGTTGATTGATGGCTCGCCGGATCGCCGACGCAGTCTGCAGCAACGTCTTACGGCTAGTGGATTGCATCTCGATCATCGGTTCACGAACAAGGTAAAACCAGTTGCCCCCCCAGGCCACGTCTCCGGATACCGCACCGATTCCATCCACATCGATCGAGACGGATTTGGCAAGGCGATAACTGGGAACGTTCTGAATTGATACGGATTGATCGTCGCGCAGCGTCACCGTAACAACGCCGACCGGTGTCTCGATTCGTGACACCCCTTGATCAATGCGGCCAAGGTGCTGCAGTGTCGCAACCACACCGATCATGCCGTGACCACACATCCCCAAAAAGCCAACGTTGTTAAAGAAAATCACGCCCGCGGCGCAGTCGGGATCCTGCGGTCGGCAGAGCAGGGCACCGACAACGACATCGCTGCCACGAGGCTCGTTCACCACCGCTTTGCGATAGTCGTCAAACGACTGTTGGAACCGCGCCAGTTGCTGCTGCAGAGAGCCGTCGCCCAGATCGGGGCCGCCGTCGACAACCACTCGCGTTGGTTCACCGCAGGTGTGCGAGTCAACAACTTCGATGCGCTGGAACATCACAAACCGCCGTCTTGCGGCGAGTCTTCACTTCCCGGCCAAGACTGCCACCAATTTAGAAACTGATTCAGCTGTTTTTCCGCGTAAACGGCTTGGCTCGCACTCAGCCGGTCGGTTTCATTGAAGTGCCAACGATAATCCTCGTCGCCTAGCAAAACCAAAAGGTACTTGTAATACAGCACCAGGTCCGGCCCTTCGTCAAAAGATGACAAGACAGCGATCGCCTCGGTCAATTCTTGCGCCAATCGGCGGGCATTGTGGTCACCTCGGGCGGCCCGCTGGCACAGCGAAACCAAACGCAACACTTGTACCGGCAAACAATTGCCGATGCCCGTGATGGCACCCACCGCGCCACAGTGCACGAACCCGTGAAACACTTGCGTATCGACGCCGGCCATCAATAACACGTCATCGTCGGCATGAGTGATGTGTTCACCGGCATAGCTAAGAGATGCGGCACCGCCGAACTCTTTGAAACCGACAAGGTTAGAAAACTCGCGGCGCAGATCGAAGAACAAATCCGCTCTGGTTTCGTAGCCGTAGTAAGGACTGTTGTAGATCACGGCGGGCAACTGTGGTGCCGCATCAAAGATTCTTGCGAAATGGTCCCGCTGGGCCGCTTGCGACGTGGCTCGCGAAAGAAGTCGCGGAATGACCATCAATCCCGATGCGCCAACGTCCGCGGCATGCGCCGCGTGCGCTGCCGCGGCGGCGGAACTCTGGGCACCCGTGCCGACAATGACGGGGATACCCGCCTGCACCAGTCGCTGGACACCCTCTTGCCGCTGTGAATCGGTCAGCAATGGCCAGTCGCCCATCGAGCCGCAATACACGACGGCGTTCATACCGGTATCGATCAGCAATGCGGCCTTGCGAACCAATGCATCAAAGCATGGCACGTGATCCTGAGAACATGGCGTCATCAACGCAGGAATACAGCCACAAAAAACCGAGGAATCCATCGCGTACCTTTACATTGCAGTTGCCGTCACGACGCCGTAAAACTGCGGCATCGACCGCTTAGGCATTCACCTATTTACGACTGCAATGGTTGGACTTTCCAAATGTCCGACGCGTATTCACCGATCGTACGATCACTCGAGAACCACCCACTGCTCGCGGTATTGATGATACTCTTTTCGATCCAGCTTTGTGGGTCTTTGTAAGCCTCGTTGACTTCGTGCTGGGTGTCGATGTAGCTGCGAAGGTCGGCAATGGTCAACCAAGGATCGTGAGCACTTCGAAGACCCGCTGTCAACAAATCGAAAAGACCCGGTTGGTCCGAGTTGAACTTTCCGCCTTCTAACAATTGCATGACTCGCGTGATGTCTGGGTCGGCCGCGATGATTTCATTGGGGCGGTAGTCTTTTTTCGTTTTCTGGACGCCGGCAGCGTCGAGTCCAAACAGAAAGAAATTATCCGCGCCGGCGTTGTCGCGAATTTCGATGTTCGCACCGTCCAGCGTTCCGATCGTCAACGCACCGTTCATCATGAATTTCATGTTACCAGTCCCCGATGCCTCTTTACCTGCGGTGGAAATCTGCTCGGACAACTCGGTTGCCGGACAAATCACTTCCATGGCCGAGACGCGATAGTTGGGAAGGTACACCAACTTTAGCAAGTCTTTACATTTCGGTTCTTTGTTGACAACGGCTGCAACATCATTGATCAGCTTGATGATCAGCTTTGCCACGTGATATCCCGGAGCGGCTTTACCGCCGATCAAGACACAACGCGGGACCATGCCTTTAGAATCATCACGCGTGATCCGGTCGTACAAGTGAATCACATGCAAGACGTTCAGCAATTGACGCTTGTACTCGTGAATCCGCTTGACCTGAACGTCGAACAATGCATCTTCGTTAAACGTGACGCCCGTGTTTTGCTGGACATAGCTAATGAGGTCTCGCTTATTGGCAAGTTTGGTTTCGGCCCATTTCTTGCAAAAACCGGCGTCCTTGGCGAACGGTTTCAACTTGGAAATCTCACTCAGATCGTTTAGCCATCCGTCGCCAATCGCTTCGTTCATCAAGTCGCGTTGTCCCGGGTTGCAATGAGCCAGCCAGCGCCGCTGGGTCACACCGTTGGTCTTATTGTTGAACCGCTCGGGCCACAGGGTATAAAAATCCGAGAACAAGCCGGCCTTCAGCAATTCGGTATGCAGTCCGGCAACCCCGTTGATCGAAAAGCTGCCGACGATGGCCAGGTAAGCCATTCGAATATGCGGGTTGTCGCCTTCTTCGATCAACGACATCTTCCGGCGCATTCCGACGTCGCCCGGCCATTGCTTGTCGACCAATTTCAAGAAACGCTCATTGATCTCGTAGATAATCTCGAGCAAACGCGGCAGCAGTCGACTGAACAGATTCACCGACCAGCGTTCGAGTGCCTCGGGCAACAACGTGTGGTTTGTATAGGCCATGCACTCGGTGGTGATGCCCCAAGCTTCATCCCATTCCAGGCCGTGCTCGTCCATCAGCAACCGCATCAACTCGGGTACCGCGCAAGCAGGGTGGGTATCGTTCAGCTGAAAGCAATTCTTCTTGCCGAAATCGGTAAAGTCATCGCCGTGTTCGTTGACCCACTGGGCGATCACGTCTTGCAAGCTGGCCGACACCAAGAAGTATTGTTGTTTTAGCCGCAGCTCTTTTCCGTTTTCGCTGGAATCGTTCGGGTACAGCACCATCGAAATTTGTTCGGCCGAAGTCTTTGACGCCACCGCTTCGGGGTAACTGCCCGCATTGAATTCGTTTAGATCGAATACGTCCGTGGTCGTCGCTTTCCAAAGCCGAAGTGTATTGACGGTGTCATTGCGGTAACCGGGAATCGGCATGTCAAAGGGAAAGGCGACAACATCTTGCGTGTTAGCCCATCGTGTGCGGCGCACACCTGAGTCGTCGTGATAGGGTTCGGTGTGTCCATAGAACCGAATTTGTCGCGCCGATTCGGGACGTTCAATTTCCCAGGGGTTACCGTCGCGCAGCCAGTGATCGGGATCCTCGACTTGTCGGCCGTTCTCGATGTGCTGATGAAACATGCCGTACTCGTATCGGATCCCGTATCCGACAACAGGCAGTTTCATGTTCGCACAACTGTCGAGAAAGCATGCCGCCAATCGTCCCAAGCCACCGTTGCCCAGACCGGCGTCAAGCTCTTCCTCTGCGACCTCTTCCATTTCGACGCCGAACTGATGAAGTGCGAGTCTCGCATCGTCATCCAAATCCAGATTCTGAATCGCGTTGGTGAGCGAACGCCCGATCAGAAATTCCAAGGACAGATAATAGACCTTGCGACCGTCACTCTGCTTCATGCGAGCGCGAGTCCGTTGCCAACCCGGAACCAGACGGTCGCGAGCCGCGATCGAAAGTGCGCGATACAGATACGATAGATCGACCTCGCGAGCGTCATGCCCCAACGAGATCGTCAGGTGTCGTCGCAGTTCGATCGGCAGGCTGGCCAGTACGTCTTCGGCGGTCGAGATCGCGTTGGTGGAAGGTGCGTCGCACAGATCGCTCATAATTTCTGATCGCTGTATCGGTTGATTGAAGTGAAAAAGACAGTCCGGGAACCCCGACTTCATCGTCCAGAGTCTAGGACGATTATGCGGTAAATAGTAGGTCGAACCGCACATCCAGGATGGCCAACCGGCCCGGCGGTTCGAACAGTCGACGATACGGTGGCGGAATACGGCAAAAAACCGGAATTGTCGGCAAACACGACACCGAAATCGCCCGCCCCCCATGGGTGAGGCCCTAACCATAAATTTACCGCTTCGTGCGATCATGCGGGTCATTTTCAACCAGCGACCGCTTCATTTGCCCCTTCGCCTTGCGGATCGCTTCCCCGACGGGGCGCCCGGACTCATTGACGCCCCGTCGCTTTTGCGACATTCCCCATCGAGATGACTGCCGGGTTTGACACGGCGAACCATCCGTTCGGATGCATCAAACAAGAATCAAGAGCGATGCAAACGAAAGACGTATTTCACGTTGCTGATATTTGCTGCCTGACCTCTTCGATGCGGTCATTTGATCGTCGGCCATTTCCGAATGCAGCTTGAGCGAGGGCGTCATCAACAATCGGACTTCGGATATACTGGTCAACCCTTCCTGTTTCGCCCCACCAAATTTCCGGCCTCACCATGATCGACCGAATTTTCGTTCTCGCCTTTGCCTGTTTGTTTGCTGCCGTCACCGCTGCCGCCGAAGAATCAAAACCGAATATCGTGCTGGTGATGGCCGATGACCAAGGTTGGGGCGACATGGCGTACAACAGCCATGACGTCCTGAAGACGCCGAACTTTGACGAGGCTGCCGCGACAGGTCTGCGTTTTGATCAATTCTATGCCGCCGCGCCAGTTTGTTCGCCGACCCGCGCAAGCGTGATGACGGGACGAACGCCGAACCGGATGGGCGTTTTCAAATGGGGCTATCCCATGCGACCGCAAGAGACAACGATTGCCGAAGCGGTCAAGACGGCCGGCTACGCAACCGCGCATTTTGGCAAGTGGCATCTTGGCAGCGTCCGCAACCAAAGTCCGTCCAATCCGGGCAAGAATGGTTTTGACCACTGGCTAAGTGCTCCGAATTTTTATGACAACGATCCGATCCTGTCCCTCGGCGGCAAGGCGGTACAGTTTCAGGGTGAAAGTTCAATCATTGCGGTCGACGCCGCGATCGACTGGATGAAAGAATCTTGCGAGAGCGAAAAACCGTTCTTGGCCGTGGTCTGGTTCGGCTCGCCGCATCACCCGCACTTGGCCGCGGAAGAAGATCGCAAACTGTACGACGACCAGCCCGAAAAGCTGCAACACTTCTACGGCGAAATCACAGGAATGGATCGCGCTTTCGGAAAACTGCGAAACAGCTTGAGCGATCTGGGCATCCGCGAGAACACGATTCTGTGGTATTGCAGCGACAACGGCGCCTTACCAAAGATCGGCAATACCGGCGGACATCGAGGCGACAAGGGTGACGTCTATGAAGGCGGCTTGCTGGTCCCGGCGATTTTGGAATGGCCCGCCAAGATCACGCAGCCCCGCGTGACAGACATGCGCTGCGTCACCAGCGATATCTACCCGACCATCACCGAAATCACAGGTGTAGAAATCGCCAACCAACCTCCGCTTGATGGAATCAGCCTCGTACCACTGATCAATCAACAAGTCTCACAACGCCCACAGCCAATCGCGTTTTGGGATACCGATGCGAAAGGCATCGGCACGCCGGCAGCAGAGTGGATGACAGAATTGTTGACGGCGCAAAATGCGGGCAAGGATCTGCCGCCGCATGAATCCAGCCTGCACGCCGCTGACCTGCCCAACCCGCCACATTCGACCGAAGAGTTCCCAGGACACGCGGCTCTGATTGACGGTGACTGGAAAATCCATCGCATCCAAAATGACAAACAAGGCATCGCGTGGGAGCTTTACAACTTAGCCAACGACAAAGCCGAATCGGTCGACTTGATTGATCAAGAGTCGGCAAGAGCCGGTAAGCTGAAAAGCAAGCTAAACACCTGGCTGGAAAGTGTCGCGGAAAGCTTGAACGGCAACGATTACTAATGTTACCGAACGTGCAGGCCGGTTAATCTGCAGGCTCGTTAATCTGCGGGCCCGTTAACTTGCAGGCCCGTTAATCCGAAGGCCCGTTAGCTTGCGGGCTTGCTAACGTGCAGGCTTGCTAACTTGCGGGCCCGTTAACGCTGCAGTCTCTCTTTCATCTGGTCAGACAGTTCTTTGACCAGCATGGGGTTGGCGTCGGCAATGTTGCGGGTTTCCTTCGCAGCCGTTGTATGGTCATACAACTCAGCGAATCCGTCATCATGAAGGATCAATCGATGCTTGTCGGTACGAATCGTGGTTGCTTTGGACCGATAGGCGATTGCGGGATGACCGGAGGAAGTCGCATCGGCCAGCAACGGTCGTAACGAAACACCTTGGACGAAGTCGGGCGTTTCGACACCGGTCAGCTCGCAGAGGGTGGGGAAGACGTCGATGGTTTCCACGATTGAATCGGTGGCCTCGCCGGGATGATCGATCCCTGGATGTGAAACGATCAGTGGCGAACGCAATGATTCTTCGAACAGACAGTGCTTGCCCCAAATCGCGTGTTCGCCAAGATGCCATCCGTGATCGCCCCACAGAATCACGATCGTGTTGTCGGCGGCACCGGCTGCACGCAGTTGTTGCATCAATCGTCCGACCTGTGCGTCTGCGTAGCTGACACAGGCGGCATAGTGCTTGCGGACTTCGATCGCGAACTCGGGATCTAAATTTGGATCGCGCCCTGATCGATCGTATTTCATGAACTCGCCCGAACTGTGCCATGTGGTTTTCCCGTCGGGTTTGGACGGATGTGGTGTCGACGGCAGTTCGGCATCAGCGTACGGTGCCAGATACTTAGCGGGAGCACCAAAGGGTAAATGCGGACGCAAAATGCCAACGGCTAAAAAGAATGGCTTCTCACGCTCATCGGCGAGCGTATCGATTTGCCGCAGCGCCTCGTCGACCGAAACGCCATCGGGATAAATCGAGTCTGGGCCCTCGACCGCCTGGAACACGTCCATTTCCACGCGTCCGCCAGGTTGCTTGGCATCGTAACGAATTTCGCCGTTGGCCAATCCGTGCATCCAACCGCGTGGATCTTGCCACGGTCCGGCAGGCAGCAGATGACGATCCCAGGAATCGGGCATCTCGAGTTCGGATGGGTCATCCCACCGATCACCTCCCATCCCGCCTGGATGATGCGAGACTTTCCCGACCGAGACCGTTGTATAGCCGTGGCGTCGAAACCAGGCAGGCATACTTGGCGGAACCGAAGAGCTCTGCTTTTTCATCTCCGCGGCACGCCCAAACAACGCGTTGTTGCTGGCGCTGCCATAGCGCCCCGTCAGCAAAGCGTATCGCGACGCGCCACAGGTTGGTGCTTGAACGTAGTGACGCCTAAAGATTCTGCCTTGGGCCGCGAGTTGGTCAATGTTCGGCGAATGGATATAGTCCACGCCAAAGCATGCCAATTCTGGCCTCAGATCGTCAACGCAAATCAGCAACACATTCGGCTTGCCCTCCGCACCGCGAACCAATAGCGGGAACACACAGCAAGTGATCATTGCGATCAACAACAATTTTACCGTTCTCATAGGACTCAGTGAGGTAATTCGGTCTGAATGACGCTGGGCGTCTGAAGGTCGGGGTTGTGAACGTCGGGATTCTGCGTCTCGGAATCCTGAACATAAGGGATCAAGGCTCGCCGCAGCGCATCCTGTTGGTCCTTGTGTTGCGGAGAACCGGACAGATTATCCCACTCGTTGGGATCCTGTTCCAAATCGTACAGTTCGTCGGTTCCGTCGGCATAACGAATGTACCGCCAACGTTCGGTTCGCAGTGAGCCGTTTCCAGGGTTGAACATGGTGACCGATTGACGGTCGGTATGCGCGTCGGGTCGCCGCATCAGTGGAACAAGTGATCGACCGTCCAGATCATGAGGCGGAGCGGTCACGTCACAAATCTCGACCAACGTCGGGTAAATATCGATCAGGTTTACCGGTTGGTCACATCGTGATCCGGCCGGCGCGTATTCGGATGCTTGGGATTTTGGCGGCACCATGATCAATGGAACTTTCGTCGCTCGTTCCCATCCGGTCCATTTGCCCCAGTGCTGTTTTTCACCGAGATGCCAACCGTGATCCGACCAAAGAACGATCAATGTGTCTTGGGACTTGCCGGTCTGGTCCAGCACATCCAGCAAGCGTCCGATCTCGTGATCGACATAGGTGACACACGCCAAATAGGCTTCGATTGCGGCCTGCCATTGATCGAATTTGACAACCGTCGAATGAGCGCCGGACGTGACGGGAGTCAACGCCCAACGCTTGCCCGCGTCACCCAGATCGTCCAAGTCATCTTCGCGAATCGGAGGCAATCGTCCCGGCGAATTCTCGAATCGGTCGAAAAATCGCTGGGGCGCCCACAACGGCTGGTGAGGCCGATAGTAGCCGACGCCTAGAAACCAAGGTTGATCGACAGGTTCCTTGAGTCGGGTGATCGCCCAATCGGTAATTTTCGTATCGCCAAAGTCCGAATCGGGAACATCAAACGGTCCCCAATCAAACGATTCACCACTGGACTCATCGGGGGTTCGATCCGACGGCATTCCGTTCAGCGGCAAAACGTAACATTTGCCCTGATGGACGACGACATGACGCGGATGCTCACTACCTTTGCTGGGCAGTTCTTCTGACGTGTACTCAGCCTCTTGCTTGCCGGATAACGGACTCCATCGTTGCTCGAATTCTTGAAACGTTTCGAAACAGGATCGGTTCGGACCAAGCTTACCGGTCCCCAAGGTTCGATAGCCGGACGCGGAAAAGGACATCGGCAGCAGAAACGCATCGGGCCGAATTTTGTCAATCTTCGGTCCTTTGTTTGCCCATACTCCGGTGTTCTGTGGCATTTGGCCGGTGAACAACGAGGTCCGTGACGGAGTACACGCCGGTGCGGCACAGTGCGCATTGGTGAACAGCATCCCACGTGCGGCAAGTCGATCAATGTTGGGCGTCAGCGCCTGAGGGTGCCCGCCGAGACAGCCGACCCAATCATTCAAATCATCGATGGCGATGAACAGCACATTGGGTTTGTCGGCGCGGGCGCCGAGAACACTGCAAAAAATGATCGCGACTATCATCCCGATTCGAATCATTGAAATACCTTTTCGTTGGGCAGGACGGTTCGTGCTCACGAGACGGTCTCTGCGATCGAATTCGTCAAGAACAGGTTCATTGTTACGAATGGATAAAAACAACGGGCAGACCTCACAACCAATCACTGCTGGCGTTCATCAACACCCGCGATGTGTGTCACCAACAAACCGATGTGTCCGTCGGCGACGGGACACGAAAACCTAGAGTGTTGCGTTCCCAGATTTAGGGCTGGGTATTCCAGGGAGCTCGTTGCGTGTCGATCATTTGTTTTTCGAACAACTCAATTTTCGCCGTCAAGCGTTGGACCACTTTGGGATGGCTTGACGCGACGTTGGTGGATTCTCGTTCGTCCGATTCTAGATCGAACAGCCAAGGAAAAGGCTCGGTCACGGTTCGATCGTTTTTCTTTTTGCGAGCCGACAGCAATAACTTCCACCGCTGATCACGAATGCCTTGTGGTTTCGGACCGCACGTCGGACCGTAGTAATAGAATTCCTGTCGCGGCGATTCGCTGCGATTGCCTAACCAATGTGCCGACAGGTCCACTCCATCCAGCGGAGCACCATCACGTGCTTCGAATTCAATCCCACTGATGCTGGCCAATGTGGGCAGTATATCGATGGTCGCCCCCATCTGATCCGTTGTACTGCCTCCCTTGATTCGGCCGGGCCACCAAACGATCGTTGGGACGCGCTGGCCACCTTCGAAATTGCTGAACTTAAGTCCTCGCAAATACGTCGCCGAATCGGCGTTCCATGGTCCGTTGTCACTGCTGAAAATCAATAATGTATTTTCGGCAATTCCGGCCTCGCCAATGGCACCCACCAGTTGCCCGATCGACCAGTCGATTTCTTCGATCACATCACCGTAGAGTCCTCGTTGGGTCGTTCCGACAAAGTCGCCCGAGGCGGCGATCGGTTTATGCGGCATCGTGTGTGCGAAATACAAAAACAATGGCTCACTGGCATCTTGGCTGCCATGTTGCTTGATCAGTTCGGTCGCACGTTGTGTGTAGCGACGTGTGAGCGTTGTTTGATCGGAGGGTACTTCGATGATTTCTTTGTCCCGCATCAGCGGCGCCAACGGGTAACGCTTTGCGGATTTGCTGCGAAAATTTTCGCGAGTGATATCGTCACGCAAAATGACATCGTCAGCCAACGCCATCTCTGGATCGCACCCCATATCGTTGCTGTACGGCACACCGTAATACGACTGAAATCCTTGTTCGGTGGGCAACACGGGGTCTTGGTGTCCGAGGTGCCACTTGCCGACCATATGAGTTTGATAGCCGGCGCCGGCAAACATTTCGGCCATGGTGTTTTCGTCCGGATGCAGAGCCGTCGTTGAGTCTGGAAACAAAACCGATTGGTTCATCACCCGAGCCGGATAGCACCCCGTCATCAATCCCGCTCGAGAAGCCGAACACACACTGCAAACGGAATAAAACTCGGTGCAACGCAGCCCCTCGGCAGCCAATCGATCGAGATGCGGTGTCTGGAAACCGGTCGCACCTTGTGTACCGATATCGCTCCATCCCATGTCATCCATATAGACCAAGATGACGTTGGGCCGATCGGCCGCAGCGGCAACCGAAACGGAAACCGTCCATAGGGCGAACCCCAAAAGAATCTTACGCATCGAAATCAAATTCCTGTGATCCGGACTGTGGTGACGTCGAGAGCCAGTGACCCATGGGGCGTGGCGGCGGGAGAGCAGTCAGTCTAATCGAATCGACCACAACTCGGCGTAACAGGCCAGCGAATCTTGCGGGTCACCGAATGTTTTCATGCGTTGCAATTGAAATCCGGCCGCTTGATAGCCTTCAATGATCTGTGCCTCGTGATCACGGCGCCCCACGATGATCCGCTGTGTCGGAAACTTGGTGCTGTCAAAATACATCGGATGCTGACAAGCCAAAATGATGTCTCGGCCGTTGCCATACGCATCAAGTGCAAACTCTCGACCGACCGTGAGTGTTACGTCCTCAGGAATCTCGCGGAGGATATCTTGCACGAATATTCGACTCGCATAGTTCGTGTCATTCCAGTTCGCAACGTATGTCCACGTAGCACGCAATCCGGATCCCGGAATCAACGCGGCGATCAACCCCGCAAGCATGGCCACTCGCATCGCGCCAGATATCTTGAACGTATCAAAAGCGCGCACGGTCGCGTATGCAACACATGTCCATCCAAAGGCAGCCGGATAACACCAGAAACCTTGAATCGGATGAATCCCGACGCACACCACCAGCAAATACACGCCGGTTGACGCGATTAAGAATAAGAGGGAAGCGGTTCGATCGCGTTTGGAGATTGCAAAGACGCCGCAGGTCACGATGCCGATCGCAAGCAATGCGAACTGTATGGGATTCGCCCGCAGGAACAATTGTGGGATCTGATTTGCGAACGACTCCGCGGGCATCACGAAACGTGTTAGCAGTCCCGGTCCGGCGGGCCGCAGGATGTTACCGACGAATTGCTCGCGGAACAGATCGGACGACATCGCGATCAATGGCAACCAAAGCATAAACGTCAACGCCGCCGCCACGATCAACAGGCTGCATCGCAAACATCGTTGAGTCAACGTTCCCGATCGAATCAAGTGCCATACGCCAACTTGGGCGGCAAACACGATTGCAAACGGATGGGTCAGTCCAGCCAGTCCGAGTGCGATACCCGATGTGACGGCGGAAAGGAGCGGTTTGGCCGCCAATCGCGAAGTGCACCAGATCGCAACCAATCCCAACGTGCCACATAACATATCCGGTCGCGACGAAATGGCAGGAAAGAACAACAACCGCGAGAATGAAAACAGTCCGGCGGCGATCAGCGCAACTCGATCATCGCCGGTCAGATGTCGTCCGATTGCAAAGACCAACACGATCGCCAAGCAAGCTGCCGCGAGTGACGACACCCGCGCGGCACCATATCCGGGCGGAAGCACGGCAAAGAACGGAGATTGTACGTAGAAAGAGAGCGGCGGTTGTGCAAAAAGAATTTGCTCTGCGCCGTTAAAGACGCTGCCTTCTTCACGGGCTCGACAATACGGCACGCGAGGTATTCCTTCGCGCGCGACGGTGAGCCCAGGAACGCCATACCACTCTTCGTCTTGGCTAGCTGGCGCGTGCCAGGCAGTGGGGCACCGCGCCAGCAGAAACGCCAGCACGATCGCGGCCAGCCAAAATAGCGATCGCGGCGGCCGTCGAGTGCTTTGGTGGCCGGTGGATTGCAATCGATCGACGATGGGATCGTTTCGTTTCGGTTCGGCAGGTGGGTGTTCTTCGTCGCTTATGGTTTCATCTCGCGGTCGATGCGTTCACAATCGTGTCGACCTTACCATTATCGACGCAATTAAAAATGCGCCGGCTAGCCGGTCGCCCTTCGTCCTTCATTTGATATTCCGCTTACATCGGACGTTCCGCTGTGCCTCAATCGCTCTGTCCCTGTTGTCAATCCGAACTGCGTCGGAAGCGAGAACGCGTTTGTGATCCTGATAGCGGACAGACGTTTGCGATTGACAACTGTGTCCAATGTGGTGCGGGCCGTACGGCGCCCGTCCCGGAAAACTTGGATACATTCTATCAACAGCAATATCACGGTGGACGTCATGGCGTGACGGCGCGGATATGTGATTCCAGGCGACTGGATATCATTGGCCAGCAGACAAAAACCATTGGCGGAAAAAGACTGCTGGATATCGGCTGCGGCGACGGCACGCTGATGGCGGCCGCACGATCGGCCGGATGGTCCGTCATGGGAACCGAAACTCACCCTGACCGGGCACGGCAACGGGGCCTCGACGTCGTCACCTCACTGGACGAGGCAACGAAATCGGGCCCGTTTGACGTTATCACCATGTGGCATTCGCTTGAGCATTTCAAGGATCCGAACGATGCGATTGAATCCGTATCGCGTTTGATCGATCCGGGCGGCGTCGCCATTGTCGCGGTCCCCAACTACGCCAGCTTGCAGGCCACCATTTTCGGACGACACTGGCTTCACCTGGATGTCCCGCGGCATCTGTCACACTTCACGATGAACTCGATTGATCGTCTTGCACAGCGACACGGCATGACGGCAACACGTATCCGTCGCAGTGAATTTGAATACGATTTGATGGGCTGGATCCAAAGCGGATTGAACGCGATCGGATTGCCACCGAATCTGCTAATGAAAACGCTTACCGGCCGCACGTCGAATGCGTCGATGGTGATTCGTGCGATCAGTTTTGTTGGGGGCTGCGTGCTTGGTGCCGCGACGTTGCTGCCGACTGTCATCGGGTGCCAAACGGGGCGTGGCGGCACCCTGATTTTTGTGTTGCGCCGTGCGCGTTAACGTAGTGATCCGGTCGCATCCATGCTTTGCGACATGTGCATTTAGCAGAGGCGTACAAACCAGTGAGCGCAGAACCCAGTGAGCGCAGAACATGATCAACCAGAAAAAAGTCGTGGTCGTGATGCCGGCGTACAACGCGGGCAAAACGCTAATGCAAACCTATCGCGAAATTGATCGGCAAATCGTCGACGAAATTGTGCTGGTCGACGACGCCAGTTCCGATGACACGGTGCGTATCGCTAAAGAACTGGACCTGCATGTCGTCGTGCACCCCAAGAATCGCGGATACGGTGGCAATCAGAAAACCTGTTATCGCACGGCGTTGGATTTAGGTGCGGACATCGTCGTGATGGTACATCCTGATTACCAGTACACACCGTTGCTGATTCCGGCGATGTCGTCGATGATCGGCAGCGGGCTGTATGACTGTGTGATCGCCAGTCGCATCCTTGGTGGCGAAGCGAGGCAAAGCGGCATGCCGACGTACAAGTACATCGCGAACCGTTTCTTGACGTTGACGCAAAACCTGTTGATGCGTTCGAAATTGACGGAGTTCCACACGGGATACCGGGCGTTTTCTCGGGAATGTTTATTAACTTTGCCGCTTGAAGAAAACTCCGACGATTTTGTGTTCGATAATCAAATGCTCTCGCAGGCCATTTACTTCGGATTTCGCGTCGGCGAGGTATCTTGCCCGACCAAGTATTTTGCTGAGGCGTCGTCCATCAATTTCAGCCGTTCGTGCAAGTACGGGCTTGGCTGCCTGAAGACGGCAGCCGAGTTTCGGCTGGCCAGGCTGGGCATCTGGACCAGACGAGTGTTCCAATCCGGCGGCAACCGGCTTGCCGATCCCCCCGGACCGCCAGAATCGCACGAATAGTCGGCAACCAGTTCTCGCGTTACACTGCTGCTATGAATGCAACATCGCCCGCGGAAAAGCCTGCGGAAAAAGAAATCACATCGTTCGATGAACTCGACCTTTCCCCCGTCATGATGGCGGCGTTAGAAAAAGCGGGATTCTCTGAACCGTCGCCGATTCAGGCTAGTTTGATCCCGCTGGCGCTGGACGGATTGGACGTGATCGGACAAGCCCGAACGGGAACCGGCAAGACTGCGGCGTTCGCCATACCGATCCTCGAGCAACTCGATTCGCTGGAAGATTGCCGAGATCCGCAAGCAATCATCGTCGTGCCGACGCGTGAATTGGCTGATCAGGTCGGACGCGAGGCAGAACGATTGGCCTATGGCGAACCGACCGAAATTGCCGTGCTGGCCGGTGGCAAGAATATCACGCGTCAATTAAGACAGCTGGAAAACGGCGTGCAGATTGTCGTCGGGACCCCCGGTCGATTGCATGACCACCTGCAGCGTAAATCGCTGCGAACCGACAAAGTGTGGTGCGTCGTGCTCGACGAAGCCGACCGCATGCTGGACATCGGTTTCCGGCCTCAGATCGAGCGCATTTTGCGAAAATGCCCGCGAGACCGCCAAACGCTGTTGTTGTCGGCAACCCTGCCGCCGACCGTCCGCAGACTGGCCGAATCGTACATGGTCGATCCAAGCGTGATTGATTGCAGCGTCAACGAAATGGCCGTTGAAACAATCGAACAACGTTACTTTACCGTCGCGCAAGATCGCAAAAACGAACTGTTGGAACGCTTGCTTAAACGCGAAGATCCCGAACAGGCCATTGTGTTTTGCCGCACCAAACGCGGAACCGATCGACTTTATCGACAGCTCAGTCGCACGTTCAGCGATTGCGGCAGCATGCACGGCGACATGCAGCAACGTGAACGCGATCGCGTTTTGCAGCGTTTGCGTGATGGTAAGCTGCGTATTCTGGTCGCTACCGATGTCGTCGGACGCGGAATTGATATCAGCACGATTTCACACATCGTCAACTACGATGTGCCGCAAGACTGTGACGACTACGTCCACCGCGTCGGTCGAACGGGCCGAATGGGCCGCGATGGAATTGCGTTTACGTTTGTGGTCCCCGGCGAAGGCGAAGTGCTGACCAGTATCGAGCAGCGGATCAACAAGGAACTAAAACGCGATACTTTGGAAGGCTTCGAAGCGGCCCCGGTCGCGAAGCCGGTTGTCGCCGCAACGGATCCCGAAGAAAAAAGCGTGGTCAAGAAGCGGCTGAACCCAATGCATCGAAAGATCACTCGTCGGCGACGCTAAAGCTCTTTATCTTTCACCTTGCCACCGGTCGCTCGTCGGTGGCCTGCGTTCTGAAGACGAACGCAGCACAGCACACGGCCTGCGGATCACGTGACTTGGTGATCCGCTCCGGTGCAGCGAGAATTTCGCTCGTGAGAAAGAGGTGCCGGCGCGGGAAAGAGGTGCCGGCGACGGACGCAGATTGAATAGGCGTGCGGTGCTGCACAAAATTTGAGACGACCGCTGCTGCGGTCAAGTCTCCTTCGCCACGTCGATGTAACCTATTTCGTTACATCAACGCGATTGACCACTTGCATGCCCGCAGCGACGGTCCGCACGGTCTCTTGCGCCAGCTGCTTGTGATAGAAGCTTCGCACGATACCGCTGAGACGTAATTCGCCCTCTTCGCCATCGACGCGCAGCCTGCGCAATTCGCTGACTGAACTTCGTGCGAGCACCGCGGTTGCCGCCGTCGCAACTTCTTGTGGGTAAGTGGTTTCCATATTTTGTACGTCCAACTTGTATGCTTTTATACTTTGTGCAAAGCCGATCGATCATGGCGATCAGACAATGTGTGGTGAACCCAGCCTTCCTGAGCCGGACAGCTTCCAAAACTGGAATACCGCGTCTGCTCCCTTAAATATCCCACATGTTTGAGGATTAGGCTACGCGAATTTCACACGAATTTAGTTTGCCCAAATTGCCACACTGAACAAGAAGAACTCAATCGGCCTGTCTTGAGGTCGATCAAGTGAACGTGGTCAAAAAAGAACCGATGGAGTCCGGTTTTGCGGATTAGTCGGCCGATTTTCGGTCACCGCACGCAGCCATGCAAGAAAGCCCGTGTCGGCGGGCATGATTGCATGTTGGTATTTTTTGACTTTTGTTGTTGGCGACGTAGATCCACGCGGACCACTTCTCCCGCATCACGCTAGCTTTCGCGTCTGCGGTGACGCCTCGCTCGCGACGACGTCAACCATCAGATACCCCCGACAATCCGCATGTGGCTTGATATTTCCATCGCGATCAGTTGTGCCGTGGCCGGACTCGCCGGCGGCTGGGTGATGCGCAGCATTGGCTTGTTCGACGATCACGACCCGAACATGTTGGTAACGCTGAACGACTCACGTCGGCTGTCCAATGAACGGTTGGAAGAGGTCGCCCAAGGACGCATCTCGGAAGTCGCCGGTCGTCTGCATGATTACGCGTCGACGATGGCGATGGATGTCGACGCGCACCAAACACGTGTACAGGCGGTCAACAACACCCTGCAAGAGCAAGAAGACGACGGAACGACCGACGCGGTTTATCGCGCGGTCGACGAACTGATCGCGGCCAACGATTCGATGCAAGAAAAGCTGCGGGTCGCACAAGAAAGAATCCAAGAGCAAGCCGAGCAACTGGAATCGGCCGAGCAAAAAGCCCACACCGATGGTTTGACGCGTATCGCCAATCGCCGTGCCTTCGATGACCACCTGGATCAGCAATTCGATCTGGGCGAAGACGAAGCCGGCACATTGGCGATCCTTGATGTCGACCACTTCAAACAATTCAACGACACGTATGGCCACCGTGCCGGCGACGAGGTCTTGCGAGTTGTCGCATCGATCTTGAAAGCACGCCTGAATCCTTACGGAATCGCGGCTCGGTTTGGCGGTGAAGAATTTGCAATCGTGATGGACGGCATGGCCGTCGAAACAGCCGCCGAAATCATCAACCATGCTCGTCAGGCCATTGGCGAACGCGATGTTCACTTTGGCGAGAAACGTCTGCGAGTCACGATGTCCGCCGGGATTGCCGGGCTGATGCCGTCGGAGTCAAAAGAAGACTGGCTGCAACGCGCCGACGACGCGCTGTACCACTCCAAAGAACAGGGCAGAGACTGTGCACACTGGATGGACGTCACCACGCCCGTCCTCGTAGGAACCACAACCGCCGGCGCAAAACCGGTCAAGACGCCTGACAGCAAAGCGGAAGTCACCAGCGATCAAAGTCCGCAGGAAACGACTGCCGACACGGCGTCCGCCCCCGCGGCGTCCGCCCCCGCGGCAAACGGCGTTCAAGACCGTCCGGCAACCGCCGATAAACCACCAGCTGTCAAAGCCAAAGCGGAAAACGAAACGACAGTACCCGATCCCATTGCAAGCGAACCGAACGCGTCCAAGGTGGACAGCGATGCGTCTGAAATTGTTGACAACGATCCGACCGAGGCCGACGAAACAGTAGGCGTCGATCATCAAGACGCTGAAGCCAAGCAAAATGCTGAAGTCACCGAAGCCCCTGAAATCGGCGCAACGCAAGACGTCGACGACGAAGCGAAAGGGGCGCCAAAGAACGATACCGTCGATGTGCAAGATGATCTCGATGAATTGCTTAACGATTCACTGAATTCGAACGACGACGTCGGCGATGCGGTAAACCGTGATGCGAAAGATGATGACGCCGAGCCTGAAAACCCCGACGCCGCCACGGACTCACCGCAATCGCAAGACGAAGACCAGGCGGCAGCTAACACTGCGAGTGATTCCGACGAAAAAACCAAAGCACCGGCCACCGAAGCAGACGCGCAAGGCGATGAAGTCGTCGACGATTCGGTAACGGACGCGCAAGCGGACACGTCGGACCAAGCAGATGGTTCCGAATCCGTCACGGCGACGGCGAGCGATGAACCCAAAGAGCAGGAAACATCGAAAGTCGAAACCGGTAGCGACAAAATCGATCAAGAAGAATCGCAGGCGCCAACAGAAGATCGCGACACCCTGAAAAAACGAAAACCGGTTCAACCGCCGACGTCAGAAGCGACTAAAAAAGAAACGCTTCACAAAGCGGATAGTCGTCCGCGACAGGCGTTCAAATACTTGCCCGATACCGATGGGCTGGCCAAGGCGATGACCGATCTGCACCAACGTTCGCAAACCGCCAACATTCCGCTGCACGTGATGGCCATTCGATTCAGCCAAGATGCCGAGACCGAAACCACCGAAGCGTTGCTGCAGATTGTCCGGGCAACGCTTCGCAGTGTGGATCGCATCGGGTGTGATGACGCATCCACGCTGTTGGTTTGCATGCCGAATTTGGATGCCGATTCGGCGTTCGAACGGGGGCAACAAATTTGTCACGCGGCAAAAACGCTTTCGAATAATGGCAACGAGACTGCTGAACACTGTCACGTCAGTATCGGGCTAGCCAATGCGGCGAATGATCCCGACTTCTTCCAGGTCGTCGAAAACGTCAAACAGGCGGCCGTCGAGGCCAACGCGAACGGCAACAGCGTGCTGTTTGCCGACGAGGTTTAATCACCTTAAAAGCTCGGCCAAGTCGATTCACCGCCGTTTCGTTGTGGCTCCGGTCCGATGCAGCGTCCCAGAGACTCCGCCACGAAATTATCGTGACGTCTGAATGCTTGCGACGAAAAAGTTGCTGCCAAATTTTGCGCTGAGTCTTTCTCCATCGCCACCTGGCCTCTCTCTCTGTCGCGACCGGATCGCTCGTTCACCGAGCATTCACGTGTCGAAAACGTGATTCAAACGCCCGCCAAGCTTATCGCCAACGGGGCGTAGCCGACGATATCAATTGGCGTGAAACACGCAGATTTCATTTTTTCTCAAGCTGACATCGAATCCACCTTGACCGGGAGAAAACTGAACCCCTATCCTCCGCCCATCGTTGATCACTGGCACCGACCGCAACGGAACGGGCGTCAAACGATCGACGATAACTTCATCAATCGAACAACACGATCCTGCATAGAGCGACCGAAAGGAAGCTGCGGACAACTCGTCGTATTGCGATCACATGGATGTGATTTCGAGGGCGTTTCGTTGATCGGATGAAGCTAGTTCGGCGGGTCATGGCAAGGATGCCTACGACTTGTTCGAACGACAATCCACCGGCTCCCGGAATTCGAGCGCGTCGTCCTCCGCCCCCCTAGGACACCGTACTCTCCGGGAGCTTTTTTTATGCGCGCACCGTTTTTTCGCCAGGTCCTGTAATTCGCCTCGGCCTGACGTGTGCTAACACCACCGGTGCGTCCAACGTTGTTTCCGCGTCCGCATTGATTGCGTGTCCGCTTGTTTGCAAACACGGTTGGTTGCAAGCCTGGATCGCGGCGGCTGCGAGAACGGAATGCTGTTGTCTGCTGAGCCCGGTGAATAAGCCCAGTGAATAAGCCCACCGAACACGGTCGACAACGCTACTCGCCCTTGTCGGTACCGACTTCGTCCGTCTCGCCCTCACCGCTGGCGATCGGATCAGAGCTGGCCGTTGATGCATTGTCCTGCCAAGGTTCGCCGGGACGTGATTCATCATCCGCCTGCACAACGACTTCAGCGTGACCGCTATCATCTTGCCCATTTTCCGGCCGTGGGTGGGGGATGAATCGGTATCCGGCATCACGAACCGTCAACAAATGAACGGGCGCGGCACTATCTGGTTCGATAATTTTCCGCAGCCTGGCGATGAATTGATCCACGGCGCGGGTTTGCAGATTGCCCGAGACCTCCCAGACTTCGCTCAGTAATTCGGCCCGACTGATGACACGTTCGGCGTTGACGACAAAATACTTCAGCAACCGAAGTTCTTTGGGCGTCATCCGCACGAGTGTGCCATCGACATAGACCTCGTGAGTCTCGAAATTGACGCGGATATTGCCGAACTCGGCTTCCAGCACCGCCTCGCGGTTTCGCCGCGGTGCAGCCGCGACATTTTCGCGGCCGACCGATTGAAGCAAATTCTTGACACGACTTAGCAATTCGTCCAACTCGAACGGCTTGCTCATGTATTGGTTCGCGCCTGCATCGAAGCCCCGCGTCCGATCTTCCGCCAACGTCCGCGCTGACAACATCAGCACTGGCATCGTCATCCCGGCATCACGAATCGTTTCACAAACGCTATAGCCGCTCATGCCGGGCAACATCAAATCCAGAATCAACAGATCGATTGACTCGGCCGATGAATCCAGCAGACGCAAGGCAGTCGGGCCGTCCTCGACCAACGTGACACGGTAGTTTTCGGCTTCGAGATTAAACTTGATGCCGACGCCGAGGTGTTGCTCGTCTTCGACCACCAAAATATGCGGACGCATGTAAGGAATCGGTGTTATGTGTGAGGTGACAGTTGATCAGGTTCGGTTGCCGATGCGGCCGCCGAGGAGGAAACGACGCCACGCAGGGTGACTTCGAATTCGGTGCCGGTTTGCGCCGGCGTCGTGGCGGCAGGGCTGCCGGTTGATCCGTTTGACGCATCGCCATGTTCTTTGGATTCGCGTCGATCACGAAGTCGGATCGAACCGCCCAATGATTTCGCAACATTGCGGACCAAGTAAAGCCCCAGTCCCGTACCCGGCGTGCTTCGTTCCAATTCGTTGCCAAGCCGCACGAATCGCCCAAACACCTTTCGCCGCTGATGCGGGGGAATGCCAGGTCCGTTGTCGGCGACCGTCACGGTGACCTGCTCATTGGGCATTGTCTTGACCACGACTTCGACGCTTGGCGGCGACCCACCATATTTGATCGCATTGTCGATCAGATTTCGAAACAGGATTTCGATTTGCACCAACTTGCTGACAACCGTCACTTCCGGCGATGAAATGTGCACGGATTCGGGAGGGACTTTATAGCGGAGGCAGGTCGACTGCGCACATTGACGCAACAATTCGTCCAGCCGAATCTTCTCTTCATCGGCCGGTTTGGCGTTGCGATCAATGCGAGCGGCATCCAACAGATGATTGATCAGAGAATCGAGTCGCTCAACATCGTCCAACATGATGCGTCGAAAATCGCGCTGCTGTTCTTCGCCGATCTCGCGCTGGGTCATCGTTTGCAAGTAAAGCTTCAGTGACGCGATGGGACTTTTCAGTTCATGGGTTACCGAGTCGATAAAGTTTGATTGACGTTGATTCAAGCGAAACGCCTTGACGGTTAGCGTCAGGTACGCGATCACCCCCGCCAGGACCACGGACAAAAGTACACCTCCGGTCGCCAGGATCACCCAGAACACGGGGGCCGAACTGCGGTTCGACATGGCTCCGACGACTCCGCCAGAAATCCATACGGCCGCCAGAATCACGATCAAAACGATCAAGACGACACCCAGAGTTACGGGTGCACGTAGCGAGCGGCGTTCAAGCATTGGCTTTGAATGAAGTTTCCGAGTCGTGGCGGACGAGAATATGCAAGTTGGATCTATTCTACCGGCAAATCGAGTAAGCTTATGAAACCACGAAAATCATTCGCAGTGGAACCGGGTTCGGCAGCAAGCCAGCCCCCTTACGTACTCAACTTTTTTTGCGGAACGCCGATATTTCGTCGAAAGTCCCAGTGACGTGAATCCGCTCACCGACAATAATGCTCCGATGGCGGATGGAACCCCCTTAGCGGATCACAACTTATCTATGGCGGATCATTAAGGAGAAAGTCCGATGAGTGCGGACACCCGTACAGTACGCTTTTCAGAACATACGATTCGGCAAGTCCAAGCGGATTGCGCCCGTGCAATGCGGCGCGCACGCTTCGATCCCGACCAGGGAGAGATCGTCCACATGCGATGTGTCGATGACCGCCACGAATCCGATGAGTGCTTCGGCAGCCAGCTGTGGTACTTCGAAGGTCTCGGCATCGATGACGAAGCACATCGTCATCGTGTGTTTGGAGTTGTCGAGTACTCCGTTCAATATGGTTTGCTGGAACTGATCGAAGACGGCGTGTTTGATTCGGAGAATCAACGCGAACGTTTCCGTTTGCTTTATGAACGCGAAATGCATCCACCGTCATGGCGACATCCCGCACATCGGATGCTTGCAATGGGTTTGATCGCAGTCTCGTCGATTTGGCTCGGCTATTTGGTGTTGCGTGCCATCGTCGCCTAAACCGTCATTGCCAACATCATCGTTGCCAGAATGTTGGCGGCTCGCGTTGTTTTCGGTGCGTCGGCTGGGGTACCGATCAACCGTGACGCCACTGGTTGTCGCGTAATGGAATCGGATTCGACCATTGTCGACATGCGCGATTTGCGCAAGGTCTATTCGGGCTGGTCGCTCGGCCGGCGGCGGCGCATCGAAGCGGTTCGAGGCGTCTCGCTGCAAGCACACGCGGGTGAAGTCTTCGGGCTGCTCGGTCCCAACGGTGCCGGCAAGACCACACTGATCAAAATGTTGTTGGGCGTCGTCAAACCCAGCGGCGGCAAAGCTTACTTGTTCGGCCGTGACGTTGGCAGTTATGCAGCGCGTGCGCGAGTGGGGTATTTGCCCGAATCGCTTCGCGTGGATCGCCATCACACTGCCAGATCCGCACTTCGGTTTTACGGTCAAATGAGCCGGATGAGCAGCGGCGAAATCAACCGCCGCAGCGATGAATTGTTGGAACTCGTCGGCTTGCAAGGCCGTGATCGCGAATCGGTTCGACGATTCAGCAAGGGGATGTATCAACGTCTTGGGCTCGCACAAGCTTTGATGCACGACCCGGACTTGTTGGTTTTGGACGAACCGACCGATGGTCTCGATCCCGTTGGCCGTAACGAAGTTCGTCAGGTCATACAACGTCTGCGTGCCGCCGGAAAAGCGATTTTCTTGAACAGCCATATTCTGCAAGAAGTCGAATTGGTGTGCACGCGGGTCGCAATTTTGTCCAAGGGAAAGATTCGCGCCGTCGGACGACTTGATGAACTTGCCGGCAGCGATGAAGCGGACCAAGTCACCATCGAGACGACATTCGACACCGACCTGGAATCCTTTCATGCCGCGTGCACGAATTTTGCCAATGAGACAGAGCTGACAAACTTTAGTTTTGAAATGAACCCTGGTCACCCCAGCCAAACGATCACCGCAAGTGTCAATGACCAACAGCAGATTGACGCGTTGGTGGACTGGATACGCGGGCGCGGCGTTTCGATCGGTCGATTACAAATTCATCACCCGACGCTCGAAGAAACATTCATGAAATTGGTCGGCGAGCCGGAGCAACCTGACTGATGAGTCCGCTTAGATTGATGGAGCCTTATACGGCAATCATCCGAGACTCTTTCCACTCTGCGCTCTCGTCGCGGATTCTGTGGGTAGCGTTCGCGGCGATCTGGTTGTTGTTGGCAGGACTGGCGCCGATCGGCTATCGCGAAGATTTCACGACGACTTTTCTAGGCCGAGACTTCGAAAACGGCACACGGCTGAAAGCCATGCTGGCGGAGGGATTGGTAGGTCCGGATGACAAAAAAGCGGCACTAGGCCGCATCGCGCACGCGATGCCGAATGATCTTCAGCGGCAACTGCGCCGCGTCGCCCAAGGCGATGAAGTTCGCATTCGTTACAGCGTCCTCTCGGATGCGCTGAACGAATTGCTGGATGACGAAAGCTGGTATGACGCCGACGCTTGGTCGGACCGTTTGCGCCTGCGAGAACTGCGTGAACTGGACCAGTTGTCTGGCGATGAGATGACCGAATCGCTACGCCGCCGCCGCGCCCGACTGCGGATCGAAGCGGCGCTGCCGGGAGTATTTCAAACAAGGTCCTCACGCAGCATCGTGCTGACGTACGCGGGCATGGATTTCCCCGCGAATTTTCAAGTCGATAAATCTCAGTTCGTCACGCTAATCAACCAATGGGTCGTTCCGACGATCGTCAATTGGTTGCTCGGTTTCATCCTGGTGTTTTTGGGCATCCTGGTGACCGCGTCAATCGTCCCGGACATGCTGCAACCCGGATCCTTGCACCTGCTGCTAAGCAAACCGGTCTCGCGCACGATGCTGTTGTTAAGCAAATTTGTCGGCGGGTGCTCGTTTGTCTTCCTGTGCGTGGTGCAGCTAATCATCGGCTTGTATTTGATCGCGGGCTTGCGACTGGACCTGTGGAATATCCGAATCATGTGGTGCATCCCCGTGTCGGTGTTCCTATTCGCGGTGTTCTATAGCGTGTCGACACTGGCGGGCCTGAAGTGGCGTTCACCGATTCTGGCGATCGGCATCACCTGTATGTTCGGTGCGTTTTGCTTGATCGTTGGCGTGATCGGAGGGTTCTTTGACGCGCTGGTTTCTGGCCCTGATCGGATCCGCAGCCTGGTGACCGTCGACGACACGATCGTTGCTGCGACTCGCGGCGGAGGCTTGATTCGGTTCGATACCGGACAGAACCGATGGATCGAGATCATCGAATCCGACCCCATGAAGGGCGATCGTATACTCGCGCCGATTGCGCTGGACGATCGACGCGTCGCCACGGCGAACGTGCGTGGTGGTCGATTCAACCCCTACGGATCAGGATCGCTTGACCTGTTAGTCCTGAGCAAATCGAGCGGATGGGAACCCGAACCGAGTGTGCGGTTGCCGACTGGGACGACGCAATTGGTTTCGCCAGATTCCGACGCCGTGTACGCGATCACCACCGGCGCGCTCATGAAAACCAATCGCCAGCAAATCATTGACAAAGTCATGGTGCCAGAGGACGAGACGTCCGACATGACACAGGCGTCGACAGACCATGGTCGCGAAACAGACGGCAATCAAGCGACAGACAGTGACGTCGCCGCGGCGAAACCCAAGTATTCGAAACTCACCGGATGGCTCTCGCGGTTGACCGGAATGCAAGGCGGTTCGGCGGAAGGTTTCCAAAACGTTCTGCCGTCAAGCGTTGTGCTAACGCCGCCACGCAGCTTGTCGCTCAGCGCCGATGGCTCGGCGATGGTCGCGCTGACCCAGGGACGTTTGATTCGGATTCAATCCAATCCAATTGAACCACAACCCGGCGAGAGCGACCAGCAGTGGACCGTTACGGCGAATCGGTCACTGGCGGGCGAGACACCGCGCGGGTCAGAACTATCAGTCAGCGGGAACATTGCGATGGTCACGCGACCGTCCGAACAAACGATCGAATTTTTTGACGCAATCACGCTGGAACCGATCGGGACGACCACGCTGGATTCGTCTCTGGCTGTCGATTCATCCATTGCAATCGACGATAACGAACAGTTTGCTGTTGTGACCAGCGACGGCCGGTGCCGGATGGTCCGAACAAGTTCCCAACCAGAGCCGAGTTCAATTTTCGTCGCTTCGATCAGCGATCCTTTGCCGGTACACGACGTCGACACGCTGATCTATGATTCCCGTTCGGGTCAGTTGGTCGTGGTGCATCATGTCGACCAGATTGACTGGTTTGACCTGCAAACATCGACCGTGGTCAAACGCCTGCGACCGTCACTTGATCGCTGGCGATTGGTCGACAAATACGTGATCACGCCGCTGAGAACGGTTACGCCACAGACGGGCGAATTAGGACAAACGATCGCATCGATGATCAGCGGCGAGTCGTCGTTCACGGTCAACAACGGCGCCGGCGCAGAGACGGAAACCGTCCGCTACAAGATCGCCAGACCCGTGATCAGTTGTGCCGGATTCATACTGGTGATGCTGACGATCAGTTGCGTCTATTTTGCCCGCCGCGACTTTTGATCGCGGCCGGTTTGATGCGCGGCCCGTTTGATTCGCGGCCGGTTTGATTCGCGGCCTGTCGCGGGTCAGCCAAGCATCACTTGTCCCAGCGGATTTATTCGCCAAGTGCGTACAGGGAATGACGGGTCCGCAGCAGGAAACCACCCTCGACCGGGACCAAGCTAGAAACCGTATACGGTTCCTCATCGGACAGCTTGTTCGTCGCGACCACGCCCGGCTCACTGGCATCCAGCGGTCCGATCACGTACGTGACGGCTTGTTCGTTGGTGACGTACAGGTGATTGCCGGCGACCATGGGCGAACTGCTAAAACTGATACGAGATTTCGGCAACTGCGTTTCCCAAATTGTTTTACCGGTTTCTAGATCGACACAGGTAATCACGCCTCTGGCGGTCTTGCCGTCGCCAACGATATACACGCGGCCTTCGTGCTCGGCCGGCGTCGGTACATCGCTGCCTAGCCCTTCACGAAACCAAGCGATCGCATCTTTCCCTTTACCTGCGATCAGTTGGTCCATGTGAACAGCCGTGGTGGTATCACCGCGAGCGTAGGGACAAACGATGATGTTACCCTTAGCAACGGGCGACGCGATCGAACGAAAATATTGATGCTGGGTCGGATTGAATCCGCCGAGTCGTCCGAGTTCACGACCGTCGCTTGCGTCATGAATTGTCAAATGATCAGCCCCCATGACGGCAATCGCGTCACGACCATCGACGGTAACGTTCAGCGGCGTTTGATAACTTTGCGCTGCTTCTTCGGGCGCATCCAAATTCCGATCGACTTTCCACAGTCGCTCGCCAGATTTCTTGTCATAGGCAACAAGGTAGCTTGGGCCCGTTTGCATGACGGCAACGATAACAGCATTTTCGGTCAACAAAGGCGATGTTCCCAAGTCCCACCACAAAGTGTCTTCGCCATATTCCTCTTGCAGATTGGTGTGCCAAACGACGTTGCCCTCGGTGTCGACACATGCCAAGTCACCACTGCGAAAATACGCAAAGACGTGTTTGCCATCGGTGACGGGCGACGGGTTGCTGCCGCTGCCTTTCTTGTGCTTGTTGCTGCGATCGCTGCCTAGTTTGACGGTCCAAGCAACCTCACCGTCGGGGACGCGAATCGCCATCAACGTGTTATCGCCAAAAACTTGTTGATCGGTATCGCTTCCGATGCCGGCGGTTAAGAACGCGAGCGATCCACTAACGACTGGCGTGCTGCCACCGCGACCAGGAAGCGTAATCTTCCAACGTACCCCCGAGGTGGATTGACCGTCGTCGGACTCGTTCCACTGCTTGGGAAATGCATCGTCGCCGGCGAATCCGTTTTGACGTTCGCCACGCCACTGCGGCCACTGCGGCTGGACGTCTTCGCCGAAAAGGGACGGCACCATGACTAGACCGACGACAAAGACGAGCGAAAATGTGGCAGATTGAGCGAGCGAAAACGCAGATCGCATGGGAAGGATACTCCGGCACGGAAGGATGAATTGGGCGGGGACTGGAGGTCGTATATGGTAGAATTTTAGCAGAAGACCGACAAATTTGCGGCGGTCGGTTTGATGCAATCGCTTTCTGCATTCGCTGCTTTGCGATAGACAATTCGTCGTGAATGGACATGATAAGTTCTACCACGGCCGCCGCGGACCGCTAAGTTGACAACGCCATGCAAAAGTTCTCTGCCAAGATGGTCGAACGTGACGTGTCACAAACGCAACCCTTGCCAATCTTGATGCCAAAGTCTCAGCCACGCTTTCCGCGACTTATCCTGGCCCTGATTTGTCTGATCAGCGGAATCGTTTCACTGCCGTTCCCCGCGTCGCTGCCGCCAGCGTTTTCGCCCCGGCCGGCGATTGGCGCCGAAGTGCCGCCGCCGGCGCAATCGCCCAAGCCGGACGGTGAAGAGGTCGTCAAGCAAGGCTCTGAGATTTTGGCACAAGGCACTTACGCGGAACGTCAACGCGCCACACTTGACCTTTGGCGACGTCGCGAACGGACACGCGACCAAGTACAAGAGGCGACACGAGATAGCGATCCCGAAGTCGCCCAGCGAGCCAAATGGATCCTGCGTCAGTGGCAACGGGGTGCGTTACCAGGCAACACGCCAGACATTTCGCGGCTGTTGCGGCAAAGCGATGAAAACGCCGCGGTCGAAGAACTGCTTGAAGCCGGTCAATTCTCCGCGGCCGTCGTGGCGGTCGAAGAGGTCGCCGGCACGCTGCAGCGAGAAAACGTTCACAGCAATGCATCGGAGGCTTTGCACCGTCGTTTTCCCATCTACGTGCAAATGGCGATCGAGCAAGAAGCCTTGCCGGAACTCGTTCGTTTGGTCGACTTGGTCGCCGACAGTAAAGAAATGGCGGTCTGCCGGATTCAGCTGATGCAAATCATCGGAAAGCCCTTTGATGACACATCCCTATTGCCGTCGGCATCGTCCGGCTGGTCGCTGGCGGAACGACGCGAAGCAACCGTATTGGTGCTTGCCGTGTTGGGGCGGCTCGATGATGCCCTGCGCCAGGCCGAGGCTAGCGGAAGCGACGAATTGGTCCGTGTCTGCCGCATGCTAACCGGTTCATGGGACGAAATTGTCACGACGAGTGTCCAGCAAGCGAGGGCGGCCGAGGACGGTTCGCTGGAAAAAACGCGTCACTGGTGCCGAGCAATGATTGCCGCCGATCGTGCCGGCAATGTCAACATTTTCGATGAAGCCGTTGCGGCATTGTCATCCGATCAAGCGGAACGTGACAGCGTGTCGACGAACCTCAGCTGGCAATGTTTGGCTAGCCACGGACAGATCCAACCGGCGCTGAAACTGCTCAACACGATCAACCCGAACGCCGCCGCCCAAGTCGCGATGGCCGCGTCACGCACGCACGAAGCCTTTGAGATTCTCGGCTATCCGGTCGACGAAGTCGACGAGCACCTATCGCGATGGATCCGTGAAGCGATCGAGTCACAGCGAGTGCTGCAAAAAGAACCGCGCGGCGGTGGGCGATTGTCGGTCGAAACCAGCAGCCTCTTGATGCTGATGCGTTGCCTATTGATGGTCGGGCGAGATGACGCGGCATGGCGCATCGCCGACACGTTGTCACGATCGGATGTCCGTGTCGGATCATCATCGATTCGCGATTCCGTCCTGGCATCGCTAACGATGGTGCCTTCGCGGTCCGATTGGATTGTCGACCTTGCGGTATTGCCAGGCGAACGCATGATTTCGTCCAAAGCAGAAGCCGCGATTGTCGAAACGCTGGGCGACACGTCGATGGGCACCTGGAAGATCCTGATGGACGTGATCGCCACCTTGATCCCCGAACGATCATTCGATCAGCGGTTGCGAATCGTTTACGAATTGTTTCAAGGCAATATCCCCGACGGCTTTGATCCCGACCGCGATTTCAAACGCGTCTATGATCGATTGACGACCGGCAACCAACGTAGCGTGCGGGGGCGCCTGGTCGTTCCGAATCGGTCTCAGATCAATCAAGAATTTGCCGATTTGTTTACCCAGCACGGCCAAGTCGAATTGGCCACGCAGTGTTTACGGCAACTGTTGCAGCAAGGCGAAATGGCCGCCGCACTGGATATCGCCCAGCGTGAACTCGATGGTGGCGATCTGCAGACGGCCAAGACATACCTCAATTTCATCTGGGATCAGACCGCAACACAAAGTCGAGTCCGCCGCGAGTTCCGGCTCGGTTTCAAAGATGTGCAGTGGGCAACCAAAGCGTTAGTTGGCCAGTGGACGGTTGCTCGCCGCGAGGGCGACCGTTTGCGCACTGACGCGTTGACCCAACAAATGCGATTGACGCTGTGCACACCGTCGACCGAACTGCGACGAACCCTGGCCGGTCATCTGATCGACCAGGACGAGAAAGAGCTTTCCATGGAAGCGTATCGGGCACTGCTGCTGATGACGGCGATGGGCAGTGAAGAGGGAACGGAGTTCGTGTTCGTGGCCAGCGATTATGCCACGGCTGTTCGCAGCGATGATCCCGTATCGGCGGCACACTGGTTCGACCTGGCAATCAGCGGCACGCTGGAATCGACAACCTTTCAGCCGATCTTTTACGTGACGCTGCCGCTATCGGCACGACGAATGTTCATCGAAGCGGCGATTCAATCCGGTGACGCCCAAGCGGCTCGTCATCACGTTGGGCGGCTGACACAACTCGACCCGATGGACATCGATTTTGCCGAACGACTGTTGCCGAAAATGCGTTCATCAGGCATGCAAGAACTCGCCGATGCCACGTTCGACGCACTTTTCGAAACCGGCCAACAATTCATGCGTGACTTTCCGTTTCATGCGACGACCAGTAACAACTTGGCCTGGGTGGCGGCGATGAACCAGCGACGTCTCGATGAAGCGCTGCCGCTGGTTCGACGAGCCGTCGAACGCGAACCCGATAGCGCGATTTACCGCGACACGTTGGCCGAAGTGCTGTTTCAAAGGGGCCGAATCAAGGAAGCACTGCAGATCGAACAAGCGTGCATCCTGGACGATCCCGGTCAATGGCATCTGCACCAACAGGTTCAAAAGTATCAAGCCGCTTTGGCTGACGAAGCCGAATCAGCATCGCCCGCTGCCGTCCCCGCTGCGATCGATTGACCACTGGCGAAACCGTCGACATCGCCGAAATTAAAAACGCAGATGAAAGCTGCTCGATGGGCGGTGGTGACGGGAACGATAGTAATGATGGGGCGGTGCGTAGTGCGGCACGACGTGATGTTCGCGAACGATGATCGGTGTCGTGACGTGTTCGTAGACGACCGGTGGCTGGACGGGAGTGACGATCGGTCGAGCCACCGTTTGGCCTGCCGCGGGTGCCGATTGCAAAGCTGAAATGACCGATTCGCTGACGCCTTGCTGGTGCAGCCCAATGATGTCGGGAACACGCAACTGCTGGGCGAACCCACGTTGATGGACCTGATTCAAAATCACCTGGTCGCTCAACCCGCTGCGGCTCATGTTCACGACGTCGTTGATCGTCACGGCGGACTGAACTTGAGCGATCTGTTGCTGTTGTTGTTGGTAATAGTATTGCTGGTTTCGAATCGCGTTCTCTTTATCCGCGGCATCCCCCAGCACGCCGCCAGTAACCGCTCCCACCAGACCGCCAATCACGGCGCCCGCACCGGCTTCGCCATTGTTGTCGCCGATCAAACCGCCGGCGACTGCGCCGGCTAGTCCACCCAGGGTCGCACCGCGTTGCTTGCCGACTTGTGCCGATGCGGTCTGACAAAAAATCGAGGCGAGCGCCAACACGGTCAACGATTGAAAAAACGCATGCTGAACGAAGGTGCGTGACGTCATATCTGGTTCCGTCCTTGGATCCAAAATTTTGGGAAATGTCTGGTACGTGTCTCAGTGATAGAAAGCTGACCTCACATGTGGCAATCCCAAACCGGGGATGGATTCGGCGGAAGCTCGAACGCGATGGCGAAACGGATCAAGCGAAAGTCGAGAGGTGAAACGCCCATCTTTGCGCTGGATACGCCGTGGCGCGCTGGATACGCCGTGGCGCGTCGGCTTCGCTGGTCAACGTCGTCTGGTTTCACGCGGTTGTTTCATGCCGGTGATCTGTCTCACAGCGTCACTCTGGCCTACAGCGTATTGGTGAACCCAGCGTACTGGTGAACCCAGCGTTGGGGCCCCCAGAATTGGTGAACCTCAGACGGACACCACCAGCGCAATTTTTACTCCGCAGACGCGGCGGGAATCGGATCGGTCACATCCGAAGGCGGCACCACCTTGGTTCGATCAATGGCGGAAATCGCCTTGATGAAATCTTTGACGTCGTGAAATTCCCGATAGACGCTCGCGAATCGAATGTAGGCCACGTCGTCGAGGTTCGCCAAGTGTCGCATCACGATTTCACCCAACTGGTCCGTCGACAGCTCGTCCTCAAATGTGGCATAGACGTCCGCCTCGATGCTTTGGACGACCTCTTCAATTTTTGCGCTATTGATCGGCCGCTTGGAACAAGCACGCTCGATTCCGCGTCGAATCTTTTCTCGATCGATCGGTTCTCGCGTCTGGTCACGTTTGACGACGCGCACGGTGACCTGTTCGATTCGTTCACGGGTCGCGAAACGACGATTGCAGGCGGTGCAAACGCGTTTTCGTCGTATCACATATCCTTCCTTGATCGCACGAGTATCCAGCACTCGGTCGTCGTCACGATGACAGTAAGGACAACGCATGAAATTCCTATAAGACGTTGGGACGCCGACGCCGGGGGCTATCGCCAGAGTCGCGACGGCACCTGAATCAACCTGCAGCACGTTCGGAAGTCGACAAACGACCGAGATGATATGCTGATATAGTATTGTTGGCGCGAGAGGCCGGTCGCAAGGGGTTACTCGTCGTCGACGCGAACCGAGACGCGATCTGAGACGCGATCTCGTCAATCCACATCGTTGCGAAATCCGAGCATCAAGAGGTGTGTTTTACCAACCGCGACACGTACGCAGCGGGGGCATCCAGCAATACCCGGCGAGCTGGCCGCTTGCGACTTATCGAGGCCCGACAATCACGCGTTCGTTAACACTAGAATGTCAGATGGCGAAAACGGGCGATGACAGCAAAGATAACGTTCTTTTGAGAACCGTTTCTTGAAGAACGTTTGTTTCAGGAACAGTCACTTGAACGATATTCGTGTGGAATCGCCGCAATATTAGTGGGAGGCAGCACCGCCGTGGCGGAGTGGTACATCAAGAATACGGATCCGAACGGCGCGCCCGAGCGAGGTCCGTATCGTCCCAACGAACTGTTAGATCTCGTCCGCGCCGGCGATGTGGTTCCCGGGACGATTATCCGCAAGGATGATTCCGCTTGGTTTATGGCCGGTGACGTGGGCGGTCTGTTCGAGGCCGCCAGGCGGCCGACCATCAAACACTTCTGTCCGCACTGCAAAGCGTCCGTCCCCGAACCACCTTGCTCGTGTCCCAAGTGCGAAGCCCATCTGACTCGCACGCGTGAAGAGATCACCGAGAACTCGATTGCCTCGGACTCTGATCGAGACGTGCCAGGCAAGGGACAAAGCGTTCAAGCTTGGCTAAGAAAAAAGGTTGGCAAGAAGAAGTGATTGATACTTGATTCTTGACACTTGCCATTGGCAGTTCCGTTCAGCTTAGCCACGGGAATTAGTACTTCAGTTCGGCACCCAAGTTGAAACCGAAGACAAAGAAGTCGCTGCCGTCATCGATACTCGATTGGTACACCAAGTCGAGCAGGCTGTACGAAACGGTTCCCGGTTGAGTCGCTGCGGAGGCAACCTGGGTGACATACCACATTTCTGTACCTGCACGAACCGAGAGCATTTCGCCCAACTGGTATCGAATCCCCGATCCTAGCTCGAATACACCCGCGATACCGCCGGAGGTATCACGCGTGGTGATCTGGGTAACACCTTCGTTGATCGCTTGAAAGTCGGCTTCAGCATTGTTGTAGTAGATACCGGCTCGAGCACGGAAATCCGAATAGGCGAACAGACCGACCGGATAGAGCAAGTCGAGTCCGATCTGACCACCGACCATGCGGTTCTGCGTCGTCGATGCGGCCAATGCCGTTTGGGCTGCGGTGTTGACACCCGAAAACACCATTGTTTCGTCGTACTCGATGTAGCGGCCACCGATAAGGATCTTGGCGACGTCCCAGCCGACAAGCGTTCGGTTTCCTTCGATGCTCCAGTACTCCGCTTCCAACGATTGCGTTTGCGTCGTCATGTCTTCGAAAGCAGGAATATTGCTTAGGAACAAGGTACGCGACGGCGTCGTTGGCGGGCCATAAATCGTTCCCAGTCCGCCGCCGGCATTGCTAAACGTCGATGCCGTGTTCCATTCGATGGGCGTGACCAAGGTCATTTCGTAACCGTTAACACAGTTGGGCAAGGACCCGATCGTGATTCGCGATGCCCACTCGTAGTCATAGTCGTCGAATCCAAAGTTTCGGCTAAGCCCACGACCAGCGTCTTCGCGTTCCATGTACAGCCCTTCGACCATCGCATAGCAATACGGATCGCATGGGACGCCACAGGCGTTGTTGCCGCATGCATACGAGCTGCCATAATCGCCGAAGGATTCGCCGTAGGCCGAGTAGGCACCACACGATCCGCCACAACTGGTGCCGCATGATTGGCAACCGACTTGCTGAATCGTCCCTTGACCGTTGATGGCCGCCCCGATCGAGCCTGGTCGGTCGGCAGCGGTCGGAACCTGCGACGCCTGCATCACCTGGTAGGCTTGGCCGTTGTTGATGTATTGGCCTGCTTGGGTGACGTTGCCTCGGCCGGCCGAGGTTGCCCGTGCCGTCGCCTGTGCAGCAGCATCACTGACCGCGACGGACGCGAACAGCACCAGTGCAAGTGCCATCGTCAGCGGGCTGCAATACCGAAAGCGCCGGTCAGTGTTGGGCATGATTGTTTGGATCGTCATGATCGAACCTCGTTGACTCTCGTAGCGGAACGGTAACCGCATATTGATGAATCGATGGGAATTGGGAACGGTAACTTTGTGACCGGCGGCTCGTCGCCGAACCACCTTGATAAACAGACCTGATTTCAACGAACTTGGATCTCGTCACGAACGGGAATCAAACACGTCTTTCGGATCATTCGAACTATTTGTTTGGCGGTCTCTTCGCTATCGCAATAGCCGGTGACTTCCAAACGATCTTGCAACTGCTGCACGTAGACATGGCTGGTCGGAAAAGCACGACGAATCGATTCATTCAACACGGTCGTCTTGTCGGCGAACCCGTCTTTCGAGGCCGCCTTGTCTTCGACGTGAACTTCGAAGCGACGTACTCGCGTCGGCGACGAATCAGTGGTGTCAGCCCATACCACCAGTCGAGTCACACCATTGCCGGTGCCGATTAGTTTCAATTGGTTCGGTCCCGCCGCGAACGCCTGGCAGACGTTCTTGTCGCCCACGGCGACGCGACGAACGTGCCCACCGATCGTCAATGATCGAACTTGTGCGCGAGACATGAACAAGGCCGCAGGCTTCGGTTCGTCCGCGACACTGGGCGTTGCTTCGAAGACCGCGATCGCGTCGTCCATTTCTAGGGTTGGCGCCTCAGCACGTTGCACGGCGGATACCGGTGCCGGGCTGGACGCGGATTGGCCGCCACGCACGACCGCGATCGGAGGCGAGTCAACGGCGACGGGCGAACGATAACGTTGCCGGTTCAAACTCGGTTCGGGCTGCGCGACGGGTCCGGCCACAACGGGCTCATCCCGATAAATTGCCTTGGGAGCCGGCTGCAACGCTTCGGGCATTTCAGCGGTACCCTGTTCATCGCCCAGCGTCAGTGGCGAAATCGGTTGGTCCGCGACGACCGGCCCTGCGGCAGATGCCAGTGGCGCCTGAACGGTCGGATCGGCGATCACTGCGTTGGGCAATTCACTGAGGTCCGGCGCGAGCGTCGATTCGGGCATCGGCGCCGGTTGCGACGAAGCGACCGAGTCGGACGACTCGACCGCAGAGGGTGAATCAAGAGGCTGCGGCACAGCTTCGGTGCTCGCATCGGCAATGGGCTCTGACACCGTGAACGGTTCCGCCATCGCAATCGGCTTGGCGGCTCCCACCGACTCAGCAATCGCAATCGGTTCTGCAACCGCGATCGGCGGGGCAACGTTCGCCGCCGAGACACCATCGGCCGACGGCAAGGCAGCGAGTGCTTGATCCTCTGTGTTCTCAATCACTTGCGGCAAATCTTCGCCCGAAGGTGCCGATTCACGGTTCATTTCGCCGTCAGGCTCGGTCGCGGAATTGAGGTCCCATTGAACCGGCTCCGCCGCAACAACCAATTCTGATACGCGACGTTCCTCGGCCTGCTCGCTGGTGGCGTCTTTATCCGAGATCGAGAAAAAGATCGGCTGCGACTCGGCGATCGGTTCACGACCGTCACGGGCGTCCGCAGTAAGCTGGATGTTCTCATCACTCGGTGCTCTCGCCGAGTCCATGCTTGGGGCCGGTTTCAGTGTAGACGCCGTCACGTCCGACGATACGGAACCGAATCCGGGGGCCGCTTTCAAAACGGGTGCAGCCGGTAGACCGGGCGCGGTACCCGGCACGTTCATCAGCGCGGGCGCATTGACCGCAGATAGGTTCGCATCGCCAGGCTGACCGCCGGCTTGATTGCTCGACGGAGCAACGTTCATCTTCGGATCAAATGCCGGGATCAGCAGCTGAGGTTCTGACGAACCGCCTGCGACCGACCGCGAATGCATCGGCTTTAGCTGAGCGGCATCTGTATTGATCAAGTCGGGATTGTGATGATGCTCGGACCCGATCAGCGGATTCGTGCGAACGGCGGCGGGTGGGACCTGATCAATCACAATCGATGACGGACGAACCCGGATCGGGTCTTCGCCAATCGTGTTCAGACCGATCGGCGCGCCGGTCGGTCGCAGCCGGATCGCTGGTTGCGCGTCGCCAGAAGCCAAGCGAATCGAAGCCTCCGCGGCAGCCCGAGGCGGCTGATAAAACGGATTACTTTTGACATGACCGTTGGACTGAGTCGTCACGGGCAGCGGCGGCAAGGCGCCTCGCGAGACGAAACCTGGGTTGGCCGCCGTCGCAATCATGCTGCTGCCAGCGCCGATGCTGGATCCGACGACCAGGGCCGCTATCAGAGCCAACCGCTTCTTACGTGAAGTCGTCTCTGATGTTTCGATGGTCGTTTTGTTCGTTGCCTTACGCATGCCGCGTCCTTGCGTCCGAATCAGGTGCTCGGGTGTACCCCCCATGTTTGGCACACCAGCCGGCGATAGTGCTCGCGCACCAATTCGTCGGATGCATTACGTATCGGATACGCATTGCCGCGACATTAACGATTCTGCAGGTTCGTCCAAACGTGCCGGTTCGTCCTAAGGTGCCGGTTCATCCAAACGTGCCGGTTCGACCAAAGGCACTGACCATGCAAATTGCATCGGTTGGAACATAGCTGACCGATGAACGAGCCGTGTTTCACGCGGTTAGCAATCGCTGCGGCTGCGAACTCGCAGCACCTCATACGCGATGACAGCGGCGGAAACAGAAATATTCAGGCTATCCACCACGCCTGCCATGGGAATCTGAATTCCCTGAATCGGCGTGGAACCCAAGGCTTGCCAACGGTCGGCAAGTCCTTCCGCCTCGTTGCCCAGCACAACGGCCAGCGATCCAGATAGGTCGCTCGCCCACAGCGGGTTGGACGATTCCACGCGTGCGGCCAAGACCCGAATGTCCCGCTGCGCCAGAAATGCTTGCGTTTCAGCGGCGGTCGCCACTGCGGCGGGAACACGAAACACCGTTCCCAAACTGCTGCGGATCGCATTCGGATTAAAGAGGTCACCGCCATCGGTCAAAACCACCGCGTCGACACCTGCGGCGTCGGCGCAGCGAAAAACAGCGCCGACGTTTCCTGGTTTTTCGATTCGATCCAATACCAGAATGAAGGGCTGCTCGGGCAGCGTTAGCGACTGCAGCGTCCGATCGGGCTGATGAAATTCGGCCACCACGCCTCGAGCCGACTGACCATATCCGATCTTTTCTAGAATTTCGGGCGTGACTCGTTGCAGCTTTCCCACCTCGCCAGCCTTGCGAACGAGTTCGTGAAACTCGCCGGGTGATTCAGCACAGTAGACACCGCACAGGTCCAGCCCCGCCTCGATCGCGCGGCGGCATTCGCGCCAACCGTCGACGATCACGCGGCGACTGCGGCGGCGAAATCGATTGTCTCGCAATCGCACCAGTCGGCGCACGGTCGGGTTGGACGTACTGCGAATTTCGTCGTGATCGGCTGCGGTCAAGGATTCTTTGCTATTCTGTTGCCGCGTCGCCGCTGAAACAGGGACGCGATCGACTTGAAAACAATTCCAACGCAAAACATCCTACACCGACCAGCCAAGACCAGAACACCATGAGCGAACCCGTTCGATGCGAACCTGTTCAATCGCGACGTGATCAAAAAGCGTTTTTAGCGCTTGAACAAGAAATCTATGCCGATCAACCCAACTGGGTACCGCCGATTTGGATGATCCGCAAAGAATTGGTCGGGTTCAAACATCATCCGTTTTACGATCACGCCGACCGCCAAGCGTTCTTGGTTCGCCGGGGCAACCGAGTGGTCGGTCGTGTGCTGGCCATCATCAATCATGCGCACAACGAGTGCCATCAGGAAAAAATTGGGTTCTTTGGCTTTTTCGAGTGTCTGGACGACCAAGAGGCCTGTGACGAGATGTTCACGGTCGCGAATCGATGGTTGTCCGAACGGGGCATGACTGCGGTTCGAGGCCCGGTCAATCCGAGTCTGAACTATGAATGCGGATTGTTGGTCGACGGATTCGATTCGCCGCCGACCTATCTGATCACGTACAACCGCGACTATTACGGCCGTCTGATCGAGAACGCCGGCTTTGTCCAGTCGCAAGATCTGTTTAGCTATGAGGCACCGATTTCGATCTTAGAACACCTGGATCCGAAACTGGTGTTCGTGATCGAAGAAGCCACCAAACGGTTTAACGTCAAATGTCGGCCGATTGATCGAAAGAACTTTGCCAAAGACGTTCGATCGTTTCTCGAAATCTATAACCAATCGCTGCAGCAGACTTGGGGATATGTCCCCATGAGCGAGGCGGAAATCGATCATCAGAGCGCTGGACTGAAACATTTGATCGTTCCCGAATTGACCAGTATCGCCGAAATCGACGGGCGCGCCGTCGGCGCCGGATTCGGCTTGCTGGATTACAACGAACTGATCGCCAAAATCAACGGACGACTGTTCCCGTTGGGCTGGTGGACGCTGTTGACCAAAAAACGGCAAATCAAGCGTCTGCGACTCATCAGCACCAATGTGTTGCCTGAGTATCAAAAATGGGGGCTCGGACTGGTCACCCTGGCGCGCATCCTGCCCGATGCCATTAAATCGGGGATCGAGATCGGCGAGTTCTCTTGGGTATTGGAAAGCAATACGCTCTCACGCGGCACCATTGTGCGGGGCGGGGCCACCCTGACCAAAACCCACCGACTGTACGATCGCCCGCTGACTTAGCGAAAACAGGCTGAGCGGATTGCGAATTAGGCGGCGGATGCTCGATTTGGCCGCGGATTCCCGATCTCAGGGGTCGCTCGTTTTGATTTTTCGACGGGTGGCTGTCAGCAGGATCGCGAATCATACTTTTTCGAGACCTCTCTTTACGTCTCCTATCGCATTTTTTGCTGCTCATGCGTCAAAGCACTGTTGTCATCACCGGAATCGGCATCGTCTCTTCGATCGGCACCGGTGGCGACGCGTACTTTGATTCGCTGCTAGCGGCCCGCTCGGGAATCCAGTCACTCGCGGCGCGAACCGATGATGGAGTCAAACCCAACGGCGCTGCTGATCCGGCAGGCCTATGGATCGGCGCCCCCATTGTTGACTTTGATCCCAAACCGTTCGTACGACCGCGGAAGGCGCTGAAAGTCATGTGCCGCGAAATCCAAACGGCATATGTCGCGTCACAACTGGCGATCAAAGAAGCGGATTTGGAATCCGTGTTTCCCTGTGATCCCGAGGGGACGATCACGCCCGATCGTGTCGGAACCGTCTTTGGCAGTGAGATGCTTTACGGGCCGCCTCGCGAAATGATTGATACGTTCAATGACAGTACGAACGAGCGTGGCGAGTTTGATGATTCACGATTCGGACAAGCCGCCATGCGTGGCATCACGCCGCTGTGGATGTTGAAATACTTGCCGAACATGCCCGCTTGTCATGTCGGAATCGCGATCAACGCCCACGGACCGAATAACTCGCTGATCCTGGGTGACGTGTCCGGCCCGGCCGCCATGATGGAATCCAACTCGTGCATCGAACGAGGCATCGCCGACGTGATGATTTGCGGATCCACGGGAACGCGAATCAACACCACGCGATTGGTCTACCGAAATGATTTACCTATCGCTAGCGTGGCCGATCCGGCGGCGCAATCCTCACGCCCGCACGACCCGGCATCGGCAGGTGTGATCGGCGGCGAAGGCGCATCGTCACTGGTACTGGAATCGGCCGAACATGCCGATCGTCGCGGCGCCAAAGTGATCGCGGTGATCGCCGGCGCCGCCAACCGCTTCATTGCGTCCCAGGCAATTCGCAATGGACGTCGCTCCGCCCAGTCCAAGCCACAGCATGCACGCGGTTCGGCTGACGCAATCGCATCGGCCATCCAAGCGGCAATCGATCAGGCCCACAAGCGATTTGGACTCAGCGCGTCCGACGTGGGTGCGGTCGTCAGCCACGGCATGGGTGACACCGATACCGACGGCGCGGAACAGGCAGCCGTCCGTCGTGTGTTGCCCGGCGTAGCAATGGTCGCGCCGATCGCGTCGATAGGCTACACCGGTGCGGCCAGTGGCGGTATCGCGATGGCGACCGCCGGATTGATGCTGTCGCGACGGACCATTCCGCCGACGCTGAACGCCAACCGAGCGATGGGCGTCAACTTGTTGTCCTGTTCGCAGCCGCTGTCAAAACCGTGCGTCGTATGCCTGGCGCATACCGCCGAGGGAAGCGCAACGGCCGTCGTCTTGACCGCATCTTAGCGCACCGATGGCAAACGACAACATGTTAACCGCGTTTGGGACGCGGGACGCGGGCGCGAGTCTTATTGACGCCCTTGCGTCGCTTGCGTTGGCGGCCGGTCGCAGACGAGTTCGATTTTACGATTTCGACTTCTGATAACGGCTTTCCGATATTGTCTTTCAACTGCAAGACGCGGTCGCGCAGCGATGCGGCCCGTTCAAATTCAAGGTTCTCGGCAGCCGCCAGCATCTCTTGCTCGAGCGCCTCAATGTACTCGATCGTGATATAAGCGCCGTCCGCTTCTTCGCGAGCAGCGGCGGCGTTCTCTCTGCGTTTGGCGGCCTCGGCTTCGATTCCGCCACGGATTCGTTTGCGGACCGTTTCTGGCGTGATACCGTGCTTTTCATTGTACGCCTGTTGAATTCGGCGGCGGCGATCCGTTTCGTCGATCGCCATCTTCATCGAATCGGTCACCTTGTCCGCATACAAGATCACTTTCGAATTCGCATTTCGAGCAGCACGGCCGATCGTTTGAACGAGACTCGTTTCACTGCGCAAGAACCCTTCCTTGTCCGCGTCCAAGATCGCCACCAAAGAAACTTCGGGCAAATCCAAGCCTTCGCGCAACAGGTTCACACCAACCAAACAGTCAAATCGGCCGGCACGGAGTTCCTGCAACAGATCCACTCGCTCAAACGCATCGAGTTCACTGTGCAACCACCGGCACCGAACGTTTTGTTCTTGAAAAAACGTCGACAGGTCTTCCGCCAATCGTTTGGTCAGCGCCGTGACCAAAACACGTTCGTCCCGCTCGGCACGGATCCGGATTTCTTCCAACAAGTGCTTGACCTGGCCGCGCGCCGAAACGACTTCGACGATGGGATCAAGCAGACCGGTCGGTCGAATGATCTGTTCGACGACTTCGCCACCGGTTCGTTCCAGTTCATAATCGCTGGGCGTGGCACTGACGAAGCAGATTTGTCCGGTGCGTTCTTCCCATTCTTCGAATTTCAACGGCCGGTTATCCATTGCACTGGGCAATCGAAACCCGTGATCGACCAAGGTCAATTTACGACTGCGGTCCCCGGCATACATCGCTCGCACTTGCGGTACCGTCACGTGCGACTCGTCAACAAAGGTAATGAAGTCCTTGGGAAAGAAATCATACAACGTGTCCGGTGTCGCCCCGGGCGGCTTTCCCGATAGCGGGCGACTGTAGTTTTCCACTCCCGGACAATGCCCGACCTCGGCCAACATTTCCAAATCGAATCGCGTGCGTGCCGACAAGCGCTGGGCCTCCAACAACTTGCCCTGACCTTGAAACAGTTCCAACTGTTCTTTCAGTTCATCGCGGATCGTTTTAAGCGCCCTCTGGATCCGATCCTCGGGCAACACGAAGTGCTTGGCCGGATAGATATAAAGGTGATCCAGCGTTTTGATCGTTTCGCCCGATACCGGTTTGATGATCGAAATCTGTTCGATTTCGTCGCCCCACATTTCGATGCGATAAGCAAACTCTTCATACGTCGGCCACAGTTCGATGGAGTCGCCACGGACGCGAAACTTGCCTCGCTCAAATGCGATGTCGTTGCGTTCATAAAGCACATCGACCAGCTTTAACAACAAGTGATCGCGACGAATTTGTTCGCCCTTGTGCAGATCGACGATCAATTCTTTGTAGTCCTCCGGCGAACCGAGACCATAAATACTGCTGACCGACGCGACGATGATCACGTCACGACGACTGACCAGTGAGCTTGTCGTCGCCAAACGCAAACGGTCGATTTCTTCGTTGATCGACGCGTCTTTTTCGATGTAGACGTCCCGCTGGGGAATGTACGCCTCGGGCTGGTAATAGTCGTAGTAACTGACGAAATAGTGGACCGCGTTCTCGGGAAAGAACTCTTTGAACTCGCCGTATAACTGTGCCGCGAGCGTCTTGTTATGACTGAGCACCAAGGCCGGTCGCCCGATGTTGGCGATGACGTTGGCCATCGTGTACGTCTTTCCGGTTCCGGTCGCGCCCAATAGAACCTGAGCCGATTTGCCCGACTGGATACCCTTGGTCAGGCTTGCGATCGCTGCGGGTTGATCACCGGCGGGGTCGAACGGTTGATTCAGTCGAAAGTCGGCTTTGGGAAGACGCTTGGGCCGTGGCTGAGATTTCGGTGCAGTCATCAATTACGGTTTGGTGCGGACATGGCGGCGGAACTCGCCCGCCAATTCATTGGGACGAGAAATCGGCGGAAGACGATTTCATGGAACCGATGCTTCAAGAAACCGATGCGGTCGCGATGAAGCTTTCAGACTCGGCGAATTATCTTTCCGAACGCATTGTTCTACATTTACCGCACCGAGGGCACCCCATTTCACCGACCCGTTCGCTATCGATCGATGGATTCGTCACGGTTGACCACGCATAAACGGCTGATTTCGCCGAGCGTTTTTGGGCCGATTCCAAAGACACGTTGCAGGTCTTGGACCGAAATATACTCGCCATTTTGCCGACGGTCGTCGACGATACGGTCGGCCAAAATGGGTCCCACACGAGGCAGCAATGCCAGTTCGTTCGAATCGGCAAGATTGATGTCGATCTGCAGGCCCGCAACGGCGTCACCCGCGAAGTGGCCAGGCGCTGGACCGTCGTTGCGGTTCAGCGCCGTGCCGCTCAGCCAAGGGACGATCAGCGTGACCATCACCAACGAGGTCAAACCAAGCAACGTCTGCTGGACGACACGCTGCTGCAGCGGTGACCGAATATTGGAACTGCCCTGATCGACCGACATCCTAAGTCACCAATCCTTTGCTGCTGCCATCCCCTCGAAGTGCCCGAACCGTGCCTGCCCCCGCGATCCCGCCAGACCTGCGATGCCGCCAGACCCGCGACTGCCCCGGCGCTCATCAACCGACCTGTTTGCGGCCGATCGGTTTATGCCTCATCAATCCGCTTAAGCACGATTAATCCGCTTGGGCAACTTCCACTTGTTCGCAAGCGACCAGACGCATCGGCTTGTCTGCGTTATGATGCTCGAGCGTTTTTATTATGTTCCTCCGGTCCTGCACCGACAAGCTCTGGCGACGCAACAGTATGCTCTGGCGACGCGACACCAAGCTCTGGCGACGCACCGGCAAACACTGGAATGATTGATGAAAGACTATCGTGTCGTGTCGGCCGATCAAGATTTAGAACAGGACTTGCGCAGCCTTGTCCGATTGTCGATCGCCGAAGACCTGCGGCGTGCCGTCGACTGGACCACAGTTTGTTTGATTGATGCCGATCGCAACGGAGGCTGTCAAATCGTTCCTCGCCAAGCAGGCATCTGTGCCGGCTTGGCCACGGTCGCTTGGATCGTGGACGAGTTTGATGCCGATTTGCAAGCAGAACTGTTGATCCGGGACGGTGATCCGCTGGTCCCCGGCCAGCCGATCGCAAGCCTGACCGGCAACGTCCGCGACCTGCTGACCAGCGAACGCACGATTCTGAATATTGTGTCCCGGTTGTGTGGTGTGGCCACGCTAACCGAATCGTACGTACGCGAAATCGCGGGCACCAAGGCCCGCCTGTACGACACTCGGAAAACAACACCTGGATGGCGATTGCTAGAAAAGTATGCCGTCCGCTGTGGTGGCGGTCACAATCATCGGTCGGGTTTGTACGACGGATTTCTCATCAAAGACAATCATCTGGCGCTCGGCGGCAGCGGTGGTCAGTTGATGCCAGCTAGCAAAGCAGCAGAAAAGGCGCTGCAGTGGCGTGGCTCTAACGTTGAAGGCATGCCCGCTCCGTCGATCGTTGAAATCGAAGTCGACTCGATTCAACAGCTCCGAGACGTATTGCCGGTCGGCCCCGACATCGTGCTGTTGGACAATTTCGAACTGGCGGACTTGGCCGAAGCCGTTGCGATTCGCGACCAACAAAACTCGGCCGTCGAACTAGAAGCATCGGGAAACGTCAGAATCGATACGATCGCTGCGATTGCGGCAACCGGAGTGGACCGCATCAGCAGTGGAGCATTGACGCACCAAGCACGCTCATTGGACCTGGGATTGGATTGGTCGGGCGCTGACGCAAGCTAGGTTTGGACGTCCTTTGCGGCGTGACGATTCTGCGCGCCCGTTCTAGCCACTTGTTCGCCTTGCGCCTCGATCAACATGAATACTCGTACGCCCATCACGGCGACCCGCCGCACATGGGATTTTCTGCAGCCCGCTCTGGATGCCGCCGCCGTCTTGGCGTCGCTCATGATCGTCAAGACGATCGCTCGCGGCTGGATCGACGAAGCATCTTTAGCGATGGGACTGGTTGCCGTCGTCGTCTTTCTGTTGGCATCGCAGCTAACGGGATTGCACCGACGTTTTCATGGCTCCAGTGCCAACGATGAGATGTCATCGATCGTGATGACGTGGACGTTAACGGTTTTTGTCTTGGCGCTGCTGGCGTTCGCGACACGATACGGACAGCACTTTGCCCGCTCGGTGATGCTGGGCTGGATCGTGCTGGCGCCCACCCTGATCGGTCTGTCGCGAATGAGTCTGCGAATTTTGCAGAAAGGACTGCTATCGCGCGGCGTCGGTGTCAAACGCGTCGCGATCGCGGGCCTGAATGATCTGGGACGTCAAACGGCCGATAACATCGCCGACGATGCCGGACTTGGATTGCAATTGGTTGGCTATTTCGATGACCGCAACGAGGTCCGTGACACCGAGACGACTGAAACACTCTCGGGCGATTTGTCCGAACTGGTCCAACTGGCTCGCGATGGCGAAATCGACACGATCTTGATCACCTTGCCGATGCGTGCGGAAGATCGAATTCGATTTCTGCTGGATCAACTCAGCGACTCGACGGTGTCGGTCTATATCGTACCGGACTTTTTTGTGTTTGAACTGCTGCACTCGCGCTGGACCAATATGGGCGGACTGCCTGCGGTCAGCGTCTTTGAAAATCCGCTGTTCGGTGTCGACGGGGTGGCCAAGCGCGTCACCGATGTGGCCATCGCGACGGCAGCGATTGTCATGGGAGCGATCCCGATGATTGTGATCGCAATCTTGGTCAAGCTATCGTCGCCGGGGCCTGTCTTTTTTCGCCAACGCCGTTACGGATTAGACGGAAAAGAAATTCTGGTTTGGAAATTCCGCAGCATGCAGACTTGCGACAACGGGCCGGTTGTCAAACAAGCCACCAAAGAGGACCCGCGGATCACTCGGATTGGCGGTATCCTGCGCAAAACCAGCCTGGACGAATTGCCGCAATTATTCAACGTGATTGAAGGCAGCATGTCGCTGGTCGGTCCGAGGCCACACGCCTCGGCACACAATGAGCAGTACCGAAGCCTGATCCGCGGCTATATGTTGCGTCATAAGGTCAAACCGGGCATTACCGGCCTGGCACAAGTGAACGGTTGTCGCGGCGAAACGGAAACGATTGACAAAATGGAACGCCGAATCGAATGGGACCACAACTACATTCGATCGTGGTCCCTGTGGCTGGACCTGAAAATCTTGTTTCAAACCGTCGCGGTGGTCTTGAAACAAGACCAAGCCTACTGATCTTCGCTTCTAAACCCGCCGGTAAAGTGGTTATGATAGGTCGTTGAGCGATAACACGTCGCTCATGCCCACATCACTGCGTCTTTCCACAGCGTCCCGCCTGAATTTCGATCTGACATCGTCGTATTGACTGTTGACGATGACGAGCCACCATCCCTTGGTGAGACCAGGGTCATGGATCGATACCAAGTCACGACCGGACCGCTGCGGTTGCCCACCTTGCCGCTACCCATCGGTAGCAAGAGAGCGATTGTGAAGTTCCGTTTGCCGCCTCGATCCGAACTGATACTGGCCGCGTTTTTCGCGATCTTGATCGGGATGTGTATGACGGGATCGGCCAAAGGTGAATCAGCTTGGCCGCAGGAAGACCTGGATTTTTTCGAAGCGAAAATTCGACCGCTGTTGATCGAACACTGTTACGACTGTCACTCGCGACAGGCGGGTGAATCTGCGGGAAACCTGCTGGTCGATTCCTCGGACGGGCTAGCGCGTGGTGGCGATCACGGTCCCGCGCTGACAGCACGGCATCCCGAATCCAGCCTGATAATCAAAGCGATCGAGTACGACAATAACCATTTGCAAATGCCGCCCGATGGCAAACTGGATGACGAATCGATCGACGCGCTGCGTCAATGGATTCAGCGGGGCGCGCCCGATCCACGTACGGATTCTTCGGACCCTGAATCGATTCTTGCGAGTTCACAAACGCAATCACCGTTGGACCGAGACCCATCGAGCCATTGGGCGTTCGTGGTGCCGACGATCGTCCCCGGACCCGCGGTACATCAATCGCGGCTTCGCGATGTCGTCGATGGATTTGTTACCGTCGGCGCGAAAGCGAACGCGTTGCAATTAAATCCGGCCGCAGATCGCGAAACACTGATACGCCGACTGTACTTTGATCTCGCCGGTACACCGCCGTCGCCCGACGTGATCGAACGTTTTGTGCATTCGGATCATCCGGCCGCTTACGAACGGCTAGTCGATTCATTGCTTGCCGCACCAGAATTTGCTGAACGATTCGGTCGCCACTGGCTGGATGTTGCTCGCTATGCCGATACGCTGGGCTACACGACCGCGGGCAAACCACGAACCATCGACGGCAGCGACCGATACCGTGATTGGGTGATTGATTCGTTCGCAAGCGATCTGCCGTATGACCAGATGATTCGGCTGCAATTGGCCGCAGATCGGATCGTCACCGACAACCGCGACGGTCACTTCGATGCGATGGGATTTCTGACAATCGGACGGCGATTTCTAAACCGGTACGACACGATCGACGATCGAATCGACGTAATTTCACGTGGACTGATCGGTTTGACCGTTTCCTGCGCGCGTTGCCACGATCACAAATTCGATCCGATCCCGACAAAAGATTACTACTCTCTGTTCAGTATTCTCTCTAACAGCGAGCAGCCGGAAAAAAGTGCCAGCCCGTTGATGATGGTCGATCGGCCCAAAATTCAAAAACACCACGTCTTGGTACGTGGTCAAGCGAGCATTCGTGGTGAGGAGGCGCCTCGGCAATATCTAACCGCGTTCCGTCAGCCAAGCGAAGACACGTTTCGCGATGGCAGCGGCCGCCGCGAGTTGGCCGATCGGATCGCGTCCTCCGACAATCCGCTGACCGCTCGAGTGATGGTCAACCGAATCTGGTCACACCTGATCGGACGTCCCTTGGTTCATTCGCCCAGCGATTTCGGTTTCCGAACGCCGCCACCGAATATCCCCGAAGTTCTGGATGACCTGGCCGCTGACTTTGCCTCGCACTGGAGCATCAAGAGAATTGTTCGCAGAATTGTCCTCACAGAAACCTACCGCCAAGACTCACGAACGACCGAAGAAGCTAAGCAAAAGGATCCCGATAATGCATGGTTGTGCCGCGGCAACCGTCGCCGACGTGATTTCGAATCTTTGCGAGACAGTTTCCTGCACAGCGCCGATTGGATCGACCGGACGATCGGCGGCCCGTCGACCGAAATCACATTAGATACGCTGACGCCACGACGAACGATTTATGCCAAAATTGATCGCCAGAATCTGCCGCCAATTTTTCGCACATTCGACTTTGCAAGCCCCGATGCGCATTCGGCGGGACGATACTACACGACCGTGCCGCAGCAAGCGCTTTATCTGATCAACAGCAAACAAATGATCGAACTTGCGCAGCGCGTTGTCGCTCGCGTCAAGAGTCAGGCCGCAAATCAAGCGACGTCCAGGGATGTCGATGTGCATGATCAGGTCGACGCATTGTTCGCGTGTGTGCTGCAGCGTCGCCCATCGGTGGACGAACGTCGGTGGGCTAGCGAGTTTCTTGCGCATCCGACGACTCCGTTACCCGAATCGATCGAGACGCGACGACTCTGGTCCTATGGGACCGCGACCACCGATGCCGACTTGCGTGTGAAAGAGTTTTCGGAATTTGAATTCTTTCGTCGCGATCAGTGGCAAGCCGCGGCCTCGTTTCCGGCCGACGGTCCACTTGGCTATGCAAGCCTTGGCAAGGAAAGTGGCCACCCCGGATCGGGGCAGGGCGGGGCGGTCGTCCGCCGCTTGACTTCACCGGTATCAGGACACGTAAAGATCACCGGGACAATGGGACACCGTGCCCAGCAAGGCGACGGAGTCCGCATGCGGATCTGGGCAGGGTCGAATTCAGTTTTTGATCAAACGCTCAAAGGCAGACGACGACCCTTTGGCCCTTCCGCAGCAAAAATCAAAGAGGGCGAGCACATTGACTTTGTTGCCAGCGGCGGGCCAACATCCAATCACGACACGTTTGTTTGGCGCATGCGGGTTCAAATCACCGATGACTCAGGGAATATCATTGAGACGGAATCGATGCGTGACTTCAGCGGGCCGCTGCCACTGAAATCCAAACAAAGTCTCGAACGACTCGCCCAACTGGCGCAAGTGCTATTGATCAGCAACGAGTTCGCGTTCGTTGACTGATCCGATCGAATAAAACTGATAGCGTGACGAAACCGTGAGCGAGAACTTTGGCGATTTTGAAATGAACCTGACACCACAATGCTTGTCGCGACGTCAACTGCTGCGCACCTGTGGCGTCGGGTTCGGGTCACTTGCGCTGACCGAGATGCTGTCGCGCGATGCGATTGCGGGCGGCGAAATCCCACTGCATTTCCCGGCCAAAGCAAAACACGTCATTCATCTATTCATGAACGGCGGACCGAGTCATGTCGATACGTTTGACCCCAAGCCGGCGCTTGAAAAATACGACGGCAAAACCGCGCCGATCAAGAATCTGAAAACCGAGCGACCGACCGGGCACGTCATGCGGTCGCCCTACAAGTTTCGGCGTTATGGCGAATGCGGACTGCCGGTCAGCGAGTTGTTCGCCAACACGGCGCGGCACATGGACGACATTTGCGTGATCCGATCGATGCACGCCGATGTTCCTAATCATGAACCGTCGTTGATGTTGATGAATACCGGCGAGGCGCGCTTGGTACGTCCGAGTTTGGGTTCATGGTTGACCTATGGGCTGGGCAGCGGAAATGAGAACCTGCCAGCCTTTGTCGCGATGTGTCCCGGTGGTTATCCGATCAAAGAATCACAAAACTGGCAAAACGCGTTCTTACCGGGAAAGTATCAAGCGACTTACATCGATTCCAGCGGTCAACGGGTCGACCAGCTGATCGATCACATTCGCAGCCACGCCGTTGCGTCAAAGGATCAACGATCCCAACTGGATCTACTGCAGCGTTTCAATCAGGAACATGCGGTCTCACGTCCCCATGACCAACGCTTGGAATCACGCATCGAGTCATTCGAATTAGCGTATCGCATGCAAAGCGAAGCATCCGATGCGTTGGACGTCTCACGCGAGCCCGAATCGGTGCGACAGATGTACGGCGACCATGCTTTCGGACGCCAAACACTGATCGCGCGGCGGTTGGTCGAACGCGGTGTGCGATTCGTACAGCTTTACACCGGTGCGGGGCAACCCTGGGACAACCATGACGACTTGGCGGTACGACATCGCAAAGTTGCCGAGCCGGTCGATCAAGCGATCGGTGCATTGTTGACGGATCTAAAACGCACGGGATTGCTCGACGAAACCTTGGTACTGTGGGGCGGCGAATTCGGCAGAACGCCGGTCGTCGAGATGCCCAAAGAGGGCAGCAATCAAGGAAAGATGAATGGCCGCGATCACAACCACTGGGGATTCACCGTATGGATGGCCGGTGGTGGCGTGAAAGGCGGGCAGGCATACGGCGAGACCGATGAAATCGGATTTCAAGCCGTACGGGATCGCGTACACGTGCACGACCTGCATGCAACGGTGCTGCGATTAATGGGATTCGATCACACACGACTGACGTATCGGTACGCCGGACGTGATTTCCGACTCACCGACGTGCATGGCAACGTGATCGAACAATTGATCGATTCGTGATACTTATGCTGCGGGAACCGGCGGGAACTCAACCGCTTGGCGATACACGCCTAGCAGGTTGACGATGTGCTCGAATCGTTCTCCGACGCGCGACTTCAACACATAGCCGGCGATGTTCTTGTCATAGCTGGTGCGCAAATCCGAATCGGCTTCGGATGTCGTCAACACAAAGACCAGTGTGTTTCGATATTCCGCATCATCTCGCAAAGCCGATAAGAACTCGGTGCCATTCATCCGAGGCATGTTCAAATCTAAGAAGATGACAAACGGAACTTCCGGGTCGAAAGGGCGACTTCGCAGTGTCTCCAGTGCGTCGACTCCATCGACGGCTCGATGGATATCAACACAAAGCGAGGATCGACCCACGTGACGTTCAAACGCCATGGCGTCAACGTCATCGTCTTCGACTAACAGGATGTTCAGCGATAATTCAGTTGTCACCAGAACGTTGCCCCTTAACGGGTGGTGTAAGATCTATTGATAAAACGTGGCAAACAAGTTGTGCCGCGCCAATTCAAAAGTACAAATTCGCCTTGCCTAAGATGATCCCACTGATATCTAATTCCTACAACCGTCGTTTTCCGATGCTTTCCAGTTGATTTATTCAGCTCGCCCCCCCAACACGCAAAGTGTACGAATGTCGCAGCTGAAGTCGAAAGAACGACGATTAAGAATCCGGGTAGCGAAAACTGCATATTCGACCAATAGAGCGAGCTCAACATGAGCGTCACTGATCGACGAAAGTTTCTAAAAACGACGGCGACTGCGTCCGCTGCGCTCGCCGCGCCGGTCGTCGCGCCAGTCGCTGCTTACGCTCAAATCAAACAGCGGTTCAAGGTGCGCGTTCTAGGGACCCATGTGACTTTGCAGGAACCTTTACGCCGACGAGCGCAAAAGGAACTCGGCATTGAGCTGGAGTTTCAACCCGGCGGCAGCGCGGCAGTTCTGCACAAAGCTTCGACACGTCCGGATTCGTTCGACCTTTACGAGCAATGGTCCAACAGTATTCCGATTTTATGGCGCGCGAAAGCCATCCAACCGATCGATACGGATCGCATTCGTGCTTGGGACGAAATCAACCCGTTGACCAAAACGGGCCGCCTGACCCCCAACGCAAAAGTCGGGCTCGGCGATGCTCCCTCTAAATTGTTGTACGTTCAACCCAATGGCGAACTAGGCAGCAACGCGAGCAAACAGGCCAGCTTTCTGCCGTATGTCCACAATGTCGACTCGTTCGGCTACAACGCCGATGTCGTTCCCGAAGGGACGCCATACAAGACCGAGAGCTGGGGCTGGCTGTTTGACCCCCAGTGGTCCGGCAAAGTGGCGTTGGTCAATGCGCCAACGATCGGCATCTTTGATGCCGCCCTTGCCGCGCAAGCAAGAGGGATGGTGCAGTTTCGCGATATCGGCAACATCTCGCGTGACGAAATGAACAAACTCTTTACCGTCATGTTGGACTTGAAACGCAAAGGCCATTTCCGCGGGGTCTGGACCTCGGTGCCACAATCGGTCGACCTGATGGAAAAAGGCGAAACGGTCATCCAAAGCATGTTTTCGCCAGGCGTCACAGCCGTTCGCGGTCGCGGTGTCCGCTGTGTCTACGCCGCACCCCGTGAAGGCTATCGCGCTTGGCACGGTGTCATGTGCATGTCAGCAGCGACCGAGGGTCCGACCCGCGACGCAGCATACGAATATATGAACTGGTGGTTGTCGGGATGGCCGGGAGCCTTCATCGCGCGTCAGGGCTACTATATTTCCAACCCACAACGCTCACGCGAGCATTTGTTGGGGGAAGAATGGGATTATTGGTACGACGGCAAACCCGCAGCGGAAGACCTGTCGGGAACCGATGGCAATATTTGCGTCGTCAAAGGCCAACGCCGACGCGGCGGATCTTATCAAGAACGATTCAGTAACATTGCTGTTTGGAACACGGTGATGGATACTTACGAATACAGCCTGGCCCGCTGGCACGATTTCTTATTGGCGTGATTTTCTTATTGGCGTGATTTCGCCCAAGCATCGCCGAGAACGAGCATCGCCGAGAAATTGAATACACCCGAGAATCAAGTACACCCGAAGAACTGAATACGGCTGAACCCCCAACCTGATCGAGGTTCAAGCCGACTGGGCCTCAACCAGACTGGGCTTCAAGCAAATGGGGCGACAATCATCAACAGCGAGCAAATGTAAGTGACTGAAGCGTCCAATAGCGAATCGGCTTCTTTACTGCGGCGTCTGCGTATCAGCACGCGTATCTATGCCAGCATCACCACTTTGCTCGTGTTGTTTCTATTCTCCATTGGCATCGCGTGCTTTGGTCTGATTCGCCTCAAGGCCAATGTCCAGCGATACGCTCAGGCCGATAAGCTTGCGACAATTATCGACCGCATCGATCGCGACATCATCGAACTGCAACGCGACGTGTTGGTCTTTGCCGCCTCGGGAAATGCTTCGGCCCCACAACGAATCGAGCGCGTGGGGCAAAATTTGCGCGACCAAATCGCTGAAGCGATGACTTATCCCAACAACGAGGACACATCATATCGCCTGACAGAGATGCAAACGCGATTGAACGCATACCTCGAGAATTTCCCCGCGGTGATCGAGGAACGAGAAACACGTCAACAGTTGGTCGGCGTGACGCTGCGCGAACTCGAATCGCAAACACAACCAGCATTCGACCGTCTTCGTTACCTTGTCATCAACAGCTCATCCAACACCAAGCCCGACCGCGAACCAAACGTTCAATCAGACAGCGACTCGGAAACCATCGCCCGTGACGAAGTCTTGGTTGTGGAACGTTCGATGAGTTTGGTGGCGTTGGCCCAGTTGAAAGCCTTGCGATTTTTCGACGATCCCGATGTCTCTGCGGTGCGGGAAAGTCTGAAACTGCTCGGCGACGCACAAACAGAATTGCTAGGGATTACCGACCTTCAAGACGATCAGGTGACCAAGACCGCGAATGACGTCGTTGGCCTGATTAACGATTATGAGTCTGCGTTTCTGCGAGCCGTTCAAGCAACCCGCGGATACCTTTCGCTCGTCAATGTCGTGATGGCGGGTGAGGCGGCCGAGTTTCTGTACCAGAGCCAACAAATTCAAAAGCAGACATCGCTTCAATCGAGTCAAATTTCGTCCGCGACCGTAACGACGGCAAGCCGGTCCACGATCGCGGCCATCGCGATCGCACTTTCCGCACTGGCGGTCGCACTGATTGTCATGTGGACAGTCGCGCAAGGGATCGTTAATCCCATCTCGGCAATGACATCGACTTTTTCGCAGTTGATGCTTGGTCATAACAATGCAACGATCCCTGGACTCGAACGCACCGACGAAATTGGCGACATGGCCCGCGCCGCCGACATGTTCCGAGATCGCAACCGTCAAACCGAAGAACTGCTTCATCAATCACGTCAGTTGGCGCAAGAGCTCGACCAAAACGCAAGAGAACTCGCTCGCAGCAATGAAGACCTGAATTCGTTCGCGTACGTCGCCTCGCACGACCTGCGAAGCCCGTTGCGGGCGATCGACAATATCTCGTCTTGGATCGTCGAGGATGTCGGCGACCAAATCCCTGACGAATCAAAAGAGCATCTTGGCGAATTACGACGCCGAGTTCGGCGAATGGAGCAACTACTCAACGAGCTGCTGGAATATTCACGTGTTGGTCTCGGATTCGCAAAAGTTTCGGAAACGGACTTATCCGAGCTTGTCAACGAAATGACAGATTTACTGGACTTGCCTGCCGACGCTAACGTCGTGATCGATGGTGAAACGCCTGTGATCCGTACCGATCGCGGTTTGCTCAGCCGCGTATTGCTGAACCTGCTTTCTAATGCGATCAAGTACCGCAGCGACAAGCCGCTGACGATTCATTGTCAGTGCGATATTGATGGGGATGTCGCGACCTTTCGCGTGAGAGACAATGGCATCGGGGTCGCTCCCGAATTCCACTCTCGCATCTTCGAGATGTTCAAAAGATTGCATCGCCAAAGCGAAATCGAAGGCACCGGTATGGGCTTGGCCTTGGTGAAAAAGATCGTCAATCAGGTCGGAGGGACGATCGACATCGAGTCCGCTGTGGATGAAGGATCAACGTTCTTCTTCACCTGGCCGATCGGCGAATCGACCAAAATCGAACAACAATATTCGTCCTCGCAGCCAAGCCCGGCCTCGGCCAATGCGTTGACGGACTCATCGCGCCCCGCCTAATGACGGCCACTTGTGTTGGCGAAATCCTTTTTCGCGAAACGAAAAAGGATGCCACGCACACCCGGCTTCACTAGCGAGAGATCAGACGGGCGCGAATCCGATTGCCGTGTTCCTGCGGGACGCCTTCGGTCTTGTACAATTCGACCGCCCGGTCAACGTCGCCCAGTTTTTCGGCCGTGCGCGCCAAGTTGTACCGTGCGGCGGGCTCCCAAAACGATTGCTGAGACTCATCCAACACACGATCATCTAACCACGACATCGCGGTATCGTATCGCCCATCGTCGTATTGAACCAAGCTAAGCCAATAGGTTGCGGTGCGTTTGCCCAACCGCAACAACCCCTGCACTTGTTGGACCTGACGGTCATAGGTCTCTCGGTCGGACCGCAACTCGCGACGTATACCGTACGCTTTTTGCAAATCTACATCGATTCGCAAATCATCGATCTCGAATTCCGGTGCACGTTGAGTCAAGTAATAAGTCCGTGCACCTTTTTCGTCTTCGATGTCATCGTCGGCAAAGCGTCCGTGCAAATGTTCCCAGCGACCTTGGGCGAGCTGCTTGGCGGACGGAAACTCGGCGTCCAGCATCGCCCAACGCGAGTGGTACCAGAAACCGACGCGGGGATCACGCTCGGCGGCCACTTGCAATTGCGCGCGATAGAGTTCGGCCAATAGCGGCACTTGCCATAACCGCACACCGGCAACCCCCGATTGATCATCCCATTGTTTCGTTTGATCATCGGCGTCGACATAGACTCGCATGCGTCGCTGTCCGGTCAATCCCGCCTGCAACCGTTTCATGCGCGGACTCAGTGACACGGGCAAGGCGTTTAGCAACGCGATGTTCTGCTGCACGTCATCTTTGCTAAATCGATAGTCAAAAAAGCCGGGCACATTCAACCGGCGCATCACCGAAGCGTCTTTGCGTGCTTGGTCCAACGTGGCGATTCCGACTTGCCCGGGCCCGGGGATGTAGGTGCCAAGCTCTGTTTCAAACAAGTAGACCTCTTGGCCGATTCGCACGCCGACGGCCCACGGATTCAACTCGCCCGATTCCGCCGATTGCACCGCCAGCACAGCGGCCGGAATATCCGCTTGCCGACACAGTTGCGTAAAGACTCCGGCCCGTTGCAGCCAGTCGCCGGTGCCACGCCACAAAGTTTCGTAATCGGTCTGGCGGTAACCGGGACCTTGAAAGGTCATGCCTAACGCGAACTGCGGTGGCGACGGAAAATCGGCACCTTGCTGACTGGGTTCAAGCGCGACGTTACGCACCATCCAATCAAACAACCGTGATGCGGTCCTTAGCTTTCCTGCGTCGTCTTCGCCCAGGTCCGATTCGACCGAATCAAACCAATCGCTCAGCACCGGATCGTCTTTGCCCTCTTGGTCGACCCAGCGGACAACTTGTCGATACAAATAGCTGTCGCGCAAATGGTTGACGTCTGACTTGGAAAAGTTCGGCTGCAAGACAAAGACCGACGACTTTTCAACCGGCAATAAATCGCTGATCGTGCTGAGAATTTCGGGCGCGTCGGCCGAGCCAGATTTGTCGTCGTTACCCGGCGCGTCCTGTCGCCACTTGTTCAAGTGATACGTGATTTGCTGCGTCGCACTTTCGCGATTCAGATCAACAAAGTCCGACAACAGTTGAAACGTTTCGCCCAAGTGGTCTTGGACATTCTTGGACCGTGACTGCTCTTGTCGACGATTCTGGATCTCGCGAACCAAGTCGGCGTCGTCGCCGCAACCCGCGATCACAAGCAAGACGACGACCAGCCCGCCAAGCGGGAAACACATGGCAGAGGCTTTGGCGTCGGCCGAAAATGGAAGAACATTCATCAAAGCGAGTCTTTTGGCAGAATCTCAATTAACAGCAAGCGAGCCACGATGTCGCTACGACGCCACCGCGTCGCGGATGCGTAACAGGCGATCAATCATCGAGGGAAAATCATCAAGCGGGATCATATTCGCTCCATCGCTGGGCGACGTCATCGGATCGGGGTGAGTTTCGAAAAAGATCGCATCGATACCCGTTGCTACGGCAGCACGGGCCAATGGTTCGACCATTTCGCGATTCCCACCGGTCGCACCGCCCAGTCCGCCGGGACGCTGGACACTGTGGGTTGCGTCAAAAACGACTGGAACCCCCAGCGAGCGCATGATGACCAGCCCCTGCATGTCGTTGACCAAGCGGCCGTAACCAAAAAACGTCCCGCGTTCGCATAGCAACACGCCGCCGTCGCCACTGCCTTGGACTTTTCTCGCGACATACGTCATGTCTTCGGGCGACATGAATTGTCCTTTCTTGACGTTCACCGGTCGGCCGGTTCTTGCCGCGGCGACCAATAAATCGGTCTGCCGAGCCAGAAATGCCGGGATCTGCAACAGATCGCAAACTTCGGCGACCGGACTTGCTTGTTCGGGCAGATGGATGTCCGTGGTTGTCGGCAATCCCGTTTGCCGAGCTACCTCTGCCAGCATCTGCAGACCTTCGTCGATCCCCGGACCACGCTGGGCATCCAAGCTGGTCCGGTTGGCTTTATCAAACGATGCCTTGAAAACGACATTCAAGTCGTCTCGCTGGTTTAGCTGCACCAACGTATCGGCAATGCGCTGGGTCACTTCGGCCGTCTGCAGTACGCAGGGTCCCGCGATCAGCATCAATGGTTGGCCGGGACCACATAAGTAGGGTCCCACCCGTACCGGTTCAGGCCGCGTCGGTGCCGCATTCGGATTCGGGTCAGAGGCCGATGAATCGGGGGAAGATGAGCTGGTATTCATCCCCAAATCTTCGATCATTCCAGGCAATGTCGCAATCACGGGCAGATCGCAAGAAAATAGATCTTGCGAAATCGGGGTGACCATCCGACCCAGAGCCGATCAAGCAATGACAACGCTGGAATCGAACAGCTAGCCCGGCGTGACCGGTACACGCAAGTGAATGCGTTGAGGAATCGTTTCGATCGTCAATGGCAAGTGACCGGCGTAGTCGCCATCGAGCTGGTACGGTACGCGTTGATCCGATGTGATGTGGACCCGTTTGGCCGTGCGTCGCACCACGTCTTGAAATCGTTGGTGGCGGCCCAGCTTGATGCCCGCGACGTACCGAAGCCCGCTCCACAGCGATCCGCGCGTGAACAAGATGGCGTCCAGCCGGCCGTCATTGCCAACAGCGTCAGGCTCGATCAACAAATCGCCCCCGTACTTGGGCAAATTGAACACCATCGCCCAGCAACAACGGATTGACGTCGATTCGGCCGAATCGGTTTGCAGCACGGGTCGCTCGCCCGCAAGACTGTCACTGGACCGGGATCGGCCCAACGGCGGCCCACTCGACGGCGGCCCACTCGACGGCGGCCCATTCGTCACTGCATCACCGCATGGCGAATCACCGATCGCGTCGGTGACGATCGCCGCTGGCTGGGCACCCGCGTCCGCACCGACCGCAGCGTCCATTCGCACGCGAAGGGCAGGGAAGTGGTATCGACGCATCGCTCGCCAGATCGGGCCCGCGTAGCTAAGCCGGTTGATATGTCCTTTGCGAGTCAGATGCAGCGCACGCACGACTTCGGCATCAAATCCGCACGACGCCATGACCAAAAAAAGTTTCCCATTGGCCCGTCCGGCGTCCAGCCAATACGAATCGCCGCGGACGATCGTGTCGAACACAGATTCGGCCGCCGATGTGTACCCGAACTGGCGTGCCAGCAGGTTTTCCGTCCCCAGCGGCATCGGGACCATCGGTATCCGGGGCGTCACGTGTTCGGCGACCAACGAAACCGTTCCATCGCCACCGGCTGCGACAACCAAATCGGCGCCGGTCGGTTCTTGTTGCGCGCGTGAATCGAACTGTTGCAGATCCGAAATCTTATCGGTCGCGGTGACCTCCACACCGGCTTGCTGCAGACGATCGATGAGTTGGGGCAACTGTTCACGGCCCAATCCCGTGCCGGCTTTGGGACTCATCACGATCATCACACGGCGAGGCGGCATCAGCGGCGAGGATGCCCCCTTGGTCGGCTTGATGGCGCACGAGGGTTCGTGGTTGGAAACTTCCGTTTCACGACGTTTTTCGTTAGCCATCAACTTGCTCGCAACCTAGATTTCAGCGGAATCCGAATCGGCGGACCGCAAGTCGGCTGATTTCGAATCGGTGCTGGTCGGAATGACTGGTTTGATCGGTACGACCCGTGCGAGTTGGCTCTGGGGCCAAATGGACTGGTCAAAGCCGAATCGGTTTTCGGAAGGGTTCCCTGACTTTCTCATCGTAAACGAGACTCACCTGTGAAACTGATTCGCCGCTATTGGGCTGCCGGATTGATCTTGCTGATGGTCGCTATTCACGCGTCCGTCATCGGGTATGTACGTAGTCGTGTTTCACGCCTCAGCGAGATGGCAAGTACGGCCGTCGAGATCGGAACGTTTCGATTTCAGACGGTCAAGGATCCTGACAAGGTTTACCATTTTCAACTGCACGCGGTGGTCGATCCGGCCAAACAACACCGCGGACGCGACCGAATCATTCAAATGCGGATGGAAATCGTCGAAGCGTCAGAACAGATGCTGCGACAAGTCGATCCGAATTGGTTAGAGGATCCGACGCAGAGCCAGATTCGCGACCAGTTGATGGCCGTCGTCCAGCGGAACCTGGACGAACCCCTGGTTCAACGCGTTCTCATCACCAATTGGCTGGAATTGCCTGTCCAATCGGTCGGTTTTGGCGCCGATCCCTCCGCGATGGCAAGCCGCTAAATCGACGCCATCACGCGGCGGTGATCCCCCGCCGCGTAAATCGCCACGCTTGCCAGCCTCGGTTTTGCACGTTTCGATCCGTGATCGATGCAGCCGGCCTCCGTTGATAGTAGAGCCCGCTGGATGGGAAATCTGCGCGCTTTAGCGCCGTGCATTCCCGTCTTAGGCACACGTATTCTTTGCGGGAACGTCCTGGTTTACGGGAACCTGCGCCACCCCCGGATAAATCCGCCTTGTGGCAGCGAGCGATCGGTTGGTAGTTACCGGAGACCGATGAGTTTCCGCCGGACAAATACCGACCATTTGAATAGCATGCCGAACCTTTTTCGTTCGTTCCCGACTACGCAGATCGGCCGCTGCGCCCCTCGCCCAGCCGATGGGATTGGTCGTCGGCTGCGTTATCGAACGATGCCCTATCTCGATGGCATTGCACGATTAATCGCCATCGCGATCGTTCTCGTCGTGACCCACCTGACCGCGCCGGCACAGTTCGGCGGCGGTGCACCTGGTGGAGGCGCAGGCGGCGGCGCCAATGCACCGGCACCCGAAGTCAAACCCAAATTCCGCGATCACATCAATTCGCAAGACGGGCTGCCGATCCGGCGCGAAAAAGGCGATGCCCTGGTCGCCGACGTGACCATCACTGGCAATCGCTCGATCAGCACGATTGCGATCATGCAAAAGATCGAGACGCGTAAAGATCGCTTTTACGATTACGAAACCGTCTTGGGCGACGTCCGCCGATTGAACGACATGGGTTCGTTCGACCACGTGACATTTCAACTCGACGAACGGGCCGACGGGATGGCGGTCAAATTCATCGTCCGCGAAAGGCCCACCATCTCTCGCGTTGTCTTTCATGGTAACCGCGGACTGAACGACCGAGAACTCAAAGGCCGCGCCGGGCTGAACCCCAAAGATCCACGCAGCGAATTTTCGATCGAGTCGGCCCGCCGGCGATTGGTCGAGTACTACAAAGAAGAAGGTTTCAATCAAGTCGCGATCACGTCGACGATCGGTCTGAATGACGATCCGGGAATGGTCGTCTTTCGCATCAACGAAGGACCGCTGGAACGTATCGCCAAAATCAATATCGAAGGCAACACGATCTTGACCGAAGCGCGGCTAAAGAAAGTCATCAAAAGCCGGGGACCGGCCGTCGGCGTCGTGCGTCACGTCGGCAACAAAGCGGACTTTGCAAAGATCGACGAAGACGTCAACGTGCTGGCACGCATGTACCACAACCTGGGTTACCTGACCGCTACCGTTGGGCGACGAAAACAGTACGACGCGTCCGGCAAATGGGTCACCGTGACGTTTGTGATCAACGAAGGTCCCCGATTCAAAATCAACGACATTCAAATCATCGGCAATCAATTCGTAACCACCGATTCGCTGCGAGAAAGACTCGAACTGAAACCGGGTGATAACTTTGATGGCACGATCATGCGACGTGACGTCGGCGAACTGACCTACGGATACGGCGAACTTGGATTCATCTATGCCGAAGTCGAACCACAAACGGTGATGCGAGACGAAGCGAACGAAGTGGACTTGGTCTACAAGATCACCGAAGGCGACCGCTGGAAGATCGGCGAAATCAGAGTCAACATCGAAGGCGAACCGCACCTGATGCGTGAGACGACGATGCTGAACTTGATCGACCTGCGCGAAGGCGATTTCATCGATCGACGCACCTTAGAACGTAATACGCTTCGTCTAGAACGAAGTCAGCTGCTGGAAACGAACCCACAGATCGCGGACCCTCCCGACATCAAGGTGGTTCCTCGAGACGAAGCCGACGACCTGCTGGGTTACTAATGCAACACGACTCCCCTTATCACTCGCGCGGCGAAGCTGACGGAATGATGAACTCACCTGACACACCGACGGGTCGAACCGGCCACCGGCTGGCCGATGCAGGCTGCTGGTTGGCCGCAGGCGCGCTGCTGTGCTGTTTCGGCGGCTGTGTTTCGTTGACCAGCGTTGCCGATGGCGACGGCTTTCCCGTCTCGATCGTCCCAGCCTCGGACACGTCCAATTCGGTCGCCGGTGACGTGACCCCCAACGCCCCGATGGGAAAACTGTATCCGCCACCGACCGCCGACTCGCTGGCCGGCCCTGTCGCGGATGCCGCCGTGGCTAATGCCGCTGTCTCGCATGCCGCTGTCTCGCATGCCGCTGGTTCCGATACGGCTGTGCGTCAAGCTTCCGCGTTCGATGATTCGGGTGTCGATGATTCGGGTGTCGCTAGTGGATCACGCTATGTCGCCCGACAATTCCCGGTCGGCCCCGCCAATAACGGCGCGCAACCAAGCCAACCCGTCCAGCAAGTTCAGTACGGCCAGCCCACGACTTACGGCCAAGGTTCCGCATACGGACAGTCATCAGCGTACGGACAGCCGGCCGGCAACGGGCAAACAGGTACCTATGGTCAAGCAGGCACCTACGGTACACCCAGCACATACCCGGGTACCGGCTCTGCCGCTGGCAACGGCTATACCTACACACCGCCGACCGGTCCGCCTTTGCCACCGGGTTCCAGCTATTCGGCGCCAAACTTGCCGCCCGCCGGCCAGCCGAACCCGTACGCGCCGCCACAACCAGCCCCCTCGCCCAGCTATCCGCAAACCTATGGCCAAACGACCGTCTCGCCGCCCCGGCCTGTCGTGTCGTATCAGAACGCGCCGAATGTGTTGAACACGCCATCGATTGGCGACAACATTTTCGGCCCGGGAACCGGGCCCGGTGCGGCGCCCGCGCCGCCATTGTTCACCCCGACGGTGCGCGAAGCCGACCTGATCATCAATGGTTACCCGGCACGTACCGGACGCATCATGATCGGGGGTGCTGTCAACAGTGACGCCGGCGTGACCGGACAAATCACGGTCGACGAACGCAACTTTGACATCACGCGTTGGCCACGATCGTTTCAGGACTTATTCAGTGGAACGGCATTCCGCGGTGCCGGCGAAACATTCCGCTTAGAAGCTGCACCGGGCAGTGATTTCCAGCGGTACACGATTAACTATGCCCAGCCGAATCTGTTTCGATACTTACCGTTCAGTTTCTCGATCAGCGGATTTTTGTACGATCGACGATTCACCGACTGGGACGAAAACCGTCTAGGTGCACGCACAAGCCTGGGGTATCGAATCACGCCCGACTTGTCGCTCGCCGTCGGCGTCAGCGGTCAAAACGTCGAGGTGTCCAACCCTCGCCAAAGTGTCGCGCCACTGAACGCGGTCTTGGGTGACAACACTTTATTCAGCGGAAACATCTCGCTGACACACGACACACGCAACAGCGCCATCCAAGCCAGCAGCGGCCACTACTTTGAATTCAGTTTCGAAGAAGCGTTCGGCGATTTCGATTACGCTCGTTTCGAACTGGAATACCGTCAATACTGGTTGCTGGCCGAACGAGCCGACAGCAGTGGTAAGCAAACCATTTCCTATTCAACGCAGCTCGGCTTTAGCGGCGACGACACACCCATCTTTGAAAACTTCTTTGCCGGCGGTTACGCCACGATTCGCGGCTTTGACTTTCGTGGTGCAAGCCCAGTCGATTCGGGTGTCGAAGTCGGTGGCCGATTCCAATGGCTGAACTCCATCGAATACATGTTCCCGATCACGGCCGATGACGCATTCCGAGGCGTTGCCTTTGTCGACTTCGGAACCGTTGAAAGCGACATCGAGATCAACGAGGAAAACTTTCGAGTCGCACCCGGCGTTGGTTTCCGCGTTGCAATTCCAATGCTGGGCCCCGCGCCGTTGGCATTCGACTTTGCCTTTCCCGTCGCCAAAGCCGACACCGACGACGAACGCATGTTTAGCTTTTACATGAGTCTGATTCGATAGAGGAAAAGAGGTCACAGGTCACAGGTCACAGGTCACAGGTCACAGGTCACAGGTCACAGGTCACAGAATGTTGGCCTGCTAGCGTTCCTGTCACCTTTTTGCCTGTTCCCTTTAACCTTCTCTACCTCCCCTACCTCCATTCTTCCAAACATGGCCGGAGGCTCGGTACAGGGCCGAGGGACCGATCTTGTTGGCGATGTCGTCAACGACGTTATCAAGCTTCTTGCCATTCCGCTGGCCATCGGTGCCGCCGCCGACATCATCAAACAGCCCGAGTTGTTTCATTGGATTGCGGTCCGTTAACGATCCGACCGAAACGCCGATCAAACGCACCGGACGCGGTTGGTCTCGCCGCATGGCCGACAGCAACTCGCTGGCCGCCTGGAAGATCGTTTCGGTTTCGTCGCTCATTTCTTTCAGCGTCGTCGAACGGCTGAACGTCCGAAAGTCCTCGCGGCGATATTTGATCGATACGTTTCGAGCCTGACGCTCGCTGCGCCGCAGTCGCCGAGTCAACTGTTCACACAAGGCGCACACGACGCCTCGCAGCAGCTCTTCGTCGGCAATGTCTTCGGCAAACGTTCGCTCGTGGCTAATCTGTTTCGCGGTATGGTCCGGTACGACTTTTCGAGGATCGATACCGTTGGCAAGTCGCCACAGGTGTTCGCCCCATCCGCCGAAATGTCGCCGCATGTCATCCGACGTACGTGCGCGAATGTCACCGACGTGATGGATACCGATACGCTGCAGTTTTTCTTGACCGACACGTCCGACGCCCCACAGTCGTTTGATCGGCAATGGGTCCAAGAACGTAAGAATTTGATCCTTGCCGACGACCAGAAACCCGTCAGGCTTGTTCAGATCACTGGCAATCTTGGCAACAAATTTCAGCGGCGCGACGCCCACGCTGGCGGTCAGATTCAACTCGTCCGTGATCGCCGACTTGATCATACGCCCGATTTTTTCGGCATCACCGTACAGTCGCAGCGAACCAGCGACGTCCAAGAACGCTTCGTCGAGCGATAGCGGCTGGACCAGCGGCGTGAAGCGATGAAATATTTCGCGCACCTGTCGCCCGACATCGGCATAGTGGTTGATACGAGACTTGACGAAGACGGCCTCTGGGCACAACTGCGCCGCTCGTCGGCCGGGTATCGCACTGTGAATTCCAAATCGACGTGCCTCATAGCTTGCCGCCGCAACCACCCCACGTCCGCTGCTGCCGCCGACGACGACGGGCTTGCCACGCAACTCGGGACGATCTCGCTGTTCGATCGACGCATAAAACGCGTCCATGTCGACATGCAGGAACATAGATGGCAGGCGAAAAGTGACCGAAATGAAAACAGGCGACAAGCGGCCGGAAATTGTACCGCAACGCCTGCCGGCTTTTCACCGGCGGGTTTGGTCCTGCCGCGGTGCCTAGCTTTTCAAGCTTTCAAGGTAGCGTCGCACCCGGCGACTGAATTCATAGGGTTTGACACCGACGACCGCTTCGAAATCACGCAGCCGTTCCGCTTTGGAATAGTCTTTGAACGCGGGGCGATTGGCAGTCAGGTTTAGTAGTTTGGCGAACGCCTTGGAATCGCGTTCGGCCAGATAAAACATCATCGCCCATGATAACGCGTAAGCATTGTCAATCGTGCTGTCGCGAGCAAACATTTCGTTATCGCCGATCAGCTGGACGATTCCGCGATCAAAGTTGACGTCGCCGGGTTTTTCGTATTCCTTGGCGATCACGTACATGCTTTCTCGGTTGACTCGGTTTTGCACGTTCGATGTTGATTGCGTCTCGGTCATCGCGGCCGGTTCGAACATTTGACCGATACCTTCGGTGATCCAACGTGGGGTATCGGCCAATCGGCTGTGCACGCCGTAATTGAACGCGGATTGATGCGCCGCTTCATGCCGGACGGTGGCGGCGACAAATTCCATCCTGCCACCGTCATGCGTCATCACGCGATTGCTGTTGTTCGAATACAACCCCGAGACGCGTGACACGTTCAGTTTCAATTTCCGGAATTCCGCATACATCGATCGTTCATCGGGAAAGACGACCGCAACCATCGGGAATCGACCGTGCCGTGTCTTGACGCCCCGTTTGCTCATGTACGTCGTGAACGAACGGTGTGATTGTTCGAACATGTCTGGCCAAAGATCGCCGCGACCTTTGGGCTGCACGACCAGAAAGTTGTTGGTTGCGACGACTTCGAATGCGCGTCCAAACTCGGCTCGCAATCGATTCCGCAGTTCGGTCGCCGAGAGCGGTTGGTACCGCCCATCGATCTTGCGAACTTCCATCTTGTTGCGTGGATCAAGCGAGTGCAGTTGCCCGTCACGACCAAGGACGACCGTTTCGTGAGCAAGGTCGACCAGTGCGAGTCCTTTCTGCAGCTTTCCGGAACTGAAGAACTCGACCATCCCTGCCGTCTGCCCGCTGGCGAAATTCACCAGGACTGCTGTCACCAACCAACAGGCTCCGCCCAGCCGCAGGATCGAAACCGGTGACAAGAGATCGAGACGAGTGGGCATAGGGTCATTCCGACTGGCAGTGAATAGGATCGCGTGCAGAACAGGACGGCTGCAGAACGGGACGGCTGCAGAACAGGCCGCTTGCAGAACGGGACGAGTTTGCAACTACGCCGTGTTTCGCGTGATGCGGCGTTAACGCTTGGACGGCTATCCCAAGGCTAGGTTAGAATCAGTCCATTCACCCCAGGCGATCCGTCACGTGTGCGGTATCACCCGCCATCGCCGTACGGTTTCTGTTCCACTTATTCCGGTGATTCCGATCATGCGACGCAGTCATCCGTCCTCAATCGCCCCCGCGTTTTCGCTCGCAGCCATGTTTCTGTTGATGCCGGGGATGCACATTCCGGCATCGGCGGCACCTCAAGATTCCGAACCGACCTCTGGGCAAGAAGTCGATCTAAAATCAGATGTGTTGGAATGGGTGGATGAACTGGACGCCCCCAGCTTGAATCAACGCAAAGCCGCCGAGAAATCGTTGATCGATGCGGGACCGGCTGCCTTGGAATTCCTGCCGGATCGAAAACCGGGCGCATCGGTCGAAGCCACCGAACGTCTGGCCCGCGTTCGCAAGGTGCTCTCAGAGAAAAAAACCAAAGCACAATCGTCCGCAATTGTCGTGCGTCTGGATGATGTCGAAACATTGGGCGAGGCACTCGAAGCGATCAGCCGCGATAGTGGAATCGAGTTTGAGTTCATGGGTGACGATGCGGTCCCGATCCAACCCTCCGCCGCGCCGCTTTCGTTCTGGCACAGCGTCGACACGGTTTTAGACCAAGCCGACCTGGACATCAATTTCTACGGTGGTGACCGCGAAACGTTGCAACTGGTCGCGCGCGAACAAGAACGTCCGTCGCGGGTCGATTCGGCCGCCTACGCGGGCGTCTATCGAATCGAACCTCAAGGCGTTTCGGCGCGGCGAGACTTGAAACAGCCCTCCATGAGTGGTCTGAACGTCAGCATCGAAATTTCATGGGAACCACGAATGACGCCCATCGGTATGACGATCCCGATCGCACAACTGTCCGGCCGACTGGACGACGGAGCATCACTAAAGCCACAGGCATCCGGCGAGAACATCGACGTGGCGACGCACAGTGATATCGCGTTTAGCGAATTCTTTTTCCCGATGCAGTTGCCCGCCGGTCGACCCGAAAAAATCAGTTCGCTATCGGGCGTCATTCGCGCGATGCTGCCCGGCAAGAAACAGACGTTCGAAATCCCAATGTCAGATGTCGGAACCGACAAAACCATCGACGCGATGACCCTTCGCATCGAAGCGGTTCGTAAAAACGGTCCACTGCACGAGGTGCGCGTGTCGATCGAACTGGACGACCCCGGCCGGGCCCTGGAAAGTCATCGGCACTGGATTTTCGAAAATGAAGCCTTCGTCAAACGCCAAGATGGCTCTCGTGCCGACCACCTGGGTTATGAAGTTTTTCGCCAAACATCCAAGGGCGTGGGAATCGCATACTTGTTCGATCTCGGCGACGATGCCAGCACGTCAACATTCGTCTATCGATCACCCACGGCGGTCATCAATACCGAATTACCGTTCGTGATCCAGGACATCCCATTGCCGTGATTTGCATCTGCCATCACAGGCGACTCGTCGCGCATGCTCAAGCGTCCGCGGCCGGCCCCTGCGATTTCAAACGACTGCCAACGATCGCGCCACGGCGAGCATTCGCGCTAGTGCGTGCATTTGTGTTAGTGCAGGCTTTTTTGCTGATGGCGACGATTGCTGCAGGACCCATCAGTCACGCGGCCGATGAAATGCATCAGCCCAGTGATCGGATCGCCTCGATTGACGGCCATCCGATCTACTTGGGTGAATTGAATCTGATTTTGGCCCAGCGATTGGGACCCGAAAACCTAAAACAAGCGACGCCCGAAATACGGCGGGCCGCAGCGGTCATCCTGATTCGACGCCATTTGGCAATGCGAACGATGCGTGAACAAGGCGGCGAGACGCTGGAGCGTTTGATCGGAAAAGACCTCGCTGATTTCCGCAAGTTGATGAAACAACGCGGCACCGGTCTGCAGGAATACGCGGAAGCGCGCGGCGCCGACGAAGCGAGCCTGGTCGCCGACCTTGCTTGGCAAACCGGATGGCGGACGTATCTGCAAAGCCGCATGACGGATGCGAACCTGCGAAACTATTTCACGCGCCAGCACGTTCGCTATGACGGCACGCGATGGAACGTATCGCAGATTTTCTTTGCGACCGGCGGCCAAGACGAGACGCGATGGGCGTCCGCGCTGGACCGAATGGAACGGTTGGTCGATGAGATTCGTTCCGCCAATTCGATCACCGGTGCGTTTGCACAATCCGCCAGAGAACACAGCGAAGCCGGATCGGCCAGCCAAGGTGGATTGATCGGCTGGGTCCAAAAGGTTGGCGATTTGCCCGAACCGGTGATGCGGGCGATTGAAAAGACAAACGTGGGGCAAATCAGTGCAGCGGTCCGCAGCCCGCTAGGGATCCACCTGCTGTTGATCAACGCCAAAGAACCCGGCAAGATGACGTTCGACGATCTGGTCGATCACTCACAGATTCGTCGTGACGCGGCCGACGCGTTATTCGATTCGCTGGTAAAACAACAACAGGATACCGACGTGGTGTGGCACATCGAATCGCTTCGCGCACCGACGCGGCTGCCGTGACGTCGTCGACCACATCGGACCGTCGATGGTGGCCCAAGATTCAGCCGCGAGAACGACGCTGTACTGCGTTGGCAGCAAGCTGGTTCTTTTGCATCCTGCTAAGCTACTTTGTGATTCGCCCGATCCGTGAAACGATGGGTGCTCAAGGCGGCACGAAAGAACTGCCACACCTGTTTTTAGTCACGTTCTTGGTGATGCTGGCTGCCGTTCCGGCGTACTCGGCGTTGGTCGCACGATTGCCCCGACGCTGGTTGGTGCGGGTCGTGTATCACTTCTTTTGCGCGTGCTTGATCCTGTTTTGGTTTTCGATGCAGTACGGCAATGCGCCCGTCAAATTTTGGGCGGCTCGGATTTTCTTTGTCTGGGTCAATGTCTTTGGGCTGTTCGCGACGAGCGTCTTTTGGAGCGTTCTGACCGACATTTTCAGCAATGAACAAGCCAAGCGTTTATTCGGATTGGTCGCGACCGGCGGAACCGTCGGCGCGATCACGGGATCGCTGGTCACTAGCGTGCTGACCAATTACCTAAGTATCGGATGGTTGATGCTGCTGCCGGTTGTGCTGTTGCAAATCGGTTTATGGTGTGCTTGGCGTTTGGAACGCAATGCTCGGATATTGGCTGAAACAGAGCCCGACGCACCACCGGATCGGTCGGCCGTGGCATCGACTAACGAGGAACCAACTGGCGGTGGACTGTGGTCGGGGATCACACAAGTCGCTCGGTCGCCATTCTTGGCAACGATTTGTGTTTATCTGTTCCTTGTCCAAGCAATAGGAACGCAGCTTTACTTTCAACAAGCATCCATCGTCGCAAACGCATTCGATGTGAATGAGCAACGCACCCAGTGGTTTGCATACCTGGATCTGGCGACACAGCTTTTGACGTTGGCGATCCAAGGCGCACTGGCGAGTGTCGTGCTAAGACGGTTGGGCGTCGGTTTCGCTTTGGCATTGCTGCCGGTTGTCTATGCGATCGGTCTGGTCGCACTGGCGATCGATCCGACTTTGCTGATCCTTAGCATCACGATGGTCGCGACCAGAGCGACCAGCTATGGGATCACGGTGCCCTCACGCGAAGTGTTATTCACCGTCGTGACGCGCGAACAGAAATACAAGTCGAAAAGCTTTATCGACACCGTCGTCTTGCGTGGCGGAGATGCGATCGCAAGTCAACTCTATCGCGCGGTCACATCGGCCGGAGTCAGTCTCGCCAGAATGAACTGGTACGCCCTGCCAATCATCCTCGCCTGGATCGCGGTCTCTTTTGGTTTGGGGCGATTTCAACAGCGGCTCTCGACTCAGCAGCAGAACTCGACGCGAAACGATCATTCGCCACCGCAATAAAAATCGCCGCGCGAACCAACGTGAGCCGCGACGCGTCAGCGGCCGGGCGCTGCAATCCAAAATTGTGAGTCATCCGCAAGCCAAGGCCCGGGGCCTCACGGCCAGCGGCTCACGTGCGCCAATCAACGTGAGCCGCGACGCGTCAGCGGCCGGGCCTTAATCGAAATGGCGTGCCGTCCACATACCAATGCCCGAGGCCTCACGGCCAGCGGCTCACGGGCGCCAACCAACGTGAGCCGCGACGCGTCAGCGGCCGGGCGCTAATCCACACCGCGAGTTATCCGCAAGACAAGGCCCGAGGCCTCACGGCCAGCGGCTCACTTGCGCTAATCAACGTGAGCCGCGACGCGTGAGCGGCCGGGCGCTAATCGAAACCGCGAGCCGTCCGCATACCAATGCCCGAGGCCTCACGGCCAGCGGCTCACGTGCGCCAATCAACGTGAGCCGCGACGCGTCAGCGGCCGGGCGCTAATCGAAATGGCGCGCCATCCACATACCAATGCCCGGGGCCTCACGGCCAGCGGCTCACATGCGCCAATCAACGTGAGCCGCGACGCGTGAGCGGCCGGGCGCCGCAATCCAAACGGCGAGTCACCCACAAACCAATGCCCGGGGCCTCACGGCCAGCGGCTCATGGGCGCTGAGTGCGATCTCATGATTCGCTCGGTCGGTGAGCCGATTCACCTCAACGCGAATCGATCCATCACCATCTTAGAAAAGGCTCATCCGAAAGAGCCTTTGTTATAAGGATATGCCTGTTTATATAAATTCCGTACGGGCATAAAAAAACGCCCAGGGAATTGGGGCAGAACCCCCTGGGCGCCTGGACAACGGCGAACCGTCATCACAAGGTTTGAAATTACTCCAAAACTACCCAGCCTGCCAGAGGGCTGTCATTGTTTTGATTCAGAAATTTTAGATGAGTACCGTTACAAACCGAACCCCAGCTGGGGGTCCAGGCAACATTCCCCCCTGCACACCGCAGGAATGAATTGATTGCGACACCCTCGACGCTCATTCTGCGCAGTCAAACAGCCCGGCAGGCTAACCTGCCGGGCTGTCTCGTTGCATTCATTTGATTCGAAGAAACACTTAGCTCTTTTGGAAATCGAGTCCGCTGTCTTTGGTCCCATCCAACTTGAAATTGAATCCGCTTTGCAAGTTGCCCGACCAAGTGCCTTTCAATTCTTGACGGTCGCCCGATCGAACCAACAACAACCGACCCTCCGCGACACGATAGTCTCCGGCGAAAGTACTTGTTTTCCCTTCCTGCGTTGCAGTCCAGCTGAACTTTCCATCAGTTCCCAGTTGCAATCGGATCGACGCACGGTTGGGCAACGTTGCTGTCCAGGTGCCGACATGCTCGGGCTGTTTTGCAGCGGCCGGTGCGAATTGTGGAATCGATGATGAACTGGCTTGATTTTGTGAAGGCGTCGGTGCCGGAGCAGCGATGGATGCCAACATTTGCAGCGCGGATTGCTCTGAGCTGACCGTCGTGTTGGCTTGCTGTGTCGGTGCGTTGCCATTGGTCGTGGCCTGCTGATTTTGGGCGACTTGGTTTGCCGACGGTGCGGTGTTGACCGACTGCGGCGTCGTGGTCGACTGGCCAACGTTGGACTGAGTCTGAACAGACTGGTTCTGTACAGTAGAGTTTTGCCCAGTAGGGTTCTGTACTGTTTGATTCTGCACAGGCTGGCTTTGAGCGATCTGCCCCTGATTCAATTGGCCCTGAACTGGTTGGGCCTGCGTTGATTGAACGGGGGCTGACTGGACTTGGGTTGGCCGCTGCTGAACGACTTGTTGCGGCGCGGCCGACAGGACTCGTTGTGGCACCGATCCAAACTGACTTTGCATTGTCGTTGACGACGGATAGCCATAGTTGGGCTGCGAATATCGGTACGACGACGAAGCGTAGGTGGGACTGGCGTACGAGACCGGACGGCTATAAGAAGTCGACGGGCGTGAAAAGATGCGGCCGCCATAACCGCCGCCACCGCCACCGCAGGCCAACACAGGTGCCGCTTGACTCGCCAAGGCGGCAACGGTTGTCATCACGGCGATCACTTTTTTTGTTGAACGTTTCATCGTGGAATCCTCAGTAGAAAATTGAATGTTCGATTGTGGGTGCGGCCGACATCCGACTTCGCGTTCGCAAAAATCGGTTGGCTCCTGTCGGCCATCTACCTGACCAAGCGTGATGAAGCCGGCTGCGTTACCGCAAAACCAGCATTTTCTTGCCCGCCCACGCAGCAAACGCTTAAACCTTTCCAAGCAAACGGGTAACGCCAAGCCAAACACTCGGGTAACCGGACTCGAGCACAACAAGCGAGACGCAGCACCACCGGCTTTCACGGCGATGCTGCGTCTCGATGAAACCGAAATCACACGCCCCTGCTTGCCGCCTCGATTGGCCGAGCCTTCCTTCATCAGCTGCGACCGGCGACCAGGGTTGTGATCAATCGGCGAGCCAACTTGCGAGCGTTTCCGAAGCCGTTTTCTGCTTCGTTTCCGGGCTGAGTTCGGCTTTCATCGCGATCGAAATCTTGGCGATGTACTCCATCGTGCTGCGAAGAGCTTCGTGCGTCGCTGTTGCATCGATTTTGGCCACGTACATGATCATGAATTCACCGGCGGAGTTCTGTTCGACCGCCCACGAGCCGATCTTGGTCGCCGAACTGAGTCGCAGCAATCGCATCGCGACCTCCGCCGTGGGTGCTTCCTTGGTCGTGCTGACCAGTGTCCAAATCTTTCGCACGTCGGCACGTTCGTAGTACTCGATGTCTTTGGTGATAAAGATCGACTGCGTTTTGCCGTTGTCCAGCGTGACGTCGACTTCGTAGTGACCGCTGGAGTGCTTTTTGTGGGACAAATCGGCTTTGTCCAGCAGCACCTTGGCCGGCAATGGGGCGGGTTTCCAGCCGCCTTCCATGAAATCTTTGATCTCCGTCACGTCGACGCAGTAGCTGACCAGGTTGCCTTTCTCGGAGAACGATTGTGCGATCCCGATCAGCTTGCCTTCGGGGCTCACGACCGGTCCACCGCTATCGCCCGTGTTGATCGGTGATTGAGTTTCGACCACCTTGAACTGGTGATCACCGGCACTGGTACGAAACTGTTTTTCGTACACGCTGCGAACGGTTCCAGAGGTGTATACCCACAACACATCGCTGGCACCCGGGTTGCCGATGGAGTCGACGTGTGACCCGGGCGTGGTGCTTTTTTCGGCCAATTCAATGGCTTTGGCGCCGTCGGGCAGTCGATTCAGTTCGACCAAAGCCAAGTCTCGCTTACGATCGACGGCCAGCACGTTTCCTCGCAGACCGATTTTCAGAATGTTGTCCAGGTAATGCCGCTTTTCGACAACCGGCACGCCTTTCTTGTTTTCGCGAAAGAAGACAACCACTTTGCGGCTGTCGCCGACAACGTGTGCGTTGGTGATCATCAGTTTCCGTTCAGCATCGACCAAGACGCCCGTCCCGCTGGACGTGTTGTCTTCGGCGTCGCTGGCAATCACCCATGTCGTGCTGCCAAGGGTCCGCTGATAGTTCTCGGCATCGGCGTGAGCGGGTTGGGTGATGGTGGTCGTCAGGGCGATGGCGGCACAGGCCATCGTCAGATTTCGTATCGGATTGAGGAATTGGCTCGGGTACATGTCTTGGCCTCATTGAAGGAAATTGGCGTTGGGTTGAATCTGAGATCGATGCATCAAGAAGCGTTCGTGAAAACGGTTTGTTACAAGGATTTCCGCGATGAAACGCAAGGAATGAGGGCCGAGACGCCACCGCCCGCGGTGAACGTGCGCTAACCAACGTGAGCCGCGACGCGTCAGCGGCCGGGCCTTAATCGAAACGGCGTGCCGTCCGCAAACCAATGCCCGGGGCCTCACGGCCAGCGGCTCACGTGCGCCAATCAACGTGAGCCGCGACGCGTGAGCGGCCGGGCGCTGCAATCCAAACTGCGGGCCATCCGCAAACCATGCCCGGGGCCTCACGGCCAGCGGCTCACGGGCACTAACCAACA